>Ga0308157_10000054_pt1 | contig 497596 bp, 454 predicted proteins | sample PhyBR1_FD_201035 | JGI IMG/M metagenome (GOLD analysis project Ga0308157, IMG submission 201035) | Phyllosphere microbial communities from UC Gill Tract Community Farm, Albany, California, United States - DLSLB.R1 | ecosystem: Host-associated > Plants > Phyllosphere > Unclassified | place... | reverse complement strand
TATTAAACTCGAAACCAATTAATAATTCAGCTTCACCATCAATAACGTTACGCATGCCACGGAGGCTGGTAACATCGGCCTGAATAACTTTGATCATATGTTGGGTTAGACGGCTAACCATTCTGTTGTCGGCAGTATTCAAAAGCAACGGTCGTATGGAAGCTCTTAGAACTTTGCCTGCCTTTCCTGCTCTTCCAAATTCAGATCCATTTTCTCTGGTACGCTGAAAGGCTGGATCGCTTGCTATTCTTTTAGCATCAATACCACCCTTTTCACGCGCCAGATGGCCATCTTTAGTTTTGTAAAAAGTAATATCCCCGATAGTACCTCTCAATTTAATTATTCCTTTTTGCTCTGCCATAATGGACGTTTGTTTTAATAATGATAGTTAAAATGTTAGGTACATTTTTTCAAACCTTATAAAACCAATTTCGATGCATCTAAAAACGGATCTATACTGCAAAGTTTTAACTATTTAAATGATAATCAAAGCACTGCCGTTCACAAAAGACCAGAAAGGACCATTAAAACCATTATAGCATCTTTCGCCCATATCAAATCAATATAAATATAGAACTGCACATTCTGGATTTCGTAGAGATGCACTGCAGTGCATCTCTATTCTCAATTGCCCTCCTCCGTAAATTCTCATGACCTTGCATTTTTTTTATAAACGTTATTAAAACATAAAAGCCATTAAAGTCTCCTGACTTCGCCTAAATATCCTTTGAATCCCTCGCCCCCGATAGCGCGGATTTATAATCCGTGCCCCAGCTATCCACGATATGAAATTCGACGAGTCAATCCTTTCATGTGGTTTTTTAGTTAAATCCGACAATCTAATTAATAATACCAGATAAAAAGTATTCCACCAATCCCACAACCCATTTCCACAACCTTGTCATTCTGAAGCACAAGTACCCCCGTAAGTAACTTAACAATCTAAATCAGACAATCAGCATACAAAAGAAATTATACATTAGACAACAAAAAAAATCTGCGATAATCTGCCAAATCTGCGTGAAACAATTCTTTCAATACAAATCTGAGTTAAAACCCCGATAGTGCGAATTTGTAATCCGTGCCCCAGCTACCCACGAAATGAAATTCGACGAGTCAATCTTTTCATGTGGTTTTTTAGTTAAACCCGACAATCTAATTAATAATACCAGATAAAAGTATTCCACCAATCTCACAACCCATTTCCACAACCTTGTCATTCTGAGGCACAAGAATCCCCGAAAGTAACTTGACAATCTAAATCCGACAATCAGCATACAAAAGAAATTATACATTAGGCAACAAAAAAAATCTGCGATAATCTGCCAAATCTGCGTGAAACAATTCTTTCAATACAAATCTGAGTTAAACCCCCGATAGCGCGGATTTGTAATCCGTGCCCCTGCTACCTACAAAATGAAATTCGACGAGTCAATCCTTTCATGTGGTTTTTTAGTTAAACCCGACAATCTAATTAATAATACCAGATAAAAGTATTCCACCAATCCCACAATCCATTTCCTCAATCTTGTCATTCTGAGGCACGAAGAATCTCCGCAAGTAGCTCGACAATCTAAATCAGACAATCAGCATACAAAAGAAATTATACATTAGGCAACAAAAAAAATCTGCGATAATCTGCCAAATCTGCGTGAAACAATTCTTTCAATACAAATCTGACTTAAATCCAAAAAAAAAGGTTTACAAGTACAAACTCGTAAACCTTTCTAAAAAATATTTTAATTAATTCTATTTATCCAAAACTTCAAAAGTCGAATTCATACTCTTATACTCTGGAATAATAATTTTCATTTTGGCAACTATATCATCGTTATCAAAGAAATTAGCCATTCCTATTAATTCTTCTACATCAACATGGAGATTTTCAAATTCATCTTGAATCTCTTGGGCAATCATAATTTTTTCATGATACGTCGGAATAGTTTTCGCTGTATCATTCAATAATTCTTCATATAATTTTTCACCAGGGCGTAAACCAACTATGTCAATTTTTATTTCTCTGTCAGGAATAAATCCAGCCAATTTGATCATTTTTTTAGCCAGGTCCAAAATACGGACAGGCTTACCCATGTCAAAAATATAAATTTCACCACCATTCCCCATCGCGCCTGCTTCGAGAACCAACTGACAAGCTTCGGGAATCGTCATAAAATAACGAATAATATCGGGATGCGTAATGGTTACTGGCCCGCCATTGGCAATTTGTTTGGTAAATAACGGAACTACAGATCCATTGGAACCCAAAACATTTCCAAAGCGAGTAGTAATGAATTTGGTAGCATTAGGGTTACTTGCGTTTTGATTCTTAATTTGCAGAGATTGAACATATTTTTCGGCTATTCTTTTACTAGCCCCCATAACATTACTAGGGTTAACTGCTTTGTCTGTCGAAACCATTACAAACTTTACAACATTATATTCACAGGATAAATCAGCCAAATGTTTGGTTCCTTCAATATTGGTCAATATTGCTTGAGATGGATTTTCTTCCATTAAAGGAACGTGCTTATAAGCAGCAGCATGATAAACAACCTGAGGTCTGAAGGTTTTAAAAACCCTGTTCATCATCTCTTTATTTCTGACATCAGCGATAACATTCTTAATTTTTGATTTAGGGTATGACTTTTCCAACTCAAGACTAAGGTGATGTAAAGGAGTCTCTGCCTGATCTAAAATAATCACTTTATGAGGATTAAATGTCAATACTTGTCGGACAATTTCACTGCCAATTGAACCGGCAGCTCCAGTGATTAAAACTGTTTTTTCTTTTAATTGTTTCGAAATAGACTTATTATCTAAAACGATTGGTTTTCTTTCTAATAAATCCTCAATCTGAATGTTTTTTACCTTTTGAGAAATTTCTTTTTGGTTTTCCCAGTCGGTAATCAAGGGCACTGTGTATACCCTGTAATTAAACTCAAGACATTGGTCTACTATAATCAATTGCTCATCTTTACTGATACTTTTATCAGCCATAATAACTGCTTCGGCACCAACAGACCGCATTAATGAAGGTAACCTTTTCTTTTGAACCAATATTGGTAGATCCAACATCCTTTTGGATGCATTTTGGTTATTTCTATCAACAAAACCTACAATTTTAAAACGGGTTGGAGTTTCAAATTTTAAGGCATTGGCCACAGATATAGCATTTGCATCTGTACCATATATAACCGTTCTTATTAATTTGGTCGTGTTTTTTTCGGAAAGGTATAATTCAAAAGTTTGTTTAACAACAACGCGATACAGAAATAGACTACAAAACGAAAGTACTATATTGATAAAAAGAGCAGTAGTCATAAAAACCCTTTCACCATATAATAATTCGTAAGCAAAATTAAAAATTAAGAATGTTGCCAACACAGCAATTTGCGAGAACAAAAGTTTCACTGCATCTATATAAGAGGAGTGCCTAATAATACCCGAATAAGTCCTAAATATCCAAAAAAAGAAAACATTAATGGCTAAAAAACAAACTGTAAAAAATACATCATGAACAGTATTAATATATTTCAAACCCATACCTCTAAAAATAAGCAGTGTAGAGAAATAGGTAATAATCAAAACCGAAAAATCGATCATGACAATAATCCATCTTGGCAAATAACTCAAATTACGAATGCTCAATTTTAAATTATCTCTTGAAAAAATGGTAGTATATATGGAGTCTTTAAACATATTCTATTAGTTAAATTTCACGAAAGAAATTATGAATGCTTTAACAAAAATACAAATAAATACCTTTGGTAAAATTTATTTAACATCGCTAAAAAGTCAGTAGCACAATCAATTCTTAATTCTTAATTCTTAATTCTGAACTTCGCATTTCGTACCTCGTACTTCATATTTCGTATCTCGTACTTCGTACCTCTTATAACTCCTTTTTCTTTCCCAGAAAAAACCAACAAGTATAAAAAATAATTTTCAAATCTCTCCAAAAACTTTTGTTATAGTAGTAATCTAAATTTAGACGCACTTTATCTGGAAAAAGAACCTCATCATTGTATTGTAATGGATTAGATTGTAATGCTAAGAGTGACTCTTCATTATAATATTTTAAAGAAGCTATACTCGTTAATCCGGGCTTTAATTGTAAAACCTTCCTGTTTTCCCCTTCTAACAAATCATAATAACCTTCAAGATCAGGTCGTGGTCCTACAAAACTCATTTCACCTTTCAAAATATTGATTAATTGTGGCAATTCATCAAGTTTATATTTTCGTAACAATCGGCCTAAACTTGATATTTGGATTCTTTTTGATTTTGAAGCAACTTGTATAGCACGCAATTTATATATTCTAAATAACTTTCCATATTGCCCAACACGATATTGAATAAAAATCCCATTCGTTTTAGTATCTACAATAGCTATTATCCAGGCCAGTACTAATAACCAGGAAAATAAAAACAAAAACAATACAGAAAAAAAGATATCAAAAACACGTTTGGCTATAGGATACAATTGAATAGAGCTTAATTTTTTAAGCATAAAACCAATTTATTAATGATAGGGTAAGATACATAAAACGGTTTAACACCACTAAACCACACGTATTTCATCTGTTCACTATTAACAAAACAAAGCTATGTGAAAGGTTTTAAACTTCTATAGAATCTTAAAGGCAAAGTTAAACTATGAATCTATGTGGTTAATTTATCAAAAAAGTCGCAAACCTTCAAACTAAATTCTGTAAACTAAAAATCTGACAATGTACACTATCTCATTAAAAGTAGTAAAGTCTATGTAAATTTCTGCATTCGTAAAGCAATTTCACGTTTTTAATTCAAAATAATTTGCATGAAATTTGTGTAATTTGTGGTTAATTCTCTCTGCACGATTTGGATAAACAAAATACTAATCATCAACGCCATTAACAATTTTACTCCTCATAACTCACTACCTTCTTAACCACCCTGTTTCTAACAAACAAATAAAACAATATTTGAAATAATAAAACAGAAACAACGGTTAAAGATGATAATGCACCTTTTCGTTGCAAATAAAGCAACAAAATATTAACCAACAGTTGAATTCCGGCATACAATAAAGAAACAACTAAATGAGAATAACCCAATTCATTAGCTAAATATTGGTACAAATGAGATCGATGCGGTAGTAAAATATTTTCTTTCTTTTTGATCCGTACAAAAATGGTAATAACAGCATCAATCCCATAAACAGAGAGGAAGATAATATAACCAAATTGACCAGATTGTAAAATGGTTTTCAGCATAAAATAGCCCAAGAACAAAGCCATACTAATACTACCCACATCACCGGCAAATGTTTTGGCTTTTTTTCTAACATTAAAAAAACCAAATGCACAACAGGAAAGTCCCATAGTGATTAATAAGGGGAAACTGTCTTTATTTATTTCTAAAAAAGAAAAGCTTAAAATGGTAACGAAAGCATACAAAACAGTAATTCCATTGATCCCATCCATGAAATTGAAAGCGTTTACCCAACCAATCATTAGAATAAAAATAACAGGCACAAGCCAGATAGCCTGACTAAACAATTCTAAATCATAAAATACTAGACCAATTGCAATAATATGAGCTGCAAATCGAGGCAATTGTGACAACGGTCTAATATCATCAATAAAACTCACAACAGCTACCAAAACGACTGCCAGAGTTATTGGCCACGAGACATAACCTAATAAACATGCTGTTAATATCCCCACTGGGAAAATAATTCCCCCACCTCTCAAAGTAATCGAGGTATGAGAAGAACGGCTATTAGGTTTATCTATAATATTAAAATGATCTGCAATTTTAAAATAAAGTAATTCAGTAATAATAAATAAAAAAAGTAATAAGATGTAAATCATTTAATATAAAGGGAATAAATTAATCTAATGTATATCATTGTAGTCCAAGCCTTCTGCTAAAACCTTAATCTGCTTTCTTCTTTCTTCTTTCCGCAATCTGCCTTCTCACTAACAACTAACAACTAAGTACTACAACTTATACTTCAAAAGCCCCAGCAAATATTCACCATAACCTGATTTCTTCAAAGGTTCTGCTAAATCTCTTAATTGTTGTTCAGTAATAAAACCTTGTCTCCAGGCAATTTCTTCAATACAGCCAACTTTTAATCCTTGGCGCTCTTCAAGTACTTGAACGAATTGTCCAGCCTGCATTAAACTATTAAAAGTTCCGGTATCCAGCCAGGCTGTACCTCTGCTCAAAATGCCAACTTTTAATTTTCCTTGCTCTAAATAGACTTTATTGACATCGGTAATTTCGTATTCACCTCTAGGGCTTGGCTTTATATTTTTTGCAATTTCAACTACAGAATTATCATAAAAATACAATCCTGGAACAGCATAATTGGATTTGGGAGCTAAAGGTTTTTCTTCAATTGAAAGCGCTTTTAGGTCTTTATCAAACTCTACCACACCATATCGTTCAGGATCCGAAACGTGATAAGCAAAAACCACGCCCCCTTCAGGTTTAGTATTAGCCTGCAACAACTCATGCATATGAGCACCAAAGAAAATATTATCTCCCAAAACTAATGCTACACTATCCGAGCCTATGAATTCTTCACCAATAACAAACGCTTGTGCTAATCCATTGGGAATAGCTTGCTCTGCATAACTGAATTTACAACCTATAGCCGATCCATCTCCCAATAGTTTTTTAAAATTAGGCAAATCATGTGGAGTAGAAATAATCAATATTTCATTGATTCCAGCCATCATCAAAGTAGATAATGGATAATAAATCATTGGTTTATCATAAACAGGCATCATTTGTTTACTCATCGCCAAAGTAAGCGGATGTAATCTCGTGCCAGAACCACCGGCTAATATAATTCCTTTCATATTTTTTTTAATTTATTTATACCAGATATAATCTCTAAATACTCTTATTTATTTTTTATAGTAAACTAACTATGAGAAAAAGTTTTAAACTTCTATAAATTCTTCAAGACAAAGCAACACTATTTTTCTATGTGGTTAAACAATTTAACTTTTAAACAATTTTAAACTTTAGACCTTGCATCTCACAGCACAATCCCATAATAACTTTACAAATCTGCTAAAATCTGCGTGACATATTTTTTTGCCAATTACAAAGCGGATGGTCATATTAAACAATACAAACTTTAAACAAAATCAAAATTTAAAATTCACAAAAAGCTTTTATATCCGATCAACGTAGTACTATTGTACCTATTATGCAAAATCTTAACTTTATTATACTGAGTATAGCTAAATCTAAAATGAATAAAACAAATCCATAAATGTTTTTCAGTCGGCGGAATCAAATCAAACAATAACGATTGTACACCTAATTTTTTATCAATAATTTGGGTATTGCTATAAGAAGTTTCAAACTGATCTTCTTCACAATTCCAATTAGCGATTGCTAACTGAATAGACACTTGCGTTGCTTCTTCAGACCAGGCAATATCGATAAGTGGATCTAATTCCTTTAAGTTCAGTTCAAACTTGTTCCGATCATAAGAAATGTTAGGTAACAAAACTGTAGGCAAAGGCCGATCAGTATTCCCTTCAAAGCCAGGTAAAAAATTCAGGCCTTTTTCAGTTTGCAGACCCTTAAGGAGACTACGATTTCCTTTTTCATTTTCGGCATCCTCATTTAAAATAGCTAATAACAATTGAATACAGCGTCCGAATAAAGAAGCACCTTGTGAATATTTATAAAAAGGCTTTACTAATAAATTGAAAGTTTTAGCTTTTTTAGAACAATAACCAAAATCAGACCCCTGTTGCCGTATCGGATCAAAAATAGGATTGTCTTTAAATTGTTGTTTAGTAATCCCGGTTTTTCCACGCATCCGAACAATATTCCCGTCTGCAGAATCATAAAAATTCAAATCATCAATAGTTCCACTAATTGTAAAAGGAGCATTTGCCTTTGCCATTTTTTCTCGAAGATAAAATAAAACAATTATTTTAGTATTATCGCTACAATTTAAAATTCTGTTTACATAAAATAAATTGAAGCAATTTAAGAATGAATAAATTGTTACTATTTAAAAAAACAAATTCTCATTGAATTGAAAGCCATTTTCTTTTTTATAGTAAACTAGCTATGAGAAAAAGTTTTTAAACTCCTATAAAATCTTTGAAGACAAGCAGTATTATGTTTCTATGTTAAACAACTTTAAACTTTTACTTCCCTCCCTTACAACTCAAATCTAATATCTTAATCCATTTTTATAGAAAACTAGCTATGTGAAAAAGTTTTTAAACTTCTATAAAATCTTTAAAGACATAGCAACACTATGTTTCTATGTGGTTAAACAACTTTAAACAATTTAAACTTTTAAACTTTTAAACTTTTAAACTTTTAAACTTTTGTCAAATCTAAAGTCTCAATCCTAACAACCCTTATCTCACTTTTCACTCAACAACCCCATACATTTCTCCAAACTCACGCGGTAATCAGGAACAACAACCCCAAACGTAGTCGCAATCTTGGACTTATCCAATAAAGAATACTGAGGGCGTTTTGCAGGAGTTGGATAAGCACTACTCGGAATACCCGAAATGGCACATTCAAAACCACCGATTTCCTGTATGGCTAAAGCAAATTCATACCAACTGATCTCTCCTTCATTTGAAAAATGATAAATCCCAGCTTGCCATTTTTGGTGCGTTAGGATAGTGAGAATAGCTTGTGCCAAATCAGCTGCATAAGTAGGACTACCTATCTGATCATTAACTACATTAAGAGAATCTCTCTCTTGCATTAAGCGAGACATAGTTTTTACAAAATTGGCTCCAAAACTGGAATACACCCATGAAGTACGGATAATAATAGCATTAGGATTTTCACGCAAACAAGCAATTTCGCCAGCTAGTTTAGTTTGCCCATAAACATTGATTGGACCAGTAATGGCATCTTCCTTCAAAGGTAAAGAAGCAGTCCCGTCAAAAACATAATCAGTCGATATATGGATGAATTGGCAATCATTAACATAACTCCATTTAGCTATTATAGCTACCGACTGATGATTTAAAACATCCGACAATTCATATTCAGACTCAGCTTTATCCACCGCAGTATGTGCCGCACAATTAATGATTACGCTTGGATTAATTTTAGAAATCTCTGTTGCTAAAGCATCCAATTTACATAAATCCAATTCTTGCCAATCAGTAAAAACCCACTCAAAAGCACTATATTGAACCGATAATTTTCTCAATTCCGACCCTAATTGCCCGTTGGCACCAGTAACTAATATTTTTTTCATTCTTTTATTTTAACTCAAATTATGCCTTCTGCTATATGAAATCCGATCTACTTTTTTCTGTTGATTGTTCCCTACAACCCCCTACTCAAAACACATTGTCACTCGAGTGCAGTCGAGAGACTCGGCACATTCACTTCTCACTATTCACTGAACACCTGACAACTCAATCGTCAAATCGTAATTTGTAAATCGTAAATCGTAAATTTTTAAAACTCCCAATCAATTTCCTCAAAACTAGGCAAAATCAAATCTTTCTCCGAAACAATAATTTCATTTGGATCAACCTGCCAATCAATATTCAAAGTAGGATCATCATATCTTATACCCCTTTCACTTTCTTTATGATACAATTGATCTACTTTATACATCACCGAAGCCGTTTCACTCAAAACAGAAAATCCATGAGCAAAGCCATGTGGAACCATTAATTGTTTTTTATTTTCAGCACTTAAGAGCACTGAAAAATGTTGCCCATAAGTAGCCGAGTTTTTACGCAAATCAACAGCCACATCCAAAATTTCTCCATCTAGAACTCGAACTAATTTCGCTTGTGCAAAAGGATTAATTTGTAAATGCAATCCGCGAATGACACCACTTTTAGAAAAAGATTGATTGTCTTGAATGAAATCATATAAAATTCCATTGGCATTAAATTTTGCTTTATTATAAGCCTCAAAGAAGTAACCCCGCTCGTCATTAAAAACGATTGGGTTAATGATTACTAAATCTTGGATCGGAGTTTGTTCTATTGTCATAACAATTTATTAGTATCGTATATTCTTACTTGTATTATAATGTCCTATTCTTTATTCTTTATTCTTTATTCTTTATTCTTTATTCTTTATTCTTTATTCTTTATTCTTTATTCTTTATTCTTTATTCTTTATTCTTTATTCTTTATTCTTTATTCTTTATTCTTTATTCTTTATTCTTTATTCTAAAATAAGAAGCTAAAATATCAATGCTCCAACCCTTTAAATCATTACATTAGCACCGAATTAAAATGCGTTGAGATTTCTATGAAAAATATATTCTTTGTATTGCTTATTTCAATGGTACAACCTGTACTGGCACAAACTAAATTAGAAAAAGCACTTACCAATCTTGAGAATAATTACGAGCAGGAAAAAGTGTACTTACTTACCGATAAATCACAATATGCAGCTGGTGACAAAATGTGGTTTAAAAGTTTTGTATTTGATGGCTATAACCGTTCTGCATTATCTACTACTCTATTTGTTGAACTGTACAATGCTGATAAAAAATTAATAGACTGGAAAACGATACTCCTGACCAATGGTGAAGGCAGCGGAGATTTCCAACTGAAAGAAGACCTTCCCGAACAGGTGTATTTTGTAAGAGCTTATACGCCTTACATGACCAATTTTAACGATGATTTTCAGATCGTAAAGACCATTCCGGTGTACAATCCCAACTCCAAAGAATCATTGGTGATTTCTAAGAGCTCTGACTGGTCTGCAAAAGCCTTCCCGGAAGGCGGAACTTTCATTAGCGGGATCCCTTCGAAATTTGCCGTAAGATTATCAAGCAAGACTTCCCTGCCGGAAAACTGGACCGGAAAAGTAATAGATTCCCAAAATCCCAATGTCCCTATAACTACATTTAAATCTTTTGATAAAAATGTAGCCTCTTTTACAATAACTCCTGCTTCAGGAAAAAAGTACCAGGTTATTATTCAGGATAATACAGGAAAAAACCAGACCATAGACCTGCCAGAGGTTGCAGACAGCGGCCTCAATTTACAAGTGTACAGCTCCAAAGAAGGGATTAAATATACCTTAAAAGGTGCCAACCTGAAACAACAGCTTCAAAATTATAAAATTGTAGGAACCATCAATAACCATCTGGCTTATAAAGCAAACATCAATCAGCTAATCAACGAAGCTACAAGCCTTATACCTACAAAAATAAGCAACGGGGCTAACGGTATTCTGCAATTAGCCATTTTTGACGAGCAGGACAACCTGGTTGCACAAAGACTTTGCTTTATAAAACCCGGTAACTTAAAGATTGAGAAAGCAGAAATTGTAGGCCAGAACATCAAACATACTCCAAGATCTTTTAACAGCATTGATCTTTCCCCGGAGTCATATTTTAAAAATTATACCGTTTTGGTAAGTGAAGACGACGGCACCCAGAATCCGGAAGAAGAAAATATACTGAGCGGACTTTGGTTAACCGGAGATTTTACTACAAAAATAGACAGCCCGGCACAATATTTCTCTAAAAATGCCAATACTGAAGCTTTGGATGCACTCCTTATTTCTGAAAGCTGGCAGAGATTTAACTGGAATTCCTTACTCAGCGGATCTGTACCCACCATTAAAACGAATTCTCAACCTTATCTTTCTTACAAGATAAAGCCCATTAAAAACGGTTCCATGCTGATCAACACTCCTGTAAGCTTAGTATTGAGATTAGGTAAAAATGAACCTGCCATTAATCAATTTATAACAGATCAAAACGGATATGCTTATTTAAATAACATTAACTATGATGAGCCCCTAGATGTTTCATTATTTGTCAATTCAGAAAATAATAAAGAATCCGGTACTGATAATTTATTCGTCACCGTAGAGCCATTGGTAAATCCCGTAGCATTTAAAGGCAACTTCCCGGGGACAAAATATAAACTGGTAAAAGCCGGTGAAAATAAAACCCTTTCTCCCAGCATTTCCAGAGCCATCAACACTCAAAAAAACACAAAAAAAGTCGAAAATGCTGATGTACAAATTGAAGAAGTAAAACTGGTAGGAAAAAAGCAGGATCCCAAAGAAGAGCTAGACAAGCAACTGTCCACGGGAATGTTTAGTTCTGTAAACTCTACTATATTCGATTTCGTGAATGAAGATCAGCATATTGCCGGGTCAAATAATATATTCGACTGGCTACAGGGAAGAGCGGCCGGTTTAACGTTTCAAAGAAATAATTCAGGAGTCAACGTCCCTTATATCCGCAATCAGCAGGCTAAGCTGTATTTAGACGAAACGGCTACTGATCCTTCCATGATTGCCAGCCTTCCTGTCAACAATATCGCAATGGTGAAAATTCTTAAAGGAGCCGGATTAATAGGTGATGCGGTACTCATCTATACGATGAAGGGTAATATGAGATCTAAAAGCAATGAAAAAGAAACACAGAAAAACAATTCATCCGTTATAAAAGGATATGATAAACCTTCGGAATTTCTTATTGAAACTTTAGATAATGATGATCCTGCAAAGAAAATTGAAAACGATACCCGGGAAACCCTTTACTGGAATCCCAATTTATTTGACAGCGACTATGTTCCTCCAAGAATTAAATTCTTTAATAACGACAGCGCTAAACAATACAAAGTACTGATTATAAGTTTTGATGAAGACGACAATCTTCTCTATGATCAGGAAATATTTAAATAATAGAATTTTCCGGATTCAAAGCCTTTCAGTTTTTCTGAAAGGCTTTTTTGTTGTTTCAATCCGACATTTTAAACGGTTTTATTTTTTTATTGTCTTTTTTTTTCAAGTTTTTGGAAAGAGTTTTTTTTAACTAAGATAGGAACCGTCGAGCGGACCATTTTTTTAACGCAAAGGTTTTATAAGACTCTTTTGATTTTAAGGATAGCAAAGGTTAGCGGTTTCACCGCTGATGAAGCGGATGGATAAAACGCTCGCTTCATCAAATCAATCAAAGATTGATTCCTTCTTTGCCTCCTAAACTTTGCATTATTAAAATAAGCCTTTGCGTTAATAAAATTCTATTCGTTTGATGCATATATTATCTCCCTTTCCTCTCCCCGCTACCGCTCGAATCCTTTCGTGTGGTTTTTAGCATTAAATATCCTTGTCAAGGTTTAAAACCTTGACAAGGATGCAAAGAACTTATAGATAAAAATCCACCATCTTTCAAAACAAACTCCCAAATATTCCGTTTAATTCTTAAATTTGGCTCATGCGAAAGAATCTTTATCTCATCATAATATTATGTTCTCTTACCAGTTGCTATACGTACCAGGTAAAAAAGCCAGCGGATCCGGCGACCGACAGTAAGCAGGAATCTAAAAAAAGGACAGCTACTGCTGATAATATTGCCACGCCAATGAAAAATGCAACAGCTGCATCCCAAAATCTGAACCTACAACCAACGCCGGCCCCGGTCAATATCCAGGAGAAACTTGCCGCTGGTAAAAATGTAAAAATAGATGTGGATGGCAGGAGCTATAAAGTAATCGTTGACAAATGGGAAAGCGACAGCCTGGTGGCCCACCCGGTGCATAATCCTAAAAAAATACTGAAATTCCATAAGAACCAGATCAATAGTGAGAAAATTGCAGAAAAACGTTTTTCACAGCCTATAGCTGATATTATTACGGTGGTGGCTTATGCCGCAATTGGTGTTGGAATCTATCTTCTGGTCCGCTAATTTTTTTAAACTTTCTGGAATATTAAAAACAAACAGCACCATTAATGATGCTGTTTTTTATCTATAAAATATATACAGAGATTTTAGTTTAAAGTTGTATTTCCCTTTCGAACAAACTCATTCCACTGCTTGTCCAGATACGTAATGGCTGCCTTTTTCTGGTTTTTATTCAAAGAAGAGTAATTAACAGAGTTAAAGACAAGCTTTTTAAGTGCCTTCACATCCAGCTCCCAATATATAAAAGCCACCCAGAAATCATAGCTTAGGCCTTCGTAGCCATACACTGACGGATCATCGCTGTTAATGGAACACTGCACGCCGTTGTTCAGCAAAACTCTTGCAGGATGATTTCTCAGATCGCTTACATAGCCCAAAACCTGGTTACTGATGGGACTTACCTCAACCAGTTTATCTTGCTTTCTGACCTCTTCCATCGTGGCCGGGAAATAGATCAGGTTAAGGCCATGCCCTATCCGTTGGTTATTCAGTAAAGCAACATCCAGAATATTTTTATTGAAAACAGAATTGCTTTCGCCGGCATGAAGGAAAAGCGGCATTTCTACTCCATATTTTTTAGAAAGTTCATTCAGCTTCATCCAGTCTTTCTGAAAATAATAAATGCTGTTTCCGGCAGCCTCATCTGCCACAAGATCAAAACCCGAAATCATGTCCGGGAATTCTTTTTTGAGCTCAAAAGCAGTTTCAAGCTGTTTTTCCACACTTTTCGGATCCACAAATTTAAAGCTGGAGTAGATTAATTTTAAGCTGAATTCCGGATTCGTTTGGCGGATTTGTTTAACAACGTCCTGCAAATCTGTAATTGAAGTTTTTAAAGGATATTTTCCATGCTGGAAATCGTAAAGCTCATCAAATATAAACCTGATCTCTACATGCTGTACATTATCTTTGGCCAGATCCTGAAAACTCTTCAAATAATATTCTTTAAAGAAAGGGCGATAAGGCAACAAGAGGTTGATGCGCTTGAAACGTTTCTCAAACTCCACCCAATAATCCGTATAGGTACAGAGCTTATCCCTTTTTAAGGTAAGAAGATCCTGCAGTTGTTTTTCAAAACCGGCATCCGAAACCAGTTTCTTATCCAGACTCACAAATCCTTCCGGAACATTTTCCTTTGCAAAAAAAGCCAGCTGCCCGAAAATATACTGGTCATTATCCTTCTGATCGTAAACATAGCATTCCTTATATTTTCTTGCCACCGAAATCACCCATTTTACATCTGCCAGCCCTCCGCTGTGGCTGTGCAGCAAACCTCCTTTCGGCATTGTCTGGAGGATTTTAAATAATCTGCTGGTTTCAATCAGCGGTTTTAATTCATTAAAAGAACTGTTGAACAGAGATATTTTTTGTGTTTCTGCTTCGGTAAGGACTTGTTTTCTCAGCTGAAATAGTTTTTTATCCAACACCATTTCCGAATCCGATAATTTTATATCTGCATCAAAAGCAAGAGCTTCGTTCTTCTGTTCGGATAATTTCCAGTCCTGAGCATAGGTTGATTGTGCGGCCATTTTATTCTGAACTCCCAAAAAAGGGAATCCAAGAAGCAAAATATAAATACAATATCTTTTCATATTAATATGGGAACTTGTTTTGCATAGGTGATGCACTTATCATTAAAACAATTCTGACAAAAAGTTTTAATAAAACTACAAAGTTAATGCATACCACGCAATTCTCAAGGTATATCGGAATTCAAAGTCTTTATTTTGCCATTAAAATTCCGCCTCAGGATTGATCATTTTTCCTCTTTTAAATGGCTCAGAACAACAAAACGGGTTAAAAAAAAGGCATTGTAAATTATCATTACAATGCTTTCCGAACTATTAGCTCAGTTATTTCAATATACAACTATCAGTTTCCCAGATTATTATTCTTTAAAAACTCCTCTATTTTATTCCATTCAATCTGTCCGGCAATAGAATTGGAATTGGCATCAAAAACGTGTTCACCATAAGGAATTTCAACATAAGAGACAGGAAGCTTCAATTCTGTGGCTTTTTTCACAAATGTTCTTGTAGCTTCTACATTGACTACATGATCTATTTCTCCGGCAATAATGAATGTAGGGGAAATGCCTTTGGAAAGCTGGTCTATTAAATTCAGCTGGGCATAGCGCTGTGGAAATTCGGAAGGTGAACCTCCGAGATATCTTCTTGCTGCGTATTTGAGATCGATATTCTTTTTCTCATCTATTTTCTGCCAGAGCTCGGATAAGCTGACAGGCGGATAAATCGCAATAACTCCTGCCGAAACCGGAGGCTGTGGGGAATCATAAGATTTAGCAAAACCTTGTCTCAATCCTAAATCTGCCTGCATCACCAAAGCTGCTCCCGCAGAACCACCTACCAAAACTATTTTGTTTGGGTCAACATTGAATTTTTTTGAATTTTTCACAACGAACCCCATTGAAGTCACTACAGAATTAACCGCAGATTCCCAGTTGTGCCGGTCTTCTTTTCCTAAAGGATAATCTATGGAAAAAACGGTATATCCATGATCTTTAAACCAATTGGCAGCATAACCAACCTGAGTTCTGTTTCCTTCAATAAAAGCACCCCCGTGAACAAGAATAACAGGAATTGCAGGTGATGAAGATCTTTTTTCCGGGCGGAAAACATCTATATGCTGTTCTTCATTATAAATAGTGAGATAAGAATACGTTTCGGTAGGTTTTATAGGCTCTTCATGCCCTTTTAATCCCTGAGAAAAGGAAACTTTGGCATTGTATTTTTTAGCCGTGGAAAACATAACCACAGTGAAAAAAAACTGGGCAATGAAAAAAAGAACCGAAAGGATCAGGTTAACAATCAGTAATTTCCGCCAATATTTCCCATATCTATAGAAAAGAAAACAGATAATGATCAATACCAGGCTCAAAACAACAAACTGCGAATTGAACTGCATAGCAAACGAACTGCTGTAACCGCTCAGAAGCATGGGTGCTTTCAGATACACTGAAATCATAGGAATAACCAATAAAATCAGGATGATGAACAGTAAAATGGCTAAGAATATATTTAAATTTTTTTTCATGATATTAAAATTTATAGGTTACCGTAACATACCCGGAAGTCGGCGGAATGGCAATGGTAAAATAAGGAGTATTATTGGCAACCGCAGAAGCGTATTCGGCCTGGGTAAAGTTTTCGAAGCCTGCAAGTTGCTGCTGAAGAGTTCCCGGTCTCTGGTAGCTCATCACCCCATATTTGTTAAATACATTATTCACATTCACAAGCATACTGAGATTTTCATTTACATTATATCCTATTCCAAGGTCGAACTGGGAAAATCCCGGCAGTTTGTAGACATTGGTATTGCTGCCCTCCCTTTTACCCATATAATTCCAGGTTACAAATCCGAATGCCTTACCGATTTTCAGATTAGGAGTTACATTAGCCATAATTTTTGGTGTATAGGCTATGGTGGTTCCTGAATATGAAAACACAGTATCATCAGCAGGGCCAGGCGCGCTTCCGAGGTTCCATAGATACCCTTCTTTCACTTTCGGGTCCTGCAATGTAAGCACCGCCCTTATGCTGAAGTTGTCGGCAGGCCTGATGTTGGTTTCCAATTCAATACCATAGGTTTCATTCTTATTATACAATGATGGAGTGGTGTAAAACCCGCCTTTTCCGTCATCTGCCATAAAGCTGTAAGGAACATTGCTCAGCAAACTGTAAAATGGTGTTATAAAAGCATCAAAATAAGTTGTTTTCGTCTTAAATCCCATTTCCACCTGCTGGGTTTTCCTGGATTGAGGATCTAATAGATCTATGGTTTCCGGTCTGTTGGCTGCAAAGAACATATCAAGATCCGGAGATTTGCTGCCTTTTGAATACCTGGCATATACGGCAACATTATTATTGAATTTATAATTCAACGCTGCCGAATAGGAAAAGTTCTCCAACTGTCTGCTATAACCAACATTTGTAAGTTTTGTCAAAGCATTGTTATTGTAAAGGGTATAAATGCTGCCATCCGTACCGCCGTTTTTATCTGAAAACAAATAGGTTCGGGTATTATCTCCTTTGATCCATACTTTTTCATACCGTATTCCCCAATCCAGCGTCAGATGATCTGTAATGTCCCACGTATGCCCAAAAAACACGGCTCCCTGTTGCTGTTTAGCCTTGAATTCAATTAAATCTCCCGTGCTGCCTGCTGCCTGTGCAAAACCGTCATTATTGGTCAGCTGATATACACCGGGTTTTGTAAAGTCTAAAGTGGTAACCCCTGTTAAACTTAAGGTCATCATTCTTGGACGGTTCTCTAAGGTGGTAAGTCCTATCCCATTGATTCCTGAAAATCGCCATACATCGGAATAGCCGTAATAGCCGCCAAATGAGAAATTCATATTGTTCCATTTTTTATTAATGGTCAGCTGGTTCATAGATTCCTTCACCTTATTTTCATAAAAATTAAGAGCTGACATTAAAAATGAATTATTCTGAATAGACTGACCCGGCAACTGATTCTTGGTGATCTGGTAAACAGGTAATCCACCGGCTCCCGGGGCAGCATTCACACTGGCAAGTTCTTGCCCTGTAAGCGCATCTTTAAAGGAATAGGTTCCCTCTCCCAGTCCGCCGACCAAAAAATAAGAGGTCAAATCATCCAGCGAGGTAAGAAAAGAATTTCCTACGCTGTTCTGCACCACATCATTATCAGAATATTTGCTTGCCAGGAACAGCTTCCATCCATTTCCAAGATTGTGGTCCCAGTTGAGTCCTACGGAGCGGTATTTATTGCTAACCAGACGGCCTGAGTTATAATCTATATTCCCGCCATGAATAAAATCCGGAGAATTGTATTGTAATTTTGGAATCAGCAAAGACGAGCTGCTGCTGAATCCTTCTGCCGGTTCGGGGTTTGAATAATTTCTTGTAGGAACCAATTGGGCATAGCCATTTTTGTCATCAAGGTATTTTAGAAATACTTTTAAACTTCCTTTATTGTATTTTTTGACAATATTTGCTTTTACCTGTCCACCATTATTGAACGGATAGCCTGCATATCTTGCTCCTAAATCGTACCGGTAAAATCCTCCGATATTAAAAAACCAGTTATCTCCCAAAGGACCTCCAAAGTTGGCATCCATTCTATGATATCCGGAGTTATCTGCCCCCTGAACGCCATATTTAGCCCGGATTTCACCACCGAATTTATTTCCGCCTGTTTTAGAAATATAATTGAAAATTCCACCCGGTGCATTGGCAGCCGTAATAGAAGCAGGACCTCCTCTCACCGCATCAATCTGGGAAATAGTGGCATCTGCTCTCAGAAAAAAGTCAGGACCGTAATTATAATAGGTGGTATTGGTTACTGGTAATCCATCTTCCTGCATAGAGATATACTCGTAAGCAAAAGTACCGTCTGAAGAACCTGCACTGATTCCTCTTGAGCTTACATTATTCCTGATCTCTCCCAGGGATGAATTCACATAAACTCCCGGAACATTTTTAAGCAGATCTGTAGCACTGTTGGGAACCTGTTTTTCAATGACGTCGCTTTTCAGAACAGAGATCGCGACAGGAGCATTCATTCTTGTCCTTTTATCAAATACCCCGGTCATGATCACCTCATCAATATCTTTTGTTTTCGTTGTGTCAGCTTCCTTTTTCTGGGCTGTTACATTGGAAAAGGCTGCCAGGAAAAGTACGGCTACCGTAATTTTTGTATTTAAAAATGTAGTTTTCATAATATTTTAATCATTAATTTGTGCCATACTTTTTAAGCCATTCCGCCACATGGGTAAATACCGCCTGCTCATCTGCCGGTAATTTTGTAATAAGATGTCCTGCTCCGGGAACTACGACCAGTTTGTACTGAGTACCTTTTGCCTTCAGAGCTTTTTCCAGGATATAAGCCTGTTGGATGGGAACTACTTCATCCTTATCACCATGAATAATCATTGTTGGAATCTGATTAACAAACTTTACAGGACTGGTTTTAGCGTAAGCTTCCGGGATAGCATCACCGGGATTCCAGACTGTTTTGTTTCCTGACATTTTATCCAGAACCTCCAAAAGGTTAGCTGCTTTTACATACGTCAGGGTCTGAACATCCGTAAAATCTACCGGACCACACATTTCTATGATGGTTTTGATCTGAGGATTTTTTGTGTAGGCATACATCAGCGAAACATGAGCCCCGGAGCTTCCTCCGGAAATTGAAAAGCCATTTTTCCTGGTATTCCATTCCTGAGCGTGGGCAGAAAGGTATTTTACAACCTGATCAATATCATCCAGAAGCTCCGGAAGATGAGTATCTGTAAGATTCGCATAACGGTAATCCAGATTGGCAACCGCAATTCCCTGTGAAAGAAGGTATTCAGAGATCTTCGTATCATAGGTCTTATCACCCTGCGTCCACGCTCCTCCGTGAATATGAACGAGAAATGCAGTTTTCGGGCTCCTGTCGGCAGGAAGATAAACATCCATCACATTTCTTTCATGTGACCCATATTTTATATCGGTGAGTTTTTCTTGTTTCAGACCCACAGAAACCGTTTTGTTACTTTCCGTATTTTGTACTGAGCAGCTTACTGTCAATAATCCAATGGACAGCAGTGCGATTTTAAAATAATTCATTTCAGCTAGTTTTTTAAGTTCTTTTTAAGTATTTTTCCTGTTGCGCTTAATGGCATTTCATCTATAAATTCTATGATTCTCGGATATTTATATTTGGCAATTCTTTCTTTTGTCCATAACTTAATATCTTCTTCGGAAGCCTTGCTTTCTTTTTTCCTTACTACAAATGCTTTAATTTCTTCCCCGAGTTTTTCATCTTCGATCCCGATAACGGCTACCATGGAAATATCAGGATTTCTCATCATCATTTCTTCTACTTCCCGCGGATAGACATTCATTCCGCCTCTGATAATCATTTCTTTTTTACGGTCGACAATGAAGAAAAACCCGTCTTCATCCTTTACGGCAATATCTCCGGAAAACATCCATCCGTTTTTCAACACTTCCTCAGTTTCTTTAGGTTTCCTGTAATAAGATTTCATCACATTGGGGCCACGATAGATCAATTCTCCTTTTTCACCGACCGGCAGTTCATTGCAGCGATCATCTACAATCTTAACATCAACACCCCAGATAGGCGTTCCGATAGAACCGGGCTTCCTTCCTGTTTTCAACTGGTTAAATGTCACCACAGGAGAGCCTTCGGACATCCCATAACCTTCAATGATCGGAACTCCGAAGCGATTTTCAAATTCATCAATGATTTTTACAGGAAGAGAAGCTCCACCGGAAACACAGATTCTTAATTTTTTAATGCTATTGGCATTGGCTTCGGTATTGTCTTCATTCAGTAGTGCCCAATACATGGAGGGAACACCAGCAAAAATTCTGATATCAAAATGAGGAATAAGCTGGTAAACTGTTTTTGCATCGAATTTTGACAAAAGGACAAGATGGAGCGATCTCCGGATTCCTGCAAGCATCATTACCGTTAAGCCAAAAATGTGAAATAATGGTAAAACTACAAGCTGGGCCTCAAATTCAGCAGAAGCAATGATGGTTGTGCTGGCTTCTGCATTGGTAAAAAGATTAATATGCGAAAGCTCCGCTCCTTTCGGTTTTCCTGTGGTTCCGGAAGTATAAATAATAACGGCTGTATCTTCTGAGGAAGTCATATAAGATTCAAAATCTGCTTTTTCATTTATGATGAAATCATCAAAATTCTCTACATCATCTGCTAAATTTCCAATACTGATAAAATCTCTGCATGATGGTGTCTTATCAAAGCCTTCCTTACCGAATTTCCCTGTTGGGAGTTCCGGAGTTCCGGCAAAACAGAAGAACATTGTACTGTCGGAATCGGAAAGGTGATAAGTGATTTCTTCAGGTTTGAGAAAGATACTGAGCGGAACCACAGTTGCCCCAGCCTTTAGTATTCCGAAAAAAACAATTGGGAACTGAAGAATATTAGGGCAGAGTAAGGCAACCTTATCACCATGACCTATTCCTTTTTTTGTAAGTGCATGAGCAGTCTGGCAGACTTTTTCATGAAATATTTTATAGCTTAAAGTAGTTTTATCAAGACTTAAAGCTGGTTTTTCAGGATTTCTTTTTGCAATTTGTTCTACTAAAATAGATAAGTTAAGCATAGTTGATGTTCACATTACGTTAATATTGATATGGAATCCCTTTAACTAAGGCAGTTTCCATATAAACTAATCTTAACTCCAAATTAATGATAACGAGAACAGGTGCTGACACGAAAAGGAAATTCCGTGATACGAAAAGGAAATTTTTTTAATAGTGTATAAAAATACAAAATCTGTAAACGCTTTTACAGACTGCGTTTACATGATTGTACGGAAAGGTGTTTAATTTTACAAACGTTCTTCAGAGGGAAGTTTTCCGAAGTAACGGAGATAGAGCTGGGAAAAATGCCCGCGATTATTATAGCCGATAAAATCGCTGATCTCACCAACGGATTTTTCGGTTTCCAAAAGCATAGATCTGGCCATCTCCATTCTGGCTTTAATAATGTATTGATGGATAGGCAACCGGGTATAATCTTTAAATCCTTTTTTAAGATCACTGCTGTTGAGTCCGCAATAACGGCTTATTTCTCTGATGGCCAGACTCTGGAACGCATTGGTATCTACAAAATCTTTCGCCAGTTTTATTTTGTCTTCAAATGCTTTTTTGTGTTCAAATGTTTTCTCATCAGAAAGAAGGTAATGAATCCAGTAGCTTAGGAATTCCAGAATTCTGCTTTCGAGGATGATACTGCAGGATGCGTCATCAAACGGGGTATCGAAAATAGTTTTGAGTTTTTCCTGGCTCAGGTAATTGCGCTGTGCATTTTCCAGCTTCTCTTTCAGCAGTCCGTTATCTTTCGGAAAAATACTTTTCGGAACAAAAATCCTTACTCCATCTATATCGGTAGTATTGTGCTCAAATTCTTTTTCGTTGTTGATGAAATTACTGCTGATCTTTCCTTCTTTATTGATGCGGAAATCCATCATCCCGTTATCCCCTACTTTATGGGGTGAATGGAAAATGGTGTCTTCCTGAAAGTTCCATTTTCCACGGAAAAAATGAAAATTCTTCTTACTGAAAAGAATCAGCTTCCCGCTTCCCAAATCCTCCGGCATTTCCAGAACAGTAGAGTTCAGAAAATCTGTATCACAAAATCTGTAATCCTGTATCAGACCTTGTTTAAAACCATCTGACTCCAGGTAAGGAAGAAGCAATTCCATAAAAACGGTAATTTGTTGGGATGTAAGTTAACAAAATTTTAAAACATGACAAATATCATGTATTTTACTTAAAGATATGCTGGGTAAACTGGTAAAGAGATCTTCTCCAGGTAAGCCATTCGTGGCGGGTTTCCGGAGATTTATACTGGAAATAAGGATAATTATTCTGGCTTAAATAAGTAGTCAAAATTTGGTTAAATTTAAAAAACAGCGCATCTTCTTTTTCCCCGATTCCGATAAAGAAGTAAGGTTTTTTCTTGGATTTCAATAAATTACCGATTGGAAGCTCTTTAAAAGGTTCAGCTTCCGTTCCTTCATAGATCACAGGACTGAACGCTCCGATGGCTGAAAATATTTCGGGATGATTAACCCCGATAAACATCGCCTGATAACTTCCCCGGGAGAGTCCTGCAATAGCTTTTTTACCTGTAGTTCTATATTTTTTTTCAATATAGGGAATCAGTTCTCCGGTAACAACCTTATCCAGGTTTTTGGTGGAAATAACAGTTCTGGGATAATTGTCCGGCATCTTTTCCTGTTCAGGATTCAATGCTACACCGTAATCCATCACTACGATCATTTCCGCAGCTTTCTTTTCGGCAAAAAGATTATCCAGAATATGAAGGATATAACCCTGTTTTTCCCATCCCGTAATATCTTCTCCGGTTCCGTGGTACAGATATAAAACAGGTAGCTTTTTAGACCCGTAATTTGGTGGAAGATATACTTTAAAGTTTCGTTTACCCTGTGTTATTTTTGAATTCAGACTATCATTAATAATTTTTCCGTGCTTTACATTTTTCTCCAGAAAAAAATTTTCCCCGGAAGGAACCTCAATTCCACTGGTTGGCTGGCTGTACCCGAAATACAGCTGTGTGTTGGGATCATTGGTTCGTTTTCCATCCACATTCAGCCAGTAGTAATGAAAGCCTATTTCCATGGGTGAAGTTGAGATATTCCAAAAACCGTCATGATCTTTGGAAGCAGAGGATTTTATACTTTTCATTCCATCTCCTCCATCTAAGGTTACAGATTGGGCATCCGGAAAGTAAACCCGAAACTGTGCTTTTTTATCAGAATCTATTTTCGGAAATTCTTTTCCCGGCAATAGCGTTGAAGCCGGTTTGTAAGTTTGGGAAAATACGGTGGAAGATAACAAAAGGAAGCCTAGTAGTATTTTTGGTGAGTATTGCATTATTTAAGTTTTAAAAGGTAAGAATTCACTAATATCTTATAGCCTGGCGATATTTTGAAGACAGTATATTAAGCTTTAATCACAGTCAGTATCACAAAGTTTTAATCAATATTAAGAAAAATATTTTTCTTTGCAGTTAATCAGGTGATGCTGTGGTCCTGTATTTAATCCATGTCCAGATAAATTCTACAGCACTGTAGTTTATTTAAGAAACTGTTTCATCATTCTAAGCGTGATCTCCATATTTTCCGGAAGAGGCATTCCGTGGGCATAGCCTGTAGAAACATGTAACTCAGTAAAAATGCCTGCTTTGATCAGACGGTCTGCATAGGCCAGTCCACTGTCCCGTAAAGGATCTGCTCCGGCTACAAAAATTACGGATGGAGGAAGGTTTGAAACATCTTTGATATTTCCGGGCAGCACATATTTTTCTTTTGAGTTCCCATTTTTCCCGATATAAAAATCCTTTAAAATTGGAAAATCATCGCTTTTAAGCCCTGGGACTTTTTTAAATTCAATAACTGATGGATAGTTCATCCCGAAATCACCCGGAGGAATTTCCAGAACCTGCAAACTAATTTTCGGACCTTTCTGATCTCTTGAATATTGTGCCAAGCCTCCGGATATACCAGCTCCAGCACTGGAACCTCCCACTGCAATGAGTTTTGGATTTCCACCTATATTTTCTGCATTTTTATTTGCCCACAACAATGAGGCATAAGCATCATGAAGCGCAGCAGGAAAAGGATATTCCGGAGCGAAACGGTAATCTACATTGATCACGACTGCATTTCCCTTCAATGCATAATCTGCACATCTCTGATGATCCCATTTAGGTGTTCCATACACGAAACCGCCTCCATGGAACCAAAGAAATATGGGAAGATCTTTAGCATTTTTAGGTTTGTAAATTGTTACGGGGATTTCAGGATCTTTTGAATTTAACCCTGGAATTTTAGACTGAATCACGTCAACACTGTCTTTATTCTTCAGTTCTGGCCAGGACATTTCTGCCTGGATTTTGCGTTCTTTTTTTACTTCGTCAAGTGTAATATCCTTAATCGGACTATTAATCATTGACCTGAACTGGAACAGCAACCTTTTTTCTGCTTCCTGAAGGCTAAGTGGATGGTATTGCTGTGCAAATGATAAACCCGAGATCAGGAAAAATATTAAAAACAACAGGTATTTTTTCATAATAATAATATTATATCGAACTCTATTCTTTCAAAAGTAATATTATGCTTACCACCGGATGATACGAAAAGGAAATTTTGTGATACGGAAAAGAAATTTTTATAAAATTAATCCAATTATATATTTTTCACATCTTATCTATAAGTTGTGAAATTAATTCCTTTTAAAGTGATACAATTAAGCATATTCACTCTGCTATTTTTTTACATGCCCAAACCTGAAAGGAATTGACTAATCCTTTCATTTATTTGATCCGGGAACTCTCCGTTTATTGCATGTGATGCTGCTGGCCATACCTCAGCCTCAACATGATTTGAAAGATTTTTTGCGCAAACTAAGGCTTTAGCAGAATTATGAACGATGCTTTTTCCAGCAAAAATGACCAAAACTGGAGGATGAATGGAATTTAATTCTTCAGCGGTAAACTGTTTAGGCGGTGGTGTTTTGATGGTAAATTCTTTTAATCCAATCGAAATAAGGATGGAAGTAGAATTTTGTGAATCAATTTCTGCTCCTCCGGAAATCCAGCTCATTGACTTTTCACGCCATTTTTCAGGGATAAAGGGAAGAGTAGTGATCAATGAAAAAAGAATAATTTTTAAAGAAAACCGAGCAAAAACCAAAGCTGGGTCCAACAAAATGATTGACGCAATGCATTTGGGGTAATTGACGGCATAATTCACTACCGACCATCCTCCGAAAGAAACACCCAGCAGGTGTACTTTCGTTAACTTCAATTTCATTATTACCTCTTCTACCCAACTTGCCTGTTGTTTATTATCTTTAATGGGATGTGTTTGAATACTTAAGCCAGGCTCTCCCAGAAGGTCCATAGCATAAACATCATGAGTCTTAAGCAGACCGGTAAGATTAGGTTCCCACATCGGAGTTGAAGCTGCCCTCCCGGGGAAAAGCAGAATAGGAATCCCTCCCCGATTTCCAAACCGATACACTCTTACATTTCCATAAGCAGTATTTATATCAAATGTCCCCTGCGGTACAGGCAGTTTTTTCATAGCTTCATCATAAAATTTAAGAAATTTCTGATGTGCTTTCTGTGATTTAAACTGACTGTTTTCCATAAAAAATTTTATTATTTGTTGAAAATAACGGATATTGAACAAACAATTTTATAGCGTTGTTTCTGTCCATCTTAGTTTAGAACTCAATACGGTTAATATCAAGATTAATCTGACTAAGTTATAACTTAAAAATTAGCAGATCGTTTTATAATATACTTCTAAGTATCGTTTTACATAAATTCCGGTATTCGCCTGCACTGGATTTTTTATTTAATTTTTAAACTGCTTCCGGAACGCTGCCGCCGTCATCCCTTTATGTTTTTTGAACTGCCTGCTTAAATGGCTTTCATCAGAAAAGCCTAAATCATCTGCAATTTGTCCTATTGAATAGTCACTGTAGAGCAACCGCTGTTCAACAATATTCATTTTATACTGGGTGAGATAACAATGTAAGCTGCTCCCGGTAAGTTTTTTAAAGTATTCACCAATATAATTTGCAGACAGGTTAAATTGTTCCGCAAGATGCTTTATCCTTAAATTTTTAGGACAGTGTATTTGCTGATGCAGATAAACCAGTATTTTATTGATCAAAGGTTCATCCATCGTTGTATCTGATACAATTTGCTGGGGATTGACATTCCGGGCAATAATATTTAAAACAAGAATTACCAGATGCTGTAGATTTTCATCAAAATAGGAAGGCTTATCGTTGTATTCTACGAGCATATTTTCGATCAATGAAGAAATCATATCACAATCTCTCGGCTCTTTAATCAGAACCTCCTCAAAGCGGTTGTGGTGTGTAAAAATAGCTTCCAACTGTTTCAGCCATGCCAGAACTTTCTCTTTTTCATTTTTGGTTTTGTACTGTTCAAGAAAAACTTCAGAAAAACGGATGGAACAATACCGTGTATTTGTAGTACTCTCAAAACCTCTGCAATCTAATGGGGTAAATAAAAAAATGCTCCCCTTACGGTATGGAAACTTGTTTTCATTGATAATCCTGGTACCTTCCCCTTCTATGATCTGCACAATTTCGAAGAACTGGTAGATCAGGGGACGTTCATTCCAGTGTTCCATATCTGATACAAATATATCCAAAGGTTTATATAGATTCTTCGTTTTCATTACCCGAAATGTACAAAAAAAACCGTCCGATATCCCTGTTTTTAACTGCTAATCAAAACTAATTTTGTCAAAAAAAAGATGTCACAGAAAAAATTAACCGCTCCGTTTACAAATGAAAACATTTCCCTTTCAAACAGGGTTGTAATGGCTCCAATGAACCGCCGGAGAGCTGTAAATGGACTACCGTTACCATCCATGACCACCTATTATCAGCAAAGAACCGGTGCCGGATTACTGATATCAGATAATATTGCTGTTTCTTCCAATGGCGGTGCTTATATGAATACTCCGGGAATATATCATGATGAACAAAAACTAGCCTGGAAAAAAATTGTGGAAGAGGTTCATAAAAAGGGCGGAAAAATATTTGCTCAGTTGGTACAGGCCGGCCGAGTAGGACATCCGGCTATTCAAAATAACGAGCCATTAATCGCTCCATCTGCCATAGCTGTCAACGAAACCATCCGTATTCCTGATAACAGCTATCAAAATATGACAATACCGATTGCTATAAACCCTGAAGAAATTCCGGTTTGGGTAAATGTTTTTAAACAAGCAGCCATCAATGCAATAGAAGCAGGATTTGATGGAGTTGAAATTCATGCAGCCCATGGTTTTCTGATCGACCAGTTCATCAATCCTTTCAGTAATACCAGAACAGATGAATATGGCGGAAGCATTGAAAACAGAAACCGTTTTCTCTTTGAAGTCATGCAGGAAGTAATTGCGACAGTTGGAAAGAATAAGATCGGAATAAGACTTTCTCCTTTCCGCGAAATTTATGATTTGAAATCTTATCCCGAAGAACTGGCAACCCACGAATATATTCTTGATGAATTGCAGAAGCTGGATATTCTATACATTCATTTTTCCAATGCAATAAGTGATGGGCAACCTTCAATCCCAATAAGTTTTTTGCGTAATGCAAGAGAACGTTTTAAAAATATAATTATGATTGCAGGCGGATTTACAGTAAAAACGGCTGAAGAAATTTTGCAAACAGGGCTGATTGATCTGGTTGCTTTTGGTAAACTGTACATTTCAAATCCTGATTTAACGGAACGTATAAAAAATGATTTTCCGTTGGCAGATTGGGATGAAGAAACTTTTTATCATGGTGGAGACAAAGGCTATATCGACTATCCGAGTGTCTCTTTCAGCAAGTGTACAGATTATTAAACAGGAAATCAGCAGACATTGATTCATACGATCTTCAATTGTATAAAATCCCCGGAAAACTTTTCCGGGGGTTTCATGTTCAATCGGTTATGCCTTGCTTTTCTTGTTTAAGATTCTGTATTTAAGCTTTGAGGAAGGATTTTCAATTATAAGCCTATATAATAATCCTCCGGCAATGCACCCGAGAAGGCAAATCAAAAGACCGGTATTACCTGATGCATTTATACCCAGCCATTGAAGAGCATTCTGAATCATGTGGATAATTCCTTTATGTGAAAGGTAAACTGCATAGGAAAGCCCTGCCAGCTGAGCAGTACAATATGATTTTGTCCTGAAAAGAAAAGAAGACCTTGAAACGGCTGACAGCAGAATAATACCATAACTCACTGCTACAAAAGTAAAACCGAATATAGAAGCATGTTGCGAAACCTGATCATTGCAGAACCAAAATGTAATTCCCAGCATCATAATTCCAAGAATAAGAAGTCTGTTCCCATTATTATGGACTACATTTTTAAACCGAGACGAATACTGCATTAAATAACCAACTATAACTCCCGTTGCCAGGCTATCCAGCCGGGTATGGGTGGGATAATATATTTTCATATACCATGCTTTCCAGAAATCTTCAGTATCCAGAAGAGGAACAATATATACTTTCCATAGGATTAATCTGGCTGATAAGGAAAAGATGATAAGAAAAACAGAAAAAAAGCCGGTATATCTGATGATTTTTGCTTTTACCGCAACTAAAAGCATTAAAGGAAGGAAAAGATAAAACTGCTCTTCAATACAAAGAGACCATGCATGCGAAAATGTTCCCCGATGCATGATATCAAGCCCAAAATTCTGGGTAAAAGTGATGAATTTCAAGAAAGAAGACAATGCCTCCCGTTCTCTGAAAAAGGGAAACAAAAAGTACACAGCCAGCGTAAAAAAATAAGGCGGAATGATCCTGAAAAAACGTTTGATGAAAAATGTCTTTAAGCTGATATTTCCACTTTTTTTAATTTCTGTAAACAGCTGACCTGATATCAGAAAGCCACTCAACACAAAGAAAAGATCCACTCCTGTCCACCCAAATCTTCCTATCGCATCAATCCAGGCGGGATGCTTAAATGCATGGTAATGATACATTAAAACCAGTAGAATGGCCAGAGCTCGTAAATGATCTAAGCCGTAAAGTCTTTCGGAAGAATATTGGTCTGCAGGCATATTTTTTCTGCAAATATTATAAAACAATAAACCGCCTGAAGATCATCATTACAGAATACAGCGATCCGGATGCAAACAGCAGAAAATGCTGTCTGAACAGCAAAGCAGGTTTTTTATCACCAATTTGAGCCATTTCATCAAAATACTATAATCTTTGTCTAAGGATTGTATATTTTTGATGGCTATGAAATTCGGAAAGAAAAATAATCTGAAGCGGAATATCTATTTCCAGCTGTTCTTCTGGACAGCTCTTTTTTTATTCGGAACAGTGAGAGGTTACGGAGATTTTAGTGATGAAATATCTGCTGAGATCATCATCTATAATTTCTGTCACTGGATCTTTCAGATCGCAGGAGCCAACTTCATCTACTCTATTTTGATCCGCCATTTTTTTGACCGGAAAAAATACATTGCTTTCTCAGTTTACCTTATCATCAGTTTGTATATCATTTCTGTGATGAACAGGATTTTCATCGTATATCTTGCGGAACCTTTTTTCATGGATGTGCCGAAAGACAGTCTGAACCGTATTTTCACTGACCTTGGTTATCTTCTGATTCATTATACGTTTACGATCATCAGCGGGACTTTTATTTTCATTTCCGTAATGTTTGTGATTCGCTATCAGGACGAAAAAGAAAATACCATCAAACTGCAGAAAGAAAAAGCAGAACTTGAACTAAGGTCTCTTAAATCCCAGCTGAATCCGCATTTTCTGTTCAATACCCTGAACAATATTTACTCTCTTTCGCTCAGCAATTCTGAAAAAACTTCGGAATCTATCAGCCGTCTTTCTGAAATTCTGGATTACATTTTATATAAAGGCCCTAACAAGGAAGTCCTGATATCCGAAGAGCTTAGCATTATTGATGATTATATGCAATTGGAATGTCTCAGATACAGTGAAGGAAGGTTGAAGATCAATAAAAAATCCGAATTAAATCCTGCCGCCACCATTCCTCCTCTGATTTATCTGACCTTGGTAGAAAATGCTTTTAAACATGGTGCAGGAAAGAATATGGAAACAACAGAGATAAAAATTGATGTCTCTTATGACAGCAGATACTCAGTTTTCAGGATTGAAAACACTTGTGAAAATAATGAAAGTTATAACGCAGATGGAATTGGGCTCAAAAATATTGAAAGACAGCTATGGCATTATTATCAGGATGATTTTATATTCAACGTTTCAAAGGAAAATCATATTTTTAAAGTTGAAATCAAAACTCCAGCCGCATTATGATTAATTGTATCATTGTAGATGATGAACCTCTGGCAGCCGCTCTTCTGGAAAAACATATTTCCAGTACCGGTCATTTAAAACTTGTAGGAAAGGCTGAACACGCAATGGATGCTTACCAACTCCTGCAGACAAGATCTGTAGACCTTATGTTTCTGGATATCCAGATGCCTCATTTAACGGGAATTGACTTTTTAAGATCACTGTCCAAGAAACCATCTACCATTTTCACGACGGCTTACCGGGATTTTGCTATTGAAGGTTTTGAACTGGAAGCAGTAGATTATCTTTTGAAACCGATCACTTTTGAACGTTTTTTCAAATCTGTAGAGCGGGTTTTAAGAAGCAGAACAGATTCTCATCAGGATTTTATCATCATCAAAGCGGAAGGAATGAGCCGGAAAGTCCTGATCGAAGAAATTGCTTATTTTGAAAGTCAGGGAAACGATATCAAAACGGTTCTGATAAGCAATGAAAGTATGATGTCAAAGAATACAATGGCGGATCTCGAATCTGTTTTATCAGGAAAAGGTTTTGTAAGGATTCACCGTTCTTTTATGATCAATTCTCAGTTGGTTACTGCTTTTAATGCTCATGAAATAATGCTTGGAATTCACCATATTCCGGTGGGAAGAAGTTATAAAAACGAGTTTGATGCTTTGGTCATAGAAATTTCAAAACGCTCTATTAATCAGTAAAAACATGTTCCTAGCTACGTCTGACTATAAAATACGCCAGCTCGCTATCAGTTCTTTTCAGATTATCAATACGGCTGAAACCAGCTTTTTCCAGCACTTTCTGTGACCCAATATTATCCAGATCTGTCACCGCTACAATTTCATTTCCTTCAGTATTTAAAAAACAATAGTTTGTCAAGGCACGGCTCACTTCCGTTGCGATCCCTTTACCCCAATACTTTTTGCTTAGGGTATAACCAATTTCTATCTGGTCAGGTACATCTGCAAAATTCCGGGCAAGGCACATTCCTATAAAATCATTGCTTTCAACATCAAATATACCAAAACGTCCAAACGGTCCTTTGGTATAATCCTCAAGAGCTGCTTCAAACATTTCTGCATATTGTTCGGGAGAACGGTAAGGAAGGTATTTTGTAACCTCTTCATCTTCAAAAAGATCGCAAAATAGGTTTTGCTCTTCAGCTGAAAATTGACGGATAACAAAATTTTGATTCTGGTGTAAAATAGACATGTATAAAAATTATAATAAATAAAATTACAAATTATATACGATAATTGCTCAAAGTAAATCCGATTGTACTGATGCTTAAATGAAACGAGTTCAACCTATGATTTTTTTTACCTGGATCTGTAGAAGTATATCCTATCTAAGATTAGGGGCTGTACAAACAGGCATACCTCAATTCTGCCGTCTTGGGACTGCCTCCTGATTAACTGTGGAACATTCAAGATTGTTCATATCTGGAAACAGACCCCGGAAGGCTGGAAGATTTCAAGGGTTGTGAGTTTATAGACATTAAATTTAAGTTAAAAATATTACTTTCTATAAATCAACAGATTACATTGGAAATAAATCTGATATAATCATTGTCATATATTTTATATTCTCTATTTGTTAAATTTCTAAAAAGTTTACACACAGATGATTTATAAGCTTTTATACATTGAATGGAATGCATAAGATCAGGAGGCTTCGCATGATGGATATTAAAAAAAAGTGTTACTTTTGCTTGAACTAATAAAATTGTTTTGCAGCATTTTTATTAGTAATTTTAGTACACCAATTTTATAAAAACAATTAAATCCATCCATATGAGAAAAATAATTCTACTCATTACATGTATGTTCGGCGTTTCCGTTTTCTCACAGATCAAAGTGCTGAAAAATGAAAGCCTGGTGGAAATTGGCAAAGATAATTCCGTGGGTCTATATAAAAAAGAGGATAAATTTACCATCAATTATCAGGATCTTAATACGAGCAATCTGAATACCATCAGATCTTTTTCTTTTCAGAATCTGGACAGTGATGTATCCGGGCTTTACAAACTGATCATAGATGGTTTTATATCAACTCCTGACGAAAATATCATCCTGGAACTTCCCAATGATATCATTGAGCTTCACTATGAAAAAAACTATGGCCAGCCAACGGTTCAGTTCATCCAGTACATCAATAAAAACCGTAAATACGTAGGAAAATCTCAATTTTTAAACAGAAAACAGGTTGAAAAAGTTTTTGGGAAAACCAATGGTAAAGCTGCCATGTATGAAAAACCGGGTACTATGCACCAGATCAATGGTACAAAGACCTCAAGCCAGGCCTCTACTGCTGCTCCAACATCAGGCAGCAGCAACAAAAACAAAAAATCAAAGAAATAACACGATTATTTTTCAATAATACTGAACTCATTCATCCGAATGAGTTTTTTATTTTTACTTTTGCATAAAGACATCAAGAATATGCCGCTTCAGATAATCAATTTAACCAAGAAATTTGGGGAACAGACTGCACTAGACAACATCAATATTTCTATTGATAAAAATGAGATCATTGGTCTTCTGGGTCCAAACGGAGCCGGAAAATCCACGCTGATGAAATCTATTGTCGGAGCCCTGAAAATTGATCAGGGCGAGATTATTTTTAACGGAATGAATATATCGGAGAATGAGATTGAAAGCAAGAAGAAAATTGGTTTCCTTCCTGAAAACAATCCACTGTATCTGGAAATGTACGTGAAAGAATATCTGCAGTTTGTGGCAAACATTCATAAAATTCCTTCTGCCAGAGTGGATGAAGTGATTGAGCTGGTAGGAATTACTCCAGAAAGATCAAAAAAGATCGGACAGCTTTCAAAAGGCTATAAGCAAAGGGTGGGACTGGCACAGGCGATTATTCACCAGCCTGATTTATTGATTCTGGACGAACCTACAAACGGTCTGGATCCTAATCAGATTATTGAGATCAGAAATGTGGTAAAAGAGATCGGACAGCAGAAAACAGTACTTCTGTCTACCCATATTATGCAGGAAGTAGAAGCTTTATGTTCAAGAGTCATCCTGATCCATAAGGGCACTATTCTGCAGGACTGCCCTATCGATGAATTTAAAGGCAGATTTGACAGTCTGGAGGAAGCTTTTGCAAGCTATACAGCCGTTTCATAATTTTTTTCAATGGAAATTCACATCACTCACGGACAGAACGTTATCAAAGTTCTGTACGATGGTTTTGCCAGCTGCTTAATCATCAAACGTCCTGTTGTCGTCAACTGGCCGGATTCCAGAGGAAGTGTGGGGGAATATTTTTCGGTATCAGAACTGTCTGAGGAAGAGAAAATAACATTGGCCGATAAACTTAATCGCTCACTTATTCATGGAACAGAATCTGAGATTATGTCTGGCATTGAAGATTTCCTCAGTCTTTTTGAAAATGGAATTTACCAGGTAAATCTGGGTACAATCCCGTTTGAAAATTCCAACTTTTATATGAGCAGGCCTGTACCTGAAGATGAAAATAATCCTGACAGCAGGAAATTTTCCGGCTGGTTCTACCCTTTTCAGGATTTTAATTATTTATATACCCTGGAGAGCAACAGTATCGATACAGACAGAGTGAAATATTACATGGATTTGATCAGAAAAGGCGGCCGGCCAAAACCCATTATATTGTATAGTCTCTCTAACCAGGATCCACAGATGAGCTGTGCCTTCGTACTAGATGGTCATCATAAAATTGAAGCTTACACAAAGTTGCAAATGGATATTCCTGCAGTATTTATTTCCAAAAACAGTGACGGTTACAGTACATCTTCAGAGTTGATGCACGGAGCACACGCCCTGCTTCATAATGTAGAGTTTGAACACCTTTTTCAGAATAATGATGACAATCTGCCCCATATTGATTTTCTTAACGATGAAGTACTGACTAATGCCCTAGACAGAATGCTGCGGGAATCAGAAAGAATTGACATTGCTATTATTGAAATCCTAATCAGGCATCACCAGTCCGGCTCTCCGGATGAAAGAAAATGGCTGGACAGACGACTTGAATTTTTAAGAGAAAACATCCACCTTAATCTTCTGAATGGCAAAAAAGGCTTAAACCTATATTTCCGTCAATATATAGAAGATTATAAGACCAATACCTGGTTTCTGAAAACACTTACCAATACAGCGGAACTCAATACATGGATTAATGAAACAATCCTAAAATAAGGATCAAATGGCTTTATATTTGATTGGAATGTACTACAACCAATAACTCATATTATAATGATCAAAAAGATTTTACTAGGTGCATTCTGCATCGCCCAGTTTTCTTTAGCTTACGCAAACGAAAAACGAGCTGTCATCAATAGTTCCAAGGTATCAGATGAGGTACAGCCATTTCAAAAGATCCCTAAAACAGTGATCATCAAAACAAAAAAGTTTAAGATCAGGATAGATAAGCAACCCAACGGAAAGTATCTTTACCAGTCATGGGCTGCCAACGCCAAGATCACTTCAAAACCGAGTATGATCATCAGTGATGGAGAACTGATTCCGGATGGTACAGGAGGAAATTACTATTTCAGCTTCATTAATAAGGGCTTTACTTATCAGGTATGGAGAAATTACCTCACGGATTCAGCTTCTAAGGCTCCTTATACTCTAAGTGTGAGTGATGAGAACGGTAATGAAGTTGTCAATCAGGATGGATTTGTAGTGAAGCAGTAGGAATATACTTATAACCTGCAGATTATTCAGATTTCCAGATCCATCAACGTCTGCGCCATCTATATAATCTGCGGGCTTTTGTAAAATCGAATTGAAAGCAAGAAGAAAAAGTATGAGTAAAATGAGCTTACCCTCTTTTTAAGTTCCGGACTGTCTCAATTCTGTACGGAAACGACTTCCCTCATAGCTTTCTTTCGCCGCTTTATAACCGATATTGAAAATCTCTTCCAGGCGGTCTTTACCCCGTTCAAAAGCTCCGTAAGAAGACAGTTTCTGTGACGTAATAAACCAGTCACAATATTCAAACTTCCCTTTCTCTATTCTGTAAGAAAGAAGATCATAGGAACGGGAAACAATGGCTTTAATTGATTTTAAATCTTTGATATTGGTATCGTGTGGCGGGGATACAAAAACGCCGATCAGCTTATCACATTCGCCCCTGATAATATCCGCCGGAAAATTATTCAGTACACCTCCATCACAATACATTTCTTCACCGATAATATAAGGTGTTGTCACTCCGGGAATGGAGCATGATGCAATAATGGCATCTACTACCTCAAAGTTGTCATCAAAAATTTTCTGGGTTCCGGAAACAAGTTCGGTTGCTACAATCTTCACTTCCTTATCCAGATCTCCCAGCTTCATATCGTGGAAAATAGGCTTTAGATAATTCCTGAAAATAATGGAAGAAACCAGTCCCGGCTGATTAAACGCAAAATGTTTCCAGTTGAAAAAATATACTGAATTGAAGAAATCCAGGATCTCATCCGGTGTTTTTCCTACAGCATAAAGACATCCAACAATAGATCCGGCACTGCAGCATGACAGCACATCAATCTCTATATTGTTTTCGTTCAAGAATTTTAGCACTCCTGCATGGGCAATCCCTTTGGTTCCACCACCTGACAAAACCAGCCCTGTTCTCTCAAAATTCATAGAATAAATGTAAGGAAACAGGGCGAGAAAATAATCGTAATTTTATTAATATTATATTAAAATTATTTCAAAAGATATTCCTGCATAAATCTGATCACTGCAAGGCGCTGAAAATCCACATTCTCTTTTTTTCTGAATCCGTGGCCTTCGTTTTTAGCTTCAAGGTACCATACCGTTTTACCTTGTGCTTTCAGCTTATCTCTCATCTGAACAGCTTCCGTAACAGGCACTCTCGGATCATTGGTTCCCTGAATAATAAACATCGGTTTCTTGATTTTATCGATATTGTTCAGAGGAGCAATTTTAGTAAAGAATGTTGCCATTTTAGGAATTCTTTCATCACCATACTCTACCCTTCTGAGATCTCTTCGGTATTCTTCTGTATTTTTAAGGAAGGTATTGAAATCCGAGATTCCTACAATATCCACGGAACATCTGATCTTATCGGCATATTCATAAGCTGTGGCCAATGTCATAAAACCACCGTAGCTTCCACCCATGATCATAATTCTGTCTTTATCCAGCTCGGGTTGTTTTGCAATCCAGTCCAGAAGGCTTCCAATATCTTTCACGGAATTCATTCTGAGATCCCAGTTATCAGCGGCAATAAATGTCTTTCCAAAGCCTGAAGAACCTCTTACATTAGGATAGATCATGGCAACGCCCATTTCATTGGTAAAATAGTTTGAAGAGCCTATAGACGAGGCCATAGACTGTCCTTCCGGACCACCGTGGATATTAATAATCACGGGTCTTTTTCCGGTAAATTTAGGAGCTGCCGGATAATAGAATCCCGAGATCTTCATTTGATCAAAACCTTTCCATTCGATCAGTTTTGGAACGGACATGTCTGATGGCTGCATTTCGCCCTGCTCACTCTCGGTCCATCTTTCGATATTCTTACTCACCAGATCCATTTTATAGACATCCGAACCTGAATCTGCTGCAGATCTTGCAAAATAAAGGGATCTTCCGTCATTAGAAAACTTCACTCCTCCGATCAATCCTACCGGAATCTGACTTACAGGCTCATATTTTTTAGAATCTGCATGCAGTATGTACAGCTTGTTTATTCCACTTTCATTGGTCACAAAAGCAATTGTAGACCGGTCTTCAGAAATATCGTAGTTTTCTACATTCCATGGGATAGAGGTGGTAAGATATTCTGTCTTTTTGTTTTTTAAATTTAAAACAGCCAGTCTGCTGAATTCATTATTTCGGTCTGTGATGTAGAAAATTTCATCAGGATTTTTGCTGAAGGAGGCATTTCCCTGTACTATCCCTTTTCCTTTTCTGTCAGTAATTGGTTCCAGCTTTTTTGTTACTGTATCATACATGTACAGGTAGGAATCATTGGCAGAAACATATTCACCTATCAGCAGTTTCTTTCCATCGTCTGAAATGCTGTTGATGCCCCATCCACCGCCTTTCAGCTCCAGAATCACTTGTGTATTTTCCGGTTTTAAAGGATCCATATAATAAATATCTCTGTCGCCTCCGTTTCTTTTTGTCGATGAAAAGTAAAATCCTGAACCGTCTTTCTTCCAGGTAACACCACCATTTTGGGATCTTCCGCCATCGGTGAGAAGTTGAGACTGTAAAGTCTTCAGATCAAGCTTAAAAAGCTGACCGAATTCATTTCCTCCTGTATCTTTTGTATAAATCAGATATTCTCCTTTTACAGGTTCATAGGAGGCTCCATTAACGGGTTCATCAAAAAAAGTAATCTGTTTTCTTGCTCCCAGCGGTACAGCAATTTTATGGAGTTGGTTGGTAGAAGCAAAACGGGTCACTGCAATGATCTCTTTGCCATTGGGATGAACATCTGCAAGACCTGCATTTCTGTTCTCCGAATATTTTTTTATCGCCTGGTTAAGGCTTTTAGGAATAGGCAGGATATTTTCTGCAATAAGATTCTCATTGGGGCTTACCCATTCATTCTTGTCCTGCGCAGAAAGTATTCCGGCTAATGAAAGAGCAAGGATAATATATTGTTTTTTCATTTTTTAATTTTGCCTGAATTTACAAAAAACCACAGAAAAATCTGTGGCAATTATGTATTGATCCGTAAAAACTTCAGGTTATTTTCATCTGTAATTTTAATATACTTCAGATCATTGGGTTCAATCCATGTTTCATTTCCCTGCTCATCTTTCATGTTTATTTTAAATAAAACGGTAGCGAAATAGTATTTTTTATTGGTGAATTTACCTACGTTTCTGACCTTAGCTTTTATAGTATCGTTAGAGCTTTTCAGAACATACTCGGCTGGAAAAAATCCTTTAATTTCTTTTTCCTAAAAAAAGATGAGAATAGAGAACAGGGAAAATAATAAAATAATTTTTGCTTTCATAATGAATATTTTAAAAGCCCAGATTGATCTGGGCTTTTAAATATTTGTATGTTTAATTGTATCAGTTTAGATGTGGATCACTTCACCGTAAGCTGCAGCTGCTGCTTCCATGATCGCCTCAGATACTGTAGGGTGCGGGTGGATAGATTTAATGATCTCATGACCTGTAGTTTCCAGTTTTCTGGCCACTACGGCTTCTGCAACCATATCTGTAACTCCTTCTCCAATCATGTGGCATCCTAGCCATTCACCGTATTTAGCATCAAAAATAACTTTGATAAATCCGTCTGTATTTCCATTCGCAGTAGCTTTACCACTGGCAGAAAGAGGGAATTTACCTACTTTGATTTCGTATCCTTTTTCTTTAGCCTGCTTTTCTGTAAGACCTACAGAGGCTACTTCAGGATGACAGTAAGTACATCCAGGAATATTGCCGTAATCAATCTTTTCAACATGCATTCCTTTGATCTTTTCTACACAAGTGATTCCTTCAGCAGAAGCAACGTGTGCTAAAGCCTGAGTAGGAATAATATCACCGATAGCGAAGTAACCCGGAACTGAAGTTTCGTACCATTCGTTGACTAAAACTCTTCCTTTATCTGTCTGGATTCCTACTTCCTCCAATCCGATATTTTCAATGTTTGCAGCAATACCTACGGCAGAAAGTAAAATATCAGCTTCAAGGGTGATGTTTCCGTTTGCTGTTTTTACTGTAGCTTTTACGCCTTCTCCGCTTGTGTCAACGCTTTCTACCGATGCATTAGTCATAATCTCGATACCTGTTTTTTTAAGAGATTTTTCTAAGTGTTTAGAAATTTCTTCGTCTTCTACAGGAACGATATTTGGCATGAATTCTACAACGGTTACTTTAGTTCCCATTGTATTATAGAAGTCGGCAAATTCTACCCCGATAGCACCTGAACCTACCACGATCATAGATTTCGGCTGCTCAGGAAGAGATAATGCCTGTCTGTATCCTATCACTTTTTTACCATCCTGAGGAAGGTTTGGCAGCTCTCTAGAACGTGCTCCTGTTGCAATAATGATATTTTCTGCTGCATATTCAGTCACCTTACCGTCTTTATCTGTAACAGAAACTTTTTTACCTTTCTGAACTTTAGCAGTACCCAGGATCACATCGATCTTGTTCTTCTTCATCAGGAATTCAATTCCTTTGCTCATTTTGTTGGCTACTCCACGGCTTCTCTGGATCACGTTTGGAAATTCAAAACTTGCCTCCACTTTATTCAGACCATAGTCTTCAGCATGGTTGATATAATGAAAAACCTGTGCAGACTTCAGTAAAGCTTTCGTAGGAATACATCCCCAGTTCAGACAGATACCTCCTAAGTTTTCTTTCTCGACAATTGCAGTTTTGAAACCTAATTGTGCTGCTCTGATCGCAGTAACATAACCGCCAGGACCGCTTCCGATGACAATGATATCGTAGTTCATTATTTTAAAAATTTTATGCGAATTTAAGGAAAAATATTGGATGTTCTATGTTCTGCCATTTCATATTTAACTGAACATTAACTTCATTTTACCTGCTGCATTATATCTTCACACGCCCAATTATCTTTTTTTAATAGAATCGTAAAAATTATCTGAAATTTTTAAATTGAAGCTGAAAATAAAAAAGCCGTTTTCACCTTATGAAAACGGCTTTTTTATTTGTTTTTAATGTATAGTTTTAAAAAGATCCGGGATTACATTTTTTTAAGTAATCTTTTCTCGGTTCGATATCTTTCATTTAAAGCTTTCATCTGATCTCTCTTCATCTTTTTGGTCGCAAGCGGATGATTTAAAATCAGTTTCTTTTCTATATTATATTTTTTGTCCAGCTCATGCGACTTAACACTCACAAGCTCACCTTTAGAAGGATGTGGGGGAGCCGGTGGTCGTTTCTGGGCATTCACACTCATCGATAAGCCTAGTAGTAATACTGTTGTTATAAAAAATTTTCTCATGACATTTACTTTTTTAAAATGATTTAATGATTAACTAATATCAAATAAAATCATTCAGGTTCAACTAAATATTACATATATCATACCATAATTTTATCATATTCAATTCAGACTTTCAGACAAACCGAAAAAAAGCAATCTTTAAATTTTTACATAATTAAAAAATCATCTAATATATTTCTTTGTATTCACTTTAATTTCAGAGCCTTCTGCAAGCATTACTGAAACAGGAGTCTGCCCATTCAGAAACTCAAATTCTTCTCCATAAATGGCACTGAAATCTATATCCAGCTGATAATCTTTAATCTGATAGTAATTCCATTTCGGGTGACAGACTTCATATTCTGAGGTTTTATTTTTTCTTTTGGTGAAACCGAAATAATGTTCTGTAATGAATTCAAATTCCGAATCATTTTCCATTGGTATTGCATTAGAGTCGGCTGTGATCCTAAGAGAATGCCATCTTTTGTCTTTCCAGGAATATTTAACGGTCAGTTTGTTTCCGTTCATCTGGATAACATTATTCATAGGCATTGTTTTGTAGTTCTCTTTATAAAATGTATTGGCTACAAAGCTTAGCGCGTATTTAGGAACAATCTCTCTGATAAAAACCACTCCTCTTTTCCAAGTATTTTTTTCTTTCTTTTTAACATAAAATCTCAGATTTACTTCTTCAAAATTTCGGTAAAAAGGAATTGAAAGACTCAGTAATCTGGTATTTAAAAACATAAATCCAACCAAACTCACATAGCACTTTCCGTGGTAGAAGTCGAATTCCGTACCTTCAGGAAGATATTTCTCCAAAATTTCAGGATCTATTTCGTAATTGATGATGGCCAGCTTCCGCCATTCTGCTTTCAGGAAGTTCATTTTTTTGTTGCTTATTTTTTCGAGGTATGAGGTGGGCGCTGCTAAAAATCTGGTATAAATTGTAGCCATTATTTTAATTTTTAAAAGTTTGGGAACTCGTCAATAGAAATCTATTCTAAGGAAAGCTTCCAGACTATAAATTTTTAAAGGTTTAAAAAATCTCCTCTTGTTCTTTTATTCTGAAATTTGAAAGTGAAGTACATCCAAATTTTAAAGATTAGTGTTTTCATGTTGAATGAATTTTTCTTTATTTATGGCATGTTTACGCCCTTTCAGAAACAGAAGTAGGTTCAGAAACATCATCAGTCCGAGATAGATGGAAAATCCTCCGATCTTTTTACTTAAAGCAACCACCAGTCTTTCTACGGTTTCAATCTGAAAAAATTCAATGATGCATAACGCAAATCCAATATTCAGAAGGTAAAAACCAATTTTAAAGAGGGAATTTGTAGCCATTGCGATGTCTTTTTTCTGATGAAAAATATCGATCATAAATGTTTTTGAATTTTTGAACAGAAATTGGGAAACCAATACGGTAAGACTGATTACGATTGGCAAGTAGATCATATACGCTGAAAAATTGTAGTTGGTAGTTAAAACGGTTGTGATCATAGCTGTATTATTTTAGGGTTAGTTTATTTCTTAAAAAGTAAAGGGCAAAAATGTTCATATAATGCAGTACACAAAGAATCAATACTATATATCCGATACGGACGGCAGAAACTGCAATAATTTCTTCGATAGAATTTACAGGATTCCAAAATGCGAGGTTGACTGCGATATAACCCAGATTTAAAAGGTAATAGCATCCTAAAAGTATCCTGTTGATGGTAAGACACATTTCTGCATCAAGAATAAGATATTCCAGATAAGATTTCCCGGCCAGAAAACATCTTCTCCCGACATCTATCGTGATGTAAGAACTCACGGTAAGGAAAATAATGTAGGATATGATATTAAACATCTTATAAATATTATATTTTCAATAATTTTTGAAAATTAAACTCAAATAAAAAAGGGTGATATCCTCTTCTATTTTAACAGGTTGGTAATTTTTCCTACCAGCCAGTGATCATCACTTTTAATGGCCAAATCCATAATATTGTTGATCTTTCCTGTCACAGAACTGAAATCACTCATCAGTTTGATGAATTCTTTCGCTTCTTCAGAGTCATTATCTTCAATATTCTTTAACTCTTCCAGAAAAGAAATCACAGGTTCTATTTCTCTTTTCCTACGTTCCTTAGTGATCTGCTTAAAGAGATACCAGACATCTTTTTCTGCAATAAAATATTCTTTACGGTCTCCTTTTACAAATTCTTTTTTTACAATTCCCCAGTCTATCAAAGCCCGGAGGTTCATATTGGCATTTCCTCTTGAAATCTCCAGCTGCTCCATCACCTCATCGGTAGAAAGTGGTTTTCCGGTAGCCAGAAGCAATGCATGGACCTGTGCCATTGTCCGGTTGATTCCCCAATTGGTCGCGAATGTTCCCCACGTTTGGATATACTTTTCTTTTGCTTCTGAAAGTTTCATTGATTGATTTTCTTTTATTTCTATAACAAATATAATTATATTTTTTGAATTTTCAATAATTTTTGAAATCTAATTTTAAATAAAAACAGACATTATTTTAAAATGTCTGTTTCCATATTATTTCTGAATAGATTTGTATGATTCTATCAATCTGATAAACTCAGATCTGTATCCTTCTTCATCTTTATTTTTGCCTTTTTTTGCAAGGCTTTCAATGCTGTTGAGGTCTTTTTTATCAATCAGTTTGGAATCTCTCAGGATCAATCCGAACCATGCAACCGATGATGCAAATTTGAAATCAGGGCTTGCGGATTCTATAGATTCATCAGAATTTTTGATAACCTGATTGATCTCAACACTTTTGTCTTCATCAGGTTTTTTATATCTGAATTTTACTGTACCTAATTCATCTCCAAAGTTCTTGGAATTCGAAGTTCCTGAATATTTCAATTTAGTTTCTTGGGAGGCAAAGACTGATTTCACGTTTGCAGGGATAATCTCATATAAAGCCGTTACGGTGTGTCCGCTTCCTAATTCTCCCGCATCAATCTTATCATTGGTGAAATCTTCGTTTCTCAGCTTCCTGTTTTCATACCCGACCAGACGATAAGAACTTACATATTTAGGATTGAATTTTTAATGGCTGTTAAATTATCAAAAAATATTTAAAGTTTGTTATTCTTTTAAAACTAGTTAAAATTAGAAATTTCCATTTTTTAAGGTTCAATTTTAGCTGTAATTCCTTGATTCCAAAATTTTGATTCCGGCATATAATAAAGATATGCATTGCTTGATTTTCCGGTATACTCACCTGCAAATTCCACTTTCAAGTCAAGATTGATCACTTTCATTTCTTCAGGATCGAAATGCTCCCAGTACAATACAAGATAGTTGTCGAAAATTTCATAATAAGAGACCTGTTTTTTATCTATAAGATCTTTCAGAAGGACATTCTGTAATGTCAATCCGGCAGGAATCCCGATCTTTGCCGTAACCATCGGTAATGATCCGTTGATTTTATTTTTCACGGTAATTGTCATTCGGTTGGTCTCCCCTACTTTTGAAGCCGATGATTTCAATTTAGTATCTAATGTGACAGGAATATCTTTACTTTCCGGAGCCCGCAAAGTGTAATAATAGTAATCAAGCTTATAAGGCAGACCTTTTTGGACATTTCCGTTATATTCAATATCTATTTCATTCTGTCCGGTTCTGTAAGCAGAAGCTAAACTTAAATTCGGAGCAACTTCTACATGATTTATTTTAATTTTTGGTTTTTCTGCTCCATACAGCTTTTCATTTTTAGCAAAAAAATCAGACAATGCTTCTAAAGCGAGGGTCGTGGCCTGTGTAGATCCAAAGCCGTAATATCCATTGTAATTGATAAGCTTATCTGCGGCTTCTCCAATTTTTAACTGGCTTAGTTTTTCATCTTTCTGAAGAGCCATTATATACAGTGACAGTGTTTCTGCATTGGCTGAGACTCCCTTTGAACCTGTAAAAGTAACTGCCGTTTGTTCATTTTTCCCTTCATACTGCTGTTGAAGTAAAATCATAAGCTCGTTATACTCTTTGGTTTTTCCAAGATAGGCAGAAGCATTAGCCATGAGTGCCATCTGGTAAGAGTCTTTTGTGGATATGGCCTTATTCAAAGCATTTTTATAAGGCTCTTCTAACTGATCTTTTAAACCGATTTTCGATAAGGCATAGATGACATACATATTTCTGGACCATGCGTATTCGTTGAATGGGCTTTTCATTTCGTAATTTTTTCTTACCTCAAAAGTTCCGTTAGTATTTTTCCTTGATAAAATAAAAGAAGTAAGATTCTGAATCAGCTTAGGATCAATATTCACATATTTCTTCAAATCCCTGAATTCAAGTAATGCGAAGGCTGATACCGAAGCATCAGATTCGGAAGAATTGAAATAACCGAACCCTCCGTCCCTATTTTTGTAGCTTAGCATTTTCTGGAATCCTTTTTTCATGTTTCTTATCACAAAATTTTCCGTATCCGGCGTAATTTTTTTGATTGATTTTAAATAATCGAGGATAAAAATATTAGGATAAACCGTAGAAGAAAGCTGCTCAAAACATCCGTGAGGTTCACTTTTCAGCCTTTCCATATCATCAAACATCTGCAAAGCAGTATTTTCATATACGTAATAAGAGGAAGAGAAACTTCCATTGATGTATTCAGGAATGGTGGTTTTTATATGTTCAGAACTTGCACTGATAATGGAATAGTGATGTGGAAATCCTTTTTCTTCAACATTGAACGGAAAAATCGCAGTCTCCCTAAAACCTCCCGATTGTATCGAAAACTGGATATTTGAGTTTATCACATCATCGGTTTGTAGTTTGACGAAAAGTCTCTCGGACTCCAAGGGCTTTAAAGTAATAATGCTGTCAAATTCCATCAGTTTAACACGGTTTGGAACAATGACATCCATGATCATTTTTCTAGTTTCAGATGAATTGTTTTTTATGACAACAGGAATGATCATCTGGTCTGTCCTTGTAAGGTATTGCGGTATTTTGGCGTCAATAGTAATGAGGTTTTGTGCAGCATATACGGTTTCATCCCTTCCGATGAGACCTGTTCCGGAAATACCTTCGGTCATAATCCTGAAAGCGGTATTGGCATCAGAATTATAAAATTCAACTTTTGCTTTTCCTTTGCTGTCGGTTTCCACTATAGGGTTCCAGTAAATGGTTTCCCTGTAATCGAAGCGGTAAGAGGTGTTGGTGTTTTCGTAAGCAGGATAATAAAAATCCCGGCTGTAGGAATAAGAAATCAGGCTGTCTCTGGGAACATTCATTACAGCATAATATGATTTTGGGGTTATATCTATTTTCAGTTCCGAACGTGAGTTTTTTACAGAGTTAATAATAACGACTCCATTTACTCCCCTGCTGCCGTAAACAGATGTTGCAGCGGCATCTTTCAATACTGTTATGCTGTTGATATCATTTGGGTTGATCATTGTTTTAAAATTTTCCACAGGAACTCCATCAACCACATAGAGTGGATTTTTGTTCGAGACGGAAGCATTACCTCTTATTAATATGGCATTACCAGGCTGCCCGCTTGACGGATTGATAATTAATCCTGCCACTTTCCCGGATAAAGCAGAAGAGAGATCAGGATTCTGTAACTCTTCTTTTTTCGAAAGAACAGTTGATGCCGTTAAGTCGTTATTTCTGTAGGCAATTCCATAGCTGCCGATGACTATAACTTCCTCAATTCTTTTATCACTTAAACTATCACTCAAAATTCTGCGTCCTCTTTGTCTAAAGGATTTTCTTTCACGGCTTTCTGATGAGGGCTGAATTTTTTCCTGCTTGGCAACCTTTTTCTCTGTTTCCTTTCTCAGTTCTATCTTTCCGGTTTCTTTTACAGTTTCTTTTACAATTTCTTCTACATTGACATTATTCAAAGATTTCTTCGCCAGTGGATTTACAGGTAGTTTGTAAGACAGAATCCTGATTTTCACTTCCTGATTTGGCTGAAAAGATTTGGCTACCAGCTTGTAAGAATTTTCTTTTGTGAGTTCCGAAAAGTAAAACATTCCTCCTTCAGAGGTGATCTGTTTCAGAATTTTATCTTCTGCAATAAGATAGACTTCGGCTTTTACGGGTTTTTGATTCTCATCTTCTACAATTCCGTAAATAGGGTTCTTTTTTTCAGGAAGGTATTTATATTTCTGATTTTTAATAATTTCCGGAGAAAGTACAAAATATCTGTACCCATTGGTAAGCATCAGAAAATCAAGACTTCTGGTTGCTTTTTCTTCTTTTTTATCAAAATAAAACTGTGGTCTTTCAATTTTTCCCTTTAATTCGGAATCTATGAGAAGCCAGGAAAGGATATTATTCTGTTTGTCATCAGCATAGGTCCAAAGTTTATCATCAACCACGCTCATCGCAAGACTGGCAGGAACAGGCTTTCCGTTTTCATCCGTAGTTTCTATATCTACCACTATTTTTTCTCTTGGAAGATAGTGTTGTTTTACAGGTTTTATTTTTACATTCATCTGCCTGTTTTCATTGGCAAAAACAATTCGTTCTGCAAGTGGGACGTCTCCTTCAAAAACAGTAAATCTGCAGATCCCGGCCGGAAGATCTTTTTCTGAAATTTCAAATTGATTTAATCCTTTCTGTAGTGAGAATGAATGGTTATATACCTCTTTTTCACGGAAACTACCTTTTAAAACAATAGTTCTTTGACCGGTAGAAAGGATTTTAACGTAAAGCTTATGATTTTCTTTATAGATATTCAAAATTACACCTTCATCTGTAGTCAAAGGAAGCTGATAAGTTTGAATACTATTTTCAGGTTTCAGAACCTTTGCATAGTAAGTTTCTCCTTTCTTGGGTGTCAAAATAAAGCTTCCCATTCCGAAATTGTAGGCTGAAGTTTCTGTTATTTTTTGGTTATTCTGGTTAAAAATTTCCAAAACGGCATCGACGGGCTTTTCAAATTCATCTAAAATCTTAAATGCTATATTTTGCTCTATTCCATTGATAAAGGTTCCTCCTTCGGGCATGAATTTCACATCAAGATAGTTAAGAACAACAGGAATATTTCTAAAAACAGATTCTGTAAACCCATCGAAATTTACTTTAATATTCAATAAAGCATCTGAAGATTTTAAAACCTTTGGAAGATTGAATCTGAGCTGTTTTTTGCCTTCTTTATCGGTTATGAATGTACCTTCTGAAACAATTTCTCCGTTGTGCATTACCGTATATTGTGCTTCATAGAAAGGAATGACCTGATTGCTCAGGCTTCGCATTGAAAAATCTGCCAGAACCTCGTCTCCGGCACCATACCCTTTTTTAGGAAAGTCAAGCTTCATCAGAATTCTGGGTGAAACAACTTTCTGCAATGTGATTTCTTTTTCAAAGGCATTTTTTTCTTCTTCATTCAGCATCCAGTTGGTAAAGGTTTTTATCTTATAAATACCGCCTTTCATATCATCACTAAAACTGAAATATCCTTCTGCATATCCTTTTTCAATTTCATATTTCTCTTTTTTAATCACGGTTCCGCTTGGATCGATCAATTCAAAGTTCACCACTCTGCTTTGATTAGCAGGTAGATTATTTTCAGCTTTTACAATATAAATTTTAAAATACATTTCCTCACCGGGTTTATAAAAAACATGGTTGGTCTGTATATACGTTTTTTCTTTTTCGAAATCTTTAAACTGGTTCTGAGCTTTCAAATCTATATTTGAAAACAGCAGGATAAACAGTAAAATATAAGTGGTAATTTTGAAGTCCATACATTAAAATTGAAATGAAACCATACATCCAAAGGTCTTGTAAGAAGGAAGATTAAAAAAATCAAGTCCTTTTCCGTTATCCAGATCATAGAAGTTCTGATTAGGATCTGCTCCCTGAGTGGCCTGCCACAGGAGAATATTGTTAACATAAAAAGTGACCCCAAAACCTCTTTTGAATCTGCCGAGATCAAATTTCCCTGTTAGAGAAATATTATTAATTCTCAAATAATCTGCTTTCTGAACATAATCTTCCGCAACGCCAAGATAACCATATCTTGTCCATTTGTTTTCTGACAAATTTTGAGCAGGATTGTAAAAATCAACCGGGATATTATTGATATCTCCGCCGGAATTTACTCCCTGAAATATATAATGCTTGATATTTCTTTCTTCTCCGGATTTTTGGGAACGTCCATAGTAATCCAGAACCGCCTGAGTTCCGTTCCATAGCTGGCCGCCTTTTTTCCATTCCCAATTGATATCCAGGGAAAACATTTTATAAGTGATATTATGATTGAATTTTATAATAAAATCGGGAGTAGGATCAGCTATAATCTTTAAACCATCTGCTTTTTCAGGATAACCGAATTCATCAATAATCAGATCTCCATTTGCATTTCTTTGAAAGTAGCTTCCCATCACAGCCCCAAAAATCTGTCCTTCTGATAAAGTTTTATATACATCTTTGAATCCTGAAACGGCAATCCCATTATATTCGGCATTCACCCGATCTACTCTATCTTTATATTTGAAAAAAGAAACTTTTTGGCTGGTCCTGAAATCTGTTCCCAGGTAAATATTATCATATGTAAAATTGGCCTCATAACCGCTGTAGGTGTGGTCTGACAAGTTCTTTAGCTGAAGTTTGTTATTTTCAAAAACCGGGAAAATATCATCTTTTATTTTTCTGTTGAAATACTCTGCCTCAAAACTTATTTTGTATCCGCTTGTCACCCTGAAACCTACTTTCCCTTCCCTGCTGTTGATATTTGAAAGGTTTCGGAAGGTCTGCGCTTCAAGTAACGAGAAGTATTTGTAAGCATGTTGAGCATCCAGTAAAGTTGTGGCATATGAAGAATAGGATTTTGTAATCTCAGGTTCTGAACTCGTCTTGGTGTACGCTCCTAAAAGTTTAAAATTAATACCATACCAATTGAAAATCTCCTCAAATGTAGCATAGGCATTCAATTTTGGAAGCCAATAATTGTTCAGGTCAGAAGTATTGGAAATATAGAAGGAGTTTCCCATGTTAAAACCGATTTTAAAATCGTCATATGTTTCATAATCAAATTTATAATTGAAGATATAATCCTGTGATGTCCTTTGATATAAATTTTCTGTTTTTGTCAGGCTGTTATAAATATTGGCCTTTCTATCATTCAAAATAAAATTAAGACTTAGCACATTCCGTCCACGGCTTCTTCCAAAGGAATACGATCCAAAAATATTGGAACTGTAAAGTTTATTTTCCTGGTTTCTCTCATTGTATAAGCCATTTTCAAAACCGTGTGTGGAAGGTTTATACAAGTCAAGATTCCGGAAGTTATCATTTTCATAAGACTGGTTGATGATCAGCTTAAATTTGGACCAATTCCTCTCTAACCCAAAACTGAACTGCTTTCTGCGGTCACGGTAATTATATTTATTTTCCTGATTGAGTAAAAAATACGGATTGTCCGAAGACTGACTGTAACTTCTCTGCAAACCATCCGGCAGAAATAGATTTTGCGCATTTGAAAAAGAAACAGGTGTAAGCAAAGCATTTTGGTAAGCTCTGTTGAAAAGCCCGGTTCTGTTGGAATTTACCGCTTTGTTTTCATCATAGTTAAGTCCAATATTTACAGCAAAATTAAAGATTTTCGAATTCAGTTTTGTCCTGAATGTATTCAGAATAGTATACTGGTCTGCAAAATACATCTGGTCTTTCGTCTGTCCGAGATCTACGGACAGACGAAGTTTTTCATCATAATATCCTTGATTTAAAGAAGTATTGAATCTCAGCTGGTTATTGTAACTGAATGCTGTTTTGAAAATATCATTCTTATAAGGTTTAGCAGAAAAAAGTCCATCAGTAACCGGAATAAGTCTCCCATTTGAGTCATACTGGTAGGAAAGATTATCAAAAGCTAATGACGAAATATCTGGCCCAAAGCTAAACATTTCACCTGTTTCTGGACCCTGCCATTTCAGCTGTCCGTCTTCAGAGCGTCCCTGAACATACCTGGTTTGGGTTTGCGGAATAAGGTTTCTACTTTTGATGTCAAAAGAGGAGGTAAAGCTTCCGTTAAAAATAATAAACTTTTCAGGCTGTTCTTGTAAATGGTATGTATTTTCACCGATTTTTCTAATTTTTCTTACCTGAGAATAGTCATAAGATGAGTTTCTTGTTAGAAAATCTTCCGAACTTTTAAGACTGAATTCGTCTTTCAATTCTTTGGCAACCAGACTGTCATAAGCCATACTTCTGATATTCTGAACAGGTTTTTTATCAACCCGGCTTTCTAAAATATTCTTAAGCTCCTTTAAGTGGTAAACAATAACTTTATTTTTACCATTATTCCAAACCAGTGTGTCACTTTCTTTGGCTGCAATAATGGCAAAACCTTTTGCATCGGTCAGCTCATATATACCGCTGTTTTTGTTATAAACTTTAAGGAAATTCTGTGGCTTATCTTTTTTATCTAAAAATATTCCTGAATAATAAAGCTGAGAGTTCTGCGAAAACAAAAAGTTAGCTGCAAGAGGCAACAGCATCAAATAAATTTTCTTCATCATTATTAATATTTTTAAAAATAGAGAAAAAAAAGAAATTTCCGGGGAAATTTCTTTTCTCAATTATTAATTTTTAATCACCTTAAAGGTTTCCCATTGATCTCTAGATCTCAATCTTAGAAGATAGATACTCTGAGGATAGGAAGTGAGGTCTACTGCATTTTTACCCTCGCTTACATTCTCTTTTCTCATGATAATTTTTCCGGCCAGATCGTAGACAAACAGTTCATCTATGGTATTTCTGGATTTTATATTGATAATTCCCTTTGTAGGATTAGGGAAGATCATTGTTTTGGATTCCGGCTGGTTATTTACTTCTGTTTCCAGTTTTTTGTTCAGATGATCGTTTGAAATTCCATCACTGCATTCCGGAAGTGTCGCTCTTTGAAGAATTAATCTTAACAACAAGGCATTTAATTTCTCCACTTCATAAGAATCAATGGTAGGTTTTATATGATCATTTCCTATTCCGCTGTCATTAGTAAGAAAAGTATAGGTTCCGTTGGTCAGTAAGGCAAATGTTCTCATGAGATATTCTGTCTGTTTGTCTGTATCGCTTGCAGATAAAGGGATAACTGTAATTCCTTTTTTGGCGGCCAGTCTTATTTTTTCGTAGAGTTTATTGATATTCGCTTCAGAATGGTGTGGAGGTGCATCAAGAATCAGAAATATAATTTTAGCTGAATTTTCATCACTCCATTTTAACTCATCTATAGAAACCTGCAGGGCTTCTACCACAGCTTCTGGGGTATCTCCGCCTCCGCCTGCACTTTGTTTTTTAATAAAACTCACCAATTCTTCTGCTTTATTTGAAAAATCAAATTTTCTGGTCACATATTCATCCCCTTGATCTCTGTAAAAAACAGATCCATATCTTACAGTTGTATTTTTCAGATTGCTTTCAACTTTTCTCAAAACATCAAGAAGTTCAGACTGCAGATAGGAAATCTCATCGCGCATAGATCCTGTAGCATCCACTACAAATACAAGATCCAGATTTCTCCGGGTAATGCAGGGCTTATCCAAAATAATAAGGTTCTGTCCGTTCCTGAAATCCCTGATATTGCTGCTTATGATCTGACCTGAACCGTCAGCCAGATAATATTTTTCAGAAACCGGATTACCGCTTTTCATAGGATCTATCCACAATTCTGCATTTCCCAGATTATTGGAGATAGCTTCCCAGATGATTTCTTTTTTATCATTTAACAATCTTAGTTTTTCCCCGATTACCGATTTTCTGTTTTTATTAACCAATTGCACGGATATGCGTTTTTCAGGGAAGAACTTCCAGACGTTTTTGTATTCATCAAGAGTGGGAACGGCAATATCTTTCCAGTAATCCCATTTTGAGAAATCATTAACTTCTCCGGCAGTTAGCTGGCCTGCTTCAGGGAGCTTCGGCACCGGTTCTTTTATGGTCTCTTCAGTTTTTTTAAATGCTGCTTCTTTAAGCTTTTCCAGATCTGATTTTGATAATCCTTTAGTAGTCACCAAAATTACTCCATTGCTTGCCTTACTTCCGTATAATGCTGTTGCTTCTAAACCTTTGATGACTTTTAATTCTTTGATATTTTTAGAGTCCAATACATTAAACAAATCTGCTTCAAATATCTTCCCATCCACTACCAATAATGGTTTTCCCGTACCAATGCTTCTCGATCCTCTTATCTTGATCTCTGAACTTTTTCCTGTGCCCGATGAAATTTCCAATCCTGCTACTGTACCGCTTAAGGCAGAAACCACTGACATACTGCCTGGTTTCTCTGTTGAAGTAACTGTAATGCTTGATGAAGATGCTACCATATTCTCTTTTTTCTTAATGCCCATAACTCCTACCATTACCACTTCTTCAATATTCTGTTCCCTCATTGTATCTTTCCATTGCCCTCCTCTTCTTTCAGGCACAGGAGTGGCAGTTTCACGTTGTTTTGTGATTAAATATTCATCTTTAGAATACCCTGCTCCATTTGAAGTATAAATTTCATCATATGTAGAAGTACCTGTATTCTTAATGATTTTACCCGGTTGATGGGCTAAGGCAGGCTTTTTTTGTAAAGATTTTGAAATTTCAATTTCTTTCTCAATATTGGATTTTACGGTACTGTCAACCACTTGAATTGTATTCTTTTCAGAACCGGATTCCACTCTGTTTTTTACAATGGCAGATTGGGTTGTTTCAACAGTTTTATCTTTACTGATAAAATAAAATGCACCCAATCCGATTATTAAACTTGCCGCAACTCCATAGGGAAACCAAATTGGCAGTGCTCTCTTTTTCTCTTCTTTTTTATCTAGTTTGTCTTCAACTTTAGCCCAAACTTTATCAAAACCCGGAAAAACAGCCGGTTCTTCTGAAAGCTTAGAAGCATCATTGAATCTTTTATCTATATCTTGATTATTTTCCATTGCCTAAAGTTTAAATGTTTGATTGATCAAAAGTTCCTGTAATTTTTTCCTTGCAAAATTGAGCTGGGATTTGGAAGTCCCTTCACTTATAGAAAGCATAGAAGCAATTTCTTTATGCGGGTAGCCCTCAATTGCAAATAAGTTGAATATTGCTCTGCAGCCTTCAGGAAGAAAATTGAGCAGGCTAAGGATATCCTTCTCAAACGAAATGCTTTCTGACAAGGTGCCGGATGTTTCTATAAAACTGTCTTCCATAGAAACAAATTGCGCTTTGGCAGCTCTTAGTTTTTGAAGACATTCATTGACGGCAATCTTTTTTGCCCATCCTTCAAAAGTGTCCAGATTTTGGAGCTGGGTGATCTTTGTGAATATTTTGTAGAAAGTATCGGCCAATACTTCTTCAATATCTTCATCGTTTTTCAGATATCGTCTGCAGACTGAATACAGCCTGCCGGCCATCTTCTCGTAAACTTTCCGCTGGGCACTGCGGCTGTTACGTTGGCATTCTATTAGTAATTCTCTTTCCATAGTCAGGCTTTATACTTGTATAGATGCATAAAATTTTAAATAGGTTGGAAACATTTATTTTTTTATTCAATAAAGAAAAGAAAGTTAAGCTGAAAATCAGTGAATTGATCTTTTGACACTGATAATTCTCCGATTTTTTCACTTTCAAATTTAACTTTTCCCTTTGTAACAAATCTTTAATATGAACGACTATTCGTATAAATAATCTTTTTACAGTAATGAAAAATACCAAAATTGCCTCATTACTTTTTGTTTTGTCTGCAGGAAGTATGATGTTTGCCCAAGATGACTTGATCAACAAATTAAAGAACAATCAATCTCAAAATGCTAATTTTCAGTTCACAGCGCTAAAAGACGTTGGAGCTACCTCCGTAAAAAACCAGGGTTCATCGGGAACTTGCTGGAGTTATTCCGGAAACTCATTCCTGGAGTCTGAAATGCAGAGAATGGGTAAAAAACCTGTAGATCTTGCTGAAATTTTTACAGCGAGAAATTCTTATCATGATAAAGCTAAGTTATATGTCCTTAACAACGGTGCAATCAGCTGGGGTGACGGAGGTGAGCTGCATGATGTTGTCAATATGTACAAAAAATACGGCGCAGTACCTCAGGATGTTTATACAGGACTGAAATCGGGGCAGAGCCTTAATAATTTCAAGGAGATGCAGGGAAAACTGAAACCGGTTCTGGACAGTCTTGTTCAGGCAGGTTCAAAAGGACAGCTTACAGACAACTGGATGGATTCTGTAGATGCAATTCTTGATGAATATTTAGGAAAAGTTCCTGCTAATTTTACATATGAAGGAAAAAACTACACGCCTAAAACTTTCGCTAAAGAAGTGGTAGGAATCAATCCTGAAGATTATATCGAGATCTCATCTTACAAAGATTATCCATATTATCAGAAATTTGTAGTTCCCATTCCTGATAACTGGAGCCATGATTCTGACTGGAACGTTCCAATGAAAGATTTGACAGCTATTATTGACAATGCTGTAAATAAAGGATATTCTGTTGGCTGGGCGACGGATGTTTCTGAACCTTATTTCTCATACAAAAATGGTGTGGCGTATGTTCCTGATATGGATCTGAGCCAGATCACTGCTGAAAACAAACAGACTTTGTTCACTGAGCCTAAAAAAGACAAAACCATCACTGAAGATATGCGTCAGAAAGCATTAAACAACCTTTCTACAACGGATGACCACGGTATGCACATCGTAGGATTAGCTAAAGATCAAAGTGGTAAGGAATATTATATGGTTAAAAACTCCTGGGGAGTAACCAATGATTTTGAGGGCTATTTATATGTAACAAGACCTTATGTAGAGTACAAATCAACGGCAATCCTTGTTCATAAGAATGCAGTTCCAAAAAGTATTCTAAAACAACTGAAACCCACTAAAAATATCGGTTTATAATGAATCACTGTTGCCATTAAGGTAATTTTAGATATTTAAATCTGTTAAAACTGCGCTCCAATTGATTTGGAGCGCAGTTGTTTTATTATGTCTTATAATTATTTGTTAAATTATTACACAATATGGTGAAAATATTATATTTTTAATGATCAACAAATTATCTAATATGAAAAATCTAAGAAAATTAGCAAAATCTGATTTAAAGAAAATCAATGGTGGAAATGCACCTGAATGTCCTTCGGGTACTACCGCCTGTTATCATCCTCGTAAAAATGGCTTTCCAAGCTATTGGACCTGTGAACCTGACGGAACAGTATGTAAAGATTAATAAAACAAGACCGTCCTGAATATCCGGAATGTGTTTTATGTAAAGTATTAATCTCTTAAAAAATTTGAACAACAATTATTACGATGAAAAACCTAAAGAAAATAACAAAACCTGAGCTAAAGAAAATTAATGGCGGAAATGCACCTGAATGTCCGGAAGGAACAACAGCCTGCTATATCCCGCCCAAAAATGGTTTTCCTTCACGATGGAGGTGTATTTCTGTTACCATGGAATGCCCCGATTAACCTATAATCGAAACCCGCTTTCAGAAATTCTGAAAGCGGGTTTCTTAAATAAATAGGTGAAAATTAAATATAAATTAAAGAAAATTGTAATGTAATTATGGTGACTAATGAATTAGGTCTGCTGTCAATTTTTTACTATACCCCATTCACTTGCGAAGCAAAATTAACCATTCACCATTCACTTTAATATAGTTTGGCCATACTTTCAGCTGAAAAATCCAACAGCTCTTCAGTATTTCCGTTTTTTATTTTTTGTACCCATTGAGGATCCTGTAAAAGCGCACGTCCTACTGCGATAAGATCAAACTCCTCATTGTCCAGTCTTCTGATAAGATCTGTTAAATCCGCCTTCTCTGTTCCCTGTCCTGCAAAAGCACCCATGAAATCTCCTTTTAAACCGACAGAACCTACAGTAATCGTTGGCTGTCCAGTAATCTTCTTGGCCCAGCCAGCAAAATTCAGGTCAGAACCTTCAAATTCAGGTTCCCAGAAACGGCGTTGCGAGCAATGGAAAATATCAACTCCGGCTTCTTTTAACGGCAATAGCCATTCTTCCATTTCCGCTGGAGTCGCAGCCAATTTGCTGTTATAATCCTGCTGTTTCCATTGGGAAAGACGAAGAATAATAGTGAAATCCTCTCCTACAGCAGCTCTTATTGCTTTAATGACATCAACTGCAAATCTGTTCCTCTCTTTTAATGTTTTACCGCCATATTCATCCGTTCTCGTATTGGTTACTTCCCAGAAAAACTGATCAATCAGATAACCGTGAGCTCCATGGATTTCAAAGACGTCAAAACCCAGATCTTTAGCTGATTTTGCAGAAGCTGCAAACTGTGCGATCGTATCCTGAATATCTTCTAAAGTCATTGTTGATGCTTTCTCCATTGGAGCTAAGGGATAGTCTTCGGATATTCTTGTATCTCCTACATGCCAGATCTGTGGCCCCATTTTACCACCATTCTGATGAACGGCATTGATTACATTTTTCCAGCCTGCTAATGCTTCATTTCCATAAAAATCAGGGATATTCTGCATGTTTTTGGAAGCAGTCCTGTTGATAACTGTTCCTTCAGAAAGGATCAATCCAACGTCGGCCGCAGCTCTTCTTGCATAATACTCGGCAATATTTTGAGTAGGAACTCCATTATCAGATTGTGCTCTGGTCATAGGAGCCATTACAATTCTGTTTTTAAGTTCCAGATTTTTGTAAACAAACGGTTTAAATAATGATTCTGTGCTCATTTTTAAATTGATATTTTATAATTGTTACACAAAGTAACTAATAATAGTTCGTTTTTGTATCTTTTGTTGAAAAAATAGTGGTAACTTTGCAGTAACTTACATTAGTAACTTAAAAGTAACAGATATGAAAAAGAATGAACTGATGCAATACAGCTGTCCACTGGGCAAAGCAATGTCTGCTCTGGGAAGCAAATGGAAACCAATTATCGTTCTGGTTATTAAAGACCGAAAGCTGCGTTTTGGGGAGCTTGCCGTAAGAATTAATGTGATCTCCCGAAAGGTGCTTACAGACCAGTTAAGAGAAATGGAAGCTGATGGCTTGGTGATCCGGGAAGAGTTTAAGGAGCTTCCTCCAAGAGTGGAATATTCGTTGACAGAAAAGGGATTGGCGTTGTTGCCTATTTTGTATCAATTGGAAGAATGGGAGACAAAATATCATGTTTATGATCCTAATAAAGCAAAGGATTGTAAAACTCTTTTGGAAGAGAAGAAAATAAAAAAGGCTGTTGTTTAATCGTATTTTATCTTAAAAATTATAAATTTCCTGATTCCCAATTTTTCCAATTATTATTAGATTTTAAAATTGGCTTCCAATAAGAAGTATTTTTAGTGATTAAAACTTGAGAAATAAGTTTATACGTTTCCTGCTTACTTGGCAGAACACTTGGATCATAATGAAAAGTATCAATTGTCAACAATTTTTGAAGATTTTTAGGAATGCATTTCTTTATTTCATCTTCAGTCGCAGAGATTAAGCTTGGATTTGTTTCGTGGAAATATCTTATTAAATCACCAAAGCTTATCAATTTTTTGGGGTTATCAAAATCTCTTAATCTAACTCCTACTTTTTCATAATCTTTATAATTACTATTAAATGTAATTAATTTAGAATGAACTTTAATTGCCTGAACATTCTCTCCAACAAGTTCAAAATTCTCCATATCAGTAATGCCTTGCTTATTTTCAATTCTTGTATATTCGTCACTATCAATTAGTACAATGTTACTTGCATTTGTAATATAATTTCTTTCAGGATATTTATCAACTGGATAATCAATACAGTTACCAATATAATCCAATTCTATTTCAGCTGTTTTAGCTCTATTTTGATAACCACTTTTCTCAAAAACAATTGCCCATCGTTTTTCATCAGCATACAAATGAATTCGGCTTCCTGCAGTTTCACAATAACCATGCTCTAAATCAAGAAAAAAATTATACTTAATATCTTGTGGTCGAACTTTTGGATAATATTTAGTTGGTAAGCCCGTGAAAGCCATATCTAATTGTTCTAAAATTTCACTTTCAGTATAACTCGTTTGTAATTTGCTAAATTGTTTATTGCATGAAGCCAAAGTAAATAAAACGATAGTAATTGATATTAATTTCATAAAGTTATCATCAGTATTTCAGGCTAATTTAACAAAAAACCGCTTCCCAAAGAAAGCGGTTCAATTTTATCTAAAATCACAATTAAAATATCGCAGGATATTTCTGTGGATTGGTTTCATTAAACATGGCGTAAATCTTTTCAACCATATCATCTGAAGATGGCTTACTGAAGTAATCTCCGTCACTTGCATACGCAGGTCTATGATCATTGGCCGCGATAGTCAACGGATCTGAATCCAGGAATCTGAATGCTTTTTGTTTTTCTAAGATCTGCTGAAGGATAAATGCAGAAGTTCCGCCTTCCACATCTTCATCGATTACGACTAATCTGTTGGTTCTCTTCACGCTTTCAGCAATTTCATTCGTTAAATCGAAAGGAATTAATGACTGGACATCAATAACCTCCGCAGAGATTCCTAATTTTTCCAATTCTTCTGCTGCATCCATCACTACTCTCCAGGTAGAACCGTAAGTGACCAAAGTAACATCTTTTCCTTCTTTAGTTACTTCAATTTTTCCTACAGGCACCGTGAATTCACCTAAGTTATCAGGCTGTTTTTCTTTTAATCGGTATCCGTTCAGACATTCAACGATCACCGCTGGATCGTCACTTTGAAGCATGGTATTATAAAATCCGGCCGCTTTTGTTAAGTTTCTTGGTACCAAAACCAGAATTCCCTTGGAAAGGTTTAGAATTCCTGCCATTGGAGAACCTGAATGCCAAACACCTTCCAGTCTGTGGCCTCTCGTTCTGATGATTACCGGAGCTTTCTGGCCTCCTTTTGTTCTGTACTGAACCGTCGCCAAATCATCACTCATTCCTTGAAGACAGTATAAAATATAATCTAAATACTGGATCTCAGCAATAGGTCTCAAACCTCTCATTGCCATCCCGATACCCTGACCGAGAATGGTAGCCTCACGGATTCCGGTATCTGCCACACGGACATCACCGTATTTTTCCTGCATCCCTTCAAGTCCCTGGTTCACGTCACCGATATTTCCGGCATCTTCACCAAATACTAAAGTTTCAGGATATTTCTCGAAAATTCTGTCGAAATTATTTCTAACCACTACTCTTCCGTCCACATCTTCAGAACTGTCAGAATAGACAGGCTTAATCTCTTTCACATTTTCAGCTTTCCACTGAGACTGTGAATATAAATGGGAAGAATAGTTATCTTTTTCTACTTCAAAAACTTCATTGTACTTCTGCATCAATTGGGTTCTTTCTGCAGAATTTGTTCCTCTTGTCGCCAATAAAGCTTTTCTTGCTAAATGGAAAATATCTTTTTTAGCCTTAGAAACCAATTTACTGAACTGAGCAATATAGCCTTCGATCTCAGCATTCTGACTTTTAAGGTTTTCAATCAATGGCAAAACAGACTGAATAAGATCCGAAATGGTTTTCTGATAGTTTTCCCAAGCGTTTTTCTGCCCGGCTTTTACTATTTTTTTAGCTTCATCATCTATCGCATTCAATTCTTCAGCTGAAGCAATAATTTCTTCTTTCCCTTCAATTTCAATTGAATAGTTCAAAATCCATTCTCTGAATTTCAGTAAACCATCAAACTGAGATTCCCAGGAAAGGCGCTCCTCATTTTTATATCTTTCGTGAGATCCTGAAGTAGAGTGACCTTGAGGTTGTGTAACTTCAATTACATGAACCACTACAGGAACACTTTCCATTCTTGCAAACTGCTCTGCTCTTGCGTAAGCGTCCAATAATGCAGGATAATCCCAAGCTTTCACCTGGATGATCTCACATCCCTGGTTCTCACCTTCTTTTCTTTGAAAACCGCTTAGCATTTCAGCAATATCAGCTTTTGCTCTCTGATTTTTCGTAGGAACCGAAATTCCGTAACCATCATCCCAGATAGAAACAATCATAGGAACCTGAAGTGCACAGGCTGCATTCAGAGTTTCCCAGAAATGCCCTTCTGCTGTAGATGCATCACCAATCGTTCCGAAAGCAATTTCATTACCTTCTTTAGAGAATTTTTCAGACCCGTCAAATTTTACACTTTTATACACTTTAGAAGCCTGAGCCAATCCTAATAGTCTCGGCATCTGCCCTGCTGTAGGAGAGATATCGGAAGAGATATTTTTCTGGGCCGTAAGATCTTTCCAGCTTCCGTCTTCATTTAAACTTCTTGTTGCAAAATGCCCGTTCATCTGTCTTCCTGCCGAAGCCGGCTCTCTTTCAACACTTGTATCTGCATAAAGCTGTGCGAAAAAGCTTTCAACCGTTAAAGCATCTACTGCTAATGCAAAAGTCTGATCCCTGTAATATCCTGAACGGAAGTCCCCATTTCTGAAAACTTTCGCCATGGCCAGCTGAGGAAGTTCTTTACCATCCCCAAAAATTCCGAATTTAGCTTTTCCTGTAAGTACTTCTCTTCTTCCAAGATAAGACATTTCGCGTGATATCCTTCCTAACCTGTAGTCTTCAAGTATCTGATTTTTAAAATCCTGGAAAGAAATTTGCTGTGTTTCAATATAGGTTGTCTGCATAGCTAGATATAAAAGTTTTTATTCTTCAAGTATGGCGCTAATATACAATTTTTAAACTAATTTTAATTTTCAATAATTTTTTTTAAAAATTTGATAATAAATAAATAGTGTTTTATATTGTAAAAATTGTAAATGATGGAAAAAAAATCACCTCATATCCTGAATGCATCGAGCAATCTTTTAGGTTTTTCCCTGATTATCATCACGTCACTTAAAATCACAAAAATGAGTGCCCATACCCATCTGGATGAGTTTGCAAGTCTGGCGTGTCTGCTGTTTGCCTGTAGCTGCTTTTCTTCGTTTCTGGCAATCAGGACAAAGAATGAAAAGCGGGAAACGAAATATGAGACTATTGCGGATTATCTATTTTTAATCGCTTTATTTTGCATTGTTTTAGCAGTTGTCATTGTGACTGTTAAAATAATTGATTAAAACTATAACCTAATAATTTTAGTTTCCCATAATATTATTTTTTTTAGGAAAATAATTCACTATTTCGATCTTTATATAGTAAAACAATAAGGTTTTCAGCCTATAAATTATTTCAAATAAAAGGGATATTTTTTTACATTATAAATAAAAATTCCTTAAAAAAAACATTAAAAATTATCATATTGTTAATCATTTTTTCTATAATGGTATGAAAATTGTTAATTGGAATGAAATATTAAGTAATTTTAACACACAAAAGAAAAAAAATTAAATCGATGAAAAAAATTATTTCCCTATGCGGCGTTTTTTTAACGTCAGGCATTATCTATGCTCAAATAGGTATAAACACAAACAATCCACAAGCCAGTTTTCATATTGATGCAGCAAAAGACAATCCGTTGTCAGGTGCTCCTTCTGTTATACAGCAGGCTAATGATTTTGTTGTGACAAGTACTGCTAACGTGGGTATTGGGACCACAAGCCCAACAGACAAACTGGATGTAGCTTCAGGAAATGCAAGAATCCGTAACATCAACTCGAACATCGGAATAGGAGGTACCGACAGAGTTGTAGTGGCCGATGCAACCGGTATATTAAAAACAATAGACTTTACTGCTTATTCATTATTCCATGCGCGTTTAGCAGCAGACCAAACCATTTCCGGTACACCTACCATAGCTACTCTTATGTTTGCAGCCCCAATAGCAACCTCACCATTTTATAGCTATAATGTAAGCACGGGAGTTTTAACTTTCACCCAGGCAGGAAATTATCTGGTGACATTACAGGCAAGTTTTGCGGGTATTGCTGCAGATGCACAGTTACTTTTGGGAATAAGACCAGTTCCTGACGCCACTTATTTAGGAAGAGGCAGCCATTACTCTGCAACTGCGACTCCTACGCTTAGTCCTACTACAAGAATTGGTGAGCTTATGAATTATACAACATTGCTTATCATACCTACAGCAGGTTATCAGGTTCGTTTTACAGCCGCTCCTAACCAGGCATGTACTGTTTTATCAACGGAGATTGGACCTACAGGAAATGGTAACGTAACGAATGTTACTGTTCAAAAAATTTAATCTTAAAAATAAAAACCGGAATGCAGTAACACATTCCGGTTTTTTATTTTGTTTATTTTAAGTTCTTAAAATTTTCTTTCAATTACATAGTCAAGCATACTGTGCAGTGATTTTCTGGGTTCAGAATCCGGAAATTCATTCAGGATATCTTTTGCCTTCTGCTGAAAATCTTTCATAACCTTAATGGCGTAATCCATACCACCGGAATTTTTTACAAAATCTATAAGTTCTTTAACACGCTTTTGGTCATTATTGTAGCGCTTTATCGTGTTAAAATAGTACTTCTTATCTTTCTCGCTTGCATTTTTCAGTGTATAAATCAAAGGAAGCGTCATTTTCTGTTCTTTAATATCAATTCCCACCGGCTTTCCGATAAAATTTGAACTTAAATAATCAAAAAGGTCATCTTTAATCTGAAATGCCATCCCTGTATACGTCCCGAAATCCATCATTTTTTTAGCAAGTGCCTCATCTGCATTATTGGATAAAACTCCTATCTCGCAGCATGCAGCAATCAGAGTCGCGGTTTTCTGACGGATAATTTCATAGTAAACTTCTTCGGTAATATCCAGTTTTCTAGCCTTTTCCAATTGCAGAAGCTCACCTTCGGACATTTCACGGATCGTTCTTGAAATTACTCCTAAAAGATCGTAGTCTTTATGGTCTGTAGACAGAAGTACTGATTTTGACAAAAGGTAATCTCCCACCAAAACAGCAATTTTATTTTTCCATAAAGCATTGATTGAAAAAAAATTACGACGCTTAAAGCTTTCATCTACGACATCGTCATGAACCAAAGTTGCCGTATGAATCAGCTCAATCATAGAAGCTCCGCGGTAGGTTTTTTCTGTGATTTCTCCTACCAGCTTTGCACAGAGAAATACAAACATTGGACGCATCTGCTTCCCTTTGGTAGTAACAATAAAACGGGTTACTTTATCCAATAAAGGCACTTTGCTCTGCATCGATTCATAAAACTTCTGCTCGAAAAGTTTCATTTCCTCATTGATCGGTCGTTTGATTTCTTCTACGATATTTGCCAAAATCTATGAATGATAGGTAAATAATTATTTATTCTCACAAAGATAATTTTTTTCACGCAATTTCAGGACAAAATTAATCTTTGAGTTCTTCTTTTGGAATAAAATATAATGCCGGCTGCGCAGTCCCCAGCTTGGATCTAAATTTTTCCCCAGAAATATAGATCCCGGTTTCATTGACAGCAACACCTTCTATCTGTCCTACTGTCAAAGCACTTCCAAGATAGTAGTGTTTCGGTTTCTCCTTAAAAAAAATTCCCGGTTGTGTTTCTTTAAAAACGTTCATAAAAACTTCTGTTTTCTTCGTATAACCAACCAGGTAAAGTTTTTTATCAAAATAGGCAGCGTCAGTTACCACAAAATTAGTCTTGTAAGATTCTGTTTTCTCAGCTTTCTGCTTCTCAGATATGTTGGGATCAATAATATAATGGGTCGTTGATTTCGACTTCCATTCTTTGGTGAACAGGTGCAGCTTTCCGTTGAGCCAGATCATCGCTTCGGCATCAAAGTCATTATTGGTGTATTTAGGAATGAACTCGCTCTGTTCAGGATACTCGAAGGAAATTTTTGTAATAGAATCATTCTTTGGTGCATTATTCTGAAGAGGAAGTTTATAGATTTCAAGATCTTTTCTGGTTCCGCCATTATTTCCGAAATCTCCGATATAGAAATTCTTTCCGTCATTGGTCAAGGCTTCCCAGTCTTTGTTTTTAGCATCAATTGTGAATGTATTTTTTATGCTGCCGGAAGTTTCATCCAGTTCAAAAAGTTCGGGGGCATTTCCGCTGTCATTAAAAGTATACAGCTTTCCGTTCATAAAACTCAAACCCGATGTTTCCTGGATTTTATCATCTAAATAAGCAACCCTGAATTTTCTTATTTTAAAAAAATCAGCCTGCTGCGAAAAGGAGGATTGGAAAATGATAATCGTAAGGAAAAGGAAGAGTTTTTTCATGGAACAAAAATAGAGTTTTGCAGATGACTGGAAAAATTTGGAGTCGTTTTGTTTCTTGTGAATTCATAACCACCCCGTCAAAAAATTCTTTGAATTTTTGTCACCCCTCCAAAGGATGGGAATTTTGATCCGAGGAATTTACTTATTCCGAAAATCAGAGATAAAAAAACTTAAGCGTTCAATAAACTTTTGTGTCTTTTATGATTTTATCCTTTGTATCACGCTGATTAAACAGATGGAACAGATTTCTTATTCTATTTTTGTTCCAGTCTTTTAGTCTGTTTCTTTAAATAGTCTTTTTGGTATTGCCTTACCGTTTTCCCAGTACCATCATGCCTCCAGCCTGGCGAATTGAAAATATAATTGATCCTGTCTGAAATTTTCAGTCCCGGCTGTCTGATATCCTTCCAGATCTTTCGCCATTCATAAAGAAGAACAGTGTCCGGTTTATTGTCCGGCATTTTTGGATAGATACCATATTTTATGGGAACACTTGGATCTTCTTTTTCGAAGGTTCCGAAAATCTTATCCCAGATAATGAGGCACATTCCCATATTTCTGTCGAGGTATTTAATATTGCATGCATGATGAACTCTATGATGTGAGGGGGTTACCAGAATATATTCCAGAATTCCCAGCCTTTTCACAGTCTGAGTGTGCACCCAGGTTCCATACACCTGACCCAGCGCATAAACGACCATAATATGCCATGGATTGAAACCTAAAAAAGCAAGAGGAGAGAAATAAAGATACCTGTAAAGTGGCTGCAGCACAGGGCTTCTAAAACCTGTCGTCAAGTTGAAATATTCAGAATTGTGATGGGTAATATGAACTGCCCAGAATGCCCGGGAATGGTGATCTACATAATGCAAAACGTAATAGGCAAAGTCTGTGATCACAAAGCAGATAAGCCAGTACCATACACTAAAATCCCAAGTGAAAAGTCTGTGATTATAAAAGAAAAACATGACTCCCATGGCAAAAGCCTTCATCACCAGATCCAGCCCAAAGTTCATCACTGCAAGGTAAATACTTGTGGCAACATCCTTTTTGTTATATAGCTTAGCTTCAGAAACATGACTGTAGATCATTTCTGCTAAAATAACTGTAGCATGAAGTGGGATTGACCATGCATAAACATTTTCAAGCCCGTCCTCTCCTGTAAAGAAATCCAGCATCCTGTATTAGTTTTATGTAAAGGTAGGATTTTAGGATTTTTTAAGAAATGTTTTAAATCTTTTTTAATGAAATTTTAATCGGTAGCTTTGTTGGCAAGCTGTCCGCAGGCTGCGTCAATGTCTCCACCGCGACTTTTTCTGATCATCACAGTAACTCCGGCATTTTCTAACTGGCGTACATAATTGTCTTCCGCCTGTTTATTGCACTGGTCATATTTTCCGTCGCCAATGGGATTATACTGAATCAAATTCACTTTAGAAGGAACCTGCTTACAGTATTTTATTAAAGCTTTGATGTCTTCGTCGCCGTCATTGATCCCTTTCCATACACAGTATTCAAAAGTGATGACAGAACCTGTTTTTTGGTACCAATACTGAAGGGCCTCCATAATATCCGTCAAAGGAAATTTATCCGAGAAAGGCATAATTTCATTCCGCTTGGATTCTATTGCAGAGTGAAGAGAGAGTGCCAGTTTTACACGTAATTCATCATCAGCAAGCATTTTGATCATCTTCGGAATTCCGGATGTAGAAACGGTAATTCTTCTGGGAGACATTCCCAAACCTTCAGGCTGGGTAATCTTTCTGATGGCTTCCACTACATTTTTGTAATTCATCATCGGCTCTCCCATTCCCATAAAAACGATATTGGAAAGCGGTCTGTTAAAGTACATTTTACTTTGGCTGTCGATCAGGGCAACCTGGTCTACGATCTCGGCAACTTCAAGGTTTCTCATCCTTTTCAATCTTGCCGTTGCACAGAATTCACAGTTCAAAGAACATCCTACCTGAGAAGAAACACAGGCTGTAGTTCTTGTTTCTGTAGGAATAAGAACAGATTCCACCAACAGTCCGTCGTGAAGTTTCACTCCGTTTTTAATGGTTCCGTCTGTACTTTTCTGAAGCTGGTCTACAGAAACCGGATTGATGGTATACTCTTCGGAAATTTTTTCACGGAGAGATTTCGAAAGATTCGTCATTTCATCAATCGAATGGAGGTTTTTACTCCATAACCAGTCATAAACCTGCTTCGCACGAAACGGCTTTTCCCCTAAAGTCGAAAAATAGTCTTTAAGCTGGTCTAGTGATAAAACTCGGATATCTTTCAAAATAGTAGTGATTTTAAATTATAAATTTTAGATTAAAATCCTTTACAGAAGTTAGGGATTCAATCTAAAATTTATAATCTATAATTTAAAATTAATTACAAAATAAGCATTGCGTCACCGTAAGAATAGAACTTATACTTTTCTTTTACGGCTTCTTCATAAGCATGCATAATAAATTCTTTTCCTGCAAACGCAGCAATCATCATCAATAATGTAGATTTTGGGGTGTGGAAGTTGGTGATCATTGCATTGGCAACTCCAAAATCGTGAGGAGGATAAATGAATTTGTTTGTCCAGCCATTGAAAGCTGAGATCTTTCTGTTGGAAGAAACAGAGGTTTCTATGGCTCTCATCGTTGTTGTACCTACCGCACAAACTCTTCTGTGAGCTTCTACAGCTTTATTGATGATATCAGCATTTTTCTCATCAATGATTACTTCTTCAGATTCCATTTTGTGCTTAGAAAGATCTTCTACCTCAATTGGGTTAAAGGTTCCTAAACCAACGTGAAGCGTTACTTCAGCAAAATCAATTCCTTTGATTTCTAATTTCTTCATCAAGTGCTTAGAGAAATGAAGGCCTGCCGTAGGGGCAGCCACCGCTCCTTCTATTTTGGCATAGATCGTCTGATATCTTTCTGCATCTTCCGGCTCTACTGCTCTTTTGATATATTTTGGAAGTGGAGTTTCTCCCAATTCTTTTAGTTTCGTTCTGAATTCATCGTAAGAACCGTCGAATAAGAATCTTAAAGTTCTTCCTCTTGAAGTCGTATTGTCAATAACTTCAGCTACCAGAGATTCATCCTCAGTAAAGAATAATTTGTTACCTATTCTGATCTTTCTTGCAGGATCTACCAGAACGTCCCACACTCTGGTTTCTTTATCTAGCTCTCTTAAAAGGAAAACTTCAATTTTAGCTCCTGTTTTTTCTTTATTTCCATAAAGACGGGCAGGGAAAACCTTAGTATTGTTGAAAATGAATAGATCTTTTTCATCAAAATAATCAACAACATCTCTAAACAGCTTATGCTCGATAGTTTGTGTCTTTCTATCAAGTACCATTAGTCTGGCTTCGTCTCTGTGTTCAGATGGGTGTTCTGCTAATAATTCTTCAGGAAGATCAAAGTTAAAATCTGATGTTTTCATTTTTTTAAATTACGGTTTAAAAATTATTGAAATTACAAGTGTAATTTCGGAGTGCAAATATACGACATTGAATACCCCTTTGTCAAGTATTATTTAAAATCAATTTAAAACCGTGATTCTACGGTGATTTGTGAAGAAAAAAAAGATTATTTTTGGGGAAACAATAAAAAACTTTTACACTTATGAGCAAATATTCACTGGAAGCTTTCGTCAACGAAACAAAAGAGAACCCACAGCAGAGAGATTATTTCGAACTGGAAACCAAGCACCTTCTGGAAATCAATCTTAATAACCAGGCTGTATGGACCAAAAGAGGCAGTATGGTAGGTTATGTGGGAGATATTAATTTTGAAAGACAGGGAATGCTGGCTGGTGGTATCGGAAATCTTTTAAAGAAAGCAATCAGCGGTGAAGGAGCAAAACTGATGAAGGCGGAAGGAACCGGGAAATTATACGTCGCAGATTCCGGCAAGAAAGTCCGTATCCTTTATCTGAACAATGAAGCGGTTTGTGTAAACGGAAATGATGTTCTGGCACACGAGCAGACTGTAAAAAGCGACATTACCATGCTTAAAAGCGTTGCAGGAATGATGGCGGGCGGTCTTTTCCAGGTAAGACTTTCCGGAACCGGACATATTGCAATAACGACTCATGGTGAACCATTGACTTTAATGGTCACCCCTGACAGTCCTGTTTTTACGGATCCTAATGCTACTGTAGCCTGGTCTGGAAACCTGAGTCCTGATCTGAAGACCAACGTTTCTTTTAAAAGCCTGATCGGCAGAGGAAGCGGCGAAGAATTCCAGATGAAATTCTCAGGAAACGGATGGGTGCTGATCCAGCCTTATGAAGAAGTATATTTCACAGAGAAATAGTATATTAAAAATTAATTATTCTAATGGCTGCCCTGATTTGAAGAGCAGCCATTTCTATTTTCCAACCTGGATCTCGAATCTCGAAAGCCACGCTCCATATCCGTTACCTCACAAGATTTTAATATATTTAAGAAAAAATTTTGATGGACACCACCACTTCACGAAGAAATTTTATTAAAACAGCTACTATTGCCAGTTTTGGCGCACTGGTTTTACCCAATTCTTTATTTGCCTATTCCAATGATTTTAAATCAGATAAAAAAGTCCGTGTCGGCTTTATTGGCGTAGGACTTCGGGGGCAGGAACATGTAAAACTGCTGGCAAAGCGTAATGACGTAGAAATTGTAGCTTTCGCAGATCCGGACAAAAGAATGCTTCTGGCTTCTCAAAAAATACTGAAGGATAACAATAAACCTGCTGCTCAGGAATTTTCAAACGGCGAATATGATTACCGGAATCTTTTAAAACTAAAAACAATAGATGCCGTAGTTATTGCCACACCATGGGAATGGCATCTTCCGCAGGGTACTGAAGCCATGAGAGCAAGAAAGATTGTGGGAATGGAAGTTTCCGGAGCTATAAAGCTTGAGGACTGCTGGGAATTTGTAAAGGTATATGAGGAAACGAAGGTTCCTATCTTTATGATGGAGAATGTGTGTTACCGCAGGGATATTATGGCTATTATGAATATGGCACGCAAAGGAATGTTCGGAGAACTGGTTCATGGAAGGGGCGGCTATCAGCATGATCTGAGAGGTGTTCTTTTTAACGACGGAGTTACCCCTTATAATTCTGGAGCTGAGTTTGGAGAAAAAGGGTTCAGCGAGGCTCATTGGAGGACAGAGCATTATGTAAAACGCAATGGCGAGCTCTATCCTACCCATGGATTGGGACCTGTAGCGGTGATGATGGATATCAACCGTGGAAACCGCCTAACACGGCTTTCATCTTTCTCTTCAAAGTCTGTGGGGCTGCATAAGTATATTGTAGAACATCCTGAAGGTGGAGAAAACCATCCTAATGCAAAAGTGAAATTCAACCAGGGAGATATTGTTACCACACAAATTGCCTGTGCCAATGGTGAAACTATACTTTTGACCCATGATACGAGTTTGCAGAGACCTTATGACCTTGGATTCAGGATTCAGGGAACGGAAGGCTTATGGCAGGATTTCGGATGGGGAGATTTTAATCAGGGGCATATTTATTTCGAAAAAACAATGAACCACACCCACCGATGGGAAAATACGGAAAAATGGATGAAGGAATTTGACCATCCAATCTGGAAAAAGTTTGAAAATACCGCTGCTGGTGCAGGCCATGGAGGAATGGATTTCTTTGTCATGAATACTTTTATCGAGTGTATCAAGCGAAATATAGAATTCCCGATGGATGTGTATGATCTTGCGTTATGGTATTCTATTACGCCGCTGAGCGAAGAATCTATTGCTAAAGGAGGTCAGGCTGTAGATATTCCTGATTTTACGAACGGAAAATGGAAGACCCGTAAACCTGTATTTGGAATGACGGATGAGTTCTAAAAAAACATTACTTATACTGGCAGGCGGCATAGGAAGCCGTTACAAAGGACTGAAACAGGTAGACGGAATTCTGGATAACGGCTCACCGATCCTGGAGTATTCAATTTATGATGCCCTGAACGCTGGTTTCGGCAAGATTCTTATTATTGTGAACCGACTTATTCCTCACAGCTATATTGAAAGATTAAATACAATATCTGAAATAAAGAAATTTGAACTTCACTGGGTTTATCAGGAAATGGAAAGTTTTCTACCTCAGAATTCTGACTGCTCACAACGGCAAAAGCCTTGGGGAACCGGACACGCTGTTCTTTGTGCAAAAAATACGGTGCAAGAACCTTTTGTCATGATCAATGCGGATGATTTTTATGGGAAAGAAGCTTATCAACTGGCAGCAAAAGAAATTGATCTTCATATTTCAGAATCGCAGTTTGGAATGGCTGCTTATCCGGTAAAATCTACGTTGAGTGGAAATGGAAATGTGGCAAGAGGAATATGTACAATGGATGCTGAAGGTTTTCTGATAAAAATAGAGGAGCAGACTTCAATACGGGAAGAGGGAAATTTAATCCTTTATACTGAAAACGGAACGGATATAGAAATTGCCTCCAATGCATTGGTATCTATGAATTTTTTCATTTTTCATCCTAGTGTTTTCGATGCTCTTGAGCTCTATTTTAATGGTTTTATCCAGTCAGGTCCGGAGTCATTACAGGAATTTTATATCCCTTCCGCTGTACAGAGAATGATTGATGAAAAAAAAGCAAAAGTACTGGTAAAACCTTCTCCTTCTCAATGGATGGGTGTTACCTATGCTGAAGACAAAAAAAATATTAAAAATTTTCTGAAATCAGAAATGGAAAAAAACAGATATCCTGAAGATTTATGGAACTAAAACAAATCGTGACCGGATTTATCGGAACTGAAAACTATAAAGTCACTCCTATTACCAACGGACTGATCAATACAACCTATTTGGTAGAGGATGGTGATGCTGATCAAAAATTCATTCTTCAGAGACTCAACGGTCAGGTTTTCCAGCGTCCGGAAGTGATCATGCATAATCATATTCTGATCAACGAAATGCTTGAGAACGGCAATTATCCATTGATGCTGGTAAAACCCAAGCCTATTGTATCAGGAAGTTTTATGATGGATGATGAAGATGGAAATTCGTGGAGAATGCTCAGCTTTATACCAGATACCAATACGTTCTTTAAAATTCCTGATATAAAAACAGCTTATGAAGCTGCAAAAGCTGTCGGATGCTTTTTAAATACCATAAATCCTGAATTTCTTCCTGATATCCAGATTCCGATTCCTGATTTTATTAACTTCGAGAAAAGAATTCTGGATTACCAGACTTCATTACAAAATGCCGATGAAGATCTTCTAAAGGATGCAGTCTTAGAAATAGAAATGATGAATGAGTTACTTTTTCTTCCAAAAAAATGGATCAAAATGGAAAAGGAGGGCCAATTGCCTAAAAGAGTTATTCATGGAGATCCCAATATCAGAAATATCCTTTTTGACAAAAATTCAAGACCTCTGGCTGTTATTGACCTTGATACGGTAACGGTTTCTACCATTCTGTATGACTTTGGTGATATGGCAAGATCCTATACAAATACACTAGATGAGGATGACGGAAATGCTAATAACAATTTTAACCCGCATATTTACAGAACGGTAAAAGACGGGTTTCTATTATCATTAAAGGGAAAACTAACGTTTGAAGAGCTTGAAAACCTTGATTATGCCGCACAAACCGTGATCTATATTCAGGCGGTCCGTTTTCTTACCGATTATTTGAATGGGAATACTTATTACACTACGAAATACCTTGAACACAATCTGGACAGGACCAGAAATCAGCTGGAACTGTTGAAGGGGCTGAGAACGTATTTGAAATTGTAATCGCTCATAGATTTAAGAGTCCTTCATTGTGGGATCTTAGATTAGTCTTAGCCGAGATTGCTTCGCTGTGCTCGCAATGACTGAATATAAAAAAGAAGGTTCGGCAAGCTTTGCTTGCCGAACCTTCTTTTCACTTATTATTCAAAAACTTTTGTGCCTTTTGTGATTAAAATTCTATGCAGGTGAAAAATCTGAACCATCTCCTTAATCTGAGAAAAACTAAAAATTCACGCTAGAAACTCCAAAATTCTCTTCCAATCTTCCAATTTTGTATCAAAAGAAACCGTATGTAGCGGGCTTGTAGAGGGAAGCTGAAATATAGGCAGTCTATAATTTTTCCCTAAAAGCTTTTGCAAATTTTTATACGATTTCCCTCCGTTACAGAAAATTGCTTTGATGTTTAAATGCTCATCCAGCAGTTCAGCAATCTGATTGGCTTCTTCATTTTTAATTTCAGAATCTAAACTTCCTTTTCTCTCACAGGAATCAATGACATCCCACACTGCAATATGATGTTTTTTTAGAATCTTTATCCGCTGATTATAATCATCAGTGAATTCTTCATTGAACAGATGAAAAATAATGGGCCAGAATTTATTTTGGGGATGACCGTAATATTGCTGCTTTTCCAAAGATTTTACACCAGGAATTGATCCTAAAATTAAAATTTCAGATTGGTCATCGACAATAGGCGGAAACGAAGAAATTCTATTTTGCATACTCAAATATATAAAATTTGGCTAAAGCCATTGAACTCAAGACTTATAAAACAAAAAACGGGCTAAAAGCCCGTTCCTATTGATATTTTGCCAATAATTAATTAGAAATTTAATTCTTTTTAATCTTAAATTATAAAGTTTCCTTCAGCCAATCGAAGAATTCTCTCTGCCATACCAATCCGTTTTGAGGATGAAGTACCCAGTGATTTTCATTCGGGAAATAGACCAATTTAGATTTCAGACCTCTTAATTTTGCAGCCTGGAAAGCTTCCTGTCCTTGCTCATAAGGTACGCGGTAATCGATACCTCCCTGGAAGATCATAATTGGTTTGTTCCATTTTTCAACAAAATTGCTTGGATTGAAGTCTGTATATGCTTTTGGAAGAGGTTTTTCCCATGGAGAACCAAGATCCCAGTTCGCAAACCAAAGCTCTTCGGTAGTAAGATACCAGGATTTCATATCAAACAATCCATCATGTGCAATGAATGTTTTGAATCTGTTTTCATGAATTCCGGCTAGCATAAATACACTGTATCCTCCATAACTTGCGCCTACTGCCGCTACTCTTTCACCGTCTACATAAGGTAATGTTTTAGCATAGTCTGTTGCTGCCAGATAATCTCTCATTGGCTGTCCGCCCCAGTCTTTTGAAATTTCTTCATTCCACTTTGTTCCCCAGCCCGGCATTCCTCTTCTGTTGGGAGCCACTACGATATATCCGTTGGCTGCCATAAGGGCGAAATTCCATCTGGTGCTGAAAAACTGTGTCAGTGCAGATTGTGGGCCTCCCTGGCAGTAAACGAGCGTAGGGTATTTTTTATTTGGATCAAAGTTGGGTGGATAGTGGAACCATACGCCCATTTCTTTGCCGTCTGTTGTTTTCACCATCTTCAGTTCCGATTTTCCCTGAGCCAATTTAGCATACGCTTCTTTATTAGCTTCAGTAACCTGCTTCATTTCTCCGTTTTTCACATTGACAGAGAATAATTCCGTTGCATGGTTCACGTCTGTTCTTCCTACTAAAAGTGAAGATTTATTGTCGGTGAAGATTTCGTTAACGTCAAAATCACCTTTTGTAATCTGCTGTACTTTTGCTGCTTTAGGATCTAAAGAGAAAAGCTGCTTGGTTCCTTTGGACGCTGCTGTAAAATAGATCGTTTTGGAATCTCCGCTCCAGAATACATCTCCGGAAACGCTTTCATCCCAACCGGCGGTAAGATTGGTAATTTTACCAGACTTCCAGTCCATGATCTTTACATCATTTTTATCCGCTTCATATCCGTCTCTGGCCATACTCTGCCAGATCAGGGATTTTCCGTCCGGGCTGAATTTTGGATTGACATCATAGCCTTTATTGGTTTCTGTTATATTCTTTGTGGTTCCTGATGCCAGATCGTATGCAAAGATATCGGTGTTGGTACTTGTAGAATATTCTTTACCACTTTTCGGTTTTGTAACATATAAAAGCTGGGAAGAATCCGGACTCCAGATGAAATCTTCTGCACCACCGAAAGGTCTTTGGGGAGAATCCCACGTTTTACCTTCTAAAAGATCTTTTGCAGATTCTGCTTTGTCTGCTGCATTGACTACAAATACATGGTTGTATTTTCCTTCATTGTAATAATCCCAGTGTCTATGGTTCAGATCAGTATAAACCTGAGCGGTAGTTTTAGGAGTGTCACTGTATTTGTCTTTTCCCATTAGTTTCTCCACCAGAATCTGTTTGCTGAACGCAATTTTTTTACCGTCCGGAGAGATCACGATATTGTCAGCTTCGCCGATGGTATAAAATTCAGACCAGGTTTTCCCGTTGTCTTTTGAAAGATAGATTTTATCTCCTTCCTGAGCATAAATTCCGTTCTTGTCCCATTGAATAAGGGCTTTTTTTCCGAAATCTATTTTGGAAGACTGGTTATTAAGGACATTGAGAAAGTAGTTCTCGTTTTTCGTTTTTTCTGTTTTCAGATCTACCTGTCCGATTTTATAGATTAGGGAAGTCTGATCCGGCGAAACAGCCTGTACCCCAACTTTTTTCAAAGTCCAAAGGATTTCAGGTGTCATTAACTGTTGTGCATTCATTAAGAGCGGAGCTGCCAGAGCGAGCAGGCTGTACTTAAGTTTCATATGTTGATATTCATTTTAACGGAACTGTGAAATCAGAAAGTTTTATCAATTCCTTTTATTTAATTCAAAGATTTCCAAAGTTAGTATTTAAAATAAAGATGACGAAGAATTAATATCAAAATTTAGGGTTCAATCTAACTGAAGGGGATTTTTCATAACATCAATCAAATAAAAAAGTCTGCCGTAAAAACAGCAGACCTATGATATCAATTTTATTCCTGACCTGTTAGTCTTTATCTGCGAACATGGAATTCGCCAATGAAGTCACAAAGGACAGCAGTATACTAAAGATAAGTGCCCACCAGAAACCGTCTACCACCATACTGTCTATAAAATAATCTGCGATTAAAATAATCAATGCATTGATCACTAAAGCAAATAATCCTAAGGTAATAATCGTAAGCGGAAGTCCGAAAAGACTCAAAATAGGTTTAACAATAATGTTTAAAACCCCTAAAACAATTGCAAAAATAATTGCTGTCGAAAATCCTTCAAAATGTACACCTGGTAGAATTGAAGTTAAGAGGTACGCAACTATTGCTGTAATCAGCAAGCGGATAATTAAGTTCATATTATATTTTTTTAATGTTATGGTTTCTATGTTGCAAATCCTGTTCCATTTGAAACAGAAAAAAGCTGTCAGCTCCTTTATTTACTCAATATTTTAGTAACTGTAACTTTATTTATTTGATCCTCATCATGGTTACCAGCGAAGTAGCTACATGACTTTCCGAAGCTGTATTGTCATCAATAACATAAATTTCAGTCCGGACCACAATAATTTTTGCTCCACCTTTTATAACGTAAGACCGCGATATCAGGGCATCTCCCAAAGCAGGACGTAGATAATTGACCTTCAATTCAACTGTTACTACATAACAGTCATCTTTGTAATGGCTTACCGAAGCATATCCTGAAGAAACATCCACCAGAGAAGCAATCATTGCACCATTGAACATTCCGGCTTTCCGGGTCATCATCTCCATTTTAGGAATTTTTATAGAGACGAAATCAGTTTCTATTTCCAATAATTCGGCATTGTAAAATTTCAAGGTTTCGGAGCGTCCGAAACTGTCTGTCATCAGTTTCTTTTTTTCTGGAGTCATGAATATTAATTTAATCTGAATGTGATTACAAAGTACATCAATGTTTTCAGAAATACCAGAAAAATTAAAACTTATCATATCAAAGGCACTTAAGTTCTATGAAAATCTTATGTTTATAACCTATTTTGAATAGTTGGCTATTTATTCCCCTCTTCTGGAGGGGTGGCGAAAATTCAGAGAATTTTTGACGGGGTGGTTTCTACAAAACTCATAAAAACACTAGCTTTGTCCCCAACAATCATCTGTATGACCAAAAACCTTCTCACATCTATAAGCGTTCTACTTTGTTGTGTTTTTCAGGCTCAAACCCTGCATCTCTACGGCGGTTCCAACCAGGATCAATATCTTGGCTGCTTAAACTGTGATACTTTTGATAAAGATTCGATCTGGAGTTCTTTTGGTGATTATGGAAATATACTCAGCTCAAAATCGATCTGGAACTTCAATGGAAACTATGGAAGCACATACAGCACTTATTCTCCGTGGAGCAGCTATGCGTCTTATCCCCCGGCTATTGTAGATCAGGATGGAAAGTTTTATGGATACCTGACTTTAAATCCGTATAAATCTGAAAGATCAGAACTCGAACTGGTGCATATCTTATATAAAAATCATGATGCTATCCAGAAGGATGTCAGCGGATGGTATGACAAATTATTTCGGTAATTTTAAGATAGCTGTACCTGAAAACCGTCTGCAAGCGTCAGAACTCCTTCTGTCAGAGCTTCGGAATGTGTTGTGAATCCTTTTAATTTTGAAGTTTTCCCTTTTAAAACGAGATCTAAAAGCTGCTTATCAGAAAGTTTCTTCCCAAAGATATCAAAGGTAATTTTAAAACCACAGTTTTTAAAATCAGAACATCCCACCGCTGTTTTTCCTTTGATCAGATTGTGTTCTTTGCATTTGGGACATTTTGTTTCTTCCCAGGACTGCAGTTCTTTTTTCACAGCAGGTTCCCGTTTTTTCTTTTCTACAACCTCTTCTTTCTCTTCGTATAATGTAATCACTTTTCCTTTTCCGTCTACTACTTTCTTCGTCAGTTCCGTCACCATCTGGATCAGTTCTTCTTTAAACTGGTTCGCCTCGTATTCCCCCTTTTCAATTCTGCGGAGCTTTGATTCCCATTCTCCTGTCAGCTCAGGGCTTTTCAGAAGTTCGTCTTCAATGGTGTCAATTAATTGGATTCCGGTTTGTGTGGCGATAAGATTCTTTCTTTTCTTCTCAATATATTTCCTTTTAAAAAGCGTTTCTATAATGTTCGCACGAGTAGATGGTCTTCCAATCCCGTTGTTTTTAAGCATTTCACGCAATTCATCATCTTCCACCTGTTTCCCGGCAGTTTCCATGGCACGCAGCAGCGTTGCTTCCGTGTATGGTTTAGGTGGCGTAGTTTTCCCTTGGTGAATCATCGGATCATGAGGTCCGGTTTCACCAACTTTAAATTCAGGAATTGTCTGTTCTTCTTCTTTCTCCTTTTCTTTATCAGTAACTTCCTCTTTCGGTTCTTTAGCATATACAGCTCTCCATCCCGGTTCCAGAACCTGTCTTCCACTTGTTTTAAAGGGAATGGTTCCTACTTTTCCTTCTACCAGTGTATTGGAGATTTTACATTCAGGATAAAAAACAGCAATAAAACGTTTCGCTACCAGATCATAGATCAGTTTTTCTTCTCTGCTTAAATTTTGAGAAGGCGGAACTTCCGTGGGAATAATGGCATGGTGATCCGTTACTTTCGCATCATCAAAAACAGCTTTTGATTTTGGAATCGGGCCTTCCAGTAATGGTGCTACGAGTTCCTGATAGAAATGCATTTTCCGAAGTATCCCATCTATTTTCGGATAAAGGCTTTCTGATAAATAAGTGGTATCCACACGGGGGTAGGTCACATGTTTTTTCTCGTAAAGACTTTGGATATAATTTAGGGTATTCTCGGCAGAATATCCATATTTTTTGTTGGCTTCAACCTGAAGCCCGGTAAGATCAAAAAGCCTTGGATTCTTTTCCTTTCCTTCTTTAATTTCAAAGGATACGATCTCAAAAGGGTTGACTTTAAGATATTCCAGACCTTTTTCAGCACGGTCTAAGGTTTTCAGCCGGTCGATCGCTGCGTTGAAAACAACGTCACGGTATTTTGTTTTAAGCTCCCAATATTCTTCGGTGGTAAAAGCATCAATTTCCTTCTGACGCTGAACCAGCATCGCCAAAGTCGGAGTCTGCACTCTTCCGATAGAAAGAACTGCTTTATTGCCTCCAAACTTTTTGGTAAATAGCCTTGTCGCATTGATTCCCAGCAGCCAGTCCCCGATCGCTCTTGCATTTCCTGCCAGGTACAGGTTCTTGTAATCTTCTGCAGGTTTAAGATTATCAAAACCTTCTTTAATAGCCTCTTCAGTAAGGGACGAGATCCATAAACGCTGAACCGGTTTATTACATTTTGCCTTCTGCAATACCCAACGCTGGATCAGCTCACCTTCCTGCCCGGCATCACCACAGTTAATCACCTCATCGCATTCCTCTACCAATCTTTCAATAACTTTAAACTGGTTTTCTACGCCTTTATTCGGAATTAATTTGATCCCGAAATTGTTTGGAATAATCGGTAATAGAAACAGGTTCCATGATTTGTACTGCGGACCGTAATCGTGAGGTTCCTTCAATGTGCAAAGATGTCCGAACGTCCATGTCACACAGTATCCATTACCCTCCATATAGCCTTGTTTAGGCGTGGTGGCACCTAATACTTTGGCGATATCTCTGGCAACACTGGGCTTTTCTGCAATACAAAGTTTCATGAATATTCGGGATTATTGAAGGGGAACAAAAGTCGGGATTTTTTTTGACTTTAACCAATTTAGGTAAAAATTAGGGCTGCGCACCTGAAAGAGAGTTCAATATAAAACACCATCAGATATTTGAGCTATGGTATTTGTACAACCTTTTTTAATACAGAAGACCAGATCATCTATAATTTCAACGACTGATTTTTCCTATTCAATGAAACAGGACAATTCCCGGAATATAGATTCAGACCTTACATCAGCAAAAGAGCAATCGTGCTTAAAATTCAAAATCATATGATGACAGAATACAGCGAAAGAACAAATGACGGCTTAGACTTTATGAAAGACCTGCTGAGCAATCACGAAAGCATCATCGATTTTCTGTGTGGTATTGCTATACAAAAGGGGTGAATCATTTTGATTCACCCCTTTTGTATTTTGCTTTGTTTGTATTTCTATTTCTTCACTTCAGCAATTGCGCTTTGAATTCCTCCGCCTGCCACTTCAAAGAAAGAAGGGCCTGCTAAAAGGTATACTTTTTCCAGTTTTTTGGTTTTGGAAAGGTTATGTTCTTTTAAGTAAGTTTCAGAACGGTTGGCCAATACTATTCCTTTGACAACATTTCCAGCTACCAGAGCAGTTGGAGAATCTATTCCTGCATCTTTCAGGTCGCTGGCAAAAGCAAAATTGGTTACTCCCAATCTCATCGCTTCACGGGCTGCCACTTCGCCTACTGAAGTCATCAGGTCGGGTGTGAAACTGTTTCGGTCTCCCAGGCCAATCAGCAGCAATTTTTTAGCCGACATAGAACCTGCAGGAGGTGTTATGAGAAGAGTTTCCAAAGAATGTCCCTTAAACTGTCCGGATTGTCTGATCTTTGTAAACTCCCCTTTTAAAGCATCATCCAGATGGACCAGACCATTTAAGTTGGCCGGTAAAGCCTGAGCACTGTGAATGTCGTTATCGGTATATTCAAAAACACAGGCCACCTGAAGCTGGGCATCAGCAGATGATGGTCCCTGAACCAATCCTATCATTGAAATTCCGTCTACGGAACCCCAGTTTTTGGAGGTTCCTACTGTGGCGGGAGTGGCTGCTGAATTGGCAGTGGCTATCTGGGAAAAACTTAAGGTTGAGAATGCTAATGCTGTGATCAGTAATGATCTTTTTAGGGTATTTTTCATGAGGTTGATTTTTGTTGTTAGTGAATTTCTTTATGATATTCTTTTTGCTATTATAAGTTCAAAGGTAGTTTCTATCTTAAAAAATGACATTGATGTGGGATAATAAATACAGAGGGTTCGAATAATTTTCAAGGATAGTGTTGTTAAAAAATTGGGGACTATTTGTAGAGATATTAGCTAGCGATTATGCTTAAAATTTAAATACAATTCTGGTATTGATAAACAGTCCGTCTTTGTCGTCTTCAATGATATCATTTACAAATGTGCCTGTTTTGAAGTACTGGATTCCTGTATTGAAGGTTAAAAATTTGTTGATTTTATAATTAAAGCTTCCTAAGAAAGCCGTTCCGATATATTTTTTCTTTGAATTCATTGAGGTGAGGTTTAAAGATCCGCTGGGTCTGTAAATTCCGTCATTGACAGAGTATCTCCAGTTGAAAACCACATCGGCCTGAACGGTTATTTTGCTGCTGAGATCAACGGTGGCATAAGGATGAAGATCTATTAAATTGACAGGCCCGATCTGCGGATTGAATCCGAAGTAGCCTCCTTTCGGGTAAAGCGGGTTGAATGTTTCCAGCTTCCCATTCCCTTTCCGGCTGTCTCCGGAAATGTAATCGTTCCTCAGGTTGATCGTAGGTTTTCCTTTTGTATTTTCAAACATATATCCAACGTCTGCAGAAGCTGTCCATGCGCTGATAGTTCCCTTATCAAAATTTCCAAACTGATAGGCTGCTTCAAAATTATAGATTAGCCCGCCTCCATATCTCCAGAATCTTCCTCCTATGGTATGTCTCGTTTCATCGGAATTTCCGGCTTCAAAGCGTACATCTTTGCGGTGAATTCCCAGGTAATACAGTTCCAGGTTTCCGCTTTTGGGAAGGATCAGGGTATTGTAACTGCCCCAAAGATTGATGGATTTTGAAGGTTTATTGTCAAATGCTCCAGTATTGATTTCGCTGGCCATCATCATCAATGCATCGGATCTGAAATTTCCTCTTTTGTACATGAATTTTAATCCGTCAAAATAGAGTCTTAAATTCGGGCCTTCCCGCACAGAGATCAGTCTTCCGCTTCCGTAATCCAGCTCCTGTCTTCCTGCACGAATGGTCAGTTTTTCTTTTTCATTTTTAATGGCGTCCACATCTATGAAAAGGTTCTGAACATTCAGGTGGTCTTCATCAATTGCTCTGGGACCGTTTTTTCTCCCGTTTTCCCAGGCACTTCTCAACTGTCCGAAGATTCTGACCCTTGAACCGAGGTGGAGATCTGCATGTACAGTATATCTCTGAATCAGAAAAGGATTACTTCCTATGCCTAATCTTCCCCAGTCTTCATTATTAAATTCAACGAACTCGGCTCTGGCTTCTCCTCCCAATGATAAATAGGTATTGTTCTTTTTTTCTGAAAGCGGAATATATTTTAACGAATTATAAAAGGTATCGGCTGAGTCTTTATAGGCTGCATAATCTTCATCAAACCTCATCAGCTTAAACTGTGCCGAGACCGACGCAGGAAAAAGAATCTGTAACAATAGCAGGATGGTTATTAAATTCTTCATTTTAGATCTTTCTTAAATAATTATCCAGTGAATATTTACCGGGACCCACCAACAGAAGAAACAAGTAACACAAACTGTACATAAACGGGGTATCTTTGATGGGTAAAGCATCGTTCCAGTGAAGGATAAAATATCCCGTCAGCGTCACCGCCAAAATAGGTAATACCGCCAGTCTTGTAAACAGTCCGAAGATGACAAAAACAGGAAACACCAGATTGGCTGCATCTGCAAAAAGACTGTTGAAAGCTTCAGGAAGGTGTAGCGGATTGGGTACCTGCTCAGCTTCTGAAACACCTACGCCCAGCTTTTTCAGTCCGTGAGCTACGATTAATTCTACGGATAATAAAATTCTGAAACCTAATAAGGCAGTGTGGATTAATTTTCCTTCAAGGTTGGTATTGGTGATGATGTGAACGAGTTTTTTCATTGGTTTAAATGGTCTTAATATTATTTGTTGAACCACCCCGTCAAAAATTCTTTGAATTTTCTCCACTCCTTCACGGGAAGGGAATGTTTTGGCGGTATTTTTATTAATGGTTAGTTTTGATTATTTGGTCTGGTATCCTCCGTAATATTTTACAGGAGACCAGTCCGGAAGTACGGGAAGAGCTGCGGGAGCTGCATTTTTGTAAGATTCGTCTCCGTAAACTACTTTTCCGTCTACGATGGTTAGTTTGGCAGTAATGTTTTTGATATCTTCCTCGTTCACAGTAAAATAATCTTTGTCCAGGATTGTAAGGTCGGCATAGTATCCTTTCTGAATTTTCCCTTTTTCATAGTCTTTGATCAGTTCATATCCGCCGTATGTGGAAAGGGATAAAGCTGTTTTTCTGTCTAAGGTATTTTCCTTTGCCATCACCTGGTTTCCGCCCAGTGTTTTTCCGGAAGTGATCCAGTATAAAGCCACCCATGGGTTATAACTTGCTACTCTGGTTCCATCTGTTCCCAAACCTACAGGAATTCCCATTTCGAGCATTTTCTTTACGGGAGGAGAGGCTAAGGCTGCTTTTTTACCGTAACGGTGGATAAAGCTTTCTCCCTGATAGGCCATTCTGTGCTGAACTGCAATTCCTCCACCCAGCGCTTTGATGCGTTTCATATTTTCTTCGGTTACTGTTTCTGCGTGATCAAAGAACCATACGATATCGTTAAGCGGTGTTTCTTTATTCACTTCTTCAATAACATTCAGAAACCGGCTGATGCTTTCGTTGTAGGTAGCATGAATTCTGAAAGGCCATTTATTTTTAACCAGAAGGCTTAGGACATCTTTCATGCTTTTTTCCATGGTCGAAGGAAGTTCGGGTCTAGGGAACAGGAAGTTTTCGAAATCGGCACCGTCTGAAACCAGGTTTTCACCGCCGCCTTCTACATGATAATCTATATCATTGTGACCGTTGTGACCATGATCATCAATGTCTACCATTCCTACCCATTTGGTATAATCTGATAATTCGGAACCTTTCTTTTGAGCGAACAGATAATAAGGTAATCTTACGGTGATCTTTCCTTGTTTGTTTAGGGCATCCGTTGTTCCGTAATCGTCCGGGAAATTCTGGAAGCCTCCGCCTGCATCCATTACGGCTGTTACTCCAAGACGGTTCAGTTCGGTCATATACTGAAGGGTGGAATTCACTTTTTCTTCTTCAGACAATTCGGGTAATTTGGCTAATGTGGAATAAAGGATGAAAGCATTGGGCTCTGCAACCAGTAAACCTGTGGGATTTCCGTGGGTGTCTTTTTCAATTAAGCCCTGCATTGGGTTGGGTGTATCTTCATTGATATTTAATTCTTTTAATCCGGCTTTATTCAGCCATGCTTTTCCGTACAGATACATCACAAAGGCCGGCACGTCGCCTGTTGCTTCGTTTATTTCCTGTAAAGTAGGAAGTCTTTTTTCTTCAAACTGATATTCGTTCCAGCCACCGATAACTCTTACCCACTGCCCTTTCGGAGTTCTCTGGGCTTGCTCTTTCAACATTTCCAGGGCTCTTTTCAGGGTTTTCACGCCATCCCAGCGAAGTTCTGTGTTATAAAATCTTCCGCCCCGGATTACATGCAAATGGCTGTCGAACAGTCCGGGAATTACTCTGTTTCCTTTAGCATCGATCATTTTTGTGCTGCTTCCCTTTAATTTTAAAATCTGGGCATTGGTTCCGGTCTGGAAAATTTTATGATCTTTAATGGCAACGGCCTGAACTTCCGGGTTTTTACTGTCCATTGTGGTAATTTTCCCGTTGGTGACGATCAGATCTGCTTTTTGAGCATTCAGTACAGTTGTACCTAAGATGAAAGAGAATAGAATGGTATGTAATGGCTTCATATTTTTACGTTTATAGTTTGAAGAAAAAGGCAGGCTGTGGTTCAACCTGCCGTAGTTGTAATTTTATTAGTGTTTAAGCATATCCTGAGCATACTGGATTCCCAATCCGTAAGCACCGCCATATTTTTTCATTAAATCGTTTACCGGTTTGTAAGTTTCTTTTCTTGACCAGTCTCTTTGTAATTCAAGAACATACTGAACGGATGTAATAGGATGTGCGCCAGCCTGAATCATTCTGGTCATCGCCTGATCGTGAGCTTCTTTAGAAATATCACCTGAAGCATCTGAGATCACATAGACGTCATACCCCTCTTCAAGCGCTGATAAAGCCGGTCCTACAACACACACACTCGTCCACAATCCTGCTAAAACCAGTTTCTTTTTGTTTTTGCCTGTAATGGCTTTGTGGGCGTTTACATCCTCCCAGGTATTCATTGTAGTTCGGTCTACATAACCGCTGGTAGCTTCAGGATATACCGCTGATATTTCCGGGAAAACAGGTCCTGCAAACGATTTTTCTGCGACGGTAGTCACCACTGTAGGAATGTTGAAGATCTTTGAACCGCCGGCAACTAATGCAACATTGTTTCTCAGTTCTTCCATACTGATGTTTTTTGTCGCAAATGCCATCTGCCCTTCATGATCAATTAAAACCAAAGCGTGGTTAGTTGGATTCAATAATGCCTGTCCTGGCTTCTGAGCCATTGCTGTAACGGATAATAATGCTGCTGCGAATGATAGGATTAATTTTTTCATAATGTCTAATTTTTTAATGTTGTTTGTTTATTTTAAAATCTGTTGATGTATTTCTTTGATTTTGATATGACAAATTTAGGGTGATGAAAAACCCTGTACATTTAACTAGTTTAATAAATCACATGTAGGTAAAAAAAATATAAAATACTTTAACCATCAATCTTTAGCGAGATCCATATCTGATAATCGTGTACCATATTACATTTGAAAAACTGGAAAAAGGAAAGCCCGGATTATAAAATCCGGGCTTTCCTTTTTAGTGATACGGTTGGTAAGTATCTGCTTAATTATTTATGATAAAGTCATCGGTACTTCCATGAGTAAGATCTCCGTTCCTTCAGCTGTTGCTTTAATATTTAAACCGGTAATATCCCAGACTCCGAAACCGTCTCTTGTTTCCAATGGCTGACCTTCGATTTCTGCACTTCCTTTTAAAATAAAGGCATATACACCGTTTCCTTTTTTCCTGATCTGATAATGCGCTTCCGTATTGTTATCAAAATTCCCAAGATGAAACCAGGCATCCTGATGAATCCAGACCCCGTCGTCATCCGCGTTGGGAGAAAGGATTTGCTGAAATTTATTCTGATTTTTTATTTTGTCTAAAGTAATCTGGTCATATCGGGGTGTTACATTTCTTCTGTTGGGATACACCCAGATCTGAAGAAATTTGACAGGACTGTCCGTATTTTTATTGAATTCACTGTGCATAATTCCAGTTCCTGCGCTCATCACCTGGATATCACCGCTTCTGATCACGGCTGTATTTCCCATGCTGTCTTTATGCTCCAGATCACCTTCCAGGGGTATACTGATGATCTCCATATTATCATGCGGATGTGTGCCGAAACCTCTTCCCGCCTCTACTTTATCATCATTAAGAACCCTTAGAACACCGAAGTGCATTCTTTCCGGATTGTGATAATTGGCAAAGCTGAAGGTATGGTTACTTTCCAGCCAGCCGTGATCTGCTCTTCCTCTGGAATCGGCCTTGTGGATGACTGAATTATCTTTGATTTTTGAATCTGTATTGGGTAAATGATTGTATCCAATTGGCTCCAACGGCTCTATTTCATCAATGTCATTTTTCATGGTATTTCCCAATGATGCCGATGCCACAAACATTCCTGTTCCCAGTAATCCTTTTTTTAAAAAATCTTTTCTGTCCATATCCTGGTTGTTTTTATTGATTATTAATAAGACAAATTTAGTACGGTTAGAAATCTCATGCATTTAACTAGATTAATAAATGGCTTTCATCCAAAAAAATACCGAATATTTGATATTCGGCAATGAACTATTCAGGAAATCAATTGAAATTACTAATTTTTTCAACTTTTTGAAATAATCCGGAACTCCAAAGCATGAAATTATTTTCCTTTTGAAGCAAGGCGTTTTCTGATAGTGCTTACAAATTCCTTGGAAACACCCAGATAGGAAGCGATATAATATTGTGCTACCCTTTGTGGAATGGAAGGATAAACTTTAATAAATTCAAGATACCTTTCTGATGCACTTTCTGCTATGGTGCTCATCAGACGGTTCTGAAGTGTTGAAAGGTTCCTCTGAACAAGCATTCTGAATACCCTTTCAAATTTCGGGACTTCCTGCAACAGTTTTTCTTTCGTGGTAGGATCCAGCATATAGATTTCTGAATCTTCAAGGGTTTCAATATATAATTTAGAGGACACCTGATCCTGGAAAGAAGCGATATCACTGATCCACCAGTCTTCTATGGCAAATAATATCGTTACCTCAACTCCTTTATCATTGAGACAATACATCCTTAAACACCCTTTATGAATGAAGCCTTCAAACTGGCATATTTCTCCTTCTCTCAACAAAACTGTTTTTTTAGGTATGCTTTTACAAACCAGAAGATCGGTAAAAAACGTCTCTTCTTTGGGAGTAAGGCTAATAAATCGGGTTACATTCTTAAGGATATTTTCGTACATAAATTAAGTTTACGGCTGCAAATTAGGAAAAAGTGTGTAAACTTCGTTCTTAAGCAGCCCGCTTCCGCCACCATAATGTTCAATTACTTTAATTTCTCTGTCCTGGTTTTCACAAAAAACTTTGATCTCTTTTTCAAACTGATCGTCTAAGCCTGAACTCAAAAGAACGATATCTACCTGATTACCTTTGATATAATCATAGCTGATATTTTCATCGTTCTTAATTTCTGCTGCCCATCCTTCATTATTTTCGATAATTCTTTTCAAGGTATCAAGGATTTCCTGATTTTTTCCAATGACTAAAAATTGTAATGTTTTCATTTCGTCTAATTTTAAGATTCAGTTTTGACTGACTTTTTATTTGATGTCATTAACAGCCTATTTTTCCATTAAATACTACCTGTTTAAGACTAAGCCCATTAAAGATGTTTGTTTCCTGTTATCCTTAATTCAATTAGATCCAATTGTGATTCTGCTTTGCGGATCTCGTCGTCGCTGAAGTGTTTTTCTCTTTTTATTTTAAACAGCTCTTTTCTCTGCATGGCAAAAATATCGAGCATGATCGTGTGATATTCTTTCAAATCATTCTGTCTGTTCGAGCACATTTCAAGGGAACTTAAATGGCTTTGCTGAAGTGAAATATCATTTTCTATGGCATCTTTAAAATTTTCAACAAGACTGTTGCTTTTCAAGCTGGATTCATACTCCTCTTCCAGTCTTTTCACAGCCAGCTGATCCAGTCTGATCTGAATGGCCGCCTGCTGTTCGTGGGAAGGTAAAACAGGATCAATTTCTCCGATTTTTGTCAGTTTAATAATCAGAGGAAGCGTTAAACCCTGGAAGACCAAGGTCACAAAAATGACGACAAAGGTGATAAAGATAATAAGATTTCTCATCGGAAATTCCGCCTGGTCATTCATCATTACAGGAATTGACAGTGCAGTTGCCAGAGATACCACACCCCGCATTCCTGCCCAGCCGATAATCAACGGGTTCTTCCAGCCCGGACTTGGATCTTTTCTGACTTTTTTGCTGAGCCATCTCGGAACATGTGCCACCGGATAGATCCATAAAAGACGAACTGCAATGACAATGAGACTGATGATCAGGCCATACTTAATTCCTTCCATTACAGAAGTTTCGCCCAGACCATTGATGATATCCGGAAGTTCAAGCCCAATTAAAACAAAAACCAGTGCATTCATTACAAAGATCAGCGTATTCCAGACTCCGGTCATGTTGATTCTTGTAATTCCTGTTTTAAAAATTTCATGGGAACGGAAAGACATAAACAATCCGCCGCTTACTACTGCCATTACTCCGGAAAAGTGGAAATGTTCAGCCAAAAGAAATAAGATGTACGGTGTCATTACAGTTAATGCTGCATCAATAGCCGGAGTTGTCGGTAAAAACCGGTGGATGGCGTAGATAATATGAGCGACTACAATTCCTACTACAATTCCCATTCCTGCCACGATAAAAAACTGACCTGAAGCTTCCTGCATAGAAAACATACCCGTCATTACAGCTGCCAGCGCAAACCTGAAAACGATCAGTGAGGAGGCATCATTGATAAGACTTTCTCCTTCAAGTATGGCTATGGTTCGTTTCGGAACTTTCAATCCTTTTAGAACTGTGGTTGCGGCAATGGCATCCGGAGGGGAAACAATTCCGCCAAGTAAAAAACCCATAGCCAGAGTGAATCCGGGGATCAGAGCCTGTGAAGCAAATGCAACGACCAAAGAGGTTAAAAACACCAGTCCGAAAGCCAACAATCCAATGGTACGTTTCCATTTCCAAAAGTCATTCCAGGAAGTATACCAGGCGGCTTCATATAAAAGCGGCGGAAGAAATATCAGGAATATAATCTCTGGATCAAGCTTTAGAACAGGAACTCCGGGAATAAAACTGATCCCCAATCCGGCAAGCACCAGAAATATGGGATAGGCAATTTTGATACGCTGCGCCAGCATGACCAGCATCATGACGATCAGTAATAATCCGAGTATTAAAAGTAGATTTTCGTGCATAGTTTTTTATTGGATGGAAGAATCAGACTTTGCATTTCAACTTCTGAAATCTTGCGTCTTGTATCTTGTATCTTGTATCTTATGTCTTAATTTACAAATGAATAAACAGTGAGGTTCTCTCTTTTTTTTCAAGGTTTCTTGTTTTATGACCTTTTCCGGAAGTGTCTTCCACCAGAAGGATTTCGCCGGTCTGGAACTGTCTTTTTTCTCCGGATGAAGTTTCTATTTCCACGCCGCCATTCAAAAGTACGATATATTGTCTTTGAGGAGCGTGGTGAAAATCATAATCGTAGTCAGCAGCCACTTTTCTGAACTGTAATTCCTTTACCTGAACTTTGTCTGAAAGGAAACCTATTTCTCCCTGATCAATTAAAGGAATTTCAATATCCTGGAAATGAGATTCGCCTTTGCCGTCACTGAATATTCTTGTTATTTTCATCTTATTTTAAAGTTTAAACTGAGGGAAGCCCGAATTTATTGATTATTATTTAGTCTCTTTTTATATTTAAATAAGTCAGAAAAATATCTCTATTTAAATACAATTGAATTGGCCAGTTCAATTTCTTCCTGATTGATAGAGTGCCCGAAATTTGCATAAACTTTTTCCGTCACATTCGCATTCATTTCTCTTAAAATATTAGCTGTTGCATACACTCTTTCTACCGGAACATGAAAATCGGGATTGCTGGTTCCAAGGAAAATCGGGGTTTGGGCAAAATCACCTTTATAATTCTCACGGTTGATCTTATCCCCTACCACTCCGCCGATAATAGCTGCTGCTCCACCATACTTCTTGGCATTCCTTGCTAAAAATTCAAGGGTAAGACAGGCACCCTGGGAAAATCCGAAAAAGTAAATATTTTCATTTTTTATGCCTGCATCTATTGCGGTCTGCACCGTTTTCTGAACAGTTTCAACGGCAGATGACAGCCATGGTTCGTTTTGTTCTACCGGAGCAATGAAGGAGAAGGGATACCAGGTTCCGTTGGTAGCCTGAGGGGCAAGTAAAGCATAATCTTTTACATTCAAATGCTGGGACAGGCTTAAAATATCCTCAGCACTTCCTCCTCTTCCGTGAATCATCACTAAAGCTTTTTCTGCCTGATTTAATGGGGTGCCTGATGTTTTTATATCTAATGTATGACTCATGATTTATCTGTATTTTTCTGTTGGGTAATTAATTTTGGGAAGAACTTCCACCAAATGTTCTCTTTTTTCTTCAAACTGAGAGGGCAGCATTAAATCTTCACCCAGAAATGCAAGTTCCTCATCTATATCGAATCCCGGACCTGAAGTAGCGATCTCAAATAAGACGCCGCCGGGCTCTTTAAAATATACGGAAGTAAAGTACTTACGGTCTTTCACTTCGGTATGCTGCAGTCCGGATTTGTTTAATCTTTCGATCATTTCCAGCTGGGACTGGGCATCGGGTGTTGCAAAAGCAACGTGATGCACAGTTCCTCTTCCCGCCAGTCCTTTTAATGCATTAGGCGTACACAGAAGATCTACATATTTTCCGGGCTTATTTTCAGTTCCTAATCTTAACCTGTCTGAAGTTTCGGCAATCACCTGGTGATCCATCTGGTTGGTTAATAAAGCTGCTGTTCTTTCATAAGCCTCCAGCCAGATTTCCACATGGTGGATTCCTTTTATGGCATAATCCTTTGGAATAAAGCCGTTATAATATCCTTTTCTATCGTCATTATCATTAAAAACCAGCTCTAAGCCCAGCCCGTCAAAATCTTCAAGATAAATAAACGCTTCACCTGAAAATCTCTGCTGAGGCTGCTTGTAAGGAATATTAAACTGATCGAGACGGTTTAACCAGTAATCGAGGGCATCCATTGACACTGAAAAAGCAGTGGTATTCAACATTCCTTTACCATGTCTACCGTTTACAAGGCCTTTTCCGTATGGGAAAGTGGTCATGATGGTTCCAGGTGTCCCGAATTCATCACCGAAATAGAAATGATACACATCAGAATAATCAAAGTTGACGGTTTTTTTGACCAACCGAAGTCCTAAAATTCCTGTATAAAAATCTATATTTTCCTGTGAATCGCCAGTAACGGCTGTAACATGGTGAAGTCCTGTGATGAGTGCCATTGTATTCTTTTTATAAGTTGTTTGCTTGTATTTTAATTCTTAACGATTGGATTTCAGATTACTTTTCTCTGAACCAGACATCGTTATATTCTTCCGGATTGCGTTTGAACTGGGCATGAACGTAAGGACATAGCGGTACAATTTTCAAATCGTTTTCCCTTGCGTAGGATACCAGTTGGTTCAATAACAATTTTGCAAAACCTCTTCCTGCATATTCGTCGTCAACTTCGGTGTGGTAAACGGTTAATTTATTTCCTACCACCGAAATGTCCATTTTTCCGGCTTTATTATCGTCTGAGAAAAGCTGAACTTCGCCTTTCACATTTCCTAAAACTACTGCTGTTCTTTCCATTTTTTTGTTCTTTAATTAATGATTTAAAGGTATGACCTTTCTAAAATTTGAGTAATGATCTATGATAACTTCGGTAACACTTCTTCTATTTTTTCTCTTAATCCTTCATGCTGTTTTGGAAGCTTTAAGTTTTGTCCAAGTTCATTCAAAGGCTCATCTACTGTAAATCCGGGGTTGTCGGTAGCAATTTCAAACAATACGCCGCCCGGTTCACGGAAGTACAGCGAGTAGAAATAATCCCTGTCTATTTTAGGGGTGATGCTCAATCCTGCAGCCATTACTTTTTCACGGTATTCCATCAGAATATCATCGTTTTTTACTCTGAAAGCAATATGGTGATTGGTTCCTGCAGCATTTCTGCCTGTAGGAATAGTGTCATTTTCAATAATATCAATTAAATTGGCCGTATCGATGGCATCGGTTGCAAAACGGTACCTTTCACCTTCCTGTTTCTGTAAATCATAGCCTAAAATATCAGTCAGTACTTTAATTGTAGGACCGGCTTTCTTTAGCGTTAAAGTCACATTATGAAAGCCTTTTAGCCCATTTTCATCTTTAATATCATCTGTAGTCCATACCTTACGGCCATCAGTGTCGATGATTCAATGAATTGCAGCTGCAGGCCGTCGGGATCTTTAAAAGAAATCAGTTTTTCACCAAAGATTTCGCCTTCTACAACATTAACATTGAATTGCTGTAATCGGTTCTTCCAAAATTCCAGGCTTCCTTTTGGAACGGAATATCCGATATGCGTTGCTAGTCCGCTTCCATTGGTTCCGGAACCTATTCCCTCCCATGGAAAAAAGGTTAAGATCGTTCCCGGAGTTCCCGTTTCGTTTCCGAAGTAAAAATGGTAGGTTCCCGGATCGTCGAAGTTTACGGTTTTCTTTACCAGTCTCAGTCCTAAAACCTGGCTGTAAAAATCTAAATTTCTCTTTGCATTGTTTGCAATAGCTGTAATATGGTGCAGTCCTAAAATTCTGTTTTGCATGTCTTTTTATTTTGATGCTAAATTACAGTGACTGTAAATGCTGCACATTTAACTAGTTTAATAAATCGTGTTTTGGAGAAAAAATAAGAGATTAATTGAGAGCATTTGGGATACATCTTCTGTATTAACAAATTTTAAAACAACATACAATACTGAAAACCAATATTTTAAAAATAAGAGTTAAAATATTTTTCAAAAAGTCTATTATTTTAGTGGACTAATAAAAATATATGTCCTATATTTGCAACCGTATTCAGGAAAAGAAATTACAATGAAACAAGGATTCAAACATCAGACAGTGAAGAAACAGACCATCAAAACTATGATGATGTGCAACTGTATGCCTATGCATCAGGAATCCCGTGGCTGACCTTACTTTTATATCACATATTTTAAAGGCCTTACCACGTTGTAGGGCCTTTTTATTTTAATACACATCACAAAAAACATACACAATGAATACTTCAAAAAACAGCTGGCTGGTGCCGCTAGCATTCATCAATATTTACGTGATCTGGGGAATTACATTTCTTGCGATTTCGTTTGGTCTGAGGGGATTTCCTCCTTTTATTCTTTCCGGATTCCGCTTTCTGGCGGCAGGATTTCTGATGATTGGATGGCTTCTGGCCAAAGGTGAAAAAGCAAATTCCCTGCTCAACTGGAAAAAAAATGCGATTACCGGAATCCTCATTCTTACGGGTGGAACCGGTCTTGTAGCCTGGGGTGAACAATATGTATCGGCTTCTGAAGCAGCCATTACAATTGCAACAGGCCCATTCTGGTTCATTGCCATTGATAAGAAAAACTGGAAGTATTATTTCTCAGATAAATTTATACCAATAGGACTAATCATTGGGTTTGTAGGATTAATATTATTTCTAAACGGAAGTGTTTCCAGTACAGCTCATGCAGCGGTTGACGGGAACTTACGGATCACAGCATTCATTGTACTGGCATTAAGTTCTGTAGCCTGGGTTCTGGGATCTTTATATTCAAAGAAAAATCCGGCCTCGCAGTCTACATTTATGAATATTGCACAGCAGCTTATCACAGCGGGTATTGCTTCCTTTATTATTGCTGCATTCAGAAAAGAATGGCACGGTTTTTCATTCTTGAATGTTCCGGCATCGGCATGGGCAGGTGTATTGTTCCTAGTATTCTTCGGATCAATCGTCGCTTACTTATCTTATATATGGCTGCTTTCTGTAAAACCGGCAGCTTTGGTAAGTACCCATACCTACATCAACCCAATTGTTACTGTATTTGCAGGATGGATCGTGGCGGGACAGACCATTAACGGAAGTCAGCTGTATGGATTATCCATTATATTATTGGGAGTACTTCTTACGAATGTGACGAAATATTTCAGGCTTTCAAAACGCTCGAAAGTGAAAATAAGAAGGCTGAAACGGTTTTTCAACAAGACGGTAAGGCCGTACCAGCCCATTTAAAAATTAAACTATAGTTAAAAAAATGATAGAGATCAAAAACATTTCAAAAACATTTCATCAAAAAAAGCAGTCCTTCAAGGCACTGGATCAGGTGAGCCTCAGTGTCGAAAAGGGAGATATTGTAGGGATCATCGGATTTTCAGGAGCCGGAAAAAGTACGCTGATCCGCACGGTAAATCTTCTGGAAAGACCTGATGAGGGCCAGATCATCATCAATGATAAAGATTTCACTAAGCTAGGTTCAAAGCAACTGGCCAGTGAACGAAAAAAAATCGGGATGATCTTCCAGCATTTTAATCTGCTTTCATCAAGAACTGTTTTTGATAATGTTGCACTTTCACTGGAACTGGATCATGTCAGCAAGGGAGAGATCAAAAGAAAAGTGAATGAACTGCTGAAAATTGTAGGGTTGGAAGACAAGACCAATGATTATCCCAAAAGTCTTTCCGGCGGGCAGAAACAGAGAGTAGCCATTGCCAGGGCATTAGCTAATGATCCGTACCTCCTTCTCTGTGATGAAGCTACCAGCGCACTGGATCCGGCAACCACACAGTCGATCCTGCAGCTTTTACGGGATATTAATCAGAGATTAGGCATCACCATTCTTCTGATTACCCACGAGATGGAAGTCATCAAGGCGGTTTGTAATCATGTAGCGGTTATAGACAAAGGAAAATTACTAGCAAAAGGAACATTAAGCGAGATCATTTCGGATAAAGAAAATCCAGTGATCCGCCAATTTATAAATTCAGATATCATGACGATTCCTCAGGAACTTAATAAGAGGCTGCAGAAAGAACCACAAAACGGGTTATTTCCGCTTGTTGAAATAGAACTTAACGAAAATATAAGTGTTGAAAAACTGCTTTCTACGCTGTATGAACAATATAAAATACCTTACCGACTGCTGAAAGCGGATGTAGAATATCTGGGCAGCTCAAACTTTGGAAAACTGTTGCTGCAGCTGCAGGGAGAAACCGAGGAAAACCAGAAGGTCATCTATTATTTTAACCAGAATAAAATTCAAAATACAGTAAAAGGATATGCTTAGTGATTCGGTAATTTCTCTTTTAGGAAAAGGGCTTTGGGAAACGATTTATATGACATTTGTTTCTGGTTTTTTTGGATTTGTTTTGGGACTTCCTGTGGGAATTCTATTGTTTTTAACGAGAAAAGGACAGCTGCTGGAAAATACAGCATATTACAGGATTACCTCTATTTTGGTTAATATTTTCCGTTCTATTCCTTTCATTATTTTAATTGTCTGGATGATTCCTTTTACAAGGGTGATTATAGGAACTTCAATCGGTATGAATGCAGCATTGGTTCCGTTGAGCGTTGGAGCAGCTCCGTTTATTGCCAGACTGGTAGAAAACAGTCTTCTTGAGGTTCCTCATGGCCTGATCGAAACGGCCAGAGCTTTAGGGGCATCACCTTTACAGATTATTCAAAAAGTACTGCTTCCGGAAGCGCTTCCTTCTTTAATTAATAATGCTGCGATCACCCTGATCACTTTAGTGGGTTATTCTGCTATGGGCGGAGCATTGGGAGCAGGCGGACTGGGACAGATCGGTTATCAATACGGATATATTGGTTATGATGCTGTGATTATGAATGTGGTCTTGATACTGTTGGTTGCATTGGTATTTATCATTCAGTTTGCGGGAGACCGATTGGCAAAAAAGTTTGATCATCGGTAACTTAAAAGATTCCAAAATTTAATATAAATAACAAAAGGTGACTTCGAGTCCCTCAGCCTCCTTTAATGATAAAAATTATAATGAAAAAGATAAAAATCATAAGCCTTTTGACGGCTGGACTTCTCCTATTCAATGCATGTTCGGGAAAGAAAAATAATCCGAATCATATTGTAGTAGGAATTACCTACGGTCCCGAACTGGAAATTGCTGAAACAGCAAAAAAAGTAGCTAAAGAAAAATATAACCTTGATGTGGAACTGATTCCGTTCAATGATTATGTAGTTCCTAATGAAGCTTTGAATAACGGCGATATTGAAGCTAATGCTTTCCAGCACGTTCCTTATCTGAATGAGCAGTCGAAGCAGCGAGGCTATAAACTGGCTGTGGTAGGAAATACGTTTGTCTACCCTATCGTTGCCTACTCAAAGAAGATCAGAACTATCAGCCAGCTGCAGAACGGAAGTACAATTGTGATTCCGAATGACCCTACCAATGAGGGCAGGTCATTGCTGCTGCTTCAGAAAAACGGACTTTTAAAATTAAAAGAAGGAACCGGACTATTACCGAAAGTCACAGATATCACAGAAAATCCAAAACAACTAAAAATTCTGGAAATTGAAGCTCCTCAACTACCAAGAGTTCTGGATGATAAAGAGGTTGTTATAGCCATCATCAACAATAATTTTGCATCACAGGCAGGATTAGATCCTGCTAAACAGAGTGTTTTCAGCGAGGATAAAGACTCTCCATACGTCAACGTCATTGTTGCAACCCATGACAATAAAAATTCAGATAAAGTAAAAAACTTTGTCAAAGCCTACCAGTCTGATGAAGTGGCTAAAAAAGCGGCGGAGATCTTCAAAGGCGGCGCGGTGAAAGGATGGGAAAATCATGAGTAATTGCGGGTACTGGGTTTGTGAGTAGTAGAGTTTTAGTGTGTTTCGGATTGCGGATTGTATGTCATAATAAAGAACTTAAACCTCGGAATACGGCGCTATACACCTCAACCCTAACCTTTCCTCCCCTCAAACTCCGAAGCTCGGGATCAAAAAATTTATTGGCGAAAATTTATTTTCTCAATTTGAGATAATAAAAATTTTACTTACTTTTGTTTTTAATCAACAAAAAGGCTTTTTATGTTCAAGAAAACCGCCATCGTAAGTTTATTCACTCTTATTGCTGCTTCATATATGGCTCAGACGCATACTCAACCCGTTTATTTAGATGAATCAAAACCTGTTGAACAGCGTATCCAGGATGCGCTTTCGAGAATGACAGTGGAAGAAAAAGTAGCTATGCTGCACGCCCAGTCAAAATTCAGCTCGCCAGGCGTTCCAAGACTGGGAATCCCGGAATTCTGGACAACAGACGGTCCTCACGGAGTACGTCCGGAAGTAATGTGGGATGAATGGGATCAGGCGGGATGGACGAATGACTCCATTATTGCCTATCCTGCTTTGACAGCTCTTTCTGCGACCTGGAACAAAAAAATGTCCTGGAATTATGGAAAAGCTCTGGGTGAGGAAGCCCGTTACAGAAAAAAAGATATTCTTCTGGGACCTGGTGTCAACATTTACAGAACACCTCTGAACGGGAGAAATTTTGAATATATGGGTGAAGATCCTTATTTAACTTCAAAAATGGTGGTGCCTTATATTAAAGGGGTACAATCCAACGGTGTGGCTACTTCTGTGAAGCATTTTGCTTTGAACAATCAGGAGATGTTCCGTCATACGAGCAATGTGAATATTGATGACAGAACGCTGTATGAGATTTATCTTCCGCCTTTCAAAGCAGCGGTAACAGAAGGAGATTCATGGACGATCATGGGAGCTTATGACATGTATAAAAACCAGTATGCCAGCCAGAATCAATATCTTTTGAATGATATTCTGAAAAAAGAATGGGGTTATAAAGGAGTGGTGGTTTCCGACTGGGGAGCGGTGAATAATACAGAACAGGCAATCCACAACGGATTGGATCTTGAATTCGGAAGCTGGACAAACGGACTTTCTAAGGGAACGAAAAATGCATATGATAATTATTATCTTGCAAAACCTTATTTAGATCTTATTAAAGAAGGAAAAGTAGGAACGCAGGAACTTGACGACAAAGTAACAAGATTGCTTCGCTTGGCCTACAAAACTACGATGAACAGGAATAAACCTTTTGGAAATGTTGCTTCTGAAGAACATAAAGCAGTAGCAAAAGAAATCGGAGAAGAAGGAATTGTACTGCTGAAAAATCAAGGAAACGTACTTCCTATTGATATTAATAAAGCCAAAAAAATTGCCGTGATCGGTGAGAATGCCATCAAGATAATGACCGTTGGTGGAGGTTCTTCTTCTTTAAAAGTAAAATACGAAACGCTTCCATTGGACGGAATCAAATCCAGATTTGGAAAACAGGCTGATGTACAATATGCCAGAGGTTATGTAGGCGACATTGGTGGAGAATACAATGGGGTAAAATCCGGACAGAACTTAAAAGACGACCGCTCTGCAGCTGAATTACTGAACGAAGCCGTAACATTGGCCAAAAATTCTGATTATGTGATCTTCGTAGGAGGTCTGAACAAAGCAGATTTCCAGGACAGTGAAGGTAACGACAGAAAAAGCTACGGACTGCCTTACAATCAGGACAATGTGATCTCCGCATTAGCGAAAGCAAATAAAAATCTTGCCGTAGTTCTGGTTTCAGGAAATGCTGTAGCAATGCCTTGGATCAAAGATGTCCCTACTGTTCTTCAGTCATGGTACCTTGGTTCTGAAGCTGGAAATTCTATTGCTTCTGTATTGGCTGGCGATGCGAATCCTTCTGGAAAACTTCCATTTACTTTCCCTGTGAAGCTGGAAGATAATGCCGCCCATCAGTTGGGAGAATATCCGGGACAGAAAGATGAACTGGCAGCGGGAAAAGGAAAAGATCAGAAAAACCCGATCAATATTACGTATAACGAAGGTGTTTTCGTAGGCTACCGTTGGCATGATACGAAGAAAATCAAACCTCTGTTCAGTTTCGGACATGGTTTGAGCTACACAACATTTGAATTTGGAAAAGCTTCTGCCGATAAAAAAGTAATGTCGCAGAACGATAAAATCACATTTACTGTAACTGTAAAAAATACAGGGAAGAAAGCAGGTGCTGAAGTTGCTCAACTTTACATCAGTGACATCAAAGCTTCTGTACCGCGCCCTGCAAAGGAACTGAAAGGTTTTGAAAAAGTATATTTAAACCCCGGCGAGCAGAAGGAAGTCACTTTCACGCTTGATAAAACAGCATTAAGCTATTTTGATGCTGATAAACATGATTGGGTTGCCGAGCCTGGAGATTTTGAAGCATTGATCGGGAATTCTTCGGATGCGATTAAAACGAAAGTGAAGTTTACGTTGAAGTAAATTTTATTAATATATTTAAATATCTAAGCAGGTTCTACGGGATCTGCTTTTTATTTAATATATTCTTTTAATGCTAAAAATAAATCTTTTCTCTACAAACTCTTAACTCATTCTTTTGTCCGGATTGATAGTGTCAAATGATACTATCAAAAACATTAAATCAAGTTCAGTACGTAAAAGATATTCCGATTTCCCATATTGTGTAGCAAATTTTCAAAAGATTTAAAAAATAAATAAGCTAGTTTGCATTCTCGAAATAATGGATCACCCCACCCTCAGGAAGATGATATTTCTGTGTATTAATTTCTGATTCTTCACTTTCGCTGTTTTCTAAAAAAGAATTACTAAAAAGAGCATAAGAGGGGTTTTCTGCAAATTCATTCTTCAGCATCTGATGGGCTTCCACTACTGTTTTACCATAAAGCTTTTTAAAACTTCCGATTGTATACTGTGAAAATTTTCCATAGTGTACAATGAACTTCAGTGACATATCGATAGTCATACTTAACTCTTTACTTAATTCCTTAATCTTTTGGTTAAAAGCATTCCGCATTTTCCAGAGCATCGTTGAAATAGTCTGATAAGATGGATTATTGTCGTATCTGTAAAATAAAATGGCATCGCCCTCGATCTCTGAAATATCAAAATATTGATCATTCATATCGATCAGCGTAGAAAGTAGTTGTCTTACAATATATTCTCCTGTATAAAGTTTTGTATTAAACACGAATTCTGTAAACCCGCTGAAATCAGGAATAAGAATGATGCCCTCATGTATATTTGGATTCTTCATAATGATTTTAGTTTAAAAACCTGCTGCATCAGTATAGACGAAGCAGGTTTCATTTTACTTTATTGCCGGCATTGCCAATCACTATGCGCAGAGAAATAACATTTAATAATTGTACTTTCAGAGAAGGACGAATATGCTGAAAGCTAGGAGAGCTAATAGAAACCGATTCTAATCTTTACACTTCAATAATCAGTTCTTTTTCATAACCGTTGTATTTCTCATCAATATAGCCATGAGGATTACAGATAATTTCGGTTGCGCCGATGCTGTATCTGCACGGTGTATGGATATGCCCGTGAATCCAATACAGTGGTTGATGTTCTGTAATGAAATTTTCCAGATTGGATGCATAAGCGGAAGTCACAGGATCTTCTTTATACCGTTCGAACAGACTGGATACTTGGTGCATGATGGGTAACGACAATATTTTGTAAGCCCGCAGAATTTTCAAGACTTTCTTTTAACCAAAGCTTTGAGAATTGATGTATTTTAAACGTATCAAGAGTCCTCATCTTTGAATAGGAAGGATCTCGCTTAATTTTTTTATAATCATTCATTATCGGCTGACAAATCATTCCATGATATAAAGGATCTCCGAAAATAGAAAAGTCCGTCCAAAGAGTGGCTCCATGAAAACGGATTCCGTCAATATCTACAGCATCATTTTCAAGGACAAAAATATTTGAGTCTTCAGCTTCAGCCTTGATCTTATTTAAGGTTTTCGGGTAGGAACCTTTATAATATTCATGGTTCCCTAAAACATAGATAACCGGCTTGTTCTTGATTTTCAATTTGACCCAGTCAATTCCTTTTGTTCCCAGATTAATATCTCCTGCCAATACAACAACATCTGACTGATCAAAAAATAAATCAGCAGATCCAAATTCCTGGTGAAGGTCGCTGATGATCTGTATTTTCATTTTGCTAAAATAAAGAGAACCGACGTTATAATGCCGATCCTTTTTCATAATAGTTTGTCTATTTTTAATCCGTTTATGAAACAGCTATTGCCGTTTGTCTGGTTTTTAAGCTTTTAACAATAAAATACAGCAACATTCCAAGAGCAAGTAAAGCATATCCAACCAGGATAATCAGACTTAAATCTCCTACCGCATATTCTGACGGAAAGATCTGGCTCATTAAAGTCATGAACGAAAGTCCAATTCCTGCTCCGAGAAAATAACTGGTAGAGCTTAAACTTGATGCAACGCCATAATGTGAAGGTTCTACATCCTGAATTCCCATCACAGACAGTGCGGTAAAACAGAACGTCATGCCAATTCCGGAGATACATGCAGCTCCCAATAGCACTACCGTTAGCGGATGTCCTGTGTAAACCGCTATCAGTAAAGATAAAGCGCCTGCCAGCATAAAACTCCATCCGAAAACACCCATCTGGGAAGAACTTAATGTTTTGGAAATGTAGGGCAGTACAAATTTTGCAGCCAGTGCCGACATGATACTGAATGGCACCAACATTAATCCCGCAGATGCCGCACTGTGTCCCATATCTTTCTGAAGCATTAATGAGATAAGAAATAAAAATCCTATGAAAAATGCTCCTAATGTGAAGAAAACTGCATTGGAAATCATCAAAGATTTATGTTTAAATAATTGCAAATCGATTAGAGGTTGAGCTACAGATTTCAATCTTATAAATACTGCAGCTAAAAGAAGAACAGAAATAACAAGAGAACCCATAATCATGAAAGGATTTTCTTTGATATGAACAAGCTCATGAGTTCCGTAGGTCAGACTTAAAAGTCCTAAAACCAACAATATTCCAGATATAAAATCAGTTTTCTGTCCAGGTTCACTTTTTTCATCTGCAGGCAGATACTGATAAGCAAAGATCAAAGTAAGTAAAAGAATAGGAACATTGATCAGGAACACCCAATGCCAGCTCAGATAAGTACTGATAATGCCTCCTACTGAAAGTCCGCTTCCCGAACCAATCGCAGCAAATGAGCTGAAAATTCCAATGGCACGGTTACGTTCCTGCTCCCCCCTGAAAGTATTGGTGACAATAGATAGCGCAGAAGGCATAATGAATGCGGCTCCCAACCCCTGAAGAGCACGGAATATGGCTAAAACTTCAAAGCTCTGGGAAAGTCCTGCACCTAAAGAGGTCAGCATAAAGATAAAAGCTCCGATAAGGAATATTTTCTTTCGGCCGATCTGGTCGGAAAGTTTTCCGCCAATGATCAGAAAGCCTCCAAAAAAAAGCACATACAGGGTCTGCAGCCACTGTACGGTTTCTGCTCCGATATGAAACTGTTCCTGAATGGAAGGAATCGTTAAATTAATAATGGCAATATCCAAAGCCTCTACAAAAGTTCCTACCGATGCTAATATTAATATTAAATTCTTCCTTGTACTCATCTATTCAAATTTACTGCAAAATTAATTTTAAAAGAACATATGTCAAAATTATGTGTTAATTTTGGAACAAATTTAAATATTAAATAAATAAAAAAGAACAAAATAACTATTACCCACAATATAACCTTTAAAAACAGAACAAATGACTGCCGAACAATATACCCCCGACGAAAAAGACCTTTCAATCCTGCGTTTGCTTCAAAAAGATGCCAAAATGAGCGTCCGTGATATTTCAGCAAGGATCAATTTAAGTCCAACTCCCACACACGAACGCATCAAGCGAATGGAAAAACTGGGAATCATCAAGGAATATACCGCAATAGTAGACCGTAAAAAGGTAAACAAAGGTATGATGGTGATCTGTATGATCGCATTAAATGTTCACAACAAAAAAACCGCCGGAAAATTCATCGAGGAAGTTGGAAAGTTGAAAGAAGTAGTAGAATTTTATAACATCAGTGGGGATTTTGATTTTATGCTGAAGATCCTGGCTCCTAATATGGATGATTTTCATGAATTTTTTGTCAATAAGCTTTCTGAAATTGAGGGCATTGGGCAGACAAAGAGTATTTTTGTGATGAACAGCATTAAAGAAAGTGCCCAGATTTTGTGAGAAGGAAGATGTTAAAGAGGGAAGCTAGGGGAAGGGAGTATGGAAGTTACTATCAGACTATAAATTACTGATAGGGTTTTACATAAAAGCTATCCAACTTTAACAAAAAAATATTCAATAAAAATTGGAATTAAATGGTCTTTCTATTTTCAGTAACTTCCCTCCCCCATTCTTCACTCTTCTTTTCTTTTAAGAATCTTTTAATATTTCAAATTCTTTGTTCTGTTCAGTAATTGCTAAATTGAAATCACATTTAAAATTACAGAATATGCCCTGGAATCCTGACGTTTACAACCAGTTTAAAAATATCCGTTTTAAGCCGTTTTATGATCTCGCTGAGTTGATCACCGATGAAAAAGCAATGAAAGCAGTAGATCTTGGCTGCGGAACAGGCGAACAGACTGCCATCCTTACTGAAAAATTTCAAGATGCTGTTTTTACAGGGATTGACTCTTCTCCCGAAATGCTTGAAAAATCCAAAGCGCTGGAAAATGAGCGTCTCCATTTCAAAATTGCGACAACAGAGACGATGCTGGATGCTGATGAAAACTGGGATCTCATCTTCAGTAATGCTGCCCTGCAATGGTCTGATGATCATCAAAACCTTTTTCCTAAACTTATTGCTAAGCTGAATACCAACGGACAATTCGCTGTACAAATGCCTTATCAACCGGGCAACACCCTGAATAAAATTCTTTTTGAGCTGGCAGATGAAGAACCTTACCGTACACAGCTTAACCAATGGAACCGCCCTTCAGCTGTGCTTACAATCGATGAATACGCACAAATCTTGTTTGACAGCGGCATTGAGGATCTGAATCTCTCTCAGAAGGTTTATCCTATTATTGCTGAGGATCACGAAACCTTATTCAACTTTATTTCCGGATCAGCTTTGATCCCTTACCTTGAAAGACTTGACGAAGAACAACAAAAAGTCTTTACCGCAGAATTCAAACACCGAATTTCAAAAGATTTTGCTAAGCTTCCTGCTATTTATGCTTTTAAAAGAATCTTAATGTATGGACGAAAAAAATAAAAAAGCCCTGCTATTAATGATAAGCAGGGCTTTTTAAACTGTTTTCAAGCTGTTCTTATTTCCAGTAATTCCAGACAATTCCGTCAAAAACAGCAAACGTTTTACTTGCTGTATCATAACAGATCATGCCAGGGTACGGATTTTTCACATTGAGATGCGGCGAAGCTATTTTAGGAAGAATCATAGCTTTATCCGGCGATTCAAGAACGAGCACTCCATCTGTACTTCCCACTTTATCCCCGATCACTACTCCATTACCGGTTTCATCTGAGTGGTTATTGATCACTGCTGAACTGTTGCCAATATCACTGAGAGCTTTCCAGGTATTGTTTTCATAAACCTTTACCTTATCATCAGACCTGTCAAAGATAAATGTTCCGTTTTCCGGGGTGTCCGGGATCCTCTCTGTTGCAGGAAGAATAAGACCTTTTGTATTAGTTGGGGTATTATTGAAATCCAGGACCGTACTACTACCGTCAACAGATTCTTTTTCTATAGCAACCTGAGCATAGAATAAATTAAAAACTAACAGTATCACCACTGTTGATATATTTTTTATGTGTTTCATGTTTTATAAATTAAGTTAATCATTACAGCTTCTTTCAATGCAATTCCATTGAGTTCCGTTATACAGCTTCACACACTTGTCCTGAATATCGTACACCAGCATTCCTTCTTTCGGTTCTGCAACAGCGTCTCCAAGTTGAGGGGTTGAGCTTACATGCTGTACTCTGGTAATAACAAAACCTTTAAGCTTTGATTCCAATGCAAGGAAACCATTAGGAATATTTTCGGGCCAGTCTTTAGTTTTTTGTTGTATCGTAATTCCCATTTTAGTATAGGAGTCCGGTGTTCCTGAAACAGCAGGCTTTGTACAGTAATTATCCAGTTCATGAACTACTTCATCTGCAAAACCACAGACAAGTTTTTCATCAGGAAGCCCATCAGGCCATAATGTGGGACACGTCGCCTTAGTAGCATTCGGACCACAGAAACTGGCATTACCGGGAGCAAGGCCTGTCACCGTATCCATTGCAATAGCGATGATCTGGCTGTCATTGCTGAGAATAGAAGTTCCGCCACCGTTCACCTGTGCTTTGGCAATACAGTAAGCTTTCCCCAAAGGAGCTCCTACGTAATTGATAAAAGGATAGGTAATGGACTGCTGACTGAATGTTCCACATATTTCTACCACACTATATGTCCCCATATCGATGCTTGATGTAGCACCGGGAAATGTTCCCATAAAAGACGGATCCCCTTGTGATACTGATCCGGTAAGGGAAAGATAAGCTTTGGTTCCCAGTTTCACTTTTGAGTTTTTCTGGCTTCCGAAAACCCCTATTATAATTGATCCCTCAGATTTTACACTCCCTTTGTCACCAATCTCAAGATCACCATTTACCGTAATACCTTTTACAATAAGGGCACCGCCCGGCTGAATGATCAGTAAAGCACCCGTTGGAATAGTAATATCATTGGTCAGGGTAAGGTTTCCTGTAAGGCAGTACGTCTGCCCGGCATTCATGGTTTGACCTGTGTAAGCTATGCATTGTGCATCCGCAATACTGTAAAAAAGAACCATTAATAAAAATACGAATTTCTTATTAATGGCGCCAAAATTTAAATTATCCATATGACTTTATAATAAATTAATATTTTTAACACAATTAAATACATTAAAAATAAAATTTTACATGGCTGCAATTTATATACCAAAATTTTACTTCAAGGTATGATTTAGCCTTTAATTATTGGAATTAAGTAGCTTAATCAACACCATAGCAGAAAGTTAAACAATTGTTTAAAAAAATGAATTATTTTTTTAAGTTAGCCCAGTCATTTATAAATTCAGTTTTCATTCTGCATTAGCACTTATCATCAAAAAAAGATACACCGTCATGATGCATCTTCTTGAATAGCGAGCTATAATTATTTGTTTTTACAAACAACAGAGCCGGTTAAGGTTTGATGTAGTTGGGGATTTTCCTCAAGGTATCTGAAAGTATGGTATCCCGTTCATTGATTGTAAAATTTTGCTGATTCAAAGAATAAAGATGAGCTTTATATTCTTTTTTCTGATGTTTGTAAAAGTCTCTGACTGTTGATGGATTCTCTTTATAAATCACGTTGATCAGACTGTCTATTTTCATTCCAAATGGTGCTTTTTTTGAAACAAGCCGCCAATCGTTTTCATTTAATTCTGCATTGGGAAAAGGATTCAGATTGATAGTCTGTACAACTGAAGGAATTTCTTCTGCGTGATTTGCATTCGCGGTGTCTGCACCGTTGTTTTCAACAGCAACAACAGTTTCTTCTGAAAAGGATTTCATAATTTTTCCGTTATCCAAAAATACTAAATAACAGGCAGCCACAGCCGATACTAAAATGAGGAGACTCCAGAAAGCAATTTTATACGCATTCAACCGGGTTCCCTGGTAAGTAAAGCTGTTTTTTTCACGATTAAAATCTTCCAGGCTGTTGGCCAGCTTAGGCTTTGAATTTCCTTGATTTGATGAATGAGAAGAACTCATTGAGCTGATTGTCCCCACATCTCTGCTGAGCCTGATCTTCTCTGAAAACATTTTCCTGCTTTCCAGATGCTGTTTTCTGATATCTTCTACTTTCCCACCGGATTTTAAAATACCAATCAATTCATCAATTTTTACCGCATATTGATCAAATCCATTATTAATGGCATTAATCCCTGCTTTAGATTCACTGATTTTCTTTTCATTTTCCTGATGCCTTCTTTCATTCTGAATGATCTGTTTTTCTACCTCATCAATAATAGTTTTTCTGTCTCCTTTTAAATTCTCTTTTTCTTTTTCCATATCAAGGATACAGGCAGTCAACAGTTTTGATTTTTCTTCATCAGATCTCTGGATTTCTCTTTCAAAACCATTGAGATCTACAATTTTGAAGATGCCTTTCTGCTGTACAAATTCTGCAACCTCACGGCTTTCAGTGAAGTAAATCATATCATACGTACTCAGGAGGGCTATTGCTTTACTGAACAGAGAAGACATCTGCGAAGAACCCGGCTCGGAATATACCATCAGATAATGATTTCCCGACCTAGCCATTCCAGGACTTTCCACTTCACGGGCATTAAACCCGATTTTATCATAATCTTTTGGCTGATGAATGGAAAATTTATCCGAATGGGTAATGGTAATGGTGCCATCCATCACATTATGTTTTTCCAGATATTGGTGAAATTCATTCAGAACATCAATCGTCAGGCTTTCGGGCGCTATTTTATCAACAAAAATAAGACTTGATCCGATAAATGTGCCGCCCCGCTGAGAGTTCTGCTCTTTTGCAAAAGTGTATACAGTGTAGGAAATCAGATAGGAGCTGCCAGCTGGCTCTATACGCATTCCGTAGATTTTACTGCCCGGAAAAAGCTTGACTGCATCTGTTTTCAGATCAAATGTTTTAATATTTTTGGCTACATCTGCATTTCCACCAAGAAAATAGGACTGGCGGAAGCCATTCGGGTTGCCAAAAGTCCCGAATGCTGAAAAAAAGTAAATACCGCTCATCAGTTACTGAAACTAAATTTTAAACGTTCCCAAAATGTTCCCTCATAATCCAGATCATATCCGGTAATGCTTCTGTATAGCCATTTAGACAAAACCTCTGCCGTGGAAAGATTGAGCAGGTTTACCCTTTCCTGTCCTATTGAATTTTCAACGCTTCCAATGGTGTAATACGATTTACTTAGTCCATAAGTATTGATCCTTTGTGCTGTCATTGGAAGGCGGTCAGAAATAAAACCTTCCAGTTCTTCTGCGCTTTCAACGTCCATTCTTCCGGATTTATCCCATTTGGAAATGACAAGTACAGCATTCACTGATTTCAGATTTTTTCCTTTTCTTTCCAGCTCATCCAGAAATTCATTGATCAGGCTGTCTTCTCTATGTGCAGAATCATAACTGGTAACGATAATGAAGGTAAGAGGCACATTGCCGTTCAAAAATGATTCGATACTGCTGTGATAACTTCCGCCTCTTCTGATCTCATTGTGGTTTTCTCCTGAAGTTTCCAAAAAAGTAAGATCAATAGGAACTACCCTTTTGGATTTATTATTGGGTTCAAAAACCAGATCAAGACGGGTTACTTTATCCCTCGATGTCCTGTTGGGAAGGATACCCTGACGTATATTTTCAAAAAAATCAGACAAAAGAACATTGGCTTCCTTGCTGTTGGGTGTACCAAGTTTCGGCCTCAATACTCCGGCATGAGATTTCAGATAGTACAGCATGGAAGAAAGAATCACCGATTTTCCGGAATCCGCTGTTCCGAAGAAAAATACAAAATTGCTTTCTTTATTTTTAATATCATTTGAGATGGTTCTTGCAATAGGAACAAAATCTTCCTGAACCTGGTGCTCATTATCAAAAGAAAGAGGTTTCAACAGCTCTTCAGCTTCATGGTCAAAAGACAAGGGCTTAAATTTTTCGTTAAAATTATCCATGGCTTAGTTATTGGGAATTAAAGTATTACCGCTTCTCTTATTATTGAAAACACTTCCTCTGTTATTCCTGTTATTGTCAGGACCTGTCACCAGTAAAATAATAATCACGATTACAAAATCCAGTAAGATACATCCTGCCAATACCACAAACTGGTACATTCCGAAATGTTTGATAGCATGCTCAAATGCAAAACCAATCTTTCCTACTTCCTGAGTCTGCGAAACGATGGGCTCAAAGTGAATCTTTTCATTTCCTAAAACGGTTTGTGCCCTGCTTCCCAATTTATTATATTCAGCAAGGGATTCATCGATGATGCCTTGTGACAGATCATCTTTTTCTTTTTTAGACAACAAAAGCAGATCCTGAATACTTTTATTCCATTTAAGACTGGCATTATTAAGATCTGTTTTCAAAGCTCGTTCTTCGGGAGAAAGATCTGAAATCATATTATCGATCTGATGGCCCATTCTTTCGGAAAGATCCTCATAATCGTTTCCTACCGGAGTCAGGAGATCCACTTTCTGACCTGTCAGCTTTTCAATATCTCTGATCAGCGACTGTGCTCTGGTTCCGATCCCTTTGTTTCCGGGGTCCTTGATTTGCTCTATCAGCTGTTTTTTCTTAATCTCAATATTCTGAGTGGTTATTTTATTGTACTTATAGCTCAGCTTTGATTCTACATCATTTTCAAGGGCCATAAAGCTTTTGTTGATCTCCCGGAGCTCATCGGTAAAAATATCTGTTTTCATAAATCTGGTATACAGTGCATTGAAATTTGCAATGAAACAAAAGGAGGCTATAAATACATAGATCCCTACAAGACTTCCGGTAGGTTTTCCTTCCAGCTTGGCATTCCTAAGCATCCAGCACAGAAACAGCAATAAAAGGGATAAAACCAGAGCAATGACAAATGATGCAGGTCCAAAAATCTGTTGCAGACCGAGCCAGGTCTGATAAAAGCTTACGCTGATGAGCAGCAATGCAAGAATCCCCAAAAAGAGATCGGCGGGAGTCGTTTTTTTATTCATAATGTTTAAGTTGTTGTGTCATTTTCTAATGCCGAAACTACAAACAACTGTAAGAAAAAAATTATGGGAAACCGTAAAGTATATTTTTATTGAGATGAAGCAGAAAAACTAAAACCGATATGCATTTATAATATATGTAACGAAAAGGTTTGCAAAACTATTTAGATGATACAAATAAACTCTATAGAAATTAATTATAATGCATGTATTTCCTTTTATCACTGAATCGAAAGCAATAAACAAGTCTTTAATATCACAATTAAGTGATAAAAAACTAATTTCAATAATAATATTTCATACTTTAGTGATAACTAAAACCATCAAAATTCAAAATTTATGAAAACACCATTATTATCCATGAAAAGTGGCCTGGCAGCAGCTATGCTTCTTTTGACAGGAATTGCCAATGCCCAGCAATGGCAAATTACCGGAAATGCAGGAATTACTACAGCAAACTACGCAGGTACCGTAGATCCAAGACCTTTTTTTCTACGAACGAACGGAGCATCTGCCAATCCGGGACAGGCTATCCTTAATGAGGCAGGCTCTTTCATCGTAGATGCCGTGAACAACTCCAATACCGCCAAAGCAAAAGGAAGCATCGTTGCCGGAAGCTCCAATATCCTGGGAGGACTGGCCAGCAGTTCTATAGTAAACGGCTGGGGAAATGATCTTGCCAACGGCGGAGGTGCTAATATCGTGAGCGGACAGGACAATATTGTTCTGAATAATTCCAGCAAATCTGTAGCTCTTGGCTGGAAAAACACTATCCGAAATTCTAACCAGTTTGCATTAGGGGTAGGCATTGATCTTAAGGATGTATATTCCGGTGGATTCGGAATTGATCTGGCAGCAACCGGAAACCGTTCTTTTGTCATCGGATCAGGAACCGGAGGAGCAAAGCTGACGAATAATATTCCGTTATCAATCATGTTTGGTCTCTCCTCTACTTCAACGATGCTGATTCAGGATAAAAGAGTCGGCATTCTTACGCTCGCTCCTACTGCCAATTTCCATACGGTAGAACAGTAAGACATGAAAATCTGCCCACAGGAAGCGGCCTCGCCCTGGTTGTAGATGCAAGCGGAAATGTAATGGTTTCGAATACGCCACTCAACAAAACAGCTTCGGCTTCAGAGGAAACCATCCAACAGCTGGAAGACCGCATTAAAAATCTTGAAAATACGGTAGAGGAGCTGAAACAACTGCTATTGAATAAAGGTGCTATCTCAACTATCACTTCTTCAGATATTGCTCAGCTTTCTCAAAATGTTCCCAATCCCACCAAAAACGGAACGAGCATTAGCTATTATCTTCCAAAAAATGCCCAAACAGCATCAATAGAAATTTACAATATTTCCGGTCAGCTGGTAAGAACTCTACCCCTCCGTGAAAAGGGAAACGGCACGGCTACACTTTCAAGTTCAGAACTGCCATCAGGGACATATGTTTACAAAATGACCACAGACGGTAAAGTGATGGGTTCAAAAAAAATGGTGATTAAGGATTAAAGTCTTGATATATTATTTTCAAAAAAGACGATCAATAGAAGCTTCTATTGATCGTTTTTAAATTAATGTTTAAGTTTATATTTAAATTTTTTCTTGCTCTTTTTCACTGTAATATGTCCGCATATTTTGAATCTGTACAATCACTTCAGACGTAGCCTCTTCTATCGTAGAATATCTTAAACCTTCTATTATTCTCAAGCAGCAAATATTATCTTCCGCCCACAATTCAAATTTATTTTCGCCTAAATTTTGGTGAATTCCCAGACTGTTTTTAGCAAAGTCCACATAATAATATAGTGATACGTTTAGTTTTCCATTATTCGTAAAAACCAGAGTTACATTATTTTCAGTTAAATTATGATCTGAAAAAGGATAAAACCTGATTGCAATTTCATTTTTAGCCCAGTTTTTATTATTGATATGGTAACCTCTGATATCAGTTTCACCTTTAATCTGTTCTGCTAAGCCCTGAATATAGCTATCCAGCTTGTCTCTTGCATCTAAAATCTTCGAAAAGTTATGTTCGATAAATTCTGTAATATCCTGTTCCATTTTTAATTTATGCTTATCTGAGAATTGTAATAAAAAATCTTTGACAAAATAATCCCATTTATCATTTAATGATGCGGAAGGATCTTTTAGTATACTATAAAATGTTTTCTGAATATTAATATACTTCCAATCCTGAGGTACATGTTCTTTTTTGTAAGACATGATTACAAAAAATTTTTCCAGGTGTGGATACTTTGAAGTTATATCATCCCTATAATCATTCAGTGGATTATTCAATGTATGATATATTTTATTTTCAAACAGGATTAAGTAACAGTTATTGTACAATATTAAGTCAATACGGCTCCCTATGCTTGTTCTGTACTGAGTAGTTGTACTGCATTTATCAATAAAGCTACCAACAACTTCCTCCGGAAAATCTTGCAGGAGATATTTCAGAAATAGACCTCGTCCTTTATATTCCGAATTTGAATTCAGGATATAAGCTAAAACATCAGTAAAAGGATTTTCGTAGAAACCTCTTGTTCCAATATCAAATAGATTTTTTTCTTTCTCAAAAATAAATTTGGGAATTGAATTCACAGACTCCTTCAGTTCATCTATTGTATAGCTCATTTATGAAATAATTAAAATTACTGTTCTACCAATTGCATATCAAATGACTGCTGAATAAGATCCATTACATCATCAATTTCAGAAATACTTGTGACCGTAATTTCCACGTTTCCATTCCCCCATCTCCCCAATCCTGTTACATCTTTACAAAGGTTCAAAGGATCATTGATTTCTTCAAATTTCATATTCAGCATTAATCTCAACCATGATTTTCGCGGTTCAATATCTACAAAATTAGTGACGGTTTTAAAAGCTATATACAGTTTTTTAAATTCTTCTTTAACTGATGAATCTATGTTTAAAATTCGTTTTCGCAAAACCTCATATAGATCCAGGACATCCCCCTGCAGAAAAGCAAAGTGATCTTTGGTGTAATGGGTAAGTTCTTTTTCTGACCTTTTCAGATAACCATTCAAAACTTCTTCATCCAAATTGGGTGAATCCCATATTTGACAAGCTTTTCCTGCCAATTCCAATGCTCTTTCTTTAATTTCATTTTCCGACCAGTTCGAAACAGATCTCATATAGGAATTTAAGCGTAATGGAGAATCATCAAAACCTCCATCAATAGTTTTTTTCTGGTTAAAAGCGCGATCACTAAGTTCTGAGTTATACCCTGTCAGGGTAAGATTCCCTAAGGTATGCAGATAATTTTTCTGAATATCCTTCCAATGCTCGCCCAACATATTTTTCCAGTCTGATGGAAGATTAGGGTTTTGTGGTAAAATATGTTCAATAGTATACTCATCGACATTTACAAATTCTTTTCTTTTGTAATTTTCAAGCTGACTTAGCAGATAGTTTCTGGATCTGAAATTATAAACATCTTTCGAGACAATTTCCTTTTTAAATTCAGTATCATCCGGAAATCGTTTATAAGAGTCCAGCAGCTGAAATGCCGCCTGAATGCTTACAACATATTGTTCTTTATTTACCGATCTGTAAAGGTTAGCAAATGTTTTATTCAGACTGTTTGTAGGGATACCGCAAATTGCTCTTCGGAATACATAACTTTCAACAAGTTTCAGAACCGAAACCAGCTCTTCTCTTGTAAGCACCCCATCAATAAAATCATTGTATACAGGAAGTACAAAAGGGTAAGCAACATCTACTCTCAACCTCAAAATATTATTAAATAAATTTTGCAGTTCTTTGTCTTTTTCTTTCCTTAAAACAACCTTTGCGTAATGAGTTGCATAGATGAAAAGATCTTTTATTATAAGTTCAATATCATTCGTAGATTTATCCGAATTCACATACATCTTAAATTCTTCGTACACTTGATTAATCCTTGGAATCCTACCAGTTTTTACAGATAAATAATCTCTCATAAAGCCATCAAAACGGGAAGCGTATTCGTTTCCGAAAGCCTGCTCCATAGGAAACCAAAAATTTTCATAAAGTTTATTCTGTAAGCTGATCTCCTGCCCCATCAGCACATAATTACGTATCAAATCAGCCTGAGACAAATCCAGCCCGGTAGAATTCATACTTTCAAATATCAATTGAGGATTATCTTTATCCTTTTCTAAAGCAACATCTACAATGAACAACCTTAGAACCCCATTATAAATATCTTTAACATTATCGGTATTAATTTTAGAAACAAAAAATTTGTAATTCTCTACCACCCTGTTAAAAACATCTTCCTGAGGAACTTCGTTAAGTAAATCAATGTAAGACTGTTTATCTCCTCTGGTAAGCATAAGCTTGTAACGAAGGTCATTATCTTCATCAGCATTCAGCAAGTAATAGTTGAAAAGTTTATTAGCACTGGTATCCATTTCTATCGTATTTTTCTTTAGAAAATGAGCTAATGCCATGATAAGGATAGAAACTGTGGTTAAGCGCTGCTGCCCATCTATGACCAATAATTTAGGAACATCTGAAATGGTGTGAATATCTTCCTGGAAATAAACAATTGAACCCAAAAAATGCCCTTGCTGCTGATCATCTTTGCTGATCCTTAAAATATCTTTTAAAAGCTGATCACACTGCGTAAGCTGCCAGCTGTAGGTTCTCTGATAAATAGGAATAACAAATTGCTTTGGTCCTTTAATAACGCTCAATAGGTTAGCGGATGATGCCTTCATTTTATTGGTTTTAGCCCACAAGTATAAGGAAAATATACAAGTCCCCATTACGGGAAAACGTAATTTTTAACAAAAATAAATCTAATCAATCATTTACTCATCACCAGACCATTACAAAAGGGGCTCCAGCCTCTCCAAAAAGCCTCCAGAAGGGCTTCCGAACGGCCTTCACCCTGTTGATGAACGGTCTTTACCCCCTTAGGTAAGGGGGTAAAGCCGGTTAGGTAACGGGTTCCGGGGGCTTCAAAAGAGGTTGCAGGCCGTTGAATAAGGGTATAGAACCCCTTACACAAAGGGCTGGAGGGGCTTATGAAGGATATACAGCCACTTCTGGCTTTATATTTTGAGTTCGGGATAAGAAAATACGTGAAAACAATTGATTTTTTATCGCAAAGAAAATAAAGTAGATTTTTTGGTCTGCTAATAAGGAAAGCAAGGACATTTCATTCAGCGAAGTAAGGCCATATATCTCCCCGGATGCTTATCCCTAAGTGAAAGGCTCTATTTATCTTAAAAAAGGAATGCTTTTTAAAGCTTTGTTTACCCTTGCGTTTACTTCTTATCCTGAAAATTCTGGGTATTTATAACAAAAGCACGTCTTCACGTGCTAATGCTATATTATAAAAGTTATCCGGGCTGGCTGCTGCTGTCCGGAGGCGGGGTCTGGGCTACCGGTGTCTGAGATGATGTTATAAAGAACTGTTTCATATCCTCATAGATTACGTTGGTGCCCGGTACATTCTCTTCTGAAAGGAACTTGATATTCCGGTAAAAGCTGATGGCGTTATGGTAATTATCATGGTCCAGCAGTACTTTAGTGTCAGACAGCTGTTCGTTCAGTGAGTCCAATCGCTGCAGCCGCTGCTCTATCTGTTCCCGGGCTGCAAAATCCCTGTCGAATTCTGCCTTGTCCAGAAATCCGGGAACAAACCCGGGATACTGTTCCATATAGCTTTTCGTTTTGTTCACAAAAAGTTTATTTTGCTCTGCGATCCTCCCGTACTGCTGTCTCTGTTCCGGGGTAAGATTGATCGTCTTTCCTGAAAGCGCGGTATGTATTGCCTGAATCGCCTGATCAATGGCCGTTAATTCTTCATTGGAAAAACTTAAACTGATTAAATTGTCTAGTGCCATAATTAGTGTGTTTTGGTTGTTAACAGAATCAAATATAGCGAGTATAAGCCGTTTAAAAATAAGCAGTTATCAAATTTACAAGACTCATTAACCAGATTATAAAAAACAAATAATAAGGTTTTGCTTTTCCGGTTGTTTAGTGAAAAAAATCATGAATTAATGTGGAAAATTAAAAACCCAGAAAAACGATATCCTGATCTCCTTTGTTCCTTGTTATTAAACAGGAGCTTAGTCCTTAACAAAAAAATACTGCCTCATAAAAGCAGTATTTTATATAATATAATTTCCTTTGAAAGGACCAATTTATTTTTTGGATTTAAGGGTTTTCACCTCCCGTTTCAGGGAATCTATCTGTTCTTTCAGAATTTTAATGTATTCCTGCTGGTTTTCTAATATGTATTCCGGGATGTTATTATAGTAATGACTACAATTTATGCCTGATGAACTATCATTAAAAGTTGTATTATCATTATTCTGTACAACCGCCGGTTCCCTTTCTTCTTTTATTTCCTCTACTTTAACATCTAATGCTTTGGCCAGCTTTTCCCACTCATCATCAAAGATCTTTACGCCACCACTCTCCTTTCGGGAATAGTTGGAAACGTCTGTTGCAATGATGTTAGACATATATTCTTGTGTGAAGCCTTTTTGATTTCTTAGCTTTTCCATAGTGGTGGGTGTGTTTCTTGCAAATATAGAGAAAAATTGGTTTTTGGTACTTTGATTACTCGATTATTCTATAAAAAATAATGCTAAAGATAAAAATATCATCAATGTTAGCAGTAGAAGAAATTAGGCCTTATCATTTAGTAAATGTTTGAGAAGGAAGTCTTCAAAATCATCATTTGTGATAAAACCTTACCTAAGTTTTAAAAACATCAGATAATACTTTGAAATTAGCTTTATAATGGTGGTAAGCCTAATTCTTTCAAGAATGCATTATGCTTTTCTGTAGCTTCTTTAATTTTTTTATTGATATCAATTAGATTATCATTTACTTTTTTTAGGTCAATTCTCTCTTCTTCTATCGAAGTATTAACATATCTGGAAATATTAAGGTTATACCCATTCTTTTCTATCTCTTCCATTGAAACTCTTCGGGAATAGCGTGGAATTTCTTCTCTGAACTGATAGGTTTTTACAATATTTTCAATATCGTTTGGTTCTCCATTATCTCCTTCTCTCAATGTATTTTGACGTTTGCCCTTAGCGAAATGTTCACTGGCATTGATAAAAAGAACATCATCGTGTTTTTTGCACTTCTTAAGAACCAAAATACATACAGGAATCCCAGTAGAAAAAAATAAATTAGAAGGTAAACCAATCACTGTATCAATACTGTTATCTTTTAATAGCTTTGTACGGATTCTTTCTTCTGCACCACCTCTGAACAATACACCATGTGGTAAAATAATAGCCATTGTTCCCTCCCCGCTTAGGAAATGGAACCCGTGTAATAAGAAAGAAAAATCAGCAGCAGACTTGGGAGCAAGACCGTAACTTTTGAACCGGAAATCATCTGCCATAGTTTCTGTCGGATCCCAACGCAAACTAAATGGCGGATTGGCAACAATTGCATCAAACTCCATTTTTTTTGCCGGATTCATTTCATTCAGAATATTCCAGTCATTATCTAAAGTGTCGCCGTGATGAATCTCAAACTCGGTGTCTTTTACACCGTGCAAGAGCATATTCATTCTTGCTAAGTTGTAGGTAGTAATATTTTTTTCCTGTCCGTAGATTTTACCAACGTAACCGTCGTTATCTACCAATTTTCTTCTTACATTAAGAAGTAGTGATCCTGAACCACAGGCAAAATCTAAAACCTTATCTAGTTTTTTCTTTTTTCCTGTTGTCGGATCTTGGCTGTCAAGAGTTACAATTTCCGAAAGTATTGTAGAAACCTGTTGCGGTGTATAGAATTCACCCGCTTTCTTACCTGAACCTGCTGCAAATTGCCCAATCAAATATTCGTAAGCATCACCTAAAATGTCCGAGTTAGTAGAGAATTTGGCAATTCCTTCTGATATTTTGGTAATAATAGTACAAAGTTTCTTATTTCTTTCAGTGTAGGTTTTTCCTAACTTTTCAGAATTCAAATTGATTTCGGAGAATAAGCCTTGAAATGTACTTTCAAAAGATTCATTCTCAATATAACGAAAACCTTTATCTAAAGTTCTTAACAAATCTTCATCTTGTGTTCTTGCGAGTTCTGAAATATTACTCCACAAATAATCCGGCTCTATTACATAATGAACTTTTCGGCGCATTTGCTTTTCAAAATCTACAATATCATCTGGATTTTCTCTGTACCAGATTTCCAAAGGATTGGTAACTTTTAGCTTCGCCATCACATCCTTTGGAGTATTATCAGGATAATCTGATCCCAGTTCTTTTTTTGCAGCCGTTTCGTAATTATCTGATAAATATCTTAAAAACAGAAAAGAAAGCATATAATCCCTAAAATCATCCGCATTCATTGCACCACGTAAATCGTCTGCAATTGCCCAAAGTGTCTTTCCTAATTCCTTTTGTTCTTTGTTTGTCATATCTGACTTTCGTTTGTAGTTTGTTTAATAAGCAATTCAGGTAATTCAAATTTATATTTGTCCTGAAAAGCTTGCAAAATTCTTATAAATAATTCTTTATTATCTTCTCCCATTTCTACAGGCTCGTAAACAGAATATTTTCCGTGACTGAGCAAATTCAGAGCGCGAGAATACAGAACATCATCATCTATACCTTGAATACATTCAGAAAAGTCGTTAAAACCGAAAAAGGTAGACGTTTTTTCTAGTATGCTGCGCAACATATTAAAATGATACGTATTTATTTGCCCAGATTCTTTTACTCTATTTAATTCGCTTAATATAGCAACGTGATGAAAGAAAGGTGTATCATCTGTAGGTCTTAAAGTATGTCCATTATTACCATTTTTATACAAAAAATAACGTTTGTGCTTAAATTGTTTCAGCTCATTACAAATGACATTGAAGAATAAAGAATGATGAGAGGAAATAACTGTTTTTATACGATCTTTTCCTTTTTTTAGCAATTGAGCCAAATCACTCGCTACTGCAATCGCATTATTATCATCCAATGAAGAAATAGGATCATCAATATAAACATATTTTACCCATTCGTATGATTGGGAGTCTTCAATAACCAATTCACAGATAGATAAGAAAACGCACCAAATAAAAATATTTTCTTCGCCTCTTGAAACTTTGATGTGATCTTGTTCTCCTTTTGAAAATATAACTTGCCATTTATCATAATCAATTTTAAAATCAAAGTCTGCGTAACGTTCCAAATAAGCAAATATTTTTTCTTCTAACGCCAGTTCTTTAAAACCATTGAAAAATTTAGATGATGCATTAATTTTTAATACTCTTTCTGTATCATTTGCTAAATCATTATCCCAAGAAAACAAATCTTCTGTAAATGCATTAAAATATAAAGTATCTGAACCTGGATTTTTTTTTCTTGTTTTAGCAGATTCTTTAAAAGCCATGGATATTCTGGTCTTACCTGTACCATTGTAAGCATACAGCAAAACAAAGAAATGATTGTTTAGATCGTCTCTTAAACGAGTAACTAATTTTTGCATATCCGGAAAATGAATGGTATTGGGTTGATTACTCATATTATGCTTTTATTTGAGGAAACAATCTTTGCATTAATCCTTTTTTATGGTCTTTTAGTTGTTGTAATTTGTCCGTTTGAGCAGTAATTAAATTATCTACTTCTAACAGACATTGCGCTATTTTTTGTTGTTCTTTTAGCTCGGGTAATAAAAATTTATATTCAAATAAATCTACTAATGCAATTGAACCCTGATTGGCATTTCCTCGAATAATAGACTCAATAAAAGAAATGTAAACATTTCTTTTAAATAAAGAGTTTAAAAACTTTTGTTCAATTAATTCATTTGCTCTTAAACAAACAGAATTTTGATTTAATAGTGAGTTTTCGTCTTTTGATTTTACAACTATTGTCCTACCAACTAATGAGTCATAAACTGGAGGTTTGGAACCTACTGTAGTTATTATGAGATCATTCTTTTTTAATTTCCATCTATTGTAAAGTTCAACTTTATTCTCGTCTATATAAATGGCATTGGTCTCATCTTTAATATAATCAAATCCCATATCTGAAACTCTTACAATTCTTCTACCATTTGAGATATAGTCTTTCGATTGAAAAGCAAAACCTTTAAAGTATGTACAGACCTGTCCTAATTTTATTTCTTGCCAATCATTTTTAAATTCTTTAAACCTTAATGCTGGAATTTTTGTTCCCTCTATTGGAAATAGTTCTGTAAGTAGTCCTTTTTTATGACTTTTAATTGTTTCCAATTTTTCAGTATCTGCAATAATTATCTCGTCTAAAGTAGATAAACAATCTGCTATTTTTTGTTGTTCTTGTTGCTTGGGTAGTAATACTTTTGTTTCTCTTAATTCGTTCATGTTTATCTTACAAGGAACAGCACTCAATAAAGATTTACTAAAAATCTCCTTTTGATAATTTTCAGATTGAAAATATGAGTGCAAAAAATAAGAATTAAAATATTTTGACTTTTTTATACATGCAAGGGTTACGTAAATACTAAATTCATAATTCCAATTAACAATTGTTGAAAAACCAATTTTACCAATTCTTGTAATTAAAATATCTCCATTTTCAGGTTTGTTTTTAACTGTAGCAGTATAATAATCTTCTTTAGAAATAAATTTATTTTTACTTCCACTTACAATATTCTCAACACTAAAAAAAGGAATCCCTGTACTAGTATATGTAGGGGTTTGATGAGTTCCATCAAATATTGCATCAGTGATTTTTGATAAAGGTTTCTCCTCCCATTCTTCCTCACTTAAAAACTCAGGAAATCGCAATTCCGGCACCAATTTATTTTCTGTCTTATTCATATGCTGTTAATCCTGATATTTCTCGCCCTTGGGCTAATTTTTTTAATTGTGGGATAAGATCTTCCATTAATGCCAATTCTTTTACACGACGTTCTTTCCAGCTTAATTCAAGCGGTTCCAAAAGATCCGTTAGCTTTTCACCATCAAAAATCATTCGGTTAATAATATCATCCGTAAAGGTTTTCAAAGATGCTGTCTCTAAGCCATGTTTATGAGCAATAGTTGTAAGTTCTTTTGCATTTTTTTCTACTTTAAAAGTCTCGTAGCCTTGTTTTAGTTGTTTTTCATCTTGTCCCTGTTCCCAGTCTAATCCATTGATGTAATCTGTTAAATCTTCCTTTTCATCCATCAGGTTAGAGCTGGAGCTTAGCAATTTTATCAATTGCTCTTTGGTCATTTTCTGCTTTTTAGATTTCGGATCAGTATTATCAGCGATTAATCCCATGATGTAATCGTAATCTATTAATGCAGAAGCAAATAGAACAAATTCAAAATCTAATTGTTGGATTCCCAAAGGAGCATTTTCACCTTCTTTTTCCTGTATTTCTTTCAACTGTTTAGCCGTTTCCAGATAAGAACTGCGATAAGACCGTAAAGTATCTTCAGGTAAGATGGTTTCTATTAATTCTTTCTGTTCTGCATCTAAGTCTGTATACTGATCGAGCTGTGTTCTCAATCGTTGTACTTCTTTGAAGTTTTTTACAAAATTAATGCGGGCTGTATCACCTCTTAAATTATATACTTCTTGTGGCTCATTTATCAGATTTTGGCTTTCCATAAAAATACCCATTGCTTCTACAGCTTTTTGATATTTTTCTATAATAACAGGGGCAGGGTCTACTAACCATATTTCTCTTGATTTACTTTCGTTGCCTTCTCCTGAGAAAAGCTCAATCGCTTCATTAACCTGCTGTTGCTGAGAACGAAAATCTAAAATATTACCATATGGTTTAGTATCATTCAAAACCCGGTTCGTTCTGGAGAATGCCTGTATCAGGCCGTGATATTTGAGATTCTTATCAACATACAGAGTATTAAGATATTTGGAATCAAAGCCTGTAAGTAGCATATCTACCACAATAACAATATCAATTTTGTTTTTGTGAGGATAGTCTTTATTACTGTATTTATGGTCTTTGATGCGTGTTTGTACATTTTGATAATAGCTGTCAAATTCATTAATGGTGTGATTAGTGCCATATTGCTTATTGTAATCGGCAATAATTCCCATTAAAGCCTTTTTCTTCTCTTCAGGATTTACCTGATTATCGGCTTTTTCCTGTTCCAGATCTTCCTGCAGTTGTTTTACATCTGCAGCATTCTTTTGACTTTGCTGATCTCCACTTTTTGCAATCAATTGAGAAGGTGGCGAGAAAACACATACGATATTGAGAGGAATATAATCAGGGTTATCTGTTTTTTTCTTTTCCTGTAATGTTTTAAAAATATTATAATATTCAATCGCATTATTGATAGAAGAAGTTGCAAGAATAGAATTAAATCTTTTGTAATGCGTTGCTGCATCATGCTTTTCCAAAATAGCTTCTGCTACAGCCTGTTGAGCAATGGCTTCGCCAAGTTTAGCATTCGCTGTCCCTTGTCCTTTGTAAAAATCAATATGAAAACGCAATACATTTCTGTCTTCAATTGCATTGGTAATTGTGTAGGGATGCAAAAGCTTTTGAAAAATATCTTCTGTAGTCTTATAAGAAGCAAATTCACCATCTACTTTTTTATAAGTGGAGTTATTATCAAAAATTGGTGTTCCGGTAAATCCAAATAGCTGTGCATTTGGGAAAAACTCTTTAATAGCTTTATGATTGTCTCCAAACTGTGAACGGTGGCACTCATCAAAAATAAAAACAATCCTTTTATTTTTTAATGGCTCCAAACGCTCCTTATAAGTTTGGCTGTTTTCTTTTCTGAAGTTTCCATCAAGTGCCAGACCTAATTTTTGAATGGTGGTTACAATTACTTTATCAGAATAATCATTTGAAAGTAATCTTCTTACTAAACTTTCTGTATTTGTATTTTCTTCTACACTGCCCTCCTGAAATTTATTGAATTCTTCACGAGTCTGTCGGTCAAGATCTTTTCTATCTACTACAAACAGGCATTTTTCAATATCAGGATTGTCTTTAAGAAGTGTAGAGGCTTTAAATGATGTAAGTGTTTTTCCACTTCCTGTAGTATGCCAGATATATCCATTGCCCCGATTTTGTTCGATACAATTTACAATAGCTTTCACCGCATAAATCTGATAAGGACGCATTACCAAAAGCTTTTGTTCACTTTCTACTAAGACCATATACTTGCTAATCATTTCTCCCAGCGTACATTTAGATAAAAATTTATCTGAAAAATCATCTAAATGTGTGATCTTTTTGTTGTTTTCATCAGCAAACTGATAAACAGGGAGAAATTGCTCATCTGCGTTAAATGCGAAGTGCTGATTTCTATTATTCGAAAAATAATAAGTATTGGTTTTATTACTGACAATGAATAGCTGCATAAAACAAAGCAAGGAATTGGTATAGCCATTTCCAGGATCATTTTTATAATCCACAATTTGCTGCATTGCCTTTCTAGGAGTAATGTCCAGAGTTTTCAATTCAATCTGAACTACAGGAATACCATTAATCAGAATAATAACATCATAACGATGGTTACTATTATCAGTATTCATTTTCAGTTGATTGATTACTTCAAATTCATTTTTGCACCAATCTTTAATATTTACTAAAGTGTAATGGAGTGGCGTTCCATCTTCACGTTGGAAATATTGTTGTTCACGCAATAATTTGGAAGCTGCAAACACATCAGGATTTACAATTTCATCTCTTAATCTTGCAAATTCTGCTTCACTAAGCCTAACTCGATTTAAAGTTTCAAATTTCTCACGAAAGTTTTTTTCTAAGCTAATTTTATCACGAATATCAGCTCTATAGGTATATTTTAAATCAGAAAGCTTTTTAATCAAACTTTCTTCTATATGGTTTTCTCGTGTCATTATTATGAGGTAATAATAATAGATTAATCTTCAAAGATACATTAATTTAATAAAATCTTACCCATTGGATAAACTTAATAGCGCTTGAATTGCAGCACCAATGACTCCTTTAATGTTATAAATATTTTATAAAAAATTACTAGAATTCTAAAATATAAACACACGAAAAAATGATCTGGAAATCAACTAAATAAAGTGTACTATTTTATATTTAAGCCGTAGTATATCTACTCACCATAATTTACACCCAACTTTTCGTACATCTCAATCATTAAGAAATATCTTTTACAAATTTTATGGATGATGTGTCCGAGGTAAAAATACTAATAGTTCTATAATCCTTTCTTCCCCTCCATCCAATATGCCTGTGACCTGATACACTTCCCATCTACCCCCTTTGCCTTAAGAAATTTCCGGATCACAGACATGGTATTGCCATTTCCAGTGAGATAGAATACGACTTCATTGTTTTGAAGGGCCTGCTTTTCTTCTTTCAGGAAATCAGTGAGTGCTTCTATGATGTTTTGGATATCATTTTTGGGAGTATGATAGCCATATAGTTCCAGTTCTTTAAGTATTGAGGGATCTTCCAGATCGTGGAGACAGACGAATGAACCACCATTGTCTTCCGCAGTTTCTTTAATGGACAGAGAACTTCCCAGCGAAGTTGCATCGCCTATGGAAAAATGAATTTCTGCATTGGGTTCAAAGAAACGTCTTCCTCTCGGCATTAAAACTTTTATAGAATCTCCTACGGAGAGTTGTCCGATAAAGCTTCCACCCACAGAATTTTTATTGTGGAGATGAAAAAGAACATCGAATGTACCGGTATGTTTATTAAAATTGAAGGGCGAATAATTACGGTAATCCCTTTCGTTGACTCTTATTCCAATCGCATAGGCAGGTTCAAAAGGAACATCTTCCAGATCAGACGCAAAACGGATGAGACGTAAGTCTTCTGAAACGTTCTGGGTATGGATTACTTCGCATTCTTTAAATTTGGAGGACATGACGTTTTCTAACGTGTCATTCATCCATTTTGGTAAGCTTGGCATATATTATTTTATTGCAAAGGAAGCTGCAAAACAAATACAGACCGATAGCTGTTTCAGGGAATTGGTTGGATTATTCGTGGATCGGATCTACTTCCGGTTTCGGTCTCGGAATGCTGAGGGCGGACAGCCTTCCACCTTGGAGAATAATCGGGAGAAGTAGGTATGGTCACTGTATCCGAGTTCATAAGCGATTTCCTTTACTGTAAGTCCAGTAAAAGATAAGAGCCGTTTGGCTTCTATTAAAATTTCCTGGTGAATCCAAAACTGTGCAGATCTTCCCGTAACTTCCCGGATAACTTCAGTGAGATAACCCCGAGAAATATGGAGTGCTTCGGCGTAGGCAGATGGACTTTTCATGGTTTTGAATTCTTTTCTTACCAGAACCCTGAACTTTCTGTTCAGCTGAATGGCCCGGCTTTCAATGAACGTTTCGGAGTTGCTTTCTACCGAAAAGATCATGGCATACATCCCTGTAAAAGCGTTCATCAGGGACTGAACCACAAAAAATCCTTCTTTGGTTTCCAGCATTTCTTCGTTACAGGACATCTGCAGCATTTCGGCACAGGAACTGAGCTTTTCTGCCGTAATCCGGTCAATGACAACAGGCTGTATATCGATCAGCGACTCCTCAAAAACCGACCGTAAGCTATCGGGCAGCAGATCTGCTTTTACCGCAATAAACCATCCACTGACGTCATCCATCAAAATTCCTTCATGCACCTGCCCCGGCAGCAGAAAGAAAACAGCTGTATCCTGAGCTTCTATCATTTTAAAATCAACCATCATTTTCGCCCGGCCACTTTGCAGATAGGTAAAAATATAATGACTGTCGCGATGAATTCCTTTATCAAAAAGATTATCTTCCGTACTCATGGTCCTCTTTTCAATCCTTTCGATCAGAATACCATGCTGCGTAATGCTGTTTAAATCGTAGGTGGGAATGGACTGCTTCATTGAAAAATAGCTGGTGATGCGAAATTATTCTGATTTATTAAGCTGAAAGCATTTATTATCGCAAAGATAAGCAAAGAAATATTTCTCTCTGTCTGTTTTTTAGGATACACAAAGGTATTTCATTCAGCAAAGTAAGGTCATTCTATTTTATAATTCAGTTTATCTGGCTTTTGACAAAGCCATTTTTACCGCTAAATAAGTAAGTATGCTGGCCATAAACCATTTCTGCACTTTCACCCAAAACGGATTTCCTGCAAAGAATACCGCAACTTTTGCAGCGCTGAGAACGATGATAAAATTAACACTGAAGCTGATGAATACCTGAATAACACCGAGCTCTAGACTTTGGGTAAGAACGGAGCCGTATTCCGGTTTAATGAACTGGGGGAAGAACGAGAGGTAAAAGACCGCAACTTTGGGATTGAGTACATTGGTGAGAAAGCCAACGGTGAAGAGTTTTTTCGGACTGTCATGAGGACCCTGCTGGTCTACATCAAATATATTTTTGCTCTTAGGTTTGATCGCCTGATAGGCTAAATACAAGAGATAGACGGTCCCCAGAGTTTTTAGAACAGTGTAGGCCACAGGAACAGCCAGTAATACAGCTGTAAGACCAAAGGATACCATAATGATGTGAAAGAGAAAACCGCAAACTACACCAGCCAGTGAGATAAGCCCGGATTTTTTACCTTGTGTAATAGATCTTGAAATAAGATAAATCATATTGGGGCCGGGACTTATCACTAAAACAAGGGCAGCAATAACGAAAAATAAAAGATCGTGAAGTGGAATCATCTTGGTGAATATTTAAACAAATATAAATATTTCCTGCTTTTTTTTATCTTTTTTTATGAAACAGCAGTTATTTAACATTAAGATTACCATTAATTATAAGGCCAGTCGGAGTATTTTGCTATTTTTGTATTCCCTGAACAGGGAGTTTTTACTTTTCTTAGGATAAACAAACAAGAACGATGAACGGGATAAATTTATGCAGCATACCGGGACTAAGGAAAGAAGATATATTTCAATCCTTTGCCCTATTTTTTATAGTGACCGTAATATCGTTTGTTTTTTTACGTTTGACAGTAAACTATGAACTCTCTGATGGATATCATTTGGCCGGTCTCTATTTCTCCACAAAATCTTTTTTAAACTTACTATTTGAAAGAATTCTACTCTATTAAAAATTTAAACTTAATGCAAAAATTGTTTTTTAAAACTGCCGTCACGGCTGCTGCGCTCTGTTTTAGTTCGCTGGCTCTGGCTCAGCAGAAATACTCGGTAAGTGGTACGGTGAAAGACCACAAGAACGGGGAACTGCTGATCGGCGTAACTGTGAAGGTGAATGAAGATCCGTCGATCTCCGTTGTGGCTAATGAATATGGCTTTTACTCACTGTCGCTTCCCGAGGGAAATTATACGCTGATCGTTTCCTATCCGGGTTACCGTGATTTTGAACTGCCGGTAAAGGTGGAACAGAATACCAAGCTGGATCTGCCGCTCGACCAGGAACAGAAGGGAGATGAAAAGGTAGGAAAGATTGATGAAGTGGTGATCTCAGGGATTAAAAAGGATAAAAACCTGACGAGTGCCCAGATGGGAACGGAAACTTTAAGCATCAAGAATATAGAAAAGCTTCCGGTTTTATTCGGGGAAAAGGATGTGATGAAGACGATCCAGCTTTTACCGGGAATCAAAAGCAATGGTGAAGGAAGCAGTGGATTCAGTGTAAGGGGTGGCGCTACAGACCAGAACCTGATCTTACTGGACGAGGCACCTGTGTACAATGCTTCTCACCTGCTAGGGTTTTTCAGTACATTCAACAGTGATGCACTGAAGGATGCAAGCATCATCAAAGGAAACAGCCCTGCCCAGTATGGAGGCCGTCTTTCTTCAGTAATGGATGTAAAAATGAAGGACGGGAACAATAAAGACTATAATGTGAACGGAGGCATCGGACTGATCAGCAGCAGACTGAGTGTGGAAGGCCCTATCCAGAAGGAGAAGTCATCATTCATTGTTTCGGGGAGAAGGACATATGCGGATCTTTTCCTGAAGACAACGGATGATTTTAAAGACAGTAAATTATATTTCTATGATCTTAATTTGAAGGCCAATTATCAGATCAATGATAATAACCGTCTTTATTTGTCAGGGTATTTCGGAAGGGATGTTCTTGGATTGGGAGATACATTCTCTACTGACTGGGGAAACACTACGGCTACATTGCGATGGAACAGTATTATCAACAGTAAATTATTCTCGAATACATCATTCATTTATAGCAATTACAATTATAAGGTAAGCTTAAAAAGCAACAACAATACTTTCGGTCTGAGTTCAGAGATCGAAGACTGGAATCTTAAGCAGGACTTTACGTGGTTTGCAGGAAATAAGCATTCTGTACGTTTCGGATTGCAGTCTATTTATCATACGCTTACGCCAAGCAGTGCTTCAGGCACGAGTGTAAGCAGCTTCCCGAGAAATCCGAGGAAATCGTGGGAAAATGCGGTATACATCAATGATGATTTTAAAGCCACAGAAAAGCTGACGGTGAATTACGGTTTAAGATTGTCTTCATTCAGTGTGCTGGGTGGCGATACGTATAACTCGTATGAAAACGGGGTGATCACGGACAGCAGATATCTGGAAAAGGGTAAATTCGGAAAAACGTACGTGAATCTTGAACCGAGGATCACGGCGAATTACCGCATCAATGAGGTAAGCAGCATCAAAGGAGGTTATTCGAGGAATACGCAGAATCTGCACCTTCTGAGCAATAGCAGCAGCGGAAACCCTACAGACCAATGGATCGGGAGCAGCTACAGTGTGAAGCCGGAAATAGCAGATCAGGTCAGTGCGGGATACAGCAGGAATTTCAATCATAACAATTATGAACTGAATGCGGAGATTTATTATAAGTCGATGCAGAATCAGATCGATTTTAAAAACGGTGCACAGATCACGTTTGATACGGCAGCGGATGTGGAAAGTGAGCTTCTGTTCGGAAAAGGAAGGGCTTACGGACTGGAACTTATTGCCAAAAAGAAAAGCGGAAGACTAACGGGCTGGATTTCTTACACGCTGTCCAAAACGGAAAGAAAAATAGATGGCATCAACGATAATCAGTGGTATAATGCAAGAATGGATAAAACCCATGATTTATCAATTGTAGCGACTTATGAGCTGAACAAAAAGTGGTCTTTATCCGGATTGTTCGTTTATAGTACGGGAAATGCAGTAACTTTTCCTACAGGAAAGTATGAGCTGAACGGACAGACGATCTTCCAGTACAGCAGCAGGAATGCAGACCGGATGCCAGCGTATCACAGAATGGATGTGAGTGCAACGTATGAGCCGGATACTACGAAGCGTTTTAAAGGTTCGTGGTCGTTTGGTATTTATAATCTCTACGGACGTGAAAATGCCTATACGATTTCGTTTGAAGATAATCCGAACAATCCGGGAACTACCCGTGCGATGCAGACTTCTCTATTCAGATGGGTACCTAATATCACTTATAATTTCAAATTTTAGATCATGAAGAATATTATTTTTATCATATTATCGCTGTTCGCTGTAACTTCCTGTGAAAAGGAGATTGATCTTGATCTTGAGGATCAGAGTGGAAAAATTGTCATAGAGGGTAATGTAACGAATAAGCCGGGACCTTATATTGTAAGGATCACAAAGTCGGTAGCCTTTACACAAAATAACCAGTATCCTGCAGTAGCGGGAGCACAGGTGGTGATAAGTGACAACACGGGCCAAACGGAAACATTACAGTATATAGGGGACGGAAATTACAGGACATCTGCATTCAGCGGAGCAACAGGCCGCACCTATACGCTGAATATCCAGGCTGAAGGAAAGCAATACACTGCACAGAGCACGATGCCTGAAGCGGTGCATCTGGACGGCCTCACACAGGATTCTTTCTCTTTCGGAGGTGAGATTACGTATGCTCTTTTACCTGTTTTTACAGATCCTCCTGCTCTGGGAAACCGTTATCTTTTCAATTTTACGATCAATAGTTTAACGAAGAAAACGTTTGACGTATTTTCAGATAACGTCAACAACGGAATGGTGAATCAGAGACCTATATTTCTTCCGAATGAGGAAGACGATAATGATCCTGCAAAGCATAAGGTAATAGTAGGCGATACGATTCACATGGAGATGCAGAGCATTGATAACAATATCTTCACCTACTACTCTGCTCTTCTCCAGATCATAGATGGCGGTGGACCTGGCGGAGGCGTTACCCCTTCCAATCCTCCAAGCAATATCAGCAATGGTGCTTTGGGATATTTCTCAGCGCATACGGTGCAGAGGAAGAAGGTGATCATTCATTAAACAATTCTATTTAAAATGTAATAAAGACTGTTCCGGATTGGGGCAGTCTTTTTTTAGTATTTCTAAATAATTCCTAAAACTCCTATGGTGAGCTAAAGACGAAAAATTCATTTCGCCAAATACAGAAAATTCTAGGACCAGTACTTCTGATTATTTCCCTTGACTTTCCCTGAATCCAATTTTTGTAAAGCTTTCCATGCGTTAATATTGATCCGGAAATATGTCGAACAAAAAAAACAGAACGGCTCCCTAATGCGGGTGTACCATTCTGTCTGTATTTTAAAAATTTCCAGGAAATTATCTGCTTATGACGTAGGCCATTCTGCTTTGTAAGAAGAAGTACCCAGATCGATATGTTCTGCACTTACTATAAAGCTGATGTACATACTGTTCTCATCTACTGCATTGAAGTCTACTTCATGTTGGATCACATATCCGTTTTCCCATTTCAAAGTAGTTAATGTTCCTTCTTCGTGAGATTTGTTGAAAGTTACCTCTCCCGTTGTAGGTTTATATTTACCGTTAAGTAAACTTTCAAGGATGTCTGATTTTTCAGTAGCCTCCACTGTGATTTTGACAAGAGCATTGGAAGGATCTGATGCTACTCTTCCTGATACGTCTGTAGAACGGGATACACTGTAGTTAAGTCTTAGTAACTTCTGTCCTTCACCTCCGTTAAATTTTAAGATTCCTCTCGAATTTCTTTCTGCCATGATTTCTAAATTTTAATTATTAATATTTTGTGATCTGATGTTTCTATTTCACCAAATATAGAAGTAACTAATGTGAAAAAACAGTATTTCCGTATAAATATGAAAAAGTGTCGTAGTACTACTACTAACAACTGTTAGGGTAATTTATGCCTAAAAATCAATAATTTACAATTTATCTATATCCGGAAAAATATTTTTTAAGATCTGAAATGCTTTTAATATGAAGATCTTCTGCCTGTTTTCTCCGCATCATCAAAGCATAAGAATTATTAAATCCGAGCGGTTTCAGCCATTGAATCCCATACTGTTTTTCAAATTCAGCATTAACATACTGATAGGTTTTATCTGCACTCTGAGTCACATTTTTAAGGGTCTGCCCTGTTGGTTTTAGAAGAACCAAAAGGCCGGTTCCGGTATATTCAGGATAAAAATCAACGCCATCATTCATCAGCGCATCAAAACAGATCTTGGTCCCCCCCAAACCTGTTTTGGTTTCCACTTTATAGTTTGTGTAACCTTCTATCAGCATTTTATACATTTCTGCAAGGATGTACTGTTCTCCGAATATTTTTGAGCCAATACGTACTGTTCCGGAATTGCCTTTTCTTGAAGTTTTATAGAGTTTATTTTTAATTAAAAAATCCTTTGCAATTTTTTCCGGAGCCTGTTTGAGGTAATCAGACTTGTAATTCAGGTCGGTCATGATAGAATCGTTGAATTTACCGGCCAGCAGATCAAGTGTTTCTTCCAGCTGAGGAAATTTCTTCAGGGTTTTGGTTTTAATGATCGGGGCAGCAAAATAAGGTGGAAATATTTTTTTATCATCATCCAGGACATACAGATCAAAAGCTTTGATCCTTCCATCTGTGGAATATCCGCTGATGAGATCCAGTTCTTTTTCGTAGGCAGCTTTGTACATAATGGCATCATTTACTACAAGCGGATTGGCATTGATTCCATACACAGAACGCAGACCGAGATCACCATCCTGTCTTCCCATAAACTCAGGGGTAAAACCTGCTTTAATTTTACTTTTTGACGGGGAGGTCAGCAAATACACCGCTCCCAGGATAATAAGCAGAGCCGGAACTATATATTTCAGTTTTTGAAGTAATCGATATCCGGATCTTTGCACAACAGCAATCGTCTGATCCAGCAGAATGGCCAGTAAGGCCGCCGGAATGGCACCGGCAAGGATCATATTGGTATTATTGAGAGAAATTCCGCCAAAAATAAATTCCCCCAGCCCACCTGCAGCAACAAATGAAGCTAATGTAGCCACACCAACATTGATAACGGCTGCAGTTCTTATTCCTGCAATAATAACAGGCATGGCTAAAGGGAGCTGGACTTTAAAAAGAAGCTGGCTTTTATTCATTCCCATGGCTTTTGCAGCTTCAATCACACTGGGGTCTACTCCTGTTATTCCGGTATAGGTATTCCGTATGATGGGTAAAAGAGCGTAGATCAGTAAGGCAATAATAGCAGGTTTTGCCCCAATACCAAAAGCAGGAATCATAAAGCCCAGCAAGGCAATACTTGGGATGGTCTGTAAGATACCGGCAGTACCAAGCACCAGACTGGAAAGTGTCTTTTTCCTTGCAATCAGTATTCCCAAAGGGACCCCAACAATGATCGCTAAAATTAAAGACAGAAATGTAAGCCCAAGATGCTGTATGATCTGGGTGAATAATTTTTCCTGCTGTTCGATGATAAACCGCCAAAAGCTTTGCTGCGTCATACGATCTGTAATTTTCTGTAATCATTGAATGCCCTGATCATATATTCGTAATGGTCAGAATTTTTATGATCTGAACTTAATCTCTGTAAAGCATTCCAAACGTTTGTATGATCTGTAAATTTAAATTCGGGATATGAATTGGGTGAAATCTCCAGGTCTTTTAATGTGGCTGTCTTATATTCCAGTAACAACCTGTTTTCAGCAAAGAAATCAGTTACAAAATCATTACCGGGATGATAAAGCATTTCTTTTGGCGTTCCTGTCTGAATAATTTTCCCTTTATCCATCAAACAAATCCTGTGTCCCAATTCAAAAGCCTCCTGCACATCGTGGGTAACGAGTATGATGGTTTTATTTTTAAGCTCTTCCAGGGATTTAAACTCTGAATGAATATCTGCTTTGGTGATATTGTCCAGTGCTCCGAAAGGCTCATCCATTAATAAAACGGGGGTATCCGCTATCAAAGCTCTTGCAATCCCCACTCTTTGCTGCTGTCCGCCACTTAGCTCACTGGGAAATCTTGAAAGGACATCTTCGGAAAGATGAAGTTTGTTTAAAAGTTCGTGCGTTCTGTTTTCTGTCTTTTTCTTTTCCCATTTCAGTAATTCCGGAACTACAGCAATGTTCTGCTTGATGGTATAATGGGGGAACAGTCCGGAATGCTGCATCACAAAACCTATTCCCATACGCAGCTCTTCCGCTTTTTGGTCACGGATATTTTTACCATCAATGAGAATATTACCAGAGTCTGCTTCAATGAGTCTGTTGATCATTTTAAGCGTGGTCGTTTTGCCACAGCCGCTGGTTCCTAAAAGCACCAGAATTTCCTGATCATTCGCCTGAAAGGAAATATCATCAACTGCAGGTTTTCCGTTAAAATTCTTTGAAACTGATTCTACTGTAATCATATGCAAAAATTATCGGGCTAGCCTGATTCCTGTCAACTGCCATTTCAGGCCGGTCTGGAAAAAATTACGGTAAGTATTCCTGCTATGTCCGGAAGGTGTAGCATCGGAGGCGCCGCGCAAAACCATCTGGTTGACCATAAATTTTCCGTTATATTCTCCCACAGCTCCGGCTTCTTTTTTAAAACCCGGATAAGGCAGGTAGGCAGAATTAGTCCATTCCCATCGGCTTCCCCAATCAAAATGATAGGAAGCAACTTCCCATTCTGCTTCGGTTGGGAGGCGCATTCCTTTCCAGGATGCAAAGGCAGAGGCTTCGTAGAAACTGATGTGACAAACGGCATCGTCAGGATCTATTTCCTGTAAACCGTTTAGGGTATAATTCATCCATTTGCCATCAATATAATGCCAATATAACGGACATTGTGCTTGAATCTGCTTTACCCAGTCCCAGCCTTCAGCATGCCAGTGTCTGAAATCAGTATATCCTCCAGCTTCCATAAACTGCAGATATTCTCCGTTGGTAACCAATTGATTGGCAATTTCAAAATCATTAAGATAAACCTTATGCCTGTCCAGCTCATTATCAAAACAGAAGCCTTCACCGTTGAAGCCTATTTCATAAACTCCTTCGGAAAACTTTAGCATTTCACCCTTTCCAGAGTTTTCTTTTTTTGAGATCGGTTCTTTTCTATAAGCAGGAAAAAGCGGATTATGACCCAAAATATATTTAATATCAGTCAACAGTAATTCCTGATGCTGCTGTTCATGATTAAGACCCAATTCTAAGAGAGGTTCAATGGCTTCAGTCATGAACTGGCTTTGAAGAAAGATCTTCATATGCTCATCTACATACTTCCGGTATTTATAAATATCCGAAACGGAAGGCCTGCTTAAATTTCCACGGTCGGTACGGATCACTCTTGCCCCGATAGTTTCGTAATAGCTGTTAAAGACAAAATTATACTGTTCATCGAAAACTTTATAATCAGGAAAGTTGGGAATGAGAATAAACGTTTCAAAAAACCAGGTGGTGTGACCAAGGTGCCATTTCGGAGGGCTTACATCAACGATAGGCTGTACCACATAATCCTCTATTTCCAGAGGGGCACATATTTCTTCTGAGTGTTTCCGGATATCGGCATATTTTTTAACTAAATCTGATGTTGCTGTTTCTGGTGTCATGTTCTTTAGTTTTGATGATTTTAACTTTGTTTTTCTCCCGAATATTGGGTTGAAGCAGATTAAAATATTTTTTTTGGAGGTTTTTAAATGTGTTGAGTAGGATTTTTAACGCAAAGTTTTATCAATTCAATGTGTTATTTTAGGTGAGCAAAGAGGGCGACAAGTCGTAATTTATTTATGTGTCATGATGAAACACTAATAATTTTCGCCTGCTTGTTTTTTATTTTACCTGCCAGACAGCATCTACAAACCATTTTTTGGAGTCTTTGATTTCGCCGACATTTTCAAAACCGGATTTTTCTCTAAGCTCTTTTATTTTTTCAGTAGAAAATTTTTGTGAAATTTCCATGTCGATGAGCTCATTTTCTTCAAATGAGATATTTTCATTTTCTATCGTTACAGTCTGATCTTTCAGGCTTACGAGAAAACTTCTGCAGGCTCCGGTAATGGGATCGTAAGTCTGATAATGCTGAAACTGGCTCAGATTAAAATCAGCTTCCAGATCATTATTGATACGCGTCAGAAGATTCAGGTTAAAAGCTGCTGTAATTCCTTCCTTATCGTTGTAAGCGTTTAAAATAATGTGAGGATTTTTTTTGAGATCGAAACCAATGAGTACCCTGTCGCCTGAAGCGAGGTTTTGATTTAGACTTAAACAGAAATTTTCAGCTTCTTCAATATCCATATTGCCGATATTGCTTCCTAAAAATAAGATCACTTTCTTCCTGTCAGATAAGGAGGCTGCCTTATGAAGCATTTCAAAATATTCGCCTTCGAGGCAGGTGATTTGAAGCGCAGGAAACTGACTGGTGAGTTTTTCATTTAAAATAGAAAGTATATTTCCGGAGATATCAATAGGCATATAGGTGAAATTGGTTCCTTTTTCTACGAGATAGCTAAGCAAAAAGGTTGATTTCATGGCGTCTCCAGCACCCAGCTCAATCAGGTCAAAAGGTTCGTTCCCGGGAATGAGCAGTTTAGCCAGATCTGCGGTTTTGTTTTTGAAAATATCGAGTTCACATTCGGTAAGATAATAGTTAGGCATCGCCATAATTTCCTGGAAAAGACGGTCGCCTATTTTATCATAAAAATATTTTGAGGATAGCTTTTTAGGACTGCTTTTTAAGCCCTCCAAAACATCCAGACGAAAACTGTCAATAGGATGATCTTTAACTCCGTAATGTGGTTTTAACTGTAAATTCATATGTTTTAATTTGTGTGTGATTTTTAGTTAACTACAACTATCTTGCCGCCCCACCATTGAATTCTATATAAGCATACCACACTTTTACATTAATTTAAATATACGATTAATTAATATAAATGGTTTTGTATACCTATTTTAACAGGAAAGCTAAGTATGACCAATGATTTGGATGATCAGACAGAGAATGAATAAAAATACTAAATATTTAAAGGCAGCAGGATAAAGTAATGTAATCCATTTTTACACTTGATCATGCGTTACATTATTATTTTTCTATCGTCGGCGATTCTTTTTTCCAGTATTGAAAAAGATGTAAATTAGCACACAAAAGTAATAAAAACTTGTCTTTTTCAGAATAACCCATACTATGTCTAAACTAAAAGCAGTAAGAGAACAGAAGAATCTGACCCAGGAAGAATTATCAGAAAAATCAAAGATCTCTGTACGAACTATCCAACGGATAGAATCCGGAACGGAACCCAAAGGACATACTCTCCGTGCATTGGCACAAGCATTGGAAATACAGGAAAGTTCATTACAGGATAAAGCACCAATCACTGCAACAAATGATCTGAAAACGGAATTAGAAGAAGAACAAACTGATATCAATTTTTCTTATATCAAAATTATCAACCTTTCATCATTACTGTTTATTATCGTACCGCCTTTCAATATTCTTGTTCCTCTTATTCTGATGTTTAAAATGAAACAGAGAAACAGCCTGGCGAAGCAGATTATTTCAGTCCAGATCCTATGGACCATAATCGCCCCTATTGTCTTTATGCTTGGAATCTTTTTAAAGCTCGGGCGCCAGTTTACATTGGTTCTTATCATACTCATTATACTCTCCAACGTATTTATTATCCTTCGCAACGCAGCAGGATTGGACCGAAATAGAAAGCTTCACTACAAACTGAATTTCAATATGATATAAATACTGTCAGAACCTTGTCAGGTTTTTGGCGGGTTCATTTCCAGCAGGAAAACGGATAAAAATTTAATCTTTGTCAAAAATCTTAACGATGACAAAGTACGCTCAATGTATTCTCTTTCTTTTTACAACCTTCTTTAGTAATGCTCATGCACAAATAGAAAGGACCAACAGTCTTTACGGAACAATTATGTCAAGAGACAGCCTGTTTTTTTCAGTCGGATTCAATACCTGTAATGTTGGCCAAGTAGAAAATCTCCTCAGTGACCCGTTTGAGTTTTATCATGATAAAGACGGTATTTCAGATAAAAAGAAATTCATGGCCGATTTTAAAAACGGGTTGTGTAAAGCACCGGATACCTACCGGGCAAAAAGGATTCTGGTAGACAAAAGCACCGAAATTTATCCTATGTACAAGGAAGGAAAATTATATGCTGCCATTCAGAACGGTGATCATCTGTTTTATGAGAAAGAAAATAATAACCCTGAAAAATTAGTGGGTTCAGCCAAATTTACTAATTTCTGGTTTTTAGAGAATGGAGACTGGAAAATGGCAAAATCATTAAGCTTTAATCATGAGGCAAAGCAAAACAACCAAGAAATGGCATTGGATAATGATAAAGAGATTGAAAGTTGGCTGAAGGAAAATAAAATTCTCACACTGGGACTGGGAATCATTGAAAATGGTGAGCTGCAGCAGATAAAGGTTTTTGGTGACATAAAAAAAGGTGTTTCAGCACCTTATAATACGTATTTTAATGTAGCTTCCCTTACCAAACCTATAACAGCAATGGTGGCACTGCGTCTTATAAGCCAGGGAAAATGGAAGCTGGATGAGCCTTTGGATCAGTACTGGACAGATCCCGATATTCTAAATGATCCGAGACATAAAAAACTGACGACAAGAATAGTGCTGACCCATCAAACAGGATTCCCGAACTGGAGATGGATGAATAACGATAAAAAATTAAATTTTCAGTTTGATCCGGGAACAAAATACCAGTATTCAGGAGAAGGTTTTGAATACCTGCGGAAAGCTTTGGAAAAGAAATTCAGGAAATCGATCGAACAGCTCGCCCGGGAATTGGTTTTCCAGCCGCTCAGGATGAACGATACCGGTTATACCTGGGATCAGAATACCGATGAATCGAGGTTTGCCATTGGTTATAATAAGGAGGGTAAACCTTACCCAACAGAAAAAATAAAAAGAGCCAATGCGGCGGATGATCTTCACACGACCATAGAAGATTACGGAAATTTCATGGTAAGTATCATGAAAGGTAAAAACCTGACGGCTGAAGTATTTCATGAAATGACGACAAAACAGGTAAAAACAAAAAACGATAAATATTTTGGGTTAGGTTTTGAAATTTATGATTTAGGAAATGACGACTATGCTTTGTCTCATGGTGGATCAGATCTTGGTACCCAATGTATTGCATTTATACTTCCCAAATCCGGAAATGGGATTCTGATATTTACGAATGCAGATGATGGATATAAGGTATTTGAAAAGCTGCTTGTTCATTATTTAAGTGAACAGGGAAAGAAAATTATTGAAATAGAAACAAAATAAAGCACTAAATGTATATCTCTACAACTGTCTGCATCCTGAAACGGCAAGCAGACAGTTGTAATTATAAATTTTTAAAAGCTTTGTTCAGCCTTCATTCTATTGATCAGGGGATTGGCATACATCGCTAAGAAAAATTCTTTTGAAACGGCATCAGACGGATCTATCCGCATTTCCAGCCTGCGTACAAACAGCTGTTTTTCCTGTTCCGTATATTGAGCAGCGTAAGTATCAGTATCATGAAGCAGGTCATAGGCAATATACTTGGTCGGCCAAAGCTTGTAGTTCTGTATGATTGAATTATCAATGACCTGAGCAATAGCCTGCAGCTGCTTATTTTTGTTTTCTATTGTAGCTGCAATCTCATCAAGTTCCGTATCCAGTACGGTACCGGCATGAAGGTGTATGCGCTTTTTCTGTCCCAATACGCCGCTGAGCATGGTCATAAAATCTTCATCCTTCCCTTTGATATATTCTTCATCTCTGTGCTGAGCCAGAAGCTGTGGCATTTTTAGGGAATCGGTAGGATCATATTCATAAGAAATAGATATGGGAACAATCTTTAATGTTTTAAAATAATCAGTCAGAGAAAGGTCTCCAGCTGCCATGGCAAGCATTTTGAGCACACCCTGCTGGGTAGCATCATTTCCGTCTTTGGTACGGCCTTCACGCTGGGCTATCCAAACGGAACGCTTTTCCTCGTGCAGAAGCTGTTCAATATATTCGGACATGGTCTGCGAACTTTTCAGCTGCTCACGGATCGGCAGACCTCGCTGAACTAAAAAGTTACGGTTCAGTTTTGCCAGTACATGTAAAAATGTTTTCTGAACAAGGTTATCACCAATCGCTGAAGATGTCATGATAAATTCCTTTTCGAGCAATACAAGATTAAGCAGTGAAGTATCCAGAACAATATCCCTGTGGTTGGAAACGAAAAGATAAGGTGTATTTTTATCCAGCTGGTCAAATCCCGAAGTCGTTAAGCCTTCCGAACTCTTCGCCAGGATCTGACGAATCGTGTGGGCGATAAATTGATGCTGAAAATCGCTGATGGAGTGAATATCCTTAAACTGTTCACGCCACACCTGCTTGTCGGTATCAGGAAAAGTGAAGCTCATCAGTGCCGTCATCATAGGATCACGGGCTATACCACGCAATGCTTCATTTACTTCACTATCATAAAAAGGCCTGATTTCATCGAACTTCGACATGCAATTATTTAAAATTAATACTATTTTGCAAAAGAACAAAAATTTATTGAGGGGACCTTACAATGTTTGTTAAAGTATTATGATTGACGTTTAAGTTTAGTGTGACTGTAAATTTCTAGTAGAATAAAAACATGGCTAAACAATTTTTTTTATCTGTTCTTTTGTCTTGAAACAAAATGAACCAAAAGTTCAAGGCTGGAATCTTCCGCTAAAAATGAAAACTTGCTCCTAAAATCCCCAAAACTCGTGCGGATTCAAGATTACTTTTTCAGTTCTATATTTGGTCCGCACTCAGACAGTGGGAATTTTTTAACGGATCAAGTTTTAATTTTTTTAACGCTACAGCTTCCTAGGCCGATGGTATGGTTAACACTATTAAAAGGAAACAATTATTTTACTTTTTCCAGCAGGTATAATTTAGCTCCTGAAAACGCCAGTTTAGGCATCAGGTTTCCTTCCAGCACCATGGTTTTATTATTGACATCAATTACTGAAATATAATTGTTGGAATTGTATTCTATATAGTTTTCCTTTTCTTTGGTGACCGGGTTTTTCCCGAATTCCATAGAATACTTCACCCAGTCTTCTTCTCCTGAACTGCAGTGTACGGGTTTGAATTTGGATTTTTTAGCTTTGAAAATAATCTGATCAAAACCTTCCGTACAGTCTGAGGTAAACGAACTTTCCGGGTTCTGGTCGTTGGTAAAGTCTTCAAAAGAACCTTTATAGGCTCCTACAACTTTCCAGGTCCCATCCACTCGGTCTTCATCTATTTTCCCTTTGGCTTTGCTTACCGCCCAGCTAATTCCGTTAACGGTTCCTTTGACGGCTTTATAGCTTACGTTGACGGCACCTTTAACCACTTTGGCGGCGGTAGATACTACGCAGGAATTCAGAATGAAGATTGCTGAGGCGAGGATAAGAATTTTTTTCATGTTGTGAGGTTTATAGATGCGAAGATAGATTTTTTAAAACAATATTATAAGGTTATTATACATCTAAATCAAACTGTTGACCTTCTATCATAATCCTCAGAGAAAATTTCCATTCTTAATCTAATTACCAAGCTCGAGCTGATTTTTAACCAAATTATAGTATTCTTTTTTTGTATCTACCAGATACCTGTGATTTCCTTTCTCTACAATCTCACCATTTTTAAGGACAATTATTTGATCAGCATTTTTAACAGTAGAAAGACGGTGTGCAATAATCACTACCGTTTTTCCCCTAAAAAAAGATTGCAGATTACCATGTATAATTTTTTCATTGTCAGCATCCAATGCAGACGTAGCCTCATCAAAATATATGTATTCAGGATTCTTATAGACTGCTCTTGCTATTAAAATCCGTTGCTTCTGGCCTCCGGAAATACCATTTCCAGCTGCCCCTATCTTTGTCTGAAGGCCTAGTGGGAGCCCATCTATAAAGTCTTTAATATTGGAAACTTTAACAGCGTGTTCCATGCGATCTTCATCGATGTGTTCATCCCCGGTTGCAATATTACGTTCTATACTATCTGAAAAAATATATCCATCCTGCATTACAGCTCCGCAATTTTCTCTTATACTTTTCGGTGACAAACTTAATATATCCTGACGATTATAGAAAACACTTCCCGCTGCTGGATCGTAAAATCTTAAAAGTAATTTCATCAACGTAGTCTTTCCACTACCGCTTGCACCTACAATAGCAGTTATTTTTCCTTTAGGAATAAAAAGATTAATATCTTTTAATACAAATGGTGATTTTGGTCCCTCATATTGAAATGACACATTCTTAAAATTAATCCCATATTCATTAAATTGATCTTTAAAATCTGGTTTGTATAATACTAATGATTTCAATCCGGCTTGCTCTTCCTCGGGATGTTCCTGTAATTCGTTTAATCTCTTCAAACTTAACTTAGCATCCTGTAGAGAACGAAAAAAATTAACCAACTGATTAACAGGACTATTCATTTGCCCTATAATATATGATATGCTTAATAGGGTTCCTAAAGACATATAGTCAATTACCACGAAATAGGCGGCAAGAAAAGTGACGAGAATATTTTTAGTTTGATTTAGAAACTCAAAACCTGAAAGCTGTATCTGATTGATTTTTAATATTCTGAGATTAGTTTTAAAAAGTTTTTGCTGTATGTTTTCCCATTCTTTTCTCTTCAGATCTTCATATTGATTTAATTTCATTTCAGAAACACCATTAATAATCTCATAAATAGATTCCTGATTTTCACCACGTTGATGAAATCTAAAATAATCGATGATTTCTCTTTTTTTCAACCAAAAAAGTGACCATATAACGGATACTACCGTTAAGACAACATACACTGTTAAAATCCTGTAGTCATAGTACCATAACACTCCGAAAAATACAGAAAATGTTATCAAAGAAAAGAGGGTTAAAATACTTTGCGATGTAAGAAACTGTTCAATTCTTTCATGATCCTGAATTCTTTGGCTAAAATCACCTAAAAGTCTGGTATCAAAAAATTTTATAGGAAGCTGAAGTAGTTTTTTAAGAAAATCTGAGATAATTTTTATACTGATTTTGGTCCCTATTTTTAGGGTAATCCAATTCCGGATAATCTCAAAGACTATATTACCGGAGAAAAAGGCCAATTGAGTCAGTAAAATGATTCCTATAAGGTTTATGTTTTTTTTGTTTACCCCATTGTCGATCAATTTTTGGGTAAGGATAGGAAAAACAACGGTAATAGAAGCGCCTAATGTCAGTAAAAAGAAAAGTGAGAAAAGCTGTTTCTTATAAGGCAACAGAAATGCTGCCAAAGTTTTATAGGAGATTATAGTTTGTGTTTCAATGTTTTCATTTTTATAAAACCGTTCTTCCGGCTCCAATAGTAATGCTATTCCATGCTGTTCGTTCGTAAGCCAGTTTTTTTTAAATTTCTCTCCGTCGAAAGAAATAAAACCATACCCCGGATCAACAATCTTATATATTTTCTTTTTACTGAATATTTTCTTTTTAATACTTTGTAAAACAACAAAATGATTTTGATTCCAATGGATTATACAAGGTAATGTAATGCTTTCTAAATCTTCCACACTTAATTGAGCACCCATTGAATCAAACCCTAATTCAGTAGCCGCTTCATGCAAGCCAAGTAGTGATACACCATCCCTGGTAAGAAAGGATCTATCCCGTATATATTGAAGACTAACCTCTCGTCCATAATGAGAGGCAATCATAGAAAGACAGGCCGGGCCGCAATCCATCTGATCATGTTGAGGAATAAATTTCATAAGCAGCTATATCCCGGTTAATAATAATTCATTATGGGAAGGCAGCTTTTGATTCTGTCCCTGCATAAGCGTAATTCCAATTCCAGCGATTCCCCAAAAAAAAGAATATTTAGCAGAGGGATGAATTTCCTGATTGTCTTCGTAGTCAAATTGAAAACCTGCCAGCGATTCTTTATCCGAATTCCAATAAGCCGTTATTTTACTATACCAATATTGAGATGATACATGGTAAAGATCTTCTAATGTCCTGTCATAGATGTCATTGAACATATGATATAAACCAGAGCAACCGTAAAGAACGCTTGCATCCTGTGTATGATTGTGTTTTAGTTTACGCTGTGCAGATGCATCCAGCATCTGTTTTATAGTATCCTCGAACTCCTCGAACTTAAATACCTTTGCTGCATTGGAAAGGGCATATAATATTCCAAGATCTCCATAGCACATAGAAAATTGAGTTTCTGTCGCCCTCTCAGGAGCAGGAAACCTATAGGAAAAAAAACCATTTACCTGATCTCTTTTCTGATTCATAACAAATGATACTGCTTTATAAGCAGTATCTTTAACTTGCTGCTCATTTTCTTCTGAAATTTTATATTCGAAGATTTTTGTCAGAAAATTGATAATCATTGCCGAACCATGTGAAAGTCCTAAATAGATTTGATTATCAAAACTTGGAGATGGCCAGTATATTTCTTTTTCATTATGTATAATGGCATTGTCTATAATTGAAGTTACAATTTCGTTTAAAACATTTTTAGAGTAGGAACTCTTATTATATTTATACTGATTAAGAAAATAATATCCTCCGGCAAGACTTCCGCTGAAACAGTCATAATCTTTTCTTTCAAGTTCTTGTTTTACCGTTTCATGCAAAACATCATCCAGGTATAAATAGTATTCAGAAAAATCATATTGATGGTCAAAATTATTTTCTATAAACAGCATGCCTCTGCCAAAGCTTGCCAATGTCTGAGCTACTGAATCACCTTTATATTTTGGTTTATATTCATTGTCTAAAGAAATCTTTGATATCAAATTAATAGATTCTTCAATCATCAGTTCTCCTTTTTCCAGAAATTCGCTTTTGCCATAATTTTTGTGGCCATAGTAATAAAGCAGAGCAGCTCCCATCTTCCCATATTCGATAGATGCATCTGAAAAAATAGAAATATTTTCATCTATTTCTCTTATAATACTTTCAATAATAGCTGGAGTTTTAACTTGTCTCATCATTTCTATGTTTAATTGAAGTATATGTTTTAAACATGAAAAAGTATATAATAAATTCATGCATTCTAGCCTTCGTCAAAAAAATACGGTTCATATTCATATGAATGTAATCCTGAAGAAGAGTAATGTATGCAGAACCAGATATGGTTTCTTTTATTAATAATGCTAGTTCTTTAATATTTTTCGATCTGCAAAGAAATGGGTCTATAAATTCTTTTATTTCAGTGTAATCATTTTGTCTTATTACGGATTCTAAAAAGTCTCTGTTTTCCCTGTATTTTTTATCAAGGGATTTTTTAAATTTCTGAACATATTCGGGATTTGAATGGTCAACGTGTTCAGGCATAAATGCCTGATATAGCTGTTCAAATAACCGAATTTTATCATCAATGGAAACTTGAAAATCATTCATCAACTGATCCAATGAAAAGACACCTGATTTCCATCTGACCTCTTCAGTAAGATCTTCAATTTTAAGAAAATCCATGACAGCCAGACTGTCATAACAGAACATTTTCTCCGACAGTTCTATAGTCTCAGGCCCATATCTTTCTATTTCACGGTTATAAGTATCAATCTCAAAGGAGGTAACAATATCATTTTCCAAAAGATCTGAAAGCATTTTATTCAAATACTGAAGACTTTCTTCATTAATTTTTTTCTTTATTCGGAACCTCACGTGATACTCAGGATCTTGAAATCTAAGAAAAAACCATGGATATTCCTCATTATTGCTCCCAATGTGATCTATATAATTAGCCAGAACCTCTTTTATGATGATATCTGCATATTTGTGACTTGTGTAAATCTTAAAGAAACTCCATTCGTCACCAGGTAAATATTTTCTTTGTTTTGATTTTGGCTGTTCTGTAAAATCTTTGGAAACCAGGCTAGAATTGTTCGGAACAGTGAATGGAAAAATGAATTCAGATGCAAATAATTTTCCCTTTTCATCGGGTAACTGAAGTGGTTCAAAATATTCGTAAAGGAAAATGGTTTCTTTACTAATCTGCCTTGTTAAAATATGTAAAGATGTATCATTTCTAGTATCCAATACTAAAATATTATCCCTTTCTTTTATAGTACATGCCTGAGGAATATATTTCTCCTTGATGAGTATTTTTAATTTTTCAACTGTCATTGACTTATCCATATCAATCCTCCAGCAGGCTTCTTTTAAAATAAATTCTTTATATTCCACTCTTGGGAGAAAACTGTTTTTTTCCAGAAATCCCCAATTCCACATAAATCCCAAATCGATTCCGTTAAATTGATAATCTGCCAAAAATTTTATAACTGGCAACTGGTTTTCGCTGTAATTATAGGCATTGGTGAATTTTGGTTTTATTTCTTTATTTAGCTTTTTTGATCTTAATTTCAGTCTGCCATCCTCAAAACGGACATAAACATCATTAATCAATATAACACTGCTATCATTATTTTTACTCTCTGAAGCATAGGGTAATTCATAAGTATGAAAATTTGGGCGTTGCAGTACATTACCCAATCTATCTTCTCTATGATGAAGCAATTCTACATGAATTAAGTTATGAGTGTCTTTTTCAGTTATTGTTTTTAAATCCTCAGCTAATGCTGCATCATGATAGGCAAATCTTGATAATAAAATTGTAGCTAGTGGAGTGGGAATAGGTGATACCGGAAGAAATTTGAAATTTCCTGCATCAACATCTTCTTGAGATTTACTGATAAATGATCCGAATATATGGTTGTTGTGTCCAAAAGAAAGTGGTGGATCTTGTTTTTTGCTTACTTGCTTTATATCTTGTTCAGTTAAGATAATTGGAGTAAAGACGCTGGGAGAAAAACAATGAACGTATTTATCCAGAACCAGCTTGACTATAGGGGAAATATTATCATGATCGTCTTTATCTTCGAAAGTGAAATATATATTTTCCAGCAATGGTGTGTTCTCAAGGTTACCACTTATGTGAAAGTCATAACCCACTCCAAAATCCGGATCAAGGGCCTTAACAAGCGGAACTTCCATTGTTTCAAATTTCTTTTGGAATCTCTTAGTGAAAGTAGCAATTCTATGATTAGATTTACTTTTCACTAATGGGATTAACTCTTCAATTCTTTTAGATAATAAAGAAGTTACATTTTGATTGACATATTTACTAGACAATTTCACTAGTGAATCAACTTGAACAATCTGTCTGTTCTCATTAATTATTTCTTTAAATTCAGATGCTTTTTTTTCAATTTCTTCAACAATGGTATTCGAATTAAAAACATCATATTTATAATCCTGAATAGTATTGATGGACCGTAAAACATCTGACTTGCAGCCATATTGAGCCAAATATTTTTCCAATTCAGATAAAGGATCATCTAAACTCGTCATATAAGGAGGAAGTTTATCAACTAATATTTTGCTTTCTATGAGGGAATTGATATATTCCATAGCCTCATCATCATCAACCTCGGGGATTAGCTTCAGAATCAAATTTTTAATTTCTGAGACTTTAACACCATTTTCAGATAAATTGATAATAGAATTTAATATAGAGTCTTTAGGAATTTCAGCTAGTTCATAATCATAACGTGGACTCCAGCTGATATATCGCCATTGATCTCCACTTGTATATAAGGTATTATTTATAAAATAAGGAATATTTTCATTATTTTCAGCAATAATAATATCTTTTAATTTTCTTAAGAAAAGTACATCTGTACGCACTTTCAGGGCAAGGCTATTATTTTCTAAGAGAATGTTTGTTTCTCCCTGATGCATTTTGCCTGATGCAAAACCTGCAAATAATCCATAGGGTGTACATCTGGTACACATTCTGGAATAGTATTTATATAAACTTTGCAAAATTCGATCGGAAGGATCAAAAATGATTTCATTATTTCCCAGCCAATCTAATGCTGTAAAATAAAAGGTTCTTGAAGCAAGATATAAGGCATTGAGAAAGATAGTTTCACTAAAATATTTTTTGACGCAATAAATATCTTCTGCCATCATTGAGTCATTTAGAGATCTCATGTTAGCTAACGGAAGGGTCGATATTCTGACCACAAAAAATTTTGTAGGAATAATGAAGTTTGCTTTCAATTTCTTATTTTATAAATGAGTAATAGTTTTTAAGAAAATAAAATATAGGGCGCTGTAGCTTTAGGAAAAAAAATAGAAACCCTCTCAATCTTTCAATTGAGAAGGTTTCGTAAGAAATTAGTTAGTTGAACCAGTTATTGAAGTAGTGGTGCAATTATTCGTTACTGAAGTAGTTGTACAATCACCATCTCTTACTGGTGCTATTGATTTGTTACCTCCTTTTACAGTACTTAGCTGCCCTTCATTTAATTTTGCAATTGTTTTCTTGTTTAATTGCAGTTTGCTGAATTTTTTGTCCATGATATTAAAATTTTATAATTTTGGTCTCTACTCTCTTAAAGGATTTTCGAGTTTCTCCTGCACGCGTGTATTTTTAAAAATTAATTTGCTCTTGATTTTTCTTCAAATTTTATGTTCTTTCCGGTACCCTTTACTTTATTATTTCCAAAAGAATAGTTCACACTAAGATTAAATCTCCTTTGGTCAAAATAGTTGTAAAATTCATTACGATAACCTGCATTATAGGAATATCCTTCACTCGTCAATGTCTTAAACAGATCGCTTACCGTAGCACTAACATTTAGTTTCCTATCAAAAAATGAGGCCTTAATTCCAGGTGAAAAATTCATTTGGGTTTTAATTTTCACATTAGAATAAACATAAGGCAGGTCATGCCAGAAATTCAATAGTAAAGACCATGTTTTCGCTTTGTTTAAGCTAATTGTATTATTTATGGTATATGAAAATGAAAACATTTCAATTTTTTCCGCCTCCGGTATAATAGGTCTGGTTGATGTGTAGGTTCCTGTGGTACTTAATGATGTTTCCCATATTTTAAAAAAAGTTTCATTATAACTTAATTGGAGCCCTGCTTTATTCTCATTATATGCGTTTTCAATTACATTAGTATAAATACCATCTATAAGACGCGCAATATTAGACAATCCATTTTTATTGTACTGGCCATACAAGGTTGCACTCAATTTATTTTTAAACGTATACGTCAGCTCAACATTATCATTAAAAGAAGGGGACAAGGTTGGAGTTCCTGTAAAATACATATACGGATTCGTGTACCATCGGAAAGGATTAAGAACCTGAAAACCTGGACGTTCTATCCTCTTTGAATAGCTAACGGTAAACGTATGGTTGTCATTTGGTTTATACCTTAAATAAGCAGTAGGAAACAGCCTGCCATATTCACCTTCAGCGATATCTTTTTCTGAGCCTGGTGTAGTGCCATTAAACTTAGTATACTCATATCGTAAGCCTGCTTTTGCGGACCACTTCTCACTAAAATCTTGTTGAAAACTTAAGTATGCAGCATAATTGTATTCTTTATAATGAAAAATATTACTATTAGCAGGAACCCGTATGTAATCAGCACCTACCCTACTAAAATACTCAACATTAGACTTGTTATCAAAAGCAGTGTATTTCACACCAGTTTCAATATTTCCCCATTTATAAGGAAGTATAAGATCTGCCTGGCCTGAATAAATACTATAATCCATATTGCTATTATTTTGTACCACTGTATTAGCTTGTGTAAAATTATTCAGGGTATTAAAATCATTTACTTTAGCAGGGGCATTACTCAGATAATTTGCAGTTATACTTAGCTTTTTCCCTAAGGTATCCAATTTAAGATCATAATAAGCATTAACAATATGGGTTGGCGTTTTCCAGGATTGATTTTGAATCGTTGAAAATGTTGAATCAATAATTCCCGGATGTTCATATCTGCTAGATCCATTTGCATCCATACTGCTATGTTGCCTGTTAAAGTCGTAAATAACACCTATATTTTGTTTGGTATTAATCTTATAATCTATACTATAATTAAAACCTAATATTTTTACTGCATCCTTCCTTGTTTCACTGGTGTATATGCTGTTGTCCGGTCCTATCAGACTACGGGTTCCCTTGGGCCGAGTAGAATTATTATATTGTCGGATTTTAAGTGATGTACTAAGCTTTTTCGATTGAAAATTAATAGTAATCCCGGATCCAAATCCATAATAACTTGTTTTTTGATAAGATCCATTCACATTACCGCTCCAACCTAAATTTGGATTTTTCTTAAAGATGATATTAATCATTCCACTGTTACCCTGCGCTTCATATTTAGATGGAGGAGTCGTGATTACCTCAATTTTAGCAATATCATCTGAGCGTAGTGACTGCAGATACCCCGTCAACTCACTTTGAGAGAGATTAAGGATTCTATCATTTATCATAACAACAACATTTCCCTTTCCTACGATGGATACATTTTCATTCTGAATTCTTATTAAGGGTGTATTTCGTAAAGCATCTAAACCATTCATTCCCTGAGATGCTATGGAATTTTCAACATTAAAAACCAGACGATCAACCTTTCGTTCAATGAGTTTTTTTGAAGCTGTCAGATTTACCGATTCTATTTTTACCGATTTATCTTCAATTTCAATTTTGCCTAAATCTATATCTGTATTAAGGCTTATCTTCTTATCAAAAGAATTTTTACCAGAGTGTTCAAATAGCAAATTATAATCTCCTTTTTCACTTTTTAGTAGAAAAATACCTAAACTATCTGTTAGGCCATTTATGATCAAACTTTTATCAACATTTTGTAATCTGACAGTACTGAATACAATGGGTTGTTTACTATTATCTACTATTTGCCCTTTAATTGAGAATTCTTGTGCATATATTACTCCACAGTTAAAAAGTTTAAAAACTAACAGTAGAGAAATAAATTTGCTGACACTCATATAATGGTTAATAATTCCTCTCCAAAGGAAATAATTTTTCATCAATTAACCTAATTTTTTAAATAAAAATAAACATTTTTATTTTTTATTTAAAAAATTAACAATTAAAACCCTGATATACAACATATTAAATTATAAACAATTTTATATAAAAAACAGCTAATTCATTATTTATTTTTCACATTTAACATAATATTTCTCATAAAAGGGAATATTATACAACTAAATCACATCTCTCTCCATATTAAAAAGTCAATAAAGGATCTTTGATTTTTGAGGGAGAGAAATTAGACAATCAAGCCTATATATTATTCTTCTAGTATCATTTTTTAAACCAGGAACAGAATTTTCAAAAAGATTGGAATAAATATTTTCCTCAAACTAAAAAGTTAAAGAACTAGAGGATTTAATTTTTAATAAATGCATCAGGCTCACTTTACCACTTTGGCAGCGGTGGAAACCACGCAGGAATTCAGGATAAAAGCAGCTGAATCGAGGTATATTATTTTTTTCATATCATCAAGTTTATTAGGACACGAAGGTAAATTTCAAAAAATATTATATATATTCCTCCAGTATGGATTTTCAGCTCAGTGTTTTATTGCTTTTAAAAAAATATATTTTAAAATAAAAAAACAGCAAAAAACCTACATCTTTGCTGTTTTTTTTATTGTTTCAACAGTATTGCGTTCGCAGTTATTTCTGTACAAAAATACTGTGTGGAATAAGAATGTCATCTCCCTCCCTTCCATATTGTGGTACAATAAATCCTTTCGGCTCATACCGGTTGGTTCCGGAATTATAATACCAGTTGGCACATCCGCTTATCTGGAGTTTAATATGGTAAATATGATCGTATGCCTGTTGTTGGAAAGCCCCAAAATCCGGAAGGGACTTGTGGAGATCATCAAGCTCCTGACCATAGGCATCATGCAATCTCATGGCTTCTGTACAGGCTTCCTGATAGGTAAGATTGTACTGATGGCTCAGAATGAAGATAATGTTCAGGCTTTCACTTTCTATTTCAAGCTCTTTTTTCAGAGAGGCAAAATCATTCTGGATTACAATAATCAGGGAAAGCAGCTCCCTGCAACGCTGTACAAGGGGATGATTATAGATAAAAACCGGCAGCGGGGAATTCGTAGCAGGATCTATCAGGTCTCCATAAGGCCACATCCCGATTGAATATTTTCTGAAGCTGAGATAATGCGGGAGTAGCGGATAGGTTCTTTTTTCGGCCTGTTTGAAAGGGATTTCCTCCAGCATTCCGTAGATGATAAATTCATAAAAATTAATGGCTACACGATCTATCCAGAAACGGGGCATAAATTTTTCCCACTCTTTTCTTGCCTGTGCCATCTGCCGCAAAATACCAATTTCATCCGGCTTGGGATCTTCCCCCATCATGACTTCATATACCCGTTCTGCCATTGCTTTCAGTTCTTTTGCCGGCGTCATTCCGAAATAGTCATCAAACAGAGTGATATAGATCATCAGCCTGGCACAAGGGCGCATCCGCTCTATGCTGTCGCAGGTAGGGTTCATATAAGTAGCTACGCGGGACAGGAACTGGGGTTTACATCTTTTTATTCCTTCTTCGGAAATAAAAGTATAATCATTGTCATACCACTCCTTTTCTTCATCGTCAAAGGCATTGGCAATTGGGCTGGCAACAGTAGGCCAAGGGTAATGGCATTTGGGAACAATTAATTCTTCTCTCATGATTTATTTTAAATGAAAAGTTATTTTGATACTATATTTGGTTTAGTCTTTCTTTCAGCTCTCTGGCTTCCGGAAACTCCAGTGCATTGTAGCGGCCCAGCTTTGTAGAAATATTTTTCCAGCCGCTCAGGACCATGCTCATATAATGTACCCAGTTTACTACAGCATCCTGCCAGACACCAAAGTCAGGCAGAGAAGACTGAAGACTTACAAATTCTTTCAGATCTTCATTATGAAGACGCAGATCTTCCAGACATGCATCCTCCAGTGAGATCTGGCGTTCGTGCTGGATGACTTTAACAATATTGTAATAGATACTGTCGGTGGCCTCATCTTTCACTACAGACTGTACTTCGTTGAAATAGGTCACCAGATGACAGGCCAGGGTCTGCAGACGACGGATAACCGGATGTTCATGTATCTCCTGTGGCAGAATGATTCCTGTTTCTACTTCTGTAAGCTGTAAAAAAGGATACAGGCAGATAGAATCTTCCCTTAACGCGATACATTCCTCTACAGTCGGGAACATTTTTTTCTCCTTATATATAAGTTCGGTTTCCAATCCGGTAAAGTACCTGCTGATCATCTTTGTAAACCGGATTATTGATTCCTGAGGGATAAACTGCAACAGCTCCTGCCTTAATGAAGCGAGCATAGATCCCAATGGTATTGTTGATTCTTCAGCGCTGATATCACCATTGAGAACTGCAACGGACTGGGTGTGTATTTTTTTAATATCTCCGGATACACTTTCCTCATACAGGTCGTCATTGTACAGTGTCCACAACATCAGTCTGCAGATAGGTTTGAACCGTTCAAGCGATGCTGTGGGAAACCATTGTGCGGCAATATGTGCCGTTTTAGTTTTCTTATATTTTTTGCGGAGATCGGGGTTCTGTTCATAAAGCCAGAGATATTCTCCGTCTATCCATTGGTTTTCGGTAATTTCCTGCAGCTGGTCTGCGTGAGGATTCTTTAATGTAGGGAACGGATAATTAAATTGTTTGTTTAGTAGTTCAAGTGTGTTCATGGTTTTATATTTTACTGTTTTTTCACATAAGGATAATGTTTTATAGGTACAGTTAGTCGAAAAATGAATCACTGATAAATAGAGAAAATTTAACATCACCAAATCCCAACCTAGTCAGAATCATTTGTAATTCGGATTAAATAAGAGGTTGATATCAAATAGCTAATCCATATTAAGATTATACTTCTGTGATGGGATTGTGTAAGTATTAGAATAAGGAACAGATCACTTCCCAAACTTTATTTCAAGAATAATTTTCATAAATTTTAATTTGATGATTAATATTTTTACGGCATTAGTTTATAACAATGAAAATAATAAAAAATATAATAGAAATCAAATTTATTTCACATAGTATTGATAAAAAATATCATAACATCTTGAAATTATAGCATTAACAGGCTTTTAAGATTAAAAAAGAATAAGTTAAATATAGATTTCAACCTGATTTTTTTATCATTTACCTGTTTTTTCATTCCCTATTTATTAACAAAAAAAGCTCTGAAGATCATAACATCATCAAATCTCCTAAGAATTAGTCTACACTATCCTTTGGTCATAATCAATGCACAACAACTAAAAAATATCAATTTCAATAGCAATGTCTATATCTCCTATTTCTATACGGTTTATGGTATCTAACTGAAATGTCCCTCTTGCTGAAAAAGATTTGCTGTAAGTTATATCATCGCCTGTATTGCCTGATGGCCATGTTAAGTTGCACGCAAAAAAAACCTTCGTTAACTGAAAATGTTTTTGAAGGCGTATCAACAAAAATATCCTCCTGACTGATCTCTACCTGCCAATTTTTGCAGGCATAATTTTCCGGCTGTGTATTGTTTAACACATCATTCCAGATGTTATAATCATTGCTGAATTTTTCTGCAATGTGATCTTTAATCTTGTTAATTTCCATGGTTAATAGTTTTTTGATATTAAAATTAAAGTTAGTAGTTAGCCATTTCAGGCTTATACATCCATTTTCTTAATCTCCAGACAGGCACATACACAAAAATGACAGACAGGATTCCTGCAAGTATTCCAACAAGCACCGCCATCACCGTAGCATCCAGCTTATAGTATTTTGAATAACCAAACTGCGCAAAAAGCAAAACAGACAGGACCAATAATCCGGTAGTGAGTCCGTGTAAAATGCTAAGCTTAGCCATTAGTTTCTTTTTATTGAGCTGATCATCTACGGTAAATTCAATCGCGCCCTGCTCGGAAGCTATGATTACTCTGTTGATGATGTCAATGGTAAGCACTACCGGTAAAAATATCGCCATGGGTAGCGTCAATCGGGCCAGATTTTGAGTTCCTGAAAAAAAGTGCGTGTATCCCAATTCCTGAAAGCTGGCGTAAGCGATAATGAAATTGAAGAATACATTCGGAAGAACATAGTAAATTGTACGCTTGATTAAAAAGCGTTTCAACGTGGTTTTCTTGAGTTTTTTAGGGGGTGGCGGTTTCAATTTAAATTTCATAGCGACGAGGTCAGGAGTTCAATGGCTTTATCTTTAATTTTAACAGCTTCTTCTTTAGGCAGAAAATGCTCATTAGACATAAACGTAAAATCCATTTGCTGATTATACGTTGTTGCGACCAAAGTATTCGAATTCAGCCATGGAAAGGCAACCGTCGGGCTGATGATGGTTTCCACTTTAAAATTTTTATAATCACTTGGGATATTGATTCTTCCCATATTCGAAAGCGTTACATCATGACCGCCTTTGCTGGATTTCATCATAGAAACCATACGTTCAGCGACCGGATGCATCTGCTCACCCATCCACAGAAGTTCTCTGGCCTCCATTTTTTCTATTTTTTCTACAAGATCTTTTTTGATCTGTCTGGCATTATCCAGCAGATCTATGCTTCCTTTTTTTAATGACAATTCAACGGTTGGTGCAAAAGCAAAAACCTGATCCTGCCTGATCTCCGGAATAAAATGACGCACATCCACAGGACTGATCACCTTGCCTTTTGCCTGCTTTCCCTGAATATCCTGAAAAGCCTGCATAAACGAAGAACAAAGCAAAGCATGTACAGAAACACCGTGAGCTTTAGACTTTTCTGTGATTTGTGCGGTTGTATCTGAATTCAACTTCCAATGAACAACGTAATTACTGCCAAGGTTTCTTGTCTTACTTTTACGCTGCATAAGAAAAAAGAGTCGCGCCATCATCAGATAAAAACGGGCTTTTCGCTTCTTTTTTTTCATATTAAAATCAATAGGCAAAAAATCATTGACTGAAGTGAATACATCATAAGGATTCATTTCAAATGAAGGATCATCCAGAAGCCCCAAAAGTTCCTTCATCATGGTGACCAGTGAAGTTCCGTCGCAGATACAGTGAGGCAGTACCCAAAGAATTTCAGATACATCATTTCCTTTAATCCAGACCAATTGAGCCAGTGGCTTTTTATCATCTTTAAACAGCCGGAACCATTCACTTTCGGATTCCTGCAGCCAGTCTTCATCAGTTTTCCGCTCAACGATACGGAGCGGAATAGGTTCCATTTCTTTTTCTTCTATAAAAAAAGGATACTTTTCACTGCTGTTATCAATTCTCGTTCTCAGCAACGGATGTTTTTGCTGGATTTTTTCTAAAGCAGCCTTAAAGTTTCCCTCAGGGATATTCCCTTTGATTTTTGCCGTAAATACACAATTGACAGGTGTTTCAGGATCCACATACATGATCCGTTCCACCATCATTAAATTTCGCCTGATCATAATACTGCTATATGGTCTAATTGTAATTTTACCGTCTGAATCACCTCATCACGAATGGCTAAGGCTTCAGCATACGGTAAATATCCTTCGCTTCCTACAAATGAAAAATCCATTTCCCCGTTGAATGTTGATGTCACCATCGTCGTCGTATTTCCTAAAGGTCCGATCACCGAAGGACTGAAAATGGTATCCAGTGTAAATTCTTTATATTGATGAGGAATCTGAATGCGTCCCAGATTGGAAAACATACAGTCGTTGGAAGACTTGCCATGCTTCAACAGCTTCGTGAAATTTTTCAAAGCATCATGAGCAGACTCCATCACCATCATGGTAATGTAAGGATTTAGTTTGGAGGTTTTTCGTTCTACAGATTCCTGCATCAGTCTTAAATTTTCCGAAAAACTTATTTTTTGATTCGCTGAAACCACGATCATCAGCCCGAAAGCAAAAATATGATCCTCTTTGATCTGCTTCGCAAAACGTCTGATATCTACCGGACACGAAACTTTATTGAAAGCCGCTGCCCCTCTCACTTTTTTAAATGCCTGAAGCACGGCTGCACTCAAAAACGTATTAACCGTAACTTCCTGTGATTTACAGTAAGCAATCAGTTCCTGGCTCATTTCTTTGTCAAATTTCCAGTGGATCAGATAATCATTTTGTCGGTCGATAGCTTTTTTGTTGACAGGAATACATTTGATGGCTGTTGCGGCCAGTCTTCCGATCACTTTCGCTTTCAGTTTTTGTTTGCGGTTGGTTAAAATCTCAGCAGGAACCACATCATGAATTCCGAGTATGGGATTTTCCACCCCGATTTCTGCAGAAGGACGATCCAGCAGCTGTAAAAATTCATACAGGAAAGCCATCGCAGAACCACCGTCACACAAACAGTGATGAAAAGAAAAAAGCATATCTGAAACCTCTTCTCCTTTGATCCATACAAAACGGATCAGTGGCAATTCTTCGTAATTGAACAAGGTTTTCCACTCTCTTGCGGATTCTTCTTTCCAGTCATCCTCTCCTTTTCGGACCACCATCCGTATCGGGATGGGCAGAAGTCTTTCCGAAACTTCAAACCATGGGATATTGTTTTCATCATGGCTGATGAGTGCTCTCAACCACGGATGCTTGCGCTGAATCTGGTTCAGCGCATGTTGAATATTTTCCTCTTTAAAGGTTCCGCGCAACCGGAACGGAATCACCGCATTGAAAGGTTCTGTTCCATCACCCAGCAGCATGCGCTCACCAAATAACAATTTTCGTCGCATAGGCTATACCGTAACTAATGTTGAATGATGTTGCTGTACAAAATCTTCCAGAAGCTCTACCGCACGGTCATTACCGCCGGCATTCAGTAAGTTCGTCTGAACCTCTTTCGCTGCGTTTCTGTACGCCGGATTCTCCAGCAATTCAAAAACAGTTTCACGAAGAGCCTCAACACGTAATCGCTTGTATCGGATGCTGATTCCACAGCCTGCTTTTTCGATTAATTTTGCAATATGAAAATGGTCGTAGGCAATAGGGGTAATCAGCATCGGTAATCCGTTGGTGAATGTATCATTAACGGTATTAAAACCTCCGTGGCAGATCACTGCATCCATATGAGGCATCAATGCTGATTGTGGCACAAAACCATTCACGATGAAATTAGAAGGCCATTCATCAAATATGTCCGGCGGAGTGGCTGCAATAACCGTTACAGACTGATCTGCAAATGCGGCAATCACCTTTTCAAAGAATGCTTTACGGATGTCTACTAAAAGTGTTCCTAAGGATACAAATATTTTCGGTGTTGTAGATGCTTCCAGCTTTTCCCAGTCAAAAGGAGCCGGATTTGGGCGTCCTTTTACGGGACCTACAAATCTCATATGGGACGGAACGGTTTCAAAATCCGCAAACGTCTGTGAGGTGAAGACCAGATTCAGCTTATTGGAATGGATAAAAATACCCTCATCATTGATCCCCACTTCTTTTTGAAGATCTTTGATCAGGTTTTGCTGCCATTCGAATATTTTTGGGGCATTATTCGCGGTATCGCCCATTACATCAGGGGGAACAGGTGTAGTCGTTACACACGGAATATGATGTTTGTGGGCAAAAAGAGCTCCTCCAAACGTAATACAGTCATTCACCAGAACATCCGGTTTCCAGCTTTCCATCAGACGCTCCAATCCGGGCATCATCATCTTGGCAAACGGAACATAGGTTTCTTCCAGGGCAAGTTTCATCACCTCAGGTCCTGAACAGGCCGGACCGTCATCCTGTCTCTTTAAAATACGTTTGATATCTTCCTGAAACGGACTCAAATCTTCTTCAGGATAAAAATAACTTCCTCCTTCCGGAATATGTTTGTTGTCCAATGGAGTAATTCCAAACCATTTCACCTCGTGTCCTCGGGCGATCAAACTTGCACCAACGCTCAAGGTCGGGCTGATATGTCCAAAAAACGGTGGGATCACAAATAAAAATTTATACCCTGGCTTTATTGTTTCCGCAGCAGGGATTAATGCTTTTTCAAGCAAATTGGCTGCAGTGGCTGTACCTCCGGCTTCGGTGAAAGATTCACGAACCGTTTCAGCAGCTTCTTTATATTCTGGATTATTTAAAATATTTTGCACAGCTTCGTTCAAGTGATGGGATTTAAATCTGTTAAAATTAAGCCGTTCTCCTGCTCCGGTACGCACTACGCGTCCTGCCACATGAGACTGATCATATGCAATTGGAATCACCACCAACGGAAGACCATTAGAAAGGGCTTCAGAGACGGTATTGTGACCGCCATGACAAATCACTCCGTCCAGATGAGGCAGCAGATCCAGTTGCGGAACCTGGTGATACACCATAAAGTTCTCCGGCCAGCTGTCAAAAAGCTGCGGATCAGAAACCAGTACAACGGTAAGATTTTCATCTTTAAAGGCATCAATCACCTTTTGAAAGAAAGCTTTTTTATGATCATGATCGAAGGTTGTTCCGATACTTACCAAAATCTTTTTGTAGGTACTGCTTTTCAATCTGTCCCAGTTAAATTCACAGGAAATGCGGCGCTCCGTAAGAACAGGTCCCGTGAACTGATAGTTTTCCGGCAGATCCATTTCGCCAAAGAAATATTTTGAGGTTAAAACAAGGGTTAACAGATCAGAAGAAGCCAGTGAACGGTTTTGGGTTACACCCAGTTCTTTCTGTAACTCAATAATTTTGTTGACTTCCCATTCGTGTACTTTTGGTAGCTCATCCATCATTTTAATGGCAGCCGGAGCGGTAACGGATGTGCTGTAGGGAAGATTCAGTTTTTTAGCAGCAATAGCAGCAGCAAATAACTGATGATCTCCAATCACCAAATCGGGTTGATACTGTTTCAGCAGGGTAACGATTCCATTGTAGCAATGTCTGTTTAAAGGAATCAATACGTCATCGTAAAGAAACTTAATACTGTCAATACCGTAGACTACTTTTTTAGAAATAATATCGAGATAGCTTTCACTTTCTCTTTTCTCCTCGTCGGTCTGGTCATATTGAATGAGCAAAAGTTCTCCCCCGACAGGAAGTTTTGCACTTAAATTTTTGTCAAGACTGATCCAGGCCACTTCATGTCCTCTTTGCAGTAATTCTGCGCCGATGCTTAAGGTTGGATTGACATGGCCTGTCAATGGTGGAACAACAAATACAAATTTAGCCATGATTTTGTGTTAATGCGTTAGATAATGATTGAGATAAAAAATGGACCATCGATTCTGCGATCTGAACGGGTTCCTGTATCGGGACATTGTGATCCCCCGGAATAAGTTCCAGTTCAGATGAAATGATCTGCGTTTTCAGCCATTCTCCTGTAGGTTTACAGTTGGATTCTGATCCGTAAAGCAATAATGTGGGAATATCCAGTTCCGACAAGTTGGCTTCCCCCAGAAAATGTTTTTCCCTGATCATATCTGCTTTGATGCTGGTTTTTTCAAACAGGAATTCATACATACGGTGGTTTTTCTCCATCTGCCTTTTGCCCATCTGTACTTTGGTAGTGTCTGTAAAATTGGCGACGTAATGTTCGAGGAATTCTTTGCTGTATTCATCAATGATATTACGGGCTTTTTCATCCTGAGGATCCGGGGCTTCTATCACGACCAGGCGGCTGACACGATGCGGTGCTTTCAATGCTGTTTTCAAAGCGATAAGACCTCCGAAACTGTATCCCGCCAGATGTGCTCTTTTAAGGTTTAAAACATCCATCAGAGCCAATACATCAGATGACATACTTTCCAAATCGTAGCCATCTGTAAAACGCTCGCTCATGCCGTGGCTTTTCAGATCATACATCACGACGTGGAAATGCTTAGCCAGAATCGGGGCAATATTAAAATAATAAATGGAGAGGTTGCTGAACATCCCGTGGATAAGCACCACCGTCTGTTCAGCCCCTTTGTTGAGTTCCTGAATATGAACCTGTTTATGGTTTACATTGATTATTGGCATTCGTAGATATAATTGATGATCATACGGAGGTCAAGGTTGATCAGTTCGTCTAAGTCCATGGAAGACAGCCATCCCGTGAAGTCAATCTGATCCCCGAAATGCGCTTTGATCTTCTCGGAAAAAGAAACGATTTCTATGCTGTCCATTTCCAGGTCTTTTGTGAATGAACTGTCCGGAGTGATATCCATTTCCTCTACAAATTCAGCGCCTATCACTTCCGTAATAAAACCTTTCAAAAGAGTGAACAATTCTTCGTGATTCAATTTTAATGTGTTGTTTATAGTGTCCATCCGATAATATATTTTTTATGTTTAATAGTTTTTATTTCAGTTTGGTTGATCCATAAATGATCTCCCTCAATATGGGTGATTTCAAAGGCTTTTGGGTTTCCTTTCAGTCCGGTTCCCAGAAACTTTCCGTACGCTTCTTTGGCTACCCAGAATCTGGTGGTCCATTCCGCCTGATCTCTGTCTTTTAATAAGGTTAATTCGTGATCGGTAAATACCAGGTCGTAAAATCCGGAGCTGCGTTCTTCCATAATCTCCATGTCGATTCCCACGGGACCGCCCTGTCGTGCAATACCTACCGCATCCTTTTCTTTATGGGCTAAAGAAATATGGATATCTTCCGTGACATCGCCTATCAGATAAGGTTTTCCGACCTCATCCTTTCCTATTTCAAAAGTGATCGGGAAACAAGGGTGATTTTTCTTTTCACGGAGAAGGTTTCGTACGGCATCTTTCACGGCTACACGGCTTACCATCCATTCTTTCCGCTTGTTGGGAAACAACTGCTGATGATATTGTTTTTCGGTCTGGTTGAAATATCTTTTGAGGATAAAATCCCACGACGCCACTCTGGTGTACGCCTGGTGGAAGAAAAATACCTCAGGGGCTATTTCCTCCGAAAGACGGTTATGCAAAGGCGACATAGAGACATTCCAAAGCGGTTCATCAATTTCCAGCCGGCGATTTTGCCAGCCTGTAATCGCGCACCATACTTTTCCGTCTCTTTTAAGGATGATATCTGCAATGGCAAATTCTTCATTGAGTTCGGTAAGAATGCACGTACATTCAAAAAGGCCCTCCTGATCCTCCATATCACCAAAGAATTCAATATCTCTGATTTTCACGGGGAAAGCAATACGGTCTTTGGTCAGGGTAAGCTGCAGCCACAATCCGAATAGTTGTCCGGCATTATCAAGCAAAGAACCTTTTCCACCGTTTCCTTTGATTTTTCCTGCAATTCCCTTCGTTCCTACCGCTGAAATCTCAGTAATCCCCTGATACAGTTCTCCATGGAACATATGTTTGTCATAGATCTCTTCTGGCGTTCTTTCAATAGGCAGAAGATCCCCGATCGATAAGTTAAAGGCAGGAACATCAGGTGCAGAGGAAGCCAGTAAGACTTCTGCATTGGCAAAGTTCTCGATATCAAGATAAGCGTGGTTATTTGAACGCCATTCTCCTTTGACTGTTTTCTCAAAAGGTTTCGCTACATTCATCCATTGAAACACACTTACATTCATGATTTTATGAACGCGGGTTCCCGGCATTTCGGCCTGTGCTATTTCTGCTAACTGCTCAAAAATCATGGTCATCGGGATCACCGGCTCCATATCAGAGACATTGGTCCAACCTTTCGGCTGTCTCAATAAACTGTGATCGATGAGGTAAGGATGCGTATCTAAAGTAACATACAGAAGTTTTGAGAAATTCTTACTGACAGGCGCTCTAGAAACGACAGGTCTTGGGATTGTAATTTCCGGACGGTTTTGAAACAGGGTCAATACTTCTTCCTGCATCCGGATCATATCGGTGATATTTTCCTGGAAAGCCTGAACAAGAGGATGACCTGTCTTAGCTACCGTCGCTGAAACCGTATTTTGTTTTGGTATCTCGAAAGATTGAGCCAGATTCTGAATTTCTTTAAAATCACGGATAATCGGCGATCCCAGCTGTAACTTGATTCCCTTTCCTGATGATTTTTTAGATTGGTTTTGTACTTCTAAAAAGTCTAATGCTACGGTTTTTCCTTCCACAAATAATGCGGCTACCACACGCTGCAGCTGAGCCAGTGCAGATCTTGTGGCTACGCTGGAAGCGATTGTACTGAATGCTTTTCCTTTCAACGTATCATCGATAAACCCGATCAGTCCTCCGGTACCCATCTGAATAAAGAATTTTGCGCCTTCTTCATACAGTTTATCCGTCAGTTCGCGGAAACGGACCGGCTGCACCAAATGCTCGGCACTTAGTTTTCTGATCGCATCCTGATCGGCAGGATATGGCTCTAAAGTCGTTGCAGACCACAACGGGATTTTCGTCTGTTGAAACTGCGCTTTTTCCATTCCTGCTAAGATCACATCCAGTTTATCAGCGATAAAAGGAGAGTGAAAACCGGACTGGAACGGCAGGATCTGATGAAAGACCTGTTTTGATTTTAACAATGGAACCAATTCATCCAAAGCCGCATTACTGCCGCAAAGGATCACCTGATTAGGACAGTTGTCATTGGAAATATAAAGATTGGGAATGGCATCAATAAGAGGTTTTACGGCATCAATTCCCGCTCCGACGGCTATGAATCTTGAATCCTTTAATTCAAAGGTTTCCGGATGAAGAACATCAATCAAAGCTTTAACAGAATTCACTTCTGCCAGTTCTGAGGAATATCCAGCGAGCCATTCTCCCAGGCTGTGCCCTGCATTCATATCAGGAACAATTCCCAGCTTTTTCAGGGCGTTATCAAGGATGCTGCATTTGTTGAAAATTCCCAATGCATCGCTTAATAAACCTTCCCCTTCTGTTTCGATAGGTTCGGTTAATCCAAAATAACGGCTCACACTGTCCACTTCTCCTTTCGCAAGGCCATCCAGACCCGGAAATACGAAAGCGATTTTACCTCCATCTTTCAGTAAGGGCGTGTTGGTGTACCAGATATCCTGTTTGTTACGCCATGGATTATCTTTAGCTGCAATTTTAATGGCTTTTTCTATTCTTTCAGGTGTAGGGTCGAATAAAGCAATCCGGTAATCCCCTTCTCCTAGTCTGTTGTCGTTGTTTTTTAAAGCAGCAAGCAATTCTTCGTGTGTAGGTCTTGCCAATACTAAAACACTGTCTTTTTTCGGCATATCATAGCCTTCCAAAACAACGTGTGCATTGATCCCTCCAAATCCGAAGGCGTTGACTGCCGCTACTTTCGGCAAGCCTGTCTTTGACCAGCTTTTCGGTTCCTGTACCGGAGCAAAACGGGTCTGCTCCATATCTGCAATTGGATTTTCGCAATATAATGTAGGCGGTAACGTATCATGATAAAGTGCCAGACAGGTCTTGATTAAACCTGCGATTCCGGCAGCCGGCATAGCATGTCCGATATTGGATTTAACGGATCCTATTCCTGCAGCCTGCGTTGTTTCTTCTTTAGTGAAAAACTGAGCCAGAGTCTGAAGTTCTGTTTTATCTCCAAGCGGTGTTCCTGTCCCATGGGCTTCCAGATAACCGATCTGCTTTTCATCCAGATCTGCATTGATCCAGGCCTGTTGTAAAGCTTTAAGCTGACCTTTAACGGACGGGCTCATAACGCTGGTTCCATTCCCATCGCTGCTTACTCCAACACCTTTGATCACAGCGTAGATTTTATCCTGATCACGGACTGCATCTTCCAATCGTTTTAACACGACGAAACCACAGCCTTCACCAATTAATAAACCGTCTGCATCCATACTGAACGGCTTGATCTGCTGTTGATGAGACAGAGCTCCCAACTGGGCAAAAATACTCCAGAAAGCAGCATTCTGTCCGGTATGCACACCTCCCGCGATGACCATATCACAACGGCCATGGTTCAATTCCTGAACGGCGTGATCTACTGCAATCAAAGCACTGGCACAAGCGGCATCTACTGTGAATGCAGCACCTCCCAGATTGAAACGATTCGCTACTAAAGAGGCAACCAGATTGGGAATCAATCCCATGGCTGTATCTGCTGCGAAACGGCCTTTTCGCTCCTGGAAAGCATGTTTCACTTTTTCGATATCTGCTGAAGATACCTGAGGCAGTAATTCCTGCAACAGCGAAGAAATCTGTTCTCCGGTGCGTACGATTTCAATGGCACGCGTCGCGCCGGGACCGGTATAGTTTCCTTTACCAATGATTATTCCCGTTTTTTCAAGGGATACTCCTTTTTGAAATACACCGGCATCTTCCAGGGCTTTCTGCACCAGATCAAGGGTTAATAAATGATCCGGCTCGGTACCTTCTACTGCTAACGGCAAGATCCCAAAAGCTGTCGGATCAAATTCATAATCTGAAATAAATCCTCCGCGTTGACAGTAAAATCTGTCGACAGGACTGGTAGCATCACTGAAGTGTACAGGATCAATCCTATCAGCAGGAGCCGATTGGGTAGAATCTACCTTATTGACAATATTCTGCCAAAAAGTGTTGGCATCCTGTGCCCCGGGAAAGACACAGGATAAGCCAATAACAGCAACATCTGTTTTTTTCATAGTTATCGTATACAGAGGTTTACCAGTTGTTTCCAGACATGATCAATACCTGACTTTCGGTTCCGTATTTGATCTCATTAAGGAAAATTTCTTTCCCTTGGTCCAATGGAATTAAAGAAATACCGCGGCGTTCATATTCTGTTTCCAGAGTCGATGAAACCATTCCGGCTCCTTTCCATGGACCCCAATTGATGGAGATTACTTTTCCTTTTAATTTTTTGTTTAAAGCTTTCGCATAATCATCCAGTACAGAGTTAGCCGCAGCGTAATCGGTCTGACCTTTGTTCCCGTATACTGAAGCGATACTTGAGAAGAGCACTACAAACTGACAGTCAGCACGCAGCTGTTCTGCCAATACACGAAGCGGTTTTACTTTGGTATCGAATACGCGTTCAAATGAGCTTGATGTCTTCTGTCTGAACAGTTTGTCTTCCAAAAGACCTGCTCCGTGAATGACTCCGTCTAAACGGCCATATTTATCGTAAATATTTTTGATCAAATCTGATAATCTCTCTTCGTCACAAAGGTCTAAGGATTGATACAATACCGTATTTCCCAGCTCCTCCATATCATGGATCGTGCGAAGGATCTGGTTGTTTTTAAAAATTCTTACGGTTTCTTTTTCTATTTCAGCGGGAGAAGTGAATTTTCCGGTTTTAATAAGATAGCTTCTTATTTCGTCCTTAGTTTTCATGGCTTCTACTTCTTTAGGATCTTCTGTATCTCTCGGATCTGCCGATCTTCCTACCAGAATATAGGTGCAAGGATACGCCTCAGACATATGCTTCACCAATTCAGAAGTGATTCCCTGTCCGCCTCCAAGCACTAAGACTACAGATTCCTGATCCAGCTGGATATGCGCTTCTTCAAGGCTTGTTGACAATGGAGAAGGGATGATATCTATTTTATGCCTTTGGTCGTGTTTGTAAACGACTTCGGAAGGTTTATCTGTGGTTAATATTTCTTTTAAAGCGATCTCTGTAATCTGATCAACTTCCTGTGGTGTGCTCAGACTAATCAGCCTGCAAGAGGTTTGTTCAAATTCTCTCGCTAAACTTTTGAAAAGTCCCGGATAGCCTTTGTAATGACGCAAAAGACGGGTATCAGTAAGTCCCTGAATATGAGCCGGAATGTCTGAAATCAGATATACCCATTTAGCTTTATCAAGATCCAGTTTCTTGATCTGATCTACGTGATCAATGATGCTGTGTTTTACGGTTGAGGAGAACAGATCCAGAATGATCAGTCCGTCAAAATCTTTAAGATCTCTTTCCGTATCCACCAATTCTGCGATAGCTCCATATTTTTCAAGTGTGTTTTTGATCGCCATCGTTTGCGGACTGTTGTCCTGAGTGATGGCAAAACGTTTTCCCTTTATGATTTCTGTATTCTGCTCTGTAGAAACATCGGTTGGCGTCAGATCAAAACGAAGACGTGACAATAAATTCTGAACAGGTTCAGCATCAGCATCGGTGTTTCCACTCATTTCGCTGATCCATGAGGCCAGTCCTTTTAATGTTTTAATAGCAGCCAGTTTTTCCATCAGATCATCCGCCTGGTCCATATCCTGACCGAAACCTATTTTGGTTTTAAGGTCTCCGATAATTTCCATACGCTTAATAGAGTCAATGCTCAGGTCTGCTTCAAGGTCAAGATCCAACCCAAGCATTTCTTTCGGATAACCCGTTTTTTCACTGACGATATCCAGAATGACATTCTGAAGCTCTTCAAGAGAGAATGCAGATTTGCTTTCTACTTCTGCCGCCTGTGTTACTGCAGTTCCGTTTTTTTCAGGAGCTGCTGTTGGAGTTCCTGTCAATTCTGTCAACCAGGAAACCAGACCACTTAACGTTTTGATCGATGCTAATTTTTCCATGACCGTATCTTCATCGGCATGATCTGATGTAAGCGCTCCCAGTTCACTGCGAAGCGTTCCAATGATTTCTACCCTTTTGATAGAATCAATACTCAAATCAGCTTCAAGATCCATTTCCATGCCGAGCATTTCGTGAGGATATCCTGTTTTATCGCTGACCACCTGTAGCAACAGGGTTTTAATATCTTTTACCGGAGCTTGTTTTACCGCAACAGCAGCAGGTTTTTCTACATGGACAGGCTGTGCAGGAATCATCACCAAACGATCGTTCACGGGTGTTTGTACCGGCGCAGCATAAACAGGTGCAGGGCTGACTTGTGGATTCTGTCCCAGGAAGGAAAGCATCACATCACGCTGTGCCTGAATCAGCTGTTTCATGGTATTTAAATATTCCTGAAGCATACGTTCAGCGGCAGGCTGAGATTCGGCTACAGGAGCTGGTTGGTTATTCGTAAAATTGTTCATGGGAATAGGATTTAATATCGGTAATGCACCGTTAGCCGGCAGATTACCTGTGGTTGGATATGCCGTCTGTCCGTTTACACGCCAGATAGCCGGATTTTTCTTATACAGTTCAGGCTGGTCTATCTGAATCAGTTTAGCATTACGGCCATCGAAAAGTTTTTCGATACTGAAGCTTCTGCCGGTTCCAAGATATTGCGCAAGCATGGAAAGAAGATGGCTCAGTTTATTTCGGTTGCTGTCTTCTACATACAGAGTCAGCTGATCTTTCTCTAAGCAGGATTTAGTCAGTCCGGAAAGAACTTTTCCAGGACCTACTTCGATGAATATTCTGGCTCCGTCTGCATACATCGCCTGAAGTTCTTCTACAAATCTCACTGGCTGTACCAAATGATCCGTCAGTCTTTCCTTGATTTCTGAAGGCGCTGCAGGATAGGTTTCAGCCGTGGTATTTGACCAAACCGGGATCTGCATTTCCTGGAAAGGAATATCTTTTAAAACCTCATTATATAAGCCTTTGGACTTGGCCAATAACGGGCTGTGGAATGCACACGCAACTTCCAATTTCTTAGCAGAGATACGTTCCTGCTTAAGGATCTCCATTAATTTATTGATAGCCGGCGTACTTCCCGCCACTACACATTGGGTCGGAGCATTATAATTAACCGGATAACATCCTTCTGTCTTGTCTAATACCGGCTGCAACTGTTCTCTTGTTGCGCTTACCGCAATCATAGTTCCCGGATCACCTCCTTCTACTGAATCCAGAATGGCATGAGCCCTTTGAATACTTAAATTCACCAGTTTTTCTTCTTCAAAAACGCCAGCAAAACATAAAGCAGGTAGTTCACCATAGCTGTGGCCTGCCACCATATCCGGAACGATGTCCAGCGATTTTAGGAAGTTAGCTAAAGCCAGGTCAACCATTCCTAAAATAGGTTGTGCCAGGCGGGTATCTTTAATGGTTTCTTTCTGTTGTTTTAAGGCAGCTTCATTAAATGTTGCTGAAGGGAAAACTACCTTCTCCAATTCAGGATATCCATCGATCAGGTTGCGCATGGCTGGAAAAGCTACGAACAGATCGCGGGCCATATTGATTCTCTGACTGCCCTGTCCAGGGAAGAGGAAAGCTACTTTACCGTCACGTTTGTTCACCGTGAAAGTGTCTTTACTTTCAATGCCGGATAGTGCCAGTTCGATGTTCATCATCAAATGTTCGGCGGTATCAGCAACGATGGTTAACTGAATTGGTTTTTCTGAGCCTACTGCCAAGCTGTAAGCCATATCTTTTAATGAAATATCACCGTTAACCTCTAATAAAGATTTAATCTGTGACAATTGAATTTTCGCATCCTCATAAGTCTCCCCACGGAATACAAACAATTCTGACGGCCACGATTGCAATACAGCAGAATCGTCTTCCTTAGGATGATTGGCAATGACCGTATGGAAATTGGTTCCCCCAAATCCAAAAGCACTGATTCCTGCATAACGGTTTTTCTCACTCCATAATCCACTTTCTGCATAAAAAGCAAAAGGACTGGTTTGGGCATTATAATAAGCATTAGGCTGCTGTAAATGAAGTGTTGGTGGTTTTACGCCGTGGTATACCGCCAGTGAAGCTTTGATCAGTCCGGCTAATCCTGCCGCACATTTGGTATGCCCGATCTGCGTTTTTACGGAGCCTAAGTGAGTCTGTCCCGGTATGGCTCCTGAACGGCTGAATAAATTCGTCAGCGCACTCAGTTCGGTTTTATCTCCTACTACAGTTCCGGTTCCGTGAGCTTCTACTAAACCAACTGATGCAGGACTGATACCCGCCTGAGCGTATGCGCGTTCCAATGCGCGTACCTGTCCTATTTTTCTAGGTGCTGTAAGACCCAGTGCTTTTCCGTCACTTGATCCTCCCACTCCTTTGATGACAGAATAAATACGGTCACCATCACGAACGGCATCTTCATATCTTTTTAAGACCAGTATTGCAACGCCTTCTCCAAGGGCAATTCCGTCAGCATCTCCGTCAAATGTAGCACATCTTCCTTTTCTCGAAAGTGCGTGCGTACTGGAAAACATCAGATAATCATTGATCCCGTTATGTAAATCTGCTCCCCCGGCAAGAACCATATCGGATTTTCCTAATATCAGTTCCTGACAAGCCAGATCAATAGCTGCTAAAGAAGAAGCACACGCCGCATCTACGGTGAAATTTCTTCCCCCAAGATCCAGACGGTTTGTAATCCTACCTGCGATCACATTTGCCAAAATACCCGGGAATGAATCTTCCGTCGTATGTGGAAATGCCTGTTTCACTTCTTCATGAAGCTCTCCGAAAACCTGTTTATAGTATCCTCTGAAACTATAGCTGTTGGCCAGATCATTACCACCTTCAGCGCCTATAATAACAGAAATATTTTCTCTGTTGATGTGTTTTTCTCCATAGCCTGCATCTTCCATCGCGCGCTTGGCAACCAATAAAGTCAACAGTTGTGTGGGTTCAATGGCAGCAAGAGATTGAGGAGGAATTCCGAAGGCCAATGGATCGAAATCAATTTTTGGAATAAACCCGCCCCACTTCGAGTGAGATACATCCGGTCCGTCTGAATCCGGATGGTAGTAGAGTTCTTTGTTCCAGCGCTCATCAGGAACTTCTGTGACACTGTCTCGTCCCAAAATGATATTTCGCCAGTATTCTTCAAGGTTTTTAGCGCCCGGGAAAATACATTCCATCCCGACAATCGCTACATCCAGAGGTTTTTCTGTGGATACCGGTTGCTCCGGTAAAGCCGCCTCTTCAATATATTTATAGTTATCAATACTTACATTCTGATGAAGGGATGCAAGGGAAATTACGCGGTTTTGCATTGTAGCCACCTGACCGATCATGTACATTCCAAGATCCAGTTGCTCGTTTTTAGGAACATTAACCAATTTGTCGCCCTGACGATCAATTCCTTTTGCCGCAATCCTAAGTCGGCCCACATTGAGTTTTTCAAGCTGCTCCCAAACTTCTTTTTTATCCATTCCGGCGGCCAGAAGTTTGATTTTCTCGGTGCTGAAATGTTTAGCAAAAGCTGTATTTAAACAACGTGTCTCGTGTCCCGGTGCTGTTTCCAGTAAAACCGTGTCTTTTGCCTGCATCGCCTGCACCTGGAATTCTTCCTGAATAGCTCCGGTACGAACGGCTTCTTCTGTATACAGATAAGCAGTTCCGATCAATACGCCAACTTTTACGCCTCTGGCTGCTAAAGGAGCTGCCATGATAGAGACAAATGCTGTTGAAAATGCATTATGAATTCCGCCTGCAAAAAATACACTGATATTTTCCGGATGTTCTTCTTTTAAAATACGTTCAATCTGTTTTTCCCAAAGCACCATGCTTGAAAGTGGACCCACGTGACCGCCGCACTCACGGCCTTCAAAGATGAAATTAGTAGCGCCTTCTTTCAGGAAAATATCCAGTAATGCAGGAGAAGGAACGTGAAGAAAGGTTGTAATACCCGCCTTTTCAAACACCTTAGCCTGCGCAGGTCTTCCTCCTGCGATAAGAACTACAGGAGGCTTAGATTCCAATATATAAGCGGTCTGTTCTTCTCTTAATTCCTGAGGAGCAAATCCAAGAATACCTACACCCCATGTTTTTTCACCGGCCAGTTTTTTGGTTTCCATCACCAAAGCTTTTGCCTGCTCACCTTTCAGTAAAGATAAAGCAACAAAAGGCAAAGCTCCTGCGTCTGCTACCGCATTGGCGAACAGCGGAACATCGCTGACACGGGTCATTGGCCCCTGTGCAATAGGATAACGTAATCCCAGCTTCCGGGCCATTATATTATTTTCACTGATCACTTCGAGTGCTTTAGCCTGCTTCAGGTGACCATACATGGCTTCTTTGAACCCAAAAACCATTTTTTTCAGGCTTTTGAAGTCTTCATACAGATCTACAGCCAATGAAATATCCTGACCCATAGGAATATAGCTCTTGCTTGGATCAAGATCAGTGAAATATTGTCTCAGTTCTTCAGCAGTGACGTTTTCCGGTAATGCAGGTGAGTTCGGTCTCACCAATACCCGATGGTTGGCTATAATTTTAGTTTCTGTACCATTGAGTTTTGAGGACAGATCTTTGATTTCCTGAGGAACGGAACTCTCCGGGAACAATGCCAATTGACTGTCGAGTACAATTCCGGCTGCTCCCAATGATTTTACTGCGGCAGCTGTGTGCAGTCCTATTCCTCCCTGCACCCATACAGGTATGGTTTGAATTTCTTTGATGACACGCTGGAACAGTACAAAAGTAGACTCATAGCCTACCAGACCTCCTGCCTCATTTCCTTTTATAATAATTCCTTCTGCTCCTGATTGTTCAGCCAGTCTGGCTTCATCCAAACTGGTTACCTGATAGATAACGGGCAGATCCGGTACAATATTCATTGAAACTCCGGACGGAAGGATCGCAAATCGTACTTTTTTCGGGATCTGCAGGGATATAAATTTGTCGTTCGGTAGATAGATACCATAAGAAGGTACATCGGTCTGATCAAGTTGGTTCAGTGCTTCCTGAGCGGCCGCCGCATTGTGTCCTAAGCTTAAGATGGGAAATGCACCCGCCTGGTGCAATTTAGGCATAAGACTGACATCCGGTTTTTCAAAAGGCGTTAATCCAAGAATGGTTAAGTTTTTCATTGCATTTATGGTATTGAGGTGATAATTGGGAAACTTCATAATTAAAGCTCACCCTTTCGGGATAAGAGCATTATTATTACGACGGAATAAAAGTAATAAATTTATACTACATTTTTAATCATAAATAAAATTTAATAACAAATTATTAATAATAAATTATTATGAATTTAAATATCATTAAAAAAAGTAGTTTATGTTTTTATTGTCAGAAATACAACGGTACAGTCTATATTATTCAATTATAAAGATTTATAACTAATAATATAAGTCAAATATAGAAATAAAAAATAAAATAAATCAAAAATAAGAGAATTATTTTTCCAATATTACAAAAATATAACACGCCTACAAAAGCGTATGAAATCTACAAAAAACGAGTTTAATGATCTGGTTAAAAAAATCGTAAAATTCAGGATTTTGAAAAAACGATGATAAAATTTTATAAGATTTTCGCAAAAAAAATAACGTTACCGGGAAGCAACGCTATGAAAACAAGAAGATTATAAGACCCTCTTCAGTATCCGATTAAGAAAATTATCCTATTTCTTTACAAGGATATTAATGATAAAAACAGGATAATATTCAGTTTTAGCCGTTTTTACAAGATCAGTAAAATTGCTTTACGATATCAATAATTTCAGTTTCGGGATCCATAAAGAGGTACATACTTCCCTCATCATGGAAAAAATCACTTTTTTTTATTTCAATCTGTCCTAAAAAGAACAGAGGTTGATTGTTTTTAACAGGCCATTCCGGATTCTGTATCCACTTGGGAGGTTTAGTCTGGTATTTAAAAAGTTCCGTATAACGTTGTTTTATGTATTGTTTCTGTTCAGATTTTGAAAGTGTTTTGTCTTTTGGCAGAATATACTGCTCGATAAATCCGGCATCAGCGTCTATATATTTGGGGCTGGTATTCAAAATGAATTCATACTCATCAGACTTTTGTGGGGAAGCTGTGATCTCTACTCCAATTTTGCTTAAAAACAGTTGTACCGTTCCGTGAGCATTGAGCCTTCCTTCAGCGCTTTTATAATCCTGCTCAATCAGATAAAAGTAAGCAGTGGTTTTTTGTAAATAAGTTCCCTGCCAATCTATTGCCGGATCTGAAAGCTGTTTTTCCAAATCCTGATTGGTATAAAGCTGCTGCTCAAAATCCTGATCGGAAAGCTTACCTTCCACGAAATCTTTTAAAATCTGTATTTCATCTGCCATCTTTTAGTATTTTTTCCCCTGCCATAGAAGACGAAAGACCAAATTTAAGTCAAAAAAATCACACCAGAACGGTAAAAGAATCTGCATGATCTGCAAAATCGGCGAGACCTATTTTAAGCTCACAGATTTTACAGATCACGCAGAAGTTGTTTTTTTATTTAAAATATCAATAAATTATCTAAAACTTAATCTCTGTTTCCGCTTTTGCCCTGCCGTACCGTCTGATTATCTTTTTGGTTGAATCTATAAACCAGCGTTAAGCGATAGCGCACGGCAATAGGAATATTGGTCTGGCTGATTTCATAATCTGTTCCTACGGTTCTGCTGTTTGACTTTCGTAATCCAAAGAGGTTACTGACATCGAACATCAGGGTTGCTTTGTCTTTTAAAAAGGTTTAGCTGAGTCCCTGAATTTTACAACGAAGGCGCAATTCTTTAAAATAAACTCAGGTCGTACTGTTTCACCAGATCTAAAATCATATGATAGCCCGCTGCAGAATTTCCATGCTGATCTAACGCAGGACTGAAAACACCGATCCCCATTTTTCCGGGAACACTTACGGTAATTCCGCCTCCAACACCAGACTTGCTCGGCAATCCTACTGTTCGTGAATACTCTCCACTGAACTCGTACATTCCGGCAGTCAGCATCTGGGATTCTACCAGCTTTGCCATTTCTGCATTTTTGTATGCTGAATCTCCATCGAACCGAACGCACTGATTGGCAAAGAAATAACCTATTTTAGCCAAATCTTCCGCCGTCAGCTCAATAGAGCACTGTTTGAAATAATTATCCAGCTGGTCTTCATTTCCGGAAATCAGTCCGTTGTTTTTCATCAGGTAAAACATACCACGGTTACGGTGTCCGGTAGATTTTTCAGATTGGTAAACGGATGTATTATAATCAATTGTCTGATTTTTGGTGATGTATCGCACCATATCCAAAATTTTCAGAAATGGTTTTTCGCCTTCTCCTGAAATTAAGGAAGTGGTAAGAATGGCTCCGGCATTCATCATCGGGTTCAATGGCCTGCCCGTAGTTTCAAGATTTGAAAAATAATTGAACGGTTTATCAGTTCCGAAATAGCCCATTTTATCAAAGATATTGGCTTCGCCTTTTTCACTCACAGCGATCATCAGTGCAATGATTTTGGAGATACTCTGCATGGTAAATTTCTTATGAACATCCCCTACATTAAATATTTTCCCATTTTTTTCTACTACTGAAAAGGCAATGGCTCTGGCATCCATCTTTCCAAGTTCGGGAATATAATCTGCTACTTTTCCCTGAGTATAATAGGTTCTGTTTTTTTCCAGAATACTGCTTAATGATTTTTCCGAAATGGTTGTAATATCTGCTGTTTTCTGAGCGTAAATTACTGTGTTTAAAGTAAGAAAAGCTGCAATACATATTCCTTTTGCAGAAAATAAAAAGCTGTTTTTGTTCATAAAGGTATTTTTGGCCAATATTTTATCATCAGCCCTGAAAAACAAAGATAAAGTATTTCATGCTTTACCAGCAAATATCAAAAAATCCAAGTATTGGTAATGATTTCGACAAGATTAAGTATTTCTACCCAAACTTATAATTGGTCATTTGTACTCTAATACAGATCCGGCCTTCTTTGTTACTTTGAAATACGGATTTACTCAGAAATCCATTATCAGAAACTAATCAACCAAAATTATTCATCATGGAAACAGCAAATGTAAACGTAAATTCATCCGGTCAGCTTCAATTAGGGAACGGAGCTCAATTCTGGGTGTATCTTTCACCTCAGAATAATACCGCCAAAATGATCTCAACATGGCGTGTGACATTTTCACAAGGCAACTGGAGCGAATCGATTTCGAGCGAGAATCCTACGAAACAGATCCAAACTCCTAACCTTTCAGGAATTTTTGACATTAAAGTGGAGCTTCTAAGCGGTTCAACCGGCACCTGGCGCCAGATTCCACCTCAGCAGGGAAGCCATAACGAAATTGGCTGTAATTCCAACTGTGCCTCTATGGTAGGGATTGTTGCCGACAGTACGAATCCGTTTCCAGGTGCTATTAATGCTCATTTTTGGACAACGTGGGACGCTATGTGTAAAGCGCATTAAATGCAGGGGCGGATGGGCTGGAAGTTAATAGTGGAGTTGTATTTGTTTTTTTAAATTTCAATCCCTTTCCTCAGTTTTAAGCTTACCTGGCTCATTATCAGAATATTATTCTGAATTAAATTAAAATAATTAAACCGCCTCATTTTAGGTATGAGGCGGTTTTAAATTTAAAAATATAATAAGATGTGGAAACCCGTAAGGTGCCTTGTTTGAAGTAATTTACCTTTACTTAAGTTAACCAAAAAATAATAAAATGACTAAAGTAAAATCTATTAAACCAGGCCCTAAACCTGATAAATCTGACGGAACACCGGACAGGAGAAGAAGGGTTACCCCTGAAACGAAACCTAAACACCGATCTTAAACCTCATATTCACAAACCCGGTGAGAAATAAAACAGCTTCAATATAAACTTTAATACTATGAAAAAACTGATCTCATTCATTGCAGTAATACTATTTGTAATTTCCTTTCAAAATTTAGATGCCCAGAAAAGGTATTCAGGAAAAAGGCATTCTTCCAGTCATAGCGGCACCTATAAAAGCGGAAAAGGAAGTTCTCATAAAGGAGGTACTTACAAAAATGCAAAAACAGGAAATAGATACGGAAAACATAAGTAGTAAAAATATACAATACTTTAATTATTTGTTTGTTGAGTGGAGGCTGTCATCAAGACAACCTCTTCATTGATCACTAACTGCAGGTATTGTAAAAGAACTTATTGCGGAACAAATTGTCATCACTCATTCCGCAGCGTTAAATGCATGTAAGGAATTTTCACATTTTTGATTTCTGAGAAACTGATAAACCCAATCTGTTAAAGTCCCTTTAGCTTATATCATCACTGTTTTGATTTTTTAAATATTCATGAATCAGATGATTTGCTTTCTGGTTATTTCCATTTTGTGCAGGAATAGTATAAGGTTTATTTTCAAAATTTTTAAGTAGTTCAAATGTTAAACTTTTCTTATATTTATATTACTAAAAAAAAGCAAATGAAGAAAAAAGTTGTCCTTATTCAGGATAATGAAGATATTCTGGAAATAATGGATCAGGTATTAGAGGACGAAGGATTTGATGTTACTGCATCATTAACAACCGAACCTATTGAAAAAATCGACGAGATTGAACCGGATGTTGTTATTGTAGATGATCACATCAGGGGAAATAAAAAGGGATCAAAAGTGATTGAAGAATTAAAGACAGACCCTGAAACGGAAGACGTTTCTGCTGTACTTACTTCTACATCCTATGACCTTGCTGAAAAAGCAAAGGAATGCAAAGCTGACGACTATATTGAAAAGCCATTTGATATCGATCATATGATTAATGTTGTTAAAAAGAACTCCTGATTCAAAAAACACCCTTATTAACGAATTTAAAAATCTTATTTTTGCATAGAATCAAGCGGCATCAATTGTTTCTTCCAAAACATGAACAATATATTTTCTGACCACCAACAAATTGGAGTGGTCTCTACTTTTTCTGAACTTGTCGATACCCATTTTCAGGGAACTATGAATGCTATTTGCTGGCATAGAAAGTTAGACGGTGATTTTAAAGAAATTGTGTCTCAGCTTCAGCTAAAAGACAACATTACAGAAGTTTCCGCTGAAGATCTTTTAGCGCTCCAACTATCGGAAAAAGGGAATCTGGCCAGGGAAATTATCTTAAATGATCTACAGTTATTAACTGATTTCGGAGCATTACCTTCTCTTAATTTACTTAAAAATTACGAACGGGATGATGAGCTTGATTTCATTTCTACAGATGTATATTCTTTTCATGTCGACCGCTCCCCCATTGGAACAGATACTTTTTTGTGTACCTATCATGGTGCTGCAAGTGACATTCTGCCCAATCATCAGGCTGAACAAAAAATTCTGATTCCGGAAATCCGGGAAAAGCTTAAAGAATTGCATGACGGTCCGGATACGGAATTTGAAACTTTCCTGAAAGACTATTTTTTCGATCTGCATTATCAAGCTAAGCCCAATGCAGAACCAATCAATTTAGAGTCAGGACACCTCTGGCGTCTGGCGGTAGATCATCCGACCCAGCAAGTTTTACCCTGTATACACCGGGCTCCTGTTGAAAGCGATGGTGAATATCGATTGCTACTGATTTGTTAAATGATGATCTGATACATTAAACTTTTTTATTATTCTGAATAGAAAGGTTCTTTAATGAAATCTATTTTGCTTGCGCCTTTTTATAATTTTTGGTACATTGATCTCCGTTGTTATAAAATTAATATTTAACGAATATGGCTGATACGGTTTTATTATCTGAAGGAGCAGAATTTGATCACGTTTTACAGGAGGTTTCAAAATATATCCACCTATATGTAATGGCATTTGAAAAGAGCGAACGCTCCTTTACCCGCATAGATAAACGCGAAAGAATGTATGGTGGAAAAGGAACTGTATATATGATACAAATGTTCGATGAGAAGGAACTGGCGAATAATCGTCTGGCTGCTTATATGGTTTTATTGAATACAGGCGATGAATCCGGGTTTCACACCCACAATGAAAGAAATGAGGAAGAACTGTATGTCGTAGTGCATGGAGCCGGAGAGTATCGTGAAAGAACCGGAATAGAAGGACCAATACGTAAAAAGAAGCTTCAAAAAGGAGATATCACAGCCATTAGTTCCATTGGCTACCATTCTATAGAAAACACTGGTGATGAGCCTTTAATCATGTTTGTGATTACTACTAACAATCCGTCATCTGAACATATAGCAAACTAGCAGCTTTTGAAATAAAACTATTGAAGTACTAGAATAGAATAGAAATGCAGCTGTAATTATTATTCAGGCTTTATGAGCGAAAGGTCAAGTCCCAGTTTTGTAAATTCTATCTGCCCTTTTTCGGTAATATAATAATTTCTGTCTGCAGGGCTATCCTTTGCAATCCAGCCTTTATCAACGAATTGCTCTAAAAGAAGCTGTCCTAGTTTTCCACCAATATGCTCATAGCATATTTTGGCTGGTTTTCTGTCGTTTGATTTGCTCATTTTCTGGTTTTAAGTTGATAATTCAGATCTCTAGTAAACATTACAATCCTGCCTGACAAATCAAATTAAAGTGCAGGTAATCCTTAATGGTTTTCAATACTCCAAAGCTGTCATTAGTACAGGCTTCAAAGCTGGCTACCTGCTTCACATTCGGATGGGCATTTTTCATAGCGTACGAGTATTTGGCATTCTTCAGCATTTCTATATCGTTCATATAATCTCCGAAAGCCATGGTATGTTCAGCAGAAATACCAAGAGACTTTTGGAGTATTTTCAGGGCATTCCCTTTATTGATATCTTTATTCATGACATCGAGCCAATATTCTCCGGAAATGACTACTTCCAGACCAAAGTCTTCAAATCTTTTAAGGACAGGGTAAAGGTATTTTTCAGCACCATCCGGGTGATAAACAGCAATTTTAAAGGCTATATCATCAATTTTTTCCGTAAGGTCGTCTTTTTTCATATTTTCGGTATAATACTTCGAAAAAAAATCTACAAACTGCTGATCATCAGTTTCATAATAAGCCATTTTTTTAGCTGACAATACTGCTTTGGCGCCCGTTATTTCACGAACAGCCTTTATGATCTCCACAATATATTTATATTCCAATGTATCGGCAAAAAGTTCCTGGTCTTTATAAACCACATAGCCGCCGTTTTCAGCAATAAAACCGATCTCACTTTCTATATCTCCGAAATAATGGGTAATACCCGGCATCTGTCTTCCACTTGCGGGTACGAATACAATGTTTCTTTTTTTCAGTTCTTTATAAACATCTGAAAACTCAGGGCTCATTTCATGGCTGGAATTGAGAAATGTCCCATCCATGTCCGTCACAATTAATTTAATCTGCTCCATAATTTTATTGGGAAAAGCAATATTCTGCATGTATCAGCATCACAATTTGCTTATTCTTTCCAAAGGTATTGATTTTATTATTTCTTCTTATAATGAATAGTTGGCAGACTTCTTAATATTTCTGCACTCTGCTCAGGGGTAATATCCCGCTGAGGCTCTGCCAGCATTTCATATCCTACCATAAATTTTTTAATTTCTGCACTCCGGAGCAGCGGTGGATAAAAATGCATATGAAAATGCCATTCAGGATGCTCTTCACCATCTGTAGGAGATTGGTGAATACCTGCAGAATAAGGAAATGACGTTTCAAAAATATTGTCGTATATCGTGGTCAGATCCTTGATAATGGCTGCAAGAGATTCTTTTTCCTTTTCAGAAAATGCAGCAATATTTTCTCTTTTCTGTTTACTGACAATCATCGTTTCGTAAGGCCATGACGCCCAAAACGGTACCAATGCTGCAAAATGATCATTTTCTGTGATCATACGTTCACCAGCTATGATCTCCTGATTAAGATAATCCTCCAGTAATGTTCTTTCATTTTTTTCAAAATAGGATTTCAAATTTTCCTGGGTTTTCTGAACCATCGCCGGAATTGATGACTGCGCCCATATCTGGCCATGCGGATGAGGATTGCTGCAGCCCATAATGCTTCCTTTATTTTCAAAAATCTGCACATAATTGATATGATCCAAAGCAGCCAATTCATTAAACTGATCCTGCCAGACTTCTACCACCTCTTTGATCTGTTCCACGGACATTTCCGGTAAGGTAAGACTGTGATCTTCGGAAAAGCAAACCACCCTGTTGATTCCACGTTCCGGGAGAAGGGTAAAAAATCCGGAATGTTCACCAGAAAAATCAACTTCTTCATTAAGCAATGCTCCGAAATCATTGTCAAAGACATAAGCGCCCCTGTACACAGGATTTTGAGATCCATTAGCTCGCCTGTTTCCGGAACAGAGATAGCAGGCCGAATGGTATACAGACCGGTTTTCTTCTGTGGTTTCTTCTTCCTGTCCCTGCCATGGACGGTTAGCCCGCTGTGGGGAAACCAGAATCCATTCATTCAAAAGAGGGTTATATCTTCTGTGAGGATGCTTTTTACGGTCAAACGATGTATTCATTGGTATATTCTTTTATCCCATCGGAAATTTTAACATGATAAACTTTCATCTGAATATTGAATTCTTTCAGATATTTTTCACTTATGGTCCGGATCACTTCTTCAGCCCTATCTTCCTGAATAAGGTTGATGCTGCAGCCTCCAAAGCCTCCGCCCATGATTCTTGCTCCCAGCACCCCTTTCTGCTGCACTGTTTTTTCCACTAAAAAATCAAGTTCATTGCAGCTGACCTCAAACTCAGTAGAAAGTCCGGCATGGGTTTCTGTCAGAAGGGCCCCAAGATATTGAATGTTTCCTTCTGAAAGTGCTTTAGCTGCCAGTTCTACTCGCTGAATTTCTTTCAGGAGATAGAGACATCTTTTGTACGAAGTACTTCCCATTTCTTCTTTTGTGGCATCAAGCATAGGCACTGTAAAATCCCTGAATTTTTCTATTTTCGGGAAGTTTTTCCATAAAGCTTTTTTGCCCTGTTCCACATCTTTACGCCGTTCATTATAGCCTGATGTCAGATGGCTATGCTTTACACAGCTATCAAAAAGCAACAGGCTGTATCCTTGAAGGTCTGCATCAAAATACAGATGTTCCAGAGAATTACAGTCGAGCATGATCACTTTATTTTCTTTTCCGAAAACAGAGGCAAACTGATCCATAATTCCACACTGAACTCCGGCAAAAGAATGTTCTGCATTTTGCCCGATCACGGCAATATCTTTTTTTGATATCCGAAGATCGAAAAGTTCGTTGAGGATATAGGCAAAACCGCATTCGAGGGCTGCTGATGAAGAAAGTCCTGCTCCCATCGGAATAGTGCTGCTGAAAACAATCTCCATTCCGCAAAAAAAACTTTCCGGCTTCTGTAACTGGCTGAAAACACCCAGAATATAGTTCATCCACATCTGCTTAACAGGTTTTACCTCACCGGTAACATCAAATGTGTATTCTTCTTCCAGATCTTTGGCTACAATGGTACACAGGTTAGTCTGAGGAAGTTTACGGACCGCAAAACAGATGTATTTATCTATAGCGGCAGGAAGTACAAAACCGTCACTATAGTCTACATGCTCACCGATAATGTTAATTCTCCCGGGAGAAAGGAAAATGTGTTCGGGCTCTGCGTTGAACTCCGCTTTAAACTTTTGGATGGTTGGGTTGATTAACTGTTCATGCATATGAATTGTCTCTGATAAAAAAGATTTGTGGGTAATTCAAAAGTATAAAACGACTAAACTTATAACTGAGGTTATACTTCTTTACCGGGATCTTATTTCATTTTTTGTGAATCTTTGATAAACTGGTCCAGGCCTGAATCTGTAAGGGGATGCTTGAGAAGAGAAAGTATCGGATCCAGTGGACAGGTCACTACATCAGCTCCAATCTTAGCGCAATTAATAATATGCATACTGTGACGGACTGAAGCGGCAAGAATCTGGGTCTGGAAGGCATAGTTATCATAAATAGTTCTGATTTCCGAGATCAGATGTAAACCGTCTGTCGAAACATCATCCAGCCTTCCCAGAAATGGAGAAACATAGGTTGCTCCCGCTTTGGCAGCCAGCAAAGCCTGACCTGACGAGAAAACGAGTGTGCAGTTTGTTCTTATCCCTTTTTCAGAAAAATATCTGATGGCCTTCACTCCATCTTTAGTCATAGGAACTTTTACCACAATCCGGGGATCTAATGCAGCAAGCTCCTCTCCTTCCTGAACCATTTCTTCAAAAGTAACTCCTAATACTTCAGCACTTACATCTCCATCAACAATTTTGCAGATTTCAAGGTAATGATGATGGATGTTTTGTTTTCCGGAAATGCCTTCTTTCGCCATCAGCGAAGGATTGGTGGTTACTCCGTCCAGAACTCCGAGGCCATTGGCTTCCTCTATCATCGCCAGGTTGGCAGTGTCAATAAAAAACTTCATAGATTATGGTATTATTATAAGTGTTAAATTTACACTTATATTTTAATAAATCATAATCTGTGGTTAAATTTTATTAATTTCCAGAAAAACTATTCCATGAAATAATTAAATTCTTTCCTGTATTGAGAGGGGCTTTTCTGAATGTATTCTTTAAAGGTTTTATTAAAGTAGCTGAAATTGTTAAACCCGGATTCAAAGCATACTTCTGTTATGCTTAAAGGCCGTTCTGCAAGCAGTTTCAAAGCATGGGTAATCCTGTATTCATTAACAAACCGGGTAAAGGTCTTGTTGGTAATTTTTTTAAAATACCGGCAAAAAGACGGCACTTTCATATGGGCAAGATCGGCAACTTCTTCCAGGGTAATTGCTTCTCTGAAATGGTCTTTTACATAATTAAATATAATATTGATTCTTTCATTGTCTTCAATCTGTGTCTGAAGGTAGTATTTTCCAGCATTCAAAATCCGGTAATCCTGAGTAACAGCCAATTCTTCCAATATTTTCAGAAATCTGCACAATTTATCCAACGGGGAAGCTTCATGCATCTCAACAATATCTTTACCTATAGCCTTTTTCACCAGCTCACCAAATACTATTCCTGCCTTGGATTTCTCAATCAACGCTATTATTCTATGCATTTCAGGTATATTCCAGATATTCTCTCCTAAAAAATCCGGTTTAAACTGTATGACCATTTCATAGTCATTATGCGTATTTTCATTGGTAAGCCCACAATGGGGAAGATTGCTTCCTATCAGTACAAGGTCACCATCCGAAAAATAGGAAATACTGCTTCCGATCTGTCTTTTTCCCGAGCCTTTACAGACAAAAATCAGTTCAATCTCAGGATGGTAGTGCCAGACATGAGATTTTATATTCTCATTGGTGAGAAATTTCAGGCTTGTAAAACTGCTTCCAATGGTAGGCTGTATGGCCTCAAAGGATGGATGTAAGTGTTTCATGGATTTGAAATAATAATTTCATACACAAAATTAACAACAAATGTAGTAATAAAATAAAAACAAGGTTAATATAAGACATATATGTGAAAATTACATTGTAGCATGATCAGCTTTACCGCTTTAGATTTGCATTATCAATGATCACTAAAAGCCTTAACCTATGAGCACATTTTTAAAATCGGTATTTCTTGCAGGATCTTTATTGTTTTCAGCAAGTTTAATGAGTAAGGACAGGGACTTTTCCCTTTCTTTTGGAAACGTACAGGCCAAAACCTTAAATTTTGAGCTTTCAAATGCCAGGAATGTATCTGTTTTTGTATACAACAGTGCAAATGATGAATTATATTCCGAAAATCTGGCGAATGAAGATCATATAACTAAGACTTATGATTTTCAGAGTTTTGTTCCGGGAACGTATTATCTGGTGGCTGAATCAGAAATGAAAATAGAGAAATACAAGATAAAAATAAGTGCTGAGAATGTAATGGAAGTGGAAAAAACACCCATAAGCGCTGTAAATAAACCAAAATATACAATTTCAGGGCATATGGCAAAACTTTATATGTCTGATGTGAAAGGGCCAGTAAGCATTTCAGTGTATGACCTTTCCAATACAACTTATTACACCTCCAGCAAACAATATTCTGACGGCAAAGTCGATATTACTTTTGACCTTGACCCTAAAACAGCAGACCAATATATAATCAGGGTTGAAGAAAACGGGAATGTTTTTAATAAAATGATTTCTCTTCGATAAACCGGATTATTTCCATACGATCTTTAGATCATTCCAAATTATATTGGATTAAATTTTACTTACAATCTATTCTTTGATGTAGCTCTAATTTCTAATCGGGAAAAAGAGCTACCTCATTTTTAATTGTGATGGGTCATATCAAGCTTAATCTTTTTCAGATCTTCGAGGTCATGAACAGGACATTCAACGTCATAAGGAATCGGCCTTTTAGAAAAAGTCTGGAAATAAAGCAGGCAGGCATCTTTCCACCATACTGCATCCCTGGACTGAATTCTGAGTTTTGACTGAACATCAGCAAACCGCTGTTCATCTATATAAGGTTCCATTCTATCCCATATTTTCTGATAATCCCTTACCTTTTTCACCCCCGAATCATAGGTATAGCACAATTGGTCCCATAATGTTTTTCCGTCTTTCATTGTATAATCCCACGGAACATGATGAAACCATAGAATAAGATTTTCCGGGCAGGTTGAGATATTTCCGTACCTTTCATTAAGTGGTTGAAAATACTGTGAAACAGCATTACTTCCTGTTTTTGTTCTGTCGAAACCCACTCCCTGAGCATCAGCCTGATGATAATAGACAGGTGACCAGTCCGGTCTTCCGCCTTTATAATCTCCCCACGGTTCAGGGCCGTAATGATGGCCTCCCGCAAAGATATGGTGAAGGCCTAAAGGCATCATATAATCTACAGCAGTTTCCCTGGATGAGAGCATCATTTCTTTTACCGGAGCCAGAAAGTTTTGGTCATCGGTAAAGGTCATTTTAATCCATTCATCGGCAATCTGCTCAGAACTCAGCTGATGGTTCCATGCCAGTCTACCAAATGCATACCAGTTAGCCTGTGCAAAATGATGGCCCGTCCAGCTGGTATCTTCCCCGATATTGGCAACGGCTGAGATGGCTGTGATTTTTGCAGGCCTTAATGTCCCGTCTGTAATTTTCGCAATCGTGGATCCCTGACCGTCAGAATAGGTGTCGCTTTCCAGCGTTTCTTTGAATAAAGGAGCCAGAAAAACAAGATGGTTTGAAAAGCCCAGATATTCCTGTGTGATCTGAAACTCTACCATTTCAGAAGTCTTTTTCAAAGCACCGAAAAGAGGATTAAACGCTTCCCGGGGCTGGAAATCAACTGGACCGTTTTTGATCTGAATAATGACATTATCCCTGAATTTACCGTCCTGAGGAACAAATTCGAGATAAGCTTGCTTTGCCCTGTCGTCTTTGCTTGGGCTGTAAACAAATGCTCTCCACATGACGATTCCATTATAAGGTTTCAATGCATCGGCCATCATATTGGCTCCGTCTGCGTGGGTTCTTCCGTAATCCTGAGGTCCCGGCTGCCCTTCTGAATTGGCTTTCACCAAAAATCCGCCGAAATCAGGAATCAATTTATAAATTTCAGCAGTTTTATCTTTCCACCATTTTTGTACGTCTTTATTCAATGGGTCTGAATTTTGTAACCCGCCCAGAACTTTGGGTGAAGAAAAATTCACTGAAAGATATACCTTTATCCCATAAGGTCTGAAAATATCGGCCAGAACTCTGACTTTTTTAAGATAATCTTCCCGAAGCATATTGGGAGATGCATTCACATTATTCAAAACAACGGAATTGATTCCTACAGAAGCATTAGCTCTTGCATATTCTTCGTAACGAGGAGAAATTTTTCCGGGTAGATCTTCCCATTTCCAAAGTGATCTTCCGGCGTAGCCTCTTTCAATACTTCCGTCCAGATTATCCCAATGGTTTAGAATCCTGACATCATATGAAGGTTTTTCTATGCTATTTAAGTGAGACAAATCGGCTTTTGTCTGCTGTAAGCGTAAAATATGATAGACGCCATACAAAAGTCCTATTTCTTTGCCTGCAGAAATAACAATTTTTTCAGGCGTGGAAACAATTCTGTAGCCGTCTTTCAGATTTTTGTCTTTATTTTCCGTACGAAGTTCTACCGCTTGCCCTTGCCAGTGGCTTGTTAGCTCTTTTCTGGCAATGTTCAGTGTCGGACTGTTACCTTTTGAAATAATTTTATCTGCCGATATTCCGTTTTTTGCAGGAAACCGAAGCCAGAGCTGACTTCCGTCCTCTGCGAAAATCAGTAACGGAATCATCAGAAAAAACACGGTGTAGAGTCTCAGATATTGCATTGAAAAATATTAAATAATTAAAAATTCCTATTGTCCGCCTTCCAGACCTTCAATAGTTTTGATTTTGCCTTCATGATCGTATTCCAGTTCAACAACTTTCATACTTCTCAACCATGTTTTCCCACCACTAGGAACAGAATCATGGAAAAACAAATACCATTTTCCTTTGAATTCCACAATGCTGTGATGGGTAGTCCACCCTACCACCGGAGTAAGAATTTCACCCTGAAAAGTAAACGGACCGTAAGGATTATCCCCGGTTGCATAGCAGATCAGGTGGGTATCTCCCGTAGAATAAGAAAAATAATATTTACCGTTGTACTGATGCATCCATGAGGCTTCAAAAAAGCGGTGTTTATCACCATGAAGCAGAGGTTTCCCGTTTTCATCGATGATGATAACGTCTTTAGGCGTTTCGGCAAATTCAAACATATCATCGCTCAGCAGAGCCACCTTTGAGTGGATCGCAGGCTCATCATTCTCAAGAATTACAGCGGATTCAAGTGCTTTATTATCTCTGTAGCGCTGCAATTGGCCTCCCCAGATTCCTCCGAAGTACATATAATATTTTCCGTTATCTTCAAAAATGCAGGGGTCGATGCTGTAGCTTCCCATCATCGGATGTTTTTCAGGAATAAAAGGACCATAAGGTTTATCACTTACCGCAACGCCGATTCTGAAAATATCATTTTGATCTTTCAGTGGAAAATACATATAATATTTCCCGTCTTTAAATGCTACATCACAGTCCCAGAGCTGTCTCCCCGCCCATGGAATGTCTTTTACCGAAAGGACTGCGCCATGATCTTTGATTTCTCCGCCGTCCACATCATCCATTGAGAATACATGATAATCATTCATATCGAAATGGTCACCGTTATCGTTTTCTTCTATTCCGCTTTCCCGGTCGTGAGAAGGATAGATATAGATTTTATCTTCAAAAACGTGAACGGAAGGATCTGCCATATAGTCTCCCGGGAATAAATATTTTGATTTTTTCATTAAGTAAAAATTCTTTTGATTTTAATTTTTCTCTGCAAGTTTTATTATTTTTTCTACCACAGGTTTTTCCTTGTCTTTCCTGTCAAAAAGTAACGGATAATCTGTCCTGCCTTTCACAGGAAAATCATTTTTCCAGGATTGTTTATCTGTGACCCCCCATAATGTTACTCTTCGTATTTTATCTTGATGTTTTAAAAATAAACTGAAGAAATCAAGATACCGTTTTTCCCATTTCATTTCTACATCTGCTGGAAGACCTTTTGTGTAAGGATTCATTTCTTTCTGATAAGCAACTTTATCCGAAACATTGGCGGAACTTCCCCATGGTGAAGGTAATGCACTAATTTCCAATTCTGTAATATTAACCTTAACCCCCGCGTTGGAATAAGCCAGAATAGCTTTTTCATATTCATCCATAGAAGGGGTATCCATTCCGACATGGGCCTGCATTCCAACACCATCAATACGGATCCCTCTTGATTTAAGCTTTTCAACCATTTTGATGACTGTTTTTACCTTTTCAGGGTACCATTCATTATAATCGTTGTAGTATAATTCCGCATTGGGATCTGCTTCCTGCGCATATTGAAATGCTAAAGGAATAAAATCTTCCCCCAGGATCTCGTAAAATTTACTTTTTCTGTACGATCCGTCTTCAAGAATGGCTTCGTTCACAACATCCCAACCTTTTACTTTTCCGTTGTAACGAGAAACTACCGTTGTAATGTGGTTTTTCATGCGTTGTTTTAATATTTCCGGAGAAACATCCTTTCCATTTTTATCTAAAAAAAACCACTTTGGAAGCTGTGAATGCCAGATTAAAGTATGCCCAATGATGAACATATTGTTTTTTAGTCCAAAATCAACAAATTTATCAGCATCATCAAAAAAGAATTTTCCTTCCTGAGGCTGCACAAACATAGATTTCATGCAATTTTCGGCAACGATAGAACTGAATTGTTTTTTGATAATAGCTACTACTTTCTGATCTTTTCCCTCAATCTGAGGAAGGCTCATGGCTGTTCCTATATAGAATTTATCCTGAAATGCTTTTTTTAAAGAACTTTCAGATTGCTGTGCTGACATCCCGGAAGCGGTAAGAGCTGCCAAACCAATTAAAATACGTTTCATAGTGATTATTTTTATTTTCTTCTATCAGCCAGATCCTTTTCAATCTGAACTTCCATTTTTTTGTTGATCTTATACAATAAAAGCAGGCCGCAGGCAATGAAAAACGGGATGGACGGAAATATGCTCACCAGCATTTTGGCTCCTGCCGCCACTGTTTCAGGCTGAATAATCTGTTCGTTACCATGTACCGAAATGTATCCGTATTTTCCTATGATTAAAGCGACCAGAGAGCTTCCTATACTGAGACCTACTTTCAGTCCTACCATCATCGCAGAGAAAATAATAGCCGTTGCCCTGCGGTTGTTCTTCCATTCTGAATAGTCGGCAACATCAGCAATCATAGCCCACAAAAGCGGAGTACTGATTCCATAAAAGAATCCGTGTACAATCTGTGACAAAAACATAATTCCTACTGCTTTCGGAGGATAGAATATAAAAGACAGGATAAACAGGGTAGAAATGAATAATGAGGCAATAAAAGTATCTCGTTTTCCAAATTTATCTGCAAGCTTTTTAGAGAAGGTGATCCCTACGATCATCATCACAATTCCTCCTGCATTAAACAATCCGAATCCTGCAGACTTTGGGTCTTCTCCGAAGAAGTTCATTCCAGCAGAATTAAAAAATGACGTAATGGGTGAGATAAAACTTTTCAGTGCATTTTCATCCACATAATTGTTAAAATAATATACATAAGACCCTCCTTTCATCGCCAGTGTAATAAAGATAAATGCTGTTACAGTAAGCATAATGATCCATGGCCTGTTTTGAAATAAATCTTTTAAATCCTCTTTCAGGCTTGATTTCTGTTCCGGCTTGGGAATGATTCTTTCTTTGGTGGTAAAAAAGGTGATTAACAACATTACTGATCCGATTACAGCCAGCCATGTCATAACAGTTTCAATTCCCTGTGCCTTATCTCCGTGGCCCACGTATAAGATGATAGGAAGCATAAATACCTGTACAAAAAACTGGGCAAACATTACGGCTACAAAACGGTACGAAGAGATACTGTTCCTTTCGCCCATATCTCCTGTAATAACACCGCTCAAAGCAGCATAAGGTAAGTTATTGGATGCGTACAATAAAAGTAATAATGAATAGGTAACCGCAGCATAGATCATTTTACCCTGATAGGAAAAGTGAGGGGTGCTGAAAGCTAACAGTGCTGCAATACCAAGCGGTATAGCGGTAAATAAAATCCATGGACGGAATTTCCCCCATCGTGAACGTGTGCGGTCTGCCAGTGCTCCTATAAACGGATTGAAGCCAAACCCGGCAATTAAACCTACAGTAAGAGTGATCAAAGAAGCATCTTCTGCTTTGAGTCCGTAAATATCTGTGTAAAAATAGGTCAGATAGGTCACTAAGGTCTGAAAAACAAGGTTGGCTGCCAGGTCTCCCAGGCTGTACCCCACTTTCTCCGTTACCGATATTTTTTGTGGCTGATTATCCATTGAATTTGATATGATTTTCTATGTTAAATTATTTTTTTTCTGTTGTAAAAGGTGAAGCAGGAAGTCCGCTTTTGTTTTTAAGATTGCCGTCAGGGTTATCTGCCCAATCGTAGCGTACAGCAACAGGACTTTTTACCTGATCATCCCATACAATGACTTTATTACCCTCTGTTTTTGCATTTGCCCATTGGTAGCTTCCATCTTTCTGCTTTATGGCAAAACCTTTGAGGTTTCCCTGCACCAGGTCATCTGTTCCCGGCTTAAAGGAAAGAATAATTTTATTTCCCTGTATTTTCATAGACTGGTAAACAGGTCCGTCGGCAATTATTTTTTTCCCCTCCCCGATTTTCAGGGCCTGTAAAGCCAGCCTGTCACCCACTGTTTTTTTATTGAGCGGATGAATATCGTTCCATTCTCCCACATCAATGGTTACTGCCAGTCCTGTATAAGGAACATTGAGAGAAACCAGTCTCTGCTGCTCTCTCAGCTCCGCCCAGTTGCTCTCCACAGGAACATCTTTTTTTTCCATGAAATTGGCAAGCTGTACAATAAAGAACGGGAGATCACTTTTATTCCATTTTGAACGCCAGTCTGAAATCATTGTGGACAGCAAGTCTTCGTATTCTTTTGGTTTCCCTGTATTACTTTCTCCCTGGTACCAGATAAATCCTTTGATTTTATAATTGATCAGCGGATTAATCATAGCATTATAAAGTCCTACCGGTTTCCAGCGGATAAACGTTTGTCCGGGAGCCATTTTTCCCATTTTGGCTCCTATTTTATATTTCCATTCACCTTTCAGATCTGTTTTTTGTCCGTCAATTTCCAGATAATAAGGCTTATCGGCAATAAACTGTCCTTTTCCACTACCATTGATGACTCTTACCGTAATGATATTCTTTCCTTCTTTTAAAACACCTTTCGGAATATCGTACCAACGTGGCGGATATTCATAGGTTACATTTCCTACCTTGATTCCATTGATATAAGTAACATCAGCATCTTTTATCCTTCCCAGATTTAAAAATGCGGTTTTCTGATCTGCACCTTTGGGCAGGATAATTTCTTTACGGAACCATACCGAACCGTCAAACGGACCTTCCTGATCCTCCCACGATCCCGGAACCGTCATTGTTTTCCAGTCGGAAGCATTTACATCATCTTTTTCCCAATGCTGATTCAGCCCGATGTCACTCTGATCAAGCTCTGCATACCATGCTTTGCTTACTGACTGTTCCTGGGATTCCGTAGACTGTATCAGGTCATCATTTTGCCATTTTTCTGCTTCAGCCAGATATTCCGGATATTTTTTCAGTGATTTTTCATCCATCCAGGCCTGAACGGGAGAACCTCCCAGACTGGTATGAATGATTCCTACAGGAACTTTATTTTTTCCGTTAAGTTCTTTGGCAAAGAAATAAGCAACCCCTGAAAAATTAAGAATGGTCTGAGGGTCTGTACTTTCCCACTTTCCTCCGTCAAGATCATTTTGCGGAGCTTTAAAATTGTATTTCTGTGGAACTGTGAAGAATCTTATATCGTGATTATTGGCATTTTTAATTTCATTTTCGTAAAGAGGTTTCAGCCTGCGCATCGGAAGTTCCATATTGGATTGTCCTGAAGCTACCCAGACATCACCAATAAGAATATCTTTAAGGGTGATCTCATTAATTGTCATGATATAGGGGCCGCCGGCATTAAATTTTGGAAGCATAAGATTCCAGTTGCCATTTTGGTCAGCTGTGGCATTATAGGTCTTATTGATAAACTTAATCGTAATTTTTTCTCCTGCATCTGCAGATCCCCAGAGCTTCAGATCCTGATTTCTCTGGAGGACCATTCCGTCTGAAACCAAGGCAGGCAGCCTTACTTTTGCATGAAAACTGCAAATTGCTGCCAGAAAAAATAATAAGTTTAGGGTTCTGTTTTTCATGGAAAAATCTGTTTTTTAGTTTTGTTTCAGCTTTATTTCTTTTCGTAATTTCCTTTCAGTAAACGGACTTCTATGACTTTAGCGGTCATTCGTTTTTCTTCTGCCAGAAATTTTACAGTAAGATTTTCTTTATTCTTCTCTGAATCCGGTATCGGAACGACAATATATTGAGTGGAGCTTCCAGACTTTCCTTCCAGATTCTGAGCAATGATTTTTTTACCATTGATCTCAACATTCAGCGTACGGTTGGTATTGGCATCAAAATATAGCAGGTAAAGATAGGAAGCATTTTTTTCGCTATTTTTCATCTGGTAACTGAACCAGCCTTTCGCCTCACGGAAATGCCGGTCTTCCATATAGCCTGTCCCGGAATCTTTGCTTTCTATAAAATGATCTGATTCCGGTTGCTGTTCTCCCAGTTGAATCTTATCTGTGGTGATCATATCCAGCTTTATGATTTCCTGTTCTTCTTTTGCTCTCTGTTTCAGTATATTTTCTATTCCGTTTTTGTCAGCTTGCGGCCAGTACAGGATATATCTTTCTTCCTGAATGCTGTAAAACGGCACAAGACTGATTCCTTCTCCGAATTTCTCAGATGGATAAAGACCTTTAACAACAAAATTTAGCGGTGTATTGTCCAAAGGCGTAACATGACTGACAATCTCGGAAGGATTTCCAAGGATAACGGGTATTTCGTTTAAGGGAATCTGGGGGCCGTGAGCAATATGACCGCCTCTGCTGTCATCCGCAAGAAGTCCCTGCTGGTTTTCGGTTCCGTATTTTGCGGCAAGTACTACAGGTCCGTATTTAAATGCATAATAATTGGAGTGGTCAGGTAATTGTTCCGCGGAAAGATGCATGGGTAAATTCATTTTCACGACATCTCCTTTCTGCCATTTTTTAGTCAGTGTAAAATAGCCGTCGGAACCACGCTGTACTTTTTCCTGTTTTCCGTTGATCAGAATTTTTACTTCCGAAGGAGATGTCCATTCCGGGCATCTCAGTTTTAGATCAAATTCTGACTTTCCTGCAGCATCAAAGATCAATGTTGTTTCAGGAACTTCGGGGAAGTTATTGACCTGACGAAGTACTACTTTTTGCTGTTTCCATGTGAGTATGGAAGGGATAAACAGATTCACATATAAATCCTTATCCGACCGGGCATAAATCATTTCTCCATATTTAGCGTGATTTTCCATTCCGGATCCCACACAACACCAAAAACTGGTCTGAGGTTGTGAATAAACCCTGTAATGGCCGGGACGCATTGGAGTGAAATACACAAAACCACCATCATTATGATTTTCTGTAGAAAGGATATGATTATACAATGCCTTTTCATAATAATCCATATAATATGATGCAGGCATCGTTGCAAACAATTCTTTGGTCAGTTTGAGCATATTGTAGGTATTGCAGGTTTCCGGACCTTCAATACTTTTTATCATACTGCTGAAATCATTGACGGGATTAAAATGCTCACTTACGCTGTTTCCTCCGATAATGGAGGACCTTTTCTCAGTAATATTGTGCCAGAAAAAATCAGCAGCATTATTCCAGGACATATTGTTTTCAAGATCGGCAATGCGTTTGTAACCTATCACTTTTGGAATCTGTGTATTGGCATGAAGACCCGTAAGCTTATCTTCTCCGGACAAAAGCGGAGTAAGGATCGCCTGATCTGAAAACCGGTGAGCCAGCTGCAGGTATCTTTTATCGTGAGTGATATCATAAACATCTGCGAAAACTTCATTGAGCCCGCCATGTTCACTGCGTAGCATTTCCTGTATCTGTTCATCAGAAAGTCCTGAAACTTCCTTCGCCATCCAATCTGTAAGTCTTATGAGTATCTTCTTTGCTTTTTCGCTTTTTGCATACCAATAGGCGTCACGCAGTCCTGCATACAGTTTGTGAATGTTATACAAAGGTACCCATCGGTCATTCAAACCAAAGCTTGAGGCCCGTATATTTCCCTGTTCAATCTCTTTCCAGATTTTTTTCCCGTCAGGAACTCCGGAGAGGTATCCATCCGGAGAGGTATTCTGGCAGCGCTCCAGCTCACTGGTCATATAATCAAGTCTCTGCTTTATATTGAGATCTCCTGTAGAGGCATACATTAAAGCCAATGCCGAAATATAGTGTCCTCCTATATGACCATCCAGTCCTGTACTTTCCCAGTTAGGATAATTTTCTGCTTTTGGTTTCAGCCCCGCTTCTTTAAGGTAAGGTGCAAGAAGCCTGTCCGGCTCCATAGCCATGATATACTTACGGTCTGCCGTCATTGCTCTATTGAAAACACTCTCCGATAACTTTACCGTTTCCAAAGGGAAATAACGAATTTTCTTCTTTACCTGTGCGGAGGTAAATGAAGCAAAACATAATAAAACAATTGAAAGTTTTCGGCTCATTAATAAATGTTAATTCAACATTTCTAAAATAATGGAAAGAATCTACATACGAAACATTTTTACCGCCCGCTTCAATTGGTTATCCATTTAAAATCTCTGATAAAGCCCTAAAAACAATAAAAAGCACCACCCTTATCATCAAAAATAAGATTACCATTTTACAGAAAAACAGGACTCCTGAATGATAGAGATTCCTTATAAAAATGAATTCAGAATGTGTTTTAATAAAATTTTCAATAATATCACAAATACCTTATCGTATTTTTAACGTTAAGCCTTTTTACTTATTTATTATTTACATCAACCTTAATTTTAACATAACTTTAACATTAAGTTCATATCTATTTAACCTGATTTGGTCTGTATTGGTCCGTTTTAACAACAATTTTAGCTCCCAAAAACAGGTACAGCCCATTGTTTTATTAATAATAAATGATCTATTAAAAAGTGTATAAATCACAATTAAATAAAATTATACCTATAAAAAATTTACCTTTGTATAAAATATAAAAGATGACTGAGGATTACTCCCAATATCCCAAACACCTTGTTGCTGTTGACTGCATCATTTTCGGTTTTGACGGTGAAAATCTTAAAATCCTTTTAGTAAAGAGAAATTTTGAACCACAGATGGGCGAATGGTCTCTGATGGGTGGCTTTATCGGTAATGATGAGACTTCTGACGAAGCAGCAAACAGGGTTCTGCATACTTTGACGGGTCTTGAAAATATTTATCTTGAGCAGCTGAAGTGCTATACGGAAATTAAACGTGAACCTACAGCCAGAATTATGTCAATTTCCTATTATGCGTTGATCAATATTGAAAAAGACATTCAGATCAATGATCAATACAGTGCACAATGGTTTGAATTCCAAAATGCCCCCAGCCTTATTTTTGATCATAATGATATGGTACGGGATGCAGCAGCCAGATTGAGAAGAAGAGCATCCACCGGGCCTATAGGCTTTGAGCTTCTTCCCGAAAAATTCACGATGAAGGATCTCCAGAACCTTTATGAAGCCATTCTGAGTGAGAAATTCGACAAACGTAATTTTACCAGCAAGATCAACAGTATGGATATTCTTGTGAATACCAATAAGAAGGACATGACCTCTTCCAGAAAAGGATCTTTTCTTTATCGCTTTGACGAAAAAAAATACAAGAAAAAAATTTCGCAGGGATTTATGTTTAAAATCTGATACTCAAAACCTGTTTAATTTTTTTCGGATAAGAGAGTTTCCAGAATTATTTATTAATTTAATCTCTAAACTTTTACCCCTTCGCCTACCTTCTATTACACTAAGATAAATAGTATGAAATCTCGTTTTTGCGAGATTTTTTTTGCTAATATGAACAACTTTCAAGCAAGGTAAATAGTAATTCCGTCTTTTCTGATGTGTATCTTAATGAAAATTTATGATAAGGTTTTTTATTTCGCCCTATTTATATACATTATGACTATCTAACAATTGTTCTATTTATGATATTAAATTTTACGTTAATTTTCAATAAAATATTGTTTTATATTTAATAATATTAGTACTTTTATAAATATACAATAACAAAAATTAATAAGGTTTAATATTTTCACAATACCCTGCTTGCTTTCATTTAAGTAGGTCTGCTCGGAAAGTAATTATTCAATCTTTTACTTACAACTGTTCCTGAAGAATCTTACCAAACGATTGTACTTTTTATATAAATACAACCGAAACTATTATTATTTCCACAAGAAGATGGAAACCGAAGCATTGATGGCTAAAAAATAAAATTAATAATCACCCTTAATATTAATATATAAATTATGAGAACAAACAAAATGTGGTTACTTCTAGCATTTCTATTAACCATTCTTTCCAGCTGCTCCCGGATGGAGGAAAAAATTTTACTAGAAGAATCTGAAAAAAATCTAAATGCCAAAGCAGATGCATCTTTATTGGAAATGATACCGCCCTTGCATGTGGGCGGCAAATACCTCAAAGATCCCTGTGGCAATAACGTTGTCTTACATGGTGTTGCCATAACACCCAGCCCATGGTTCAATGGCTGTCAATATGGTGCCAATTCCGGCTACTGTACCTGGGACAATTACAATGTACAGGGAGCGCTGAACTATAACAAAGCTGTTATAAGCAAACTCAGCAGCACCGCTGATGGCTGGTATCTCAATTACATTCGCCTTCACATCGATCCTTATTGGACCAATGATCCTGGCCCAGCTATTCCAGAGAACGATATCTCAAGATTCAATTATAACCGCCTGGTAACTTATACTGACCAAGTAATCATCCCACTGATCAATCATGCCCGGAGCCGAGGAATGTATGTCATTCTACGCCCACCAGGCGTATGTCCGAATCGTATTGCTGTAAACGACGCCTATCATAGTTACCTTAAAACCGTATGGACCTTTCTTTCACAACACCCCGGATTGAAGAATGCGGACAACGTGATGTTTGAATTAGCCAACGAACCTGTTGAAATCCTAGGGACAAACGGTACATGGGGTACTGTAGGAAACGAACATTTTGCGGCACTCAAAAACTTCTTTCAGCCATTGGTCAACATCATTCGCAACAATGGAGCCAATAATGTTTGCTGGATACCGGGTACGGGCTGGCAATCGCATTATCAGGGCTATGTCAATAATCCGATCACCGGTGGTAATATTGGCTATGCTGTTCACATATATCCGGGCTACTGGGGTGGTGTCAATAACTATCAATCCTTTCAAAATGCATGGAATATCAATGTTAAACCGGTTGCAGACATTGCACCGATTGCCATTACCGAGACCGACTGGGCTCCACAAGGATATGGAACCTTCGGCATTGGTAATACCGGTACGGCAGGCGGAAGCGGATTTGGCGCCAATTTAAAATACATTGTGGATCAGTCAGGAAATGTAAGCTGGAATGTTCTTGCCCCGGATAATCTCCTCCACAAGGGCGATCCTAATGCAGGAACAGCCTACAACAACGATTGGGAAGCCTGCGCCGCCCCAGTTAAACAATGGTTTCAGCAATATGCAGCATCTAACTATCCTGTTTCAAATTGTAATTCAACCAGCAGTCTGGTTAATAATGGTATTTACGAAATCGAATTTCAGACCGATTCCAACAAAGTACTTGATCTGAAATCCGGAGAGGACGCCAATGGCTCAGTGTTAAGACCATGGACGAGGAATGGTGCTGCCGCACAACGATGGGTTGCTATTGACGCGGGCAATGGCTACTGGCGTTTTGTGTCTAAAGCCAGCGCATCCAATCGCTGCATTGATCTGGCCAGTAACAGCAATACATTGGGAACTGCAATCCGGCTTTGGCAGAATTATGGTAATGATGCACAGACCTGGCAGGTAGTCGCCGCTTCCAATGGTTATTACAAAATCCTATCCAAGGTGGATGCCACCCGTGGCTGGGATATCCCCAACTGTACTATGGACGGCAATTCAAACTTACGCCTTTGGGATTATTACGGTACCTCATGTCAATTGTTCAAGTTCAAATTTATAGCGATGAACTGATACCAATAAAAAATAGGATGCCTTTTTAGCATCCTATTTTTATTATTTGTGAAAAGTCAATTTGCTTCGCAAGTCAATGGTGAATTTCTAAAATTGACAAGTGAAACGAATTCACTATTGAATATTCACTTTTGTTATGCCCTTAATTTATATTTTATGTGAAAAGTCAATTTGCTTCGCAAGTCAATGATGAATTTCTAAAATTGACAAGTGAAACGAATTCACTATTGAATATTCACTTTTGTTATGTATTAAATTTATCTCTTATGTGAAAAGTCAATTTTTGCTTTCGCAAGTCAATGGTGAATTTCTAAAAATTGACAAGTGAAACGAATTCACTATTGATCATTCGCTTTTTTATGGGTTCAATGTCTACCAAAACCTTACATATAATGCGGTCAGTAAAAGCAGCGTCAGTACTATCAAAACTAACGTTCTATTATCCACTTTAAACATAGTTGCATCAATGGCAAAGGCTTTAGGATTGACCTTTGGCCCTGCAAGGCTGATCAGAATCATTACCACAATCGTGATAAAAAAGGACCATCCCATATTGATCAGGAAAGGAATTTCTGTAATGGTATGTACCACCCCATTCTCCAATTTTTCATAAGTAAATGCTGTATACATTAAGGTTTCTTTTCCAAAAATACCTACTGCAAAGCTGTTGAAAAAAATGGCAAGGACAAACCCTAAAATTACGCCTACCAGAGCGGCTGTTCCGGTTGTCCTTTTCCAGAACATTCCCAGGAGAAACATGGCAAAAACTCCAGGGCTGATAAAGCCCGTATATTTTTGAATAAATGTAAAGCCTCCTTCGCCACCTATTCCCAAAACATCTGTCCAGGTAAAGGCCAATGCTGCCATCATTGCAATAATAATTACCCAGCGGCCTGTTCTCACCATCTGGATTTCTGTGGCATCTGCTTTAAGGTATTTCTTATAGATATCGAGTGTAAATATGGTGGAAATACTGTTTACTTTTCCAGCCAGAGAAGCTACAATCGCGGCTGTCAACGCAGCAATTGCCAATCCTTTAAGCCCTACAGGCAAGAATCCAAGTATTGCAGAGTATGCTCCGTCTTTTACTCCGTTGAATCCCGGAAGGTGTCCTTTGGAATATAAAACATACGCTGCGATTCCCGGAAGCATCACAATCACAGGCATGAATAGTTTCAGAAAACCTGCAAATAAAATTCCTGTCCTTGCCGTTTTCAGATCTGCTCCCAAAGCCCTCTGCGTAATATACTGATTGCATCCCCAGTAATTCAGATTCACAATCCACTGACCTGCAAAGTACATGGCCAAGCCCGGTAAAACAACATATTTTTGCACTTCCAGATTCTGAGGCATTGCCAAAGTAGTGGTGGTGATTTTTGGCTTTTCAAGAATCAGCTTAAAATGCTGAGGGGCTTCATTGATCAGGGTATTAAATCCGGCCAAAGCATTTCCTACCGCAGCCCCGTTAATTCTTTGATCAACAATCTGCAAAGCCATATAAACGGTTGCAAAACCTCCGATAATAAGGACAGCCACCTGTATAACGTCTGTGTATCCTATCACTTTCATCCCTCCAAGGCCAATAAGAAGCGCCATAAGTAGAAGGGCGATCATAATACCGTGCAGATGCTCTCCTCCCAGTAAGGTATCAATAGCGAGGGCTCCCAGGTAAAGGATGGAAGTAAGATTCACGATCACATACAGAAACAGCCAGAATACCGCCATGATCAGTGAAACAGATTTATTATATCTTCTCTCCAGAAACTGGGGCATGGTATAAATCTTATTTTTAAGATAGATAGGCATGAACCAGACGGCAATAATGATCAATGCAACGGCAGCAATCCATTCATAGGCAGCAACGGCAATTCCTACAAAAAAACCTTCGCCGCTCATCCCGATGAACTGTTCAGCAGAGATATTGGACGCTATTAAACTGGCTCCGATAGCCCACCAGGTCAAAGATCCTTCCGCAAGGAAATAATCTTTACTTCCTGTAGATTCTGACTTTTTCTTTTTATAGATCCATAATCCGTAGGAAGCTACCACTACAAAATAGATCAGGAATATGATGATATCAATAGTTGCTAATTTTCCCATAGTTTACTTTTTAACGGAGAATTTATAAATGGTTTTAGAATGGTATTTCTGTCCGGGTTTCAGTTCTGTGGAAGGAAAAGAAGCCTGGTTAGGTGAATCCGGGAAATGCTGAGTCTCTAAGCAGAATCCTGTCCTGAATTCATTTTTACCACCGGTTTTGGTATCAAATTTTCCATCAAGGAAATTTCCGGAATAAAACTGCACACCGGGTTCATCTGTGAATACCTCCATCAATCTTCCCGTTCCCTGGTGATACACTTTGGCGATACTTCTCATGCCTTTTCCATTCAGAATCCAGTTATGGTCATATCCTTTTCCTTTTTTCAGCTGATCGTCGTCTGCATTGATATCTTTTCCGATGGCTTTCGAAACCGTGAAGTCAAAGGAAGTTCCTTTTACTGCTTTCTGCTCACCGGTAGGAATCAATGTTTCATTGACTGGAAGGAATTGATCAGCATTAATCTGCAGTTCATGATCGGTAATCGGTTTTGTAAAATTTCCTGACAGGTTAAAGTAAGAATGCTGGGTAAGGTTCACCACGGTAGGCTTATCGGTTTCTGCCTCATAAGAAATTTCCAGGGCATTGTCGTCTGTAAGGGTGTAAAAAACGGTTGTTGTTAATTTTCCCGGATATCCTTCTTCCCCATCTGCGCTGATATAGGTTAATTTCAACGTTGGGAATTTTGCGTCTTTTACCGGTTCAATATTCCAGAATCTGGTATGAAATCCTTCTTTTCCTCCGTGAAGGCTGTTGGTGCCATCATTTTTATCAATTTCATATGCTTTACCTTCCAGTGTGAATTTTGCATTGGCAATCCTGTTCCCGTATCTTCCAATTAAAGCACCGAAATAATAGGGGTTACCATTGAAATATCCTTCAGGTTTTGTAAAGCCCAATACAACATCCTCGTATTTTCCATTCCTGTCCGGCGCGGTTAATGAGGTGATAATTCCACCGAAGTTGATGACCTCAACTTTCATCCCGTTTTTATTGGTTAAAGTGTATTTTTTAATGGAATCACCTTTTGGCGAAACTCCATAATCTGAAGTGTGAATATTATCCATTTTTTTTGAAATATCCTGTTTGCTATTTTCTTTTTGACAGCCGAAAATAATTAAAAATAATAAAATAAGAATGCCGTTATATGTTGTTTTTCTCATAATTATTTACATATATTTTAAAATCAGTTAACGATAATACATTTCGTTCCATCGAAGTGTATTTTTGAAATTACGTATTTTGGTATCTTCATCAATGATTAATGATTCAATACCTGCTATTTCCGCAAAATCCTCCAGTTGTTCTGCCGAAATATTCTCACTGTAGCAAGTGTGATGTGCACCTCCTGCCAGTATCCATGCTTCTGCTGCCGTATATAAATCAGGAAGAGGTTTCCACAGAACCCTTGCTACCGGAAGTTTTGGCATATCTTCTGTAATTTCTAACGCTCTTGTTTTATTGATTAAGAGTCTGAAATGATTTCCAAAGTCCATTAAAGCTGCGTTCAGAGAATCGATATTTCCTCTGGAATTGAAGACAAGGCGAACCGGATCTGCTTTCCCCCCGATTCCCAAAGAATGGATCTCACATGAAGGTTTTCCGTTTGCCAGCACAGGATCTACTTCCAGCATATGGGAACCAAGAATGGAAGGATTGGAAGGGTCTAAATGATAAGTGTAATCTTCCATAAAAGCATTTCCGCCTTCAAGCCCCTGCCCCATTGTCTTCATAGCACGTACCAATGCCGCCGTTTTCCAGTCTCCTTCTCCTGCGAATCCGTATCCTTTCTGCATCAGGCGCTGCACGGCAATTCCCGGCAGCTGTTCCAACCCGTGAAGATCTTCAAAAGTATCTGAAAATCCTTTAAATCTTCCTTCTTTTAAAAATTTTTCAAGACCTAATTCAATTTTTGCAGCGGTGTACAGCGAACTTCTGTTGGCACCTCCTTCCAAAAGAGATTCTGCCATGTGATAAGAAGATTCATATTCTTCCATCAGACTTTTTATTTCGCCTTCACCTACGGAATTAATCACTCCGACAAGATCTCCGATTCCCCAGGTATTGACTGAAAAACCGAACTTTGTTTCTGCTTCCACTTTGTCACCATCAGTCACGGCTACAAATCTCATATTATCCCCGAAACGGGCAAATTTAGCTCCCTGCCAGTCATCCCAGCCTGCAGCAACACGACTCCAGTCACCAATCTGCTTCTGAACTCTTTCTTCGGACCAATGCCCCACCACTACTTTTCTGTTCTTTCGGAGCCTGCTTACCATAAAACCAAATTCGCGGTCACCGTGAGCGGCCTGGTTAAGATTCATAAAATCCATATCCATCGTAGACCACGGAATATCTCTGTTGAATTGGGTATGCAGGTGCAGAAGGGGTTTCTGTAAGATTTTCAGTCCCCTGATCCACATTTTAGCGGGTGAAAAGGTATGCATCCATGTGATTACTCCTATACAGTTTTCTGCATGATTGGCTGCTGCAATGGTTTCAAATATCTCTTCGGTAGTTTTTACCGTTGGCTTTAGCATAACTTTTACCGGGATGAAAGAAGATTTTTCGAACTCTTCCACAATTTTCCTTGAATGGTCTGCTACCTGTGCCAGTGTTTCCGGTCCGTATAAATGCTGACTTCCTGTGATGAACCAGATTTCCTTGGTATTGAGAGGTGTTAACATAATTTGTTGATCGTTGAGTTAATAGTTGTTTTTGTTGAGGTGTTTAGTGTATAAATTACTGTCCGTAATAAGCATTCTTACCATGTTTACGTTCATAGTGTTTTTTGATAAGTGCGTCTTTCAGACGTTCTGCATCAGGATTTATCTGCCTGGTGAGATAAGCCATCTCGGCAATGGTCTCCAGCACTTTGCTATTGTAGACTGCCTTCTCTGCATTTTTACCCCAGGTGAAAGGACCATGGTTTCCAATCAGAACCATTTCTACTTCTTCCGGGGAGAGCTGCTTTTCTTTAAAGCATTCCAGGATCTGTATTCCAGTATTGTATTCATAATTTCCTTCGATCAGATCGTCACGCATCGGTGGTGCACAGGGAATATCTGTCGTGAGATGGTCTGCATGGGTGGTTCCGAAAACAGGAATATCCATTTGTGCCTGTGCCCACGCTACGGAATAGATCGCATGAGTGTGCGAAATCCCGCCGATATTTTCCCAGTTTTTGTACAGGTAAGCATGTGTTTTTGTATCGGAAGAGGGTCTGAGCCTGCCTTCAATGACATTGGCATCAAAGTCCAAAATCACCATATCTTCCGGCTTTAAAACATCATAGGGAACGCCGCTTGGCTTAATGGCAAAAATGCCCTTGTCGCAGTCTACAGCACTTACATTTCCAAATGTATAGACCACCAGTTTCAGTGCATCCAGCTGCATATTGGCTTCATAACATTCTCTTTGGAGTTCTTTATATATGTTCATTTGAGTGTAATTCAAAAGGTTAATATTTCGAGAATCAGGAGTTCTGAAGTTCTTTCCTGCTATTTTTTAATTTGGTATTATATTCTACAAAATCAGCGAGTTTCTGGTATTGCTGCATTAAGTCTCTATATTGCTGTACTTCCTCAGCTTTCGGTTGATATTCCGCCTCAAATCCAGAGCCCATTTCCATGCTTGCTTCCTGAACGGTCGGATAAATTCCGGCTGATACAGCAGCATAAACAGCGGCCCCCAAAGCGGGAGTCTGGTCTGAAGCGGCAACAGCAATTGGCATATCCAGAACATTGGCCAATGTCTGCATGATAAACGGTGATTTTCTTGCTACTCCCCCGATACCGATCACTTTATTGATTTTCAGGCCTTCTTCTTCAAAACGGTCAACGATCTTTTTAGCTCCGAAGCAAATGGCATTGACCAAAGCTTTGAAGATATGGGGCGCCTTTGTTCCCAGAGAAAGCTGGCTGATAGCTGCTTTAAGTTCCTGGTCTGCATCCGGTGTTCTTCTTCCGTTTACCCAGTCCAATGCCACGGGAACAGTATCTGAAAGAGAAATTTTTTCTGCTTCAAGGGTTAATTTTCTGATAAGCTCATGCTCCATTTCATCCAGAAGATTTGCCTTCTGTTCTTCTGAAATACTCTCGGAATGCATCATAATCTGGTGAACCGGCCACATCAGAATATCTTTATACCATGCCAGTACATCTCCAAATGCAGACTGCCCTGCTTCCAGCCCTATCAATCCGGGAATTACGGAGCCATCAACCTGTCCGCAGATTCCTTTTACTGTTGTATTCCCGATGGCCTCTCCTGAAGCCACCATGATATCACAGGTAGAGGTTCCCATAATCCTGATCAGTGTATTTTCTTCAACTTTAGCCCCCACTGCTCCTGCATGGGCATCGAAAGTTCCAACAGTGATAATGGTATTGGTTGTTAGTCCTGTTTTTTCAGCCCATTTTTCATTCAGGTGGCCGGCAATCTCATCTGAAGTATACGTTTCCCGGTATAATCTTTCCCTCAGCTTTCCCAGAGAGGGATCAAGCCTGTTGAGAAATTCTTCAGAAGGCAAACCGTCCCATGATTCATGCCACATTGCTTTGTGACCTGCTGCACAACGGCTTCTTTTGAAAGTTGCAAGGTCCTTATGATCTGATAAAAGAAATGTCATGTAATCACAGTGTTCCATCCAGCTGTAAGCCGCATTTTTCACCTCTGCATCCACTCTGCTGATGTGTAATATTTTGGCCCAAAACCATTCCGAAGAATAGATTCCCCCTTCAAACTTTGTGTAATCTTCCCCGCCCCATGTCCTGGCAAGGGTATTGATCTCTTCGGCTTCCTGGATAGCGGTATGGTCTTTCCAGAGAATCATCATGGCATTGGGGTTCTCTTCAAATCCAGGAACCAGTGCCAGAGCTGTTCCATCACTTGTTACAGGAAGTGGTGAAGAGCCTGTAGTATCAATACAAATACTAACGATCTGCTCAGGCTGTATTCCGCTTTCTTTTACTACTTCTGAAATAGTTTTCTCCAGACCTTCTATATGATCTGAAGGATGCTGTCTGAAACTGTTTTCCGATGGATTGCAAAATTTACCCGCTTTCCATCGCTGGTAATAACTAACTGAGGAAGCTACTTCTGCTCCGTTTTCTGTGTCAATAAGGACGGCACGCACGGAATCTGTACCATAGTCCAGCCCGATAACATATTTTTTCATGGGAAACGTTTTTGATGATTGAGATTTTAATTTCTGATGATGAGATAAAAACAAATATAAGATTCTATTTTAAATAAATGTAAAAAATACACTTATTTTTTATAGTAAATTAATTATCAAATAATTAAATTGTTTTTGCCTTTAAAACCACTAAAGAATTGGCAGGAATTTCTGTTGAGATTTCACCATTTTTTGGTTCAGAAATCTCTTCTTTAGGTTTTATAGGTTCAGCATCAAAACTATTTTCACTGGAAAGCTGTGATGCAGTCAGAAATATTTTGGTTAGTTTTTTGCCGATTTTCAGAGTTCCGATATTGATATGGATGATTTTAGCCTGAGTATCAGTATTAACTATTTTAATAATGATCTCATTTGTTTTTGCATCCTTCACTGCTGTAGCATATAACTTTTCCTGCCCTGATAAAGCTTTCCCGCTACTTTCAATTTTCAGTAAATCCGTTCCTTTGTTATTGGAGAATAATTTCTGAACATAATAATTCGGAGTAGCATAGGATTTCAGGTTGTTGAACCAAATCAGGTCAGGGGTCCACTGCCAGCCATCAGCATGGGCAAAAAGCGGTGCATAGGAAGTCATATGGACCACATCTGCATTTCTTTCAAGACCGGTCATAAAAGCAGCTTCTGAAAGGGCTGTCAGCCAGTTGTTCTTATTATCAGGTTTTACCACGCCAACAGACTGGGCTGCATATTCTCCTGCGAAAACTTTAGGTCCGGAACGGTCATAATGATCATATCTTCCGGCATTTTTCATGAACCATTCGGGAGAGTTGTAATAATGCTCATCTACCATCTGCGCGTTAAGCTGTTTCAATTCTTTCCATCCGTATTCGAAGAATTCTCCATCGGGAGAAGGTCCGCTGCCGGAGATAATTTTAATGTCAGGATATTTTGCGTGAATAGCTTTTTCAAAAACTTTATAACGTTCGATATAATCCGCTCCCCACTGTTCGTTCCCCACTCCGATAAATTTTAAATTAAAAGGCTTTGGATGTCCCATTTCAGAACGGATTCTCCCCCATTTTGTTCCGGAATCTCCGTTGGCAAATTCAATTAGATCCAGAGCATCCTGAACATATGGATCCAGATCTTCCATTTTCACCAGCTCTGCGGTATTGAACTGGCAAGCCATTCCGCAGCTCAGAATAGGAACAGGTTCTGCGCCTAGATCTTCGGAAAGCTGGAAGTATTCAAAAAATCCTAACCCGAAAGACTGTCCGTAATCCGGTGTAAGGCGATGCGGAAATCCTGTACTCCATTTATTGATGAGATATTCCCGGTCTGCCACATTTCCTACTGTTTTTTTCCACTGATACCGTTCAGCCAACGTTCTTCCTTCTACAATACAACCTCCGGGAAACCGTAAAAATCCGGGTTGCAAATCATATAGTTTCTGAACGAGATCTTTTCGTAAACCTCCTTTTCGGCCTTTCCAGGTATCCTGAGGGAAAAGTGAGATCATATCCATATTGACAATACCGTTTCCGGTAAATGTGATCCGCAGTTTTGCTTTTTCAACGGTTTGCAGTGATTTTAAAACCGCTGTATATTTCTGCCATTCTTTTCCTTTTATAAGGGTAGAGGCAGAAGAAATTTCTTTACCGTTTTCATCAACAAGGCTTGCATTGACCGCAGAAATAGTTCCTGAAACATTCTCCAGATCAAAACTGAAATCATAATTTTCACCCTGATGAAGCCCTATTCCTCTGAATCCTTCATTCTCCAGAAGGTAATTTTTATCATTCAGAACGGTAATTCTCGCATAATTTCTATTGGCTTTGGTATGATCGGAATAAATGGTCAGAAAGCCGGAATCCAGGTTAGGAGAAAGCGTTTTTGTATTAGGTTGTTTCCATCCTGTAAGGGGTTCATCAAATTCAAAACTGCGGTTTTTAATCAGTTCAGCGTATATTCCTCCGTCTGCTGCAAAATTGATGTCTTCAAAGAAAACACCGTACATGGTAGGCTGTATTTTAATATTTGCAATAGGTTCTTTTAAATCCAGGTTATAGGTACGGACTTTATTATTTTGAGCCGAAAAAAAAGTGGCACTGAGAGAAATCGCGATGGAAAATATTTTGTTTTTTGTAGCCATTAAAATTTATTTTGTAAAATCATGATGCATATAAACAAAGCCATCACAACCATATTGTATGATGACTTTGGATTCAATTTACTCTTTGACAAATTTTTGTTTTACCACCACATTATTTTTATGAGTAACCTCAATAAAATAAATACCGGCAGGCATATCTGCCACATTGATTTGGTTTTTCCCTGAATTTATTTTCAATCCGGATCTGATGACGCTTCCTCTTCCATCAAAAATTGTTGCGGTAGCTTCTGAAAAATCAGAATTAATAAAAAGATCTGCTTTTACAGGATTCGGATATATTTTAACCTGCTCTTTTTTTGCCCCAGCAAGAAGATTACTGACACTTAACACTCCAAAATTCAAAGGAAGAACGTTGGCAGAATATGTATTTTCTTCTGTAAGATAGGCTTTGAAAGAGCTTATTAAAGGTTCGCTTCCTGCTGCAACTTTATAAAATCCTGTTACTCCATTTTCTGTTTTCAGAACATAGGCATTGGTCGGAACTTTAATGCTCTGATAAACTCCGTTCATCTGGTTGACAGTGATTGCCTTAGGTGTGGAAACATTTCCTGAGCCGTTGAAAGTAATATTTCCTGTCGCATTAATGATTACCGGAGTATTCGCAGGAATAATCCCGTTTGAAATTGCGGTACAGGTGATATTGCCTGCTCCGGGTAACATCGTATAAACAGTAACTCCGGATGGTATATTAGCCTGAAATGGCAAGATCAGCACATCATAGCCATTAAATGTACGGTTGTAAGAAGCTGTAGTCGCTGTGAAGTTAAACGGCACCTGAAAATCCATACCCTGGCCAGAAAGGATAAGATTTGAACAGGCCGTACCTGAAATCACATTATTGGCAGATGAGCTAACATTTGAATTCACATAATAGATACTGTTGGTATTGGCACTCATAGGCTGCCAGTTATTGGAGGAATTACTCCCTGCTGCATTTCTGAAATCCACCGAAGTATAGTATCCGTTTTCCAGGGCATCCATCAGACTGCTGTCACTGCCGGAATAGGTGCCTGCAAATTTTGAAGCATTTTCATTTCCCACATTGAAATAAACATCTCCCAGATTAAGCGTCAGTACAGAACCATAGTTGGAATTTCTCAATCCTAAAATTCCTTTGCACCCGTCTGTAAGAGCCTGTCTTGAAATATCGAATGTGATATCGAAATTTCCTCCCTGCGGAAAATTAATCTTTCCGTAATTATACGATTTCGTCACGCCCTGGCTGTTGATATAGTATAAAGTTGTATTGTCCGAATAGCTTTGTCCCGCCGTTGTATAGCTGTTTACATGAAATACCAGTTTGTTGTACCTGTCATTCAGCTGAAGATATCCGTTAGCCGCTGTCATATTATTACTGATCAGAGGGCTTGGATTGGAGAATGTCACTGTTGTGTTACTGATATTGAATCCTGTACCAAAAGCTGCATTGGTGGCAGTTTGTGTTTCAATTTTATTATAATGAATATCACCACCCGTCATTAGAGAAGCTGGTCTGTCGCCGCTTTTATTAAAAACAAAAGTCATGACACTGGAAGGGCTGATCTCAGCATTGGGACGGAATGTCGGTGTACTCATTGAAAGAGGCGTGCTCACCATATTGGATTGCGTATTGGTAAGCACTTTCGTTCCTGAAGTCGTGTAAAAGGGCAGATCAACTTTCAAACTATAAGCATTCTGAGAAGGATTAATGACCATAAGAACAACCTGATTCCCATCCTGAGAAATATAGGAAGAGCCTTGTAAAACTCCTGTATTGTCATTCCATTTCGCATCTATCCTTGTTTTTCCTGTTGTGTATTTGGCATAATGTGAAAGGATATAGCCTCTTTTGGTCATTACGCCTGCGGTAGTCCCGTAAGTTCCGTCACCCATTAAACCATAATATCGTTTGGCAGAGTAATGGATCCAGGCATTTATATTTCCTAATAATGCATTATTGACACTGCTGGCAAAGGTAAAGGCGTCAGTATTCCAGCTAAAATCCCGTGCCGGTTGGGTGGATGAAGAGTTCCAGTTGATCAGATATTCAGTCTGCCAGATTTCTTTATTATAATTCTGAAATTGCTTGTAGGTAGACTGGATGAGTCCATACTGATGTCCTCCATACACTTCAAAATTGGCCATTGCTGCAGGATCCAGCAAAGCACTGGCAAAATTATCTGTAAATCCAACGCTTTCCGGGGCAATCACTTTACAGTTGATGAGCTGCCCGTAATTTTTGATAAAATTGGTAATTTGTGCAGGTGTCCAGATACATCCCTGATACTGGGCCATTTCATCCGGTTCATTTTGAATGGAAATATAATCAAGATCTACTCCATTGTTCTGAAGGTAGGTAACAAAGTTGTTGAGATAAAGCGCATAATCCTGATAATTTTCGGTTTTCAGATATCCTATCTGCTGTACTCCGTTGGTATCCGTATAAACAGCGTTGACATGATTGTTGGTTTTCCAGGCTGCAGGCATGGTCCACGGAGTGGCAAAAATGGTAAGCCCCATCGATTTTGCGAGCTGTGCCGTAGCCAGTACGGAACTCCAGTTGCTGCTGTTTTCAGGAATATATAATCTCATAATATTATATCCACCTTCACTGGATGCTCCCCAAAGATTCTGAATCTCCGATGTTGTCATATGATTATAGGCAAACTGGGGACTGCAGACAAATCCTCCGAATCCTTTTATTTTCTGATAAGGAATATTCTTGTCAATTTTTACCGTGGTAAGCTGTCCAGAGAGGAAGCAGCTAAAAAAAAGACATAGGGAATGGATGGTAACAAGACTTAAAAGTTTTTTCATATTGTTTTGCTTTAATATTTTTAGTTTTGAGTGTGCATAATTGAGATAAGGGCAATAAACTCCCCTTCAAGACAGTTAATTTTCAAAAACCATCAGGTAAATATCCTGAGTAATATCAGGCAGTGATCTGTTAAATAAAGTTGTTTACAGAATCATCCGCTGTTCTTTTCTCTTCATTTTCTGTCAGGGAACTGTATTTAGATTAGAATGTGAATTAAGAGTACTGTTTCATAATTAAAAGTGTTGTTTATTATCAGTATTTTGTCTTTCAGTGAAGCATTTCACTTTCGGGAGCTCCCAGGTAAGAAGGTTTTAAACCTCCGGTGTTGATCAGTATTTTTTCCAGAACAATGCCGGGCTCAAGCACTCTGAAACGTAACCTATGTTTTCCTGATTGCTGAATTGCATGTTTTGTAGGGGATTTAATGATATGTTCGGACTGCCATCTTCCCAATTCTCCTTTGTAATGGCCATTGAAGTTAACGATCTGTGCAGGCTGATCATCAAACGAAATTTCGTACCGGAGTCCTTTATTATGATTAAAATTTAAAGTAGGTGCTAAAAGAAGTTCAACCTCAAATTCTCCTTTGGATTCAAAATTAATATCGTATTCCAGCCAGATATTTTCTTCAGTTTTTGGATAGGCATTCTGCGGAAATGTTGTCACTCCTGATTTTGTTTTTCCGAAATCAGGAATCACTTCCCAATGGATTCGGTCTGAATTGCTCATTCTTGCAAAATTTTCTGCTTCAATGGAAACATAACCGTTTTTCTCCTGAAACACTTTCTCTTTCGAAGCATTATCATCATACACATAAGTAACTTCAGGCATTATGTTTTCTTTTCCGTCTGCCCAGGTTTTGTATCCTATTCTCATTTGGTCCATCATATGCTGCCACTTTCCGCCGGCAATCTCATTATTGTATTTATGATCCAAATAAGCATTTCTCTCAAAACATTCTTTCACCTTGTCAGCGTAATAATTTGCTTTTAAATCATATTGAGCCGCCAATTCCCTGTTTTTTGCTACAGCATAGTACATTTCGTATAAGTTGCTGCAGGCATCAATTGGATACAGAACCAACTGGTAATAGGCGTCCTGATATTCGGCTGGAATCTGCTCTTTTAAGCGTAAGGCTTCTACTGCCAATGCTCTGTAATCATTTAAAACAGCTTCAAATTCATTATAATTCTGAAGGCTGTATGTTTTGCTGTCAAGGATTTCAGGCGTCACTCTTCTGTTGTATTTGGCATAAAGATTAATCATGCCGGCAATTTCTCTCGCATGTTTTTTTCCAAACTGCTGAGCAGCCCATTTTTCAGTATATTCGAAAAGGTTTTTAGCATTAAACTGCTTTGGATCCCAGGCCATTTCCATGAAAAAACTGATTGGAAATTCCATTGGTTTTAAATCACCCACATTAACAACCCAAAGCTTATCTACCTTATGTTCATAAGAAAGGTTCATCTGTTCCCAGACTCTCTGGATGGGACTGATATTTATCCATTTAGAATTTCTCGGTCCTCCCACATAATCGAAATGGTAATACATTCCATATCCGCCTTTATGCAAAGGTTTTGAAAGGTCGGGAAGCTTTCTTACATTTCCCCAGTTATCATCACAGAACAACAGGATAACATCATCCGGAACTCTCATTCCTTTATCATAATAATCCTGAACTTCTTTATACAATGCCCAGACCTGAGGTGTTTTCTCAGCCTTTTTTCCAGTAACCTCAGCAATGATCTTACGCTGGTCTTTTACAATTTTCTCCAGCAGGGAAATATTGGTTCCCTCTCCCATCGCTTCATCACCATCACCACGCATTCCTACTGTAACGAGCTTTTCCCAGTTTTTGCTTCTCTCGAGTCCGGATTTCCAGAATTTCTGTAAAACGTCTGCATTTTTAGCGTAATCCCAGGTATTTGGGAGGTTATTTTTCTTGATATACCTGTGCCAGTCGGTTTGTGCCAAAGCCATAGGCTCATGGTGGGAAGTTCCCACAACAATACCCATTTCATTAGCCAATGGTCCGCTCAGAGCATCATCGTCATAAAATGCTTTTCCCCACATTGCCGGCCAGATATAATTTCCTTTCAGGCGCAGGATCAGCTCAAAAACTTTTTCGTAGAATTTACTGTTTACTCCACCAAATGTTGCTCTTGCCCATCCTCCGAGTGAAGGTTCCTCATCGTTAAGGAAGATTCCGCGGTATTCTACAGCAGGCTCGCCATCGGTATACCTTCCTTTTTTGAAATATAAATTTTCTTTTACCGGAACCGGAACATCTGCCCAATAATACCATGGTGAAACGCCTATCTGCTGGGACATTTCATAAATTCCGTAAATCGTTCCTCTTTTATCGCTTCCTGCAATCACAATGGCTTCAGAAACTCCCGGAAAAGGATTGCTCACATTCTGAATGATATATTTTTCCCTTTTTCCGGTTAATGCTTTTCCATCCAGTTTTTTTTGCCTAATTAAATCATCAATGACGGATTTTGTCCCTACAGTTCCAATTATCATTAAAGGAGACTGCAATCCTGAAATCTGGTTAAGAATAACTGGCTGTTCTCCTGTCACTTTCTGAAAATCAGTCTGCAGATTTTTCACAGCTCTCATAATCCCCTGATCCATCACGGAGCTGGTAAAAATCGAAAGATTGAGCGTCTTTTCTTTTAAAATGATGCTTTCGGGACTTTTCTCAGCACTGATAAACGGTTCTGCAGCATGGATTTTCAAGCAAAATCCAAACAGCACAGCAAGGACAAATATTTTCAGATGATTCATAATCAGTTTTTTTAAAATTTCAAAAACTTTGTATTCTTTTTACTCAATTCAAACCTTATTGGTTTACTTGTTAATTTCTCAGGACAAAACCTCCCTGCGGCTGCATTTCAATGGTGAAATCTCCTTTAGCATCTGTTTTTACTTCTTTCCCAGATGTGTTTCCTTTTGCATCATCATTGATAAATTTCAAGGCTTTCCCAGCGAACATCGGAAGCTTTATTTTCAGTTTTTTGGTTTGTTTTTCAGCATTCACGCCAGCCACATACCAATGATCCGCATGTCTTCTCGCAACCACAGCATATTTTCCTGGATAGCCGTCTACAAAGATTGTCTCATCCCAAAGGGTCGGAACTTCTTTCATAAAGTCAAGCTGAAATTCTGGTGCATCCGTAAGATTATTCGGCATTACAGCAAACATCTGAACCGGATTCTGAAACAGGACTGCTGTAGCCAACTGAAAGCCGCCTGTGGTATGTCTTTTATTTTTATCCTTATTGGATTCCGTTAAATATTTATTGAGGAAAGTCCCTCCGAATTCCATACTTCCCACTGTATTTCTGATGAAAGGATGAAGTGTCGCAAAAAAAGCTTCCTGTTTACGTACATCTTCTGAAAAATAAAGCATTTCTGAAGCAAGAACAGCTTCGCTTCCTGCATAATTCGGGTACATTACTTCCCAGCCTCTCGGTACGGTCGCTCCATGGAAAATAATGGTTAATCCGTAATCATTGGCATCGGATAGAATGTCTTCGTAAAGACGCATGGTTTCCTGTTTGTCTCCTCCGAAGAAATCCACTTTCAATCCTTTTACTCCTGCTTCTTTCAGCCATTTCATTTCCTTTTTACGTTCAACGGATGAGCTCATTTTATTTCTGGGCCCCATGGGCGCATCATTGGATGCTCCGTTGGAATTATACCAGAGTAACACTCCTACATTTCTGGATTTTGCATACTGAATAAGTTCTTTCATACGGTCTTTGCCTATATTTTTATCCCAAAGCGCATCGATGAGAATAAACTGATATTGCAACGCAGCAGCAAGGTCTATGAATTTCACCTGATCATCATAGTTCATACTTTTGTCCTGCCAAAGAATCCAGCTCCAGGTAGATTTTCCGAACTGATACTCCTGTGAAGGCTCGTACATCGGATCTACCACATCAAAAGGAATGGTGGTTTCCACGATAGGTTTCAGAGAACTGCCCACCGTAATTGTTCTCCACGGCGTTTTACCGGGAAGAGAAACTGCTGCTCCGGTACTTCCGAAGCCATTATTTTCAGCAATGTTCGGATACGCTACTTTATAAAGACTTTTCTCTGTTGTGGTTTCCAAATGGGAAGCGCAGTACATGCTGTTCACTCCTGTCTCAGAAAGTAATATCCAACCTTCATTTCCGATATGAAACAGACCGGGAAAAACATAGCCGTAATCAGATGGTATTCCCAATTCAGCATCGGCTTTATAACCGCTTTCATAGCTTGGTGCTGTACGGGCAAAACCTGTCATTGGTTTCATCATGGGTGAAAGAAAAGTAGTGGTCTGTGACGGAAACCTGTAACCGGTAGCTTCAGACTGTACAACAGCACTCAACCGTTCTTTCATGGGTGGAATATTATAGCGGAAAGCAATATTATTATTACTCACCTGAAATTCAACATCTATTTGATATTGATCTGCATTGACGAAATTAACCGTTAAAGAATTAGCCTTGTAATCAATCTCAGACTTTTTAATTTTTCCGTTTGTATACTTTTTAGAAACTACATCTTTTTTACTGTTAATAAATTTCAGATTCTTTGAAAAATCGGATTCATTGGTTATCAGGCCCAACGGGGATTTTTCAAGCATTATCTTTCCCTGAAAGATCACATTGTACAAGGCTTTTCCCTCTTCTGAAAAAACATAAAGCTTCAAATGTCCGTCAGGACTTGAAATTTCTGCTATCTGTGCAAAGCTTTTGCTGATCAGAAACAAGCTGAAAACGATATATAAAACTTTTTCTCTCATAACTCATTATTTTCAAGAAACGTCCAGTAGTCGAAATACATAATATCAGTTGAGGCTTTTCCATTGAATACAAAATACAGATCATGAATACCGGTAATTTTTTCAGCAATCTGCACTTTTACCGTTTCCCAACGGTCATCTCCACTGGTCATCGGAACCTTTACCGTTGCGGCAACCGGACCGTTAACAGCGTCCAAATGAATGATCATTGTTACGTCACTGTTATGGGTGGTTCCTACTCTTGCGGAAAACGAGTTGGGGCCTTTTTTACCAAAATCCACATTCTTCACACTGGTATAAGCACCATTTTTCTTTGCTTTGATAAAAACACCAGCCTCAATATTCTGATAAGATTTAACATTTTCTGACCATGCCATCATTTCTGCCTGATTGAATGAGTAAGGATTAACGGTTGCAATAGCTTTTGTAATTCCGTTGGTCATTTTAAATGGTGAAATAGAGCCGTCTTTATTGAATGTAAGCTCTTCCAGACTTACGGATCTTGTAAACCCGCTTCCGCCCGGCAATGCGCCATTGTGATAAAAGAAGTAAGTTTTTCCGCGAAAATCAACGACACCGGGATGATTGGTAAATGATTTTCCTTCAGCAGGCATCACAATTCCTCCATATTTCCAGGGTCCCTGTACCGTTTTTCCTGTAGAATAACCTATGAATTCAGGAAGCGGGCCACCCGGCCAGAAAAGATAATACAGATTTTTTCTTTTGTACAGCCATGGCCCTTCCTCGTATTTTGTGGGTCTTTCCTGATTGGGTTTTCCATCTCTTTTTCCAAAAGATTCTTCGGTCATCGGGACTTCTACAATATTTCCGGAATAGGAAATCATATCTTCATTCAGTTTTACATATTTAAGCTTAGGGTTTCCCCAGTACATATGGGCCTGTCCGTCATCATCAATAAAAACCGTAGGATCGATATCACCCCATTCACTTTGTACCAGTGGTTTTCCTAATGGATCATGGAAAGGTCCAAACGGACTGTCACCCACAGCAACACCGATAGCGCCCTTATTGTTGGTTTTTGACCACATCGGAACATATATAAAAAACTTTCCATTCCTTTCTATACATTGGGCAGCCCAGGCGTCACGTTTTGCCCAATCGAAATCTTTATAGGAAAGAACTGTTCCATGATCTGTCCAGTTCACCATATCATTGGTGGAATATACTTTCCAGTCGTTCATGGTAAACCACGTAGAATCATCTTCGTCATGGGTGGTATAAACATATAGCCTGTCATTATACACCATTGGGGCAGGATCAGCAGTGTAACTGGTCTGGATGATAGGATTCTGGGAAAACCCTATTGAGAAAAATCCTATAAGTGCAATTAAACTGATATGTATTTTACGGATATTCATAGAATTAAAAATTTAGATTTAACCAGATATTTTATTCTGCCTTCAGAATAAGGTTAACATCTTCCTGGTTTACAGGTTTGAAAAGCAGTTGCGAGAACAGATACAGATCATTTTTCCAGACTTTGAAATCGTGCCCACCCGGTTCTACATAAAAAATATGAGGAACTTTATTTTCTGTAAGATAGTCGCTTGTTCTTTTGCTGAAAGGCATTAGTCTGTCCTGGTCTCCGCATGAGATCCAGAGAAGCTTTAATTCTTTAGCTTTGGAAGGATCCGGGAGAAGCTGTTGAGCCTCTTTGGTATTGGGAGCGGCGGAAAAGGCACCTACCCATGCGAACCTATCGATATTTCCCAACCCGAAATTCAGGGTCTGCCCGCCTCCCATGGAAAGCCCGGCAATGGCTCTGTCATTTCTATCTTTTTTAACCGGATATTTTTTTTCAATAAATGGAATCAGATCATTCAGCAGGTCTTTTTCAAAGGTTGCAAAAGCCTCCACTTTATCTTTTGCCATGATATCTCCTGTTGCTCTGTCATTTTTCATTGCCCGCCCGTTGGGTAGCACAACGATCATTGGACTCAGTTTTCCTTTGGAATACAGATTATCTAAAATAATATGGGGAGCTCCGTTTCTGAACCATTCTTTTTCATCCCCGCCAATACCGTGAAGCAGATATAAAACAGGATATTTAATTCCTTTTTTAAATCCGGGAGGAGTATAAACCAACGCTTTGCGTGTAGTCCCAACCGTTGTCGAAGAATACTGTATCGTATCAATTTTTCCGTGCGGAATTTCTTTTTTCTCTGTGTCAAAATCCTGTGGTCGTTTTTTCTCCAAAACCTGTGCAGAAACAAAAACTCCTGACAGCATGAAACCTAATGCCAATACAACTGATTTATTCATGACTTTTTTATTTGTAGTTTAAACACTTATTATTTCGGATAAAAAAATAATAGTGTATTATTTTATTTGCATATTTACAGCAGACTTCTCCCTGCTTTTCTGATTTTATTAGTATTTCTATTTTCCAGCTTCATTGACTCTGAAAAAATCCACATCTACAAAACCTCCGGTATTTTTAGTGGCATAATTGAAAACCGCAAACTTTGATCCCATAAAAAATCTACGGTAATCAAAGATCATTTTATAGTCTTTTGCCATTGCTGTCCAGTTTTTCTGATCGGTGCTGTAATAAAAGTCTGCAAGATCTTTCCCGAGGTTAAAATTGGCATCGATACGAAGAAAAACCTTATCCGAATTGAGAGGAATCCGCTTTTTCTCTTCTTTTTTAACCTCTGTAATGGCTTTTGTTTTGTTATCCAGACTCACTTCATTGGTTGAAAAAACAATGAATTTTTCATTACCTTCTTTCACTATTGACAAGATCCCGGAATCACCGTTGAAAGCGCTGAAACCGGTAACATCTCCGTCTTTCATTCCTTTGAGGTCCATCGCAACAACTGCTGACGAAGTCGGGCCTTCCATTCTCTGAGTCAGCGTATTGGGTGCAGCATATAGATTGTCTACCACTCTGCTGGTCTTCAGTCTGAGAAATCCTTTTCTTTCGGATAAAGACCACGCTTCATTCACCGGATTATGATTCCACTGCCACTGGATTTTCATTTTTTTATCAGAAAACTCATCACTTTCCACCAAATGATTTTTTGCTTTGAATGGCGGAAGCGGAATTTCTCCTTTCAAAGGAACTTTCCCGTTATCCCCCAATACCGGCCAATCGTTTTCCCACTGAACAGGCAGCAGCAGCGGAACGCGTCCTACTCCGTTTCTATCCTGAAAAAGAAGAGAATACCAGTTCCCATTTTTATCATCTATCAAAGCGCCCTGACCTGCATAAGAAAATCCTAAAAAATTGTCTTCCAGCACTACTTTTTTCTCGTAAGGGCCTGTCACTTTATCGGCTCTGTAAACTACCTGGCGGCGTTTCCCGTTTTTGGGCCAGGATATCATCATTATATAATATTTTCCGTTTCTTTTGATGACCTGATTTCCTTCCAGAAGTCCTGTTTCCGAAGTGTCTTTCTGAAATACTTCAGTTCCATCTGAGTTTCCAGTCACTTCTTTAAAATCAGAACTCAGTTCAAAAATTTTGTTGGAAGTGAAAACGTAGATCCTGTCATCATCATCAAAAAACAATGAGGCATCGTGGAAATGGCGTGCTCTCGTGATGAGCTTCCATTTTCCTTTTTCAGGATTGTCGGTCACATAGAAATAAGATCTGAAAGGTTCATCATTCGGAGAAAACAAAACATAGTATTTTCCTTTGTGATAGCGGATTGAAGAAGCCCATTGTCCTCTGCCATACACGGTTCCGTTCAACAAATCATATTTTGAATTATCATTCAGCGTATCAAAAACATATCCGGACATTTCCCAATTAACCAGATCTCTTGAATGCATTACCGGTGCTCCGGGCATTAAATGCATGGTGGTACTGATCAGATAGAAATCATTTCCATTTCTGGTAATGGATAAATCCGGGGCATCTGCCCAAATAACGGGGTTGGTAAACTCTGTTACCTGCTTCTTCAAGGCTGGATTTACCTGGGCTGAAAAAAGATTCAGCCCGATAAACCCCAATAAAGAAACTATATAAGATTTTTTGATTTTCAAAATGTACTGTGATGCTTGGTTTTACTCTCAGTTTTTATTTTAAAACATTTTATGCAGCAAATGATGCTTCTTACTAAATGTTTTTCCTGTTTTCGCAGATCTTCTATTCTGGTATAATGTCATTGGAAGAGGTACTGTACAGACCAATCAGACTTCCTGTAAAACCTCCTGCTACATCAGTAGAAAGGATATCCCCTGAAACCAGGCCTCCAAGATTTTTATAGTTCTTACCATCCAGCGAATAATTGAAGCTATGCTCATCTTTATCAGCAACAACCTGCAATTTAATAGGTCTGGATAATGAAATCTTTTCACTGGCGATCAACTTTGATTCTCCTTTTTCAGTTCTTTCCAGTACGATGTAGAAATCTTTATCTTTTTTTGTGATTCCGAAAACGTAATTGAATTTTTCACTTTGATAAGAGGTAATCCCTGCCAGCTCTTTTTCGGATTTAGGTTTGAAGTCAAGTGTTACCGACGTTTCAAAATCTTCGTGCTGCAATCTGTGGAATAATGCTGAAACCGGAGCCAACGATTTGATATTAGTCTCCATAGGATTTACTTTTACGCCATTTTTCGTGGCAGTAATGAAATTCTCACGCGGTCCGCGCATTGCAATCCATCGGAAATCAAGATTTTTATCCGTTAATTTATCGTTATAGGTAAAGTTTCCGTTCGGAAAAAATCCGGTTTGCCCGGTTTGATTCTGAACGCCTTGTGGCATTTTCAATTTTGGTTTCATCGGAACCAAGCCATTTTGGAATACAGGATACGCTCCGCTCCAGTCTACAGGAAGAATAAAAGTTTCACGGCCTTTGGTAACACGGTTGTTTACATTCGGACGAATTGCTAAAAATACGCCATACCATTGTCCGTTCGGACCTTCCACCAAATCTGCGTGACCCGCCCAATCCACTTTTTCCTTTCTGTCTCTCGGAAAATATCTTTGCGTAAGAATTGGATTATTTTTAGCGGGAACAAACGGTCCTTTCGGGGAATCTGCCATAAAAATCACTTCGCTATGGTTGCCTCCGGTTCCGCCTTCTGCACACATCAGGTAATATTTCCCTTTGTATTTGTATAAATGCGGACCCTCAATCCAAATGGGTTTTTGGGAAAGATCGACTCCACCGTTTACGATAATTCTGTCTGAACCTGCGACAACCTGATCTTTTTCCAGATCGTAATCCCACATTTTAATAACGCGGTGACCGTTGTATTGTTCGGTTCCTTTTGGTGGCGCATCGTTATGAACAATATAAGCTTTTCCATCATCATCAAAGAAAATAGCAGGATCAATACCATCAAAATTCAGTTTCTGCACTTCACTCCATCCTTTCGCCGGATCTTTTGTTTTTACTACCATATTTCCAATACCACCTGCAATCTGGGTCGTGATCATATAAAAAGTGTCGTTGTGCTTATTGTATTTTATGTCCGGAGCATAAATTCCCTGTGAAACACCTCCTTTTTCCACCTTAAGCTGAGAAGGTCTGTCGAGAACGTGCCCAACCTGTTTCCAATTGACCAAATCTTTGGAAGTAAAAATCGGAACGCCCGGAAACATTGAGAAAGAAGAGTTTACCAAGTAATAATCTTCGCCTTTTTTAGTGATGCTTGGGTCAGGATAACAGCCCTGTAAAACCGGGGAATAAAATTCGTCTGGCTTAAGAGGATTGTCATTATATATTTTATCGTTTCCATGGTAGTTGAAGGCTGAAAAAGTCTGTGCAGAAATAGTAGTTACTGAAAGCAAAGCCGCTGCCGCAAGGACATGGGTTTTATTCCTGAAAAAGATTAAGTCCATTGTATTCTGTTTCATTGTTATTCTTTTTATAGTTTTTTAATGTTTTACAATTTCAAGCTAAACGTTTTTTTGCGGTTGATGATTTTAATCAATCCCCAGGCTGTAACATACGATATTCCGGCTATGAAAAATATGATATTATAGCCTCCGTTGATATTTCCTGATTTTTTAAAGGCATCCAGAACGATTCCGATAAAAAGCGGAAAAATGATTCCTGCTGCCGAACCGAGCATGCCGCCAAATCCTATCACAGAGCTTACATAATGATTAGGCAAGTGATCCCCGACCGTGGTCATAAGATTGGCACCCCAACCCTGATGCGCGGCCGTAGCAAGCGCTATAATAAGGGTAATCATCCACATATTATCTACATATTTTGAGAACATCACCGGAACAACCATCAGAGCGAACAGCAACATCGTAACGCTTCTGGCCCTTCCGATCGCCCAGCCTTTTTTGATCAGAAATGATGAGAGATAGCCGCCGCCAATACTTCCGATCGTCGTTCCGCTGTAAATAATAATCAACGGAAGGGATGGTTTTGTTAAATCCATTTTGAATACATCTGAAAAATATGCCGGCAGCCAGAACATAAAGAAATACCAGATAGGATCAGTTAATATTTTACCAATAGCAAATGACCATGTTACTTTATATTTGAGTAATTGCGATAAAGGGATTTTGGTTTTTTCCTCTGTTTCTTCCTCCTGATCACTTGTTATGTATTTCAGTTCTTCCTTGGTGATATTTTTAGTTTTTTCCGGGACGGCATAGAATTTCCACCAAAGGATAATCCAAACCATGCCTAAGGCACCAATCCATACAAAAGTCTGTCTCCAGCCATAATGTCCCAGAATGAAGGGAACAAGCAACGGTGCTAAAATGGCTCCTACTGTTGCTCCGGAATTAAAAACTCCTGTAGCCAATGCTCTTTCTTTTTTAGGAAACCATTCAGCCACTGATTTGATGGCAGCAGGAAAGTTTCCGGCCTCACTGATTCCCAAAGTACTTCTCGCTATAATAAATCCGATGGTGCTTTTTACAAAACCATGACCAATAGAGGCAAGACTCCATACAATAAGGGAAACTACATACCCAATTTTGGTTCCCACCCGGTCTATAAACCTTCCCATGGCCATATAACCGATAGCATAGGTAGTGGTAAAGGCCATGACAATATAGCTGTAATCTTTTTCGTCCCAACTGAATTCTTTTTCCAGAACAGGTTTCAGCAAACCCATTACCTGGCGGTCAAGATAATTGATCGTAGTGGCGAGAAAGACAAGCGACAGCATCCACCATCTTATGTTGCGGTTGTGAGGAGCCTGCATTTAGTTATGATTAAGTTGTTGTAGTAATTTTTTTGTTTTGAGAGTGAGTTCCTCTTCATTAAAATCTTTTCCAATAAGAGAACTTCCTAATCCTGCCGCTATGGCACCTCCATTAAGCCATTCTCTAATATCTCCAAATTCAGCATGGATTCCTCCGGTTGGCATAAAGCTTATTCCCGGAAAAACAGGCTGTAAAGATTTAATATAGTTCTTTCCTAAAGCATCTGCCGGAAATATTTTAACCAGTGTTAAGCCATTCTGATAGGCAATATTGACATCGGAGGGAGTAAAACATCCCGGAACCAGCATAATCTTTTTTTCAAGAGAACGTTTCACCAATCCTTTATTAATGACGGGTGTAATGATAAAGTCTGCTTTTACGTTGGCATAATCATCCATTTCCTGTATGTTTTTCACCGTTCCGATTCCTAGCAGAAGGCCAGGAAATTCTATATGTGAAATTGATTTCAACCGGGTAAAATTTTCCAATGCCTGATGACCGCGGTTGGTATATTCTATCACACGGATTCCTGCTTCGTATAAAGCTTTTATGATATTTTTTGAGACTTCAAACGATTCGTTATAAAACAACGGAACTATTTTTTGGTCTTGTATTTTTTGTAGTATTTCGTTCATAATTTTTCGATATTAATGCTTTCATCAATGGTATCTCCCTTTACAAAAAGTTTTTTAAAAGCAACTTTTGCGGCATCCTCCAGGATCTGCTGTTCAGGATTTCCTTTTAAAATTCCATGAATCAAAGCAGCCATAAAAGAATCACCGCTTCCTACCCTTTCTTCAATTTTGTCTGCATCATATTTTTCTGAAACCAAAAGCTGTTCATCAGTAAATAAGGTGGCAAAATAATTGACCTTCTCTCCGTTTGTAAAGCGGAACGTATTGGCAATCTTTTCTACATCCGGGAATTGTTTCCTGATTTCCAAAGCTGTTTTTTCGGCCTGTTTTAGAAGGTTTTCATCGTCAAAATTTCCATTAAGCTTATATTCAACAGGAATATCCAGGAACTGCTCAACAGACCAGATATTTCCCATGAGAACATTCACAAAAGACATCAGCTCTTTAATTTTATGTGGATTCTGGTTTTGCCAAAGGAATGCTCTGTAATTCAGGTCGAGAGAAACTGTAATATTTCTGGTTCTGGCTTCTTTCATGAGATGCAGACATTTCCGGAACGCATTGTCACTCAAAGCCGGTGTAATGGTGCTGATATGCAGCCATTGTACTCCTGAAAATATTTCATCATCACTGAAAGCCTCAAAATCCGATTGGGTAAAAACAGACGGAAAACGGTCATACACTACGGAAGCATTCTGCATATCTCCATCAGAAGAAAGATAAAATGTTCCTATTCTCCCTTTATTTTTTTTTGCAAGGATTTCTATTCCTTTGTTTTTAAGCTGAAATTCTAGCTGGTTTCCCACAAAATTCTCCGGTAAAGCTGATAGCAGTTTCACAGCATTCTTCCACTGGGAAAGTGCCGCCGCTACATTGTATTCTGCTCCGCCAATGTAGATTTTCAGAGACTGCCCATTAAGCCAGTTTCCTTCGGAATCCGGGGCAAAGTGGAGAAGCAGTTCCCCGAAACATAGTATTTTAGCTGAATCCTGCATGGTATTAGATTTCAAAATAATTTTTGGTGTTATAATAACAGATATCCTGAATGATCTTTCCTATCCATTTTTCATCATCGGGAAGAAGGCCTCTTTCCATCTCATTTCCGAACAGATTGCATAAAAGCCTTCTGAAATAATCGTGTCTTGAGAACGATAGCAGGCTTCGGGAATCGGTAAGCATGCCGACAAAATTGCTGATCAGCCCAATATTGGAAAGCGTGTTCATCTGTTTTGCCATCCCATCAAGCTGATCAAGAAACCACCAGGCGGCTCCAAACTGTACTTTAGACTTGATTCCACCTTCATTAAAGTTTCCGGCAAGTGACGCCAGGACCTCGTTGAATGCGGGATTCAGATTATAAATAATGGTTTTAGCGAGTTTTCCTGCTGTATTCAGTTCATCAAGTAAAATGCTCAACCGCTGTGCATAATATTGTTCCCCGATTGCATCATACCCTGCATTAATTCCGATTTTCATAAGCATTTCAGAATTGTTATTTCTGGTTGCTCCTACATGAAACTGCTGTACCCAGCCTTTTTCTGCGTACATTTTGCAAAGCTCCTTGAGCAGGTAACCACATAGTGCTTCCGGATCGGAAAATGATGAAAGATTGCCTTTCAGGAATTCAGAAAACTCTTTTTCCAGAGCAGTATTCCATTTTGTGGTATCAGGAAAATATTCAAACCCATGATCGGCGACTTTTGCTCCCGCTTCCACAAAATAATTGATCCTCGACTGAAGTGCATTCAACAGATCAGAGGCTGATGTGATTGAATATCCACAGACTTTTTCAAGTTTTTTAATTCCTGAAAGATATTGTTTGGGATTAATCATGTTAATATAGGAATCAGGGCGGAAAGCCGGAAGAACAGCTGTTTTAAATCCACTGTTTTTTAAAGCTTGATGATGAGCCAGATCATCGGCGGGATCATCCGTAGTACATAAGGCTTCTACTTTAAAATTCTGAATAATGGATTGTGGTAAAAATTCGAATGTCTGCAGACTTTCATTCATCTGATGATATACGGTATCTGCGTTTTTGGGTGATAAATATTCATTGATCCCAAAAGGATTTTTGAGTTCAAGATGGGTCCAGTGAAATAATGGATTACGAAGTGTATAAGGCACCACTTCCGCCCATTTCATGAATTTTTCGTGGTCTGAAGCTTTTCCGGAAATAAAGTGTTCATCAATACCAAAGTTTCTCATGGCTCTCCATTTGTAATGGTCACCATCCAGCCAGATAGCCGTTGGAGAACGGAAATTCTGATTGGCAGAAATAACATCCGGCTCAAGGTGATTGTGGTAATCGATCACCGGCATGTTTTTGGCATAACCGAAATACAGATTCTCTGCCTTTGCTGATTCCAGCAGAAACAATTCTCCGAAAACTTCTTTATTTGTAATGGAATTACTCATTATTTATTGTTAAAATCCTTGATTTTAATTTTCTTTTAAGTGTTCTGATGTATGAAGTCTGCATTAAAAAACAGGGCCATGAATGAAACCATTAAGGCCCTGTTCACTGCATATGAAGAAATTTTTTTTATACTCCACTGAATGCACTGAAACCTCCGTCCACAGGAATCAGTGCTCCTGTGATGAAACTTGCCGAATCTGAACATAGAAACTGTACTACACCATTCAGTTCTTCTACTTCTCCAAATCTCTGCATGGGTGTTTTAGCAATTACTTTTTTACTTCTTTCGGTTAAGCTTCCGTCCGGATTCAGGAGAATAGCACGATTCTGATCCCCAATGAAAAATCCCGGTGCAACGGCATTCACCCGTATTTTATCGCCGAATTTCAATGCAAGATCAGAGGCCAGCCATTGGGTAAAATTGGTGATCGCCGATTTGGCGGCAGAATATCCGGCCACTCTTGTAATAGCTGAATAAGCGGCCATGGAAGAAATATTAATAATACTCCCGCTACCCTGCTCAGCCATTACTTTTCCGAAAACATAGCTCGGATAAACAGTTCCGTTGATATTAAGATCGGTAACCTCATCCCATCCTTTCATATTCATATCAAAAAATGACTGTTCGGGCGCCAAGGTTGCTGAAGGAATATTTCCTCCGGCAATGTTAAGCAGAATATCAATTTTGCCATATTTTTCTGTGATTTTCTCTGCAGCGGTTTCAAGGCTTTCAATATTCATCACATTGGCTTCTACGGCAAATGCATTACCTCCCAAATCTACAAGCTCTTTTACACGGGAATCCAGTGTTTCCTGATTTCTTCCCAATGCCACAACTTTTGCTCCGGCCTCTATAAAACTTTTAGCAAGACTGCCTCCCAAAACGCCTGAAGCCCCTGTGATGACTGCTACTTTGTTTTTAATACTAAACAGGTCTTTCATTTACTTTTTACTATTTTATTACAAACGCAGATTAATTTTTCTGTAATTCTGACTGAACAGCTGCCATTACTCCTTCGATCTGGCCCAATGCCAGCATTCTTCCTAAAAATGAATAACCGGGATTATATCCTTTGTCAACGTCTTCAGTTAAAAGCCTTCCGTGGTCAATTCTCATCGGAAGATCAGGATTTTCCTTTTCGAAAACACGGATCACTTCAATAAGCTTTCCTCTTCCTCCCAAATGATGAGCCTCGATAAAATCGCCGTTCTCAAAGACATTTGTACTTCTCAGGTGAACGAATTTAGTCCGGTGGGCAAATTTCTGAGCCAGTTGCGGAACATCATTCTGAAGGTTTGCACTTAAAGATCCGGCACAGAATGTTAAACCGTTGTGAGGATTATCAACTGCTTTCAGAAGCCAGTCAATATCTTCTTCGTTAGTCACTATTCTTGGTAAACCCAGTAAGGAAAACGGTGGATCATCAGGGTGTACGCACATCTGAATATTCCATTTTTCGCAGACAGGCATTATTTTTCCAAGGAAATATTTGATATTCTCGCGAAGCTGATTTTTATCTATACCATCATACAAGGCCAGTAAATTTTTGAAAATAGCTACTGGATTATTATCTCCTTCTTTGATGTTTCCGTTAACAAATCCTTGTGTTTTTACAATGACTGAGTCTATCAGATCATTGTTATCTTTTTCCGTTAAGGTGTTTTTTAACTCTTCTACCTTTTGAAGAATTTCTGAGGGATAATCATTTTCTGCTCCTCCTCTTTTGAGAATATGAATTTCGAAGTACGCAAACTTGGCTTTGTCAAAATAAAGTGATGACGAACCGTCTTCCCATTCATGAAAGAGATCGGTTCTTGCCCAGTCGAGGACAGGCATAAAGTTGTAGCACACTGTTGTAATCCCTGCTTTACCCAGGTTTTCAAGGCTTGTGATATAATTTTCTATTAAAGAATCACGGTCTTCACCTCCGTATTTGATGGCTTCGCTCACGGGAAGACTTTCCACAACAGACCAGCGAAGTCCGTGACTTTCTATATAATTTTTATAATCAATAATGGCCTCTAAATTCCAGATTTCTCCGTTTGGGATCTCATGCAGTGCAGAAACAATTCCATCCACTCCGATCTGACGAAGCGTGTTGAGTTCTATTTTGTCTTTTTTACCAAACCAGCGCCATGTTTTTTCCATAATCTTTAATTTTAATTTAAGTAAACAAAGCAGGTGCTTTCACACCTACTCTGTTGCTGATATGAATGTAGAATAAAATGTAATTAATATCCGGGGTTCTGGTATTTTGCTTTAATATCTGCCGATACTTCCATAGCATCCAACTGTCCCTGAGGAATAGGTCTGAGGTAATGGAAAGGCTGTATCGTTCTTGTTACAGTTTGCGGCGTATGATTTCCATAGTTCGCTCCACTAATAGAATATGATGCAGCCTTATCTGTCCAGGTTTGGGTTCTTACCAAATCATACCATCTGTAGCCTTCACCAAAATATTCTCTGGATCTTTCTGATAAGATGTAATCTACTGTTATAGTTGATGGTGTTGCAGCAATCATAGCAGCACTGTTATCCTGTATCTTTGTTACATTTCCATTATTATCCCAACGCCATTTTCCTGCTCTTGCACGGATCACATTAATTAAATCTCTGGCAGATACTGCGCCGGATGCTCCTTTTACAGCCGCTTCTGCTGCAATAAAATAGAGCTCGGAAAATTTTGCTGCATAGAAAGGACGTGTATGACTTGGATTCGGATATCCTAAACCATTTCCGTTATCAGTTCTGTAAGGACCAATTTTCCAGATCCCCGGATACACAATTCTGCTGATTCCGCTAGGGGCAACCACCCAATCAGCTCTTCCCGGCAATGTGCCGGCACCTATTCCGTTTTGGCCTGCGTTGGTTGGATATGCCGGGGTTTGGGAGTCATCATTTAAAAAGCTCAGAACCGGAGCATTGGGCTGTATCGGAAGATTATTGGCATTATACAGTGTTCCTACATTGGTAAGCCCAGTTCCTTCTTTATTCCAGTTACCACGGTATACAGTTGTAAATGTTCCATCATATCTTGAATCATTGGTTTTATCTGCGAATGTATTTTTAATGACTTCGATGGTAGGAGCCATTCTCACCCAAGGCCTTCCCAGCGGCTGGAAAGCTGCCCGTTGTACAGAGCTTGCCGGTGTCCATGTTGTTGGGGAGGTACTGCTTTTAAGATTAGTATAGTTCCAAGTCATCATCCAGGATGCGAAATTATTCGGTGACCATCCATCCCCATAGCTTGCCTGAATTACCCCTTCGTTGAAATAGGCACTGGTTTCTGTATGATCTGCATACAGCATACATTCACTATTACGATCATTTGATCCTACATTAACGTCATAGTAAGTTGGCTGCAATGCATAAGATCCGGGATTATTAATGGCGGCTAAAGCAACGTCATAAGCCTGCTGAAAATACCATTGTGCGTTGTGGCCGTCAGGATCTGTGCGAGGAGTTTCGGGGTATGTCGGAATGCTGTTAGGATTTTGCAGCCACCATCCATACGTTAAGTAGGCTTTTGCCAAATATAAACGGGCTACATTTTTGGTTACTCCCCCTTTTACCCGCGGGTCAGAAGGAAGATTTTCCACAGCTTTAATTAAATCCGGGAAGATTACCTTAGTGTATACTTCCGTAACTGTATTTCTAACTGAAGTTGTTTTTGGATTGATATTAAAAGCGAGTTCTCCCGATCCCAGATCAAGAGGTACACCTCCATAGGTCTGCACTAACAGGAAATAATAGAACGAGCGGAAAAATCTTGCTTCGGAAATCAGTGATTCTGCTATACCAGCTCCGGATCCGTTCTGAATAATTCCATTTGCAGTATTAATTGACGGAAATACGGATCCCCATACCATACTTGTAGGAAAGGTATTGGAATTAATACTTCCTGCACCCCCTGTCATATCAAGATCTTTAAAATTACCGTCTGCGCTCTGTCCCCAGGTGGCTTCATCTGTACCGGTCATATTGGCATTTAACCAATAACCGTTTCCGTAAAGCAATCTCAACTGTCTGTATAAAGAGGTAACACCTTGTGATATCCCTCTTTCCGTTGTAAAGTCTTCCGGAGTATAAATCCCTCTTGGTTGTTCATCCAATATCTCATTACAACCTGTAGTTGTAAATGCTACTGAAGCCAGGAATAAAGCAGCAATGAATTTTTTATTTAGATTGATCATGATTTCTGATTTTTAAAAGGTTAGATTTAGCCCCATCATATAATTTCTCGTAGATGGGTTATTTGTACCTATAATAAGCTGATTGGCTTTATATGAGTTTACAGCCTGATTTTCATTACCTCTTGAGTTCGGTTCCGGATCCATACCAGAATATCTATAATAAGGAGAACCAAATACAAATGGATTCTGTACCGTAACATACAGACGAAGATTACTAACGCCTAAACTGTTCAGAGCGTTTTTATTAAAATTATATCCTACGGTAATCGTTCTGATTTTCACAAAAGATGCATCAAACAGAGCGAGTGTAGAACCATATTTAGGGTTATCACCACTTAACAATCCACCTGGTTTCGGATATCTTACATCAGGATTTTCTTCGGTCCAGTAATCTACATCAACATTGTTTCCTCTACCTGTTAGTCTGTTAAGGTAGCCAGCGGAACCATAAATAGAACTGATCAGTACGCCTCCTTTCTGGAAAGCTCCTACAATGCTTAAATCTATATTTTTATAAGCAAGTCTCGTATTAAAACCACCGATGAAATCGGGATTGGTGTTAATAATCTGTCTATCGGCTTCATTAATTGCTCTCTTTGGTGTACCATCAGCATTGTATTCTCCGGTATATAATACTTTGATCATTCCCGGTGCTGCGCCAACCTGTGGCTCCAGAATATTCAAATACGGATCTCCCTGCTGCCAGAGGCCCATATATTGATAATCGTACAGGGCATTAATATTATAACCTACAAACCATAAATTGTTTACATTTCTATCCATTCCGGATGCAAGCGCTGTAATCTTATTTCTGTTCGCAGATAAATTACCTCCTACTTCCCAGCTGAAGCCATCAGGATTATCAAAGATCACTGCATTAAGCGATATCTCTACACCCTTATTCTGAGATGCCCCAACATTCTCGGTAACTGAACCCAATCCACTGGATGCAGGTAAGCCTTTGCTCAGCAATAATTTTTCAGTATTGGTAACATAATATTCTACAGTACCTGTTATTCTTCTGTTAAGAATCGAAAAATCGACACCATAATTCCAGGTTTTCGAAAATTCCCATCCTAAAGATGCATTAGGCGCTGAACTCACATAATTACCTATCACATTAGTCCCTCCAAAATTATAAGGTGTAGTACTTAAACTACCGAAGGTTGTGTATGGAGCAACTGCCTGGTTGGATGTTTGCCCATAACCAGCCCGTAACTTTAGCATATTGATGTATTTCGAATTTCGGAGGAAACTTTCATTGGCGACATTCCAACCTACTGAAATTGCCGGGTAAGTATGCCACTGGTGTCCTTTAGCCAATACTGAAGCTCCGTCTGATCTTACTGTTGCTGTCAACATGTAACGGTTATCATACTGATACATTGCTCTTCCCATGAAAGACATCAGCCCTCTTCTCCAATATCCCTGGTTGTTAGGATCTATGGTTACTTCACCTTGTGCATGACCTAAATTGAAATACTGAAAAGCATCAATAGGCACATCACGTGCAGCAATCAACGAACTATTAAATCTTGTCTGCTCAGCTGAATATAAAGCTGTTGCATTAATTTTATGCTTGCCAAAACTTCTGTCGTAGGTTATCAGGTTTTCCAACACCCATTGTGTAGTCAGAGAATTGCCTATGTTTGCTGAAGATAAAGTAGCTGGTTGATAATTGAGTGCACCTGTTCCCAGATAATAGCCACTGTTTGAGTTTCTGTAGGTTAATCCAACGTTTAATCTGTATTTAAGCCCTTCAACCCCTGGAATTTTAATTTCTCCATACAAATTATTATAAGAACTGAAAGCATTCGTTCGGTCTGCATAAGCGTCACCCAGCCCTTCCAGAATTGATCTCGTTTGCAAAGCGGTTTGGTCAACATTTGCAAATGTCGTTCTTAATCTTGGCGATCCGTCTGCAAGATAGGGACTTACCAATGGGGAATACCCTAAAACAGGTGCTCCGCTTATTCCATTAAAATCATTCACAGAGAAATTAGAATTCGTTGAAAATCCAACCTTTAACCAGGAATTAATTTCCTGATCCAGAGCTCCTCTAATGGAAAGTCTTTTATATTTTTGCAATGGTACTACTCCGTCCTGCTGAAAATAAGCAACTCCGAAATTGTATCCTCCTTTTTCTGTTCCTCCTGTAACTGCAACATCATGATTCATCATCAATCCTACCCCATAATATTGATCCTGCCAATCTGTATTGATTCCGTTAATCTCATCCGGACCGTTTGTAAATAGGCCGGCGTCAGCTCTTAATTTTTCGAGTTTAGGACCATCCATCATCGGATATTTAGAAAACAGAGTCTGAAATCCGGTATAGGCATTATATGAAAATCTCGCCCTTTGTCCTTTCCCTCCTCTGTTGGTGGTTATGATGATCACTCCGTTGGCACCACGGGAACCATAAATAGCCGTAGCGGAAGCATCTTTAAGAACATCCAGAGTTTTGATATCTGACGGACTTATATCTCCCAAAGATCCAACGAACGGAATACCGTCTAATACGATCAAAGGATCATTGGATCCCGTTAAAGAACGTTCACCTCTGATACGGATCTGCTGTACGGCACCCGGTTTTGTTGAAGTCCTTCCAATATCAACGCCGGGAAGACGGCCCTGAATGGCTTCTGTAATGTTTGCGGAAGGCACTTCTTTTATGGCATTACCACTTAAAGAAGCAACAGATCCGGTAACAGCTTCTTTTTTCTGCGTACCATATCCGATGACTACAACTTCTTCTATTTTATTTTCTTTAGCTACTGTATCTTTCTTAACCTGTGAATATGCTATACCGGAAGGCAATAAAGTCATTGCAAAAAATAATGCTGCTCTATTGCTTTTATTAAAATACAATCGGTTCATAATTATTATTTTTTAGTATTAGTTATTGAATAAAAGGCTGTTTTAATAATTATAATTTCTAAAATCCTTAGTGTTAAGAGCCTTTTATCTTCTTATTATATATACATATTCACGATGGCTTCAAACAATTCCTGTTTGCCGCTTTTTGGCTGTGGTTCTCCGATTTCGTGAGCTATTCTCTGAAGATCTTCCAAGGTAAGCGTACCATTCTCGAATGCTTTTCCATTTCCGTTATCAAAAGAAGCATATCGGTCTGTTCTCAGTTTTTTATAATCCGAATTTTCAAGGATATCTGCTGCTGCAAGAAGGCCTTTTGCAAAGACATCCATTCCAGAAATATGGGAAATGAATAAATCTTCAGCATCAATAGAATTTCTTCTGATTTTGGCATCAAAGTTTACTCCTCCGGTTCCCAGGCCTCCTGCCGGAAGCAGTACAAGCCATGCCTGAACCATATCATAATAATCGATCGGGAACTGATCCGTGTCCCATCCGTTCTGATAATCTCCCCTGTTGGCATCAATACTTCCTAAAAGCCCGGCATCTACAGCAACCTGAAGTTCGTGTTCAAAGGTATGACCTGCCAAAGTAGCGTGATTCACTTCAATATTCAACTTAAAGTCTTTGTCCAGTCCATAATGTCTTAGGAATCCTATTACGGTTTCAGAATCGTAATCGTATTGGTGTTTTGTAGGTTCCATCGGTTTAGGTTCGATCAGGAAAGTTCCTTTGAACCCTTGCTGGCGTGCATAATCTCTTGACATGGAAAGGAAACGGGCCAGATGATCCTTTTCGCGCTTCATTTCAGTATTTAAAAGACTCATATATCCTTCTCTTCCCCCCCAGAAAACATAATTTTCACCTCCAAGTGCTATCGTCGCATCTATTGAATTTTTCACCTGGGTTCCTGCGCAGGCCACGACATCAAAATTAGGGTTGGTAGACGCACCGTTCATATATCTTTCATGTGTAAAGACATTGGCTGTTCCCCATAAAAGTTTAATTCCTGTTTCCTGTTGCTTTTGTTTTGCATATTCTACAATAGTCTGGAGGTTTTTCTCATAGTCCTTCCAGTTATTGGCAGGGTCTACCAAATCGATATCGTGGAAACAGTAGTACGTGAAGCCCATTTTAGACATAAATTCAAAACCTGCATCCATTTTGTGCATGGCTCTTGTCACCGCATCATTTCCAATATCCCAAGGGTGGTGAATGGTAGGCCCCCCGAAAGGATCACTTCCATTTGCACATAGGGTGTGCCACCATGCCATAGCAAATCTTGTCCAGTCTTTCATAGGTTTTCCCATCACTATCTTTTCTGCATCATAGTAGCGGAATGCCAATGGATTTTTGCTTTCCTTTCCCTCAAACTTTATTTTTTCAATACCCGTAAAAAACTCTTTTGTTCCTGTTAAAGTGTTCATATTTATCTGATTATTTTTAATTTGTTTTTTAATTTTTTGCGTAGAAACCTCCTTCTCACTGATTTTTAAGGGTCAGTAAGCGGATGAAAATTCTGTTGTAATTTGTCTAGATTATTTCGTTAAGATGATGTTTCCATCTGGCATAGGCTTCTAAATATTGTTCTCGTTTTTCATGTTCAGGCTCTATTACCGCTATTTTTTCAAGTGAAGAAAATGCTTCTCCGGAATCTGAATAAAATCCTATTCCCATTCCTGCGGCCCTTGCGGCTCCTACTGCTCCATCAGTATCATAAAGTTCAATAATGGCATTGCTGACACTGGCTAGCGACTGGCGAAAAATTGAACTTAAAAACATGTTGGCATTTCCTGCACGAATCACCTGAATATCCATTCCGATATTCCTCATGATATCCATTCCGTACTCATAAGAGAATACGATACCTTCCTGTGCCGCACGGAGAATATCTCCTTTTGTATGGATGTTGAAATTAATTCCGTGCATCGAGCAGCTTGTGTCTTTATTTTCAAGTACTCTTTCAGCTCCGTTTCCAAAGGGAATAATACTCAATCCTTTTGAGCCTATCGGTGAAAGTGAGGCCATATCATTCATATCACCGTAAGACGAAAGTGAGGTCGCGAAATTATGTTTTAACCAGGAATTTAAAATTCCTGTCCCGTTGATACAAAGCAAAACTCCCAGCCTGGTCTGTTCAGGGGTATAATTGACATGGGCAAATGTATTGACTCTTGATAACTTATCGTATTCCAGCTGATCCAGAACTCCGTATACTACTCCGGAAGTTCCAGCGGTAGAAGCAATTTCTCCCGGATTAAAAACATTCAGTGAAAGTGCATTGTTGGGCTGATCTCCTGCCCTGTATGAAATAGGCGTTCCTTCTTTTAAGCCTAATTCCTCAGCGGCTGGTTTAGAAACGGTTGCCTGGATTCCAAATGTGGGCACAATTTCCGGGAAAAAGCTTTTTGGGATACCATAATGGTTGATGATATCTTCCGAAATGCAATTGTTTTTGAAATCCCAGAAGATTCCTTCTGATAATCCTTCGATCGTCATTCCGATCTGCCCTGAGAGTCTCATCGCGATATAATCTCCCGGAAGCATGATTTTATCTATTTTTTCAAAAATTTCAGGCTCGTTTTCTTTTACCCAAGCAAGCTTTGATGCTGTAAAATTTCCCGGTGAATTTAAGAGGTGCGACAGGCATTTTTCTTCTCCTATTTCTTTGAACGCTTTTTCACCATAAGGAACAGCGCGGCTGTCGCACCAGATAATAGACGATCTTAAGAGATTTTGGTCTTTGTCTACCAATATCAAACCATGCATCTGCCAGGTTATCCCAATTCCTTTAATATCTTCTGCATGTACACCAGATTCATGCATGACAACTTCGTGGGCCAGTTTCAGATTGGTCCACCAGTCTCCCGGGTTTTGCTCTGCCCACCCCGGACTTAGAGCCGTGATTTTCATTTCTTTTTTGGGAGAAAATTCGGAAGCAATCACTTTTCCACTGGATGCCTCAATGAGACACACTTTCACAGAAGAACTGCCAATGTCATAGCCTAGTAAGTACATAATTTTTAAAAAGGGTTATTTTATAAGTTTTGTATTAGTTTTCTTGAAGATCTTAGCATCGAATCTGTAATATCTTGCTGCACGGTGTGATACATCTTTTTGAATTTCATCCAAAGGGACAATGTAGGAAAATGAAGATATTTTTTTATGAAAATTTTTAATATCAATATTTTTTTCACTTAAAGCACTGTATAACTGATAAAGCTGTCTTATGGTAAATCTTTTTGGAAGCAGCTCAAAAATAATGGAGAAATCTGATTCAATCCATTTTCTGATCTCCACCAAAGACTCATCTATAATTCTGTTATGATCAAAAGGCAATACCGGAACCTCATCAATAGGATACCAGTCTACAGTATCATATTTTGTGCTGTTGATCTTATGATCTATTTTACAAAGAGAAAGATAGGCTACTGTAATAATTCTGTCTATATGGTGGTTGTATTCCTTATCCATCCATTTTATATCATGTACATTACTTGCCCTCATAGGGTCAGCAAAACACCTGAACTGCTTAAGCACCATTTTTTTAATCCCTGTAAGCTCATGAAGTACCCTTTGTGCCGCATCATCCACATCTTCATCGCTGAAGATCAGGCTGCCCGGCAGTTTTCTTTGCTTTTCCAACGGAATATCCTCAACATAGCGTTGTACTAATAATATATTCAGTCGGTTTTCATGGTCAAATCCGAAAACAACACAGTCCACAGAGACGTAGGTATGAATAAAGTTCTGATTCATTAGCTTGTTAACATTTTGGTAACATTACAAATATAAAAATTCATCTGAATAAAAAAAATAAATCTTCCATTATATACTGCATATCAATCTATTACATATCGATTTTTTATGATATCATATACATAATTATTATGATAAGGTTATCATATTTTTTACACTTAGTAATTTTATAAACCATGAGTTTACAATTAATTACAATAAAAATCTCATCAGGAAAAAAAATATATTTTTTGAATAAATATTATGATAAGAATAGTTTACTTTTTTTTCATTTTGATTACAAAAAAAATGTAAAAAACACACTTTTTATTATTAAAACATACATCAATATCTATTTTTTCTTACCATATTTAGTACTCTACCGATTGAAAATTACAAAAGACTGAATTTAACATCAAAAATTATACACTGATATCGCATAAAAAAAGCGACTTCAATTATAGAAGTCGCTTTTTAAAAGTTTTCTGAAAAATTATTTCTTTAAATCTGCTTTTACATCTTTATAACCATCAGAGATTGCATCTGCACTTTTTACAGCAGTTTTTTCAACATTTTTCGCGCCTTTGGTAGTGGTTTTGGCAACCCATTTGGTGCTTTTTTTAACTCCTTTTTTGGTTGCTTTTGCACCTTTTTGAGCTTTATCTCCTACCCATTCTGCACCATCTTTTACTCCTTTTCCTGTTGCTTTTGCTCCTTTTTCAATGGCATTGCCAACATTTTTCGCTTCTTGTTTTACAGTTTCCTGGGCATTAATAGCTATTGAAAATAAACCAAAAGCTAATAATGTCAATAATTTCTTTTTCATATTGTCATTTTTAAAATTAATTTGATAAATATAGCATAAAACAAGCCAAATTTATATGATCAAATTTGTACTTTGATCCGAATGGTGTAAAACCTTTCTACTCTCATTTTCTTCTTCAATCATAAACAAGTTGACATTTAAATACGATATGATTATTATCAAATCACCAAGATACTTCTCCCGTTTCAGTATTATTTTTCTCACTAAAATTTTCCGGTCGGTCCGCCCTTATCAATTAAAGTATACTTTATAGTTAGTTTTCCGGTAGCTTCTAAGTTCCAGTTCCTCTATGACCGTTGAAATATCTCAAATCCCGGACATACAGCTTTTACTTTAAAATTGTACTCTTTATCTCGTATGACAAAATAACGGTATACATATTCATTGCAGGTTGAAGAAAGATAAACTGATGCTGATGCACCACGGAACCAATTTTTATTGTAACAACAGGAAAATATTATCAAAAGCTTATATTTACCATATGTCCAAAATATATTTTAAAATGAAAACAGACAACTCCGAAAAATTAACTAATGGTGATCTTTGCAAGGTTATAGCCGGTACACACACCGGAAAATCAGGAATAGTGAGTGATATGCATACCAGTAAAACCGGTCACATGACCATCACTGTGACTCAGGAGAATGGGGTTAAGTTTAAAACCCTTGCTAAAAATGTAGTTAAATAATAGTTTTGCTTTTTATACCGAGATTTTCAAAATTCAATATAGCCTTATCTTACTTTTTTTCATATAGTAGCGGTTTTCATATCAATTGAAAATAGGGGAAATTATTCTCATACAATCTGCAAAAAAGACAAATAAAACTCCCTTTAAACATTACATTTAAAGGGAGTTCTTTATTATTAATTGCAATCTATATACAATCTACAACATTTGCTACTTTCCGATACAAAACTTAGAAAAAATATTCCCAAGCACCTCATCATTCGTTACCTCCCCGGAAATTTCGCCAAGATGTTCTAAAGCATTTCTTAATTCATAGGCGAGTAATTCTGTGGAGATCTGGAATGAAATGGCTTCTTTCACTTTATGAGTAGCATCCAAAGATTTACGAAGGGCTTCAAAGTGCCTTTGATTGGTAATGACTACATTATTTTCCTGTGATTTTAGTTGTTCAACGTAGGAAGATAATTCATTTTTCAAATCCTGGATATTTTGGTTTTCTACGGCTGATATTCTGATAAAATCAAAATCCTGGGCAATTTCATTTCTGAAAATCGCTTCTACCGCTTCATATTTCGGAGGCAGTACTTCGTCGATTTTTGTTGCACAGATGATCAGTTTCAAATCTTCTCTCTGAAGAGATTTGATCATTTCAATATCTTCCGAGTAATCTTCTGTAGCAGCATCTGCAAGGTATACAAGAATATTGGCGTTCTCTACTTTTTCCTTAGCCTTTTTAACGCCTATCGCTTCAATTTCATCAATAGTGTCACGAAGACCGGCTGTATCAATAAGACGGAATGCATGACCTTTAATATGCAAAATTTCTTCAATCGTATCTCTGGTTGTTCCTGCAATATTACTGACGATTGCTCTCTCCTCTTTTAATAAAGCATTTAAAAGCGTAGATTTCCCGGCATTCGGCTTTCCGATGATGGCAACCGCCGTTCCGTTTTTGATGGCATTTCCGTACTGGAAACTTTCAATAAGAGAATCTAATTTCAACTCAATTTTATCCAAAAGTCCATTAAGGGCAGACCGGTCTGCAAACTCTACATCTTCCTCTGCAAAATCCAATTCAAGTTCGATCAAGGAAACAAAATTCAGAAGATCAGTTCTTAATATTGATATTTCGTTGGTTATTCCTCCTTTCAGTTGATTGATGGCTACTTTTCTGGAAGCTTCGTTTTCAGAGGCGATTACATCTGCAATCGCTTCCGCCTGCGAAAGATCTATCCTTCCGTTAATGAACGCACGAAGAGTAAACTCTCCTGCCTTGGCCATTCTAGCCCCATTTTTGATCAGGGTTTCAAGAATACGTTTTCCGATATGCGGTGAACCGTGAAAAGCAATTTCCACAGAATTTTCTGTAGTGAAACTTTTCGGAGCCAGAAAAATAGAAAGCATCACCTCATCAATAGCTTCCTCCCCATCCATAAAATAACCGTAATGAATGGTATGGGATTTTTGCTTTTCCAGTTTTTTGCCCGGAAAACTTTTCTGAACCACCGGTAAAGCATTGTTTCCTGAAACTCTGATAATGCCTAAAGCTCCTACTCCATTGGCCGTAGCCAGTGCGCAAATCGTATCGTTATTCATGATGCAAATTTACGCTTTTTCAGGCTAATTTATGATGAGCTATTTTATACAGATTGTCTATTGTTTTGATTGAAGCTTTTGGATTTTTGATAGTTTAAGTCATTACGAAGAACAAAGCGACGAAGCAATCTTATTTAAATTAATGTTTGTAGTTAAATCTATGTTTGTTTTGTAGAACTGATAAAATATTTAACACGACCCCCAATATTTAGCATATATGATCAGTAAATGAGATTGTTCGTCACTTGTTCCTCGCAATGACGGTTTTATTTCTGCTTTCTTCCCAATTTTCTTACTTTATAAAGCCATTTTGTACGCTGCATCTCAGTAGAATTTCTTATAATACCAATATAAGTTACTTTAATAGGTTTTACACCACAGAATTCCAAGGTTGATTTTTTCAGCTGATTAATACTGGGTTTACCATACAGAAGCCAATAGTACCAACCCGGCTGATCGAGCGTCGTGATGATGTGTGCTGTTTTTCCTTTTAGCAGCTTATCCCACCAAACTGAATTTTCTCTGTATTTATAAGCGAACCCCGGTAAAAACAACCGATCAATAAAACCTTTCATCATTGCAGGCATACCTCCCCACCAGACCGGATGGATCCAGACCATATGATCTGCCCACAGTATGATCTCCCAGGCTTTCAGCAGATCCGGCTCCAGTTCCATTCTTTTCTGATAACCGAAATGGAGAACCGGATCAAATTTTAATTCGGCAATTGTAATTTCTCTCACCTCCGCTCCTGACGTAAGGGCTCCTTCCCGGTAAGCTTTTACAATTCCAAAATTAAAGGAACCTTTATTGGGATGACCGTTGATAATGGCTATTTTCTTCATGATATATTGATTGTTTCATAGGATTTGAGCTTTTCCAGCAATAATGATGGCTGATGCAGCTGGTGACTGAAATAGACATTATTTTCATGGGAATTATTCAGCAGTTCTTCCGTATGCAATACTGCAGACAAAGCCGTCAGTTCAGCCTGCCCTTTTGTACTCTGCAGACTTAACTTTTTAATTTTACCATTGGTTCTTACAACGATTTCAAATACACTCTGATCTCCTTTTCCACTTGATCCGAAGATCATTCTTCTTTCTTTTAAAGACAGAATATTAAAAATTCTCATTTTTTGAAATGCACCTAAAAGCCAGGTGATAAATTTAGAATTGTAAGTCATTTTAACGCTGACGCTGGGTACTTTTTCAATCTGATTTAAAATATATAAATCCGGAACATCAAAATTATAGACCTCTCTTGTACCAATTCCAAAGGAAAAATTATAATTTTCGGAATCTAAGAAATGTTTTATCGGAACCTGTCGGTTATTTTCATACCTGATAAAAGGTTTTGCTACATTTTCGGCCATGAAATGAGCAGAACTTTCCCCGGCAAGGTCTTTTACAGAATAATAAACAAAAAGTTCCACTTCCTGGATGTCTGTAGTCTTTTCTGAAAGTGTTTTCACAAGCCCATTGACAATACCTCCCATCCATCCTGAGCTGAATACAATCCTGCTCTGTATATTCCTGTTTTTAGCAACAGCATAGGCTTTTACAAGGTCAGGAGTTGGTTTAGTGATATCGAGATAATCTATTTTATTTTCAATGGCAAACCGGAGAATATGATCTTCTTTATCATTAACGGAAAGAATGATCAGGTCAATTTTCTTATCTATAATCAGTGAGAATGTTCCGGGGTTAGTGACATCAATTTTGAGTTCTCTCTCAGTTTGACCTCCTTTTCTGCCTCCCACGAAAATATTCAGATGGGGATTTCTTGATTTTAAAATCCGGATAATTGTTTTACCTACCAGGCCGTTTCCTCCAACAACCAGAATATTGTGCTCCATATATTTTTTTTACAAAATTATAGAGCTGCAATACTGTACTGTAGGACAAATGTCTAAAACCGAAATTTCTAGCTTATTTCTCTGATTAGTAAAATAATCGTTTAAGCTAATATCGCCTTTCCTTTTATATCGTAATTTCTTTTCTGATCCTGCTAAGATGTCTCTGTGTAATTCCCAGGTAAGAAGCCAGATACTGCAGCGGAATTTTCTGAACATAATCCGGCTGGTTGCCAAGGAGAGTCTCATACCGCTTTGCTGCACTGTCCCTTTGAAGCTGGAAAAATCTTTTTTCAAGTTCAAGATATTCCTGCTCTGCGATCATTTTTAAAAACCTGGTCCAGTTGAGATCATCTTTTACCAGATCATCTACAGCATCTTTTTTCAGAACCATCAGCTCAGTATCGGTGATAGCCTGCATATTTTCGCTGCTGGGACAGTCTGAGATAAATGATGAATAACTGGCCATCAGCTGATTGGGGAACCTAAAACAGTAGGTCATATCTTTTCCTTCATCTGAAATATAATAGGAACGGAAAATTCCGGATACTATAAATGCTATTTCTTTACAATGACTACCTTCCTGTATAAAAAATTCATTCTTACACATTTTTCTGGCTTCAAAGAGTTGGGCAAAATCTCTGATTTCACTGTCTGAGAATATATTAAAGCTGCGAAAATAGTCTTCTATCATGTTTTCAAATTATACTTAGAATCCTGTAAGCATTCTTTAGTTTTTGGCGAAATTAAACAAATCCTGAAGTCACTGCAAATATTCAGAGCTTTCTTGAACACTTTTAAACTGTCGAATTTATATCAACTCTGATTTGTTTGATAATAAAAATAAAACCATTTCGTCCTGAAATGGTTTTATTGTTTAGTAATATATGAAGATATGAATGATTGGTCTTTTTTATTGATACAAAGATAGAATCCTTGATAATCCCTTCTGTCAGGGGAAACCCTATAATTATCTCCGTGAAAATACGGTTGTATGAATACAAAAAAGCCCCGCAGAGGAATCCACGGGGCTTCAAAAATATATCTAACAATATTAATGTTCAAAGAATAAAATTTGATATTTAAAGGTAAGGCTCAATATTTTAGCTATCCAAAACTGACCATTAACCATTATCCATCTTTATCATTTGCATTGTTAAAGCGGGCTCACCAATTCAAGGAACCAATCTTTAATCTCTCCTTCAAGATAAGGACCCAGTTTTTCTTCACAGGTTCTATGGTAGTCGTTCAGCCAGGTAATTTCTTTTTCTGAAAGGATTTCTTTTACAATGGTATCCTTAAAGAACGGACAGAACGTCAGGGTTTCAAATTCATAGAATGTTCCGTGAATTGTTTTTTCTGCTTCTTTTACGGCGATCAGGTTTTCGTGTCGGATTCCATATTCTCCTTCAAGATAGTATCCCGGTTCATTAGAACAAACCATTCCCGGAAGAAGATCCTGAGGATTCATATCTTTTCTGATATTTTGTGGACCTTCATGAACATTCATAAAGCTTCCAACCCCATGACCGGTTCCGTGGTTGAAATCTTTTCCTTCCATCCATAGCGGAAGCCTGGCAATGGCATCAAGATGAACACCTTTTGTTCCTTTCGGGAATTTCACCATGGATAAACGGATCAATCCCTGAAGCACTAAAGTGGAATTCCTTTTAAAATCATCAGAAACCGCTCCTAAAGCCAAGGTTCTTGTGATATCGGTAGTTCCTTCAAGATATTGTCCTCCTGAATCTACCAGAATGCTGGCATCATTGGTCACTTCTTTACTTCCTTCACTTTTTGCAGAATAGTGCATGATAGCACCGTTATCTTTATAACCTACAATGCTTCCAAAGCTTTCTCCTACAAAGTTTTTGCCTTCTGCACGGAAACCGCCCAGTTTTTTACCAATAGAATATTCGGTCATTGCTTCTTTTCCCGCATTATGAGTCAGCCAGTAAAGGAATTTCACCATAGCCACACCGTCTCTTACCATCACTGTTCTGAATCCTTCCAGCTCAGTTTCGTTTTTCTGGGCTTTCATCAGGTTACCGGGAACAGGAGCTTTTATAAATTGGTTATCAGCCTTTAAAGTTTCATAGATCATCTGGTTGCTGTTCGGAGAAACCAATACCTTTTCATTTTTAAATGCTTTCAGATAATTGTAAAATTCTTCGTAAGGCATCATTTTCACAAAAGACTCATCCATTTGTTTTCTTGCCTCCACTTCCAGCTTTTCAAGGTCTGTAAACAAAACTGCATCATTTTTAGTGATCACTGTATATCCTAAAAATACAGGGTTGCTTTCTACATCGCTTCCTCTTAAATTCAGTGTCCAGGCTACATCATCCAGGCTGGAAATAATATGAACGGTAGCTTCCTGATCTTCCATTTTCTGGCGGATCGCATTGATCTTATCGGTAACCGATTTTCCGGCTCTTTCTACAGGATGTATGAAGATTGGATTTTTAGAAGGCGTTCCTCTTTCTTTCCAGATCTCTTTTAGTAATGGAAGATCTGTTAATGTAATATTTTTTGACTGCAGTTTTTGTGAAAGCAGTTCCCAGTTGGCATTTGAAGTGGCCAAAGCATTAACGGCTACTTTTCCACCTGAAGGAATCTCAGAAATGATCCAGTCTATATAATTGGGAGTTCCTTCCATTCCGTCTTTGAAAAGATCGATTCCTGAATTTTCAAGTTCAAGGGCTGCCTGGGTAAAGTATCGGCCATCCGTCCAAAGACCTGCTTTGTCTTTGGTGATCACCACAAAACCTGCGGAACCTAAAAATCCTGAAAGCCATGCTCTCTCCTGCCATTCTTCAGGCAGATACTCGCTCATGTGCGGATCTGCAGAATATACTATAAATGCATCAACATTATTTTTCTGCATCTCCTCCCGAAGTGCAACAACTTTTTCCTTTGAAGTCATTCTTTTTTCTTTTTAAACACCGAAAGTTACGAAAAAATTGAGGTTTGATAATGAAATAAGAGCTGTAATTTCGTTAATGATTTGTTATTTTTTCATTGCAGACCAAGTGATTGGTGAAAAGAAAGAAATTCACTTTATAAGCTAGCCTAATAAATTTAAAATTTTTCTTTCAAATGTAAATAACACTTGTATTCAATACCAATAACCGCTCTTTTAAACTAAGTTATTTATTCTAAAATCTACAATTCATTAAATAAATACTAACATATTTGTAATTAATTGAAAATAATTAACAATAATCATTTAAACAGATGCTCAAGTACCACAAAAACGTAATTATTATTAAACATATAAAGTTTTGGAAAGATTATTGCTACTATTCACCGTATGAGAGAGCAGAATTATAAAAATCACAGGAAGTTTTATCCTCCCCATCATTTCATTTATCTTCCGATATTGATCGTACTTGAAATTTATGGAATTTATAAAATTTGGGATGACAGAGAAAACGAACTGACATGGATTTTATTTTCAATTGTGATATTTCTCCTCTTCTACCTGGCTTTTATGACGAGGCAGCATTATGCTTTGGGACTGCAAAACCGTATGGTAATTCTTGAATTTAAACAGCGGTATTTCGAAATTTTCGGAAAAAGGTCTGATGAAGTGGCAGAAAAGCTACGATTTGATCAGATTGCCGCATTAAGGTTTGCTTACGATGACGAATTCCGGGAGCTTCTGAACAAAGCCATCACTGAAAATATCTCCGGAGACGAGATTAAACGTTCTATCAAAAACTGGAAAGCTGACCATCAAAGAGTATAATAACACCAAAATATTTATATCATGAGAAAATTGACTTTATACAGTATGACCATATTTGTATTGCTTACGCTAACCAGCTGTGAGGCAATAGAAACTATTTTTAAGGCTGGAATGTGGTGGGGAATTATTCTAGTCGTTGCAGTTGTAGTTGTCCTTTTTCTGATCTTTTCGAGGGGTAAGAACTCTTAACCATTTTTTATGGAGAAGAATACGGATCTGGAAATTATTTCTCACCTAAAGCCTTCAAAAATTGTCAAGATCATGAAGGATCCCGAGGCCTCCGCAAAGGCGGTACATCTTGTATATACCACCGATGCGGAAACGGCAGGGATTACCCGTAAAAAGAACGGGAAGAAGTATGCTTATTACAAGGACGGTGAAAAGCTTAAAGACAAGAATGAGATCAACAGAATCAACAGTCTGGTTATTCCTCCCGCATGGGAAAATGTCTGGATCTGTGCCTTGGATAACGGTCATCTTCAGGCCACCGGCTTTGATGTAAAAAAGAGAAAGCAGTACCGCTATCATCCTTTGTGGAGTGCTTTAAGAAATCATACCAAATTTTACAGAATGCTTCAGTTCGGGTATGCGCTTCCGGATATACGGCTTCATGTGGAACAGGATCTTGCTTTAAGAAATTTCGAGAAGAGAAAAATACTGGCCTTAATTGTAAGTTTAATGCAGCGTACGAACATCCGTATCGGTAATAATGCCTACGAAAAGCTGTATGGTTCCTTTGGTTTGACTACTTTAAAGGATAAGCATGTAAAAATTAACGGGCAAAAGATTTCGTTCTCATTTAAAGGAAAGAAAGGTGTTATGCACAATATCAATCTGAAAAGCAAGAGACTTTCCAGGTTAGTACAAAAATGCAAGGATATTCCGGGAAGGGAACTTTTTCAGTATTTTGATGATGAAGGAAACCGCCATTCTATTGACTCCGGGATGGTGAATGATTATATTAAAGAAATAAGCGGGGAAGATTTCACTGCAAAGGATTTCAGGACCTGGTCCGGAACGGTGAGCGCCTTAATCGCTTTTAAAGAGATCGGCTACGCTGAAAATGACACGCAGTATAAAAAGAAAGTGAAAGAAGCTCTGGAAATCGTGGCTGAACATCTTGGAAATACCAGTACGGTTTGCAGAAAATATTATGTACATCCTCTGGTGATCAATCTTTACGAAAATAATACAATCAAAAAGTACCTTGATGAATTGGAACAAATCGAAGAAAACGATGGAAAGGCCGGCCTGACACAAGAGGAAAAGCTTGTGCTGAAGATTCTTGAAAACGAAAAAATGTAGGAAGGGTGAAAGATGAAAGAGTGAAGATAGAAGTATTGAAATTCCAATATCAGTTTTTAAATTTTTATTCATCTGTAATAACCTCTTAATATCTATTTAAAAGACATAGAGCAATTTCGACAATCAGTCTTCCGGCTTCCATTTTATACAGAAACTCTGTTCTTCAAAAAATGTGTTCTGTAATCTTTAGGGGTAATTCCTGCAATTTTCTTGAAAAGCTGAGTAAAGTGTGATGCGGTATGAAAGTTGAGTTCATAGGCAATTTCTGCGATGTCCTTACTTGAATGCAGCAAGGCTTTACTGTAATTAATATCAATCTCATTAATCCATTGCTTCGGTGATTTTTGGGTTACATTTTTCACACATTTATTAAGGTAGCTCTCCGTTACCGACAGTTTATCAGCATAAAAGGCCACCCGTTTTTCCGCTACGTGGTATTTAAACAAAAGATCACGGAACTGAAGCGAAAGTTCCATTGGGCGTGATGCCGATTTGTGATGACTATCTGAATCTGTGCTCAGCATTTTGATAAGAATCAAATGAAGCATTGTGACCACCACTTCATTAATGTTCAGGTTATTCAGCCAAAGTTCCTGTTCCAGGATCGGAAGCAACTGGGTGATGGTTCCGTAGGTAAGACTATCCAGATTCAGGAATGGGGTCATGAAAAAAATACTGCTTTTGTGCTTGGGCAATTCCTGCTCGGAAAGAATATTGTTTTCATAAGCCAGGAAAAATCCCTCAATATCGTCTGAGAGTTCTACGGTAGCCGTGATTGTTCCCTGTTTGATAAAGATCACACCGCCTTTTTCAGCATTATATTCTTTGTTTTCCAGATACTGCTTTATATGTCCCTTTGTCACAAAAATAATAAAGTTAAAAGTGGTACGGTACGGGATCACCGGCATTAAAATCCCTTTAAGGTAGTTTTCGATGCGGTATAGCTGTATGTCTGCATTATTAGCCAGTATTTTCTCCGTAATATTCGGAAGAAAAAGCTTTTTATACTGAAAATTGGATAGTATTTCCATGATTAATTATTGATGCAAATTTGATGCTGAATTATTTTGTATTTATGTATTCAGGTAAAATGTATTAATGATTTGATAGGACAGTGTTTACAATAATGTTTAAATCTGAATCTTAAGGTTTATAAGTTTTAGAAACAGTAAAGTGAGTTTTATTTTAAGATTGGATAATTTTTTCTTAAAATAGTGTTCTCATTCATGAATACACAAATACATTTTACATGAATACACTTAAGTTAAAATTTATAATACACTCCCATTTTTACTCCAAACGGACTTCCCGGAGTATAAGTAAGGTCTGTGATAGGTTCTGCTTCGCCTTTTAATTGGGTTTCTGTCGCAAACTGAGCTTCGTTCCATCGGATGTTGAAGAGGTTGTTTATCTGGATATTTGCTCCCCATTTCTGACGGTTGTAAGAAAGCATCAGATCGTTGACGAAATACGCTTTTGTTTTGATGCTGTTATCCTCTACAGCCGGCCTTGAGCCAAGATACCTGTACTGAAGTCCTAATGAAAAGCCATGAAGAAAATCCCAGTTGACGGAGCCCGTGGTGGTTACTACCGGAGCTAATGGAACATAATCCTGTCCTTTTTCTTCTTCAATAAATCTGGCATGAGAATAATTAAGATCTGCATTTAGATAGAAATTTTCAAGCGGCTGGAAACGGATTCCCAAATCTGCCCCGAAACGCTGTGATTTTCCGGATGGCTCTACTACAGCATCATCACCAACATATACGAATTCCTGCTGCAGATACATATACCATAAAGCAGGTGTAATAATCAGTGATTTGAAAGGATGGAGTCTCACTCCAAGATCTCCTCCGATAGAATACGGAAGTGTTTTCTGATCAGGATTAGGAACGACTACTCTCAGGTCATTGGAATGAAATCCCATTCCGGTCTTCAAAAACCACATGACGTTATCACTCTGAGCATAAGAGAAATTAAGTTTCGGGCTTAATCTTGTTGCTTCTTTTGACTGTCCGGAAGGAAGTTGTTCAGGATCCAGCAGATTATGCATATTAAACATAAAATGATCCACTCTTAAGGCTGGATTGACGGTCCATTTTCCCGTCTTCCATATCAATCCGGAATAGACATGAAGATTCGTTTCGGTTCCGTTTACGTCGGCTTTTCTGTCCAGGAGAAGATCTCTGTGATAGACATGATTGAGCTGCAAAGTATTAATATCATCATTTCTTAAACCTACTCCAGAAATCCAGTTCAATGAGCTGTTTCCGAGGATAAAGCTTTTGGTATATTTCACCTCGGCTCCGTAAATATTTCTGCCGTCTGTCTGTTGGATCTCATCACCATGGTCTTTATCTTTTAAATAAAAAGTAAAATCAGAATACAGATTAAAATTATACTTTGAATAAAACGCCATTGCATCAATCTGTTCGGAATCTGAAATAATATGTTTAAAATTCATCTGAAGATTGGTTCTTGACGTTTTTCCGCCTTCTGTAGGATCAATGCTTCCCCACCGACCAATCATTCCTTCATCTACGGCACGTTCAGGAATCTGTCCGGACGCATTCCAGGAAGAATTAAATGTTGAGAACTGGATATTGAAATAATCCTTATCGGTGATCCACTGATTGTATTTTCCGAAAATATTGACCCTGTTAAAATTCTGCTTTACATCAAAAGGCCCGTCAGTATAGTTGTATTCTGTTGCCAGATAAGCATTTTTTCTTCCCGTATCATCATGCAGAATGTTGAACATTCCGAGGATTCTTTTTGAATTGAATGAGCCACCTTCCAATTTGACCATACTGTTTTTCAACCCATTATAGGTTTGAAAATCAACGTATCCGGCTGTATTAAAATCTCCACGATCCAAATAATATGCTCCTTTTCCAAAATCAATGTTGTTGACGGTTTCAGGAATCACAAAATGCAGATCCGAATAACCCTGTCCATGGGCATGGGAAACAATATTAACAGGCATTCCGTCTACATTCACACTGACATCTGTACCATGATCTGCATCAAAACCTCTCAGGAAAAGCTGCTCCGCCTTTCCACCTCCGGCATGCTGTGCAATGAATAATCCCGGAACTTTTCTCAACAGATCCTGTGCAGAATTAACGGGAAATTTGTTTAAATCAACTTTTGTAATAGCTGATAAAAACGAACTGTGATTAATAGCCACTTCAGAGATCTGATAGGGCTTATGCTGTAAAAAAATAACCTTATTTTGATCATTCTCGTTGTTCACCACCCACTTTACCTCATCATATCCCTGACGACCGATGACTAATGTGTCCGGAAGGCTGGCAACAGGAACCGTAAAAGTTCCGTCGCTTCCCGAATGGGTATGGGTGTTTCTGTGGTTGTATTTTATAAGGACATCCGCAATGGGAAATTTGTCATCTGCATCCTTTATAGCCAGTTTTTTTTCTGTTTCCTGGGCGGATATTTTTCCGTTAAAAGCCAATGCCAGAAATACAGCTGCTATTTTAGTTATCTTCATTTTTTTGTTAAATATTTTTTTAGAGTCTAGAAGCAAGAGCCAAGAAGCAAGACTGCATATGCCAGACATCAGACTTGAGATTTTAGATTTTAGATTTTAGATTTTAGATTTTTAGTATGAATTGGAAATCTGAGATCAATATTGTACTGAATATTGCTTCCTTACTTCAATCTTTCTTACTATCAATCACCGAAACTATCTACTCAGTTCTTCTTTTTTTAAATAATTTCTGTATTAAAAGGGTGATACACGTGCCCAGAACAAATGGAAAAGTCAGGACACCGCCTACTTCGTTCAAGGTATTATGATCTACCAGCAGGTCGTCAATCGCAACTGTAATGGCCACAGCTATCAGCACCCAGAGTCCGTCTTTCTTTTTAAATCCTGAAAAAACGATCGCTGAAAGCACCGCGTTGAATCCGAAAAGTCCCATGTGGATCTTCTCAATGGGTTCACCATTCATATGAGAAAGGTAAGCTCCTAAAACAGCACCTGCAAAACCATACAATGCAGCAGCAGGCGAACTGATAAAAACCGCTACGAAGAAAATAATCCCGGAAAGTATTCCTCCCTGAAATATCACTTCTCCAAATGCATTGGTACAAGCCAGGAAATCATCGTAATCTGCCGGCTCTGATGTTGCCGAGATCATTTCTGAAGGTGGAATTTGTGTAAAATGATGCAATACAAATACACAGCCCCACGTAATGATAATGAAAGGAAACGTGAATACGGGAATTTTTTTCTGAATGAAAAAATGCTGAATCACTGCTGCCAAAGCGCCACCCAATATGATAATTATCCAAATAAGTAATGTTGTCTGAAAGACGAAGGAGATCGCCACCCCCACCAAAGCTGCACTAAAGCCATATAATCCGGCATTGATCTCTGACAGATCATATTTAAGCTTCATTGCAGTAAGTGTTCCGGCTGCGGTTGAAAGAAGAACAGCAACACCGCCTTCCCAACTTCCTATAAAAATGCCGATGAGAAACAAGAGTCCTGTCCATCTGTTTTCCTGGAGCATGATCTGCCCGATTCCTTTTAGAATATTGTCGATAAAAGGTTGTTTTTTGAAAAATTCGTCCATAGTTTTTTTAGTCATATAGTATTTATTAATAGGAGTTTAAGAGTCAAGAAACAAGAAACAGAGCCAAGAGCCAAGAATCAAGATTTTAGACGTCAGATTTCAGACACAAGACATCAGACCGTAAGTCATTAATTTAATTAGTAGTAAACAGCAACTGACAACTAACACTCATTCACTCTCAATCCCTGAAATTCTCCAACTCCGAAACCCGAAACCCGCATCACGTCACCATCCCAGAAACACCATCCCTATTCCGCAGACTGTTACAACAGCACCGCTCACCATGCCCATATACCTTTCCAGTTTTTCTGTATTGAATAAGGTTGAGTAGCCGTAACGCCCTAAAAGAACCATTCCCAGCATTGTTAGAACGGTTGTTATGGTAAATGAAGTGACCAAAACCGCTATTTCAGACATGGAATGTTTTACCCCGGAATAGAATAATAGTGGAATTAGTGGCTCGCTAGGCCCCATTACGAAGATCATGAAAAGCACTAAAGGAGTTACTTTTATTCTTTTTTGCGGCATTACCATTTCCGTATGATTATGTTCATAAACGTAAACATCGTCACCCATGACATCAAAATGTTTGTGAGGTTTATTTCTGATAGCCTGGATCAATCCATAGATCAAGTAAACGCCTCCAAATATCAGCAAAGCCCATCCTGAAAAATTACCTCTGAGATCCTGAAACCATGAGATCTTATTGAGCTGCCATCCCAAAAAGACTCCGATGAAACCCAAAATCAAGGAGCTCAGCACGTGTCCGAATCCACAGACAACGGTTAAAACTGCGGTTTTCATTCCGCTCCATTTTTTAGATTTTGAAATGACAATGAACGGCAGATAATGATCCGGCCCTGAGGCGGTGTGTATAAAACTTATTGAGATGGCGCTTATGAGAAGTGCCCAAACTGTAGTGTCCATTTTTTGTTTTTGTTTTTTCCAGTTATTTAGGTTTTGGCTAAAGCCTTGGTTGATGTTTTTATTTTTGATCGGGCTAAAGCCCGATCCTATTGAATAATGAGATCTTTTGATTTAATTGAAATCTCTTAATTGCTCTTGTTCAAAATGATCTGATCTTTGGCCAGGACCGGGCTAAAGCCCGCTCCCATTCATTGAATAATTGTTTGGTTTTAAATAATAGTCATCAATTATTTATTCCAATGACCAAAGGATTTCCTGAACCCGAAGGAAAAAATTGTACATCAATTCTCCCCCATGTCCTAAAGCTCTTAAAACAAAGCCATTCTCTTCAATAGCAGAAACGCCGGCTTCCATTTCGTCCCTGTGTTCTGTTGCCAGTTCTACAATCGTTTCAATCAGACTATTTTTGTCAACATTTTCTTTTGTACTGTAGAAAATAAGGTTTCCCTGATGCGTATACTGTTCGAGGTTTCCAATGCAGTTAATTGGGAACAGGTCGGGCTGAATAACAACATTGTCTTTAATCACCAGCTTATTTTTATGATAGATCTGCATCAGATTCTGAAAACGTTTTAGTTTAAACACCTCACCATAATGTTTTCTTCCACAGGTAATGATCTCACTGATGATAATCTGACTGTTTTTTCCGACATGGATATTGGCCCTACTTTCAAAGTTAGAGTCTTCGTGTGGAACTACCGGATGCGGAACATAAGCAAAAGAGGTATTTTCTTCCATCTTTACATTGAGCTCCTGAATCGCCTTATCCTTCATATTGAACAGCCGCTGATACGACTGCGACTGCAATTGGAGTGAAGCTCCTTTTTCAAGTTCAACGTTCAGATGATAGCGGTCTCCGTCCAGAATTCCGGGAGAGGAGCTCATTACCATCTGATACAGCTTATTGTCGCTTTTACGCTGTCCTACGGAAACTACCCTGAATGGAAGTGAAACATACAGATCTTTCACATAAGACTCTCCCTCCTTGAATCCTGCAATGATATGTAAACGGCTGTCCATTTATCTTACCAGGTTCGGTTCTTCACATTCCTCCAGAAGCGCATACTTTTTGATCCATCCGATCACTTTTTCCAGGCCTTCATCTGTTTTAAGATTGGTGAAAACAAAAGGATTTCCGTTTCTCATTCTTCTGGCATCTCTTTCCATTACTTCAAGGCTTGCCCCTACGTGCGGAGCAAGATCTATTTTATTAATGATCAGCAAGTCTGATCTGGTAATGCCGGGACCTCCTTTTCTTGGAATTTTTTCTCCTTCAGCCACATCAATAATGAAAATCGTGACATCAGCAAGGTCAGGACTGAATGTAGCTGATAGATTATCGCCTCCGCTTTCAATTAATACCAGCTCGATATCCGGAAAACGGGCGGCAAGCTCATCTACAGCTTCCAGATTCATACTTGCATCTTCACGGATGGCAGTGTGTGGACATCCTCCTGTTTCTACACCAATGATTCTTTCGTGTGGCAGAAGACTGTTTTTAGCCATAAATTCAGCATCTTCTTTGGTATAAATATCATTGGTAATCACCCCAAGGTCATATTTTCCGAACATTTTTCGGCTTAACCGTTCCAGCAATGCTGTTTTTCCTGAACCTACAGGTCCAGCCACCCCTACTTTTATATATTTTCTATTGTTCATTTTAATTAATCGTAAATATTTATTTTCTAAGACATATAAAGTCTTGAATAGAGTCTCTCATGCTGCATGCATCTGATATCAAAGGCTGTATTGCAGAGTCCTACCATATCTCTATCCAGTTCTATGGTTTCGTGGGCTGTTTTTTCCATCACAGGATACAAAGAGAAAAGAATATCCTGACCGTCCAATTGTCCCAGTGGAACCAATTTTACAGCATTGGTAATCATTCCGGCTACCGACGTGTGATAAAATCCAAGCAATGCTTCGTATAAGGGAATTTTCATTAAATAAGCATAAACTCCGAATACAATACAGTAATGCGAATTGGCTTCCCGGTTTTGAACTGCTTTTTCAAAGGCTTCCATAAAGGGGAAATGTTCTCTTCTTTTAAAGATCTTGATCAACCTTAATCCTAGTTTCTGGCTGGCCTGGCGGATTTCTCTTGGACATTTTATGGCATTACATTCATTATCAAGGCTTAAAAGCAAGTCCAGATCATTGTCTTCTGCAGCCTGATACGCCAGTTTTACAAAAGCTCCGTCATTATATTTAAGGTTATACCGAAGCATATTTTCAACAAATTCCTTTGCAGTCTGCAGGTTGCTGACAATTCTTTCCTGTACGTAAGTTTCAAGCCCGTTGGAATGGCTGTAACCACCGATCGGAAGTGTAGGATCTGACAAATGAAGCAGTCCTGAGAGAAAGTTTAGGTTTATATTATTCATCTTTTGGAGCAGCCATTTTTAAGATTTTAGTAAAAATTGAAGACCCAAGATTTCCGTGTCCGTGAGGTTCTACATTAGATTTGAGAAGGTTCAGCAGCTTAACCGTCTTTTTTTCCGGTTTAAATCCACTTGCTTCCAGCCATCTGAACATCGGCATTTCAAAAGGGAGCAATACCTGATTATCCTGAATAAAAAGCGGAATATGCTTGTTTCCAATCTCATAGCAAACAGTTCCCATTTCGAGCAGAGAAGCCGGTGACATAACAATGGCTTCTGTTTCCAGAACATTGACGGCAATGATTTTTTGATCATCTTCAAAAAGAATATCTCCTTCACGCAAACGTTGTCCTTCACGGAGGAACTTAATGGCGATATCTGTTCCCGTTCTGGTTTTTTTACGCTGAATTCTTTTCGTGGTTTCAAACCATTCCAGATCAATAAAATCAACGGGTTTTGCAGTCGGGTTTTGGTAGAGGTTACCTATTGTTTCGTTAATTATCATCTTTTTTTGGTTTTTTTCTGAAGTCAAGGTTTTTGGAAATTCCTACTCCGAACGTTGAACCGCTGATTCCGGCGACAGAAGTTTTCGTCCAGCCTTCTTTTGTTTTGGTCTGAAGCATTGAAAGTTCTGCAAATTTAAATTTCAGAGCCCAGCCTCCACCCAGCACAATACCAATCAAAGGATAGGCGCGAAGACGGTAGCCGTTAAAGTTTTCCATTGATGCGGCTGCTCCCGAAACCTGTTGTCCCCATACATAATGAGCATCCACCTGAGCAATCAGCAAGAAATATTTTCCAAGCGCTAATGACGGACTGTACCAAATTCCAGCTTCATTTTGTTTATATACAACAGCGTGGTCAACAGCATTCTGCGAGTAAGCGTAATTTATTCCAATAACATCATTATTATTAATAAAATATCCCAGTCCAATTGGTGCACTTGAAACAGTACTACTGGTACTGGAAGGTGTCGTGATTTTTGAATAATCTAATGACCCGTAAACCATAAATTGTCCTTTTGGTCCTTGTTCGTCATTTTTCAGTCTTCTTCCTCCCAGAAATTGGGCTTTCGCCTGTCCGGAAAACATAGACATTCCTGCTACAGCAAGGGAAAACACAGTTTTATTTAAGTTTTTCATTTTAATCTTTTCAATGTTAGTTATCATTCAATTTTGAAAAGGCCCGGCCTTCCGAGCCTTAAAAAACTCAAGATTAAAACAAGTAATACAGCTGTGTTAAAGGAAGTTTTTCCGCCGGCTCGCAAGTAATGTACTCACCGTCTACCGTAACTTTATAGTTTTCAGGATTAACTTCAATTACAGGTGTTTTATCGTTGTGGATCAAATCCTTTTTAGAAATGTTTCTACAGTTTTTCACCGGAAGGATCATTTTTTCCAGTTTATAGGATGCAATTGTTCCGTTGTCGATAGAGATCTGTGAAACGAAATTGGCACAAATTCCGAATTTTGCTTTTCCATGAGCCCCGAACATATTCCTGTAAATAACGGGCTGTGGTGTAGGGATAGAGGCATTTGGATCACCCATTTTAGCAGCAATTACAAAGCCTCCTTTTACAATCATTTCCGGCTTTACTCCAAATAATGCAGGTTTCCAGATCACAAGATCGGCTAGTTTCCCTTCTTCAAGGGATCCTACATATTCTGAAATACCATGGGCAATAGCCGGATTGATGGTGTATTTTGCTACATATCTTTTGGCTCTGTAGTTATCATTTTCAGCGTCTTTATCTTCTTCCAAATTCCCTCTCTGCTCTTTCATTTTGCTTGCTGTCTGCCAGGTTCTTGTAATCACTTCACCTGGTCTTCCCATCGCCTGTGAATCTGAACTCATGATGCTGAAAACTCCCATGTCATGAAGAATATCTTCAGCTGCAATGGTTTCAGGGCGAATACGTGAATCAGCAAAGGCTACATCTTCAGGGATATTTTTACTTAAATGATGACAAACCATCAGCATATCAAGATGCTCATCAATGGTGTTTATCGTATAAGGACGTGTAGGATTTGTAGAAGCTGGCAATACGTTGGGATACATGGCTGCTTTGATGATATCCGGGGCATGACCTCCTCCGGCACCTTCTGTGTGAAAGGTATGGATTACCCTTCCGTTGATCGCTCTCATGGTATCTTCAAGGAAACCGCCTTCATTCAGGGTATCGGTGTGGATAGCCACCTGAACGTCATATTTATCAGCAACTTTCAATGCGGCATCGATGGTTGCTGGTGTTGCCCCCCAGTCTTCATGAATTTTCACACCCAAAGCGCCTGCTTCTACCTGTTCTTCAATAGGTTCTTCCGCAGAGCAGTTTCCTTTCCCGAAGAAGCCAAGGTTCATAGGATATTCTTCAGCGGCTTCGAGCATTTTCTGCATATTGAATTTCCCCGGGGTAACGGTAGTCGCATTGGTCCCGTCGTTTGGTCCCGTTCCTCCGCCGATCATTGTAGTGATTCCGCTGTATAAAGAGGTTTCGATCTGCTGTGGACAGATGTAATGGATGTGAGTGTCAATTCCTCCCGCAGTCACAATATATCCTTTCCCACCATGCACTTCTGTAGAAGCTCCGATAATCATGTTTGGAGAAACTCCATCCATGGTATCTGGATTTCCGGCTTTTCCGATGCCTATAATTTTACCGTCTTTGATCCCGATATCTGCTTTTACAATTCCCCAGTGATCAATGATTACCGCTCCTGTGATACAAAAATCTAGAACACCTTCATCTCTTTTGGCAGTCACGTTTTGTCCCATTCCGTCACGGACGGTTTTTCCACCTCCGAAAACGGCTTCGTCTCCGTAGTGGGTGAAATCTTTTTCTATTTCAATGATAATTTCGGTATCCCCCAGTCTGATCTTGTCGCCAGCTGTAGGACCTAATATATTGGCATATTGTTTTCTGTCTATGGATAAGCTCATGTTTATTGATTTTTAAAGTTTAAATCTTCAGCTTTGGCAAGGCTGGCTTTTTTCTGATCTTCGGAATCAACCTGTCCGTCAACAAGATTGTTAAAGCCCATTGCTTTTTTCATACCGCCTATTTCTACCAATTCAACTTCTTTTTCTTCTCCCGGTTCAAAACGTACAGCGGTACTTGCCACAATATTCAGTCTTTTTCCAAAAGCTTTTTCGCGGCTGAAGCTCATGGCTTTATTCACTTCAAAAAAATGGAAATGGGAACCTACCTGAATAGGGCGATCTCCTGTGTTGACTACTTTTATTTTAACTGTTTCTCTGCCTTCATTGCAGATAATAGTCCCTTCTTTTACAAATATTTCTCCTGGTATCATAATGGAAATAGGTATTAACGGATTGGGTTGTGTACGGTAACCAGTTTGGTTCCGTCGGGAAAAGTGGCTTCAATCTGTACATCGTGAATCATGTCTGAAACCCCTGGCATGACATCATCTTTAGTTAAAAGATTGGCGCCTTCCTGCATCAGTTCAGCGACTCTTTTTCCGTCTCTGGCTCCCTCAAGAAGAAAGTGACTGATAAGTGCTATTGATTCTGGATAGTTTAGTTTAAGGCCTCTGGCTTTTCTTTTTAGAGCAACCTCGCCTGCAAGGAACAGCATAAGCTTTTCCGTTTCTCTCGGTGTTAAGTGCATTGTATTGTATTTTAAATTGGATATAGGGAATCCTGTCTGTCTTTCAAAAAAGACAAATAGATGGTTTTAAACCTATTAAAAACAGGAAATTGAATTTTAGGAATCTGTATTTATATACAAATCCTGTGAATTGTTTTATGAATTGGAAAATATATTAGCAGTGTGCAATCTGCAGAGAATGATACAGGATGTATCTTGGTGCCGTAATGTATGCAAAGTTTTGAACAGGTGCAGCTTTTGTATTGTGAGGATAATCAGGGAAGAAAAAGTTCATCCATTGCTGGGTGATTACGGAATAATTGAATTTTATTTTTTCAGGATTACCTGAGTCCTGTGCATCCTGATCCGAAACACTGTAAATCTCCGGCTGACCCTGCTGGTCTGCATGTTTAGCAAGGTATGATTTTGAGAATGTATCAGGTATTGACTGAGCTTTCCCTTTACCTGCAAAAAAGCCTGCACATAAAGCGGAAAAAAATAGTACGAAAGAGAATAATAGGATTCTGGTTTTCATATCAGTCATTGATGGTGTAAAATTAGACAATCCCATATCCCGAAGCTATCAAAAATGTCATTTAAAATGTTCAAAATCGAGACAAATGCAGTTTCTCCCCATTTATCATTCTCCCGTAAACTCCCATGTTATAAGCATTTAGAGAAAACACTCAACTACAACAAGTAATTCAGTGTTTTAAATAATGTAAATATTCTAAATTTTCCTACTGCAAGTAAATTTTTTAAAGATTGAATAAAAAAACACATAAAGCCCTTATTCCTTATTTCCACATTTGGGAATTTCTTAAATATAAAACAGTGATAAATTTCATTTTATAAGGAAGAGCGATTTTTTTTGTTTGCGTTAATTATTGTAAATTTGTATACCAACATATTTATCAATTTAAAATAATACAACATAATATGTCAAAAGCAATTTCGCAAGTACCATTTGCAGTAAACGAGCCGGTAAATTCTTACGCACCGGGATCTCCAGAAGTTAAAAGCCTTATCGCCACTTATAAAAAAATGTGGGCTGAGAAGACAGAAATTCCAATGTTTATCAACGGAAAAGAAGTGAAAACTGACGAGAAAGTGCAGCTTCAGTCTCCTCAGGATCATGCTCATGATTTCGGATTTTACTATAAAGGTACCATGCAGCATGTAGATGACGCTATCAATGCGGCACTGGCAGCTAAAAAAGAATGGAACGAACTGGGCTGGGAACACCGCGCAGCTATTTTCTTGAAGGCTGCTGATCTTTTGGCAGGACCTTACAGAGATGTGATCAATGCAGCTACAATGATCGGGCAATCTAAGAACGTGCACCAGGCTGAGATTGATGCTGCGTGTGAGTTTATTGATTTCTTAAGATTCAACGTAGAATTCATGACTGAAATGTATTCTGAGCAGCCAGTTTCTGACGCTGGAATCTGGAACCGTGTAGAGTACAGGCCGTTGGAAGGATTCTGTTTTGCAGTAACGCCATTCAACTTTACAGCGATTTCCGGAAACTTACCTACTTGTATGGCTATGCTTGGAAATGTAGTGGTTTGGAAACCTTCTGACAAGCAGGTTTATTCTGCAAAAGTGATCATGGATGTATTGATCGAGGCTGGTCTTCCTGCCGGGGTCATCAACATGGTATTCACAGATGGAAAAGAGACTGCTGAGAAAGTAATGTCACATCCTGATTTTGCAGGTCTTCACTTCACTGGTTCTACGAAAGTATTCCAGGGAATGTGGAAAATGATCGGTGATAATATTCATAATTACAGAACTTATCCAAGAATCGTTGGAGAAACAGGTGGAAAAGATTTCGTGATCGCTCACCCTTCTTCTAATGTAGAAGCGGTAGCTACTGCTTTGGTAAGAGGTTCTTTTGAATACCAGGGACAGAAATGTTCTGCTGCTTCAAGAGCTTACATTCCTAAATCTATTTGGGCTGACGTGAAAAAAGTAATGGAAACGCAAATCAATTCTATTAAAGTAGGTTCTCCTGAAGATCCATCTAACTTCGTTAACGCAGTAATCGATAAAAACTCTTTTGAAAAATGTAAAGGGTATATCAACAGAGCAACGGATTCCGGTGAAGCTGAAATAGCTATCGGTGGAAAAGTTGATGATTCTAAAGGATGGTTTGTATACCCTACGGTAATTGAAACCACAAATCCTCATTACGAAAGTATGGTAGAAGAGATCTTCGGACCTATCTTATCTGTTTATGTATATGAAGATCAGGACTGGAAAGAAACTTTAAAATTAGTAGATTCCACTTCTCCATATTCATTGACAGGATCTGTTTTCGCCCAAGACCGTTATGCAATCAATGAGGCTTTCAAAGCTTTAGAAAATGCTTCAGGAAACTTCTATATCAATGATAAACCAACAGGTGCTGTAGTTGGACAACAGCCTTTCGGTGGTGGTAGAGCTTCAGGAACTAATGACAAAGCTGGTTCAAAAATGAACTTGCTAAGATGGACATCTGTAAGAAGCGTAAAAGAAACTTTTGTTTCTCCAAAAGACTACAAATATCCTTACTTAGGATAAGATAAAGTACTATTGTAATTATTAATGATGAATTATCTTTAATAAACAATGAGTAAATAAAAAAGACCCTGGAATTTTTTCCGGGGTCTTTTTTATGAATGATTTTAATAGCCTCCAAGTCATAATTCATTTTATTTATTTCCTCCCTAACATTTTTTAACAAAATTTATCTATGTTTTAATATTTTAAATAACCTTTTAGGAATAATTATTGAACTTTGAATAATACATTAAAATAAAATATTATGAAAAAGTTATTGTTAGCAGCCATTGGTTTAGGATTAGTAGTTGTGAGTTGCGGAACCAAAGAATCTACCATGTCGTCTAAGAGCTCGGATTCGACAGCAGTGAATACACAATCGGTACAACCAGCGGTAACGGATACAGTATCCCAAAGAATGAATCCTGATACCGTAAAGATCAAGACAGATTCAACGGCAGTAACAGCTCCGGCTAAATAGATACACACAAAGTTTAATTAAAAATGGAAAATCTGCAGATGAAAGCTCTGCAGATTTTTTTTTATATGATAATTAAGGATAAAAACTAAAACTTAGAAATTTCATTTAAAATAAATCTTCAACCTCCTTATTACTTTAAAAATAATTTTTTCTTTTTATTCTAACCTTCATTTTCATAAAGCTGTCAATTTTCTTTATATTTGAAGGTATTAAACATCAAAATTAACTATTATGAAAAAATTATGGATTGGAGCTGTTCTGGGTTTGCTGGTTTTCGGAAGCTGCGCACAGAATAAAGAGAAAAGAGAAGAATTCAAAGATGAGCATAATAAAGATTCTCTGAGAAATAAAATGGGGGATTCCGCTGTTGCCAATTCTGAACCGGCTTCTGCTTCTCAAGATACCATCAAAGTAAAAACCGACAGTCTGAAGACAAAATAAAAAACAAATCCGCAACAATGTTGCGGATTTGTACTTAAAAAAACTTGACTGAAAAAAACCGGGCAATCAACCCCGATTGTATGATCAATTATTGATCGGTCGTATTTTCCGGACCAATATAATATTCATTGCCTAGTAATGGATTTACCCGTGGTTTAATCAAACAATCTTCTAATACTAGTAAAAATTATCCGTTATATCTTCAAAAAGCCTTGGGGGCGCCCGTCCCCTCAGCTTTGGATCGCTAGATCGTGATGTAACGATTCCTTATTTATATTGGCACAGATAATTCTGTCTGCCTAAGCAGCATTTGATTATACAGATGTCAAAAATAAATGGGTATTTAGGTTGTTTCATCCACTTCAATGTCCAGCTTAAAGCTTTTAGATGCTTTAATATAAATACTGGGCAAATACTTATATCAGCTGGTCATTTCAGTATAGTGTTTTATTTGAACGCTTTTCTGCTTAAGGATTAAAAACAGATTAAAAATTGAGTGTTACGGGTTCCTTTAAAGCTTGCGCAAAGATATATAAGTGAAGGCTTTACCTAAAACAATAGGTTATCTGTTTTCATGAAAATGAAAAGACACAATGAAAAAAACAGACTGTTTATTAATTGTTTTCAGGAAAATGAACATGTTTATCCATTTAATTTTTCGGCATCCAGATATTTAATATAGGAAGAAGGGGAAAAATCTGTCACTGCTTTAAAAACAGATGCGAATTTGCTGTGTGAAGAAAAGCCGCATTCCTCTGCAAGGATGCTGATCTTATACTGCCTGTATTTCTCATCATTGATAAGTTTATCTACAATATAATTAATCCTTAAACGGTTTACGTATGTTTTGAAATCTGTATTTTTATGCTGATTGATCACATAGGACAGATATTTTGTATTGGTATTAAGTTCGGCAGCCAGGAATGACAAGGACATATTTTTGTTGTTATACAGCTCTCCTTTTTCAAATTCATCGAGAAGTTCCAGCAGTTTGGATTCTGTTTCGGAAGTCATTAAAGAGTCATTTCTCCGTTTGTCTGCAACTTTTTCCCTGTCATCTACTTCTTCCACTGAAATATTTGAAAAATCAGAATCTCCTTTTTGTTTCCTGGATAAAGGCTCACTCCTCACATTGATCATCTGAAGCTGGGTTCTTATAATATTTCTGAATTTAGAGCGTTGTTTTTTCTGTTTTACTTTGAAGAAAACAATGATTGCAATAAGGGAAACCAGAAGAACAATAATCGCCATATTTTTCACGATGCTGATCTGAGTCGTTTTTTTATTATGTTTCACTAAAACATCAGGATTTTTAAGTGAAACTTCACGGCTCTTGGCTGCGAGACTGTCATAAGCTCTTACATATTTTACGGCATAAAGGGAGGCTTTGAAATTATCACCTGTTCCTTCATAATAATCATTGATATTGGAATAGACTGCTTTTTTCAGCTTAAAACTCTTAGAGCTATCTGCTATATTTTCTGCTTTTTTTAAATAGATTTCAGCTTCTTTCCAGTTTTCCTGTTTCATACGGATACCGCCCAAACCGTTATAAACAAGGCCCAGAATACAGCATTTTTCTTTGATCAGTGTTTCTGCTTTCCGGTAATAACTTTCTGAAACCTCATAATCTTTAAGCTTAAAATAAATCTCACCAAGCATTTGGTAGGAAGCGGCAACAAGTCGTCCATTATTTTGAAGATCATTCTTGCCAAATGAATCTAATGAAACTTCAATATATTTTATTGCATTCTGATACCCTCCCTGCTCCATTTCATAATAAGCCATTTCCTGATTCAACAGTCCCAGTACGTGACCTTTCTTTTGAGAATTACTGATATTCTTTGCAGCTTCCAGACCCTCCCGGGTATATTTTTTTGATCTTTGGTAGAGCCCCACCAGGCGGTATTCTTTAGCAAGAAATTCGTTGACACGGGCAGACCATTCCGCATCATTGGCCTGAATCAGCAGAGAATGAGCATTTTCTCCATAGCATATAGATTTTTTAAACTCACCTGCATAATGATAAAGCTGGGCAGAAAGTATGAGGCTTTTGACTTTCTCTAAAGGTTTCTGTGCAGACATATACAATGAATCTGCTGTTTTTAGAGATTTGGGAATGTCTTTTCGCATCACCTGAACGGATGTTCCTTCACATACCTGATCAAAGCTGAAATTTGTCTGACCCAGGACAGGACCAGCAGTAATGAATAAAAACAAAAGTTTCAGCAGATGCCTCGACATAAAAAAATAAATTATTATCTGGATTTTATAATAATTCATCATTTTCATGGGGTATCTTTTTGTTTTTTACAAAGTTACTAATATTTTATTTTTTAATAAAATATTCTTCAATTATTTAATTTTTTTAACCTAAAAACTTATTAATATAAATTTTAATCATTAAAAATTAATAATAACTATTCAAATCATTAACCAAATCACACATGTATGAAAAATAAAATATTTGAAATTATTTTTAATATGCATCAACTTATATGTTCACATAATTATTACATTTGTAATCAATAAAAAGTTTTATGAAAAAATTAGCAATATTTTCTTCATTATTTATAGCTGCACTGGCATGGGCACAGGGAATTAAATTTGAAGACAGCAATTTCGCTACTATTCTGGCGAAAGCAAAAAAAGAGAACAAACTTATATTTATAGACGCTTATGCCTCATGGTGCGGACCTTGTAAACTGATGGTGAAAAATATTTTCCCGCTTCAGACGGTTGGAGATTTTTACAACTCTCATTTCATCAATGCTAAAATAGACATGGAAAAAGGAGAAGGAATTGGTCTTGCAAAAAAATATAATGTAAAGGCGTTTCCTACTTATCTTTTCATTAATGGTGACGGAGAGGAAGTACACAGAACATTAGGCTATGTAGAGGAAAAAGATTTCATCCAGTTTGCTAAAGATGCGGAAGATCCTAATAAAAGGCTTACAGCATTAAAGCAAAAATTTGAAAACGGAGAAAAAGATCCCGAATTTCTAAAAAATCTTGCGGGATTAACTATCTATAATGATTCTGAATTTGCAGGAAAAGTACTGGCCCGTTATTTCCAGCAGAAAACCAGCTTTGATCAGGAAGATGTACAAATGCTCCTATCCGGTACACAGAGTACAGAAAGTCCTTTGTATAAAATTTTTCAGTCTAAAAAAGCGGAGATCATCAAAATTTTTCCGGAAGATAAATATGAGAAATTCGACAAAAATATAAAGCTGAACACAGTTCTTAAAAAGTCGTACAACGCTGATAAAAAATCGTGGAATGACAGTTACTTTTTAACGGAAAGCCAGAAATTTTTAACAAAAGACGAATCTGAAAAGATCCTAAAAAGAGCAAAAGCAAACAGGGCTTTGAAAGATAAAGATATCCCGACTTATGAGAAGCTGACACTGGAGCTTTATAAAGATTCTTCTGCGGCAAGTTCAGAAGAGTTAAATTCTCTGGCCTGGAATTTTTTTGAAAATGTAAGCAATAAAGCTTCGCTGGAAAAAGCGGTTGCCTGGGCACAAGAATCTGTAAAAAAGGATGAAAACTATGCCAATACAGACACTTTAGCTAATCTCTATAATAAAATAGGAGACAAAAAGAACGCAAAAATGTGGGCTGAAAAGTCAATCGGGTTGGCTAAAAGCACGGGACAGGATTCTACGGATACTGAGAAATTATTGAAAAGTCTTTAATAGAAGATTATAAATGAAAAACCGCAGAGCTTTGCTCTGCGGTTTTTTTATGTACGTAAACCACCCCGTCAAAAATTTTAAAAATTTTTGCCCCCCCTCCAATGGATGGGAATTATCAGTTGGTAGTTTTGTTCTTTGCCTTTAACTTTAGCTACTAATCTAGCTTAATATTCAAACAAGACACTTCCCCAAGTAAATCCGCTTCCGAATGCTGAAAGAAGTACCAGATCTCCTCTTTTGATCTTTCCTTCCTCAATAGCTTCACTTAAAGCAATTGGAATAGAAGCCGCAGTTGTATTTCCGTATTTCTGAATATTGTTGTGGACCTTCTCATCCGGAAGTCCAAACTTCTGCTGTACAAACTGGGCAATTCTAAGGTTAGCCTGGTGAGGAATGAACATATCCAGATCTTCAATAGTTTTACCGGCTTTGTCTAAAGCTTCCTGCATGGTTTCAGGAAATCTTGTCACCGCATGCTTGAATACAAAATTGCCGTTCATGATCGGGTAAACTTCCTTATCCGTTACATTTTCCGGTTCTTTTCTCATTCTGTCGCTCCATCCGAATTTGGAACCCGGGAACTGTGTACACAGCTCATCGGCATATTTCCCTTCAGAATGCATATTGACCGCTAAAATATCTCCTGCATTTTCATCTTCCGTCGCCGAAAGTATAATCGCTCCTGCTCCATCTCCGAAGATCACGGAAACTCCTCTTCCTTCATCAGAAAAATCCAGTCCGAAAGAATGGATCTCTGCACCTACTACCAATATATTTTTATAGGTTCCCGACTTAATAAAAGCATTGGCAACACTCACGGCATATACGAATCCTGAACATTGATTTCTTACATCAAGAGCTCCAATGGTATCACATCCCAACATATCCTGAAGCAATACACCGCAACCCGGGAAATAATAATCCGGAGAAAGTGTCGCAAAAACAATATAATCTATATCTTGAGCCGTCAGTCCTGCTTTTTCAAGTGCTTTTTCAGAGGCTTTAAATGCCAGATAAGCTGTGGTTTCCTGAGAGTCATTTCTGTTTTTTCTGTGTCTTCTTTCTTTGATGCCCGTTCTTTCTGTAATCCAGTCATCATTGGTGGTCATCAGTTTAGCTAAATCATCATTCGTAACAACATTATCTGGAACATAAAATCCGATCCCTTTTATTGTACTTTTAATCATATAGTTTGTTTAATTTTGGCAAAGATAAAATTATTTAACACATAGTTTTTCAAAATATTAGTATTTTTATTCTATGCCAATTGACACGATATACAGAGATTCCCAATGTGAATGGGTAGATGTAGAGGCTCCCACACCGGAGGACCTGAAATTTCTTCACGAAAGATATGAGATCAACAATCTTCTTCTGGAAGATACGATGGATCCGAACCACCTTCCGAAATATGAAGAAGATGGCAATGTAAAGTTCTTTCTTCTCCGGGAAAGCACGGAACTGGAACGGAAAAACCTCAATACCATCAGCGATATCAGTACGAAAATCGGGATTTTTCTGGTAGACAACACCATCATCACGATTCATAGGATGAAGGCAAAAAGCATTTCGGAGACGAAGAAACAGGTTTCAGCTATGCAGACAGAGGTTCCGCCTCAAAAGATTGCTTTAATGATCGCCCTGTTGATTATGAAAAGTTTTGATGATGAATCTTTAAGCCTTCTGGAAACAATGGATAATATTGAAAATGAAATTTTCCTTAAAAATACAAACCATACCAATCAGATCAGGAGATTGTATAAGCTGAAGCGAAAATCAGGACTGAATTCCAGGGTATTGACGATTTCCACAGATGCAGTAGATAAGTTTAAATTATTGAATCTTCAGGATTCGGAGATCGTAGATTTAAAAGACAAGCATAAAGATGTAGTAGCAGATTTTGATCATCTGAATATCCAGATCACCAACCTTATTTCCATGTTTCTGGCTCTTTCAGATCAGAAGGCCAACCAGGTGATGAAAGTTTTGGCTATTTATTCTGTGTATTTTCTTCCCATTACCTTTATTGCCGGTGTTTATGGGATGAATTTCGACAATATGCCTGAGCTGCATCACAAATACGGTTATTTTATTACAATAGGGGTTATGGCTTTGGTAGTGATCTGCACGTTCATATATGCCAGACGGAAGCAGTGGTAATTTTTTTGAGAAAAGACATCAATGACAGAATATTTTGTTAACTGATATCTTAAAACTTAACAGAATCTTTTTATTGGCTTGCATCTTAGAATATTCAATAAAAACTCTAATCCATGAAAACAGAAATACTGGATAAAATTCTTTCAGAAGATGTACTTTCCCAGGAATCTAAAGAAAAGCTCTCTGTACTGCATGAGAGTATTTCTGCAAAAGAATTTTCTGATCTGCTGGATGCACAGAAAAACCAATATGTGGAATTTGTGCAGGAAGGCGGCGGCGTATGGGGAAGTGCGCTGGTAGGTTATCTTTATGGTCTGGAAATCTTTGGTATCCGTTTTTTGAAAATAGCAGGAACAAGTGCGGGAGCTATTAATACCATGCTTATTGCTGCATGCAAAACCAAAGAAGAAGCAAAAAGTGAAGTGATCAAGGATATACTTTTCAGCTGGAATTTCGCTGATTTTATGGATGGAAAAACCTATGTGAAAACAACTATTCATGCCATTCTGAACAATAAAGATTTTTTTAAGATCAATGCTATTATTCTGGCGGTTATGATGATCATTCTTATTATTATTCCTTTCGCCGCACAACCTGAGACAACTTTAAGTGCAAAACTTCTTTTTCTGATTCCCTTAATTCCGGTCATTATCGCTTTTTTCTGTATGAGAAAGTTTTACAGTGATTTCAGGAAGCAAAACAGCGGATTCAATCCCGGCAACACTTTTTTAAGTACCATGCAGAATGTACTGAATGGTTTCGGAATTAAGACAGTGGCTGATCTCAATGAAAAATTTATTCAGAAAGAATATGGTCTCAATCTTAATTACCGTTACGGAAACACCCAGGAATATTACACAATTGCTTTAAAAAGTATTGAAGCGATCAAGGCAAAAAACATTGAGCATATTGATGAAACACGCTACAGAATATTTTATGAAAGCGCCGTGAACAATGATTACTATAAGAACAATCCTTTTTACCAGCTTCGCTCAGAATACGTAGTGATTACTACTGATATTAATGCAAAGATTAAGGTAGAACTTCCTACGATGGCCAATTTATATTGGTCTGAGGAAGAGCTGAAGCACATCAGCCCGGCTGAGTTTGTGAGAGCTTCCATGTCTGTACCGTTCTTTTTTGAGCCCTTTCAGAAAAGGATCAACAGGGATGACAGCTCAGTGAAATACGCCTGGAAATTCTGGATAAATACAAAACCGGAAGACATCTACCCGGTCGGAATTTTTATCGATGGCGGAAGTATTTCCAATTTCCCGATCGATATTTTTCATGCCAGTGACGTATTTTATCCGAGAATGCCACTTTTTGGGGTACAGCTGACCAGCGACTCAGATATTCTTTCGGAAAAAGGAAAAACCAGCGAACAGATTATGAAAACACCTTTTTCTTATGCGGGAAACATCATCAGCACTTTAAAAGGTTTCAATGATAAATCTTTTCTTACAAAACACAGTTTCTACCGTCTTTTCAGTATTCAAAGCGTCAATTGCGGAACAAGCAGCTGGCTGAATTTCTTTATGAAAAGAGAGGAAAAAGAGGATCTTTTCAACAGAGGCTTTCAAGCTGCCCTGGATTTTCTGAATCAGTTCGACTGGGAGAAATACAAATATGAACGAATGATGCTTTCGATGAAGGAGAATAAAATATTGAAGGAAGAGGATACACCTACTGTAGGATAAGGAATTTTGAGTATTTTTAGGTCTCAAAAATCTGCCATGAAATATATCTGTGAATGCTGCGGCGAAGAAAAAGAAGACTGGCCTGCAATAGCTTATTCTGCTCCATATCCCTATTTTCAGTTGTCTGAAGAAGAATTGAAAAGTTCTGAATTAACTTCAGATTTATGCATCATAAAATACTCTGATGAAACTTGCTACTTTATTCGAGTGGTTCTTGTGCAGGAAATTAATGAAAGCTGTCAGAGTCTGGAATATGGAATTTGGGTTTCTTTAAGTGAAAAAAGTTTTAATGAATATGTCGAGAATTATGATAATGAAGATTTTGAAGGAGTATATTTCGGATGGCTTTCAAATTATCTCCCTGATTATGAATTTGAAAAGACTATTCCTACCAATGTATTGGTCAACAATAAAATAGGACGACCTTTTATCTATCCACATGAAGGTTTTGAGCATCCTTTTGTTTATGATTTTTATAATGGAATTTCTATAGAGGAAGCTGAAAAAAGAATTGATATTGTTTTGAACAAGAGTAATGAATAAACTTATTCAACTAAAAAAATATACTTTTAAAAATTTGCATATTGTAATACTAGTTCTTACTGTATCATTGATTCCAATCGGTTTAATAAACGAAAGAATATGGATTAGAAAAATGCTCGAGAGAGCTAAGTATACTGTTGCTACAGCCACTACCGACTGGCATCAAAAAAACAATAATGGGGTTGGAACAGATTACCAATATGAAATCAATCACGAGGTGTATAGCAGGACAACAAGCTTTTCATATAAGAAGGGAGATCGATTTTTGATAATTTTTGACTCTATAAAACCAAAAAATTCAAAAGTGCTTGATATTTATCCTGTTGAAGCTGATTACGTAGGCTTGAAAATTTCTAAAAATGGTTGGAAATATCAGGAAGTACCTTTTGATATAGACAGCAATAAAATTAAGAAATATTTGGAAGATTAAAATATAAAAGTGAACAAAGCTATCAAAAACCTTCTATTATTTGCCAGTATTCTTCTTGGTCTTACAAGTTGTCATTCTGAAAATTTCGATGCAGAAAAATGGCTTTCCGGAGACTCTGCATTGTACGACGGACATCGCAAGAAAATGCTGAATGATTTGGTAGAGAGTGTCCTTACGACATTGATCAGCTGGAGTATTGAAGATGTAGATTATAAAGAGTAATCATAAAATCAGGGAAAGGCCGTATTATCAACTTGACAATACAACCTTTCCGGAAGATTAATCTATAAGGAATCTAAAAAATCCAGATACAACGGAACACTCCTCTCAACCCATTCTTCTGAAGGATCATTTTCTATTCCGTAGTAAACAAAAGGTTCAGGGTAATCTGCTTTGATATAGTCAAAAGTAAGTTCATAGGGACGGAAAAGCTCATTCATCGTATATTTATATTTTCCGGATGCGCTATAGCCTTCTTCATCAATTCCTGCCGTAACGGCCAGTGTGATCTTCTTTCCTCCCACTTTATAATTGCTTTTGCTTCCATATGCCCAACCGTAAAGCAGGACCTCATCGAACCATTTTTTCAAAAGCGGCGGACTGCTGAACCAGTAAAATGGAAACTGAAAGACGATTCTGTCATAAGACTCCACCAACTGTTGCTCTTTTGCAACGTCTATCTTTTCATCCGGATAGGCATCATATAAGGAATGTACAGTATATTTTTCAGGATATTTTTTCAATTCTTCCATCCATCTTTTATTGATCACCGATTTTTCTATATCAGGGTGAACGACTATGATTAATATTTTCATTTTTCGTTTGAATTTCTTCAGCAAAAATAATATACGTAACTTACATTTTAAACATTAGTGACCAATTGTATGGTACTATAAAAAATGTAAGTAATGACTAAAATAAAGGAAACATCAACCAATTTTGCCAATAAAAAAGCGCTTGCAGATGAATGTCCGGAGATCTATGCTTCCAATACGATCGGTGGACAATGGGCATTAGCCATCTGCTGTTATCTCATCAACGGTAAACTGAGATTTGGTGAGCTGAGAAAACGCTTAAACAATATTACAGAAAGGATGCTCACTCTGCAGCTCCGCAGGTTAGAAGCAGACAGGATTATCACCAGAACTGTTTATGCTGAAGTTCCTCCACGAGTGGAATATGAACTCACAGAAATTGGTTATAAGCTGAAACCCATTATCCTGGAATTTGAAAAATGGGGTACGGAACATAAGGAGATTATGCGTAATAAACATTCAGCTCCTGAACCTGAAAACATATAAAATCGTTGAATGCATGTTTGGCTAAAACCAATTGATTTTATTTTATTCATTGAACGGGCTAAAGCCCGCTCCTATTGATAAAACAGATGTCATCAATATAATTCTAATTCATCCAAAAGGTTTATTTACATAATATAAAAACTATCACTTTCATGCATAAAATTTTAGTAATCCTTTTTATATTTTTAAATTTTACTATTCTATTTTCACAGAATATTAATAAGTATAACAGAATTTTAAAGATAGAAAACTTACCATTCAACAATTATGAAATGAGGGTTTACAAGAAATATACAATTTCTACAGGATTAGAAATGTTTAGGTTATATCAGGATAATACAGAAAAGTGAATCGGAGAACTTTATACAACGGAAGCAACAGCAAATCAACAAATAAATATCAAAAAAACAGATCTCAATTTACCTAAAAATATAAAATTGGTTTGGGCAAAAATTCTTGATACGGATCTATTACATCTCCCACCGTGGGAAAACATTCAATATAAATTAGAAAAGAAAAATAAAGATTATTTTACAGAAGATGATGAAATTGTATCTTCAGTATCTAAGTCGGCTATATTAGATGGTTTTACGTATTATCTAAAGGTAAAAACTGATAAAAATGAAAATGAATTTGAATATGATAACCCGGAATCGTATTTAAAAATTTATCCTAATGTTGATGAGCTAATTTCTTTTACAGAATTGCTGAATTTATTAAGAAGTGAATTCAGAATTTTCCATAAATAATCTAAAAATATTGATTTCAGATTTCATTAAAAACTCTCAAACTCTAAAGCCCAAACACTCTACTCCTTCCAAAGCGGTTTCTGTTCCAGCACATGCTTATAAACAGGACAGCTCTCTGCATGGGCACCTTTGAGGTATCCCGTGCTCATTAAAAATTCATTTACGATTTCTCCGCCAGTAAATTTAAATGTCTTTTTGAAAAGCTTCATCCACTCCTGAAGGGTTTTGGGATGATGATGCTCCAGCCATTTTTCAAAAGATCCGAATTCTCGCTGCAGTTCTGTAATGGTTTTAGCATTTTCAATGGCCGCATTTATTTTCAGCCGGTTGCGGATAATTCCCGGATCATTCATAAGCCTTTCCCGATCTTCTTCTGTATATGCTGCAATAGCATGAATATCAAAATTATGGTATGCCTTCCTGAAGCTTTCTTCTTTTTTCAATACAGTCTCCCAACTCAGTCCTGCCTGATTGATTTCCAGAATCAGCCTTCCAAACAGTTCATTATCATCGTGAATGGGAAATCCGTAATGGTTGTCATGGTAGTTCTTATGAAGTTCTTTTCTGCTTTCAGGCTTCATTCCTTCTATGGCTAAACAATAACTCATTTAATAGGTTTCTTTTAATTACATATTTCTGATGATAAAGTTAAGGCAGTTTTGTGACAACTGTTAGTCAGCAGCATTTTTAATTTTAAATTATGCTGGGGAATTGTAAAGAAACATCATACATTAGAGACTTCAAAAAAATAATGTATGAGAGTCCTTCTGTCTTTTCTTTTTGCCTTGATTTCTATTTCCTTTAATGCCCAGCAAATCTATTCTAAAGCTTATGGTAACCCAAAAGATATGCCTGTCATTTTCATTCATGGCGGACCGAGTGGAAATTCAACATTATTCGAAGGAAGTACAGCTCAAAAGTTTGCAGAAAAAGGATTTTATGTGATTGTCTATGACCGACGCGGGGAAGGCAGATCAAAAGATGAGAATGCTTCAATGACCTTTAAAGAGAGCTTTGAAGATCTCAATCAAATTTACAAAAAGTACGGAATCCGGAAAGCAAATATCCTTGCCCACAGCTTCGGAGGAATCATAGGAACTCTTTTTACCAGGCAGTTTCCTGAAAAAGTAAGTTCACTTACTCTTGCAGGAGCTCTTTTTACCCAGCAGGAAACTTATGATCACATCTTAAAAGAGGCTAAAAATCAATTCAAAAACGATTCTGTTCAGCTTAAAGAGATCGCTGAAATTGAAAATTTAAGCAAAAACTCGGCTGCTTACAGGAAAAGATGTTATGAAATTGCAGGTAAAATGAAATTTTTCACAATGTCCTCCCCGACTCCTGAAAGCCAGCAGCTAAGGGATGAATATGAGTCCGGTGAATTTTATGCCGTTAATTTCAGAAATCCTGAATCGCCTTTGAAATTTTATAAAAACGAATCCCGAAACAATCTGGATAATACTTCTGTTTTAAAAGAAATTAAAAAAGCAGGTATTCCCATTTTTGCAGTTTACGGAAAAGATGACGGAATATTTTCTGGGAAGCAGCTTAACGATATGAAAAACATTGTCGGAAAAAATCATTTTAAAATCATTGAGAACTGCTCACATTATTTATTTGTAGATCAGCAGGATGAATTTCTGCAATTCATGAGCCTACATCTAAAATAAAATGTAGTTTTGTAAAAATGCCTGCCATAGAAACCCATATGAGAAATTATAAAGCATTCATCATGATGCTTTTACTGGCATTTTCATTATCCCCATGCTCCGTAAAAAGAGATGTTCTCAGTGTTTTTGACATTCAGTATTTCAGCGGTTTAAATAAAGTTAAAACAACAGCCGGTACGGTATCGTTCTGCGATATATCAGCTGAGAGATCATCATCTTTAAAAGCTTTTTCAAAAAAACGGCTCCAGCTTAAAAACAAAATCTCTTTTTTAAGTTCAGATGCGTTTTATAATTCAGGGAATGTAAAAATCACTTTCAACCAATATTCCGATACAACTTCCGGAAACAGCCCGCCTAAATATATCTTATTTAAAAGACTGAAATTACATCTGGCTTAGGCTTTTGTCTAAATCAATTTTACAATAAACAGTTTTTTAATACAATACAATTTTAATGAAACATCTATCAGACAGCCGGTCGTATGACCTGGCCGGACTTTATACATTATCTCTCCGCCTTGTTATCGGGTGGACTTATTTTTCAGCATTTTGGCGCAGGCTTATTCTTGAAAACAAATTAATCCCTGATGAAGCAGGATATATCGGAGAAAAATTCAATCATTTCTTGCCTAATGCCTTAGGAATAAAACCAATCATAAAATACCTGGTGACCCATCCCGATGCCCTGCAGAGGTCGATGATGGCTTTTACTATTATTGAGGCAGTGGTAGGACTTTTCATTATCCTGGGGCTTTTTACAAGGTTAATGAGTATTGGGATCTTTGGTCTTGCGATGGGAATTCTTCTGGGTTCCGGCTGGATAGGAACAACCTGTCTGGATGAATGGCAGATCGGTGTTTTAGGTATTGCAGGCGGATTTGTCCTGTTTCTTACCGGAAGCGGTCCTTTTTCCCTGGATCATTCTTTTATTAAGAACAATAAAAGATTTACTCATAAAAAATGGTTTCTATGGCTGGGATCCGGCGTTCTGCCACTGGCAAAACCTAAAACGCTTGTAGTGGCAGGCTCAATCTTTATTTTCGGACTTACGCTATTGACCAACCAATATTTCCATGGCGGTGTCTGGGGGACGCTCCATAATAAGTCAATAAAACCGAAGATTGAGATTTCTAATATTTCTATCAGGAATTCTGATCTGGTATTTGAAGTTTACAGAACGGAAGGAGTAGATGTCTACGGTTCTTTTCTGATCGGAATCCATATCCTGGATAAGGATGGACATATGGTAAAGGAACTTAATCATGAGAAGCTTTCAAAATTTCCAAAAGAAAACATCAAAAATCATTATGTAGCCAAGGTAAAACCGGGGAAGCACAGCCTGATTATTCCACTGGGTTCAAAGGCTGATATTAAGGTAGATCTGGCTGACATTTCACCGGAAAATATTCATATGATAAAGTTGATTGACATCAGCGGGATTGAATGGACAGCGAAGATTGAATAAAAATCAGAGTTTTTCATTTAAATTAATAAGAATTTAAAACTATTGAATCATTCCATAAAAAAGCCTCCGGATTAATTCCGGAGGCTTTGTATTTATTCAAATAAAATTTAGTGTACACCACTCAAATCTATTTTTTCTTTGCTTTTTCGTTCTTTTACTAATAAGATAAATGGAATACAAATCAGGAAGGCAATTCCTAAATAAAGGAAAACGTCCATATAAGACAATACCGTAGCCTGTTTGGTGACTGTAAGATCAAGCATTTTATAAGCCGCATTCATTGCTGCATCGGGAGTCATACCTTTCGCCATAAAGCTTGCCTTTAATCCTGCTAATCTTTGCTGGACATCAAAATCATTGGAATCTAAATGGGAAACCAAATTGACTCTGTATTTCTGACTGGCATTCGCAATAAATGTGGTGATGGCTGCAATCCCGAAAGATCCCCCCAACTGTCTCATCATCCCTGTAAATGCTGCTCCCTGACCAATTTCCTGACCTTTCAGAGTACTTAATGATAAGGAAGTGATCGGAATAAATAATAGTCCTAATCCTGCTCCTCTTACCATCAGCATCCAGAAGAATGCATCTTTACCGGTGTCTGGAGTCAAGATTTTATATCCCCAGAAACTGTACACAAAGAAGGTAAATAATCCTAAGGAAACCAGGATTTGTTGTTTTACCCCTTTTGAAAGTAATTTACCAATAATAGGCATCATGAAAGCAGTTGTTAATGCTGCCGGAATCATCAATGCTCCGGATTCTAAGGCCGTCCACCCCAAAATACTCTGGGTATACAGCGGAACGATGAACGTAGATCCATACAAACCAAATCCTAATACAAAGGACATAACGGTTCCAATCCTTAAGTTACTATTTTTCAAAACCCTCAGTTCTACAATCGGATATTTGAAGGTAAGTTCCCGCCAGAGGAATAATATAAATCCTAAAACTGCTGATACGGTAAATATCACAATCCACTCACTCGCAAACCAGTCTTCTTCGTGTCCTCTTTCTAAGATATACTGTAATGAACCTACGGTAACTGCCAATAGAGCAATTCCTAACCAGTCTACATCTGAAGCTTTACGTTTTTCGGCATATTTCGGGCTTTTTATAAACTGTAAGGTCATTAAAGTTGCCGCAATACCAATTGGAATATTAATATAGAAAATATATGGCCAGCTAAAATTATCAACAATATACCCTCCTAACGGCGGACCTAATGTAGGGCCAATAATTACTCCCAAACCATAAATAGCCTGAGCCATACTTCTTTTTTCAATAGGATACGATTCTGTAATAATGGTTTGTGAAGTTACCAATAAGGCTCCCCCTCCGATTCCCTGGCATAATCTGAAGAATACCAATTCCCAAATATTATCTGCATTACCACATAAGAATGAGAACACGGTAAAAATGATAATAGAGGCTGCAAAGTAATTTCTTCGTCCGAACTGCTGGGATAGCCAACTGGTCATAGGTACAATAATTACGTTACCAATTGCATAAGCCGTAATTACCCAACCTACTTCAGAAAGTGTAGACCCCAGGTTACCTTTCATCTCGTTCAGGGCAACGTTCACAATCGTGGAATCCACAATTTCAAGCAAAGCACAGAGGATTGCTGTGATCGTAATGATCACCCTCCGGGCTCCATATTCTACTAATGAATCTTGCATAGTTTTTTTATAGGTATTAAAAAATCAAGAGATTATGAGATTTAGAAATTTTAAGAAACGGAACAAGTTTTTACGAACTAACTTTGTTGTTACTAATTTTTCTGTTTGACTTTCAGATTTTGATTAAGCCAGACATTAATTTCTAAATCCCTTAATTCCTTACTATTTTTAATTATTTTTTAAAAGTGAATTGTCAATTATCAATCAACTCCATGGTCAATTTTACTACTTCATTTCTACCTCATCATTGACTTTCATCTACAAAACCGGTATCAACTTCTTTGTCAGTTTTCTGCTTCATTATACCTCTCCATTGAATTTCATCTGCATCATCATCTTCATTGCCTCATTTCCTTCTTCATCACTGAATTCCTACACAGGGCCGGCATCAAACTTCATCATCAATCTTACTACTCCCTATTACATTCGTCATTTGACATGCTTCAGCAAAATTGACAATTCACTTATTTAAATATTATTTTAAAGAAACTTCAGCTTTCACATTCATTCCTGTTCTTAATTTTTTAGCAATATTCGGGTCCAGTTTTACAAAGTCTATCTTCACAGGAAGTCTCTGTACCACTTTCACGAAGTTACCACTTGCGTTATCCGGAGGAAGAATAGAGAATGTAGAACCTGTAGCCGGAGAGAATGAGCTTACCACTCCGTCAAATTCTGTATCAGGAAAAGCATCAATCTCGATTTTTACCTTCTGGCCTTCTACCATTTTATCCACCTGAGTTTCTTTAAAGTTAGCAATAACCCATTTTTGATCATTTTTAACTAAGCTGAATAACTGAGATCCCGCCTGTAAATACTGTCCTGCCTGAATTGGAACTTTTCCAACAAATCCGTCTTCCGGAGCCAGGATAATTGTATAGGAAAGGTTTAGTTTTGCATTTTCTACATCTACCTCTCTCTGTTTAGCAACTGAACCTGCCACGCTGATCTGCTGAGAACTTGCAGCGGTCTGAGAAGAAGCAATGTTCGTTTGCTGAGCAATCTGATTTCTCTGATCCACTAATACCTGCAGCTGTCTGTCCGCAGATTGTTTTGCTGCCAAAGCCTGCTCATATTGCTGTTCTGTAATGGAATGGTCTTTTACCAGGACAGAATATCTTTTCAGATCCTGACCGGTTTTCCAAACATTCACTTTAGCCGCTTCTATTTGTGCATTGGCTGTTGTAACAGCAGCCTGAGAAGATGTAATGTTTTTAGAAGTAGCTGTAGTTGTAGCCTGTGCATTGGAAATATTGCTTTTCGCAGTTGATAAAGCCGCTTCCGCCTGTACCAAGGCCATTTTCTGATCCCTGTTGTCCAAGATAACCAAAGTATCTCCTTTCTTTACAAATTGATTGTCTTTTACTTTTATTTGCGTTACATATCCTGAAATCTTAGAAATTACAGGGCTCATATTGGAAGCAATCTGAGCATCGTCAGTTTCTTCGTGGCTCTGCCCGTAAGAATATGTTCTGTAACCGTAAATCCCTCCTACTACAACGACAACCGCTAAAATTATCGGGAAAACTAAACTTTTTTTCTTTTTAGTTTCTACTGCTGGTGTATTATTATTTTCCATTTTTGGTCCTAGTCTTATTTAATTGTTAAAGTTCCTGTAGTTTGTAATAGTTTTCTATAAGCCAGTGCTGCGTCTGCTTTTGCATTGATCACTCCTACATTTGATGAGATCTGAGCTGCATCAGCATCCAAAAGTTCGGTCATTGTTGCCAAACCGTTATCGTATTTATTTTTTGTAATCCTGTAATTTTCATTGGCCTGTTCAGCAGCTTTTTCATACACCGATATTCTTTTTTTAGAATAATCTGTATTCTGATATTCTCTGTTGACATCAAGCTTTATATTATCATTCAGTAATTCGTCAGTAGCCGCCAGCTGCTTTTCTCTTGCCTGAGACTGTTTTAGGGAAGAATTTTCTTTCCAGAGGTTGGATAAATTATAAGAAATACCAACTCCAACATTCACAGCGTTGTAAAGGGTAAGGAATTTCGGAATATCCGCCGCTACATATCCTCCGGTAAATGCTATGGAAGGAAGGTTTTCAGCCTTAGCCGATTTCGATCCCAGTTCTGCAGCTTTTCTTTGCTGAGCCAAAGCCTGTAAATCTTTACGGTTTTCTCTTGCCTCATTTATATAATAATCAACCGCCTTTACTTCTGAGCCTTCATCGATATAATTCTGATCCACCTCAATTTCTGTAGTTTCCGGAATACCTAATAACAGATCCATATTGATATTGGCAATATTATAGTTGTTTTTTGCTTCCAGTAATTGCAGTTCAATATTTGAAGTCTGAAGGTTTGCTTTTAAACGGTCATTCCTTGCAATAACACCGTTATTTTCAAGCTTCAGAAAAGTTTCGTCTCTCTTTTGAGAAGCCGTAAGGTTTTCTTCTAAAACTTTAATGGACTGATGAGCTTTAAACAAATTATTGTAAGCCTGGGCTACATTATAAGCAATCGCTATTTTATCATTTTCCGTGCTTAATTTTGATGCTTCCACCAAATATTTAGCAGATTGGATACCATATTTTATTCTTCCCCCGCTGTAGATCGGAACACTAAGATTCACGGATCCGTAGGCTACCTGATGTACTTCCGGACCTCCTGCTGCTGCCCCTGAAGCGCTGGAAAGCTTTAGATCAATCGTTGGTTTAATAGGAAGATACATATAGCTGCCCGAAACTTTCAGTTCAGGAAGCTGTCTGTTTTTAGCTTCCAAAAGATCTGCCGTCGCTTCTTCAATCTTAGCGGCATCAATCTTAAGGTTTTTACTGTTCTGGATTCCCAGCTGCACTGCTTCATCGAGAGTGAGCTGTTTTTTCTCCTGAGCATTTATGGCTGCAATTCCCATGAAAAGGGATAATGCCAACACCGAGTTATTTATTCTCTTCATAACCTAGAAGGTCTTTTAGTAAATATTTTATATGTTTATTAAGTTCTGTGTAGTAGTTTTCGTCGAAGACTTCCTCTTCCTGTGTATCATTAAGGAATTCCTGATACATTTCTTTCGCATTGGATGCATAAAATAAAGTCCCGCTTACTGTAGCATGAAGCAGATAAATAGGTGGATTCTTGGTAAATATTCCTTTTTTAAGTCCACTTTCCAGCACCTGCGAATACATGGAAATAAAGCCCATCTTGGTCTGCTTCAGAAATTCTACGATTTGCGTATTTTCTGTATACAGCTGCTCCCTCTGCATGATTCTGTAAAAGCATTTATGATGCCTTACTCTATCTGAAAACTGATCTACAATCTTTTCTATCTTCTGCCACTCATTGATATCCGTTCTCTCAAGAATATCTTTAGCAAAGAACTGACCTTCACTCATTCTGTATTCAACTAATTTTTCATACAGTTTTTCTTTAGATCCGAAATAGTATGAGATCATAGATATATTTACATTCGCTGCCTTTGAAATCTCTCTGGTGGAGGTTCCTTCAAAACCTTTTTCAGCAAAAAGCTTCTCTGCGGCAAACAATATATTCTCTTCTTTTGAAACCATAGCTTATCTATTTTTCAGGGTGCAAATTTAAACAAGATTTTAACAAAATCAAACGATTGATTGATTTTTTAATATATATTTAATATTTACCAATATAAAGTTCTGGTAATTAGACCGTTTAAATTATATAAAACCTAAAAATCATAATCAAAAAAAAGATATTGATGTTAATATTCCGTTAATTTCACTTCATCTTTGAACAGAAAACTTTAAAAAAATGGGAAATTATAATAGAAAGGAAAAATAAATTGGAAAAAAAATGGAGTAAAAATCAACGATAATCTATCCGTCAGAAATAAAAAAAAGTCCGGATGATATCCAGACTTATATTTTAAAAAATTCAAAGTATATTGTAGCTGAATTATGAATTTTTATGAATGTAACGTGATAGTTTTATACCCAAATCTGTCCAGACAATTTTAGGATTCCCGTTTCGGGTAAGATGAAGATCAGCAGTATTGATTTCTTCTAAAATACTTTCGATATTCGCCCCGCTTATAAATTTTGAAAACCCTGTCCAGTTGAAGCCCTCTGCATCAATCTTTTTATAGACAAGATTTTCGGACTGATAGTTCTGAAGCAAAGCAAGCCTAAAGATCTCCGAGCAGTAGTTCAGAAAATTTTTCTGTTTTTCCCTGTTCCATCCTGCAATTTCTCTGGCCCAGAAGATAATGCTTTTAAGGAACTGAGGTTTCTTCTTTACCATAAATGCATCCCTCACCCACTGTATAAAAAGCTTTTCGAATTCATCACTTTTGTGCCCGGAATTTAAAATCTTTATAGCATCATTAAGGTTCCCCTGTGCCTCATGGATAATCTCCCCTGCTTTTTCAGCAGAAATAGAAAAGTTTTTTTTAAGATAATCTTCCAGATCTTCATCATTGATCCTGGGTACTTCTACAATCTGTGTCCTGGAAAGAATGGTGGGAAGAATATCGTTGGTAGTTTCGGCGGTAAGAAGGATAAGGGTCTTTGCCGGCGGCTCTTCCAGGAATTTCAGGAATTTGTTGGCGGCAGCAACATTCATTTTATCAGCTCTCCAAACAATCAGGATTTTAGTTCCCCCTTCAAAACTTTTTAAAGCAAATTTCTGATTCTGGTCATCTATTTCATCTGCAGAAATAAAGAGCTGCTTGTTTTCCGATTCAAGGAAGGCTGTCCAGTCATCATAACTCGAATAAGGAGATGCCATGATCATTTCCCTGAATTCTTCAAATTTATTTTTGCTTAAAGAATTTTTGTTATCCGTAAAAACCGGGAAGCTGAAGTGCAGATCAAGGTGATTCAAATGCTCAACTTTAGAAGCGGCATGTTCATTTTCCTGACTAAAAACCTCTTTGGCATAAGCCAATACCATAGGAAGTGTCCCATAGCCTTCTTTTCCAATAAAAAGCTGGGCATGGCTCACCCGGTTTTCAGCAATGCTTTCCCGAAGAAGTTTTTTCAGATTTTCCTGTCCGGCAATGTTCTCCCAATTCATGTCCCAAAGATAAAAAAACTGGGGAAGAATTTGAGGTTAAATTTTAGAATAGTGTTAAATGTGAATGGTGAGTTTTTGCTTCGTAAGTCAATGGTCAATTTTGGTGCGTAGTGTGATGCGTGTTTCGAGGTTAGAGATCAGATATTAATTTTGGGTTGATGAAATTTTCGATATCATGTTTCTTATCCATACATTATACTTACTATAACTGGAAAGCCTGCAATTAAATTCACTGTGAAGCAAATTTACTGTTCACTATTCACCTATTTGGCTGCCAAAAGAATTCACTTTTAACAATTTCTATTTCCGCTTCATTAATAAATCGACAAAAAAGCCCATCAATTCTGTCCTTAACAAACTTTAACCACATATAATTTTTACAATTCATTAATATTTAAGATATTTGCGCATTGTTTTAAAAATAAAGAATGAAAAAAATCTTTGCGGTATCATTCATATCAGTTGGATACTTCCTAAATGCACAGAGTATTAGTAACTCTCCGTATGCAACTTATGGAATTGGAGATGTAAAATATGATAATACGATTGAAACTGCCTCTATGGGTGGTATATCTACTGCTTATATCAGTGATTTCACGAGCAACTTCAATTTCGCAAACCCTGCGAATAACTCTAATTTCGAGCTTACAAGTATTAAACTGGAAGCTACCAACGAAAACAATTACTTCAAAACAAATTATAACGATACGAAGTCTACCAAACATTCTACTTATCTTTCTAATATAGCATTAGCCTTTCCTTTGTCTCCAAAGGTTAAGCTGGGACTTTCCTATCAGCCTTACAGCTCCAAAAGCTATGATATTGTAAATATGAGTTCTGATAAGGAGGGAAATTTATTCTCCAATCGTTTTAGTGGAAGTGGAACGCTGAATACTGCCCAGGCAGCTGTATCTTATAAGATCGATCAGAATTTTGCTGTAGGTTTGAGAGCCAACCTATACTTTGGAAATCTTTATGATTTGAATGAGCTTAGAACTGCTGATAAAGATGGGAATGTTTCTGAATTTATTAACGGTTATGAAACCAAAAACAGCATCAAAAACTTCAACTTCACGCTTGGGGGTAGCTATCAGAGCCTGAATACGCGTACTGATAGAAAACTGACCATTGGAGCTACTGCTACGTTTGGAAACACAAGCAATATGACTACTGATTATGTCAACAGTACCTATGTGTATTCTGATGCAGCCAATTCGGTAAAAGCTTTGGAAACGATCATCGATCAGAAAAGTACAAGCTCTAAAAACCTTCTTCCGCTACAGGCATCTTTAGGTGTTGGTTATGGAAGTGAAAATCACTGGTTTGTTTCAGGGCAGCTTGATTATAAAAAAGGTGAAGATATTTCATATTTCGGAAAATCTTTTGATTTCCAGGATACATACAGAATTTCTGCCGGAGGTTGGTATTTACCAAACTACAATAACTTCAGAAGCTATTTCTCAAGGGTAGTTTACAGATATGGAGCCTTCTATGAAAGAGGAAACCTTAAAATAAACGGTAGCAGCATCAATAAGTTCGGGATCTCAGGAGGTGTAATGCTTCCATTCAAAACAAGTAGCATCACCAGAATGAGTGGTCTTGAACTTGGTTTGGAAATAGGAAAAAGAGGAACTCTTAAAAACAACCTGATCAATCAGAACTTTATTAACCTAAGGGTTGGCTTCAACTTTGCTGACAGATGGTTCAGAAAGAATCTGTACAACTAAAATGAATTTTTCAAAAAAAATATCATATAAAAATATAGCATGCCTTTTTAGTTGTGCTATATTTTTTATATTGACATCCTGTGAAGAGGATCTTACCAAAGCCAATGGCAACAAAAGTAAGAACTTCCCGTCACAGATTATTAATAATGCCAACATTATACAGCGGGATTCGGGTTTTATATCTTTAAAAGCTAAAGCACCTATCATTGAAAAATACGAACTGATCGACAGTCCTTATGTTGTAGCAAGAAAAGGGATTAATATAGAGTTCTTTGATAAAAAGAAACCTAAAGTGCCCGGTAAGATTACCGCTAAATATGCCCGTATTTTTGAATATAAAAAATTCTACGAAGCAAAAGGTGATGTAAGGATTACTACCAATGAGGGACAGCGTTTTGCTATGGAAACCATCTACTGGGATCAGAAGAAAAACAGGATCTACACCAAAGATACGGTATACGTTACGATGGAAGACGGCTCTACCCTTGTGGGGGCCAACGGTATGACGGCCAAAGATGATTTCTCTGAATACACCTTCTTTAACAGCTCAGGTGATTTCAGTACCAAAAGACTCGAAGAAAAAAAAACACCACAGTAATATGAGATTTCAGGCTATTGGGCTCATGTCCGGAACCAGTCTGGACGGCCTGGATATCTGTTTTGCAGCCTTCGAAAAAAAGGAACGCTGGAATTTTCAGATCCTGCAGGCAGAAACCCTTCCCTATCCTCAAAAATGGGAGGAAAAGCTTAGAAATTCCATCCATTTATCTCCAGAAGAATTACTGGAACTCCATTCAGAATACGGTTTTTATCTGGGACAAAAAGTTCAGGAATTTATTACAAAGAACGATCTTGAAAACATAGATCTGATCGCATCTCACGGTCATACGGTTTTTCACCAGCCTCATAAAAAATTCACACTGCAGATCGGAGATGGCAGAGCCGTTAAAATAGCTACGGGCCTTCCTGTTGTTTATGATTTCAGAAGCCAGGATGTTCTGATGGGTGGAAATGGCGCTCCTTTGGTACCCATTGGTGATGAGCTGCTTTTTTCCGGATATGATGCATGCCTCAATCTGGGTGGGTTTTCCAATATCTCTTTAAGACAGAACAACCAAAGAATCGCTTTTGATATTGCCCCGGTGAATATTGTACTGAACAGATTAGCACAGAAATTTAATAAAAGTTTTGATGAAAATGGCGATCTGGCAAGAAAAGGTAATATAAACGAAGATCTTTTAGAGAAACTTAATACATTGAAATTCTACAGCCAGCCGCACCCTAAATCTTTAGGCATCGAATGGTGCACAGAGTCTATTTTTCCGCTTTTAGAAAATATTGAAACAAGAAATGTCATGGCTACTTTTACAGAACATATTGCCCTGCAGATTTCTGATGTCATCAATAAAAACAATTTGCAGAATGTTCTTTGCACAGGCGGAGGCACATATAATACTTTTCTGACCGAAAAGATCAAAGAAAAAACCGGATCCAAAATCATGATCCCCGAAAATGAGATCATCAATTACAAAGAAGCCCTGATCTTTGCTTTTATGGGTGTTTTAAGGATGAATAATGAGATCAATGTTCTTTCATCTGCAACCGGCAGTTCAAAAGATCACAGCTCAGGAATCGTTGCATAAAAAAACCTTCATTGCTGAAGGTCTGATTTTTATTTGTAAGCTTCGATCTTATCCGTCAAAGTATTGATAAAGTTCTGAAGCGGTTTTTCTACCATCATTTTAATGAAGGGATTGAATTTACCTTCAAAAAGCATCTGAACTTCTGTCTGATTTTCACTTACAGGATTCAAAGTAGCTGTTAATGTAAAATCCAGACTTGAGCTTGCTGATTTCAAAACAGCTTTCTGCTCATCCACTTCATCTATTTTCAAAGCGATTTCCGGCATTCCCTGTAATCCGAATTTGAATCCGTTGTCTCTTGTTTCAAATTTCTGAAGACCATCCGGCATAAAATCTTTATAGTTTTCAGGTGATTTCAATAATTCAGATAGATCTTTAGATGATTTATTAACAATAATTTTTCGTCCTTCTAAATTCATTTTTTATTTTTGTATTTAAATTCTTAATTATTACAAATATATGTATAAAGTTTTTGTGAACGAAAAAAAATTATTACTGTCTAAGCAATCTGAAAACTTAGAAAAAACGCTTGGATATGAAAACGTCACAAGCCTGGAAATCGCTCTCGATCTTCTGGAAAATACATCTATAAGGGAATTGAATGTTTACGGTGAGAATATTGACGAAATCTGGAAGGAGTTTCAAACGCTTTTCAGAATTATAGAAGCTGCCGGAGGACTTGTCAGCAATTCTCAAGGCGAACTCCTTTTTATCAAAAGGCTGGGCAAATGGGATCTTCCTAAAGGTAAGATGGAGAAAGGGGAATCCCGTGAGGAATCTGCAGTAAGGGAGATTGAAGAAGAAACCGGGCTGAAGGATGTGGAGCTTGTAGATTTCATTAATACGACTTACCATATCTATATCGAAAGGAACGGTGAAAAGATCCTTAAATGTACACACTGGTTTGAAATGAATTTCAATGGTGAAGATACCTCTAAGCCTCAAATTGAAGAAGGAATCACTGAAGTAGCCTGGAAAAACACCACCCAGATCGAGGATGAAGTTTTCCCAAGCACATTCAAGAATATCAAACTGATTGTAAAAGAGTTCTGGAATTTAAAGACTAGATAAATTCTATTGCTTTTTCCAGTGCAATTCCCCGCGATCCTTTTAACAAAATATTTTCAGACTGGATTGTATTGTGCTGAAGGTATTCTATAAGTTCTGCCGTATTTTCAAAAGATAATGGTGAAGAATTGACGTTTTTAAAATGCTTTCCTACCGTGATGACCTGGTCAAAAGCAAGCTCATGGGCAAGTTCTAGGATAGACACATGTTCTTTCTCACTTTCATCACCTAACTCAAGCATATCTCCGATAATGACTGTTTTTGCCCCTTCAAAAGTGGCAAAATTCTGCAGGGAAGCAGTCATTGAGCTGGGATTGGCATTATAGGTATCAAGCACTAATGTTCTTCCTTCCTTTGTCACAACCTGCGAGCGCATGTTGGTTGGCGTATAATTTTCTATCGCCTGCTTTATTTTATCAAAGCTGATCCCAAAATGCAGTCCAAGACTGGCTGCTGCACACAGATTGGTAAAATTATATTCTCCGGTCAGTTTTGAAACGGCTTTTTCACCTTTAAAATTAAGCCCTACAAAATGTTCTTCTGAGAATAGCCCGAAATCATAATCGGAACTCTCTTTTCCAAAGGTAATCTTAGGAGTGTAGTTTTCGGTTTTTTCGGTCTGAATAGGATCGTTCTCATTTACAATAATGGTCTTGTGATGACTTTTCAGATAATCATACAGCTCAGACTTCCCTTTGATAACGCCTTCAAATCCACCAAAACCTTCCAGGTGGGCTTTCCCAAAATTGGTAATATATCCAAAATCAGGTTGTGAAATCCTACATAAAAGTTCTATTTCTTTCTGGTGATTGGCTCCCATTTCTACCACAGCCATTTCATGTTCCGTTTTAATGGAAAGAATGGTTAACGGTACCCCGATATGGTTATTCAAATTTCCGGAGGTATACTGTACGTTAAATTTTTCAGCAAGCACGGCATGGATGATTTCTTTGGTGGTAGTTTTTCCGTTACTTCCGGTAAGGCCTATAACAGGGATACCCAGCTGGTTTCTATGATGCACTGCAAGCTGCTGCAGAAATTCCAATGTAGACGGAACACAGAATATGTTTCTGTCCTTATTTTCAAATTCCGGCTGTTCCACAATCACCGCCAAAGCACCATCGTCAACTGCTTTTTCTGCTAAAGCAGCAGCATTGAAATTTTCACCTGAAAAAGCAAAGAAAATATCATTTCGGCCAACTTTCCTGCTGTCGATTGTTACTTTATCTGACTTTAAAAACAAAGGATAAAACTGTTCTGTATTCATAGTTCAAAAATAAAAAAACCTTCCGGAAATCCGGAAGGTTTTTTGTAAGTATTTTTTGATAAATATTATCTTCTAGTTCTGTTCTTGTCGCTAACTCTAGCATCTTGTGCAACACGGAAGCCAATCCATCCGTAAGCTTTGCCCTGGTTTTTGTATCTTCTTTGTCCCGGATCCAACCAATATGCTGTATCCTGCCAAGAACCACCTTTTACAACTCTTACATCATTAGACATTGCTGAAGTTCTGTCTTTAGTGTCTTTCATCATTTTCACTCTTCCTCCCGCATCTACTACAAACCTTTTCTGAGGAGAGTTGTACATATTATAAGAAGAAGCTGAGTCTGAAGCTCTGTAATATTCTAAAGAAGACTGTCTGTCCCCATCTCTGTAGTTTCTGTAATCAGCGATAGTTTCTCTTTCAAACTGTCCAGGAAGTCCTTTATATACTAATCTTCCGTCGGCTAACGTATCATACTTGATAGTTCCTTCGTCGATCATTTTGTAAGTTCCATCACCGTTTCTTACAACAGCCTGAGGCATATTTCCTCTGTAATAATTGAAGTCATTGAAATCTTCATCAATGATAGGTCTGTATACATCAGCCGTCCATTCGGAAACGTTACCATACATACCGTAGATTCCAAGATCATTAGATGGATATTGTCTTACGTCTGCAGTTTGTGCTGCTCCGTCGTTTTTCCATCCTGCAATACCAGAATAGTCACCTTTCCCCATTTTGAAGTTTTCAAGGAACATTCCTTTGTCTCTTCCTTTAGTCCCTTTTAATCTTTCAATTTCAGGTTTTTTACCCAGGTATTGGTTATATTCTCTGTTCTTAGCCATACCAAGAGCTGCATATTCCCATTCTACTTCAGTAGGAAGTCTGAACTTCTGAACCATTGAAGAGTTTGGAGCTCTGTTTGCAGAAAGAAGTCTCTGGTTGGTTGTTTTCATCCCAGATTTCTGCTGCATTCTTTTTTCGTTGATATAGCCCTGCATTTCCGGATCATTCGATTTGAATTTATCCATGTTGAATGCTGTACCACCTTGGTTATTGGATTCGTTGATATACAAATCTTTAGCAATAACTCCGGACTGCATCAAAGCTTTTTCATTTGCTCTATCTGTAAGCCACTCACAATATCTGTTTGCCTGAGTCCAGGAAACTCCTACTACCGGGTAGTAATCGAATTCTGGAGAACGCAGATAAGTTTCATTATAATCGTTTCTAGATAATTTGTTATCCCATAAAAGAGTATCTGGCAAAGCGCCGTTATAAATCTCTTTAAAGCTAGGATCACTTGGAGGGAATACATACTTCAACCATGTAAGGTATTCGCGGTATTCATAGTTAGTAATTTCTGTTTCTCCGATGAAGAATGAACTTACCTGCATTCTGCGCGGTGTGTTATTCCAATCATGCATAACATCATCTTTCACTAATCCCATTGTAAAAGTTCCACCTTCTACATATACCATTCCTGGCCACCCCTTCTGCTTTTGTTGCTTTCCTGCAAAAAACCAACCTTGTTTTTCGTTTGGTTTCCAACCCGTCTTGCTGACAAATTTTTTAGTACCGCCTCCTTTGCTTGTACCTGATCCGCCGCAGCTGGTTAATGCAAGTGTAGAACTTAATGCTATTAATGAAAACAACTGTAGTTTTTTCATAGTCGATATAAATATTTTCAAAGTACAAAGAAAAAATAAATTATTCAATAAATCAAGTAAACATTTGATTTTTTTGAAAAACGTTAACAAATTAATTTTATTGTATCACAATTTAATTCTAAAATTTTCATTTTATTTGTAATTCGGAAATTTCAATAACAAACATGAAACAAAAAATCACCTTTTTATTACTATTCTCTTTTGTATCAACACTTTGGGCCCAGAGAAAAGCCATAGAATGGGAAGGCTCTAAAATCCAAGATTTTGGTGACACAAAATTAAATCTTCCAAACTTCAAAAATGAAGGTTTTTCGTTTGGCCAAAATAATGTTTTTATCATCACCAAACAAAAAATCGGAGAAAACCAGCTGAAAGTTTCTGATCTGGCCTGGGAAAATATTTCCACTAAGGATTTATATGATCTTGATAAAGGCAGGCTCCCGGATTATGATGTAACGGACATTACCTATTATACAGTACAGGGAGAACGGTATGCGAGCATCAGTGTGTCTTTATTTAAGAATGTAAAAGGACGTGTACAAAGACTTTCTTCATTCAATATTTCTGAAACCTCAGCATCTAATAATTTCAGATCAGGAACTGCCAACAAAGTAGGAAGTACTGCCAATCCCCTTTCAAGCGGTGGATTTTATAAAATCAAGGTAGACAAGTCAGGAATTTTTAAAATTACAACACAGTTTTTAAAAGATAACGGGATCAATCCTGCTTCCGTAAATCCGAAAAATTTCAGAATCTACGGAAACGGGGGGATAATGCTTCCGGAGTACAATCAGGATACAAAGTACAGTGCACTTCAGGAAAATGCCATCCAGGTAGTAGGTGAAGAAGACGGAGTATGGAATGACGGGGATTATGCATTATTTTATGCTCAGGGGCCAAACGGATACAATCTTTATGATACATCAAACGGAAACGGCTTCAAAAGAGTGGATACCAGAACGGACAGAACAAATGGCCTTAAAAACATCTATGAAGATTTCTCTTACTACTTTATTAATTTTGATAAGGGTGCAGGAAAAAGAGTACAGCCCGTAGATGCCAATCTTCCAGCAACTCCGTTAATTACCCGATATGACAATTATCAGGTAATCAACAATGATCAAAAAAATATATTAAAAATAGGCAGGATCTGGGTAGAAGATGCTCCGTTTAATACGGATAAGGCAGTTACTTTTACAACCAACTCTCCGATCCAGGCTAATGATGTGATAAGATTCAAGACTCAGGTGGTTGGTAATAAAGCACAACAGAACACGGTTGAGTTTAAAATCAACAATCTGAATCCTGTTACACAGAATGTCCCTCCCAACACTCCTAATTATGGATTTGATTTTTATCAGCTGAAATATGAGGGAACCATATCCAACCTTAGCGGAAACCAAATTACAATTAATTATTCACCCAATATTTCTGTAAATCCTAACGGAGCTTTCCATTTTGATTACGCTGAAGTACAGTATAAGGAAAATCTTACCTTCAACGGTTCGCAAATGAACTTTAGAGATTTTTCTATTGTCAGCGGATCGAATACAAATTACGGATTTGGTATTTCAAACACGACCACTATGGAGCAGGTTTGGGATGTGACAGATATTACAAATGCGAACAGAAGGGTAAATAAAGCGGGTGCAGGAAGCTTTAATTTCGGTTATCTTGCTTCTGATCCTAATTTCAACAATGAATTTGTAGCTTTCCGTGCTGATGCGGCTTACAACCCTCAGTTTGTAGAAAGAATCGGCAATCAGAATCTTTCCGGACTTCAAAATATAGATTACCTGATCATCACTGTTCCTGAAATGATGGGACAGGCTCAGAGGCTGGCCAATTATCATCAAACCAAAAACAATTATACCGTAGAAGTGGTAGATGCCACCAAGATCTATAATGAATTTGGAAGCGGTAGCAGGGATCTTACAGCGATCAGAGATTTTGTTACAAAACTAAATACCGGCGGAAGACTTAAGTATGTATTTATTTTAGGAGATGCTTCTTATGATTATAAAAACAGGATCTCTGGCAATTCCAATGTTGTTTCCAGCTATGAAGGTGAAAATTCTGCAGATTTCGTAGGCTCATTTGTAACAGATGATTATATTGTAATGACGCAGCCTCAAACAGCATCTACTATTGAAAATAACCTTCCTGATATTCCTGTCGGTAGAATCCCGGCGGCCAATGTGACAGAAGCGGGAGATATGATCAGTAAAACACTGGCTTATTATAATGCTCTTCCAGGCCAATCTACTCCTTTCGGAGAATGGCGTATGAAGCTTGACTTTGTTGTGGATGATGATAAGGATGGTGGAAGTCCTTTCCATGAAGTAATGAATAGTACACTGTCCAGTATTTTTGAACAACCGGGTCAGCAGCAACTGAAAGAATATAATGTAAGAAAGTTATATCTGGATGCTTTTCCAGCACAAAGTACTGCAGCAGGCCAGAGATTCCCTCAGGTGACCCAGGCTATATCGAATGATATTGGAAACAGTCTTTATCTTTTCTACTTCGGACATGGAGGTATCAACGGATGGGCACAGGAAAGGGTACTAAGCAGTACAGAGATCCAGAATTCCAATAATTTCTCTAATGTATACAGCAGATTCCCATTTGTATCTACCATTACCTGTGAATTTACTTTATGGGATGAGCCTAGTACTTCTTCTGCAGGAGAACAGTTCATTAAGCTGAAGCAGGGAGGCGCTGCTGCTATGATTACATCCAGCCGTGCGATTGGGGTAGATTACGGACGTAATTTTACGGATCTTTATACAAAGAACATTTTTGCATTAACCAATGATGAGTTTGAAACTTTAGGATATGCCCATTTAAATGCTAAAAAACAAAAAGCAGCCAATATTGACCACCTGAAGGTTAACTTTCTTGGTGATCCGGCTATGAAACTGAGCAGACCCCAAAGACAGCTTATCATCGATGGCATAGAATCTCCGGTTCCGGGACTGATCAGAGGACTGGATTTTATCAAAGTAAAGGGCCATATTAATAATGCAAATGGAACTGTTAACACGACTTTTAACGGAAGGGTATCTATCCATATTTTTGATAAGAGATTAAACAAAAAAACGCTTAATAACGACGGAGTATTAGCTCCTGTAATGGAATACACGGAAGAAGGAAGTGCGATTGTTAAAGCTTCAGGAACTGCCGTAAACGGAGTATTTACTGTAGAATTCTATGTTCCCAAAGACATTAACTATGCTGTAGGACAAGGAAGAATATTAGGATATGCGGACAATAAAGTAACTGACGTATTTAATAATCAGGCTGTACAGGTAGGTGACATTAACCCGAACGGAATTAATGATAATGAACCTCCAAAAGTAAAACTGTATATGAATAATACAAACTTTGCCGACGGTGGTATTACCAACCAAAATCCAATGCTTCTGGCTTGTGTTACAGATGATACAGGAATCAACTCTACCGGATCCGGCGTAGGACATGACATCACGGTGTATCTTGATGGCCAGATCATCAATACTGTTGTTTTGAATGATTTCTTTGCCTCAGGGGAAGGAAACGGATGTCTGAATCCTAGTCTTGCGGACTATCAAAAAGGGAATGTAACCTATCCTTTCAGAAATCTTGCGATTGGACAACACCAATTAACATTTAAAGTTTGGGACATAAACAATAATTCAACAAGTGCTACGTTAAACTTTGAAGTTAAAGATGAATCTGATCAGCACCTGGTGATCAACCGCCCGCTGAACTGGCCGAATCCTTTTACCAATAAAACCTACATCCAGTTTGAACATAACTGTGATGATATTCTGGATGTAAACGTTCAAATTTACACCATAACAGGAAAATTAGTAAAAACATTATCTCAGCCGGTAGTCGCAGAACCGTTCCTACAGGGCTTTAGAACACCACGCCAGGCAATAGAATGGGACGGAAGAGATGATTTTGGGGCAACTGTTGCAAAAGGTACGTATATTTTTAAGATATTTGCAAAAAGTCAAAACCAAGAAAAATGCAAAGGAAGTGCCACAGCTGTAGAAAAAATGGTACTTTTGAAATAAATTAAATAATACATAGACAACAATATTTATAAAAAACTGATAATATATAAAAGACAACATATGAATTTAACTACTAAACTGCTTTTGGGATTTGGTTTAAGTGCTGGTTTTTTAGGCTATTCGCAAGATCTAAGTAAGATCAACCCAGTTTTAACCGGAGCTCCTTTTCTAAGAATTGCACCAGATGCAAGAGCTGGAGGTATGGGGGACCAAGGGGTGGTAACTTCACCGGATGCATTTTCACAATTCTGGAATGCTGCAAAATATCCTTTTAGCAGAACAAGTTCTTCCATTGGTCTTAACTATACGCCTTACATGGGGAAACTTACCAATGACGTATTTTTACTATATGGTGCATTCCATAAATTCTTAGGACAGGAAGAAAGATCTACCATCTCTGCGAGTATCTATTATTTCAACATGGGCGAAGTAGACCTTACTCAGTTAGTAGGTTCAGAAGTAGCATCTATGGGAACATCAAAACCTAATGAATTCTCCATCGATGTAGCTTACGGTCTGAAACTTTCTGACTCTTACTCTATGGCCGTTACCGGTAGATTCATCCGCTCAGATTTAGCCGGAGGTTTCAACACAGATACGACACTTAAAGCCGCCAACTCATTTGCGGTAGACGTTTCAGGATACTATACTTCTCCAAGATTTTCAAGTTTCGGAGGTTATGACGGTAAAGTAAACGCAGGTTTCGCTGTTCAGAACCTGGGTCCGAAATTAGACTATACAGGAAATGAAGAATCAAGATCTTATCTTCCTACTATGGCAAGACTGGGACTTGGATACGATATGTATTTGGATGATATGAACAAGATCGGGTTGAGCTTTGAAGGTTCAAAGATTTTAGTTCCTGGTTCAGAATATGTAGGAATAGATCCTAATACAAGACAGCCAAGATATGAAATTCCAAACGTAGGCCCTATCGCGGGAATTGGAAAATCTTTCAAAAATAAAAATAGTATCATGATGAGTGGTGCTTTAGAGTACTCTTATGATAATGCATTTGCAGTAAGAACAGGTTACTTCCACGAGAGCGAAGAGCAGGGAGCAAGACAGTTCGCTACAGCAGGTATCGGATTGAAGTACCGTTCTTTCGGACTTGATATTTCTTATCTGATCAATATGTCAAAAGTAAATACTGCTTTGGATAACACGCTTCGTTTCGGTCTTACCTGGAACATTGGTGATGAAACATCTAACGTAGATAATTAAGGTATTTACACCATACTTAAAAAGCCTCATTTTTTATGGGGCTTTTTTTTGTGACTTGAAACAGCGAGCCGATCAGTTAATTGGCAATTAGCTTTGCTGTCAATTGGCTTCGCCGTGAATTTTCTTCCTAACCACTACAAATTCACCATTCACTTGCAAAGCAAAATTCACCATTCACATTTTCACCGTCAAATATTCCTTCTACCTTTAAATTTCCCCAAACAACTTCCATTCAAATTACCAATTGACAATTTATTACAGAAATATAATATTTAAGTTTGCAAAAGTCTCATATTTATAAGGCTTTTGTTGTTTTCAATAATTATTTTTGTAGCATGAACTATTCAGCAGAGCTCAAAAAATTCGTTACCAGCCAATACGTGTATTCTGCAATCAGAATTACGCTGGCAACTGTTCTGCCCTGTCTGGTTCTTGCCCACTTCGGGATCCTGAGAGAATACTTCCTCTTCCCTCTTGGAACTAGTTTTGTAGCGCTTTGTGATCAGCCGGGACCTTTCATCAGAAGAAGAAATGCACTTACATTTGCTATTTTCTGTTTTGTTTTTGTAGCCCTTATTGCCAGCCTTGTGATGAACTTTAAAGTTCTGGTATTGCTGGAGATCATTGTATTCGGGATGTTTTTTTCATTGATTGGGGTTTACGGGCAGAGGCTTGCTGCCGTAGGATCTCTGTCACTGGTTGTCTTGGCGATCTTCATCGATGGGCATCTTACCGGAGACAATATTTTCAGAAGTCTCCTTATATTCGCATCCGGATGTATCTGGTTTCTGATGATCTTCCTTGTGGTCACTACTATTCAGCCTTATAAACTGGCCAGCCAGATGATAGGGGAAAATTATATCCAGCTGGCCGAATTTTTAAAGATCAAAGCTAATTATTACCAGAAAAATCCTGACTTTAATAAACTGACTACTCAGGTTATTGCCAAGCAGATAGGAATCAAAAACCTTCAGGAAGAAACCAGAGAAACCGTTTTCAAGACGAGAACAATCGTAAATGAATCGACTACCACCAGCCGTTTGCTGATGCTGATGTTCCTGAATTCAATGGATCTTCATGAAAAACTGATGACATCTGAAAGTGATTATCAGAAGCTCCAGCAAAGTTTTGAGGACAGCATGATCCTGGTGAACATCCACGATTATCTTAATCTGCTTGCTGAAGAAATTACCAACATTGGAATATCGCTTCAGATTGGAACGCGGGCAAAATCTATATTTGATCTTGAACACGAACTTAAAAATCTTAATTCTCATTATTTTGAGCTCCGCAACAGACAGCTAAATTCAGATAACTTTGAGAATTTTATGATCCTCCGCCAGATTCTGATGCGTATCAACGAGATCACAAAAGAGATCAGTGAAATCTATAAAGTATTTTCCCAGGATGTAAAGCTGGCAAAAAGTCTTTCCACAGGTCTGGATCTGAAAAAATTCATGCCCAATGAAGAAAAACTGAATTTTAAGGTTTTAAGAAATAATATTTCACTTTCCTCATCTCATTTCAGACATGCGATACGGATCACTACAGCCCTGCTGGTAGGATATCTTTTTTCTATGTTTGACTTTTTAGGCCTTGGACACACGTACTGGATATTGATCACGATTACGGCAATCCTGAAACCTGCCTATTCCATTACCAAAAAACGAAATCTGCTGCGTCTCTACGGAACTATAGCAGGCGCATCTATTGCTTACATCATCCTGCATTTTGTACATATTAACGGCATTTTATTTACCATTCTGCTTTTAAGCATGATTATGTGTTTCAGCTTTCTGAAAGGCCGCTATTTTTGGGCAGTCCTTTTCATGACCATGTATGTTTTTATGAGTTTTAATTTTCTGAGTCCCGGAAATGTAAACGTTATATTTAAAGACAGGATCCTGGATACCATTATTGCCGGAGCGATTGCATTTGCAGTGTCCTATATTGTCTTGCCAGTATGGGAACATACTCAGAACCTTGATCTGATGAAAAAATCAGCAGCAGATAATCTGATCTATTTTCAAAGTGTCATTTCAAAATTCCTGCAGGGAGATTTTGATATTGAAGACTATAAGGTAAAAAGAAAAAATGCCATCATTTCACTGGCTAACCTTTCCGACAATTTTCAACGGATGATCTCTGAGCCTAAAAATCAGCAGAAAAAACTGGAAGTAGTGCATCAGTTTGTGGCCACTTCACATCTTATCACCGCTTATACCGCTTCGCTTTCACAATACTCTAAAAATGATGAAAAGTATCCCGAAATAGATGCTGAAAGCTGGAGCAGAAAAATAGAAGCTGAAATGCAGCAGACCGCTTCTTTGCTACAGGGAAATGAGATCACAGAAACCTTAAAAATGGAAAGCCGCCTGGAACCTGAGGATTCCTCCATTGAAGATATGCTTATCAAAAGGAAAACAGAGATTGAGGAAAATGATGTCACCGACAGAAGAGATCCTGATAAAATTTCACATTTAACAGAGCTTAAAAATATCCATGATATCCTGGAGCTGATCTATGATGTTGCCAAGGAACAAAGAAAGGTAATTGAAAAATATAAAAACGAATCCGATTCTACTCTTCCACAATCGTAAAGCAGTAATCATCAAAAAATTCGACTCTTGCTTTGAACTCGTCTGAAATCTGTTCGTCATACACCCTGCAGCTTATCTTGTGAAGGTGTTTCAGCTCAAAAGGTTTTACCTCGTAATGTTTTTTCAGAGACCAGTGCTTGGAATGATGAATCTTGTACATGCTTTCCTTCACGCTCCAAATAATCGTATAGAAGGCAGCTTCATTATCTTTAGGAATAAATCCCCTTTCATCTTCATAGGTAAACTTATCAATAACCCTTAGAATTTTAGGATTAAATTTTTCAATATCGATGCCTATTTTGTTTTTGGAAATGGCAATAGCAGCAAAGGGAAACGAATGCGTGATAGAAATTTCCGCATCTTTGGGTGAAAGGTAGGGTTCCCTTTCTTTATATAATATTTTGGAATGAGGTTTTAAACTTTTTAAAAGCTTTCGTACCATCAGTACTTCCTGAAGCTTTTTAGGATGATAGTCTTTTACCTTTTCAGCATTTTCAGGTTCCAGAAGCTCATGGATATCAAGTTCTTCGCTTTCATCATATTTCCATACAAGAATCGTAGCATTGTCATCTGAAAAATCTCGGTAAAGGGGCATCTTTTTTTATTTGATAAAAGTAGTAAAAAGATGTGGAAGACGGAAATTATGAGAATGGGAGGTGGGATCAGGAAGCTGAAAGTTACTTCAGTCTTAAAAACTACTATTCCTTTTAGCAATAGTAGAAAAGATCTAGTCAATACAGATCTCTTATTTAACCATAATTAACTTCCATCTCCCTTCTTCCCTCTTCCTTAACTATTATTTTGCCTGATGATTCACATCATTTCTATGCTCAATAATTTCAAGATTTTCATCCACAAAATAAGCGCTTCCGAAACCGTTTACATATGAACCTTTCTGTGGCTTTAAAGCAATAAGGATGAAATCCTGCATATCGGCAATCACATCCACTACTTTTCCGTGTGTTTCTTTTAACTTGGTTATTACCGTATTCCAGAGATCAGAATCTCTTTCAATCTGGGAAGGTGCTGCCTCAATAGTTAAACGTTCACGTGCATAGATCTGTTTTGTAGCAGATTCATCTTCAATGAACATTACAGAAGTTTTTCTTCCTTCAGCCAGGTTTTTGGTATGCTTTGCCATAAAAGAAACCAGGATATATAACGTATTATCTACCTGTACAAAAGGGGCATAGCTTGAATTGGGAATTCCTTCTGCATCTACGGAAGCAAGAATCACACTTTTGTGGCGATCTATCAGCTCCCTTAATTTTGGAGTTAGCGGTTTTGCCTTCCTGTTGGCTTCTTCCTGTGTATTTGTATGATTCATAGTATAAATTATCTGAACAAAAATAGTTATTTAGATTAAGACTAAATAATTTTAAATCCTGTGTAATCTCATAAACTGAACATCCTGCCCCGTTTTTTTATCTTAATTATTAATTGTAATTTTGCATTTCGTTATCAACTGAATTTAAAAATTATTCATTACATATGAGTACTACAACACAATACGTTCCTTACAAAGTGAAGGACATATCCCTAGCAGAATGGGGAAGAAAAGAAATTACCCTTGCTGAAGCAGAAATGCCAGGTCTGATGTCTATCCGTGAAGAGTACGGGCCGTCTCAGCCACTTAAAGGAGCAAGAATTGCAGGATGTCTTCACATGACGATCCAGACTGCTGTGCTTATCGAGACTTTGGTAGCTTTAGGAGCTGAAGTTACTTGGTCTTCTTGTAATATTTTCTCTACACAGGATCACGCTGCTGCTGCTATTGCTGCTGCTGGAATTCCGGTGTATGCTTGGAAAGGTCTAAACGAAGAGGAATTTGACTGGTGTATTGAGCAGACTTTATTCTTCGGCGAAGACAGAAAACCATTGAACATGATCCTTGATGATGGTGGAGATTTAACGAATATGGTTTTCGATAAATACCCTGAATTCACAAAAGATATCAAAGGTCTTTCTGAAGAAACCACTACAGGGGTACACAGACTGTACGAAAGAATGAAGAACGGAACTTTAGTAATGCCTGCAATCAACGTAAACGATTCGGTAACTAAATCTAAATTCGACAACAAATACGGATGTAAGGAATCTGCAGTAGATGCTGTAAGAAGAGCGACAGATCTAATGCTTGCCGGAAAAAGAGTGGTAGTTTGCGGATACGGAGATGTAGGTAAAGGTACTGCTGCTTCTTTTAGAGGAGCTGGTTCTATCGTTACAGTTACTGAAATTGACCCAATCTGTGCGCTTCAGGCTGCAATGGATGGTTACGAAGTAAAAAGATTGGATACTGTGGTAGATAATGCTGATATTATCATTACTACGACAGGTAACTTCAACATCGTAAGAGGTGAGCATTTCCTTAAAATGAAAGATAAAGCAGTCGTTTGTAACATTGGTCACTTCGATAATGAAATCGATATGGCTTGGTTAAACAAAAACTACGGTACTACAAAATCTGAAGTGAAGCCTCAGGTAGATATCTATACAATTGAAGGTAAAGAAGTCATCATCCTTGCAGAAGGTAGATTGGTAAACTTAGGTTGTGCAACAGGACACCCAAGTTTCGTAATGTCTAACTCTTTCTCTAACCAGACTTTGGCTCAGATCGAATTATGGACTAATTCTGCTGCTTACAAAAATGAGGTTTATATGCTTCCAAAGCATTTAGATGAAAAAGTAGCGGCTTTACACCTTAAAAAATTAAGCGTTGAACTGGAAACTCTTTCTCCGGAACAAGCTGAATACATTGGTGTAGATGTAAAAGGGCCATTCAAGCCTGAGTATTACAGATACTAAGATTTAAATAAAAATCTATATATAATCAATCCCATTATTCAATATAGTGGGATTTTTTATGCATAATATTTTTTAAACTCTGCAGGTATTCCTTATTTTTGGGGAAAATTTACAATGAAGAAATATTTCTACCTGAGTTTGATAGGCTCAAGTACAACAGTGCTAATCTCCCTGTTGAAGTGATAGGAAAAGAAGCCAACGGCAATAATTACGTGAAATATATGTATGAATATATCAGTCTTTAAGACATTACTTAAATTAAAAACTTTCCATTGCGGAGAGTTTTTTGTTTTCAGGAGCTGTTTCCCGCTATCCGCTTCTACTCCTCGCACCAGGCTTAGGCCTCCCCTGCTGTGGGGTAACCGCTTCTATCGGGGCTAGTAAAGCACCGGCCTCTCCTGTGTTTCCGTATTTTACCCATATTTCCCTGCCAATATCACTAAGTATAGAAAAAATGAATATATTTAGCCCCTTAAACAAAACATTTAATTCATGAAAAAACAGAGAGTATCAAATGCATTCGTAGCTGCATCTTGGGTCGCATTGGGAGCAGGAATGATAGGTTTCATCGTAGGTCTGGCCAGAGCTGAAATGCTGCTGAATGAAAAAGGATATTATTTCACCATTCTTTTATATGGTCTTTTTGCCGTAGTTTCCCTGCAGAAAGCAGTCCGTGACCGATTAGAGAATATTCCGGTAACCGATATCTATTATGGGATTTGCTGGTTTGCCACCCTTTCTTCCATTATACTTCTTGCAATCGGACTTTGGAATGCTACTATTCTTCCGAGTGAGAAAGGATTTTATGCATTTGCATTCCTTCTCGCACTTTTCGGAGCTATCTCCGTGCAGAAAAATACAAGGGACAATATGATCCAGGATTAATAAAAAACCGCTCCAATACTGGAGCGGTTTACTTTTTTTATTTATTCATTTTGTCAGTCGGATAACAGTCATTCACTTTGAGACAGCCAATTGACCACTCGTTATTGACTATTATTCACCATTCACATTAAATACTATATGTCGTAGTGATTAGGATGCTGCGCCTTAATGTCATCTACTGTTCCCAACACCTTATCTTTCAGAGAATCCTGATATTTCTGAAGATTTTCAGCCACTGCATCATCAGCGCTTCCTAAAATCTTAACCGCTAAAATCCCTGCATTCAAAGCTCCGTTTAAAGCTACTGTTGCAACCGGAATTCCACCTGGCATCTGAAGAATAGACAATACAGAATCCCAGCCATCGATAGAATTACTTGATAAAATCGGAACTCCGATCACAGGCAAAGTTGTACAGCTTGCTACCATTCCAGGAAGATGTGCTGCACCACCAGCTCCAGCAATGATCACTTTAAGGCCTCTTTCCTTTGCCGTTTTTGCATAATCAAACATTCTCTCCGGTGTTCTGTGTGCAGAAACCACTGTCAATTCATATGGAATATCAAGACTTTTCAAAAAATTTGCAGCTTGTTCCATGATCGGCAGATCGCTCTGGCTGCCCATAATAATTCCTACCATCTTCAATTTTATTAGATCATCAAAGATAAAAAAATATAACCTTTTTTAACACATCAATTCTTAGCAACATTTTATAGAATAGAATAAAATCCAAGGAAGTTAAATTCTGTTAATTTTAATCCGCTATTGTCATTTTTTTACAATATTTGTTTTACCAACAACATAAAAATTTTACAAAATGAAAAATTTAAAGAAGCTTAAGAAAGAAGAATTAAAAAAAGTTTTAGGAGGTATGGAGGCCTGCAACTTCCAACTTTGCTTTAGAAACGGCAAATGGACATGTGTTCCTTTTGATACCTGCGGAGGATTCCAACCTTAAAAAATGAAAGGAGTACATTAAAAAATGTACTCCTTCTTTTATCAGCATTATTTATTCTTTTCTTCTGTATCTTTAAAAATAGCAGCAACTGTACCCGTCCTTTTCATTCCATAACAGGTAAATTTGTCTGTTATACTTAAAATTCACATTGAAAGATTATAAACTTATTTTTGCCGTTCTCACCGTTGCAGTTGTTTGGGGAACTACTTTTTTAGCTATCCGGGTAGCAGTGGAAACTATTCCGGCATGGTTTGTAGCCGGGATCCGTCAGTTTCTGGCGGCAATAATTATGCTGCTGGTCCTTCTTTCAAGAAAAGAATTTAAATGGATAGGTTGGAAAAACCTGGGCTATCAGGTTATTTTCGCTTCACTGATGCTGGTTGTGGCAAACGGAATGACCACCGTTGCCGAGGAAACCGTATCCAGTAGCCTGGCTTCTCTTATTAGTGCCTGCTCCCCTATTCTCGTATTTCTGGGAAGTGTCGCTATTGGTCTGCAGAAATTCAGCTTCAAGGCTCTTGCCGGCGTTCTGCTATGTTTCAGCGGAATCCTTTTTATTTTCTGGGACGGATTGCAGGACTTGGCCAACCCTGACTACAAAATGGGTATGATCTTTCTTTTCTGTGCTATTGCAGGATGGGCTTCGGGAACTATTTTCACAAAAAAACTGAATATCCAGAGCGGAAATATCACGTTGAATCTTTTTTACCAGTTCTTGTTTGCCGGCATTATACAGGTTATTTTTGCCTTCCTGTTTTCAGAAAACTATAACTTCGGAAACTGGACCCTGAAAAGTATCTCTGCAATGGTTTATCTGGCTGTTTTTGGTTCTGTAGCTGCATTCTTTGCCTTTCATTATGCTTTAACCAAAATCTCACCGGTCCAGGTTTCCATACTTGCTTACATCAATACTGTTATTGCTATATTTTTAGGCTGGCTGATCATGGATGAAAAAATCTCTTTTAAATTTATATTTGCTGCCATTTTTATTATCTGTGGGGTCTTTATCATTAATTATAAACCTGAAATGTTCAAAAAGCATAAGGCTGGATAAATCTAAAATCTTCTTTACTACAAAAACTCGCCGGATCAAAATTCCCATCCTATGGAGAGTGGCGAAAATTCAAAGAATTTTTGACGGGGTGGTTTAAAATTCACACAACAACAAGCCCTATTAAATATCAGTCTTAGAAATAGAACTTAAGATCCGATCAAAAACCTCAGATCAAAGCCGGAATAAAGGAAAAGGATTTTATATTTCCCTATTTTTTCTTATATTGTTTACACCAACATTAACAATATGCTAAAAAACACATTTTTTATACTTTTTGCAGGTTCTTTCCTATTAATCAGCTGTGATTATAAGGAAAAAGAGAAAAACCTCACGGAAAGAGAGAAACAGTTACTCGAAAAAGAAAAAATATTTGCAAAAAAAGAATCTGAATACCAATCTCTTTTAAAAATGAGAGACAGTATTTTTTCAAAAAAAGATTCCGTTAAAATAGCTTTATGGCCAGCTGAAATTGCAGGACCATGGAGCGGAAAAGTTATCTGTACAGAATCCAACTGCAGCGATTATGTAGTGGGCGATCAGCGTACAGATACCTGGGAATTCGACAGTGATTCCATTCATCTTTCGGCAAAAATTATCAACAACAACAATCTGGTGAGAGTATATTCCGGGAAATTTGAGAATAATGAAATCAGGCTGAATTTCAGAACAGATTCCACTTCACAGAAAAAAGTTGAAATGAACGTCCTGCTTAATGATATTTCTGATACCAAGCTGAAAGGCACGCGGACCATTACTGCCGACAACGGTTGTACAGCCAAGTTTTCCGTTGAATTAGTACGTTCCACCAAATAAAAACACCTATGATTTTACTGAGTATACATAATCTGAGTTTTCCTATAGAAGATCCGGTATTAAAATTCCTGTTGGTACTGGTCATCATCCTTGCCGCTCCCCTTTTATTAAACAAAATTAAAGTTCCGCATCTTTTGGGACTGATCATTGCCGGGGCTGTTATTGGACCGAACGGTTTTAATATTCTTTCACGGGACAGCAGCATTGTCGTTACCGGAACTACAGGGCTTCTCTATATCATGTTCCTGGCAGGCCTGGAGATTGATATGGGCGACTTTAAAAAGAATAAATGGAAAAGTCTTACATTCGGAATTTATACTTTTACCGTTCCATTTGTCCTTGGATATTTAGGCGGTTATTACCTTTTAGGATTTTCAATGCTTACCTCCATTCTTTTCGCCAGTCTTTTCTCTTCCCACACACTTATTGCCTATCCGCTGATCAGCAAATTGGGAATTGCAAAGAACAAGGCAGTCAATATTACGGTAGGCGGTACCATGATTACGGATATTCTTGCTCTTTTGGTGCTTGCTGTTATCGTAGGAATGTCGCAGGGTGATGTAGGTACAGAATTCTGGGTTAAACTTTCCGTTTCCTTTATTCTGTTTGCCCTTATTGTTTTAATTGTATTTCCTATTATCGGACGATGGTTCTTTAAACGAGTGGACGACAAGATCTCACAGTATATTTTTGTCCTTGTCATGATCTATCTCGCAGCCATGCTCGCAGAATTAGCAGGTGTAGAAGCCATTATTGGGGCATTCTTTGCAGGGTTGGCTTTAAACAGACTCATTCCGCATACCTCATCATTGATGAACAGGGTAGAATTTGTAGGAAATGCCATATTTATCCCGTTCTTCCTGATCAGTGTGGGAATGCTTATCGATTTTAAGGTTTTCTTTAAAAGCTGGGAAACACTGGAAGTGGCCGGAATTATGCTCGTGGCATCCATCGGAGGAAAATATATTTCTGCAGTGATGACCCAAAAAACATTCAAACTCTCCAAAGAGGAAGGAAAACTTATTTTCGGGCTGAGTTCTGCCTCAGCGGCTGCCACATTAGCTTCTGTGATGGTAGGATACAATATTATCCTTTCCGAAACAGAGACGGGTGAGCCGGTAAGATTGCTAAATGAACATGTCCTGAATGGAAGTATCCTTCTGATCCTGATTTCCTGTACCATCTCCTCATTTATTTCAATGGCAAGTGCCCAAAAGATTGCGGAGAGCGACAATGAAGACACAGTTTCCGGCAACAGCCATGAAGAAGAAAATATCCTTTTGGCGATTAACCATGAGGAAACAGTAGAAAGAATGGTAAATCTGGGAATTCTGATCAAAGCCCATTCAAATACAGAAGACTTGTTTGCCCTTAATGTGATCAATGAAGATAAAAATGAATCTTCTGTAAAAAATGCAGAAAAACTTCTTCATCAGGCTGCTGATGCTGCTGCCGCTGCTGATGTCAAGATGCAGACGATGAAAAGATATGACAATGATGTCATCAACGGCGTTAAAAATGTCATTAAAGAACAGAAAATCACAGATCTGATCATCGGACTGGAAGACGAGAAAGGCTTCTCCCCTTCTTTTGTGTATAATCTGTACAACGGATATCTTCAGAATGATGATGTGAATGTATTGGTTTATCATGCAGCGCAACCTCTCTCGACTATTAAAAAATATGCGGTGATGATCCCTGAAAATGCTCATAAAGAAGCAGGATTCTTTCATTCTCTTCTAAGGGTATGGAATATCGCCAGAAATTCCGGTGCCACAGTCGTTTTCTATGCTCCGGAAAATATTTTAGACATTCTTCAGAAGATCATTAAAAAAGCTAATATTGAAGCCGAATTCATCATCATGAGTACCTGGCAGGATGGTGAGAAAACCGCTGCAAAGCTGAAGGAAGATGAAGCGCTGATCATATTTATGGCCAAACGTGGTATGCAGTCTTACATTCCAAGGATGCGACTTATTCCTGAATTACTAAACCGATATTTAAAAGATAATAATTACCTGCTGATCTTTCCATTCTCTGAATTTGATGAAAATAGTCCGGAAATACGTTCTGTAGGCAATCATGGTGATTTTGTGGAGATTGGAAATGTGATCCAGAAGATTTTTAAATAAATTAATACAAAATCTGGAACTATATTGAAAACAGATAAAATAATACTGCTGGCTGCCATTTTAAGCTTGCAATGGTCTTTTGCCCAATTTGCCAAGATCGTTGACAAAGACGGTTTCGTGAATATGAGAAAAAATGCTGATGCGAAAAGTATTGTTGTCGGAAAGATCAGTTCGGACGAGATAGTCTATATTTTTGATGCTGATGATGGAAATAAAAACTGGCTTAATGCTGATTACACTGATAAAAATGGAAAAGATATTTCAGGGTATATTCACAGTTCAAGGGTTAAATATATAGAATCTTACGAATCTATTCCGTCAACTTCCGTCAGTGAAAACAAGATTGTTTTTAATTCAAAAAATATCCGGGTAGATATTGAATCTGAGCCATTTAATTATAAGGAAAATAAAAGATATTTTTCTACCACCGATTACAATGGCCATAAAGTGGAAGATAAGTTTAAAGGACAACATATTTGGGGTACGGACGGAACTGTTCCACAGACTCACTATAAATTTATCTCTGTAAAAATTAACGGAAAAACACTTCAAATTCCCCCAAAAGAAATTGAAAATCTGTTCAATATTAATAATGAATCGGCCAGCTGTTATTTTGATTCTGAAGAGGAAACATTATACATCAATATGGTCAATTCTGACGGAGCCGGAGGATATGCCGTTCTTTTTAAAATTGAAAAAGGAATATATAAAGGAAAAACACTGATCATCCCTTTCTGACAGAGTACAGTTAAAAAAACATACATGAAAATCAATCTACTACTAATACTTCTGATGGCTTTTACTTTATTCTCATGCAAGAAAAAAAAGGAACCCGTCAAAAATGAAGTTTCGCAGTCTTCTGCAGCAGACACCGTAATTGCAGCACCTCCTGAGGAAATCAGGGCAGATACAGCTGTTTTAAAGGAACGTGAAAATATCAAATCTGAAGAACAAACGGAAACAACACCCGCTACCTATGATTTTGCTTTCAATAAGTTTCCTTCAAAAAATTATAAATTCACGACAAAAGCAAAACTGGATTTCTCCAGCGATGAAGGTGCTTACAATTTCAGAACGAGAATTAACGAAGCGTATGCATCGGGAACACCGGATTTTGCCAGCTACTACATCACTGTGATTTTCGGTTGTGGAGCAAGCTGCATTATGGGGCTGATGATGGATGTGCGTGACGGAAAAATTTACGGGCTCCCTGTTGGAGAGGAAACTTCCTGTATGTTCGCAGAAGACCGGGCTATCTTTAACCTGGATAGCAAGCTGTTTATAGCCAGTATCTGTAAAGAATCACCTGAAGATGAAAGCGTTTATTACCATGCCTTTGTCTGGAATGAAGAAAAGAAGGCTTTTGAAAAGGTGAAAGAAAAGGATATTAAGTAGAGCGGCTTTAAATAGCCCTATCACTGAAAAAATCCTTGTCAAGGTTTAAAACCTTGACAAGGATAATAGTCTTCCTTTTCAGGATACTCCTATGTAATATTGATTTTCGGAAGAATCTAATCATAAAAAAGAGCTGCAATCTTCATTACAGCTCTTTTATATCTTAAATCTTTTTTTCGGCAATCACTTTCACCATTCCTTTCACTTGTATCAGCTTTTCCATTAATTCTTCTCTGGAATCAGCCAGTACATTAATGTGACCCATTTTTCTTCCGGGCTTGGTTTCTGTTTTTCCGTACAAGTGAATGTAGGTTTCGGGTAGCTTCAGAACATCTTCCATTCCTTCATAGATTACTTTTCCTGCAAAGCCTTCAGCGCCTACAAGATTCAGCATTCCGCTGTAGGTTATAGCGTCTGTATCAGCCAATGGCAGGTTTTTCACCACACGGTACATCTGTTCAAACTGGGAATTGGTATTTCCTTCCTGGCTCTGGTGGCCGGAATTATGAAGTCTTGGAGCAGTTTCGTTGACCCAGACTTTTCCTTCTTTATCAAGGAATAGTTCGATGGCAAAAAGACCTGGTGAATTGACAGCATTCAGAAATTTTTCTGTAATTATGTCAATCTGCTGCTGAACGTCTTCAGTAAGAAGAACAGGACAGACATTGAAGTCCAAAAGATTGAGTTTAGGATCAGCAACCATTTCTGTTACCGGGAAAATATTCGTTTCCCCGCTTTCATTTCTGGCTACAATTACAGATAGTTCTTTGTCAATATCTACCAGTTTTTCTATGACAGAATCCTGTATCCAAAGATTTCTCATGTCTTCTGCTGTACGAATTACCTGAACTCCTTTTCCGTCATAGCCTCCCGTATTCATTTTTTGTACAAATGGTAATGGCATTTTAATTTCGTCAGAACTTCCGTCCATTACTTCAAATTCCGGGCTTGGAATATCGTGAACTTTATAAAATTGTTTCTGAAGAATCTTCTGTTGTATGGTTTTGATGATGGCTGCATTGGGAACTACTTTTACCCCCTGTTTTTCAAGCTCAGCCAGCGCATCTGCATTTACATGTTCAATTTCAATGGTTACCACCTCTTTATCTCTTCCGAAATTCAGAACGGTTTCATAATCATTGAAGTTTCCCTGCGTAAAATGGGAAATGGTGTTGCACGGTGCATCAGAAGCCGGATCCAGCGTATAAAATTGGTCATCATATTTCAGTGCGCTCTGTATCAGCATTCTTCCCAGCTGTCCGCCTCCTAAAATTCCTATTTTCATTCTTACTTTTATTTTTTCTGTTAGATTTCTTCAATGAAAGTTTTACTGGATCTTATCAATCTTTAAATATCCCAGCCCCATCATGTTTTCCTGTTCCTCTGCATCAGATTTCGTCAGTAAGATCGAATATTTTTCTTTCATTTTTTCAGGCAGGATGTCATTCACATTAAAAATATCATCAATATCAACTCCGTGCTTATCATCAACATGGCTTACAGCACCTTCAAAACCCATCGTTTTATAAAATTCCGTAGCTTTCGCTCTTTTAATGATTTCCCCCATTGATTTTCCTACCATGAGATGCTGCTCATGAAATTCTTCAAAAAACCCTCTTTTGTAACCTCCTAAATTCAGGAAATACAGCTGTTCTTCGCATGGCTGATCTGTCTTCTCTACAATCCTCAGTTCATATCCGTCCGCAAATTTCACTTCCTGATAACAGTCCAAATGGATCTTTCCTTCTGCTTCTTTCCAGAAATCCTTTATATCGGGAACGAGATCTTTAAGGTTTTCTGCGATTCCGAAAAAAACATCATGCTGCTCAATATTCCTTCCTTTGGGTGTGGCGCCAAGGATGATATAAAATAATTTCATTTCACTTTTCATTTCTGCAAAAATACGTCAAATTTATCTTTTTTAAACGTTTGGCAGAATTCGGCAATAGTTTTATATTTGTACCATGTCAGAAATCATCATTCTCTTTCTCGGCGCGATTTCAGCCGGTCTTTTAGGTTCACTTACGGGTTTAGGAGGAGGAGTTATCATTATTCCTTTACTGACGCTGGGTTTCGGCGTTCCTATGCATTACGCAATCGGTGCTTCTTTAATCTCCGTGATCGGTACTTCTTCCGGTGCTGCGGTAGCTTTCGTAAAAGAAGGTTTTACCAATATGCGGATCGGTATGTTCCTGGAAATAGGTACTACTGCAGGAGCTATTATGGGAGCTTTGGTTTCCGGAATGCTTAATCCGAATACTATCGGGATCATCTTTGCGAGTATTCTTCTGTTGACCGTAGTTCTAAACCTTAAAGGAAAACCTGATCATCAGGAACCACTCATTAAGGGAAGTCTTGAGGAAAAGCTGAAATTGTACGGAACTTTTCCTGATAAGGGAGTTTTAAAAAGTTATGCTGCAAGAAACACAGTTCCGGGATTCTTAATGATGATGTTTGCCGGTGCCATGTCCGGACTTTTAGGGATAGGTTCCGGTGCGCTTAAAGTTCTGGCAATGGACAATATGATGAAACTGCCGTTTAAAGTTTCTACAACAACGAGTAATTTTATGATCGGTGTAACGGCAGTAGCCAGTGCCCTTATTTATTTCCAGAGAGGGGAAATTATTCCAGTGATCGTAGCTCCGGTACTTATCGGTGTGGTGGTAGGAAGCTTCATTGGTTCAAAAACCCTGATGGTATCAAAAACAAAGAAGTTAAAAGTATTTTTTGCCATTGTAATTACGATCCTTTCAGTATATATGATGTATAACGGTATCAATAAAAGTTTCAGATAATGAGAAAGAATTTTACAGATGTGGATCTGAACCGCTCGGTAGGAAATCTTCTGAGACTGGGCGTTATTTTGTCTGTGATAACATCCCTGATCGGTTTTATCAAGCTTTTTTTAGAAGGTTTTGAAATGCCTAAGAAATATTCTTCCCTGAATATGGGTACTTCTTCCGAAAAGGTATGGAGTATGTTCTGGAATTCTCTCTGCAAAGGAGAAGGAATGGCCATTATCCAGCTGGGAATCTTATTGCTGATCTTTACTCCTCTGGTAAGAATTATTTTTGCCCTGATTGGGTATTTAAAAGAAAAAGACTACGTTTATGTAGTCATTTCCTCTATTGTTCTTGTCATTATGGCGATCAGTTTTTTTACAGGATACGCTCACTAATTTTTACATTTCATAAAATTCCAGCGGAAGCTGATCCGGATCCCGGGTAAAGAAAAACTCTTTTCCGGTGTATTCATCAATGCGGATGTCTTCGCAGACAAGGCCTTTTGCGATAAGCTCTTCTCTTTTGATTTTAACATCTTCTACTGAAAATGCAAGATGTCTTAAACCGCAAGATTCTGGTCTGGATGGTCTTTCCGGAGGATCGGGAAATGAAAACAGCTCGATTACGTAATGCTCCCCGATAGCCAGATCAAGTTTGTAGGATTTTCTTTCTTCACGGTACATTTCACGGATGATGTTTAAACCTAAAACTTCAGTATAGAATTTCTTTGAAATCTCATAATCTGAGCATATAATAGCGATGTGATGAATCTTCATTTTAGAATATTTAAATTTTTTGTTCAGTAGTTTTTGATAGTTCTTCCGGAACTGAATCTTTTCTTCTATTTTATTTCTTTACAGTTTTCCTTTCTTCTGGTATCAATAATGTACTGAATTTTCCAGTCGTTCTGCTGTTTTACCAACTGAAAACTGTTGGCACCGCAATGGGAGAATTTACCTTTAAAAAAGAAAGAATAAGGGGTAAAAACACTGGCAAGCCCGCCATCGGTGTAAATAGCCTCAACTGTAATTCTTTCATCCAGATCGTCTTTTGAAAACTTGGAAAAAGAAGCAATAAACTCCTGTACATTTTCATTTTTCACAGTTCCGTCCTTTGTAAGAGTCTGAAGAATTGCCCCTTCTGCAAAAGCAGATTTCACCATTTCAGGATCGGCATTTTTCATTCCTGAAAATAAATTACGAATCGGTTTTTCTATCTCCTGATTCTCCTGTCCAAAGCATAAAGAACTGAAAACTAAGGCTGCTGCAATAAGTTTATTCATATTGATATCAATTAATCTGACTGAATAAAAGTAGAAAAATAATATGAATCATTAAAATTAAGAAAGTTTAAAAAGGTGAATTGTTTTAAATTAATTGAAAATAGGTTATTTTTATCCGTTTATTTAAAATTATGTGGGGAATTTATTTGTTTTTGACCGCGTTGTTGGTCTTGTTTACGGTACTGCCTAAAATTCAGAACTCTCATTGGATATTCCGGGTTCCTGAATTTGGTAAAATCCAGATCTTTTATATTATTTTTTTTACGTTCATTTTTGGCTTCCTGATCAAAGATGAGCAGAGTTTTGTTTATTCGCAGGGACTTTTGGCCATACTTTTTATCCATCATGGAGTAACCCTTGTAAAATACACACCGCTTTACCCGGTAAAAAAGCACAAACAGCAGCATCAGTCTTCACAAAAAATTCATTTTGTTTCCGCTAATGTTTATCAGTTTAATAAGGAATATAACCGTTTTATCAGTCTTATTGAGAAACACAAACCTGAAGTTTTTCTGACAATGGAAAGCAATAGCGATTGGGAACAGGCTATGAGGGTTCTCGAGAAGGATTATCCGTTCCAGCATAAAGTAACCCTGGAAAACACCTACGGAATGCATTTTTATTCCCAGCTTGAGATCAAAAGTGCACAGACCCATTATTTCGTGGCTGATGATATCCCGAGTATTGAGGTTCATTTAAAGACAAAGGACGGTTTCTCATTTGTATTCTTCGGGGTGCATCCGCCTCCGCCAAGTCCTACGGAAGAGGAAACATCTAAAGAACGGGACGGTGATCTTTTAAGTACAGCAAAACGGGTCAAAGACATCAAGGAACCTGTAATTGTTGTGGGAGATTTCAATAATGTAGCATGGTCAAAATCGTCTGTATTATTCAGAAAAACAAGCCATCTGATTGATCCCAGAATCGGGCGTTCTTTCGTGTCTACCTTTCATGCGAAATACCGTCTGCTGAGATTTCCCATCGACCTGATGTTTCACAGTGAAGACATTTTTATTAAAGAGCTTAAAACCCTGGAAAATTTTGGTTCGGATCATCTTCCGGTGTATTGTGAATTTTTCATCGACCATCATAATGATGAACAGGAAGAGAAGATAGAAGAAGCCACTTCGGAAGAGAAAGCGGAAGCAGAGGAAATGATTCAGGAAGGAAAGGAAGAGGATGGAGAAAGGGATGCAGTAGTTACTGAAGACTAATTCACAGCATAAAAAAAGAGACTATCACAACGACAGTCTCTTTTTTATTTTTGTGTTCTAAAAATTTAGAATAATTCTTTTCTGATAATGTTCTGACTTCTTTCAGGACCTACAGAAACCAAGTATACGTTGATTCCAAGGTAATTCTCGATGAATTCAATATATTTCTGAGCGTTGTCAGGAAGCTCATCATAGCTTCTTACTTTGGTAAGATCTTCTTTCCAACCCGGTAAATCCTGATAGATTGGCTCGTAGTTGTATAATTTCTCTGTTGAAGAAGTGAAATAATCGATGATTTTATCGTCTTCAGTTTTATAATGGGTAACGATCTTCAGGTTTTCGATTCCTGTAAGAACGTCAAGCTTTGTGATCACAAGGTTGTTGATTCCATTGATCATACAGGCATGCTTCAGAGAAACAAGGTCTAACCAACCTGTTCTTCTTGGTCTTCCTGTAGTTGCTCCGAATTCACCCCCAATCTGTCTTATGCTTTCTCCCAGTTCATTATCCAGCTCAGAAGGGAAAGGTCCGTTTCCTACTCTTGTACAGTATGCTTTGGCAACACCAATCAGGTTTTGAAGGGATGTTGGCGGCACTCCTGCTCCTGTACAAACTCCTCCTGTAGATGGAGAAGATGAAGTCACGTAAGGATAGGTTCCGAAGTCGATATCAAGCATCAAAGCCTGAGCTCCTTCAAATAAAACATTCTTACCGTCTCTGATCGCTTCGTTCAGTTCAACTTCTGTATCTACGATTCTGTCCTGAAGCTGTTTTCCTATTTCTAAAAATTCGTTGTAAATTTCCTCAACGTCTAATGTTGGCTTTCCGTAATATTTTTCAAAAAGAGAATTTTTAATCTTAAGATTTTTCTCAATTTTCTCTCTTAAAATCTCAGGATTTAAAAGGTCGATCATTCTGATCCCGACTCTTGCAATTTTATCTTCATAGCAAGGCCCGATTCCTTTTTTAGTGGTTCCTATCTGAGTTCCTCCGTGTTCTTCTTCACGGTAAGTATCCAAAAGAATGTGGTAAGGCATGATCACATGCGCTCTTCTGCTGATAAAAATGTGGTCAGTTCTCAAGCCTTTGCTCTCGATCTGGCCAACCTCTCTAATGAAAGATTTTGGGTTTACCACTACTCCGTTCGCAATGATACACTTCCCTTTGCACTGCAGAACTCCTGAAGGAAGAAGGTGCAAAACAAATTTCTCTTCACCTACATAAACCGTGTGACCAGCGTTGTCTCCTCCCTGGAAACGAACTACATAATCTGATTTAGCCGATAAAACATCCGTGATTTTTCCTTTACCTTCATCTCCATACTGAAGACCTACAACTACGTAAGTTGACATATTTTACTTTTATTTTAGATTCATGCAAAATTACTTTTTAAAAATAGGCTGGGCAAATTATGGAAGGATTTTATTTTGGAAGGGTTGGAAATCATAAGATTATTTGAGAAAATATTTTTATCATGAATTCATGTTGTTTAATTACAAAAAACTGTGGAAATATTGATAGGCGATGATAAATAAATTTTTCATTCTAATTTTAACACTTTATAAACCATTTTATTTTGAATAAATACCAACAATTGGTATATTTGAAATAAATTAAAATAAATGGCAAAAAACACATCCATATTATTAGGAGATTATTTTGATAATTTTATTAGTGAGCAAATAAAATCCGGGAAATATTCCTCCGCAAGTGAGGTAATAAGAAATGCTCTCAGATTATTTGAATATGAAGAATCCAAGAAGACAGAACTAATTAATGAATTAAAAAAGGGTGAAAAGTCTGGTTTTGCAGAGGATTTTGATCGCAAAGAATTTCTAAAGAACCTTCATAAAAAACATTCTGCTAATTCATGAATTACAGAATAAGCAAAGAAGCAACCAATGATTTAGAAAAAATCTGGCTCTATACTTTTGAAAACTGGTCACTAAAACAGGCAGACCATTATTTTGAGCTGCTTATGAATGAAATTGAATACTTATCTGTAAATCCAAAATCTGGAAAAGATTACAGTGAAATCAGAAAGGGATATTTTCGTTCAAGAGTTAAATCTCATTTTATATTCTATAAAATCAACTTGAAAGAAATTGAAATTATCAGAATTTTTCATCAGCAAATGGATATTACAACGAGATTAGATGAATAAATCACTAATTCTGAATAAGAAAAGCTGTCATAGTTTATAATTGAGCTTCAATTCAGTACCTTAAATTATATTTCGAAATAACTAAGACCATCACCCATGACATCATCACAAAAATCATCCTACCTTTCCCCATTCCCCACCAGCGAAACAAAGCTCTTCAACACCTTATTCACTCCTGATGATGTTCCCGTAAAAGCTACGCTACTCATCATCCATGGTATGCAGGAACACAGCGGAAGATATGCTGAAATCGCCGGTTATTTCGCAGATCGTGGATTCGCTGTACTCACCTACGATCATTTGGGTCACGGAAAATCTGTAAAGGACAAAAAAGACATCGGGTTTTTCCAGCTGGATCAACCGGATGAAAAGCTTATTTCAGATGCTGAAGCCATGAGTGAATATCTCCATGAACAATATCCGGATGTTCCTCATTTCGTTCTTGGACATTCCATGGGATCATTTGTTACCCGGTGTTTGCTCCAAAGATCAAGCAGCAAATTTACCGGAGCTGTTATTGTTGGAACCGGCGGACCTTTGGCAGGTATTAGTTTTATCAAGGGTTATCTCTCATTAGCCAACAAAATAGCACCTCATTATCCGACTTACCTCAATACTCTTTTCAACGTTGTCAATAACAAGCATTTCAAGAAAGATCCGGATTTCAGTGATACAAGTTGGCTCAGCCTGAGTCCAGCCAATAGAAAAGCTTTTATTGAAGATGAGCTCTGCGGGATTCCTTTTACCAATAATGCATTTTACGCCCTGTTCAGCATTTATAAAAAAGCTACCGTAAGAAACTGGGCAGCTCCTATTTCAAAATCCTTCCCTCTCCTATTCGTCAGCGGACAGAATGATCCGATCGGAGATTTCAGCAAAGGGGTTATGAAGACCGTGGATTATTTAAAACAGGATGGATTTAAAGATATCAACGTAAAAATTTATCCTGAAATGCGCCACGAAATATTAAATGAGGAAATTAAAGAAGTAGTCTTCAAAGATATGTTTGAATGGATCTCAAAGTATTTATAACACAAATACCCTGTTTTATCTGAAAAATCTGCTCATTTATAAGGGCACGAAATCTGTCATTGCGAACCGCAGGTGAAGCAATCTACAATATAAATAAAGAGATTGCTTCGTCGCTACGTTCCTCACAATGACAAATATGGGCATAACTTCACTTCTAAACCCAACAAAATATAAAGATTTGCGTAATCAGTAAAATCTGCGAGAGCAATAAAAGCAAATTCAATTTAATCCAAAACAATTTTCCTATCCACTTTAACTTCTTGAAGAAAACTTTCATCATGGGAAATCACGACCAGAGTTCCATGATAATCCCTAATAGAATTGGTAAGAATTTCTACATTCTGCAGATCTAAATTATTCGTCGGCTCATCCAGGATAATCATATCAGGGGCCTTATTACTTATAGAAAGTCCGCACAAAAGCAGTCTCAATCGTTCTCCTCCGCTTAATACACTACATTTTTTATCCCACGTTTCTTTTCCGAATAGAAATCTGGCCAGTAAAGTTTTGACTTCAGATTCCGGCATCGCACTGTCATTGAACTGCTGGGCAAAATCATAGACAGTCACTTCCTGACCGATCAGCGAATATTCCTGATCCACATAGATCGTATTAAATTCTGCTTTCGTAATTTTTCCTTCAGACGGATTTAAATTTCCTAATAAGAGTTGTATTAGTGTTGTTTTTCCGGAACCGTTAGAGCCTTTAAGTGAAATTCTTTCCCCACTCAGGATCTCCAGGCTGATATTTTTATCCCAAAGGTTTTCATTTCCATATTTGAAATTAATTTCCTCAGCAGAGATCAGGATCTTTCCTGAATGCAGATTCGAATCATTGAAATTTACCTTCATCTGCTCTGAATTTTTCAAAGAAGAGCGTAGATCCCGAAGATCACCGGAAATACCACTGATTTTTTCTTCATGAATCCCTTTCAGCTTTGATGTATTTTTCTCGGCATTATTTCTGAGTGTGTTCATCATAATCCTCGCCACACCAGACTTTTCCTGCTTCTGCTTTCCTCTTGCATCCAGTTTTTGTTTTCTTTCTAATGTTTCCCGCTCTTTTTCCTTTGCCTTTTTCAATGCACGTTCTTTAGAATGAATATCGTTGCTGAGAGCTTCATTTTCAATTGCTTTCTGCTCAGAATAGAAATCATAATTTCCGCCGTAAGTAGAAATTCCCTGGTTACTGAGTTCAAATATCGTATCTACAATATTCAGCAGACTTCTGTCGTGGCTGACGATGACAACGGTTGCATTTGTTTTTTCAATAAGATCATATAAAAGGTTTCTTCCTTCCAGATCTAGATGATTCGTAGGCTCGTCCAGTAAAATAATTTCAGGCCCATTGATGTGAATTCCAGCCAGAAAAACTTTTGTTTTTTGACCCCCGCTTAAACTTTCCAGTTTTTGATTAAGGCCTACATTGTTAAGTTTCCAGTATTGTAAAGCATTCTGGCAGCGTTCTTCAATCTCCCAGTCATCATTTAAAACTTCAAAATACTCTTCGTTTACTTCTCCATTGGTGATCTTTTGAAGCGCATTCAGTTTTTGATCTACCTTGAGACATTCTGCAATCGTACAGTGATCAAAGTTGCCAAACATCTGGGGAACGTAATATAGATCACCTTTGACGGTAATATTTCCTTCCAAGGGTTTTATTTCCCCGGCAATGAGCTTCAGCAGTGTGGATTTTCCAGTACCATTGTTTCCCACTAAAGCTGATTTGGCGTGAGATGGTATCGTTAAGTTGATAGAATTAAATAGCAGGTTTCCTGCTGGAAACCCAAAAGTAATATGTTGTAGAAAAAGCATAATTTCTTTCCTAATTAAGGTTAAACTTCAATAATCCGAATGGTTATTGCTTATTAGATCTGAAAGAAATTGAATCCTACATGTGTATATGATTGGTTTTAGTACTGCAAAGATAATAAATTATTAATAGAGAAATAGAAAGTCATATATTCTGGATTTAAAATTTCTGGTCAGAATAACTCTGTGACTATAGGGTTGGCCAATCGAAGATTTAACTAGGCGCTTCACTAAAACTATAAATTTTAATGCCATATTATTTCCAGTACATTCTTTTCAAACGGCCGTTTGTAAAATCCTGGCGAAAAGTGCAAAAGATTCTGATCAAAAAATCGTAACTTTGCAAACTACTAAAATTTTTTATGGAAAGCATTAAAGTTCACGACAAAACTTTCGTTCCTTATCTGAAGGACGCCGAAATTCAGGAAATTGTAAAAGAAACAGCCTTAAAGATTTATGAAGACTATAAGGACGAGGTTCCGGTTTTCATCGGTGTTCTGAACGGAGTGATCATGTTCTTCTCAGATCTTTTGAAATACTATCCGGGTGAGTGCGAAATTGCTTTCATCCAAATGAGTTCTTATGCAGGAACTGAATCTACAGGGATCGTTTACCAGAAAATGGAACTGACTAAAGACGTAAAAGACCGTCACATCATTCTTGTGGAAGACATCGTGGATACAGGGAATACAGTTGAAAGTCTATTCAAATATTTCACAGAAACCCAGCGTCCGAAATCTGTAAAACTGGCTTCATTCTTATTAAAGCCTGATGTTTATAAAAAAGATTTCAAGCTGGACTATATCGGAAAAGAGATTCCGAATAAGTTTGTCCTTGGTTATGGACTTGATTATGATGAAATAGGAAGAAACCTTGCCAATCTTTATCAGTTGGAAGAGGGACAGATCAACCACTAATACTGCTACTAGCTTTTGGCTATTAGCCTTTAGCTTTAAATATTAAATCGAAATAAAGTAAAATATTAACTAAAAAAGCTAGAGGCCAGAAGTGTACTGCTGAAAGCCAAAAGCGAATCAACATTATGATAAACATTGTTCTGTTCGGCCCTCCAGGAAGTGGAAAAGGAACACAAGCTCAAAACCTGATCGAAAAATTCAATTTAAAACAGATTTCAACAGGTGATCTTTTCAGATACAATATGAAAAATGACACTGAGCTTGGAAAATTGGCTAAGTCTTATATTGATAAAGGAGAATTGGTTCCGGATCAGGTAACAACAGATATGCTTACCGACGAACTGAGAAAGCCCACCGATACCAACGGATTTATCTTTGACGGCTACCCAAGAACTACCGCACAGACGGAAGCTTTGGAAAGAATCGTAAAAGAAGAGCTGAATGATAAGATAGACATCTGCCTATCATTAATCGTAGAAGATAAAATTTTGGTTGAAAGACTTCTGAAAAGAGGTGAAACCAGCGGAAGATCTGATGACAGCAATGTAGAGATCATCGAAAACAGAATTAAAGAATATTATACTAAAACAGCAGAAGTAGCCGAATTGTACAAGCAGCAGGGAAAATATGTTGAAGTAAACGGTGTGGGAGAAATTGATGAAATTTCTCAAAACCTTTTCGCTGAAGTAGAAAAAATAAAATAATCGGGATACGGGGACGGGATTGGAAAATTCGAATCCCGTCATCCGCAACTCGCAACACAAACTATATGTCTAACTTTGTAGATTACGTAAAGATCCATTGTAAAAGCGGACACGGAGGTGCAGGTTCTGCCCACCTTCGCCGTGAAAAATATATTCCTAAAGGGGGTCCTGACGGAGGTGACGGAGGCCGAGGAGGGCACGTCATCATGAGAGGAAATGCCCAGGAATGGACTTTACTACCCCTTCGATATACCCGTCACATAAAAGCAGAGCGTGGTGAAAACGGAGCAAAAAGCCAGCTGACCGGTGCTGACGGTGCTGATATTTATATCGATGTTCCAATTGGAACTATTGCTAAAAATGAAGAGGGAGAAATTATCGGCGAAATTCTTGAAGACAAGCAGGAAATCACTCTGATGCAAGGAGGAAAGGGAGGAAAAGGAAATGAGCATTTCAAATCTTCTACCAATCAGACTCCTAGATATGCACAGCCAGGAATGGACGGTGAGGAAGGCTTTGTTGTTTTCGAACTTAAAATTTTGGCCGATGTCGGTTTGGTTGGTTTTCCAAATGCCGGAAAATCTACCCTTCTAGCTTCTGTATCTGCTGCAAAACCTAAGATTGCCAATTATGCATTTACGACTTTGACTCCTAACTTGGGTATCGTAGATTACAGAAATTACAAATCATTTGTAATGGCTGATATTCCCGGCATCATTGAAGGTGCAGCGGAAGGAAAAGGTTTAGGACATAGATTCTTAAGACATATTGAAAGAAATTCCATCCTTTTATTCTTAATTCCGGCCGATTCTGAAGATCACTTCCAGGAGTTTAAAATTCTTGAAAATGAATTAACGGAATACAATCCTGAACTATTGGATAAAGATTTTATCGTTTCGGTTTCAAAATCTGACCTTTTGGATGATGAGCTTAAGAAAGAGATCTCTGCTGAGTTCCCTGAAAACAGACAGCCATTATTTTTCTCCGGAGTTACTGGAGAAGGCCTGATAGAACTGAAAGATGCAATCTGGAAAAAACTTCACGGATAAAAGATGACACACTCATTAAAAAAAATAACAGCACCCGCTGTTATTTTTGTTTCATTTCTTCTACCTTTCTCAGCATATGCTCAGAGTGGTGATTCGTTTGTGGAACTAACTAAATTGGATGAACCGGCACCTTTCAGTGATAAGGCATTTTTCAGGTTTGAATTCAATAAAAGGTTAACATATAAATTGATCTACGATACAGTATCTGATAAGGGTATAAGTAATGAGGTGAATGAAGTTGTAGAATATTATACCAGTGAAACAGATCCTTCCGTTCTGTATTTTAATAATAGCAGAAATGGGATCATTTATAATTTAAATAAAGACACCAACCCTGTTCTTCCCGTTTTGATTAAGGATGAGAATAAGGATATCAAACCTGGGAACTTTGACTATTTTAAAGGTGACATTTCTTTGGAATCTGAAATTACCGATATCAAGAAAAGAAAGAAAATAAAAACCGATCAGATCTTAGAACTGGTCGAGAAGAAAACGGAAAATGATCTGACTCACTATAAGTACAACCTGGTCCGCAATGATAAAGGAAGGACAAATTTAGGGGTTATTGAACTGGATATTACCACCAGTGATAATGGTTTCAATAACAATATTCTTTATGATATGGAGCCTCTGTTTTTCAAAAATAAGATCCTATTTGATAAAGGCGAAATAAAAAGCTATTCTTATTACAGTTCTGCAGAAAAGAGAACAAAGCATTATGAATCAATGGATTCCAACCCTGTTATTTTAAGATTATCATTTACTAAAGGCTGTTGCGTCTCTTCTCTGGAATAGCTGCAATGCTTAAACTATCTGTATTGGAATAATTATTGAAAGAAACAGGAAAACCATCCACTATGAAATTTATACTAAGTCTTTGTGCATTTATATTCTTATTTTCATGCACTACACAAAAAGTTGATTCAAAATATACTAAAATTGAATACCAGGCCGGTGCATGTTTTGGATCCTGCCCTATTTTCACAATGACCATCAATCCGGACAGAACTGCTGTTCTGGAAGCTGAGCATTTCAATTTTTCAAATAATTTTTCTAAAGGTGAATTTTCGCAGCCTCGTGAGGGAACTTTTAAAGCCACTATTAAAGAATCGGATTATAACAAACTAATCATGCTTTTGAATGGCCTTGATGTTAAAAACCTGAAAGACAAATACGGTACAAGAAATATCACAGATCTTTCAACGTCTTATCTGAGAATTAATTTCACAGACGGAACTTCTAAAAATGTAGAGGATTATGGCAAGAGAGGAAGTGAAAAACTAAGGGAAGTTTACCTGTTCATTGAAGACCTGAGACATAATCAGGAGTGGACAAAAGTAAAATAATCTGCTTAAAAATATTTAGACTACCTTTGCACCATATAATTCCTTCACATTGAGGGGATTTTATTTTAAATTAAAAAAAACAGTTCATTTGAATTTTACAGACCTAAACTTAATAGAACCTATTGCAAAAGCAATTGAGGAACAGGGTTATACAAATCCCACGCCCATTCAGGAGAGATCTATCCCTGAAATCTTAAAAGGAAGCGACTTTTTAGGATGCGCACAGACAGGAACAGGAAAGACAGCGGCGTTTGCTATTCCTATCCTTCAGAATTTATCAAAAACAAAGACCAAAAATAATCATATAAAAGCCCTGATCTTAACGCCGACAAGAGAACTTGCCATTCAGATCGAGGAAAATATCAACGCATACGGAAAATATCTTCCATTAAAACAACTCGTTATTTTCGGAGGAGTAAAGCAGGGAAATCAGGAGAACGCCTTAAGAAGAGGTATTGATATCCTGGTCGCAACTCCTGGAAGACTTCTGGATTTTATCGCTCAGGGTATTATCAGCCTAAAAAACATTGAAATCTTTGTTCTTGACGAAGCAGACAGAATGCTTGACATGGGCTTTGTGCATGATGTAAAAAGGGTGATTAAACTTCTTCCACAGAGAAGACAGACGCTGTTCTTTTCAGCAACTATGCCTTCTGAAATCCAGAAACTGGCAGATTCTATATTAAATAATCCTGTGAAGGTAGAAGTTACTCCGGTTTCTTCCACAGCAGAAACGATCAAGCAGTCGGTTTATTTTGTTGACAAAGAAAATAAACTGGATCTTCTTTCTCATATTTTAGAGAATGATATCGCTGATTCTGTACTGGTATTTTCCAGAACGAAACACGGTGCTGATAAGATTGCAAGAAAACTTCAGAAAGATAATATTTCAGCAGAAGCTATTCACGGAAATAAATCTCAAAATGCAAGACAGAATGCATTAAATAATTTTAAGTCCGGAAAAACAAGGATTCTGGTTGCTACAGACATCGCTGCAAGAGGTATTGATATTGATGAATTGAAGTATGTGATCAATTTCGAGCTTTCTGACGTTTCGGAAACCTACGTTCACAGAATCGGAAGAACAGGAAGAGCAGGAGCTGAAGGATCATCTATCTCTTTTGTAGACGGACTTGATCTTTTAAACTTAAGAAATACGGAGAAGCTCATTGGAAAGAAAATTCCTATTATAAAGGACCACCCTTTCCATACAGATAATCTGGTTGCCCAGAAAAGGGATTCTAACAATAAACCTGCTTCGGGAGGTGGCGACAGGAGACCTGCAAGATCTCCAAAACCTCAAGGTAACGGCAGTAAGCCTGCAGGCAGTACTCCTACGGGATTCAAAAAGCCTAAGAATAAGAATTTCACAAGGAAAAAATAAAGAAAAAGCTTCTCAGTATTGAGAAGCTTTTTTATATTGTATCAAAACTTAAAAGCAAAAACTTTTTCAAAATAATGCAGCATATATTCTTTTGAATTTCCTGAACTGTCATACTGTATGTGGAGGTAAAAAACAATGAAGAAAAGAATATTTATGATCAATAATGGAATATTAAATTTCCCCTCAATACAAGGTGTCTTTTTATAATTATCCGGCAAAGCAGTGATGATTAAAATGATCAGCAGCAATGCATAAATATGATTCCACCGGAACCAGTCGGCTCCTAAAAAATAAAGCGGACTAACCCATACCAAAGAAACCAGAATGAAAATTTTAAACTTTTTTGTTTCAGAAGGCAGGAACTTTTTTACAAAGAGAAAGGATAAAAATATCATGAACAGCAATTCCATACCAAATAAGATATAGGACTGATAAGCACTGATCATTTCTTTTCTTTCCTTGACAACATCATAGCTGAAAATATTCAGTCTGGTAAATTCTATCCCTCTGTTTTTTAAAATCTCCAATGAATGCCCCTGGTTAATTTCCCCACCACAAAAGAACAATATTAAAATAACCAATGTAGAGGTGGCAAATAAACTTCCCAAATATTTTAAATCCGTGTTTTTTGTCTTTAAAATATAAGCGCTCACTACAAAGGGCAAATAAAAATAAAACATTTCATGGATAAACAGTCCAAAAATGAAACCGATGAAAAGGATGTACTTTTTTAACTCACTCTGTTTTCCGCAAACAAAAAATAAGACCAAAGCCATTAAAATAATTTCTTTTCTCCCTGAATTAAAAATATTAACAGGAATAAACAAAAGACAAAGTGGTGAACATAATAATATTAAAATGTTCCAATTGAGTTTTTTAGATTTCAGTAAACGGAATAAAAAATAGAAAATAAGCAGAAAGAAAAATGACTGTATAATAAAAACCTGTGTGTTAAGCGGGATCTTCAGATAGTCCTGTATAAAAAACAAAAAGCTTCCGGATAAACCTCTTCTTTTAAATCCCCCGTCCTCATAATTGATGAGCCAATCTGATACCGTCCAGCCTAGCTCCGGAAGATGGGATTTAATATAGAACTGGGCAATTATATACAGTAAAATGATTAGAAGAAATCCTACAAAGCCATAAAATTTCATTTCTTTAAATATTCTTATCATATCACTTCCTATATTATCTAATTTAAAATATATATTATACTTTCTCTGATTCTTTACGAACAGAAAAGCAATAGGCAATGATACTGAAAGGCAGGCAAGCAGCCAAATAAGTCGTTGAAAAAAGATTATGCTGAAAACCATATCCGAAAAGGAGATATTTTTCCAGTATAAAGCTTAACATAACAAGGAAAACAATAAAGGTCGAAAAAGTAAACACATCGCTTATTTTTTTGACATAAAAAGATATAAATACAGCTGCAGCTGCAAAAAATAACATGACGAACTTATTGCTTTGTCCCTGAAGATTCAACGGATTATATTGCACAATGTATTCTAAATTCTTGGCTGGTAAAAGAACAGTTATAAGCAATATACATACTGTTATTATAAAGGTAATTACCGTTTTTATTTTACGGTCTGCACTTGTGGCTAAAAAGGGTTTCAGTAAAAAAATAATCAGTGGGATTACGGCAACACTTCGGGTGAGGCATAAAATTCCCAGACATATTCCTAACAATATTGGTCTTTGAAAGTAATTATTTTTAAATTTACTATGCCAGAATAGGATAAATGCAGCTACAAAAATAAAAGATGAAATAAAATCACTCTTGCAAACAGTTTCATAAATATAAGATAGGGATATCCCAAACATTGCTATTGCCATGAACCTTATCAAATTACTTTTAAATTCAAGCAGAAAAGTGTAGGAAAAAAGTAAAAAAGCTGCTACCTGAAGGTAACCTACATTACCTAAAAGATAAAAAGGCAAAGCAAGCAGTAACTGACCGGGAAAATATGAAGATAAGTTTCCCATAAAATTACGGGTATCATAAATGTACTTTCCGTGGATCCAGTACTCCAACGAAAAATTCAATGTCTGCCAACGATCTATATTCAATTGGTACGGATCTTTTAAGATGTGGCACAAAGCAGTATAACCAACTGTCAGAACACCGATCAAAGAGTATACAAATATTATATTTATTTTCTTTTGCAATATTTGATTCTTTCTCAGAAAAAATATGAAACCATGTAAAGCGATAAATGCTATTATTAAGATACTGATCGGAATAACTGATTGTCTGATTCCATATTTTGTAAGGAATAAGAAATTAATCACAAAATAAACAGCAAAGAGTATTAAACTGTTTGCCCGTCTGCTTTTGATATAATTTATAATCTTATTCATCTGAAAGGCTTATTTTCCAAAAATCCTCATTGCATTTTCCGTAGTAATCCTGTCAATTTCAGAAAAGTCTTTTCCAAAGATATTCACCAGTTTCCCCGCTACCAGGTCCAGATATGAGCTTTCATTTCTTTTACCTCTGTGAGGAACCGGAGCCAGGTAAGGAGAATCCGTTTCCAGAACGATCTTATCCAACGGAATTTCGTGCAGAAACTGGTCTATTTTTCCATTTTTAAACGTTACCACGCCTCCAATTCCCAATAAAAAATTGAGATCAATCGCATGTTTAGCCTGTTCCAGATCTCCGGAAAAGCAATGGAAAATACCACGAAGTTTGGGATGCTTTTTTCTTTCCAGAACTTCAAATGTTTCATCAAAGCTTTCTCTTGTATGAATAACAATAGGAAGATCTTTTTCGATAGCCCAGTCGATCTGCTGTTCAAAAGCTTTTACCTGAATATCTAATGTCGTTTTATCCCAGTAAAGATCAATCCCGATCTCTCCTATCGCAGGAAAATCTCTTTCATCGAGATAATTTTTCACGATTTCAAGCTCTTTTTCCCAGGATTCAGGTTTTACGTAGCATGGATGAAGTCCCATCATAGAAATAATTTGTCCGGGATATTCTGCCTCCAGCTGAAGCATTTTGCCGTGGGACTCTGAATCTATGGCAGGAAGAAAAAATTTTGTAATTCCTTTATCAACTGCTCTTTGTATCGCCTCTTTTCGGTCTTCATCAAACTCTTCTGCGTATAAATGGGTATGTGTATCAATCATTTTCTTAAAATTTTAATAGGTCTTCATAAGGATTTTTCAGTTCCATCAGCAATCCGAAAGCCGGCTCTGTTTTGATTCCCTGTCTTTTCAGTTCTATTATTCTATGTTTAAAATCTTCTCCTTTTTCCTGTAATATTCTGTACTCTGCCATCATATGCCGGTAAGCATTCTGTTGAACTGGTGGCCTATTCTGTCCGAAAATCTCTATGGGGAATTCTTCCAGCATAAAATTTAGAACGATACTTTTTTCTTCGTTAATGATGACATTCTCAACTTTTACGTCAACATCTGCAGGTATCAAACGGCTAAAGCTAATATCATCCAGAAAATCTTCTCTAAATTCCAGATCCACTTCACAGATAATATCCAGATCGCTGCCTTCAATATCAATTTCAAGAGGAATAGTTCCTGCCAAAACCGGAGAATAGGACTTTAGTTTTTCAAAGACCTGGTATTTCTGAAGAACTTCATATGCTCTTTTCTGCCTTTCATTGCCGGATTTCAAATAATCGAGTTTTGTGAAATCAATCATTTAAGAATATTTTATGCCTTACTTTTTCCCTTTGAAGTTCAATTCTTTCATTTAATTTTTGTCTAAACTCAATATACTTTGGATCTTTTTCGTCTTCCGTTCTATGTTCCAGTGCTTTATTGATCTTGAAATTTTCTTTGATGAAACTTTTCGTCTCATCTGAAAAGTAGGCCTCCCCGAACTTATCAAAAATATAACTGACAGCCTGTGAAGTCGGATGTATCATATCTTCTTTATAAAAACGGTAATCACGGAGATCATCCATCAGGATTTCATAAACAGGCAGATAATAACAGTTTTCCAGCTGTAAAAGGGCTTCATGCACGGCTGTGATCAGTTTGGATTTGCTCAGTTGATTTTCTATCATTCCATCCTTCGTATGACGTACCGGAGAAACAGTAAACAGGATCTGTACATCATCACGACAGATATCTTTCAGGTTCAAAACCGTATTGTAAATAGAGTCTGTAAGCTCCTGGTGGGAGAGCAGTCTTTTTTCAAAAAACTTCTGCGGGATTTTATGGCAGTTCGCAGCCAGTTTTTTCTTTGGAATAAATTCATAAATAAAAGAAGTTCCATAGGTAATAATCAACCAGTTAGTCTCCTGCAGGAACCTGTTTCCTTCTTCTATTCCGGCATTGATCTTATTCAGAGCTTGATGGATAAATCTCCTGTCAAAGCTGCTATGATGATCCAGTGAGATAAATTCCTCATTAAAAGTGATCAGTTCATCTTCTGTATAAAACTCAGAATCATGAAGTCTTTTAACGGCATTACTGATCGAAAAAGGATTAAAAATAGTTCCGAAAGGATTATTCACCGTCTGTAACTGTCCCTGACCCAGCAGATCGGTCATTTCCGAAGCAAAACAAGATCCTATTGAAAATATTTTATCTTCAATATTGATCTTTTTTTCCGATATTGGAATGTCTACTTCAGTTCTGAATTTCATTTTTTAAAGTAACAGGTAGCAGATAATAGGCAGCAGGCCAAAATCTGTAACCTTATTTAGCTTTCTCTTCTTAACAGATAATTTGCCAGTTCAGCGAAAGGTTTTTTCTTATCTTCCGGGATATTGATCTTTTCAAGATAGCTCTGTCCGATCTCATTGTGTTTTTGGATCAGACGTAATGCTTTCTCATCAACTTTTGTTCTTCTGAAGATCTTTTCAACACCGTATACTTTATCAATATTATCGGTCTTTTTACCGTACCAGTGGTCCAGTTCTCTTCTTTCTTCGTCCGTAGCATGTTCTCTCGCTAAAAGATAAAGAATGGTTTTTTTGTTTTCATAAATATCGCCGGCATGCTTTTTCCCGAATTGCGCCTGATCTCCGAATACATCCAGGTAATCATCCATGATCTGGAAAGCAATACCGATATGTTTTCCGAAATTGAAAATAGCTTTGGCATCTTTAAAATTTGCTCTTGCAATTAGCGCTCCTATTTCAAATGAAGATGCGCTCAGAACACCCGTTTTATAAGTAATCATTCTGATATAGTCATCATAGGTTACATCTTCCTGAGTTTCAAAATTGATGTCGTACTGTTGTCCTTCACACAGAAGCAGTCCGGTATGGGTAAAGATCCTGATACAAGCCTTGAAAATTTCAGGCTCCAGGTCTTCAAAAAACTTATACGCTTTCAGCATCAGTCCGTCACCGGAAAGGATACCAACATTGATCCCGTGAAGGGTATGGATAGTAGGCTTATTTCTTCTCAAAGGTGCTTCATCCATAATATCATCATGGATAAGGGTAAAATTATGGAAAAATTCGATCGCCAGAGCAGGTTTTATAGCCTGCTGAAGATCTCCGCCAAACAGGTCACAGGCCATCAGCACCATAATAGGACGAAGACGTTTCCCACCATGAGAAATGATATAGTTCATCGGGTCATAGAGTTCTGCTGGTTTGTCTTTAAAAGTATACTTATTGATGGCGTCAGCAACGATCTGCTGGTATCTGTCTAAAAATTCCATAAAATCTTATAATTTGAACAAAAATACAATTTTTCGAGGCTTTATAAAACAAAAAACTTTGCCCGGAAGGACAAAGTTTATATTATAATTTTAAGTTTTATCTTAGGTTAGAAATGTTACTGCCAGATAAGTAATAGCTGCAACAATTGCTGAAATAGGAATCGTTAATACCCAAGCCCAAAGAAGACTTACAGTAATTCCCCATCTCACGGCGGAAATTCTTTTCGTTAATCCTACCCCAATGATAGAACCTGTAATCGTATGGGTTGTAGATACAGGAATACTAAGCTGGTCTGTAATGAAAAGCGTGATCGCTCCTGCTGTTTCAGCACTTACCCCTTCTAGCGGAGTTACTTTTGTAATCTTTGTCCCCATGGTTTTAATGATTTTCCAACCACCACTCATAGTTCCTAAACCAATCGCAAGGAATGACACTAAAGGAACCCAAAGATAATGCTGTGCGAAGTAGTCAAAACGACCTGCTGAAGGTATATTTAGGTACACAGGATCATGCAGCATTTCCACATGATAATAGATCAGGGCCGCACCAATAATCCCCATTACTTTCTGAGCATCATTCAGACCGTGTCCTACACTGAAAAGTGCTGAAGATACAAGCTGTAATCTTTTAAAAGATTTGTCTGCTTTGTACGGGTTTGATCTTTTATAGATGTGAACAATTATTAATGTAATAATGATAGATATAACCATTCCTATGATCGGGGCCATAAAAATGAACAGGAAAATAGGAATTACTTTATCAAATTTAACTACACTTTGAGTCGTGAGTTGAAGAAAAGCCTGTTTTAATGTGTCAAATAATCCCAAATCCGGCTGTGCTGCCACTACATCATGGTAATCCAGCATAAAAGCATGCATCAGAGCAGCTCCTAAAAACCCTCCAATCAGGGTATGAGAAGATGAAGACGGAATACCAAACCACCAAGTTAAAAGGTTCCAGGCAATTGCTGCCAGAAGTCCTGAAAATATAACCTCAAGGGTAATAAAATTTTCATTAACTGTTTTAGCAATAGTATTTCCTATCCTGAATTCACCTATCACATAGGCGGCTAAAAAGAACGCAGCAAAATTCCAGAGAGCAGCCCAAAGTACGGCCTGGAAAGGTGTTAAAACTTTTGTAGAAACAATCGTCGCAATAGAGTTGGCCGCATCATGAAAACCATTAATATAATCGAAAATTAAAGCCAAAGCAATAATAACCGTAAGTAAAATCGGAAATTCCATTTTTGTTAGTTATAATTGTTTAAGCGTATTTAATCATGATGTTCTCAATCGTGTTGGCAACATCTTCTGCTTTGTCAGTTACTATTTCAAGATAATTAAGTACAGATGAAACTTTGATGATATTAATAGCATCATTGGTTTCAAAAAGATCTACCATTGAATTGGAAAGCAGGTCATCTGCAATGTTTTCAATAGAGTTTACTTTAATACAAGCTTCTTTCACCTGATCCATATTCTTGAAGCCTTTAAGATTTTTCATCGCATTCTGGATCTCAAGACATGCTTTGTGGATCAGAAGTGAGAAATCAGAATAAGCCTTCATTTCAGGCGATTTGTATAAGAAAATGTATTTTGTGGAAGCGTAGATATAGTCTGCGATATCGTCCAGGCCGGTAGCCAGTGTGTGGATATCTTCACGGTCGAACGGTGTAATGAAGTTTTTTCCTAATTCAATGAAGATCTCATGCGTCAGTTCATCATTTTTGTGCTCATAGTCACTCATTCTTTTTAACATTGTATCATCGTTAAGATCGAAATCCTTGATACCGTTGTTAAAGTCTTCAGACATTGCAACTAAGTTTTCAGTTACTTTTTCAAAAAGTACAAAGAAAATTTTATCCTTCGGTTGAAAAGCGTGGAAAATATTACCAATTCCCATTTTTATGTATTTATAATTTGAGTGCAAATTTCCTAAAAAAGGAGTTGCCCTGAAACTATATAACATTAAGTTTTGTTAACATTCGATTAACGCCTGATAATCAAATAAAAAAACCGGCTCAAAGCCGGTTTATATAGTCTAGAATGAGTATTAATTTGCTTCTTCAGCTCTCATATCTTTTCCTTTGAATTTCATTGATGAAATATTATTCAAAAGCTCTCCTTTGAATGATTTTTCAATTTCAAAGAAAGAGAATTTCTCTAAAATTTCAATATCTCCAATTTCTGCTCTTTTTTTGCTTCCCCCTGCTGGTGAAGTAGCTTTATTGATAATATCTAAAACATCAAGTTTTTTCAACTGATCTTTTTTCCCTAAATTGAAGAAGAATCTTACCATGTTTTCATTCTTTCTTCTAGGTTTTCCGCCACGTTCTCTTCCACCATCTCTGCTGCCTCTTACGTCACGGTCTCCACGGTCACGATCTCTTCCTCTATCTCTGTCTCTGTCGCGTCCTCTGTCTCTTCTTGAAAAATCATCATCTCTGCTGCTCAGTTTCTGCTCAGTAAGATCATGCTTATCTTTGTAATAAAGGGCAAGGTCTTTTAGCTGGAACTGTAATAGCTTGTGCACCAATTCTTCTTTTGTAAATGCACTCAGATCCGGAATCAGGCTGTCATTAAATTCAAAAATATCTTCCGCGTGTTCCGTAAATAGTTTTTCAAAAACACCTCCAACCTGAGCTTTGATAATTTCTTCTCCTGTTGGTATAAATTTCTCAACGATATCAATTTTCGTTGTAGATTTAATCTGTTTTAGCTTTCTGCTTTCTTCAGGCTTGATTAAAGCCATTGAAATACCATCTTTTCCTGCTCTTCCGGTTCTTCCACTTCTGTGAACGAATACTTCCGGATCATCAGGTAATGAATAATGGATAACGTGCGTTAAAGAGTTTACATCCAAACCTCTTGCGGCAACGTCAGTCGCTACAAGGATATCAATGTTTTTCAGTCTGAATTTCTTCATTACCGTATCTCTTTGCGCCTGGGAAAGATCCCCGTGAAGTGCATCAGCTGCATAGCCATTCTGCATTAAGAAATCAGCAACCTCCTGAGTCTCCATTCTTGTTCTACAGAAAAGAATAGAATACTGGTTCGGGTTGGCGTCAATCAATCGCTTAAGAGCTTCTTTTTTCTGACGGTATCCTACCACATAGTATTCATGCTTAATGTTCTTTTTAACCTCGTTAATAGAACCTACAGAAATACGGTGTGGATTGGTAAGATAATTTTTAGAAATTCTCTCCACTTCTTTATTCATCGTTGCCGAGAATAAGAAAGTCTGCTTTGTATCCGGTGTTTCTCTTAAAATTGTTTCCAACTCATCTTTGAAACCCATAGAAAGCATTTCATCAGCTTCATCTAAAACTAACCAATGAATAGCCGAAAAGTCAAGTGCTTTTCTGTTGATAAGGTCAATTACTCTTCCAGGAGTACCCACAATAATCTGCGGCTTGTCCTTTAAAGAACGAATCTGATCCATAATACTGCTTCCACCGTAAACCGCTGTGGTTTTGATGTCTTTCATGTACTTGGAGTAATTTTTTATGTCTTTAGAAATCTGAAGACATAATTCCCGTGTCGGACAAAGCACCAAAAATTGGATTTTGCGACTCGTTTCGTCAATCATATCCAAAATCGGAAGCGAAAACGCTGCTGTTTTGCCTGTCCCTGTCTGCGCAAGTGCGATCAAATCGCGAATATCTGAAAGAATGAAAGGGATAGTCTGTTTTTGGATTTCTGTCGGGCTTTCGTAACCCAGTTCGCCAATAGCCTTAAGGATGTCAGGACTTAAATTGGTCTCCGTAAATAAATTCATTAAATATTTTAAAATTTTTGCAAAGATACAACAAATATTTGACTTGTTTTTGAATAAAGTTTGAAATATGCAAACTTTAATTCAGAATCCTTTAATATTTTTTTAAATTTTAAAAAATTAAAGCCAAAAAAACATACCTTCCGTTAAAAACATACTAAATATTGCTTTTTTTTATTAAAATGAATTGATTTTTTCTGTAATATTTATAAATTTAAAAAAAAGGACTACTAAACATAAATTTTTCTTTTTAATATTCTGATTATCATTTTTTAATATTGGCACAGATAACCCTCTATCCTTCAAGATGAACACTGGAAAACTTTAACTAATCAGGCTTTTTCAGATCTGAATAGTTTTATGTAACTTTGAGTGATTATTGTCTGATTTGTTGATAGGTTTAGGAAATAAAATATATCGTCGATTATTGTTATTAAACACTCCAAACTTAGCCAACAACTCACAACCAATCAACGACCCATAACTCATAAAATAAAAATATGCCGGCCACCATTTCTTTAAAAACATTTGATTTCTTAAAAAAATTAACCAAAAACAATAACCGAGAATGGTTTACAGAAAATAAAAGCCTTTATACAGAATCTCAGGAAAATGTCATTGCTTTTCTGGACGAACTGATTAAAGAAATGGCAGAATTTGATGAAGAGCTGGGAAAAATTGATGGTAAAAAAGCATTGTTCAGAATTTACCGTGACACAAGATTTTCGAAAGATAAAATACCTTACAAAACGAATTTCGGGGCATCTTTAGGAATGGGAAAAGGAAGCCAGAAAGGAGGATACTATCTTCATTTGGAACCTGAAAAATCTTTCCTGGCAGGAGGTATTTACATGCCGGAATCTTCTGTACTGAAAAAGGTAAGAAAGGAAATTTCGTTGTATGGTGAAGATTTCCTAAAGATTATCAACCAGAAAGACTTTAAAAAACATTTTCCTGAACTTGACCAGGATGACAAACTGAAAAAAATTCCTCAAGGATTTGAAAAGGAAGATCCAATGGGAGAATATTTAAAATTAAAAAACTTTATTGTGATTTACCATTTAAAAAATGAAGAAGTTTTAGATAAAAATGCAATAAAAAATATGACGAAAATCTTTAAAATCATGAAGCCTTTCAATGACTTCCTGAACACCCCTATTTCATTAGATTTGTAATTGATTTGATTTCAAACAAGATTATAGCTTACTCTGTAAATCTGCGAGAGCAAAATCCCACAGATTTCACAGGTATTATATTTGCTTAAAACTTCATTACATCTTTCACTACTCCGTTATTCTGGGTATGTTGCAGCAATTCAGTTTCAATAAATATTTTAATCTTTTCTTCTGAGCCGTCGTTCGGAAAAAGCAGGTGTACGTTAGCTCCGGCATCCAATGTGAAGAATAGCGGCAGACCGGTTTCTCTTCTGAAATCCCAGGTCTTGTTAATCACTTCCATTGTCCCGGTTTTCATCAGAATAAAGGCCGGATCGCTCATCATCATCATGGCATGCAGCGTAAGAGCTTCATGCTCCACCAGTTTAATGAATCGTTCCATATCACCACTCTTTAAGATCTCTTTCATCGGAACAAAGTTCTCTCTTGCTTCCTGGAATCTTCTTTCAGCGTAAGGATTTGTATTCATTAAGCCATGTCCTACTGTTGAAGAAACACTCTTCTGACCTTCATGAATCAATAAAACCCAGTCGTTGAAGTTTTTGAATATATCATGAATCTCAGCATCCGGATATTTTACAGCAAATAAATCTGAACTTCCTTCTACCTCATCAGATGTTCCCCAAACGACCAGTCCGTTGTACAAGCTTCTGCAGGCGCTACCACTTCCTAATCTGGCCAAAAAAGAAGCCTTTCTTAAAGATTCTTCTTCAGACGTTTTTTCAGAAAAAGCCTCATCCAGCTTCATCAGGCATTTCGCTATTGCCCCGAAGCCGGAAGCAGAACTTGCAATACCGGAACTGTGCGGAAAAGTATTCTCTGTTCTGATAATATATTTCCCTTTCAATATCCATGGAAGATACTGTTCTATATTTCTGAAATATTTTTCTATTTTTTCTGCAAATTTCACTTCTTCACTTCCTGCAAGAAACGTCTGTACGGAGAAAGGTTCGTCCGCAAGAAACTCCATAGAAGTATTGGTTCTGCAGTGGTTCAAAGTATAGCTAATGCTGGGATTTGCCGGAATCTGATGATCATATTTTCCCCAGTATTTAATCAGGGCAATATTGGATGGACAGCTTTCTGAAACGATCTGTGTGTGAGTAGTAAAATTTTGTTTTCCTTTAAATTCTTGTGTTGTCATAGTCTGATATAAAATGATAAAACTTTTGTACCTTTTGGTTTATAAAGCTTTATTTTTTAATACATTTTTTCAATAATATCCGCATACTTTTTTAGAACTACGTTTCTTTTGACCTTCAATGTTGGCGTGATTTCCCCGGTATTGATATCAAATTCAGCAGGCATGAGGGTGAATTTTTTCACTTTCTCATAGTCTGGCAGATGACTCTGTAATTCTTTAATTTTCTCTTTGTATAAAGTAATGATTTTTTCGTCTTTCACAGCTTCCTCCCAATTGGTAAAAGGGATATTATTTTTCTTGATAAAATCCTGCAAAAATTCAAAATTCGGAACAATAAGTGCTGAAACAAACTGTCTTCCTTCTGCTACCAGCATGATCTGCTGGATAAAATTATTGTTGGTAAGCAGGTTTTCAATCTGTTGTGGCGCCACATATTTTCCGTTGGAGGTTTTCATCAAATCTTTGATTCTGTCTGTGATGATCAGGTTTCCTTTATCATCAAATTTTCCGGCATCACCTGTTTTGAACCATCCATCTTCCGTGAAAACTTTCTGGGTCTCTTCCGGCTTATTGTAATAGCCTTTCATGATACCGTTTCCTCTGGCCTGAATCTCATCGCTCTCACCAATACGAATTTCTACGCCTGGTAAAGGTTTTCCACTGGTTCCATGCTCAAAATGGGTCAATGGGAAAAGTGTGAGTGTAGCAGTAGTTTCTGTCAGCCCGTAGCCTACAGTCACATGAATCCCTACAGAATCGAAGAATTTTGTGACTTCTGGCGACAGAGAGGCTCCACCGCAAGGCAGAAACCATAGTCTCCCACCCATTTTTTCTTTAATTTTACTGAAAACAAGCCGTTCTGCAAGAGATTCTTTCAGCTTTAATCCAAAAGGAATTGACTGTTCGTTCCTTCTTAATTCAGACGTCTGCCATCCTGTTGCCAGCGCCCAGTCGAATATTTTTTTCTTGATAGATGAACCTTCTTCAGCTTTTTCTAAAACTCCTGCATATACCTTCTGGAAAAATCTCGGTACGGCACACATCATAGTAGGTTTTACTTCTTCTAAAGCTGTGGCAATATTCTTCGGATCTTCCAGGAAATAGACTCTTGCTCCGCCGTAAAGGCAAAGTAAGCTCCAGCTTCTTTCGAAAACATGAGTCAAAGGCAGAAATGCCAGTGAAAGTTCTTCTTCAAAATTTTTGAATTTAAAAAACTCAAAGTGGGAATCGAAAGCTTTGATAAAATTTCCGTGGGTAAGCATAACACCCTTCGGAGTGCCGGTAGTTCCGGATGTGTAGATCAGTGTGGCAGTATCATCGTCCTCTTTTTTACAGATTTCCAGCTTAGGAGAGGATTTTGAAATGAAATCTTCAAGATAGAAACTGTTGAATTCTTTTTTGATCCAAACGGATTTTTTAGAAACAATAATAGTTTCCAGCTGATTACCTTCTTTATGTAAAAATTCCAGACAGGCGTCATACTGCTCCTGGCTTCCAACAAGAACGGCTTTTGCCGAAGAATCATTGAGGATATACTCTGCCTGTTCTGCATTGTTTGTAGAGTAAATAGGAACAGTGATCGCACCAATCGCCATAGAAGCGAGATCAAAGATCATCCATTCTGATGAATTGTCTGAATAAATGGCTACTTTATCATTTTCCTGAATTCCTGCATTTTTGAGTGCATTGGCCGTTTTAAAAACGATCTCACCGAATTTTTTCCAGCTCAGCTCTTTCCAGGCTTCTTCTTTCTTTTTAAAGCCAATTGCTGATTTTACGGGATGTTTTTCTACATTTTTAAGGATAATTGCTGCGGCAAGATTCATGAATTCAGCTTTTTGTCGTTAATATAATTGTTAAGATGAAAATCGATGCTTTCTGTCACGGGAATAAACTGATAATCAATCTCTTTTTTTATTTTTTGGTTAGAAATGATATTGAGTGAGGATATAGATTCAATATTAGACTTTGTAATGATTCTCAGCTTCGGAATCAGCCATCCGAAGAGGATATTGGCCAGCCTTCCTAAATTTAACTGAGATTTTGTAAGGATCTTTGCCTTTTTAAGACCTAATTTTGATCTGATCTGTTTTCCAAGATCTTCGTATTTTTTGTTTTCAGAAATCAGAATGAAACGTTCCCCAAAAACATTTTTATCCATCAGCTGAATGGATATTTCAGCAGCATCTTTTACGTCTATGTAACTGGTTCCGCCGGAAAAGGTGAAGCTGTTTTTTTCAAAGGTCGGGAAAATATCACCGCTGCTCTGTCCCCAGTTTCCGCTTCCGATAATCATTCCCGGATTTACAATGATGGTATTCAAACCTTCGGCAGAAGCCCTCCAGACCTCCATTTCAGCAAGGTGCTTAGAAATGGCATAGGCGGAGTGTTCTTCTTTAGGATTAAATTCAGAACTTTCGTCTAGCTCTCCCTTCTCATTAAAAATATCCAGTACAGCAATGGTACTCACGTGAAGGAATTTTTTCACCTCTGAGCCTTCGCATGCAAACAGCAGATTTTCTGTACCTTTTACATTAGTATGGTACATTTCTTTTTCATCATGAGGATGGAAGCTTACTTTGGCAGCACAGTGATAGACTTCATCTACTCCTATTAATGCATCCTGCAGAGACACTATATCATCAAAATCTACATCTACCCATTCGATCCTATTAAAAAAATCATCAGGATTCTCTGTGTAGAAGCTGTAAGAATGCCTCACATCCTTTAAATTGCTACCCGGTCTTTTGGAAGCACGCACGTTTTTCCCTTTTTTAAGAAGTTCCAACACAACTACTCTTCCCAGAATTCCTGTTGCACCCGTTACAAAAATCATTAATTATTTACTTGATTGCTGACTAAAATATAACAATATTTTCTATCCGGCAATTCTTCAAGATCTTATGAAAAACTGCTTGTGCAAATTTGCAATTTTTAAAGCAGAATTCCACTTAATTTAACCAATATTATCATTTTGCTGGGCTTTCTTTGTATTCTGAAATACCATGTGAATATTCCTAACCACAACAAGGAGCAAAGTTTTACATTTTAGTTGTTTTGAGTTTAAATGCGCTAAAAGAAGAAGGCCAATTAAGTTCATTGAAAATCATGGGTTTTCGTAATGACAAAAAATTTGTCGGATCAGAATTCCCCTCCTTTGGAGGGGTGGCGAAAATTCAAAGAATTTTTGACGGGGTGGTTCCATATACAACCTTACTTAAAAAAAGCCACAGAAATTTTAAATTCCTGTGACTTTAACTAAAATAATAAACTTATTTTTAAGCTATTACCATATTATTTCTCCTCGGAGCTTTATCGCAAAGAACATCTGCAATACTTTTGGAAATAAGGTTTTCTTCAGTCAGATTGTCCAGCCAGAAAAATTCACCTGCCGCATTAATCTCAATGAAATAATACTCGTCTTCAGGGGAAACAATGATGTCTATAGCACCATAATCCACATTATAAACGTCTAAAAGTTCAAGGAGTTTTGATTCTACATCTGCCGGAAGCTCTGTTCTCACCCATTTGGTTAAAAGATTTACTCCATCCTTTCTCCAATCCACTTTGGCATCTTCTGATTGTTGGGAATCTATTTCAAAAGCATATACATCCTGTCCTACAATGGTAACACGGAGCTCTTTTTTCTTTTCAATTTTTTTCTGAAACTGCATCGGGCAATATACTAATGTATCCAGCTCTTCAAGCTTGTCTTCATTAACTACATTGGTGAAAACTACGCTTTCCACACCGTCTTCGTAAATGGCAAAACCAGTCTGCATTTTAGCGATAACATCCTTGTGTTTAAGAATGAATTTTCTGGCTTCTTCAGGGTTGTTGGTCAGACAGGTTTCGGGAATTTTAAGGCCTAACTTAACAGCAACTTTTAACTGCTCTTCTTTACTGTCCAGTCTTCTGTAAATGCCGGGTTTCCCCAGTGCATAAGCATCTACAGATTCTATAAACCCGAAAAGTGTGTTGCGGATCTCTCCCATTGCAGCACCATAGAATTTCTTATCCATTTCTTCCTTCACTCCGTTTCCTATATTATAAGCTCTTCTGTACCAAACGGCAGCAATATCATCAAGACGATACTGAGCGTCTTTGGTTTCAAGGATACTTATCCACTCTCCATCCTGGAAAATAGTAGAGAGTTTGTTTTGTATAGGATACAGGTCTACATCAAAACGAATGACCTCACAGCCGTTCTTTTCTATATATTCTGTTACTTTTTCGATTGAAAAATTATCTTGAGTATGTGTAATGATTAATATTTTATTCATGGATATTGATTCTTTTTATAAGGTTATCGGCAATTCTTTCTGCGATGGGAAAACCCAGTTCTTTCTGAAGCATTCCCCATTCTCCCTGAGGATTTACTTCAAGGAAATAATATTTCCCGTCTTTTCCTCTGATCATGTCAATGGCACCGATGTAGAGTCCCATTTCTTCCATCATGGAAGTAAGACCTGTTTTTACATCTGGTGGCAGCTCATAGGCTGACCAAAAATAATCTCCCTGAGCTGATCGCCAGTCTACATGGTCACTGTTGTTGATCTTTCCTGTAAAAAAATCCCCTGCTATATAGACAATTCTCAGTTCGTATGCTTTTTCAACATAAGGCTGGAAAATCATCGGACAATAAGTGATATCTGAAATATTCTCAAGGGTATCTTCTTCAATGACCATCGTGGAAATAAGGTTTTCACCACTCATGGTTTTTGCAGTGAGGCTGTGAAGTTTAGCCACAGCTTTTCCGTTGCAATGTTTGTGGAAAAAGGCTGTGATCTGTTCTTCGTCGTTTGAAAATATCGTTTTGGGAATAGTTAAATGAGCTTTTGCTATTTTCAGCTGAAGCATTTTATTTCCGTCAATCTTTCTTTCATTTTCATAAGGATTGATCCAGGGAACATTTTCTAAAACCGTGATCAGGTTATAGCGGAGACTTGCATATCCACTCAGGAATATTTTCTTGTAATCTTCATCCAATTCTTCAGGAGTACTTATTGCCCAGGCTTTTCTGTGCCAGACTGCTTTAATATCTTTGGAATGAATGGTGTTTCCTGCTTCATCAGTCAGCTCAAAAGAGTTTTCATTCACACTGATTTTCTGAAGATGATTCATACGGTCTGAATTCAGTCTGAAAAAGGGAATATTTTTAGAAGTAAGATATTCGAAAAAAATATCAATATTGTAAAAATCCTGTGAGTGAGTAATGCAGAGAATCATTTGCCGGTTTTTATTGAAAAAGGAAACTTAATGGTAAGTTTCCTTTGAAGTGATTGTATTAATACGATTAATGATTAATTTCTTAGTCTAATGGAACTGTTGGAGAATCGTCATCCCCATCAGATGGATACTTCATTGTATGCATTAGATCATCCTGAGGAGAAGTTACATTGTCAATCGCCGGTTTTGTGATTGCATCTCTTTCAGGAATTGTGATATCCCCTCCACCTTTTACAGTTTCAGGATCTTTAAGCTGCTTTTCTAAGAATGATGCAAAAAAAGGCTTCTTTTGTGAATTTTTGTCTTTCATAATAATTTAGTTTGGTTAAAATATGATTGTACTTTCCTATTTACGGGAATCTAAACAACATCATCATCACCGTCAGAAGGATATTTCATGGTAACCATGAGATCCTTACTTGGCATTGTAACGTGATCAAAAACCTGCGCAGTCACATTATCAACTGAAGGAGCAGTGATGATATCATTGTCAGTATTTGTAATAATTCCCGCACCTCCCTGAATAGTTTCAGGATCTTTGATCTGCTTCTCTAGAAATGAAGCAAAAAAAGGTTTCTTTTTTGAATTTTCGTCTTTCATAATTGAGTTATTAGTTTTATCAGATTTCTAATTCTCCCGATTCATCACTGTCAGACGGATATTTCATCGTTACAGCCTGATCTTTCAGAACAGATGTTGCGTTGTCAAGAAACGGAGATGTAGTTACAGTGTCTCTTTCCGGTATCGTAAGAATATCAGTAGTAGGGGTAGTAATTCCTCCTCCCTGAATAGCCTCCGGATCCTGAATTTGTTTTTCCAAAAACGAAGCAAAAAACGGTTTTTTTGAGTTTTTCTTTTCCATAAGTTAAAATATTTTTAGTTTTTTATGAAAAACTAAAGTACAAAAAATTTCAACATGTAGGGAAATATAATTTTATTTTTTATATAAAATTTCAACTAAATCATTAAAATGAAAGAATTAAATTAGTCCAAACCTAAAAATTCCTTAACAACAACCGCGAAATCCACAGGATTTTCAGCCTGAACCCAATGTCCTGCATTTTTCACCGTTACAATTTTAGCTTTGGGAAACTGCTGTTTGATACCGTATTCATCCTGAGGAAGGATATAATTTGATTTCTGGCCAGCTATAAATAAGGAATCCCCTTCAAAAACACCAAATTTCACTGCATTGGAAACAAACTCGTTATATTTTTCAGATAAAGTTTTAAGATTAAACCTCCAATTCAGCTTTTTATTATCATCCCAGTATAGATTTTTTGCTAAAAACTGAATGGTAGACTTTTCCGGAATATATTGACTCAAAACAGTTTCAACCTCACCTCGTGAATGTACCGCATCAAAATCTACTGTTTCAAGAGCCTTGATAATTCCCTGGTGATGCGGAGGATAAGCTTTGGGCGAAATATCAACCACAATGAGCTTTTCTACTTTTTCAGGATATTTTAAAGCAAACTGCATGACCGCTTTTCCACCTAAAGAATGTCCTAAAACATGAGCTTTCTGAATTCCGTAATGATCCATATAACGGGCAATATCATCCGCCAGATCATCATGAGACATACTTTCTGAATGAAAGCTTCTTCCATGATTTCTCAGATCAATTAAATGTACGGGAAGATATTCTCCCAGGTCTTTTCCGAAACTTCCCCAGTTATCAAGCATTCCAAACAGTCCGTGGAAGACAAGAAGTGGCGTAACTGTAAGATTTTCGCCGAATATTTTTGAATTTAAGATTTCCATTGTTTTAAATTTAGAAATTAGAGGTTAAAAAGTTAGAAATTAGCAGATGGTGGTTGAAAGTAATCTACATACGGATAACTTCCATCTTATCCATCTTCAAGTTTTTTCTATTTTCTATCCCCAAACAGCCAGTCGTTTCAGATAAGCCTGCACTGTATTTTCAAGTCCCATATAAAGTGCTTCAGAAATTAAAGCATGACCTATGGAAACTTCAAGAAGATTTGGAATATGATCTGCAAAATATTTTAAATTTTCCAGGCTCAGGTCATGGCCTGCATTGATTCCTAAACCAAATTCAGTAGCAGCAACTGCTGTATCATAATATGGTTTTATAGCCTTTTCTTTATTGGTAAGGTAATTTTTAGCGTAAGCTTCAGTATACAGTTCAATTCTGTCGGCCCCTGTTTTTGCAGCATATTCAACCAATTCAGGCAAGGGATCAAGAAAAACAGAAGTGCGAACTCCTGCTTTTTTAAATTCTGCAATAATTTCTGTCAGGAAATCGAAATGTTTTTTGGTATCCCATCCGGCATTGGAAGTAATGGCATCATCTGCATCGGGAACCAGCGTTACCTGCTCCGGTTTTACTTCAAGCACCATATCAATAAAAGAGCGGTGAGGATTTCCTTCAATATTGAATTCAGTAGTCACCAAAGGTTTCAGATCATAGACATCTTTTCTGGTGATGTGTCTTTCATCGGGTCTCGGATGAATGGTGATGCCCTGTCCTCCAAATTCCTGGATCTTGACTGCTGCTTCAGTTACGCTTGGCGTTTCGCCTCCTCTTGCATTTCTTATGGTCGCAATTTTATTGATGTTTACGCTTAGTTTTGTCATTTTCTAGAGGTGAGAGATTATAAATTAGTTTTTGAGTCTACTTCTACTCTCTTATTTAATTAGATTTTAATTATTATTTATAAAGAAATCAAGATAAAATTAAACACTCAATCGGTCTAATTTCTACTATCCAGTTTCTAATTTCTGTATTTTAAACTTTAACACTTATCTGCATTACCTGAAGATCAAATTCCTTTGAGGCAACCAGTAAGTGGTCAAATATATCGGCCTGGATCTGTTCAAAATGCTCCCATTTGGAATCATTCGCAAAACAATAGATCTCAAGAGGAAGTCCCTGAGGCGTAATATCCAGCTGACGCACCATTCTGGTTCCGTTTTTTTCCACATCAGGATCATTTTCTATATATTTCTGTGCATAATATCTGAAAACCCCGATATTGGTAAGCTGCCTTCCATTGATCGTTTTATCATTATGCTGCAGACTTAATTTTTCTTCTTTTATTTCTAATGTTTTATGAGCCAGATAATCTGAAATCAGGTTGATCTCTTTTAAACGCTCAATATCTTCTTCATTCAGGAATTTAAAGGAATTGATATTAAAATAAATGGATTTTTTAATCCTTCTTGTATTGGATTCGGACATGATCTGAAGATTTTTGATCTCTGTCGTAAGAAGGTCATAGGTAGGAATCGTGGAAACAGTTTTATCAAAATTGGTGATTTTGGTGGTAAGCAGACTTATATCGGTAATATTTCCTTCAATACTGTATTTCGGAATGCTTACCCAGTCTCCTACTTTCAGATTTTTAGAAGTGGCTACATGTATCCCGGTGACAAAACCTAAAATAGTATCTCTGAAAACAAGCACCAGCACAGCGGTAATCGCTCCTAAACTCCCGACAATCGTTGTGCCTTTTATCCCGAATATGACACAGAGTCCCACTACAGAAAAGACAAAAATTCCCAAAATCTTTACCGTTTCCGAAATGGCATTCAAAGCCATGATCTTGTAGAAGTCCTGTTTTATGGTGAAATAATACCTGAAACCCGTCAATGACCTATACAACATACCGGCAAGAATAAGCACAAGCCCCAAATTGATTGATCTGTTGATAAATATATTCGTTTTTGGCAGTGCCGTTGCAGGAAATATGGAAGGATGAACGGCTCCTACTACGATAAGTGCTGCAAAATGAGCAACAGAATTGCTGATTTTAGACTGATAAATTGATCGTATGATTGGATATTTCTCATCATTCTTAAAGAACCTGAAAATAAAATTGATGGCAAATTTGAAAACAAAATCCAACACCAGAAATACGGCACACAGCAGTGCCAGTTTGATAATAATATGAACCACCCAACCCATACCACCGGGCGTTACCTCGCTAATATAGATATAAAGCTGTTCACTTATTTCCTGTAAAAAGTTTTTAGTGTCCTGTATCTCGTCTTTCATTACAGCAAATTTATAAAATTAAGAATGATGATGTATCACTATTCACCATCAATTTTCAGCCCAAATATTTAAACACTTCTGTAAATCTTCTTTTTCTTATCTTGCATTAATAATTTTAAAGAATGGATACAGCCTTAATAAATATTCTCTGCCTTATTTTATTGTTTCTTGGAATGCTTGGAACTTTTCTGCCTGTGCTTCCGGGACTTTTACTAAGTATCTGCGGACTTCTGATCTATAAATTCGGGACAGATACCGACCTGCCGATGATCTATATCTGGGCTTTCGGGATCCTTACGGTTATTTCTGTGGTGCTAAGTTATGTGATTCCGGCAAAAACCAACCAAAAATACGGCGGAACCCGCTGGGGAAGCATCGGATCTGTCATTGGAACTATTGTTGGGATATTTATTCCTATTCCTTTAGGATTTCTTATTGGGATGTTTGCAGGTGTATTTATTGGTGAACTTCTTCATGACAGTAAGGATATGAATAAAGCTTTGCAATCTACCAAGGGGGCATTTATCGGTTTCGTTTACGGAACAGGTTTCAGTCTTGTGGTAGGTGTGGCAATGTTTTTGGTAGTAGTTTTAGATATGCTTAATATTATTTAAAAAAAGAAAAATATGTTCCATAAAACCATCCTATTAAGCCTGGGATTACTGACCTTAGCGGGATGTAATGCCCAAAAGAAGACAAAAGCTTCGGAATCAACTTCCGTAGCGAACTCTCACATGACACAAACTAAAAATCCAAAACAAGAGGGAGGTATCATTTATTTCAATCAGGGCGAAAATAAATTCCTGAAAGAATATGATATGAATGTAACCTTCAAAGGTATTTCTGAAGACAGCCGCTGCCCTGAAGGCGTAAACTGCATCTGGGCAGGTGTTGCCATTGCACAGATTGAAGTAATGGGAACTACGACCAGACCAATGGTTTTAGAACTAGCCACTATGGAAAATGCCGGACGAAATTACCATCAATCTTCAGAATTATTCAACGGATATACCATTTCGCTGGAAGAAGTAAGTCCTTTCCCTAAATCTGATGGCGGAGCAAAAGCTCTGGAAGGAAAATATAAGATCGGTATTAAGATCCATAAAGTTGGAGATTCTCCGGAACCTACCAGGAAATAGGCTTCTTTCCTTTTGAAACCAGATATTCATTGATCTTGGAAAAAGGCTTACTCCCATAAAACCCTCTGTACACAGAAAACGGCGAAGGGTGTGCCGATTTTAAGATAAAATGCTTGGCCGGATCAATGAGTTCGGCTTTTTTCTGTGCAAAAGCTCCCCAAAGTACAAAAACTACATTTTCTTTTTTATCAGAAATTTCTTTGATAATAAAATCTGTAAACTTTTCCCAACCTAAATCTTTATGGGAATTTGGAGAATGTGCACGAACGGTTAAAGTGGCATTCAGTAATAAAACGCCCTGTTTGCCCCAGTCGTCGAGTTCTTTAGAAGTTCTTTCAACACCGATATCATCTTTTAGTTCTGTAAAAATATTTTTAAGCGAAGGCGGCGCCGTCACCTTTTCAGAAACAGAAAAGCACAATCCATTTGCCTGATAGTCGTTATGGTAAGGGTCCTGTCCGAGAATAACCACTTTAACCTCTTCAAAAGGGGTAATTTCCAATGCTCTGAATATTTGACTTTTAGGTGGAAATACTTTAGTGGTTGCATATTCCTGCTTTACTTTCTCCCAAAGGGTCGTAAAATAGGTTGTTTTTTTTATTGGGGCTAAAACTTCTGTCCAGGTCATTTTTAAATTTATTTATTACAATATTCGTACACTTTATCTTTGGCCAAAACAATATGATTGATGGTTGCCATCTGGTAATCAAGATGTACTTGTCTTGACGCAACAATATTTTTACTTTCTCCCTGCAGCTGGCTATCTATCGGACCTACCGGCTGGGAATAATTTTTATTGATGATCAAAAGTGTAGCATTCTGATCATCATTCAGTTCGGTTTCATCGTATTTTATATAATCTCCCTTCGTGTACTTTTCATCACATTTTATACTGTTAAGGTCAAAATCAATTACCTGCTGGTATTGCTTAAATGGGGCCGGCTGCACGGGAAGGTTACACACAATCATGTGATTGTTTTTATCATAAGTTCCTTTTTCCAAACCAAAATATTCATCCATATCTTCAGCTTTTACATCCATATAAATTTTCAAAACAGTCTGGTTGCTCAGAATATGGCTTGCATTATACCAGGTGAAGATTTGAAGAATAATAAAAAATGCAACGGCCAGACCGATGATACCTATTAAAACTTTTTTCATGGAATATTTTGATAAAATTCAAATATAAAATTAAATATCTGCAATGTCAAGTTTTCTATTGAAATGGGGTATAAGACCAGTACTCTATTTTTTCAAGCTGAAAATAAGATTATCAGGAAATCCTTCATCTTCTCTCCCTTCTTCTAAAATAAAATCATGCTTTAAAAGAAGTCCTTTTGAGTTTTCATTAAACTTATTGGTCATTGCTACAATTTCCTGCAGATTCAAATCCTTAAATCCATAATTTAAAACTGCTTTCAAAGCTTCAGACATGATTCCTTTTCTGTGATAGTCCGGCAGTAATTCATAACCGACTTCTGCTGTTTTTCTATCTTCAGAAAAATTCCAGAGACAGATGGTTCCGATAAGATTCGACTGATCTTTTTGAGAAATTCCAAAATAAACGGTTTGCTTATTTTGAATATTTCCTTTAATGGTTAAAATAAATTGTAAAGCATCATAATTGTTTTTCGGAGAGTTCCTTTTCACAAACTGATTAATTACTTCATTGCTTCTAATCTTCAGGATATCTTCAACATGGCTTTCGTTGATTTCTTTTAATATTAACCGTTCTGTTTTGATCATTAGTTTTGTAAATATTTCAAAAGTTTTGTAAATATTTCAAATATACATAATAATCACATTTTCTCACTAAATTTGCAGTGTGTATATAAATAAAGAAGATTTAAACGAATTAGAGTTTCCGCAATTGCTCGCGGAGATTTCTCCATTTGCGTATTCTCCGAAAACGAGAGAAAAAATTCTTCAACTTCGTCCTATGGAAATTGACGAGGCGGAACTTTCATTGAAAAAAACTTCGGAATATCTTTCGAGTTTTGAAAGTTCAAATGCAATTCCATTTAATGAATATGAAGATATTGAAAGTGAACTGAAGGTAATGCTGATTGAGAATTACCGTTTGGAAAACAATGCTTTCATCAAAATAAAAACCTTAACCGAACAGATCGGAAAACTTCAGAAGTTTTTTTCAAGCATGCCGGATAACTTCCCTGTTTTAACGGGTGATGTTTCTGTGCTGGAATATAAAAAAGAAATTATTGATAAGGTAGATAAGGTCTTTAACCGTTTTGGAGAAGTAAAAAGTGATGCCTCTCCTGTTTTAAAAGAACTCCGAACTGAGATTCAGCATGCTAAAAAAGCGATCCAGGAAAATTTCAACCGTGCGCTTTTCAATTACGGACAAAGTGACTTTCTGGATGATATCCGGGAAACAATTATTGAAGACCAAAGGGTTTTAGCTGTAAAATCAGGATTTAAGAAAAGAGTTGCCGGAAGGGTTTTGGGAATTTCAAAAACGGGCTCTATTACCTACATGCAGCCGGACAGTGTGGTAAAACATTATTTCAAGCTGCGTGAAAGCGAAGAAGAGGAGAAGAAGGAAATCGATAAGATTCTTAGAAAACTGACTGCTGAACTGGCAGAATTCCAGCCTCAGCTTTGGAAGTATCAGGTTTATATTTTTGATCTTGATCTGACGAGAGCAAAAGCAAAATTTGCTGAACTGGTAAACGGAATTCTTCCGAAAATCAACCGTCATAGAACATTAAAGCTGAAAGATGCATTCCATCCGCTGCTATGGCTTAGAAATAAAGCTGAAAATAAGACCATTCATTCCCAAAGTTTGTCATTGACGGATCAAAACAGAATTATCTGTATTTCCGGACCGAATGCAGGAGGAAAATCGATTACACTGAAAACAGTCGGATTACTTCAGTTAATGATCCAGAGCGGAATTTTGGTGCCGGTACATCCAAGATCTGAAATGTTCTTTTTTGAAAAGGTAATGACGGATATCGGAGATAATCAGTCGATTGAGAATCATCTGTCCACTTATTCATCAAGGCTTAAGAAAATGTCCGGAATTATCCGTGAGGCTGATGCGAACACGCTTCTCCTTATTGATGAATTCGGGACCGGATCTGATCCTGAGCTAGGTGGTGCATTGGCGGAAAGTTTCATGGAGTATTTCTATGATAAGAAAAGTTTTGCGATCATTACGACTCACTATACGAATATCAAACTTGTCATTGAAGAGCTTCCACACGCTGAAAATGCGGCGATGCTTTTTGATGAAGAGACATTGGAACCGATGTATAAACTGGAAGTGGGACAGGCAGGAAGTTCGTTCACCTTTGAGGTGGCGGAGAAAAACAGAATTCCAAGATTTATAATTCATGCTGCAAAAAAGAAGGTAGAACATGATCTTGTGAACCTTGATAAAACGATTGTCAAGCTTCAGCAGGAAAAATTTGAAGTCGAAAAACTGAAAACCGATCTTGCGGAAAGAAAGGAATCGGTGGAAGATAAACGGGACAATCTCCAGAAACTGAATGAGCAGCTGCAACAGAAACTTTTCAATTTCCAAAAGCTGTATGAGGAGGAGCACCGTAAGCTTCAGTTCGGAAATAAAATTGAAACGTTCATCGACAGTTATGTAAAAGGGAAATCGAGGAAGGATGTTGTCAAAGATTTTGTGAAGATCCTTGAACAGGAAAAGTTCAGAAAAATTGGAGCCGATAAAGACGAAAGCAAGCGTTTGCAGGTTGTTAAAAGAAAGATCACCCAGCAGCTCAAAAAGGATGATGTAATCGAAAAGATTGCTGAAACCAATGAAAAACTGGAAGAAAAACGTAAAACCGACCGTGCTGTCTGGATGAAAGAAGGCCAGCGTGTCCGTATTCCGGGAAGTACGAGTGTAGGAACAATAGAAAAGATTTCCAAAAATAAAGTGATCGTCAATTATGGAACTTTCAAGACAACGATTAATGCGGATGAACTGGAGAGAATTTAATGATTTAAAAAATATTGATTGGAAATTTACTTTATTGTAAATTTTATAGTCTTTAAACTTATAAAAATAGCGCTGAAAATTTCAGCGCTATATTTTATAGATAGAATTTTCTTGTTACATTTGGATTATGGATAAAAGCTTAACTGTCCTTTGGATTTTTTATAGAAAACTAATTATTCCAAGTGTATTATTTTCTTTGTTAATCTCTTTTTTAAGCCAATTTACAATTGAAAATTTTGGATTATGTTTTCTCCTGATCTTTCCTTTACTCCATTTCTTTATTTATGATGTAAGACTCAGAGGGGAATATTTTTTTTATGCTAATTTTGGATTCTCAAAAGTACTTTTGTGGGCTCTTACTGTATCATTCAGCTTAATTATTAAAATCATTACCAGATTCCTATGAACAGGCTTCACATTGACAGTATCACCAAATCTTTCAGCGGGAGAAAAATCCTGCAGGATGTCTATTTAAGCTGTGAAACCGGAAAAATTGCCGGAATCTTAGGTCCGTCTGGCGGCGGAAAATCTACCTTATTGGAGATTATATTTGGCACCGTAAAAGGGGATACTCAATTTATCAAGTTTAATGATACCATTCTTAAAAATATTTCTGACAGAAAAAATAAAATAGCATACTTACCGCAGGGTCTTCGTTTCTTCCAAAAGAATGTAAGATCAGAGAGCTTATCTCCTTATTCTGTACCAAAGAAAATGAAGAAAAGCTGTACAGTCTAAAGATGATAATTCCTTTTTTAGATGAAACGGTAAGAAACCTATCGGGTGGTGAAAAAAAGATGGTTGAAACACTTATCATCACTTATTCTGACTCAGATTTCATTTTACTGGACGAGCCTTTCAGTGGTGTTTCACCTAAATCCGTTGACGAATTAGAAATAATTATTAAAAGCCAGACGCCATACAAAGGAATTGTTATTACAGATCATAATTATATAACCATTTTAAATATGGCTGACGATATATATCTTCTCGCTGATACGCATTTAAGGAAGATAAAGGATATTAAAGAACTAAAGCAATTTAAATATCTTCCTAAATCATAATTTGTTTTAGAAGAAATCAACATCGAACTCTTACCAGGAGATTTTATACATATTCGGAGAATATTAATAATTTAAGCAAATACAATAAGAATTTACCAATCAAAAAAGCATTTAATTTATATATTTGAGCGATCAAAAAATTTCAGAGCATGATTTCCATAAACAAAGCATTGTACTTATCCGCTTTCAGTCTTTTTTCTTTAGCATTGGTTAAAGGACAAAGTAAAGTTCCTTTCGGTGTGGTAAAGGCTGAAGAAGGCTACGCCAACGTACGGGTCCATAAGGATGACTACAGAAAAATCGTGGATAAGATCCGGATGCGAAAAGGTGATGTATTTGTTTATGTAAAACCTGCTCCGGGAGAAACGGAATGGATCTGGATAAAATATCCTAAAAAACAGGACGAAGAAAAACCTTTTGTAAGGTATGAAAACCTTGTGAAAGAAGGCATGGTGAATAAAGAACGGGTTGCTTTCATTGATCAGCTTCCTCAGTTTACTCCTTCTAAATCTAAGAATGGAAAATCACTTATTTTTACAGATAACAGTAATCCTAAAATTCCTACCTCCCAAAGAACCAAAGTGGTAATCGATGTTTATCCTTCTAACGCCGGCTATAGAAAGCAGGAAAAAGATGCAGACGGAAAAATTCTTACTATCGATAAGATAAAACCATGGGGAATTAAAGATGTACTTCCTGAAGGGATGACCGAGATCAAATCAATCAGAGTGCAGCAGCCCGGAAGAGGTTCTGTTTTTGTAAGGGAAGCTATTAAGAATATGTTCCAGCCTACGATGGACTTCAATAATGTGGGAGTGACTGCTCTTGACAATGACCATATTTATCTTTATATGATCAACGGTTCGGGTGAGAACAGATATGTCACACTTTGGGCTATCAAGGAAGGAAGGGTCATGAGCCAGATTATTTACAATAGTCCGGAATAATTACTATATTTCTCTGTAATATTCTTATTTTTGCACTGAAAAAGCTTAACGCTTATTCATCACAGAAACTGGTTCTGCTTAACGCAGATTAAAAGGGAACCGTGTGAAAATCACGGACTGTCGCGCAACTGTAAGTAACTGAAGTCTTTATCAAAGGATCCACTGTGCAGGGCACGGGAAGGAGGTAAAAGATGTTACAAGTCAGGAGACCTGCCTATTTCTTTAAACAAGAAACTTTCGCGATTTGAAGTTTGTTGATCTGATGGACTGCTTCAGGAATTTCTATGGTTCCTGTTATTGTTCTGTTATTTTAATAATATTTCATTTCGCATTAATTAATAATGAAATATGACTACAGAAGAAAGAATTGCAGCATCCGAAACCAGAATTTTTAAAGCGGTTTTCCCCAATACAACGAATCACTATGACACTCTTTTCGGAGGTACTGCCATGCAGCTGATGGATGAAGTCGCTTTTATCACGGCAACCCGTTTTGCAAGAAAAAGAGTAGTAACCGTAAGCAGCGATAAGATCGATTTTAAAAAACCGATTCCTGCAGGAACGATTGTAGAACTGATTGGAAAGGTTTCCCATGTCGGAAAAACCAGTATGAAGGTAAATGTAGAAATCTTTACAGAGCAGATGTACTCTTACGAAAGGGAAAGAGCCATTGTGGGTGATTTTACTTTTGTGGCTATCGACGAAACTAAGAAACCTATTATGATTCTATAGATATAAGAGTTTCGGGCGGCCTTTGGCCGCCCGAAACTCTTATATCTTAATAAAAAATTAGTATTCTAAATATTTGCATTACTTTGTTATGTGAAAGCTCTTTATTTTAATGGAACAGCAATTTAAAAAGCTTTTGCCTTTCATATGATAAAATTACCTTACCACTTTTTCAGTCTCAAGACTGCTTTTCAACAACATTTCAAAAGCCTCTCCCATTTCATCTGATGCCCTTGTAATAGCATTTTCCAGCATATTTCTGATCTGCTTTTCAGTAACACCGGCTTCTGTCCAGCTTTTTCCGGACGTATGAGAATTCAGGATAAACGGCATGATGCGGTCAATGGAACAGGCAAAAATAGCATCGGGAGTTTTTTCTTCCTCAAATTCAAGCCACAGTTCAAAAAATTCTGTACGCAAAGGTTCATCGAGGATTCCAAAGATCTTTTGGGCTGAAATTTTTTCTCTTTCAAATTTTCCTACCATTGCTTTTTCATCAAAAAGGAAGGTGTCTCCGGCTTCAATTTCTACAAGGTCATGGATGGAAAGCATTCGTATCACTCTCAAAAGATCAATATCTGCACGGTTCTTGGCGTATGGATAAAGGATCTGTGCCAGGATAATGATCTGCCACGAATGCTCAGCGGTGTTTTCCCTTCTGGAATCATCGAAATTGTAATTTCTTCTTTCTACGTTTTTCAGGGCATCTACGGCCAGGATAAAATCGATTTCCTTCTGTATCTTCATTTCTTTTATTATCTATTATTCGGATGTTTTTTTGACCACCCATTTATTATTGATCTTTTCTTTTATAATTACCTTAGCCGGATCTTCACTCATATCTCTTATTTTTTCGTAAACCATATCGATCCCTTTATTCGGAATCACCTGATATTGGTAGGTGTAAAGTAAAGAAGCTCCGGATCTGGCGTAAGTGGTTAATCGTTTACGTTTGGGATCTACATCAAACATTCCCTGATAATTACTGGCTATATCAGTCAGTTCTGTACTGGGAACGAATTGTTTTTTTGTAGAATTAAAAACATATACATCAAAGGAAGCGCTGCCATAGTTTCCGCCACTCCCGTTTCTTATGGCTATATCTTCCGTACCGTCAAAGTTGAAATCTCCAAAAACCACAGCATCATCATAAAGCATTCCATGGCTAAGTTTTACTGTGCCTGGGCTTGACAGTTTTAATTCTTTTTCAAAGTTCATGACAAAATCTTCAGAAGAAAGAGTCTGTAATTTCACACCGCTTTTACTGAACAGGGTAATAGCAGCTTTATTCTTACAGTTGTTATTTTGACATTCTTCAACTGTAATCTGGGCATTATATTTTTCGGATGCATCTTCAACGATAAACCGGTATTGTCCGAAGCAGAGAGGTCCCAGCATCAGAAATGCAGATAAGGAAAGGTAAAATATAGAGCTATTTGTCATTTGGGATTTAATTTTTCATCAGATTTCTAAACAAAAATACAAATCATCGGTCAAAATTTATAGTTTTTCGCCTTATTTTAATCCCAATTAAATATCATCAAATTTTTAATTAAAATTTATACACCTAATAACCAGCATATTAAGTATTTTTATTTAAAAAATTCACTACTTTGTATTGCATATTACCATTTTAATTACATATCTTTGTAATGTAAAATCGGAATAGGTTCATCTAGCTAGGAACATTATTCTGAAAATATAACTAATTAACAAAACTTATTAAAGATGAATACTGAAAATACCAAAGCGCAAATGCGTAAAGGGATTCTGGAATTCTGCATATTAAGTCTCATCAATCACCGTGAAATGTATGTTTCCGATCTTATTGATGAACTTAAAAAAGGAAAACTGGATGTAGTGGAAGGAACCCTCTATCCTCTCCTTACAAGATTGAAAAATGGAGAATTCCTCTCCTACAGATGGGAAGAATCTACAGGAGGACCCCCAAGAAAATATTACCAGATCACCGAAAAAGGGAAACTTTTCTTGACTGAACTACAAAATACCTGGGCAGAGCTGACAGCGTCAGTAAACCAAATCACTCAAAAAATATAAAAAACAAAGCTATGAACAAGACACTCTCAATAGGACTCGCAGGTTTTTCTTTCACTATAGAAGAACACGCATATATAAAGCTCAGCGATTACCTGAATGCACTGAGAAACTCCTTGGATGCTTCAGAAGAGGAGGAGGTAATGCATGATATAGAAATAAGAATGGTAGAGATCTTCAGGGATTCTTTAGGAAAACGTGAAGTAATCAACGATACAGACGTAGAAAAGGTAATTGCACAAATCGGAACTCCTGAAAAGATCGAAGAACAGGAAGAGGCTTATTATTCTGAGAAAAACACCAGAAAAACAAGCCAGGCAGGAACAGAATATACAGACAAAAAACAGCTGTTCCGTGATCCGGAAAGGCAAAAGATTGCCGGTGTATGTGCAGGCCTTGCGCATTATGTAGGAATGGATATTACAGCAATGAGAGCAATCTGGCTGGGAATCTTTATCCTGGGTATTTTCACTGCAGCGATTTCTTCTTCATTAATTGGTCTTCTTTATGTCATTCTTTGGATTGTACTTCCAAAAGCTGAAACAGCATCAGATTTCCTGAAAATGAAGGGAAAGCCTATGAACTTCGACAATCTTAAAAATGAGTCTAATAAATTGGTTCAGTTTGCCAATGAATCTACTCAGAGGGTCGGAGAAATGTATACAGAATCTAAGCCTTACATTGACAATGCAGGAAGCGGTATCTGGAATATATTAAAATACTTTGTAGGGGGAATCTTTGTATTAATGGCTATAGGAAGCATCATCGGTATATTTGTAATCTTCGGATTATTTGGGATGGATGCAGATTTTCCAGGAGCCAATGAAATGAGATTCTATATGGATGACAACGGTCTGGATAAAGTTCTGGTAGCTATTATGATCATTGGATGCCTGATCCCTACTATCCTATTCAGTTTATTGAGTATCAAAATATTTTCACCAAAAACCAAACTTAGAAATATCGGTTGGGTAATCGGAGGACTTTTCCTTATCCTGATAGGACTTGGAACTTATTTCGGAGTAAGCATGGCTAAGAAGAACCTGATCTACAAAGGAAGTAAAGAAGACACTGAAAATATTGCAATCAATACTACATCAGACACGCTTTATGTAGACCTGAAGCAGGTAGTTATTCCTCAGAATTTCACAGCCTACGACGATGATATCTATTCTGATAAAAAAACAGTTTACAAGGAAGATTATATTTCTGTAGATGTGACGAGAAAGCCTGAGGTAAAAACACCTTACCTGATCATCAAAAAAGAAGGAAACGGCTATAACGTTCCGATTCAGGTGAATGTACCTGTAGAAATAGTAGGAAATAAGGTAATGCTTCCAAATTACATCAAGTATCCTTACGAGCACAGATTCAGACATTACAGAGTAGATTATGAACTGGTAGTACCTCAGAACGCAGTAGTCATTCCTTTGAAAAAAGACAATATGAGTTTTGATGGAGACCTGAACGGAGATGGCGTCAATGATAACGACCAGGATCAGGATGAGAACGGAAAGATCCGAATTGAAAAGAATAAGATCTCTGTAAACGGTTCTACCATCGAATACAACTCTGACGATAAAGACAGCATTATCATCAACGGGAAAAAAGTTCCGAATTCCCAGGCAGATAAAGTAATGGATTCTATGAAGTCTACCATCAAAAAAATGAATAAGAACGTAGACATCAAAATTAAAGACGGAAAAGACGAAATTTCCATACAAACTAAATAATTAACTTCAGAGAGTGCAGGAGGTGTGAATGGAAGACAACCGTTTGAAATTCACACTCTTCTTCTCTCAGAAAACAAAAAAAATATTCTTATTTAGTTCGATATGTTAAAAAAAAGTTATACATTCGTGTAGTTAAAATAAATTAACCAAATCAATCAAAAACACCCTAACCATGGTACAAGTTGCATTAGAAATTGTAATGAAGATCGCAGATTTAATCAGCGGTTTGTTTTAAGAGCGATAATATTTCAATATATTTGTAAAGTATAACCTGTTTGGTTATACTTTTTTTGTTTTAATCTAAAGATTTATGAGAAAACTGATAGGTAAACTGATGTTAAAGATGCTGGGCTGGAAAGTCGTTCTTCAGGGCGATGCAAAAAGCCTGGAAAGATGTATTCTGGTGGTAGCACCACATACCCACAACATGGAATATCTGTTGGGGAATCTTGCCTATTGGTCTCTGGGAAAACCTTTGAAAATCATCATCAAAGATGCCCATACAAAAGCATGGTATGGAGGGATTGTAAGAGGACTTGGAGGAATCGGGATCGACAGGAGCCAGAAGAATGATCTAGTAAATTTTGTAGCTAAACAGTTTGAAAAAGAAAACTTCAGCCTTGTAATCACTCCGGAAGGCACCAGAAGCTGGGTTCCGAAATGGAGAAAAGGATTCTATCATATGGCATTGGCAGCAAAAGTTCCTATCGTTTTGGCAGCTGGTGATTTCAAAAGAAATATCGTTTACCTTGGGTACACGATCCCCTACGAAAGAATTGCTTCCGTTCCTTTTTCTGAGATCATGGAGGAAATCCAGAATTATTATATCAAAAATGATATCGGGCCTAAAATCCCTGCCAACTGGAACCCCAATATTATGGGAACAGGCAACGAAGAAGCAACTAGCAACTAGCAACTAGCAAAATTATCATCCATCAATTATCATTTATACAATGAAAGGTCAGACTAAAGAAGAGCTCCTTACGTTTCTAAACAGCTGGGGAAACGGTGTAACATTAGCAAAAACACTCGAAATACAATTCATCGATATTGACGTTGAAAATGAAACTTTAACTGCCACAATGCCGGTACAGCCAAAGGTACACCAACCTTTCGGCATTCTGCATGGAGGAGCAAGCTGTGTGCTGGCAGAGACTTTAGGCTCAAGCCTATCTAATATTTTTATTGACGGAAATAAATACTACGGTGTAGGAACGAATATCAACTCTAATCATCTTAAAAGCAAAAAAGACGGTATTGTAACGGCTACAGCCCGTTTTATCAGAAAAGGAAAGACGATGCATGTTTCAGAAATTGAGATCAGGGATGAAAAAGGAGTACTCATCAATCATACCACGATGACCAATAATATCATTCTGAAGTAGAGAAAAAAATCAATAATAAACAGAAGACTCAATTTTTTTGAGTCTTTTTTTATATACTTGCTGCAACCTTTTTCTTTTTTGTCATCTTATAAGAAAAAACCATGAAAATTTTAATTTTACCTTTTCTGTTTTTAGCATTATTTCTGATTTCCTGTCAGCAGGATGATGGTGAATTGCTGGAAAAAAACACGGCAGCGGTTGATGTATATGTTGCCGGTATAGAAAATAACAAGGCATGTTACTGGAAAAACAATCAGCAGACTTATCTATCTGTTGGCGATGACATTACTCCCTCGGATATCTTTATTGAAAACAATAATATGTATATTGTAGGGTATACTAATTTTACTAATGATCAGAAATATTTCTGGAAAAATAATATCAGGTATGACATCAGTCAATACCTCAATCTTCCTGCCGGTCTGTATTCAAGAATAGGAAGCTTTACCGTAAAAAATAATGACATTTATTTTGGGGGAATTGTTGAAAACTCCTCTCCTGCTACTCCCAATGACAGATACGAATACTGCTACTGGAAAAATGGGGTAAAAACAGTACTTTTTACTGCTGCAGAGTATTATAGCGACTATGCGAGCATCAATTCTATTTGCATTTACAATTCGCAGGTATACATTACAGGTAGAAAAATTATCAATAACATTTCATACAGCGGCTATTACGAAGGAACAACCTTTCATCCGGTCGTCACGATAGATGATCAACATTTCGACTCTGTTGGAAACCTTTCTTCCAATGCCAATAACCTTTACATATCCGCGAGAAAGAATGGGATGGTATTTTATAAAAACATTTTAACCGGGATAGATACCCAGATGAATATTCCTAATCTTATCACCCCACTGGAACTTGATGGAAATGATGTCTATCTGATGCAGTATCAGGGATATTATAAAAATGGAAGTTTCGTTTCTGCCACTGTTGATCCTGAATTTGAATTATGCTATGATATGTTCATCCTTGATCAGAATATATATTCCGTAAGATCCGTTGATTTCAAAAACAGGGGCGGGAAAATTTACATTAACAATGTAGAAACCCAATATCTTCCGCCCGCGCCTTCTACAACCAAACAAATACTTAAAGCTGTATTTGCCGTTCAAAACTAAAAAAAACTATACCTTTTTTTTGTCATCTTACAAGAAAACAGTAACCATGAAAACACTTTTTATTCTTTTTTTATTCCCGATATCAATTGCGTCGAGTTGTAACCATATGACAATTGTAAAATATTAAATATGTCAAAACTCAACTGGCAAAAAATATACAATGATCACTCCCCAACACTCTTGGGGATTTGCCGTAGATATATCCCGGATATCTATGCGGCAGAAGACATCCTTCAGGATAGCTTTATCACAGCCATCCAAAAAGAACATCAATTGAAAGACGAAAAATTGCTTTTTGCATGGCTTAAAAAAATTGTAGTCAATAATGCGCTGCAGTATCTTCGGAAAAGCAGCCATGAACATTTCATTGACACAGAAACTTCAGAATTCTCCGAAATACCATTAGCGACGAGTGAAAATATGGAAGAAAAAAACCTTGTTCTTACCTATGATTTTACACGCGAAGAGCTGCTCTCCTCTATCGACAGTCTTCCTTCCCATCATAAATCGGTGTTTAATTTATACTGTATGGAAAACCACTCCCATGCAGAAATTGCAGGTATGCTGGGAATATCTGTCAATACCTCGAAATCACATCTTTTGAGAGCGAAAAAATCGATACAAAATTATCTTGTCAGTTATGCACTCAAACCGGATACTCCCAAAAACAAAAAGAAGATCACCCAACTTCTTATTTTCCTGGGTTTCGGAAGCCTGTTATGGGCTCAAACCTTCAGAAGCAGATTTACGGACTTTTCTATAGAGCCGTCCGGATCTTTTGAAATTCCCCAATCTATTCAAACTAAAAATATTAATTTTTTGCCGGGACCAGAGATCAGCTTGAAAACAAAAATTATAGCTGCATCCGGGCTTGTGGCTATTATATTAGGTTCTGTCATTTTCTTCCGTCCCAGCAGCCAAAATATTCCGGACAATAACAATACTAAGGCACAAAACAGAGAATTGGTAAGCGAAAAAGAAGAAATCAAAACAGAAGCTCCGGATCAAAATGTTTCAAATATCAATACGGAACCTACAGACAATAAAGAGATTACAAAAACGAAGACTTCAGAAAAAGGTGATGCACCTGAAAAGATCACAGGTAAAATGACACAAATAAAACCCAAGATCAATGGAAAAGATTCTGTAGAAAGCATTTCTAAAAAAATCATTGTGGTAAAAAAAATTATTCAGAGAGACACTATTTATGTTGAGAGATAAACCCATTATGGCTGTAAAAAAACTAATTTTCATTATTTGCTTTCTCATTCTGTATCCGCTTAATGCGCAAAGGAAAAAAACAGATACGGTTTATGTGTACGAAAAAGTCATTGTTTATGATACCATCTATTTAGAAAAAGCCCTAAAGGTAAAACCTGTTGGTATCCATTTCAAACCTTCGGTGATCACTGATATGAATATTGTTTCTGAGGTATCAGGATTTAAGTATATCACAATTTTAGATACAACAAAAGGATTAAAGATAAAAACAATAAAATTCGATTTTGGGGTGGAGGCCGGAATCGGGTTAAAAAACAACAGCTGGGCTAAAGAATCATCTGAAAACAGCCAGCAGCCGGGGTTCAATGCAGGAGTATGGATTTCAAGAAGCATTTATAAACGATTTTCGATGATGCTTTCTGCTCATGTTTATTACTGGAATTCTACTTTTGACCTTGATGCCAACAAAGCGGAAACCTGGCTGAACGGCTACTATTTTACAGAAGACAAACAACCGCTTCTGTTCCAAAAATTTAATGACAAACACCTGGAATATGCATTACAGCTGAAATTATTCTACGAATGGAAAAAGTTCAGACCTTTTATAGGATTTTTAGCCAATCAGAATGTCTACAAGATGCAGTTTATGGTTCCTGAAAAAAATGTTCTGAACAAGCTGGATGATTTTAAGTCCAAAGAAATCAATTTAGGATATTCTTTTGGAATCCAATACCGGATCATGCGGAGATTTCTTCTGTATTTAGAGTATCAGGAATACAAAATGAGGAATATTTCGTTAAAAAACTCTACTTTTAATTTTGACATTTTTAAGACTAATAATATCTTTGCTGAAAGGAAAATCAATCTGGGAATTTCCTATACTATTTCCAGCTGGTGATTTTCAAAATCTATTCATAATTAATGATCTATTTCAAACTTCCTTTCGACGAAACATTATATTCAACTGATCAGAAACAAGACAGGGAATCTGTGAGTTTTCATTCTTTTGATCTATTAAGGCAAATCAGTTTTGAAGGCAGTATTATCGATGCTTCTGAACAATTTGAACATGCTGTCATTATTAATGGTGATTTTCTCAAAGATGAAAGCCATTTTAATGCAGAAACAAGGGAAGAATATCTGGATACCCTTCACCAGGTTATTAAAGTAATTAATGATCATCAGCTTCCGAAAATCGTTTATTCAAGGAGAAAAATCTTCACAGACTTTAATGCAATAGATTATAAGGAAAGTTTTAAAAAGCTTTGCTCATCTTACCCTAATGCGCTCAGGTATATTTTTAATGACGGACAAAATGCATGGATGGGTGCTTTCTCGGAGATTTTAGGAAAATTCAATAAAACCACCCACGAGTTTGAAACCATGAGCCTGGCAGGCACTCTTCCTGTCTCTGAAGAATGGACGGAAAAGGAGATTGAAGAGCAAAAACCGGTGACATCATATATCAAAGACATTCTTGAAAATTATTCAGAAAATATACAGATCTCAGAAACCTACGATCATATTTCAGGGAATATCAAACATCTGCGAACAGATTTTAAAGCCCGGATAAAACCTGAGGATCTTGATACCCTAATCAATGACCTCCATCCCACTCCGGCAGTCTGCGGAATTCCAAAGGATTTCTGTAAAAAGAGCATTCAGCAATTCGAAAAATTTCCCCGTGAACTGTATGCCGGATTTATCAAGGTGGAAACGGATGAAAATGTGATGTATTTCGTTAACCTCAGATGTGCAAGACTTTACAGAGATTCTGTACACATTTTTGTGGGCGGAGGGATCACCGCACAGAGTAATCCAGAAAAAGAGTGGCAGGAAACAGAGTTGAAATCTGAAGCCATATTAAAAAACTTAATTATTTCTTAGCAAAGCCCACTAATTTTATACAGGATTTCATTTCTTTACAGTCTTATTTTTAGTTTAAAATGAGAAACATCGGTATGAAAATATTCCTCTTTATGATTTTAATTCTTTTAACGGCATGTAAAAAGAACAGCTCTTCCAAAACTTATAATGAAAGTTGGGAACTTGTCCCTAATCCTGAAGGCTATCAAAAAGATACCTTTCCCGCAGATACTGTAGATATAGATACACTGCATCACAAGAAAGAAAATACCCGCTAAACGAAAATTCCTGAAAGTGGAGATCAAAAAAAACCTTTTTCAAGCTAATGAAAAAGGCTATATTGAATAAGTATTATTATAATTATTTCTTCGCTCCGATCCTGCTCCAGGTATCTAATACAAAAAGTAAGATCAGGCCAAGAACTGCTGAAGCGATTGAAAATACAAACTTCAGGTTATCTTCTGATAAAAGATCCGTCTGCCAGTCTAATGCATAAAGATTGATGGCAATAAAAACGATAAACACAACTAGAAATACTTTATAAAACTTCTGCATGATTCTTAAAAATTAATATAGTTCTGCACCAATTGGGCAAAGTTAGCGGTGAATAATTTTATTGAAATCGCCAAAAGAATGATCCCGAAAACTTTCTGAAGAATAGACAGGGTAGCCTCTCCCATTTTGTTTTCCAGCCACTTCGCTGATTTCAGCACCAAATATACGAAAATTGTATTGAGAACAATTCCTAAAATAATATTAATATCATGGAACTCAGCTCTGAGAGATAAGGTGGTTGTCAGTGTTCCTGCTCCTGCTACCAGAGGAAATGCAATAGGGACAATGGATGCAGCCTTTGCTTCAGTAGTTTTGTTGATCTCAATGCCAAGGATCATTTCAAGGGCTATGATAAAAATCACAAAAGCTCCTGCTATGGCAAATGAATTCACATCGACACCAATCAGTTTAAGGATTTTGTTTCCCACGAACAGAAAAACAATCATGATTACTCCAGCGGTAATAGACGCCTTACCGGCTTCAATCTGCCCAAACTTTTGCTGAAGGCTTACCACAATAGGAACAGAGCCGATAATATCAATTACGGCAAAAAGAACCATAAAGCAGGTCACGATCTCTTTAATAGAGAAATCATTCAATATTTCCATCTCTTTGTAATTAAAAATTTCGCAAAAATATGAAAAAAAACTGGTTATTTGCTAATTTGTGAATACAAATTAACAACTGCTTTCAAAAGTTCCTCTATTCCTTCACGGGATTTCAAAGGTGAATATTTTTCCATTTGAATTCTCTGGGATAAGTTTCTATACTCTTCGGCGACAGAAGATCCTTTATAACTTTCTAAAAATGTTCTGAAATCATCTGAAGAGCTTTGAAAATACTGTTTCCTGACATCCTGATCCATTTCTTCCAGAGTACCAAAGAACTTTGGATAATCTCCGTTATCTTTAAGATTTTCAAGATAACTGAAATAATCATTAATATCGGTTTTCAGTGTCTCTCTTATTTCTTTTTCTGTTTCAGCCACAGAACCAAGTGGTTTTGGAGATGCCGTTTCTCTAACTAACGATCGTTTTTTTTGCCAAGTCTTAAATAACAGATATATTAAAAATAAACCTACCAAAATAGCGATATTGGTCAAAAGAATGTTCCAATGGAACTTGCTCTTTTCCTTTACTTTCAGCGTTGTTGTTTTCAAAACAGGTGTATTGACCGTTTCTAAAAGCGTATTAGTATATTCATTTACCTTTTCAACCGTAGTACGGGATTCAAGGATCTGATCATGCGAGAAAGCATTTAAGGCAAGCGTTTTCTTACCAAGATCTATATACTCTTTACTTGCAGGATCAAAGAAAGCAAACTGCTCGGTCTGAATTGCAATAGCTCCCGACTTTTTAGGAACGATCACATAGTTGGCCAGAATTTCACCTTTCATTCCTGTACTTCCGGGAACTACTTTAGAGGTAATTTTTGGCGTAAAGACTTCATAATCCGGAGAAGAAATGATCTTCGGAAGATGCATATCAGGAAGGTTTCCTTCTCCCGAAACTTTTACAATAACATGGATAGGTTTTTCAACCTCAATTTTATCTTTTGAAGGATTATAAACATTCACGTTAAAGTTCCCGACTGCATTTTTAAAACAATCAGGTGAACCTTCGGGAAGTTTTTTTACATTGAGCTTGACCTTGTTGGAAACAATTTTATTTTTATTGGCATATGAAGTTACAGAAGCAGATACTGCCGGAACTTCCACATAGCCTGCTTCATTCGGAAATACCATAAACACAGCTACAACCTGTGAGGCCATATTACCGGCACCTGAAGGATCAATTTCTGATTTGCTGAAGCTTATAGGATGTACATTGAGATTATCCTGCTGCGGAAGACGGACATCTTTCACTTTTCTGAAGTTGTCCATATTTTTGGAATACACCTTCAAAACAGCAAATGTAGCCTGATCCTGATATACATCCCGGTCTTCGATCTCCATATTCATATACATCTCGCTGGCCATGTTGCCGGCAAGAGATTTCCTATCAATAATTTCTTTTATATTAACATCGAAAGGCTCGGTTTTATAAATCTTATTATTAACGGTTACTAAGACAGAACCAATCTTGATTTTTCCTTTTTTTTTAGGCTCAAGTGCAATTCTGGATACTTTTTGTGTAACAAGGGTATTCGTTGCCGGATCAATCAGCGTATTGGTTACGGATCCGCTTCCGATAATATTGAATTTTGAAAGGTCAGGAAGCTGAAAACGCGTTTGAGGCTCCAGGTCGATTCCATTAAGCTCCAGAACGATGGTAAGGTTTACAACATCCTTTCCGTTGTATTCTGCTTTATCAGATTCCATGAACAGGTTAACCTGTCCGTAAGAGATTACAGATGAAATAAGGAATAATATGTAAAACAGTTTTTTCTGCATCACCAATCTTTTTCGTTGCTCTGTGGCGTCGAATAAGAGTTCTTGTTTAAGATTCTTCTGGCGGTTTCTTTTTCTTTTTCGTTGACTTTATCTAGTATGGCGTTTTCAAGATTTTTAGGCATTTTTCCTTCTCCTTCATTTTGGTCTTGCTTAGGTGTATTCCCCTCGTTGCTTTTTCCTTTCTCCTGCTGGCCGCTACCCTGATCCTGTTTTTGATCTTTCTTGTCGCCTTTCTGATCATCACCTTTATTCTGATCATTACCACCGCCGCCGCCTTTTCCTGAGTTATTCTGTTCGTTTTTCTGCTGTTTTTCTTTTTCTTTCAGCTTGGCAATTTCATAATTCTTTCTGGTTGCTTCACTATAAGGGTTCTGTTTCAGGGCCTGCTTATAATAGTCAGCCGCTTTTTCCGGCTGGTTCATCTGCATATAAGTATTTCCAAGATTATGAAGAGCTGCCATTTTATCCGGAATGGTTTGCGAAAGCCTCTGTGCTTTGTCGAACTCCGCCTGAGCCTCCTCATATTTTTTGCTTTTATACAGTGCATTTCCCAGGTTATAATGAGCCGTAAAATCTTTTTCATTGGTTTTCACAGCCTCCATATACTTAGAGGATGCTCCATCGTAGTCTTTACCGTTAAATTTCTGATTGCCTTCGTACACTAAAGTACGATAGTTTTCCTGCCCAAACATGACATTTGAGAAGGTGAAAGCAATAAGAAACGATAAAAAAATGATTTTAGTATTCATTACTTGCAAAATTATTCCTTTATATGTTAATAAACAGACTTCTATTTGTTAAAGTTCGGTTAAAGTATTGATTTAAAATCTTGATAAACAAAGCATAAAAACCTATACATTGAGATCTTTTTTCGGGTTCAATATATAAATTAAAAAGAAGAAGAAAATAGAGACTATCAGAAAATACTGATAATAGTGGTTGGCATTCTGAGATTTCACTAAGGTCTGTGCAGATGATGATTTTTTATTCAAAGCATCCACAATCTTATTGGGAGCTTCATTGATGTTATTACCGTCAATATAATCTCCTCCTGTAGACTCTGCCATCTTTTTAAGAGCCTCCGTCTGTCTTTTGGAGATCACCGTTCCGCCGTCCATATCTGTTTTGTAGCCCATCAGCTGTCCGTATACATATTCCGGCACTGGTGCACCTTCTTCTGTGCCTATTCCTACTGATGTGATGGAGATTCCTTCTTTATTAGCCAGCCTGATCGCAGCATTGTCATTTCCCTCATTATCTTCACCGTCACTTAGCAGGATAACTTTTCTTGAGCCTTTGCTTACATTTTTAAATTTTTCTGCTGCTACCTGCATTCCTTTCAGAAAATCTGTACCTTGGATTTTCATAGAACTTGTTTCCACAGCACTTATATAGGTTTCAGCAGAACCGTAATCTGTAGTAAGCGGCATGATAGAAATGGCTTCTCCAGCAAAGATTACAATTCCTATCTTATCGTTTTTCATCTTCTGCATCGTACCCACCATCAGGTTCTTTGCCTCCGCAAGACGGCTTGGATCAATATCTTCAGCATTCATAGAGTTGGAAACATCCAGCATAAAGATCACATTATTGAGCCTCTGATTGGTTTTCACTTCTTCCGAACCGTTCAGCAGGTCTATAATAGAGAATATCAGGAAAAGTGTTCCCAAAAGATACAAAGCGGGGAAAAATTTTGTAAATCCCGATCTGCTTTCAAATAATTGATCATGAAACCGGCTCTCTGCAAAGATGTCCCTTTTTTTCTTTTTCCATTTCAAAAAACGGATCAGAAAGAAGGCCAGCAGCGGCAGGAGCAGCAGCAAAAGTAAATACCAGTAATTTCCTAAGGACCAATTCATCAGCTTAAAAATTTATATAATACCCATCGCAGCAATGCATCAAAGAACAGCATTCCCAGTGCGATCCAAAGGAAGATTTTAAAATACTCATCATAGTTGTACAGCTTGGAGACCTTGATATCAGTTTTTTCCAGCTGATTGATCTCGTCATAAACTTCCTCCAGGCTGCTATTGGAAGTCGCTCTGAAATATTTTCCGCCTGTAGCCTGCGCTACATCTCTCAATGTATTTTCATCAATCGTCACTTCAGTTTCCGTAAAGATCAGATCCCCGAAAATATCCTGTGAAGTAGGCATCAGTGCAAAACCATTAGTTCCGATACCAATGGAATACACTTTTATATTATTGTTCTTGGCCAGTTCTGCAGCAAGTTGTGGCGGTATTGCATTCTGAATATTGCTCACCCCGTCTGTCATCAGGATCACAACCTTGCTCTTAGCCTTGCTTTTGATCAGGTGATTAACGGCCACAGAAAGTCCTTCTCCAATAGCTGTTCCCGGTTCAAGGCCTGCAGAATTCAGGTTTTTTATTTCGTCAATAACAACCTGATGATCCGAGGTCACCGGAACTTTGGTAAACGCTTCTGCAGCATAAGCCACAACACCTATCCTGTCATTCGGGCGCTTCTGAACAAATTTTATGGCAATATCTTTTAATGCCGTAATACGGTCCGGGGTAAGATCCTTCGCAAGCATACTCAGGGAAACGTCTATTGAAAGCATAATGTCTACTCCTTTTGTATCATCCTTGTCCTGTGAGATTGTAAAAGATCTCGGTCTGGCCATGGCAATGATCAAAGCAGAAAGGATGATATATTTGGAAATTTTCAAGAAAAAGAGAACCGTACGAATCTTTCCGCTGTCTTCCATATTCTGAACAGTGGGAACTTTGATACCTTTTATCTTCTTTCTTCCTGCATCTTTAATAAAAAGTGGGATAAACAGCAGGAAAAGCAGCAGGAACCACGGACTGTAAAATTCAAAATCAAACATCCTTTCTTAAGTTTTCAAATTCTAAGTCTTTTGATGATCTCTTCACAAAATCCCGGATATCTGCAAAATCTTTTTCCATAGTGGTCTGATCCGGGAAGGTCTTGGCGAATTTCACCAGATCTCCTCTTAAGAATACATCTTCCACTGTCTTTTCATTTTCCTGGGAAATCGTATTGTTCTTTTTCATAACGTCAATAAGATCGTCAGTAAGAAGAACATCGGCCGGAAGATGATACTGTTTGGCAATAAAATTTCTCGATATATCTATTAATTCGACATAAAAGGAACGAAAATCTCCGCCTTCGATGTATTTTTTCTTTTTTAATGAATCCAGCTCTTTTAAAGTCTGGTTGGTAGCAACCACCGGTGAACTTTTGGATTTCCTGCCCCATTTGATAAACATGATCACTGCAATAATCAGGGCAATCACTGCCAGAGCGGCAAGAATATAGAATTTATAAAGCTCCCAATAATCTTTGGTTTCAAGCTTTACTTCTTTATTATTCATGATGTCATTGATCTGGTCTGCCTTTTGAGCGGTATTGATCACATCAATTTCGTAAGGAATCGTTTTTAAGATCTTACCTCCTACGTTAAATTCCAGTTCAGGGATCGTAAATTTCCCCTCGTCGTAAACTGAAAATTCAATTTTTCTTTCGTAAGAATTCTGGTTTTGTCCGATGCTATCCTTGATTTCTTCAAAATGAAAAGGAAGCAGCTCATTTTTAGGGGCAGCCACTACCTGCATTTCATGAATATTGTCAATTTTAATAACAAGCTTGTTGACTTCCCCTAAAGCCAGGGTTTTCTTTGCAAGGTTGGAGGACAATATCTGTGAAAAAGCGTTTGCACAGATGAGAAAAGACAGTATGAATAATATTTTTTTCAATTTCAAATAATAGGAGTTGAGGCCGGAGCCTGTTTTATTTTAAGTTTACTTTTTCTGGAAATAACTATACAGCAGTTTAGAGTAATCAGCGCCGGTGTTGACATTCATAAAACTGGCCGAACTGGTTGCAAAATCTTCTTCCAGAGCCCGTACTTTTTGTTTCTGGGCTTCAGCAAAGGTATATCTCCATCTTGCGCTGGAAGTATTGGCCCAGACTTCTTTCCCCGTTTCGGAATCATGCAGAAGCGCATAGCCAACATCAGGTATCTCATTATCTTTTTCGTCATAGATCCTCATTCCCAGCAACTGATGCTTTTTTGAAGCTACACGGAGCATTTTGGAATCATAGGTATCTTCAAAATCTGAGAACAGGAATACAAGAGATTTTCTTTTGAAAATTCCCATCATGTATTCCATTGCCTTATCGATCTTCGATACGGCCGGGACATAATCTGCCGTCAGAATATTACTGATAATGGAGAGAATATGTTTTCTGCCTTTCTGAGGCGGAATTACTTTATATACTTTATCAGCAAAGAGAATCAATCCTACTTTATCATTGTTTCCCGCTGCCGAAAATCCGAGACTCGCAGCGATTTCTGCCACATATTCCCTTTTCAGCTGGCCTTTAGTTCCATAATCCATAGAAGCGGAAATATCTACCAAAATCATCATGGTCAATTCTCTCTCTTCTTCCATTACTTTCACGAACGGTTCACGGAATCTGGCCGTTTTATTCCAGTCGATTCTGCGAATCTCATCCCCAAACTGATACGGACGGACCTCAGAAAAAGTCATCCCCTGTCCTTTAAAAGCACTGTGATACTGTCCCATAAGCGAAGCTTCCGTCTTCTTGCGGGTACGGATCTCTATCTGCTTTACTTTTTTTACAATATCTTTTATTTCCATAGGTTTGCTGCGGGTTTGCTGATTTTCGGTTTAAGATTCGGATTGCGAGGTTCGTGCTACGTTTCCATCTTCCATCTTCTAGCCCCTTCTTTTAATCCTTCAATTCAATTGAAACATTCAGCCATTCATTGTCAAATTTGGGGCTGTATTTCTTATAAAAATTAATGGCGGGTTCATTCCAGTTCAATACCTGAAAAACCATTCCGCTGTACCGATTGGATTTTCCATGCTCCAAAGTGGCTTCAAACAAAAGTTTCCCGATCTGCTTTCCTCTCATTTTTTCTGTCACCACCAGATCTTCAAGATACAGCCTTCTTCCCTTCCAGGTTGAAAATCTGTCATAATATAGGGAAATTCCAACGATTTCACCGTTTAGTTCAGCAACAAAAGCACCCCAAACCGGAGATTTTCCGAAGCCGTCCTCGGTAAATTCATTCAAAGTTAAAGTCACTTCATGAAGCGCTTTTTCATATTCTGCAAGTTCCCTGATCAGCTCCAGCATGGGAGCACAATCTTCCTGAACTGCTCTTCTGATGATCACTTCACTCATTATGGCGCCTGAATTTTTGCCAAGATCCTATTGATGATCTCTTCAGATGAAATTTCTTCTGCCTCAGCCTCGAAAGTAAGACCAATCCTATGTCTTAATACATCCTGCGCCAATGCTTTTACATCTTCAGGGATGACAAAAGCTCTTCCCTTCAGGAATGCATAGGTTCTGGAAGCGATAGCCAGGTTGATTGATGCTCTTGGAGAAGCTCCAAAACCGATGTAGTTTTTAAGCTCAGCAAGACCATAGTTTTCAGGGTAACGGGTTGCAAAAACCATATCCAGAATATATTTTTCGATCTTTTCGTCCAGATAGATCTGGTTGATCAGTTCTTTAGCATCTACAATATCCTGCAATGTGATCACAGGTTTGATGACAGGTTGGTGAGAGGTGGAAACCATTCTCATCACCGTTCTTTCGTCTTCAAAGTTGGGGTAATCAATCTTACATTTCAGCATAAAACGGTCACTTTGGGCTTCCGGCAGCAGATAAGTTCCTTCCTGATCGATTGGGTTTTGGGTAGCCAGTACCAAAAATGGTTTTGGAAGCTTCATGGTTTCGTCACCGATGGTCACCTGCTTTTCCTGCATTACTTCCAGTAGTGCCGACTGTACTTTTGCAGGAGCACGGTTGATCTCATCCGCCAACACAAAATTCGCAAAAACGGGACCTTTCTTTATAGAAAAATCGTTATCCTTGATATTGAAGATCATAGTCCCCACAACATCTGCAGGAAGTAAATCCGGTGTAAACTGTATTCTGGAGAACTGACCATGAACAGCTTCTGCCAGGGTTTTAATCGCCAAAGTTTTAGCCAATCCGGGTACCCCTTCCAGAAGAACGTGTCCGTTTCCTAAAAGCCCTACCAAAAGGCGGTCTATCATGTATTCCTGTCCAATAATCACTTTATTGACTTCCTGTCTCAGAAGGGAAAATAAGTAGTTTTTCTCTTTTACTTTTTCCGTCAACTGGCGGATATCTTCGGCTTGATATATCTCTGACATAGCTTTAATTAAAAATAAGTGGTAAATTTCTGATAAATACTGGCATTAATCAACATAATGAATGCCATTTTTGAGTTAAAGTTTGTTAAATATTCCGGGATTAATAAAGCAATCAGACGAATACAAGATAACTTCCACTGTACAAAATCAATTCATACAGTGAAAGTTACAGTAATATTTTCTTATAAAAAAAGATGTTAAATGGAACATTTTAGGTGAATAATCAATATTGCTACGCAAGTCAATAGTGAGTTAGTTCACCAGTAGTAAAATTCACTATTCACTATTCACTATTCACAATTGACCTTTCACAATAGCTATTAAAGCTTTGTTATTGTAATAGTAAAAGTATCTTCCGCAACATCTACAGTCTCTTCGTAAGATCCGATATTGATAAAATATTCAGTTCCGGCCACTGTTGGAATGGTCATCGTTTCTGCACCACCTCCTCCTGCGCTGTCTGCTGTATTTACACAGGCAAGACTACTGCAAGCACCACTGTATATATCCATTTGAGGATCAAAAGTACTGCCGGTTGGCATCGTAATTTTAACGGTAAACTGACCGCCATCGCCTATGAATTTAAACCAGATCCCATCATTCATTGCATCTGGACATACAGTAATAAATCCGTTATTATTAGTAGCAGATACTGCATCATTCTGAGTATATGTATAAGGAAATGCCGTTGCGGATAAAGCTCCTGAACACGCATCATTTACCGGAACCGGAGGTACAGTTTTAAAAGAATTATCTGCGCATCCTGCAGACTGAATATTACCTGAAACAGCTGTGACTTTCAGATAATAGGTAGTATTTACATTGAGGGGAGCAGATGGAGTAAAATTAGTTGTGGTAACTACCTGCTGATTAATAACATCCGTACTCCCTGCACTGGTTCCTAAAGAAACTTTGTAAGAATCTGCACCGGAGACAGGCAACCATTTAAAATTTGGTAACAAGGAAATAGATTGGGCATTATTTGCAGGATAGTTCATTAAAGGACATGCAGGAGTAGAGCTTGCCGTTAATCCTGAAATAGTGATCGCTGATTTATAGTCAGCTCTTATTCCTCCCGGAGGCACCGCAGGATCTACGACTGCGCGGTCTCCTTTATAATAAAGCGTGGAATTTGGTGTGTATGGATAAACATAAAAAACTTCATCAAAATTATTGATATCAATACTCTGCGAATTTTCTTTTGCAGCGACTACTAAATTATCGGTATTGTTATAGGCAAATGGAGTCGTAAGGCTAATCTCAACCCTGTTGTTGTTTTTCACCACTGTACCAGCATACACCTGAGTAAGCTGCGAAGCTGGAATCCAGTCTGTCCCTGAAGTAAAGGCAGTTTTAGAAGTATGTCCAAGATAAACAGTCCAGTCTGAAGAATCATTAATGGTGGACGCAGGATCCAAATAAAAGGTAAGACCTGTAATATTGCCAGCCGAACCGGTATTTATTTCCTGTTTAGGATAAAGTTGCTGAACATATGAATATGAAAAAAAACTACTGATGGGTGCCGTTCCGACATTTGTACTTCCTATGTTTAAATTGATCTGGGCATTAAGCATCAATACTGTCGTTAACAGGAATAAAAGTAAAAATTTCTTCATATTGATAAAAATTAATATTGAACATTGGGCTAAATTAATGATAAAATTTTGATTTCTCAAACAAATGTGAATTTTTATATAAGACATAGTAATAATCTAAGGGAATAATTAATATATTTGTCATAAATACAGCCCATATGTATAAAAAGCTATTTTTTCTCAGTATTTGTTTTGGCGGCCTTTTACAGTCACAGACTACCCAAGTCATGAATGTGATTTCGCAGGCAACCTATTATGACGGCTATGCCGCCACAGTTTCCGACCCGGTTCCGGCAGGTCTTATCAGGCTTTCCAATACCAGATATGCAAGGAAACTTACAGATGCTGAGCTCAATTCCTTCAAAGCTAAAATTGCCATGCGGGTGACCATTGGTGCGCTATGTGACAATTATGACCGTCTGGGGAGTGTTTACTTAGCAATGATTCCAAAAAACCAGCCTACTTATACCATGACTGATGCTAATGTAAAGAGAATTGAAGTGGGCAGGTACATTACTCCATTCATGAATAAAAACCGCTCTCCGCTGGAAGTTCCTTATACTTACGATTTAAGCAATCTATACAATGTATTTCATGATACTACGCTGCGTGCTGCTTATGATATGTATATGGAGCTGGATGTTTTCGGGGTTCCTTATGCAGCACAAACCCAGGTTTCAGGATGCACAGGCAGAATTGATGTTTTCTCAGGAACGCTGTCCTTCTTTTCAACGGATACCGGGGCTACTTCTTCGGATCAAAATACTCTAACTCCTATATTGACTTATAGTACGCTTAACAACTATAATAACACCGATGTTCCCGGTGAAACTGTCAGGATCGTCAACTTTAACCTTCCGAATCCGGTCACCAATGCCCGATTTTATGTAATATCTACTCCCCATGGTGCCAACGACGAAGGTGAAGAATATGTAAGAAGGCAAAACTATACGTACATAGATGATGTACAGATGCTAACGTATACGCCGGGAGGAATTTCCTGTGAGCCGTACAGAGTATACAATACACAGAGCAACGGAATCTATGGAGCGGTTCCAAGAACTCTGAACGAATGGACTTCATGGAATAACTGGTGCCCTGGTAATTCAGTTCCTATCAGAGGATTTACCATGCCGAATTTAGCGGCAGGAAACCACACGCTGAAACACACAATACCAACCGCTGTATTCAATCAGCAGCAGGGAGACGTTTTTTTATCAGTTTATATGCAAGGAAAAAGCAATGCCACTCTGGATGTAAAGGATATTAAGACAACGGATGTGAGCATTTACCCCAACCCAACTTCTGATTTCATCAATATAAGATCAAAGGAAGATGTTATTTCAATCAGTATTTTCAGTGTAGACGGGAAAAAATTAGCTGAAAATTATAAAGAAAACAGGATTGATATTTCTGCGTACCCATCCGGAGTTTACTTTTTGAATATTGTTCTGAAAGGTGGGATCAATTTTAAACATAAGATCATTAAAAAATAAAAGAGCAGAACAACATCACGTTCAGATTCTAGTCATTTGAAAACTATAAAACTCCTCTGAAATATTCAGGGGAGTTTTCCTGGTAGACAAAAAAACAGACCGGTTTGATGTTTCACTTTACAGAAAGATTATAAGAATTAACATAATTTTTCACGATTTAAGAACTTTTAATTTAATCCTTTATTTAAAAAATTGTCACTTCCAGTTTATTAGACTATTTTTGGTGATTAAAAAAAATTGTAAAATGAATTATCATTTTCAAGCACACAGACAAGTGAGAAAGAACCTTTTAGGTATTCTGCAGAATACTTCCCACGAAGATCTTCTGCTGATTCCGGATGGTTTCAATAACAATCTGTACTGGAATATTGCCCATACGGTTGCTACCCAGCAGCTGTTACATTATTATCTGAGCGGCAATCCTTTCAGAATTGATAAATATTGGATCGAAACCTACAAAAAAGGCACTCTTCCGAACCTGAATGTAGCCAAATCTGAAGTGGAAGATCTTGAGTTTTTACTCACTGAAACTTCAAAGATTTTGATGAAGGATTATGACAGTGACTTCTTTTCAGACTATACCCCGTATACAACAAGTTTCGGGATGGATTTGAAGAGTATTCAGGATGCCATTATCTTCAACAATATGCATGAAAGCCTTCATTACGGATATATCATGGCACAGAAGAGAGCAATATTAGGCGAAAAATATTAATATTTTGAAGAAGATTTTCTTTTTAAGATTCCTCCTTTTAGGACTGCTTATCTTCAATATAGTAGGTTGCTCTTCTAAGAATGATCCGGTAAAAAGCCAGCCTGCTGAAAGCGTTATCAAGCCATCAGCTGATAAAATTGCAGAGCTTCATCAGCCGGAAATAAAAAGTCCTGAGAATTGGAAAGAAATTTTCAAATCTGTTCCAAAAGAATGGACGATGCTTACAAAAAAGGAGTCAGGCTACATCATCTATATTCCATGCGATTATCAGAACCAAAAAATAATTTTGAGCGATAATGGAAAATATACGTTGGAACATATCATCGGGCAGGATGCTTATTATTTTCAGATAAAAAATATCAGAAAAAACGGAAACACTTACCTCTTTGAACTGTATGAGGAAAATACAGAAAAAGGAAAAGAAAATGTAGACTATACATTGAATATCAAAGACCATAACCAGGCAGTATGGGAAGTTTATAATGAAGAAAGAAAGATAACAGGCATTACAACTATAGATTCCCGCTTTGAAAGCAGGTACAAAACAGTAGAAGAGCCTCCCTGCCTTGAATAAGTTTAACAACAGAAAAAATAAATTTTGACAAACGAAAACAAAAAAGACGATTTCATTTTCGGACTTCGTCCTGTAATAGAAGCTATTGAAGCAGATAAAACGATTGACAAGATCTTTGTGCAGAATGCACTTCAGGGTCCTATCTATGCTGAACTGAAGACTATTTTAGCCAAACATAAAATACGTCCCAACTATGTTCCGATTGAAAAACTGAACCGTTTTACAAGAAAAAACCACCAGGGTGTGGTTGCTTTTATTTCAGATGTTCCGTTTCACAGAGTGGAAGATGTTGTTCCACAACTGTTTGAAGAAGGAAAAACACCTTTCCTGTTAATACTGGACAGACTTACGGATGTAAGAAACTTCGGAGCGATCTGCAGAACAGCAGAATGTGTTGGTGTAGATGCCATCATTATTCCAGAAAAAGGAGGAGCACCCATCAATTCAGATGCTATCAAAACATCTGCAGGAGCACTTTATAATATCAAGATCTGTAAAGAACCGAATCTTGCCCATGCAGTAGATTTCCTTCAGCAGAGCGGTATTTCAGTATTTGCAGCCACGGAAAAGGCTCAGAAACTGATTTATGATGTGAATTTCACAGAGCCTTGTGCTATCGTGATGGGAAATGAAGAAACGGGTATTTCTAAAGAAGTAATGCATCATGCAGACGAGAAAATAAAACTTCCTATTGAGGGAAAAACACAGTCGCTTAATGTATCTGTAGCTTGTGGAGCTATCCTTTATGAAGCCGTAAGACAGAAGATTATCGCTGTTCCAAACGCTTAATCAACGTAAATAATTTGTTTTGCACCTAATTTGCAGACAAAAATGATCAGTAAAATTTAAACTTAAAAAAAATTCAAATGAAAAACGTAGCAGCTTTAATGCTCATCTCATCTATAGCCCTTGTCTCTTGTAAAAAAGAAACAAAAACCATCACCAAAGTAGATCCTAAAACAGGAAAAACAGTGACTGTAGAAGTTCCGGCCGATTCTGTGGCGAAAGTGGTAGAAAACCCTGCAATCAAAGACTCTGCCGGAGTTTTCACCCAGACTTTTAAACTGGAAAAAGGAAAAACCTACCCTCTTACCACTTATCAGAGAGATGTAAAGACGATGGAAGATCCCCAGGGGAAAACCATCACAGCAACCAGCGAATCTACAGACGAAATGAATTTCGTGATAAACGATATCAAAGGCAATGTGTACGATATGACGCTGAATCTTGTCGCTAAAAGAAATTCTCAAAGTGCACAGGGCAAAACCGTAATTGTAGATACCAAACAGGCTATTCCAAAGGAAGATGATCTTAAAATGATCTGGAATATCAATAAAGCGCTTACAGGAAACAAGCTTAACATGAAAATGGACACGAAAGGAAATGTAATTTCTATTACAGGTTTCGATGCCGTTTATGCTAAAGTGACAGCTGCTGTAGGAACATTAATAAAAGATGCTAACCAGAAAGCAAGCGTTGTAGCCAGTCTTAAAGAAACTTTCAACGAAAAAGTATTGAAAGACCAGCTTAATAAAAACTTAACGATTATTCCTAAAAAAGGAGTTAAAATCGGTGAAAAATGGACGACTTCTGAAAATGCTGATGCAAGCGGAACCGTAAAAGTAACTTCTAACTATGTATTAAAAAGCGTAGGAAACGGAGCTGCAGAAATCTCTGTAACAGGAGGAATTCCTAAAAAAACAGAAAAGAAAACACAGGGACCTGTCACGCACAGCCTGAGCAGTGAACTTGCTCAGAACGGAACCATTAAGTTTGACGAAAATACAGGATGGATCACCAACCAGAATATTGATGTAAAAACTACGCAGATTGAAACTATTTCAGACGGAAAACAGTCACAATCTATGAAAAGCACATCCAAATCTTCTGTAATGGTAAACCCTTCTGCAAAATAATTGAATTAAAAGAGTTTGTGGATCAGAATGTTGGAGAGTTTGAAAGTTGGAGCGTTCCAGAGTTTTTGAGCGACTGCTTGCCAATAACCTGACTACTGATCATTTTGATCCGGAAACTTTGAATTTAAATTAAAAAATTATGAAGTACATTCTTGAGTTAGTACTCACCGCTATTATTATTTTCTTTGTCTGGAATATCCTGAAAAGGCTGTTTTTCAAGACCTTTTACAGTTATAGATTCAATAACAACAAAGACAATAATCAGCAGCAGGACCTACATAACTCTAATAAGAATAAACAGACCCTCAACTGGGATGCAGAAACAGTTGACTATGAAGAGGTAAAAGAAAGTAAAGACAAAAGGTAAATTCCAAAGAAATAAAAGATAATAACCAGCATGGCTAAAAATAAAAACTTAATTTACATTGCAATTTCATTAATTGTATTTATAGTTTTAGCATTTTTATACTCCACTCCTGTTTTTTCAGGAAAACAGCTTTTCCAGCATGATATCGTGCAATACAGAGGAGGCGCAAAAGAGCTTCTTGACTACAGAGCCGATACCGGAAACGAAACCTACTGGAGTGACTCCATGTTTGGCGGGATGCCGACCTATCAGATGGGAAGTCAGTTCAAAGGCGACATCATAAAAAAGATCGACAGCAACCTGAATTTTCTGCCAAGGCCTGTTAATTATCTGTTCCTGCTTTTTGCCGGATTCTTTTTCCTTGGAATGGTAGCTGTAAGAAACTGGAAGTACGCTTTACTGGGCGCTACTTTTTTTGGCTTATCCACCTATTTTTATATTATTATAGCAGCCGGACACAATGGTAAAGTAAATACCATAGAGTATTTTGCACCGTTATTGGCCGGAATTATACTCGTTTACATCAGGAAACAGTACATCTGGGGATTCATTGCAACTACCCTCTTTATGGGGCTTCAGATTGCAGCCAACCACCCGCAGATGACGTATTATCTGTTTCTGGCTTTAGGATTCTTATTCCTTTCAGAATTGGTAAGAGCGATTCAGAAAAAAATCCCGATGAAGCATTTTCTTATTTCATCAGGAATTATTGCTGCCTCATGTGCAATTGGGGTCGGGATGAACTCTCAAAGAATCATGGCCAATTCCGAGTACATCAAAGAAACGGTACGTGGAAAGCAGATTCTGACCAATGACAGTCATACTTCAGGACAGTCAGGACTGGATAAAACCAGCATCCTGATGTGGAGCTACGGAAAACTGGAAACCCTGAATCTTTTTATTCCAAGACTGATGGGTGGCGGAAGTCAGGAACCAGAAGCAAAAGAAATCATGAGCAAAGTCCAGGAACTTATCCAGGAAAATGTAGGCTCTCAGGCTGAAATGGACAGAATTTCAAAAGGTTTCAACGGTGTCACTTATTGGGGAGACCAACCGGGAACTTCAGGCCCTGCTTATCAGGGAGCTGTTGTATGCTTTCTCGCTTTACTTGGGTTCTTTTTCGCCTGGAAAAAATACCGTTACTGGATCCTCGGAGCCTCTATTCTGACCGTTTTACTGGCGTGGGGAAGCAACTTTATGCCGCTGTCTGATTTCTTTATAGACTACGTTCCTTTTTACAGCAAATTCAGAGCTCCATCTTCTATTCTTGTGGTGGTGGAATTATTATTTCCTCTGATAGCCATTATCGGGATCTACAGGTTCTTTACAGACGAAAAACTCACTGAGGAATACAAAAAGAAAATTCTTCTGTATGTAAGCGGTGGAACTTTAGGATTACTACTGATTCTTTTAATTTTCGGAAAATCACTTCTGGGTTTCTATACAGACGGAGAAAAAACATACTTCCCGCCTTTCCTGCTGGATTATCTGGCTGATGAGAGATTCAAATTATTTAGAATTGATGCGATAAAAGCATTGCTCTATGTTGCTATAACAGCGGCAGTCCTTTTCATGACTATGAAAAAGAAACTGAGTCAGAATATTGCTTTGATCATCATTGGAACTGTGAGTTTATTCGACCTCTGGACGGTAAATAAACGTTATCTGAATGATGAGAATTATGTAGACAAAGTTTTTGCTGAAAATCCTTTCCAGACTGAAAGTTCAGATCTTCTGGCCGAAAAAGTTCAGGGAAATCCTAATTTAGAATCTATTTTGGCCAATGTCAACGTTAATAAAACGCTTGAAACCATTGCAGAAAGAGATAAAACACATTACAGAATTTTCAATAATATTTTAGGCACATTCAGCGAAACCAATACGTCTTATTTCAAATCTTCCATCGGAGGCTACCATGCCGTAAAACTGAGAAGATATGATGATGTAATCAATGAATACTTCCAGGTCATGGATTCTGTAAAAGTACCGAACATCCTGAATCTCCTTAATGCAAAATATTGGGTGATGGGTGGACCGGACAAACCTCAGGCAATGCCTAACGCAAAAGCAAATGGAAATGCATGGTTTGTAAGTGATCTGAAATTTGTAAATACTCCTGATGAAGAAATCAAGTCCATCGGGGTCATCGACAGTAAGAAAACAGCTGTTGTTGCATCAGCAGACAAATCATATTTTACGGGTAAATCTGTTCAGGCAGATTCAACGGCATTTATCAGTTTAACAAAATACCAGCCGAATGAGCTGGAGTTTAAATCCCAGTCGAAAACACCTCAGCTGGCCGTATTTTCAGAGATTTACTATCCCCACGGATGGAAAATGTTTGTAGACGAAAAAGAGGTTCCTTATATTAAAGCTGACTATCTTCTGCGTGCCGTACACGTTCCTGCAGGAAACCACAACATCAGAATGATCTTTGAGCCTGAAGTGATCCAAAAAGGTAAATGGCTGTCGCTTTTATGTTTCGGATTGTTTATCGCACTCAGTGGGTTCGGAATCTTCTGGATGAATAAAAATAAAAAGAAGTTAACTTTAACTGAAGAAAAGGCTTAAAAGAAATTAACGCTTAATAATCTTAATTCTTAACTCAACATTAACGGCTAGATTTTAAAATATTAAAAACTATTTTTAAACTGTTAAGACTATTAAGATTCAGATTCAAATCTTCAATTAATGGAACAAAAAAAAATACTGATCATCACCTATTACTGGCCTCCTGCGGGAGGTCCTGGTGTTCAGAGATGGCTGAAGTTTTCAAAATATCTGCCGGAATTTGGCTGGAATCCGGTGATCTATACTCCCGAAAATCCAAGTTATCCCTTACTCGACGATAGTCTTGTGAAAGACATACCACAAAATCTGGAAATTGTAAAAACAAAGATATGGGAACCTTACCAGCTGGCTGAAAAGCTGAATAAAAGCAATAAAAAATTCAAAGCCGGGCAATTTGATGTCGGCAAAAACCAAAGCTGGAAATCTAAACTTTCGATCTGGGTAAGAGGAAACTTCTTTATTCCCGATGCAAGGGTATTTTGGGTAAAGCCTTCTATCAAATTTTTAGAGCAGTATTTAAAAGAAAATAAAATAGAGGTGGTAGTTACTTCGGGACCGCCCCACTCTCTTCACATGATTGGTCTCGGACTGAAAAAGAAATTCCCGGATCTGAAATGGATCGCTGACTTCCGGGATCCATGGACGGAAATTTCTTATTATAAACATTTAAAACTCACCAAAAGCTCTGACAGAAAACACAGGCAGCTTGAAAGTGCTGTTTTTAAAACTGCCGACATCACCTTAGCCACAAGCTATACCGATGCTGAAAACTTCAGAAAAGCAGGAGCAAATGCAGTTTGTATTACCAATGGATTTGATGAAAGTGATGCTTCGGCTCCACACCCTGTGACAGGTAAAGAGACGCAGAAAAAAAACTTCACTTTAAGTTATATCGGAGTTCTCGAACAGCTGAGAAATCCTGAAAACCTATGGAAGATTCTTGATGAATTAATTAAAGAAAATAAAGAGTTTGCAGATCATTTTACCCTGAAATTTGCAGGTAGAATTGACAATAAGATCCTTGAATCCATTGAAAATTCAACCCTGAAAAATCACATCCTGAATTTGGGTTATATTTCTCATGATAAAGCCATAGAGGAGATGCAGCAATCAGATATTCTCCTCATTACCAATTTCCCTAACGAGTCTTCCAAAGGCATTATTCCCGGAAAAATATTTGAATATCTGGCTACCGGAAAGCAGATTATTTCTTTCGGTCCAAATGGAGCGGATGTTGCAAGAATACTGGATGAAACCGCAGCAGGAAAGCATTTCAGTTATGAAGATTCAAAAGCGGTTAAAGATTTTATTCTTGACCAGTTTAAGCTGTGGAAAAAAGGAAGTCCTGTTGAAAACACCCAGAATATTGAGCAGTTTTCAAGAAGAAACCTGACCAAAAGGCTTGCTGAAGTTTTGGGATAATCTTAGTTTGAAATGATCTTATCCTTGTCAGGGTTTAAAACCCTGACAAGGATAAACCACAAAATGCTTCGACTTCGTTCATCATGACAATTTCTAAACTTTACGGTTATTAAGATGTCATGCTGAACAAAATCGAAGCATGATTAAAAAAGACTAGTTCCTTAAATCGTCCACTGATCATTGACAACAGCAATCAGATACTGTTTCCCCTGAAATTCCTCAAAAACAAAACGGATAGTCTTCCAATCCATTTCGCTGGACTTTTCAGCACCTTTGCTATAGTTCTCGGTGAAATCTTTCCCGGGATATACTTTATTCAAATTATTAAGTGAATTTCCGGCAGCCTGAAATTTGTTTAATGAATATTGAGCTGTTGTAAAATCTTTGGAGAAAACCCATTTTGTAAGATAATCATTGATCGTTGCTTTGTAGGGATCACCGGAACCGTCCATAGCTCCCCAGGTAAATAAAGTCTTTGTCGGTTGGAATTTATCGAAATCTTCTTTGGAAAAATGTCTGTCCTCTTTTGGATCAACAAATCCATACATTGAGAAACTGATTCCTTTTTCAGGATGAATAAATGATGCAAATGTTTTATAATCCTTATTTTTCAAAGCCTGAAGAATTTCATCATTAGCTTTCTTTACAGCTGCTTCATCAGTTTTTTTCTTTTGTGCTGTAGCTTCAATATTTTTTTCCTTTGCCTGAGCCATTGAATCGATTACATTCGGAACAGGTTTTTCAGGATTTTTTTTACAGGCCGTCAACAGGGTTAATGCTAATATTGGAATAATGATCTTTTTCATTTTAAATTTTATATCAAAAAGCACCAAAACTAATGCCAGGACCATAGTTCCGATAGATAAGTTCTGTTGCTAATTTTTCACCTAATATAACCGTTTTCAGTACATTTGTGTTATGGAAATTTTAGACATCCTCATTATCGGAGGCGGGCCCATTGGTCTGAACTGTGCTCTTGAAGCTCAGAAAAACAATCTGACTTACCTGATCATAGAAAAAGGAACCATCGTCAATTCCTTATACAACTATCCTTTATATATGCGCTTTTTTTCAACAGCAGAAAAACTGGAGATTGCGGGTATTCCATTTATTTCTCCCGCTCCAAAACCAGGCAGACAGGAAGCTCTTGAATATTATCAGGGAATTACAAGACAAAGAGGATTACATATCCATCTGTACGAAAAGGTTCTGAAAGTTTCCAAAATCGGGGATATCTTCGAAATTGAAACTTCAAAAACAGTTTATAAAGCAAAAAATGTCATCATTTCCACTGGTTTTTATGATATCCCGAATATGATGAATGTCCCCGGAGAAGATCTTCCAAAAGTGAAGCATTATTATACGGAACCTTACCCGTATGCCAAACAGAAAATGGTTGTCGTGGGATCAAGCAATTCTGCCGTAGACGCTGCTTTAGAAACGTATAGAAAAGGGGCTGACGTAACGATGATCATCCGCCATTCTGAAATTTCAAAAAACGTAAAATATTGGGTAAAACCGGATATAGAAAACAGAATTGCAGAAGGAAGTATTAAGGCTTATTTTAATTCAGAAATAGTAGAAATTACCAATCATAGTGTTATTTTTAAAGATGAAAATGGAAAGATCAACGAAATTGAAAACGATTTTGTTCTGGCACTTACCGGCTACCTCCCCGATTTCGATTTTTTAAGAAACTCAGGAATAGAATTACAGGGCGACTGTCTGAATCCGCTTTATCATCCCGAAACTATGGAGACCAATGTTCCGAATTTATATCTGGCGGGTGTTGTTTGTGGAGGAAAAGATACGCATCTCTGGTTTATAGAAAATTCAAGGATTCATGCCGAGATGATTGTGAAGAATATAGTTTCAGGAAGGAAATAGAGACGGCTGGATTTAGATATCAGACATCAGATGTCAGATGTCAGATTTTTAAATCAAGAAGGTTTTTAGATTTAAAATAAACTTTTGTTTATAGCATAATTTACTCTAAACATTCTATCATATTACAAATTGCAGAATCGCAAAGATGCCATAAAATATACCTCATCATCTGTGCAAATCTGTGAAATCTGTGGTTAAAAAATCTGCAAAATCTACCAGAGCTAAAATATTAAATTTCGCATATCAGACTTGAGAATTTACACAATCTCAAAAATAAAAATCAGAGCCTCAAAAACATCTAGCTTCTAATCCCAGCTTCTAATTTCTTTTTCTTAAGCATCCATGGAATCACAAAATAGAACCCAAGTGCAATACCTACTGACAATACACCTGTTCCTATCCATAGTGTATTAAAACCAAGCTTATCAGCCGTCATTGTTCCAACGTAAGGTGTTATAATAAAAGCTAAGGCTACTGAAATCCCATTCAGCCCCATATAAGCACCTTTATTACTTTCCCCTGAACGGAGCGCCGTAATAGTTGATATGAAAGGAAGTGTCCAGATCTCACCGATACAAAGCAGTGTCATGGAAACTATAAGGGTGAGGATAGAATAATCAAAAACCAGCATTACGTAGGAAATACCACATAATACAGTTCCTAAAAGAAGGGTAAAGGCTAGACTGAAATATTTTTCGGCGATCTGTACAAAGCCCATTTCCAGCAGAACGATCAGAAAACCGCTGTAACCTAGAATATAACCAATATTCTGTTGACTTAAATGGGCTGTATCTTTATAGAAAATAGTCAGAGTGCTGAATAACTGAAAAAAACAGATGGCGAACAGCATACAGAAGAAACTATAAATCAGGAACTTTCCATCCCTATATGGAGAATTTGCTTTTTTAACGGCAGCAGCTTCTTTTACTTTTTTAGGTTTCTTTGAAGCCAGTTTATTTCTTTTCCCGAAAAACCGGATATACATTAACCCAGCCAACAGGGCAGCCAGAGCATTACTGAAGAATAAAAATTCGTAAGATATGGCTGATAAAATTCCGCCCAATGCAGGGCCAATGGAAAACCCTAAGTTTACGGCCATCCGGTTAAGGGAGAAAGCTCTGGTGATATTTTCAGGTTTAGCATATTTAGTGATCGCTACAGAGTTGGCAGGACGGAAAGTTTCACTCACGATACTCTGGATCAGAATAATGGCCGCCAGTCCAACTTCTGTTTTAAAAAGCGGTATCAGACAGAACAACGGAACACTTAGAAGCAGGCTCAGGCTCTGAACCCGGTATTCTCCAATTTTATCCGTGATTAATCCTCCCAGCCAAGAGCCCAATACAGAACCTATCCCAAAAAAGCTAAGAATAATACCTGAATTTTCTATACTGAAATGCAGATGAGCAGTCATGTATACTCCCAAAAACGGAAGTACCATAGATCCGGCACGATTGATAAGCATGACCAGCGCCAACATCCAGCTTTCTTCAGAGAGTCCTTTGAAAGAACTCGTGTATACGCTAATTAATTTCACAATATTATTTTTAGGGGAGAAAATTGAGTGAAGTACAAAATTACGCAAATTGGCATAGAGTACCCTTCAAAAGGCATTTTTTTATCAGTTAAATAAAATAAAAGTAAAATATACCAAGCTTAACTTGAATCAATAAATATTTAACTGCCATCCTATAATCAACTTTTATAATTTTCGTAAATTGCAATAGTAAAGGGATTTTTTCGATTTAAAATTCTAAAGTAAAATTTATCCGAATCAATACATGCAGATGATAACCTACGAGAATTTACATGATACGCTGTCGTTTTACAGTATTGACTGCCGGCAGTCTTATTACATCTCCTCCGGAAATCCTATTTTTGATTTTCCCGAGACACCGTTCCGAATGGATTATTATGCTTTGTGTATCTGTACAGCGGGAGAAATAAACATTGAGATTGACAAGCAAAAATACTATGTAAATGCTCACTGTTTTCTTATTGCTGCTCCCTCTACCATTGTAAAGTTTCTGGAGACCAGCAAAGATTTCAAAATGAAATTGTTGTTTTTCGATAAAAATTTTCTAATCAAAAATATTTCCGATCCTTTTATTATTGAAAAGATGAATCTGTTTTCTAGCGGATCCTACAATATTGTCAGAACCAATGAGAAAAACTCAGTGCTATTGCAGAACCTTCTGGATTATCTGAAGAAAAAATCCAGAAAGCAGGGAAAATTCACCGAAGAAATCGTTCGTACTATTATTTTTAATCTGCTGCTGGAAACAGCGGATATTATAGAACAGGAAAACAGCAGTGCTTTTGAAAAAGAGGAAGGTAAAAAAGATATTTACCTGAAATTCAGCAGCCTGATCCGTGATAATATCAGAAAGGACAGAACGGTACAGTTCTATGCCGACCAGCTTTTCGTCTCCAATAAATATCTTATTGAGGTCATTAAAAAAGCATGTGGTAAAACACCTCATCAAGTCATTGATGAAACATTGCTGAAAGAAGCCTATATGCTACTTGGAAATCCCGATATTACGATTTCTGAGATTGCTTTTGAACTGCAGTTTAATTCCGCTTCCGCTTTCGGAAGATTTTTCAAGAAACAGACCTCCTTCTCCCCTTCAGAATACAGAAGTAGGGAAAACATCCTGTCATAAGAATTTGGGGACAGTAATTCTGACATTCGGGATATGACCTTCGCTGTGAATAGAGGTACCTTTATATTGTTAATTAAAACAATACAAAATGAGTATAATCAATTCAAAATTCGACAAAGTTTTAAATGCTTCAGAGCAATTCGGAAAAGTAAACCACGAGCCGGATTCCAGTAAAGAAGTTCAGATTAACACTCCTGAAAAGACGATGCCTTTTTCAGATCAAATCGGAAATTACCAGCGTAATATAGGAATTCCTTTAAAATCCTACGAAAACACAAAAATATATATTGTAGGAAGTGGTATTGCAGGAATGTCTGCAGCCTATTATTTCATCCGTGACGGCCGTGTTCCGGGGAAAAATATTATTTTCCTTGATCAGCTTAATGTAGAAGGCGGTTCATTGGACGGCGCCGGAAATGCAAAGGATGGATACATCATCCGTGGCGGAAGGGAAATGGATATGACTTATGAAAATCTTTGGGATATGTTCCAGGACATTCCTGCTCTTGAGCTTCCTGCACCCTATAGTGTATTGGACGAGTACCGTCTGATTAATGATAATGACCCCAATTATTCTAAAGCAAGGTTAATCCACAACCAGGGACAGATCCAGGATTTCAGTAAATTCGGACTTGAGAAAAAAGATCAGCTGGCTATTGTGAAACTTTTACTGAAGAAAAAAGAAGAACTTGATGATCTGACAATTGAAGATTATTTTGCGGAATCTTTCCTTAACAGTAATTTCTGGTTCTTCTGGCGTTCTATGTTCGCTTTTGAAAACTGGCACAGCTTACTTGAACTAAAACTGTACATGCACAAATTCCTTCATGCTATTGATGGAATGAAAGATTTCTCATGCCTGGTATTCCCGAAATACAACCAATATGATACGTATGTGACTCCTTTAAAAAATTTCCTTGTTGAAAAAGGAGTACAGATCCAGTTTAATACTCTGGTGAAAGACCTGGATATACACATCAATACGGAAGGAAAAACAGTGGAAGGAATCATCACGGAACAGGATGGTAAAGAAGTAAAAATTCCTGTCGGAGAAGAAGACTATGTGATTGTTACGACAGGATCTATGACCGAAAGCACATGCTATGGCGATAATAATACAGCTCCTGAAATCACGATAGACAATACCAGTGCAGGACAAGGTGACGGCTGGAAGCTATGGAAAAATCTGGCTGCCAAATCCGAAGTCTTCGGGAAACCGGAAAAATTCTGCAGCAATATTGAAAAATCTTCCTGGGAATCTGCAACACTGACATGCCGACCTTCTGCATTTACTGAGAAATTAAAAGAACTATGCGTCAATGATCCGTATTCAGGAAGAACAGCTACCGGAGGGATTATTACAATCACAGATTCCAACTGGGTAATGAGTTTCACTTGTAACAGGCAGCCGCACTTCCCTACCCAGCCGGATGATATCCTGGTGGTATGGGTCTATTCTCTTCTGATGGACAAAGAAGGAAACTACATCAAGAAAACAATGCCGGAATGTACCGGAAATGAGATCCTTGCAGAATTGTGTTATCACCTGGGAATGACTGATCAGCTGGATAATGTAATAGAAAACACGATTGTCCGTATTTCATATATGCCGTACATCACTTCTATGTTTATGCCGAGAGCTCACGGTGACCGTCCAAGAGTAGTTCCTGAAGGATGTAAAAATTTAGGATTGGTAGGACAGTTTATAGAAACCAATAATGACGTGGTATTTACTATGGAAAGCTCTGTAAGAACGGCAAGGATTGCGGTTTACAGTCTTCTTAACCTCAACAAACAGGTTCCTGATATTAATCCGCTGCAATACGACATCCGACATTTATTAAAAGCAACACAGGCGCTGAACGACTACAAACCGTTCTTAGGCGAAGGTATTCTAAGAAAAGTATTAAAAGGAAGCTATTTTGAACATATTCTGGTAAACCGTCCGGAAGAAAAAGAGGAACATGAATCTTTCTTTATGGAACAGGTCGGAAAATTCCAGGACTGGATCAAAGGAGTAAAAGGATAGCATTAAAAAGACTGGAAGATGAAGAAGGAAGTTACTATTTTAAATAGTTTATTCCATAATGAAGCAGTCTTAAACAACTAAAACAAAAAAGCAGGACTTTTTCAAGTCCTGCTTTTATATTATCGTTGTAAGATTATTCAGGTTTGAAAGAATCTTTTAACGTTACTGTACGGTTAAATACCAATGTTTCGTCCGTAGAATCCTGGTCTTTTGTAAAGTACCCGATTCTTTGGAACTGAAGCGGCTCTCCTACCGCTACATCTTTCAGGCTTGGCTCAGCAAATCCTTTGATTGTAGTTACCGATTCAGGATTGATGAAGTTTAGGAAATCTACATCTTTCTCTGCATCCGGCTGTTCAACAGTAAAGAGTTTATCATAAATTCTCACATCTACCGGGATCGCATGAGTAGCAGATACCCAGTGAAGCGTACCTTTTACTTTTCTTAAACTTTCTTCCGTTCCGCTTCCTGATTTACTCTTTTCATCATAAGTGGCATAAATTGTAGTGATCTCGCCGTTTTCATCCTTCTCTACCCTTTCTGCTTTGATGATGTAAGCTGATTTTAAACGAACTTCCCCGCCTAGTTTTAGTCTGAAAAATTTATTGTTAGCTTCTTCTTTAAAATCTTCTCTTTCGATATATAACTCTCTTGAGAAAGGAACTTCTCTTGTCCCCGCATTTTCCTGTTCAGGATTATTTTCAGTTTCAAGCCATTCATCCTTACCTTCAGGATAATTTTCAATCACCAGCTTTACCGGATCTACGACAGCCATCACACGTTTTGCAACCTTATTCAGGTCTTCACGTACACAGAAATCCAGCAATTGAATTTCGATCAGGTTTTCTCTTTTGGCAACACCTACTTTTTCAATGAAATTTTTAATAGATGCCGGTGTGAAACCTTTTCTTCTCATTCCTGAGATCGTAGGCATTCTTGGATCATCCCAGCCTGTTACTACTTTTTCAGCAACAAGTCTTTGAAGTTTTCTCTTGGAAGTGATCATATAAGAGACATTCATTCTTGCAAATTCTCTTTGCTTAGGCGCTACTTTAGATTCATCATAAACCTGCTCCAGATACCAGTTATAAAGTGGTCTGTGATTTTCAAATTCCAATGAACATAATGAGTGCGAAACCTGCTCCAGATAATCAGATTCACCATGTGCCCAATCATACATCGGATAAATTTTCCATGCAGTACCCGTTCTGTGGTGAGGTCTTTTCAGGATTCTGTACATTACAGGATCACGCAAATTCATATTAGGTGAAGCCATATCAATCTGAGCACGAAGAGACATGGTGCCTTCTTCAAACTCTCCGTTCTTCATTCTTTCAAAAAGATCAAGAGATTCTTCAACCGGACGGTTTCTGTATGGCGACTCAATTCCCGGTTCTGCAGGGTTCTTTCTCTGCTCTGTGATCACCTCAGATGACTGCTCATCTATATAAGCCTTTCCATCTTTGATCATCTGTACAGCCCAATCATAAAGCTGCTGGAAGTAGTCTGATGCATACAGCTCTTTATCCCATTTGAAACCTAGCCATTCAACGTCTTTTTTAATAGAATCTACGAATTCCTGCTCTTCTTTTTCAGGGTTCGTATCGTCGAAACGAAGGTTTACGGGAGCGTTGTATTTTTCACCCAGTCCAAAGTTGATACAGATGGCTTTTGTATGACCAATATGCAAATATCCATTAGGTTCAGGGGGAAAACGGAAACGGATCTGTTCTTTTGTAAGACCGTTTGCCAGATCATCTTCAATAATTTGCTCAATAAAATTGAGTGATTTTTTTTCTTCTTCCATTATTAAATTAGCTTTTATTGTATGCAAAAAAAGTTTGACAAAGTTACGGAAAATTTAGGGCTTAAGGAAATGATAATTAAAGCTGAGCTGATGATAATTCAGTATTTTTAATTAATTTAGATAAAACTAAAAAACCGTTCACAAAATTTACCGACTATGGCTGTTTATATCTTAAGCAATCGTAAAATTGTTCATCATAAAGGCGAAAAAGAGGATTCATTTTCTAATGATGAATACTCTATTCCTAATTTCAGGATCGCAAAATGTGATTTTGACAGTTATAAAGAACCTACCGTAGCAGCTAAAAAGAAGAAAGACGATACCAACCGCAGTATTTTAAACTATAAATTATTTTCTGAACCGGAAAAACAGGGTTATCAGGATGTGCTGGATGTTCTTCAGAATGAAAAAGGTATTAAAGAGTCTACATTAACAGCTAATAACCTTGGAGGAACCCAAAGGATGTTTTATGAGTTGTATAAGAATATGTCCTCTACAAAAGACCGAAGTGATGTTCTGATTTTTATCCACGGTTATGCTTATAATTTTGACGATGAATTAAAAGCCATTATTGACCTTAAAAAACTGTTTATTGATAATCCCGCTTCCCCGATCGAACATATCTTATTTATAAGCTGGCCGGCTTCAAGCAGTCTTGTTCCACTAACTTATTTTGACGATAAGGCATCAAGCATCAATTCTGGATCTTCACTGATGCGGCTTTTTTATTTCTACACCCAGTTTTTAAAGGATATTTTTTCAAACCGGGATCTGGCTCCATGCAATCAAAGGATACATCTGATGGCTCATTCGTTGGGAAACAGAGTCCTTCAAAGTATGCTTTACAGTCTTAAGAGGGAAAATATTTTGCGGGTTATAGATCAGGTACTTCTTCTAAATGCAGATGTCACGTATAAAGTTTTTGAAGATTCCGAAGACTCATTCAATAAGCTTCCACTGCTGGCCAACCGGGTTTCGATCTATTTAAACAGAAAAGATACAGTGTTAGGAATTTCACAATTCACCAAGAATATCCTGACCCCAAGATTAGGCAAAAACGGACCCGCCGATCTTGAAAAATTCAAAGATATTGTTTCCGTGATCGACTGTACGTTTGTAGAAGATGATATTTTGAACAGTCTTAAATATGAAGTGGGAAACCATTGGGGTTATCTTTCCAGTTCGATGGTACAAAAAGATATTTTTCAGAATTTATACGGAATAGATAGAAATTTAATAACCAATAGGTTAAAAAATAGCGAAAATATTTTCACAATTATCTCCTAAAAGTTTTTTTTAATAAAAAATCCGTAATATGAATTATATGTTAAACTTTAAACCAATGTTTAAGTTGGCATAAAGATTGCAATTTTCATTAAACAGAGAAATACAATTTTATCATGAGAAGAATTAAAAGCAAGTTTTCTTTATTATTAAATTATATTAAGGAAGCAATTTTTGTAAAAGACGTGATTTAATTAAAAGTATAACCCTTAAAAACGAAAAAGTATTCGACCCATTATTACTCTACCTTAAATTATTACGACTTCAAATATCTTTCATATTCTATATGAGAGCCGTATTTATTTGTCTATAACTTTTGCTTTTCTACGCTGTGAGTTATATATAATAAATCTAGACTCTGTGAATTTAGTTAATTTTTGTTAAAATATTGCATACTAAAAAAAAGAGATTGATATTTACTTATCAATCAAATTAAAATTTTATTATGAAAAACATGAAAAAACTAAAAAAAGCACAATTAAAAACAATTAATGGTGGAAGTGCTCCGGCTGGTTGTAATAATTGGAATCCTGCTGCAAGATGTTGCAGAGCATGGGCTGCCGACTATTGTGGAAATGATACCTGCCCAGATTCACCTCCTCCGTTTTGCTAGTTAATTTTTCTCAGTTGTTTTTAAAATAAAGGAATTCATTTCTGAGATCTAAACTAGATTCAAAATTATTTACAAATAAAGATCCGGTGCCCAAACCTTGCGGCATCGGATTTTTTTTTGTGAACGTATATTGAGCGATGGCATTTAGTCCTATGTTACTTTCCAATGCAGAAGTAATCCACCAACCAATATTCTGTTCTTCTGCGAGCGAGATCCATTCATTTGAGCCGGCAAAACCACCAACCAAGGCTGGCTTTAGAATAATATAATGTGGTTTAATTGTCTCTAAAAGTTTTTTCTTTTCAACCGGATCTGTAATTCCAATCAGTTCTTCATCTAAAGCAATTGGAGTAGGAGTTTTAGCACACAATATAGCCATATCATGCCAATTGCCAGCTTTAATGGGTTGCTCAATAGAATGAATATCAAGATCTGCCAGTTGCTGTAAAACAATCTCCGCTTTTTCTCTGGTGAACCCACCGTTAGCATCAACCCGAAGCTCTAATTGATCTTTTGAAAATTTTTCTCTTAATTTTTGGAGAATTGCATGCTCAGATTCCCAATCTACACCGATTTTCAGTTTGATACAGTGAAAACCTTTTCCAAGCTTTTCCAGAATTTGTTCCTCCATATACTGGATATCTCCCATCCAAATCAGTCCATTAATGACAATAGCAGATATCCCCTCTGTAAACTCACTGGGAAAGTACAGACGATCTCCATATTTCAAATTCAAAACAGCCTGTTCATATCCGAACCATATCGAAGGAAATTCTATAAGTTCATCTTTTAAATACTGATAGTCTTGATCAATATTTTCACAAAGCCACTGCAGTTTTTGTTCATAATCCGGCCTGTCATCAAAACTCAACCCTCGGAATATAGCACACTCTCCTATCCCTTTCTTTCCGTGCTCTTCAACTTCAAGAATAAAGGTTTCCTTTTCATGCAAAACGCCGCGAGACGTTCCGCTCGGGCGTTTGAATTCTAATAAATATCTTATGTAAGATGCTGTCATTATTTTACACTGTCGATCCGCATAAATTCCTCAGCTTTTTCTACCATCTGGATGCTTCCACAGAAAAACGGAATTCTCTGGTGAAGTTCCGTAGGTTCCACTTCAAGAATTCTTCTGAATCCGTCGGTTGCTTTTCCACCAGCCTGCTCTGCAAGAAACGCCATTGGATTACATTCATATAATAATCTCAGTTTTCCGTTGGGAGCCTGAGAATAAGAAGGGTAAATATAAATTCCTCCTTTCAGCATATTCCTGTGAAAATCTGCTACTAAAGACCCGATATATCTTGATGTATAAGGACGGTCTCCTTCTTCCATCTGACAGTATTTAAGATAGTTTTTTACACCTTGGGGGAATTTGATATAGTTTCCTTCATTGATAGAATAGATTTTCCCATTGGTAGGAAATGTCATATTAGGATGAGAAAGGTAATATGTTCCCAAAGAGGGATCTAAAGTAAATCCGTTCACTCCATTTCCGGTAGTATAAACAATCATCGTAGAGGAACCGTAGATCACATATCCTGCAGCAATCTGATTGATTCCTTTTTGAAGGAAATCTTCAAGCTGAACCGGAGTTCCAGGTTCTGTTACTCTCCTGTAAATAGAAAAAATGGTTCCTACAGAAACATTCACATCAATATTGGAGGAACCGTCCAGCGGATCGATCAATACTACATATTTACTTAAATGACCGTTTTCACCACATTTAATGTCAATAAAATCATCATTTTCCTCTGATGCAATACCACAAACAACCTCTCTCTGAGACAAAGCTGTAATAAATATTTCATTGGCAATTACATCAAGTTTCTGCTGTTCTTCCCCCTGAATATTCTGATTTCCGGCAGCTCCTGTTATATCTACAATCCCGGCTTTATTTACTTCTCTGTTTACTACTTTTGAAGCCAATCTTATTGCGCTCAGTAAACGAGAAAATTCACCCGTAGAATACTGAAAATCATCCTGCTTATCAATAAGAAATTCTCCTAAAGTCTGTAATGGTTGGTTTGACATATTTTTCTTTTTACGTTTTCTCCAAATTTCGGAAAATTTATCGGAGAAAGAAAGCTTTTATTAGAAAAGACTTTAGCTACTGTATGTCAACACAATACAAGAATACCAAAGCTGTATTCACTAAAACATTGCTAAATAATTAATCCCCGTTTGATGACAATAAATCAATGAAATTCTGATAATATTCTTCAAGTCTCAATTTTAATTAAATCTTAATTGCTTCCAACGGTCCGGCCCTTTCATATCTCATTGTAAATTTATAATTTTGACGTCCGTAAAAAACTCATGTAATTTTTAATCTAACAATTTTATTTTAAACAAATTAATGAAAATTTTCAAGTTTGGTGGAGCATCTGTGAAAGATGCCGAGAGTGTAAAAAATGTGTCCATGGTTTTACAAAGCCAGGGATTTGCCAAGTGTTTGCTGGTTATTTCAGCAATGGGCAAGACGACAAATGAATTGGAAAAGGTTGTAGAACTTTATTTCAAGAAGGATAACTATCAAACTGAGATTGAAAAGATAAAACGAAAACACATTGAGATTGCGGAGGGCTTATTTCGTGAAAACCATGCCGTTTTTGCTGAGATCAATGTATTTTTTGATGATATCGATTCTTTTTTAAGAAGAAATAAATCTCCTAACTACAGCTTCGTCTATGATCAGGTGGTAAGCTGTGGAGAGATGATTTCTACAAAGATTTTAAGTGAATATCTGAATGAAATTCAGTTCACGAATCAATGGTTAGATGCCAGAGATTATATTAAAACTGACAATTCTTACAGAGAAGGTATGGTAGACTGGGCCAAGACAGAGGAATTTATTTCTTCTTTAAATACAGAGATCTGTTATGTAACTCAGGGTTTCATTGGTTCTGATGATAATAATTTTACGGTTACTTTAGGAAGAGAAGGTTCTGACTATTCTGCCGCTATTTTTGCTTACTGCCTGAATGCGGAAGCTATGACGATCTGGAAAGATGTTCCGGGCGTAATGACCGGAGATCCCAGAAAATTCAGTGATGTTTCTCTGCTTTCCAATATTTCTTATGAAGAAGCAATCGAATTAGCGTATTACGGGGCCAGTGTCATTCACCCGAAAACATTGCAGCCATTACAACAAAAAGCAATTCCTTTTTATGTAAAATCTTTCGTAGATCCTAGTAAAGAAGGAACAAAAGTTGGGGCATCGGACAAAAACCAGCATGAAGAATCTTATATTCTGAAAGAAAATCAGGTTCTTTTAAAGATCTCTACCAGAGATTTCTCTTTCATTGCAGAAGATCACATGAGCCTTATTTTCGGATACTTGTCCAAATATAAGATCAAAGTGTCTCTGATGCAGAATTCTGCTATCTCCCTGGCTTTGTGCCTGGAAGATAAATTCGATCAAATTGATGAGCTCAATGATGAGCTTCAAAAAATATTTAAAACCAAAGCAGTTAAAAATGTATCTTTATTTACAGTAAGAAATGCGAATATGGATCATATTGATAAGTTTTACCAGGAAAAAAATGTATTATTGGAACAGATTTCCAAAAATACGGTTCAAATGGTAACACAATAATTTTAACTGCGACTAAACACATATGAGTTTAATTTCGAAAAACGATCTTATCAAAGCTTCAGGCTTAAGCAAAATCGGGTTCCTGAAAAACCCGGTTGCTTCTGCCGTCATGAGCATTGCCAAAATAAATGAAGTTAACAGACTTTACGATAAATTAAAAGACAAGGAAGGCAAAGACTTTTTCGACTCATTTGTAAGAGAAAGAAACTTAAGCTATATCGCTTTTGAAGAGGATCTGGCAAAAGTTCCCAAAACGGGACCTTTTATTCTGGTTTCAAACCATCCGCTTGGTGCCATTGATGGAATTTTGATGTGTAAGATCCTTACCGAGGTGCGTCCGGATTTCAAAGTAATGGGTAATTTTCTTTTGGAGAAGATCAAACCTATGGAACCGTTTGTGATCTCCGTAAATCCTTTCGAAAACAGAAAAGAGGCTCACAGCAGTACTTCCGGGATGCGTGAGACTTTGAAACACCTTCAGAATGGAGGCTGTGTAGGTATCTTTCCTGCGGGAGAAGTATCCAATAAAAATAATCCTTATGGCGAAATTCTGGATAGAGACTGGGAAAAACCAGCGCTTAAACTCATCAGAATGGCAAAAGTTCCGGTAGTTCCGTTGTACTTTCATGCTAAAAACAGCCGTATTTTTTACCAACTAGCTAAGCTTCATCCAAGTTTACAGACTATGATGCTTCCTGCCGAAATGATGAATGACAGGGAAAAACCGATCAGAATCAGGATTGGAAAACCCATCACTGTAAAGACGATGGATGAGATGGAAACTATTGAAGAACTGGGTGAGTTTCTGAAACGTAAGGTGTACATGATGAAATCTTACTATGAAAAGAGAAAATCATTAGCACAAACCATTAATCTTAAAAATTTAACGATAAAATTCCCTTTGTTAAAAGAGGAAAATATTGTTCAGAATATCATTGATGAAACACCTAAAGAAGATATTCTTAAGGATATCAGCAGGCTGAAAGGTACGGACAAAATGCTGTTCAGTAACGGAAATTACGAGATCTATTTTACTACTTACGAGGAAATTCCTTCTGTAATGAGAGAGATCGGGCGCCAAAGGGAACTCACTTTCCGGGCTGTGGGTGAGGGAAGTAATCTTCCATTCGACCTTGACGAATATGATAAGCACTATCATCATCTTTTCCTTTGGGACAGCAGCGCAGAGAAACTCGCCGGAGCCTACAGAATGGCATTAGGTAAAGATGTGATGAAGAAATATGGCATCAAAGGATTCTACACAAGCTCACTATTTGAGTTTGAACAAGATATTCATCCATTCTTTAAAAAAGTAATCGAAATGGGCCGTGCCTATATCTGTGAGGAATATCAGCAGAAACCGCTTCCCCTTTTTCTTTTGTGGAGAGGAATCGTGCACGTATGTCTGAGAAATTCTGACCATAAGTTTCTCATGGGAGGGGTAAGTATTTCCAATAAATTCTCAGAATTTTCAAAATCCTTGATGATCGAATTCATGCGCTCGAATTATTTCGATTCTGCAGTAGCACAATATATTACTCCGAGAAACGAGTATAAAGTAAAGCTTCGTGACCGGGATAAGAACATCTTTTTTGAGGAAATGGAGTCTGATCTGAATAAGCTTGACAAAATTATTGATGATCTTGAACCTGAATTAAGGTTGCCCGTTCTGATCAAAAAATATATCAAGCAGAATGCTAAAGTAATCGCTTTTAATGTGGATCCAAATTTCAATGATGCGATTGACGGATTGATGTATATCAGGATCAGCGATCTTCCTGAAAGTACGATAAAGCCTGTACTTGAGGAGATGAGCGACCACATTAGAAAGGAACAGGAAAATAATTCACCTGAAAATCAGTAAGTTTTATTTTTATTAAAAAAAAGTACTGTTAATACTTGCTTCATATAGGAAAACTTCCTACTTTTGCATCACTTTAAAACAACGAAGTAAGTCAAACAAAAATATAATGGTTTCTTAGCTCAGTTGGTAGAGCAATGGATTGAAAATCCATGTGTCCCTGGTTCGATTCCTGGAGAAACCACTTTAAAACCTCTAATTTATTTAGAGGTTTTTTTGTGCTTACAATATTGCGATTATTATAATTCTGTCAATAATTTTTCTGAATCCCATACTGCTGCAAATTCATTATTCAAACTTGCCAGAGCAGTTAAATGGAGCAGTTCGGCATCATATCTTTCACCATTTATTCCCGTTCTGTCAAATGTAGCAGTTGCGTCTGAGATCACATATGTTTCAAAGCCGAAGTTCCCAGCCATTCTGGTTGTTGTTGAGACGCAATGATCCGTACTGATCCCAAGAATCACTAAGGTATTTATCTTCTGTGTTTCTAACCTTTCTTTTAAATCAGTTCCGATAAAGGCACTGTTGACATTTTTTGTAATTACGCATTCTTCATTTTGAGGAAGAACATAGTCATTAAACTGAAAACCTGCATTAGACAAATGCAGTGTAGAATTGGGATTGACAGAACTATGCCTGATATGAAAAATAGGGAGATTCAATTCTCTCCATCTTTTCAAAATAATTCCGCTGATCTTTTCAGCATTTTTATTATTTCTTTTTCCCCAATAGTTTTCATCTAAAAATGCTTTTTGTATATCAATTAGCAACAGAGCTGGTTTTTTGTTTCTCAATTCCATCATTTTATATTATTTTTTCTAAAGTAATTAAAACATGCGACTATAAAGGTACTCTTTATACTCATCATTTAAAGGAAAGTCAAACAGATCAAATACATGCAATACGCCAGGAATTACACATAATTCTGTTTTTACTCCTGCGTGATATAAAAGCTGGGCATATTCTATTCCTTCATCCCTAAGCGGATCCAATTCGCAGGCAACAATCGTAGTTCTGGGAAGTTTGCGAAAATGATCATAATTTGTGAGATCTGCATACCTGATGCTTTTATTATTATCCTTTCCAAGAAAGTGTATCCATGCTGTTTCCGCATATTCTTTATTCCACAAAGGAATATTGGTAAATTCGTTCATAGACGGTGTATTAAGCTTATTGTGAATCACCGGATATAGTAAAAACTGATGTTTTATATTTTTGATTCCATTATCAGCAGCCATTTGAGCAACCGCAGCAGCTAAATGCCCTCCGGCACTGGCTCCAAATAGAGACACAGCCTCTGGATCAATTCCCAGCTCTTCTTCTCCATATCTGATCGTCCATTGAAGCGCGTCAAATCCATCCAAAACAGGAACCGGAAACCTGTATTGAGGCGATAATCTGTAATCAACTGATAGGATTGTAGCATTTAACTTATCCGACATTTCAAACATCTGATGGTCTACCTGCTCCGGAAGCCCAAAAACATAGCCTCCTCCATGAAAATAAATAATTGTTCTGTTTTTATCGAATTTTTTCGGCTGATAAATATGGAGTCTTATCTGATGGTCATCAAGAGAGCTTTTTATAAAAATATCTTTGACAAGGATATGATCTGGTCCTTTAAATGGATGGCTTTTCACAAATGCTTTTCTTTCTTCCTGAACTATTTCAGGATGATTCAGAAAAACATCCTGATCGATTTCTAATGAAAATGGAAAGCTTTCTATGCTTAATTTCAGATCTTGGTCAATTCTATTAAAATTCATTGTAATAGGTAAAATGTGATTTTTAAATCTAAACAGTCCGCTTAATTTTATTTTGTAAATTTAAATGATGAATATTTCGTGTCCAAAAACCCAATAAATTGTGTGGAACGAACAAAAATGTAAGTATGGGCTTAAAAGAATCCTCAACCAATAACGAGAATAAAAAAAATCTGGAGCGAAGCTGTTCTGAAATATATACTGTAAACCTCATCAGCGGCCGCTGGATCCTTTCTATCTGCTACTGTCTCAGACAGGGAAAATTGAGATTTTCTGAGCTGAAGAATAAAATTCCCAACATCACAGAAAGAATGCTCACTATGCAGCTAAAGAAAATGGAAGAAGAGCATTTGATCAATAAGACAGTATATGCCGAAGTTCCACCCAGAGTAGAATATGAATTAACAGAAGTTGGTAGAAAATTAATTCCCGTTCTGGATCAATTGGAAACATGGGGTGAAGAACATAAAAAATTAAAGAACAGTCTATGATCAAGGGGAAGCACTGATATTTAAGTAAGTACATTCTTTTCCATAACCTTTCAGATACCCCGCACAAAATCTTTCTTATTAATATTAAGAAAAATTTGCACAGTATGAGAAAAAGATATACTTTTGCACCCACGTTAAACAACGAAACAATTGGTTTCTTAGCTCAGTTGGTAGAGCAATGGATTGAAAATCCATGTGTCCCTGGTTCGATTCCTGGAGAAACCACAAACCGCCTCAATCAGGGCGGTTTTTTTATTTCAACAACGCAACAATTGCATATTGATAGCAACTTTTATACTGTTATTCTGAACATCCTGACTGTCTTAAAATTCGTTAATATAAGGCTATCAATCGTCTATAATTTTGAAAATAACTATCTTCGCCTACAAATCTTATTTGAAAATGAAGAAGATCATCTCTGGGGTATTTGTTTTATGCTCTGTCATGATACTGGCTCAGGAAGCCATACAGTTCCAGGAATTACCGTTTAAAGAAATCATAGCAAAAGCGAAAAAAGAAAAAAAACTTGTTTTCATCGATGCTTATGCTTCTTGGTGCGGACCGTGCAAAATGATGGAAAAGAATGTATTTACTCAAAAACCTGTCGGAGATTATTTTAATACCAATTTTGTGAATGCCAGATTCGATATGGAAAAAGGTGAAGGAAGAGAAATTGCAGCCAAATACGGGGTGCGCTCTTATCCCACCTATCTTTTCCTAAACGGTGAAGGGGAACTTGTTTCCCAAAATTCCGGATATATGGAGGAAAGTATGTTTGTAGCCATGGCTCAGAATATCAACTCACCAGGCAATAAACAAGGTTCATTAAAGGATCGTTTTTCTAAAGGAGAAAAAGATCCTGAATTCCTGATCAACATTATGAAACTGAATTCTTCTTCAGATTATGATTTTGCTAAAAAAGCTTCTGAAAGATATTTTGAAAACAAAAAAAAGACTGAAGAAATTTCTAAAGAAGAGATCGGGTTTCTTCTCTTTTTTGTAAAATCAACGGAAGACAAAAATTATTCTACATTTTCATCCAGAAAGTCTGAAATTACGAAGTATTTACCTGAACAAACTTATAATGAATTTGACAATCAGTTAAAACTGTCAAAAATAGTTGAGCAGTCCATTGATGATAAAAATAAAAGAATCAATGATGATTATTTCATGAAAACGGCAGAACCGTTAGTAGGAAAGCAGCTTGCACAATCTAAACTAAACCAAACGAAACTCAGTTACTACGAGCTGAATGCCAATTACCCTGAATTTGAAAAAGCCGCATTAGAATATTATAAAAATTCTGATTCATTTGAACCTAATGAACTTCTGAGAGCAGCATGGGTATTCGCTGATCACGTCAAAACTCCTTCATCATTGAAGAAAGCTGCAGAATGGGCGGAAAAATCCGTCATGCGTGGTGAAACAGCGGAAAACACTTATATTCTGGCAAAGCTTTATTTCCTGACAGGAAACAGGGAAATGGCCCAAAACTATGCGGAAATGTCTAAGAATATGGCATCACAGGCAGGCAAAGATTCAAAACTCGCAGAAGAATTACTGAAACAAATAAAATAAATGCTAAAACACAAATTTCTTACCACATCTATTGCACTTTTATCCATAGGAACACTTACAGCCCAGGAGCAGGAACAGGAGAAAAGTTTATATATAAAAGGGAATGCACTGTTAGCACCCATTGGCCTTCTGAATCTAGGTGTAGAAAAACAGCTCAGCCAGAAATATACTTTGCAGGGTGATGTTCTTATTTCTCCCTGGAAGTCTTTTGCAGGACATGAGTTCCAATACTATTCTGTTTCCCTGGAAGGCAGATATTATTTTAACCAAGCTTTTCACGGTTGGTATGCTGGTGCAAACATTGCCGCCTCTGCATTTGTGCTTCAGAAATGGAATTATTGGGAAGACACTCCTTATATAAATGATAAAAATGAAATGTTTGTTGCATCAAACTTGTACCAGAAAGGTGTTTCATTTATAATTGGTGTTACCGGAGGATATCAATTTAAGGTATCGGACCGCTGGAATATTGATTTTTATGCAACTGTAGGTACATCTCAGGATTTCTATAAAGGATACGACCGTACTACCGGCCAACGATATGAATCAGCCAAGAAATTTAATAAAAGTGGGGAAATTCTTCCTTACAGAGGAGGGGTAATGATCTCTTACAAATTAAAATAACTGTATGAAACTGTTTGGAAAAAATCATATTATTATCTCATTAATCACTTTTGTGATCCTTTTTTTAATGAACTATATTGGAAATGACCTGCCTGACAAACTGGAAAGAGCATTGATGACAGCTTTTGCAGGAGTAATAGGGCTATCCATTGGGCTTTTTATTCTTAATAAAGGCAAAAATGACAATAAGCCACCACAGAATTTTGACTGATAAAAAAGTGAATTGTCAATTATAAATTTAAACTTCACTAGCGAATTCTTATGATTACCGAGATTCACAATTGACTGGCGAAGCCAAATTCACAATTGACTTTTAAAATCAATCTTTGTAAATAACATATTTCGTACGGATCTTTTCAAATTTTTCCAGATCATTTTTCCAAGAAGCTCTGATCTCATGAATTGATTCCCCAGCTATGATCTGTTTTCTGAATTCATCAGTTCCGGCCAGTTTATCAAAGAATAAATTTTCCAGGAAGAAACCCTGTTGTGGGTTTTTATAATTTTTATAAGATTTAATCAGCCAATCCAGATTAAGCTCCCTTAAATCTTTTGGGTAAGATGAAAGATCTTCACCATAACATAGCTTTCCGTTAAGGAATGGATCTTTAGCTCCAAAGTTCGGCTTAGGAGTAAACTGATAAGGAAGTCCCTGTGTCCATGGAGATCCATAGATCTGAAAAGGCAGATCAGTGCCTCTACCCACCGAAACCTGGGTACCTTCAAAGAAACATAGACTTGGATATAAATTGATGGATTTATCATTTGGTAAATTAGGAGAAGGCTTATCTAAGATTGGGTAGCGTTGTTTTTTGTGATAGTTTTTCATGGGAATCAAGGTATATTTTGCCTGTACTCCATTTTTGAGCCATTTTTCCCCATTGACCATTTTCCCATACTCTCCTATCGTCAATCCGTATACTACAGGAACTTCATGCATCCCTACAAAACTTGACCATTTCTTTTTTAATACCGGTCCGTCTGTGTATCCGTCATGTGGATTCGGACGGTCAAGTACCATTATTTCAACATTATTTTCAGCTCCGGCCTCCATTAAATAGGTCAAGGTTGAAATATAAGTATAGAACCTCACTCCTACATCCTGGATATCAAAAACAATGATATCAATTCCTTTTAACTGTTCAGGTTTTGGCTTTTTATTATTGCCATATAAAGAAACAATAGGAATTCCCGTTTTGGTATCTACCCCATTTTTCACTTTTTCACCAGCATCTGCATCTCCTCTGAACCCATGTTCCGGAGCAAAGATGGTTTTGATTTTAATATTATTTTTAACTAAAAAATCCACTACATAACTCTTATCACTCATCAGGCCGGTTTGGTTGGTGACCACGCCGATTGTTTTATTCTTTAGCAGAGGCAGATAAAGATCAGATTGATCTGCACCGGTTTTAAAATCCGGTTGAACTTGAGTCTGAGAATAATATTGATTGAATACTCCTAAAAAAATTAGGCAAATAAGAAGTAAATTTTTAATTTTGAAATCTAAATTCATAAGCTTGAAGTTTCCTTTATATTTCTCTAGAAAAATAGCGTTTTCCAAAGATAACAAAAATAACCTTTCGAGGGTTATCATCTTCATCGGCAGACTTTCTGTAGCTCTGGGGATCATTGTTTCTTTAATTACGGTAGCTACCGGTTTCGGCTCAAAAAAAGCTATTAAAGAAAGACTGGCAGATTTCAGCGGGCACATCACCGTACGGTCTACAAGATCCAATTCCTCCTATAATACTTCTGTTCTTGATAATCAGGGATTGAATATTCCAAAAATCAAAGAGCTTCCGGATGTGGAAAGTGTTCAGAAGTATGCAACGGTAACCGGGATTATGCGTAATGAACATAATTTCTCAGGAATCATATTTAAAGGAATAGGAAAAGATTTTGACAGTTTGAGATTCAAGAAATTCCTTGTGGCCGGAACCACTCCAAAAGTAACGGAGAATGGCTTTAACAATGATGTAACTATTTCACAGAAGGTGGCTAATGATCTTCATCTTAAAGTTAATGACAGCATTGTCACCGTGTTTTCAAAAGCAGATCAGAAACCGATTTACCGGAAATTCAGGGTTATTGGGATTTATAAAACTGATATTAAAATGATTGATGAACAGTTCGTCATCGGAGGAATCAATCATGTAAGAAAGATCCAGGAAATGAAACCGGACGAAATAGGGGGCATTGATATATTTCTGAAAAACGTAAATGATATTGATAGGGACTTCCCGGAAATTGAAAAACTGATCGGCTATAAAAACTATGCAGAAAAAGCAACGGAGAAATTCCCTCAGATTAATGACTGGATCAGTATTTTCGATACAAATATTGCCCTGATCATCATTATTATGTTGATTGTTGTTGTCATCAATATTATTATGGTTCTTTTAATTCTTATTATTGAGAGAACCAATTCCATAGGACTTCTGAAAACATTGGGAGCAAGCAATTCACAGATAAGAGCGACTTTTATTAATTATACGCTGATCATTATGATCCCGGGACTTCTGTATGGAAATGCAATCGGTCTGGGGCTTATTCTGCTTCAGAAATTTTTCGGTATTATCAAGCTTAATCCTGAAAACTATTATGTAAGTACGGTTCCGGTAGACCTTAATCCAATCGCCATTATTTCCATTTCATTAGGAATTCTGCTCATTTCAGGGTTGGCTCTTATTATTCCAAGCTACCTGATCAGCAAAATTTCCCCAGTGAAAGTAATTAAGTATAACTAGATGAGATTTGTGAATGGTGAATGGTCCAATTGTCAATGATGGAAGATGGATCAATTTTATTATAGTTAAAAAATTAATTGTTAACTATTCATTATTTCTAGAGAAGTTAATAGCATCATTTAAATCTATAATCAGTAAGTTCCGCTAGTAAATTGACAATTAACTATTCGCCATTCACTTGAATTAATAAAGGCGAAAAACAATTATCCAAAGCCCTGAAGTGAGAAAATTTCACAATTGCTCTTTCATCATTCATATTTTAAATCATTAATTTTAATAATTATAAGGCTAATTTTTAAAGTCTTATCTTTGCACCGCTTATAAACCATTTATGAAATACGCAAAAAATATTCTTGAAACGATAGGAAATACCCCTCTTGTAAAGCTTAACAAAGTATTAGGAGAAGACTTTCCAGCATTAGTTTTAGCAAAAGTAGAGACCTTCAATCCGGGAAATTCAGTTAAGGATAGAATGGCTGTTAAAATGATAGAAGATGCCGAAAAAGACGGCAGACTAAAACCTGGCGGAACCATTATTGAAGGGACTTCAGGAAATACAGGAATGGGACTAGCTTTGGCCGCTATCATCAAAGGCTACAAATGTATTTTTGTAACCAATTCCAAACAATCAAAGGAGAAATGTGACATCCTTCGTGCTGTAGGAGCGGAAGTTATTGTATGCCCCACTGACGTGAAGCCTACCGATCCCCGTTCTTATTATTCAGTTTCTAAAAGACTGGCTAAGGAAACGGAAAACGGATGGTATGTAAACCAATATGACAATTTATCCAACAGGGCTGCTCATTATGAATCTACAGCTCCTGAAATCTGGGATCAGACGGATGGTAAGCTGACTCATTTTGTAGCAGGTGCCGGAACAGGAGGTACTGTTACAGGCTGCGGAACATTCTTCAAGGAGAAAAATCCAGATATCAAAGTAATTGGAGTTGATACGTATGGTTCTATTTTAAAGGAATTCCATGAAACAGGTGAGCTTCATTACGATCATGCTTATACTTACATCACGGAGGGAATCGGGGAAGATATTATTCCTGAGAATTATGATATGTCTGTGATCGATCATTTTGAAAAAGTAACGGATAAAGACGGTGCTATCTATGCAAGAAAACTGGCCAAAGAGGAAGGGATTTTCTGTGGATATTCTGCAGGAAGTGCCATTGCTTCTCTTATCCAGATGAAAGATCAGTTCACAAAAGATGATGTAATTGTAGTTCTTCTTCATGACCATGGCTCAAGATATGTAGGAAAGGTCTACAATGACGAGTGGATGAAGGAAATGGGCTGGCTGGACTAATCAACATTGAAGGCAGAGTATATTTTGCCTTAACAATAAAGATATCACTTTAAAAATAATTAAACCAAAGTAAACAGCTTTTACTTTGGTTTTTTTATAAACTTTCATTTGATTTCCAACCCATATTACATTTGAATTAGCACTAGAGAATAAAGAAAAACAGCAGAAATTCTAAAATTTCCACTGTTTTTTAGTTTATTTGTTTACTTCTTTATTTTCAGGAGTACTCAAAATTAATAGCTGGTTTATTTAAAATCTTCAATGGCCTTATTGATTGCATCGATCTGCCTGTTGATACTTGCAGCATTTTGAGGATTTTGTCTCAACAATTCCATCTTTTTATTCAGGCCATCTTTCAGCATTTGGGAAATCATCATTTTTACCTGAGGATTATCTCCCATCTCTCCTTTTGCATGACTTATTATTTTTGTAATGTTTTCAGTAGCTTTCAGGTTATCTGAGCTCATAATCCAGTTGTATCCTTCTTCTGCAGATTTTCCTAATTCCGGATTCTGGAATTTAATGAAAGGATAGAATGCCACAAGCGGAGTAATATTAGCCATCTGAGAAGTTATCTTATTCTTTACAATGACAGGAAGCAACTGCCCCAACAGTTCGTCTGATGCGCCTTCAAGATCAATTTTACCAGCCAGCGTATTGGCTTTTGAAGGATCTATCATTACTACAGCGCTTAATGAATTTCCTTTTACTGCATTGGAAACTGCACTAACTCCTTTTTCAAAAAGCGGAAGATATTTTTTATCCTTAGTTTTAGCCAGTGCGGCAATAGCTGCTGCCTGAACTAATGTTCTGGGATCATTGGATGCTAATTTTTCAACATCTGCACCTAAGGCCTTCATCTGTTCAGGATTGGAAAGATCCATTAACTGAAGTGCTTTGATTCTTGTTTTAAAGTATGGATCTCTTAATGCGGCAGAAAGCAATTTTGTAGCTGAAGGATTCTTTCCAACCTGATCTTTTATATCAAGTAAAGCATTATATCTGCTCTTAAATTCCTTAGAGTTTGTAAACTGCATAAGATTCTGCTCAGGAGTTTTGGTCTCGGTAATGTCTGCCAGCAAAATTCCGTCTGCATTGATGTTGATAAGATCCGGAGTTTTAGACACATCAAAATTGAACGTGTTCTTTGCTTCGGCGTTTACCCATACATTATATCTTTTGGGCTTTCCGTTGTCATAAACATCAATTGCAAGAGGAAACTCAAACATCTGCTCCTGGGACTGATTGATCGTTACGGCAACTTGTTTTTTGACAGGTTCGAAGGTAAACGTGTAGTTTAACTTTGGATTTCCGCTTCCGAAGTACCATTGATTGAAGAACCAGTTCAGATCTTTTCCTGAAACTTTTTCAAAAGACAGTCTCAATTGGTGAGCTTCTGCATTTTGATACTCATTTGTTTTCAGATAATCATTCATTCCGGCAAAAAAGGCATCATCACCCAAATAATTTCTCAGCATATGAAGAATACCGCCTCCTTTCTGGTAAGTCACCAGATCAAAAACATCTTCACGGGAATCATAATTGAACCTCACCAGATTTTTCTTAAAGTCTGCAGGATTGTGGATGTACATATTTACATTCATCATCTGACGGTAATCTGCCTGATCTTTTCCGTATTTATATTCATTCCAGAGGTATTCGGAATAGTCGGCAAAAGATTCATTCACGGTAAGGTTACTCCAGCTCTCTGCCGTCACAAGATCTCCAAACCAGTGGTGGAATAATTCATGAGCAATGACATCTTCCCATTTATTCTCATCAATCAGCTGTCCCGGTTTTTGAAGAACATCACTTCCGTGAAGGGTTGCCGTTGTATTTTCCATGGCGCCACTTACATAATCTCTGCCTGAGATCTGTGCATATTTTGGCCAAGGATAGTCGTAGCCCATTTTTTTAGAGAAAAACTCGATCATTTCCGGCGTGTTTCCGTAAATCTGTTTTGCATAAGGTTCATACTCTTTTTCGATATAATAATCTACGGGAATATTTTTCCATTTGTCTTTAACAATAGCATACTCACCTACTCCCATAAAGAACAGATAAGTAGCATGTTTTTTATCCATCACCCAATGGTCGGTTCTTAAATTGTTTGCTTCTTTCTGTGAATCTTTTAAAATTCCGTTGGAAAGGGTCACATATTTATCAGGAACCGTCATGTAGATCTCCTGAGTAGTTTTCTGATTGGGCTTATCGATGGTTGGAAACCATGCAGATGAAGATTCTGTTTCACCCTGCGTCCAGATCTGCGTTGGCTTATCCGGATCTTTTCCCTGTGCGTTGATGAAATAAAGACCTTTGGCATCATTGATAGCCATGCTGCCTTTTTGTTTTACCTCATTCGGACGTGCTGTATACTTTATATATACTGTATATTCCTGATTTTTCTGATAAGTTTTATCCAGGCTGATCGTCAGGATTTCATCTTTATATTCATATTTCAGAGGTGATCTTTTGCCATTGTTATCAAGAGCGACTTCGTGGATCAACATCCCTTTTGCATCAAGGATTAATTGATTCGTAGGATAAAAGTAAGGAGATGCTGTCAGCCATTCTTCACCTCCCATCTGCTCTTTCTGATAATCGAAATTTACTTTCAGCTTGGTATGTTTAAGCTCCGTTACTTTCGTGTTTGTGGCTCTGTATACTTTTTCTCTTCCTGAAGTTTCGGTCTGTGCTGATACGTTAGCGGAAAATAAAATTCCCAGTATAGCCATTGATAAGATCGCCTTTTTCATTTATTACTTTATTATTTTTTAGAATTATTCTTTGTTATTATATCGAAAATATCATTAACCAAAGTTTCATAGTCGCCCTTTTTGAGCTGTTCCTTGGTTTTGGCGAAAGCTTTTTTCAGCTCACTTTCTGGATTCTCGTCATCAATGATTTCGATGGATGCCACGCCTTTAATCTGCAGTAAAATTTCTTTCAGTTTTTCGGCGTCTACATCCTTTTCAATGGTAATTTTAATTGATTTCATAATAGAAAATAAATAGGTCCTAAATTTACCTTAAAAGTTACAAAAAAAGTGAAGACCTAATCTCCACTTCTTTATTTTAAAATCTCATTAAATAGCTACAGGAGCTTTGATCCCCGGATGCGGATCATAGTTTTCAAGGGTAAAGTCTTCAAAATTAAAATCAAAAATATTTCTGATCTCAGGATTCAGCTTCATTGTCGGAAGAGATCTTGTCTCTCTGGAAAGTTGTTTTTTTACCTGCTCAAAATGGTTATTGTAAATATGAACATCCCCAAAACTGTGAACATAATCCCCAACTTCAAGATCACATACCTGAGCTACCATCATCAGCAATAATGCATAGCTTGCGATATTGAACGGTACACCCAAAAATACGTCAGCACTTCTCTGATACAGTTGTAATGAAAGTTTTCCATCTGCCACATAAAACTGAAATAATGCGTGACATGGTGCCAGTGCCATATTTGGAATTTCGGCAGCATTCCATGCGGAAACGATCAGTCTTCTGGAATCGGGATTTTTCTTGATCTGATCGATTACTTCTGTAATCTGATCCACTACTTTCCCATTTGCTCCCTGCCAGCTTCTCCATTGTGCTCCGTAAACAGGACCTAAATCTCCATTTTCGTCTGCCCATTCGTCCCAGATACTTACTCCGTTGTCATTTAGATATTTCACGTTGGTATCTCCTTTCAAAAACCACAACAATTCATAAATAATAGATTTCAGATGTACTTTTTTGGTTGTCACCATAGGAAAACCTTTTGACAGATCATATCTCAGCTGATAGCCAAAAACACTTCTGGTTCCGGTTCCGGTTCTGTCGGTTTTATCTGTACCGTTGTCCAGGATATGCTGTAAAAGGTCTAAGTAATTCTGCATTTTTAAAAGCTGTTTTTATGGTTCAAATTTAGAAAAAACTAACTGATTTTAGGTTATCATAGGTCATAAAAAAGCATTCATTTTCATGAATGCTATAGATAAGGTTTATCTCTTTTTTCTATTAAACAGCTGTGTAACCGCCATCTACAAGATAATATCCGCCTGTCATAAATGAGGATTTATCTGAACTAAGGAAAAGCACCAGCTCTGCCACTTCCTGGGCTGTTCCCAGACGTCCGATAGGATGTTTTTCTATGAGAGCGTGCTTCTTATCTTCATCAAGTTCCTGTAAAAGAGGAGTATCAATATATCCGGGACCAACTGCATTACATCTAATAGCCCTCTGCCCATATTCTGCTCCGATATTTTTGGTAAGTCCTACTACAGCATGCTTGGCTGTGGTATATGCAGAAGAAAGCGGCGCTGCCACTGTTCCGTGGATGGATGCCATATTGACGATCACACCGCCACCGTTCTGTTCCATCTGCTGAATCTCATATTTACAGCCATAAAATACCCCATCCAGATTGATGCTTAGCACTTTCCTCCAGCTGTCGAGACTGTAATCTCCGGTCAAGGCCGGTTCTCCACCAATCCCTGCATTGTTGCAGGCAATATCAAGTCTTCCGTATATTTCTGCTGTTTTCCTGACCAGTGCTTCTACCTGTTCGGGATTTGAAGTATCGGCTTTAATGAATGAAGCTTCGCCGCCTTCTGATTTAATTTGTTCAACGGCCTGTTGTCCGTGTTCTTCATTGATATCTGATACAATAACTTTTGCACCTTCCTTAGCATAAAGTTGGGCTACGGCCAATCCTATTCCTGAACCGGCACCTGTTACAAGCGCAACTTTGTTTTCTAAAATTCCCATATTGATAAAATTTAATATGTTTTTCCTTTAAATAACTATAATAAAGTTACGTGAAAAAATTATCAATTATTAAAATTTAACAATAAAGTTTTCTTAAATTTAATGATACAATATTAAAATATCTTAAATAACATATTTTAAATCAAAAATATTTCTGAAATATCAAAAACAAACAATTGTATTATGTCTATTTTTTTGAATTAACTAAAACAGAAAAGAAGTATAAATTTCTTTAGCTGATTTACCAAATAGTTTCAATAACCTGTGTGATATTATTTACGGTAAAGTTTTCATGTTCTTTTTTTCCATACATAGCTTTTGCCAACGGTGATTCAGCAGATATGGTCATTATCTTTTTACCTTCAGAAATAATTTCCCCAGCTGATACCGTAATGTAAAATAATCCTTTATCTGTTTTGATTAAAGCACCACCCTGAGCCTTCACGGAAGGCTCAGCAGAAATTTTTTGGATCACAGACTGCTGGATCAAAGCTTCATTGAGCTGTCTCTGAAGGTTGTTGATTTCCTGTTGAAGCATCTCACGGCCGGTTTCGTATTTATCACCCATCGAGCTTTTGGTATCGTTGCTTGAGGCACGAGTTTCTGCAATCAGGTTTTCAAAAGATTGAATTTTGTCTGTGATCTTTGTTTTTATACTATTTAACAGTTCCTGTTTGTTCATGTGTATGAAAGTTTGGTGTAGATTTTTTTAGCCTACAGTACAATTAATAATGATTGTCCGGAAAATTAAAAATACAAATTTGGCTGAAGCCGGATGCAAATATGCATAAAATAAGTGGGCTAAAGCCCACTCCTATTGAATTGATAATATTTTAATTTACCTTATTTTTCAAAAACAGCGTAATCTGAAACTTTGAAGGAGAAATCTTTTCCATTATCAAAATCTCTTTTTGATCTGTCAAAAACATTTTTAAAAGTTCCTGAAAGATTTTGATCTTCAATGCTGAAATTGACAGGTTGTTTAGACATATTCAGGACTACCAATACCTCATCTTTGCCATTTTTCCTTACATAGGCCAGGATTTTATCATTAGCTGTTGTATTTAGCAGATAAGTCGACACCTTGCTATCTCCGCCTCTCAAAGCAGAATTGGACGCTTTTAATTCAAATAATGTTTTATAGAATTCTGCCATTTGGTAGGTATTGGTCCATTTGATGGCATCTTTTTCAAAGAACTCCAGTCTTTTCATATTGGGAAGCTCCTGACCTGAATATAGTAAAGGAACGCCATTCCATGTTGCAGAGAATACAGCCATTGGTTTTGTAATCACTCCATATTTTTCATATTCTGTTCCGTTCCATGAGTTTTCATCGTGATTGGATGTAAACCAGGCTCTCATTGAGCTGTCACCAATATTGGAATATTGTACCAGGAGATCTTTAAGTTCCTGTAGCGGTTCATTCTTTTTGTAATAATCAGCAGATTTGTGCATCCACTTCCATGAATAGCTGGCATCAAATACTTTTCCATATTCAGGACTTTCCAGCTCGTCAAATTCTCCCAACCAGAAAAGAGGTTTTATTTTCTCCACTTCCGGGCGTGCCTGCTGCCAGAAATCGACTTCTACCCAGGAAGCAAGGTCGCATCTGAATCCATCAATATCCGTTTCTTTTACCCAGAATTTCATGGCATCAATCATCGCCAGCCTCATCTCCTGATTTTTATAATCCAGTTCAATGATATCATCCATTCCGGAAGCCCTATGGAAATTCCCGTCAGGATCTTTCAGATAGAATTCCGGATGCGTTTTTGTCCAGATGTGGTCCCATCCAGTATGATTGGCAACCCAGTCTATGATTACTTTGAAACCCAGTCTGTGGGCTTCATTTACCATATGTTTGAAGTCGTTCATCGTTCCAAATTCAGGATTGATGGATGTATAATCCGAGGCGGCATACTGACTTCCTAAACTTCCTTTTTTATTTTGCTGAGCAATAGGCGTAACAGGCATGAACCAAAGGGTTTTCACTCCCATCTGTTTCAGGCGGGGCATTTCTTTTTCAAATGCTTTGAATGTTCCTTCCTGTGTATATTGTCTGATATTTACTTCGTATATATTGGTGTTGTGCTTCCAGTCTTTCGGCAGATCCATAGTGCTTTTTGTATTTTGTGTGGTACAGGAGACAATTCCCAGACCAATTATTGCTAATAGAATTAATTTCTTCATTCATCTATTTTTAACAAAAGTAAGGAATGTTTTTTTGTGAAAAAAGAAAAGGTGAAAGATAAAAAAGTGAATGGTGAATGGTGAATTTTGCTTCGCAGGTCAATTTTTAAAGTGTGAAATGATAGTGGTGAAGGTTTTATTTCTAGAATGACTGAAAATTTTTAAAATTTTACGCTTTACCTATAAAGCAAAATTTACAATTGACATAAAAATAAAAGCCCCGGACTAATCCAGGGCTATATATTGTATTCAGATGTTATCTTTCATCGTCGTTGTCTTCTTCATCGAAAACATCATCGTTGTAGTTTTCTTCTTCATCATCATCGAAACTGTCGTCATCTTCATCTTCAAAAACAGTGGTGCTTACAAAATCATCATCAAAGTTGAAATCATCATCTAGTAGTGGCATTGCTGATCTTTTTTTAGATCCTCCACCACTTCCGCTTCTGCTTGGTGCTTTTAAAGGAACGTTTCCAAATCTGTATACCGTGATAGGATAGTTGACTCCTTTTGTTTCATCAATGATTTCCACAAGCTCACAGAAGAATTCCCAAAGGTCAAGAAGTCCGTACTGGAACTGAGCTTTGTCTCCTTCCTTTTCAAAAGCTTCATCAATGTACACATCTGACATAATCTCGCCATCACCATCATCACTCATATCTTCCAGGGGAACACTTTTAAGTATTGTCCCGTCATCTTCCAGCATATTAAAAGTAGAAAGCTCTTCTCCCTGCAGATTGAACGCACTTTTAATTCCTAAATGTAAGTTCCATAGTGATTGCTTTCCTTTTACTTCAATATCACGGAAAATATCCTCTTTCGCATCTAATATTACGCGGATTTTATAAACCATACCAGTTTCTTAAATTACTTTTTTGCCTTAATTATTATGATAAATCTCTATTGCAAATATATAATAAATGAGAGGTGACAAAAAAATATTTCAGGATTTTTTAAAATATTTTTTTTCCTTACATTTTGCCGGAATTATTTACTTTTTTCAAGCATAAAACTGAATTTGGTTCCTTCAAGATAGACGCTTTCCACGGTAATATTTTCGTTATGGGCTTCCAGGATGTGTTTTACAATAGCAAGACCGAGGCCGGAACCTCCTTCTCTTCTGCTTCTGCTGGTTTCCACACGGTAGAATCTTTCGAAGATCCTTGGAAGTGCTTCCGCTTTTATTCCCATCCCGTTGTCTATGACCTCAATGAGAACTTTATTTTTTAGAACACTGGTTTTTACAACCACTTTAGCTTCCTGCCTGTTGGCATAATGGATGGCATTTGAAATTAAATTAATAAAAACCTGTGAGATCTTCTGCTTGTCTGCATCTACAAAGATCTGGGGATGAAGAGTTTGGATCTGGAGCGTGGTATTATGTTTTTCCGCTTCATATTCAAGGAGATCAAAAATCTCTTTGATAAGAAGGTTAACGTCAAATCTTGAGTTGGTGATACTGATTTCGCCTGCTTCCAGACGGTTGATCATGTCAAGATCTGTAACGATTGCGATGAGCCTTTCTACAGATTTATCGATTCTTTCCAGATATTTGTCACGGATGGTAAGGTTGTCTACACCACCGTCTCTCAGAGTCTCTACATATCCCTGAATAGAAAACAACGGGGTTTTAAGTTCATGGGAAACGTTTCCGATGTATTCTTTCCGGTAGCTTTCCATTTCTTTCATCATATCGATCTCTGTGATCTGCTGTTGATTGAGATCTGAGAATCTTTCACCCAATTCCTTAATGGTTATATTCTCATTATTATCATGAACAATTTCCTGAGGAAGCATTTGCGAAAGTCCACGAACCTGTTTTCTTCCGTAATAGTTGAAAAGGAGTTCAAGAACTACATAATTGATCATAAAAATGACAATCAGGCAGATGGTAAGGCCTATTTTGAAAAGTGGAGTCCGGTAATAGATATCCTTCAGTGAATCAAAAATGATTACTAAAAGAAACATCACCAGTGTCAGAAGACACGAGGCGACGAGTGTAAGTCTGTAAAATTTCAATTTTACAAGTTTTTATGGTTTATGTAATGTAGGAATTTAAGTTATTAAACGATAAGCTTATATCCTATTCCTTTCAATGTCTGAATGGTATTGATTCCCAGTTTTTCTCTTAGTCTTCTGATGTGAACATCAATGGTTCTTTCTCCTACAATCACATCATTACCCCACACTTTTTCCAGAATTTCTTCTCTTTTAAAGACTTTTTCTGTATTTGAAGCTAAAAGATAAAGCAAGTCAAACTCTTTTTTAGGAAGAAGGAACTGCTGGCCGCTTTTTGAGACCCTGAAGTTATCTTTATCAATCACCAGATCACCAATCTCTATTAATTTCGCATTATCCGAAACCTGGGAAGTCAGCTGTAATAAAGCGTTCACTTTGGAAGTAAGAACCTTCGGCTTGATCAGCTTTACAATGTAGTCGTTGGCTCCTGCCTGAAATCCTGCTAACTGGGAGAATTCTTCGCTTCTTGCAGAAAGGAAAACGATGAGTGTTTTCTGCAGCTCTTTTACTTTACGAAGCTCCTGGCAGGTTTCGATACCGTCTTTTTCAGGCATCATAACATCTAATAGGATAAGATCAGGAATAATTTCTTTGGCTTTTTCGATCCCTTCGTTACCGTTTGTGGCTGTATAGATATCATAGCCTTCTTTTTCCAGGTTGTAAGACAGAATCTCTAAAATATCCAGCTCGTCGTCTATTAAGAGTATTTTCTTTTGGTTCATTTTAAATTTTTACTGAGTCAAAGTTAATAAATTTTAAAGTACAGATGAACGAATCAATTATCGTTCATATAAAGTTAACAATAATACCCTTTTCTTAATGTTTAGTTAAGAAAAAATTAAAATTCGCTAAACCATTTACACCGGCAATCTTTTATTCCTTTGCACCGAAAGAATCTAGTAAGATAAAGTAAAAATGAAAAAACAACTCCATAAGAGTATTATGCTACTTGCTTTGTTTTCTGCCGGCTATGCTTTTGCACAAAGTCAGGTTTTAGAAGGCAGGGTATTGGACGAGAAAGACAACAATCCTATAGAAGGTGTAAAAGTAAAAGTAAATGATCAGGAAGTAACCACTGACATTTCCGGATACTATTCTATTAATCTGTCACCGGGAACCAATTATGTTATAACGGTATCTTCTAACGGATACAACAGGAAAGAGATCAGTGAAGTTACGGTAAAAACTGATGCAAATACTCATCTTGATATTGTTTTGAACAAACCATCAACTAAAGAAATTGAGGGAGTTGTTATAAAATCCAATGCCAGAAAGGAAACCATAGCCTCTACCATTGGCTTACAAAGAAATTCTGGGGTAGTTTCTCAGGTGATCGGAGTTGAAGCAATCAAAAGAAGCCCGGACAGAAATACAGGAGAAGTTCTGAAAAGGGTTTCGGGTGTAAGTTTGGCCGATGGAAAATACATTGTGGTAAGAGGTCTGTCAGACCGTTACAACCAGGCTATGCTAAACGGCATTCAGTTATCGAGTACGGAGCCGGACAGAAAAACTTTTTCTTTTGACCTTTTCCCTGCTAACGTTATTGAAACCCTTGTTATCAATAAGACTTTCATTCCTGAATACAGTGGTGAATGGGCTGGAGGTCTTATACAGGTAAATACTAAAGATATTCCCAATAAGAACTTTTTCAATCTTCAGGTAGGTGTTGGAGGAAATTCTATTACAATGGGGCAGGAATTCCATATGCAGAAAGGCGGAAAATGGGATTTCCTGGGAATTGATGACGGATACAGAAAACTTCCTTCTGATATGCCTGCAAAAAATGCTTTTGGTATTTTAGATGAGGCTAATAAAACAGCAATCGGTAAACAATATGTAAAGAATCTTGGCTACAACAGTATCGGATATCCTGAGAATTTGAGCTTCCAGCTTGATGGTGGTTTCAATACAAAGGTATTTGGAAAAGATTTGGGTGTTATTGCAGTTCTTAACTACAGTAACAACAAAAGAAGAATCGAATCTCAGAACCGTTTCTTTACGATCAATGATCAGCTTGCCGATACGAACTTCGATTATTATACTGAAAAATATCAAAACGATATTATCTTAGGCGGTTTATTAAATCTTACTTTAAAGCTTAACAGCAATAATAAAATTTCCCTGAAAAATATTATTACCAATAATACGGTAAATCATATGTCTTTCAGAACAGGAAAGGATTTTGAATTTGATCCTGTAAACGGAACAAATATCATGGCAAGAGAAATTGGATTTAAGGAAACTACTTTCTACAATTCAACGCTTAACGGTACTCACAAAATAGATGCTCTTGGAGGTCTTACTTTCAACTGGTACGGAAGTTTCGGTATCCTGGATCAGTATATTCCATTATTGCAGCGTCTGCAATATAACCAGTATCCGGATATGACAGGAAGTCCTTATCTGGCTTTGATTTCTAACGGACTTTCACAAAAATCAGGAAGTGTATTTTATTCTACACTGAGCGATTACTTATATAATGCAGGTGGTGATCTATCTAAAACTTTTACAATGTTTGGCCAAAAACAAACGGTAAAAGGTGGATATTTATTCCAGGTAAAAGATAGGATCTATAATTCCAGACCATTCTCTGTAAGGCTTTCAGGATATAACCAGGGGTTGCTTTCGCAACCGTTTGAAACTATCTTCAGTCCTGAGAATTTCGGAACAGACGGAGGTAAATTTACGTTCGACGAAATTGCAGGAAACCAGTACAGATATATTGCCAATACTATCCTAAATGCAGGTTATTTACAGTTTGACAATAACTTTGCATCTTGGTTCAGAGCGGTATGGGGATTAAGAGTTGAAAATTTTGACCAATTGGTTGGAAGTACAAAGAAAAGTGATGACCGATTTGTAAATACTCGTGTTACTGACTTTTTACCAGCTTTAAATATGACATTTAAGCTGACTAACAATATGAATTTACGTGTTGCAGGTTCACAGACCGTTGTAAGACCAGAATTTAGAGAAGTTTCTCCGTTAGCATACTATGATTTTGATTTAGGAGCTACAGTGATCGGTAATAAATATATTCAGAGAACAAAAATAACCAATGCCGACATACGTTGGGAATGGTATCCGAGAAATGGTGAAATTCTTTCCGTTGCCGGTTTCTACAAAAACTTTAAAAACCCTATCGAATTATATTTTAACCAGTCCGGTGTAGGAACAAGTAATACCTTCAATTATCTGAACGTAGATAAAGCAGATGCTTATGGAGCTGAGCTGGAATTCAGAAAAAAACTGGATTTCGTCAGTGCTCTTAAAAACTTCACTTTCGGCGGAAACTTTGCCTTAATCAAAAACAAAGTAACGGACAAGGCTACGAACATTGACAGACCAATGCAGGGACAGTCTCCTTATACTGTCAACCTGAGCTTACAGTATGATACTGAAAAAACAGGCTGGACTTCAACAGTACTTTTCAACATGATCGGAAGAAGGATTCTTTATGTAGGAAACGATCAGGTTCCACCAATCTGGGAAAACCCAAGACCACTTCTTGATTTCCAGGTTGCCAAGAAAATCTGGCAGAACAAAGGAGAGATCAAGCTGAATGTTTCAGATATCCTGAACCGTCATGCGAAATTCTACCACGACCTTAATAATAATAAAAAATACGACAGTGCAGATGCGCTTGCTATCGACAGAGTAACAGGAACAAACATCAGTTTAACTCTAGGATATAGCTTTTAATTTAAATCTAATAAAAAATAAGTCTTTATAACATGAAAAAAATTGTTTTATACTCTTTAATGCTTGGTACATTAGCAACCACTATTACCGCATGTAGAAATATAGAAGAAGATGGTGAAACTATCGTTCAAAATGGAGGATCAGGCGGTGGAAATACTGAAAACCTAATTCTTTCAGGAAAGATAACAGCTAATCTTACACTTAAGGCTAATAACACTTATAAGCTAAGAGGATTAGTATATGTAACTAACGGAGCTACATTAACTATTGAGCCAGGAACAAAAATTGTAGGTGAGGCTGACAAAAACGGATCACTAATTATTACAAGAGGAAGTAAGATCATGGCAGAAGGAACTGCTGCAAACCCAATTATATTTACTTCAGAGAAGCCAAGTCCTAAAAGAGGAGACTGGGCAGGTTTAGTAATCTTAGGAGCTGCTCCTACCAACGCTTCTTTCAACAACCAGCAAGGAGTTGGGGAGATCGAAGGAGGGATCAACAACACTGAAGGTCTTGGACTTTACGGAGGAACCAATGCTGCAGATAATAGCGGTATTTTAAAATATGTAAGAGTAGAATATGCAGGGTATGCATTCTTACCAGATAAAGAAATCAACGGAATTACTTTTGGAGGTGTAGGTAGCGGAACTACGGTAGATTACGTAGAAGTTGCTTATGCTAACGACGACAGTTTTGAGTGGTTCGGAGGAACGGTAAACTGTTCTCACCTTATTTCTTACAAAGGTCTTGATGACGATTTCGATACTGATAACGGTTTCTCAGGAAAAATCCAGTTTGGTATTGCGGTAAGAGATTCTCAGGTTGCTGACGTTTCGGGTTCTAACGGATTTGAATCTGATAATGATGCTAACGGTTCTACTTTAACACCAAAAACGTCTGCTATTTTCTCAAATATGACTATTATTGGGCCAATCAACTCTTCAAGCACAGCAACCAATGCAGGATCAATCAACTCTCTGTTCCAAAATGCATTACAGATCAGAAGAAATTCATCAATTTCAGTATTCAACTCTGTTTTCACAGGATTCCCGGTTGGTTTGTTTATCGACGCTACAAAAGGTACACCTACAGATGCTAACATTACAGGAAACAGTTTAGTGTTCCAGAATAATATTTTAGCAGGAAATACAACTTCTTTAAAATTCGGACCATCTACTTCTACTCCTACACCTTACACTTTGGCAGATCTTACTACCTGGTTCAATACAGGAGCGAATTCTATGCTAACGTATACTGCTGATGTAAAATTAACCAACGCATGGGCTCCTGCAGGAACTACTCCAAACTTCTCTCCTGCTTCAGGATCACCTTTATTAACAGGAGGTTTATTTACTCACGCTAAATTAACAAGCTGGTTTACGCCTGTAACTTACAGGGGAGCTGTTAAAGATGCCAGTGATACATGGTATGCAGGTTGGACAAACTTTAATTTATAATACATAGTTCAGTCACTGTATATACCAGATTAGCTTATATACTAAGTAACTAGTTTCTTCATATCAAATTTCAAAAGCCATCAGAATTTTTTCTGGTGGCTTTTCATTATTAATAATTAGTAACATTAGAATGAAAAAACCATCAGAAATCCGATGGCTTTATTCACAGAAACAAGGATATAAAAAATATATATTCAATTATGATCTCCAGAATAGATTCCCTTCAGTCATCAGGGCTTCAATCTTAGATATTCTGGAAACGGCTTCTGCAGAACATGAAGCATCTGTCAAAACTACCGATGCATCATCACCCGGTCCTGGCCATTGCCGGTTTCCTTTATTATCCAGTGGAAGAATACTTTGAGTCGCAAACTGAAGTGTTCTTGACAGTTGGAATTCAGTTTCATATCCATACAGTTCCGCGATCAGATTGGCTTTCTGTAGCATATTTCCCGATCCGAACGTACTCCAGTAATCCTGCACATTATCATTTCCGATCAGGACATTTACACCATATCTTTTCAATACAGGAATCGGCATCATTGTCCCTCTGAATGGAACAGAAGATACAATTCCCACTTTTCCTTCCGCCAGTCTTTCTGCGATCTTTTCCGTTCCCTTTGGCGAAAGATGTCCCAGAGCAAAAGCATGGCTTACAAATATCTTTCCTTGTAACTGTGGATTTTCAATTGCTTTATCAATTATGTAATTGATTGTTTTCATTCCTGACTCTCCTGCTTCATGCAGATGGATATCTATTCCTTTTTTATGGTCTAAAGCCAGCTGTACCGTAAAATCGAGTACTTTCTCAATATTTCCGTCAATACTGAAAGGGTCAAGTCCTCCGATAAAATCAACACTTTTCAATTGTGCTACATCTTTCATCAAGGCAACAGTATCCGTATAATACAGGCCATGCTGTGGAAAAGCAACAAGTTCAGCCTTAAAAGAGTCTTTTTTGTTGTCCAGTGATTTTTCAAGATGCTCCAGTGATTTTAAACCTGAAGTGGGATCAATATTAAAATGAGTTCTCGCAAAATGAGTCCCGTAATGCTGCAACAGACTGATCAGCTGTTCTGCCCTATCTACAGATGTTTTTAAAAGTTCAGGGATGATCTGCTGCTCATAGGCAATCATATCTTTTACCGTTCTTCTTTTTGGTGAAAGCGCTTGCCATGGAAGTCCGTATAATGTTTTATCCAGATGAATATGCATATCTCTGAAAGCGGGAAGCATCAGGAACCCTTTGGCATCCAAAGCATCAGAAGCCGGGTCATTTGCTTTTACAGCTTTGATTTTTCCTTCTTCAATTTCAACACTGAAAAGGTCAGTTTTTGTACTGATTACTTCTTCTTCATCATATTCAAACCCCGTTTCAAGACGGACATTTTTGAGAGAATATTTTCTTTTTGCAACCAATTGATAGGGAAACTGCATAACTTTTCTTTTAACAGGACAAAGTTACACCGGCTTTATTCAGAACCCGTGTATCAATTATGCTTTGTTTTGTATCAATTATTATTTGAATTGCGACGGAGTCATTCCCGTCTGTGCTTTGAAAAATTTAGAAAAACTGGCATGATCATAAAATCCCAGATCATACACAATATCCTTTACAGACGTTTCTGATACTTTCAAAAGACGCTTGGCTTCCAGAAGAATTCGGTCCTGAATAAGCGATGAAGCCGAAGTTTTCAGGTTTTTCCTACAGACTATATTTAGATAATTGGCAGAAATATGAAGCTTTTCGGCATAGAAGGAAACCGATCTTTCTGTTTTGAAATGTTTATCAATAAGCTGTAAAAATTTAGAAATAATAGGATTGGAATGATACATTTCAAAATCCTTGAAAGCTCCTTCTACTGATTTACTGACCAATAACCCAATCAGTTCGCTCCGTTTCTGGATAACTTCCCAAAAGATATTCTCTTCCTCTACCTCTTGCCGGATCGCCTGAAATTCATACAGGAAAGTCTTGAAAGCTTTTTCAGAAAGATCAATAACAGGATGATTCTGATAATAGGAAGCTGAAAATCTCAGCGAAGGCAGAAAGCTTTCAAACCAGTCTCTGCTGATCATCAGCTGATATCCAACCGTTTCCTTTTCGATCACCCACTGATGAACCTGGTCAGGAAAAATAAGGTGGATCTGGCAATTTCCTACCTTATATTCTCTAAAATCAATAGTATGGCTGCCTTTACCATATTCAAAAAGGTTGATAATAAAAAAATCATGCTTGTGGGGATCATCAATAGACCGCTCCCCATTCAGTTCATTAAAAAGCAGATGACAGCCTTGGAGCTGGTTTTCACTGAACTCCTGAATTCCTAAGATTGGAAAATGATCTGTATGGCTCAATCCGTCTGATTTTCTCCTAAAATTAGTAAAATTTACATGACAAATCTGAACGGACGAAGATATTTCATTTTAAATAACTTTGATTTTTTAAACCACAAAAGGAACAAAAGTTTTACACTGAGTTATTTTAAGTTTAAACTTTGAGAAAAGAAGTCCACCCAAGTTTTTCTGAAAATCATGTTTTCATTGGGAATCTTAGATCCAAATTTCCACCTTTGATGGTGGAAGTTTAAAAAACTACATTCCCTTGATGAACCAGTGATTTCACATCTGAAATTCTCGAAACCGCTTCTGCGGAACAGCTTGCATTGACCAGTACAAAGTCTGCCAGATCCCCGGCTTTAGGCCATTGTTGATTTCCTTTGTCATCTAACGGTAGTACATTGGCGGTAGCCAGCTTGAGGCTTCTTGACAGTAAAAACTCTGTAGAATAACCGTACAGCTGCGCCATCAGATTCGCTTTCTGCAGTACACTTCCTGTTCCGAAAGTATTCCAGTGATCTACAATGCTGTCGTTGCCTGTCAATACCGTTACATTATACTTATACAAGGTGGGAATCGGCATTACAAGACTTCCGAAGGGAATCGTGGAAACAATTCCTATTTGGGCCTCAGCCAATTTTTCAGCGACTTCCTCCTGTTTTACTTTGTCTAATTTTGCTAAAATAAAACAGTGGCTCAGGTATGTTTTGCCTTTTAATGAAGGGTTCTCATTCACTTTCTTAATAAGATATTCCACGGTATTCAATCCAGATTCACCAGTTTCGTGAAGATGAATATCAATTCCTTTCTTGTTATCTAAGGCTAATTGAACCGTAAAATCAATTGTTTTCTCAATGGCTCCGTCAATCGTAAACGGATCTACCCCACCGATAAAATCAATATCCATTTGGGCCGCTTCTTTAAGGTAGGGCACAGAATCCGTATAAAATACACCATGCTGCGGAAAAGCCACAAGCTCAGATCCAAAACTTTTCTTTTTGTTTTCTAACGCATTCTGAAGATTTTTTAACGAGTCTAATTTTGAAGTGGGCTCAATATTGACATGACTTCTTGCAAAAGAGGTTCCTTTTGATTGCAGCAATTCAATCATCTTTTCTGCTTTGAAGGTTGAATTCTTCAGCATTTCAGGAAGCATTTTCTGTTCCAGTGCGATCATGCCTTTTACACCGCCGGTTCTTTTTCTGACCGCTTGCCATTTATCACCATAAAAAGTCTTATCCAAATGAATATGCATATCTTTAAATGCAGGGAGCATCAGCATTCCTCTGGCATCAACTGCTTTTGCATTTGGCTGATTCGGAGCAATACTTTTGATCTTTCCGTTTTCAATTTCTATATAAAACAGATCGGTTGTAGTAGCCGTTACTTCTCCTTCATCATATTCAAAACCGGTTTCAAGACGGACATTCTTAAGCCTTAATTTTCCTTCTGAAATATTCTGCTCATCAAAAAACGGAGATGCTGCCATAATATTAGGTATTAAAGTGAGTCCGGCCGCTGCCAGCGCTGAATTTCTGATAAAATCTTTACGGGATATTGTCTGGTCTGAAGTCTTCATTTCCAATCTATTTATGACAAAAATAAAGATAAACTGAATCAATGGTGTGTACGGTTTATTACAATATGTGTATGATTTATTGGATGGCTTAATTTCTTTATCTTGAAACAAAAGAAACTAAATTCAAGACTGAAATTCTCGGCTAAAAATGATTTCTATTCTCTAAAAATTATAAAACTCATGCGTCACTTAATCTTTTTTGGTGGAAATAAAAAAGACCAGATCATCAATCCGGTCTTTTTATAATTTTATGTTTTAAATCTTAAGAATATTCAAATTTTCTTACTGCTTCAAGCGTCATTTCAATTTCTTTATCCTTGATGGCATCACTGATGAAATAGGTTTCATAACCGCTTGGTGGAAGATATATTCCATTCTGAAGCATCTGGTGAAAGAAATTATTAAACAAAGAATGGTTGGAAGCTTGTGCTTCATCAAAATCAGAAACTCTGTTGGTGTGAAAAAATACAGACATCATAGATCCTTTTCGGTTGATCTTATGAGGAATTCCTTTTTCATTTAAAATTTTACCGATTCCAAAATCCAGTGTTTCTGCAGTTTTATTGATTCTGTTAAAAAATTCAGGATCATTTTTGATAAGCTGCAGTGTTTTCAATCCGGCTCTCATCGCCAATGGATTTCCACTTAAGGTTCCTGCCTGATAAACAGCTCCTTTTGGAGCTAAGTGATCCATAATTTCGTTTCTACCTGCAAAAGCTCCTACCGGAAGACCACCACCTATTACTTTTCCGTAAGTAACAAGATCTGCTTTTACATTATACAATTCCTGAGCTCCTCCGAAAGCCAATCTGAAACCAGTCATCACCTCATCAAAGATTAATAAAGCTCCATTTTCATCACAGATTTTTCTCAAATTCTGAAGGAAATTATTTTCGGGCAGTACACAGCCCATATTTCCGGCAACGGGCTCAATAATAACAGCGGCAATTTCTCCCTGATTGTGGCGAAACAGATCTTCTACCTGCTCAAAATCATTGTAGCCAGCCAAAAGAGTATCTTTAGCTGTTCCTTCTGTAACTCCAGGAGAATTTGGGTTTCCAAAAGTAGCAGCACCGCTTCCCGCTTTAATCAGAAATGAATCTGAATGACCATGATAACAGCCTTCAAATTTTACGATCTTATCTCTTTTTGTAAATCCTCTTGCCAATCTTACAGCACTCATACAGGCTTCTGTACCTGAAGAAACCATTCTGATCTGATCAATATTCGGAACATTTTCTATAATGAATTTGGCAATTTCTGTTTCCAGTTCTGTAGGTGCTCCAAAAGAGAAGCCTTTTTCAGCCTGTATTTTCAGTTCTTCAAGTACTTCAGGATGGGTATGTCCTAAAATAGCCGGTCCCCATGAATTAATATAGTCGATGTATATATTATCATCTGCGTCTGTAAGGTAAGCCCCTTTTGCAGATTTCATGAATACAGGAACACCTCCTACTGATTTGAATGCTCTGACCGGAGAATTTACTCCTCCAGGAATGTATTTGTAGGCTTCATCAAATAAAGCCGAACTTCTTTGGTATTTCATATGTTAGTGGAAGTTGAAAGCTTATTGATTGTTAACTAAAACTTACAATCAAAAAACTGCAACAAAAAAAATTAGTTTCTGGGTTTTTTATCAATTAAATAAATCAGCTGGCCTGCAGATGGTTTCTGTCCTTCATCCATTCTGTTTTTAGCATATAATTTATTTAATTTGATTCCGAATTTCTGAGCAATATCGTGCATATCTTCACCGGATTCGGCTTTGTAGATGGCTGTATTTCCTGTAGAATTTTTAGATTCCAGGAAGACAATATCATTTTTCTTTAGAATATCACTGTCAAGCTCATTCCATTTAATCAGCCTGCTTTCGCTTACCTTGAATTTATCTGCAATGAATTTAACGTTGGTATCTTCAGGTATAACGATATATTTTAAGCCTTCATTGGGATGGCTTTTAATAAGAATTGAATTAAGAATTTCAGCCTTTGTCTTGATCCTTTCTACTCTTTTCTGCTGCTGTGCATATGAGGTCTGTTTGTAAGGAACTTCTACGGTAACAGGATCTTTAGCTTTCTTTGTATATGTTTTTGAAGGTTCCAGCTGCGCCATAAACGACCGGTCATCTTTTAAGTCGGGGTACATTCTAAGAACGGCATACAGAACTTCTCCGGAATTGGTATTATCATACTCATAGAGTCTGTATTTTTCAATCTTGGTGATCAGGATCGAAGCATACCGGGGATTGGTGGCATATCCTGCTTTTTTAAGTCCATAGGCCCATGCCTTGTAATCTTTCATATCCAGATTGAAAAGGCTGGTGTAATATTTTCTTGTGGATAAAAAAATGGAGTGATCTTCATAAGACTGTCGTGGGTCTTCATACACCCGGAAACATTCATTGGGAGCATCATCGGTATGCTTCATGGTTTTGCCGGTCCAGTCTTCCTTGCATTTTATTCCAAAATGATTTTTGCCTTCCTGAGCCAGCCTGCTCTGCCCGCCTCCGGTCTCTAAGAGTCCCTGAGCCAATGTAATAGAAGCTGGAATTTTATATTTTTCCATCTCTTCTACCGCATATTTAGCAAATTTTTGAATATACTGGTCTTCAGTAGCCCAAGTCTGGGCCGAGAATTTTGATAAAACTAAAAGGCTTACGAGTAAGAAAAGTCTTTTCATGTTTTTCAATTTTTACTTATATAATTAAATTTCTATTCTGTTTTTCTAAAAGCAGATTGGCTCCTTCAATACCCTGCAATCCGCCGGTATGGAAACACAAAATCCTGCTGTTTTCAGGAAAATACCCTTCATTGATCAGTTCAAAAACTTTCTGCATCATCTTTCCTGTATATACCGGTTCCAAAGGAATACCGTATTGTTCCTTAAAATCATTGATAAAACGGATGTTTTCATCTTTTATTTTACCATAACCTCCAAAGCTTGAATCTATTAGATCAAAATTCTTTTCGGAAGTTAATTCCAAGATCTTATTCTCCAGTGAAGTATCATTAACAACCTTAAATCCTATAACTTTCTGATTTTCTTCACAAAATCTTGCAATTCCGGCAACCGTTCCTCCAGTTCCGACTGCGGTGCAAAGATAATCAAAATCTTTTGTTTGATCATTGAGCATCATTTTTACGCCTTCTACGGCTTCTCCATTGGTTCCACCTTCAGGAACTATTAAAGCATTTGGAAATTCATTCTGCAAAAATTCGGTTAATTTTTCTTTATGTCGGTATTCTTCACGGGTCACAAATTTAAGATTCATGCCGTTTCTTTTGGCAAAAATCAATGTTGGATTGTCTCTCCATTTGTCTTTTAGTTCTTCGCCCCGTATGATTCCTAACGTCTGAATACCGGAAAGGTTTCCAACCGCAGAGACTGCAGCAATATGATTGGAAAATGCACCCCCAAAAGTAATAATATAGGGAGGTTCATGACTTTTTTCCAGATAGTGATTGATATTATAGAACAGTTTCCAGTATTTATTTCCGGAAATCTGGGGATGAATAAGGTCTTCTCTTTTGACGAAGAGTTTTATATTTTGATGAGGAATAGATATTTCCTGAATGGGAATAGGTTCTGCCGGAGCTTTTAAAAGCATTTTTATGGATTAACTATTCTGCAAAATTAGTAAAAGATTTACTTTTCTTTTAATTTATGTAATCTAGGAGGGTTATTTACTTTCTTTAGTTAGATTGTAAATAAAATTGAGGCTAATTATTTAACCACAGATGACACAGATTTGCACAGATTAGATGCTAAATATTTTTGTGGGGAATATTGTGAAATTGTGTTTTAATTGTTAGGTTCTGGCTAAAGCTAATGAATGGATTTTATTTTCACAAACGATTCAAAACCTGTTCCGTATTGATATTTATCAAAAATCTTGATTCTTGATTCTTGATTCTCTACAAATATTTACTGAAGCTCCAGAACTTCCTTTTTTGCAGATAATTCAGATTCCGTTCATTTGTGTAGGCTTCTCTTTCAAAGGAGATTCTTTTGTAGGCAAGATCACTGTTTTTAAGTTTGAAAAACCAGTAGTAATATTCGATGACATAAAAAATATAAAAGAAAATAATGAGCATTTCGAGCTGCTGTCTCAAATGAATTTTTTCGTGATTGATAAGTATTTTATTTTCCTTATCTTCGGGTTTCCTAATGAAGATAAAGGGAAAAAGAGCAATGCCGTTAATTTTTAATTTTCTTAATGGCTTTTGGCATATAATTATCATATTAACAAATATAAAGTTTTTTGACATAGCGATTTAACTTATGGCCCAATATGACATCAAAGAAGGTGAAGATTTCTACTACAATGAACAGGGATACAAGGTTTTTACAGAAAAATTCCATCTGAAAAGGGGATATTGCTGTAAAAGTGGCTGCAGGCACTGTCCTTACGGGTATGATAAAAAGACTGATACATTCATTAAAAACGATAAAAAAAAATAAATAAAATGAAAAAATATATTTTTATTTTGTTAGCAGCGGCTGCATTAGGCCTTACATCGTGCAGTCCATTCCAGGTGCGTTCAGACTATGCAGAAACCGCCAATTTCACAACTTATAAAACTTATAAGATCAGAATTGACGATCTGAAACTGAATGATATTGATAAAGACAGAGTGTTGAACGAGTTATCGAGACAGCTGCAGACTAAGGGTCTTCAGTCAGGAGAAAATCCTGATCTGATTGTCAATGTTAAAGCCAACCATAAAAAAGTGACGGATATCAACAGCAGCTCTCCTTATGGAATGTGGGGATGGGGCGGACCTTTCGGATGGGGTGTCGGCATGAGCAGAACATGGACAAGCAACTATAACGAAGGTGCACTGATTGTAGATCTTATTGATTCAAAAACGAATAAACTGGTTTGGCAGGGTATCGGAAGCGGAATTTCCGTAGATTCTCCTAAAGCTAAACAGAGACAAATTCCTGAGATCATGGCTGAGATTATGAAAAACTATCCACCTCAGAGAAAATAATTATTTAAATCAACTATCACATAATTAATCCGGTACAGCTTTTTTCTGTTCCGGATTTTTATTTATTACTTTAATCCATTGGGGCAATTTAATTCTTAATGATTTTAAAAATATTTATAAGCCTAATGTGATCTATTCCTGTTCCTTAGCTAAACTGCATGTTATACATTTAAAATTAACAGTAATGTAATTTCTTATTTGTAAAAAATATAGTATTCTTACAAAAATTTTATTAGTATGAAAAAAATTCTCTTGTGTACTGTAATTGCCGGGTTTGCCAATGCTCAGGCTCCTGCAGGCTATTACAATTCAGCGAACGGACTTACCGGTGCTGCACTGAAAACGGCATTAAGCTCAATCATCACCAGCGGACATCAGGATAAAGGTTATAGTGGACTTTGGACAGGTTATAAAACGACTGATATTGATAAGAACTATGAAAATGACGGTTCTATTATGGATATTTATTCTGAAAGGCCTTCCGCGACCGATCCTTACAAATATACGCCTGGTACGAACCAATGCGGAACGTACTCTACGGAGGGAAATTGCTATAACAGGGAACATATCGTTCCTCAAAGTTTATTCAGTGAAGCTGCTCCTATGGTTTCGGATATTCATTTCATCAGAGCTACCGACGGAAAGGTAAACGGGATGAGAAGTAATTATCCCTTCGGGAAGGTAGGTTCAGCTACATTTACCTCTCAAAACGGCTCAAAGCTGGGCAGTTCTTCGTCTTCGGGATATGCAGGAACTGTGTTTGAACCGATTGATGAGTTTAAGGGTGATGTGGCGAGAATGATCTTTTATTTTGTAACCCGTTATCAGAGCAAGCTTTCTTCTTTTTCTTCAGGGAATATGCTGGGCAGTTCAACTTTTCCGGGATTACAGACCTGGGAGCTGAATGTTCTTCTGGCATGGCACAATCAGGATCCTGTATCTCCGGCAGAAATCAACAGAAATAATGCATCGTACACTTATCAGGGTAACAGAAACCCATTCATTGACAATCCTAATTATGTAAGTCAGATTTGGGGTTCTTCCAATCCTGGAACTGATCCTGGAACGCCTACTCCGGGTACAGACTGTGTAAATGAAAATTTCGGAACAATTCCTACTGCCAGCAGTGCTTCTTATTTAACAAGAACATGGACTGGAAGTGGTATTTCATGGACTGCTACTGATGCAAGAACTGACCAAACGATCAATAGTCAAGCAATTACAGTGAGAAATGGTTCTCTAACTTCAGGAAGTTCAGCGAATGGTATCGGATCACTAACTGTAACGACTCAGCTTAAGTTTTCGGGGACCAACGGAACTTTTGATGTAAAAGTAAACGGTTCAACGGTAGGAACTATTCCTTACAGTGCTACTGCTGCCACTACAACAATCAATAATATCAATATCTCCGGGAATGTTACAGTAAGTCTTGTTAACAACTCATCAAGCAACAGAGTGGCTATTGATGATCTTAAATGGACATGTTATTCAGGAACTGCAAGAATGGCTCAAAAAGTCTCAGCAAATGAAATCACAGTTCAGGAACTTCAGATATCTCCTAACCCGATTTCAGGACAGGAAATTTTTGTAAAAGGTAATACGCAGAATATCAAAAAAGCAGAGATTATTAATCTTCAGGGGAGAACACTTCAGACGATTAACAGTCCTTTTAAAAACGGAAATTCTATAAAAACCGGAAATCTGTTACAAGGAATTTACCTTTTAAAACTTGATGAAAACATGCTTAAATTTATTGTGAAGTAATTGACTTTTAACGATAATATATAGCCGGTTCAAAAATATTGAACCGGCTTTTTTATTTTTTTGATGTAAATTTTTCAAAATCAACTATGTGAATTGTCCTTTCCTTAGCGACTTTTAGCCAGTCTGTGAACATTTGGTGATAAGTTTTCTGAATATCCAGCCTATGACCGATATTGGAATCAGGAGTACTATCGGTGCAAACACGGCTCGGCAGTTTCGGGATGAACTGTAAGATCGTGCTCGAATCTCAAAAAGGTATTAAAATTAAACACCATCATACTGTTTTTCTGAGTTGGAGATTACCTAATGACTTCAAGGCCATCTTCCAGCTTCTTACCTTCAGGCAGATATAAATAATAATTTCTAAAGTTGGCGATTGTACTTCCTTTTTCATTTTTATATTTCCCCCATAATGCAGAATTGGATCTTAATCTTGGGTCTGTACTTTTTTGTTGTAAGGAAATTAATTTTCCATTCCCAAAAATTTTGAAATCATAATCTTGAATGGGTTCTAAAACGAAAGATCCAATCGTAAAGGGTTTCATATAAGCATCCTTTATTTTAAGCAATCTTTTTTCATCATCATAAGATGCCTGTGTGGTTTCTTTTTCTTTTTGAAATAAAAATGAAAATACTTTGTCTGTATTTTTACCTTTATATAAACTCCATTGATTCTGATAAAATTTCAGAGTAGCTTCTTCTAATTTTTTACGGTCCAATTTATTTAAATCTTGCCCTTTACTCCAGCCTTCATTTTTATAAGGAACCGTGGCTTCAAATTCATAAGTTATCTCATAGAACTTCTTACCTTCTCCTTCAAATTCAGGAATCTCGACATCTTTATTCTGCCCTGCCATTCTAATTTTAGTTGGAAGCTTGAATTCTGCAACGGGAGTGGCTGGATAATTGGGATCTTTATTGTCTACACTTTCTATTTCCAGTTTACATGAAGTACTGGGTGAGAATACATCTCCTGATCTGCTGTATTCTTCCGGTGCAGGGTATATACGCAATGTTATTTTCTGTTTTCCGCTTTGGAGTATCGCACTATTAATATCATAAGGAGTCATTTCCTGAGCGTAGCTAAATGATTTTGCAACAGGATAATCATTGACCAAAACTTCATATAGGCATAAAGAGTTTTTAACATATACCTGATAAACAGGCTCCTTTGGGAAGTGCTTTATTTCTTTAAGCATTGTTGGAATATAGTTATCGGCTGTCAATATTGGCTCGTTCATTTTTGTTTCGGTTTGTTTTGTTTTATCAGTTTGTGAGCATGAGATGATACTCATTATCGTCATATAAAGGACTAACGAAATATTTTTCATATTTTAAATTTTCATATTTTAAACAAATATACTTTATCGAAAGTATAAGTATCTCCTTTTATCAACGTAAAAGCTTCCGGTTTATCCTGAGAATTGGTATCAAAAACAGTTTCATCCTCCACTTTTGTAGAGATTTTTTGGTGAACCGTTCCTGTAAGCCCCGAGAAGAAAATAATATCCTGGTAATAGACACCGGTAGGAAGCCCTTTAACGTTATAATCCATTCCATAACTGCGGGAATAGGTCATATATCCTCCCAATTCTACATCTAATTTAGCCTCCAGTTTAATGTTCGTAGGAGGAAATACCGGTAAAATCCGAAATGATTTTTCCTTTTTTATACTGAATCCTTTTAGAGAGGCCCCAGCTGCGATACCTACACCTGCAGTTAACTTACCTGAAGTACTGTTAAGGCCATACAAAAAGTCTTTTACGAAGATTTTTTTTGATCCCAGGTTTATTTTCACATTAAACTCACAGAATACTTTTCCTTCAAACTCAAATTTCAGTTTGGTCTTGCCTAAAGTATCATCATCTAAAACTTTTTTTAATTTTTCGGTGATACCTTCCAGTTCAAGAAGGCTTACTTCTTTCTCATAAGAAACACCAATTAAAGGATCAGCCTTACTATTTATTTCTATAACTCTGGATATTTTGCCAAGTGAAGATTCGAAATACATGCTTCTGTTTTCAGCTAATTTGGGATAAATTATCTCAAAGCCCCAATCATCAAGTTTGTCTACTGCTTTAAAAACTTTTCTGAACTTTTTGATTCTTCCAAAAGCGCCTTTACCGCGTGTAAACCATATTATTAAAAGAATGATTGCAATCTCGATAATATACATTATAATCAATGCTATTGCAGTGAGCATCCGATTTTCATTCGTGTAATCATAAGTCTTGGCTGGAGACTTTCTATTTTCTATATCTCCGAAATTATAGATAAAATGAAACCCCAATGCAAATTTATGAGTTTCTTCTTTTATGAATTCAAATATTTTATCAGACAGTTCATTGACCTCTTTTTTGGAAAACGCCTTAAGACTTTCTACACATTGCTGAATAGAAGCCATCGCCTCATCAAGCCATTCAAAATTATCAACAAGTTCGACAGGGACCCCATTCCAGAAATAGGGCTGCGTATAGCTCATTCTGATATTCTGTGTAAGAACAGCATCAGGATAAGTGGTTAAAAGAAGAGTTGGTTTAGGTTCTTTCTTATCTGTTTTAGAATAATATGCACATGAGTTAATAAAAAACTGGTGGGTAAATCTGCTTCCTAAAAAAAATGAGTATAAAAAGTCACTGAGCTTAGGAGCTGCACTGTATACCTTATAATTTATGGTATTGGATCCCTCTTTCAGAGGAAATGTTTTTTCAGATTTAAAACCATCTATCACTTTCATTTCCCATTTATGTTTTTCCGGGTGATGATAACATCCTTTTCTGGAAAAACCTTCAATAGTGATGGGTGCAGGTAATGCTTTATCTATATCCGGAGCGATCATGGAATATTCTATTGGTAATGCATCTTTATCGCTGATGAGAAACTTGATAGTCGTTCTCCGGTTAAGTTCATGCATTTTTTCTGATATATTGGCACCGGCATGCAGTGGAAGGGTTTTCCCATACCCTTTAGCATGGATTCTTCCGCGATCTACTCCTTTTTTAACAAGATAATCCACTACGGACTTCGCTCTTCTCTCGGAAAGTGCCATATTGTATTGGTCGGTTCCTCTTATATCCGTATGAGATCCTAATTCAACAGGAACGTAAGGCATCAGCTTCGTGAGAAACTGTACAATTTCATCTAAAACAGGTTTGGCATCGGATCTGATGTTCGACTTGTCATAATCATAATTAATGTCCCGGATCGTATAGAATTTACTGGTAGGATCCATTTTATTAATGAATTTACCTTCATTGAAAAGCTCTATTGTTTTATTCCTTTCTGAAAGTTTGATCACTTTGAAACGGCACGTGGATATAGAGTCTACTTTCTTCTCTAACTCTCCTACTTTGACTGGTGCATTATTATTGAGGATCTTTATATCTGTTCTTACGGGAACCATCTTGTTTTTAACTCTTAAAAAACGTCCATGGATATCCTGTTTAGCTGTATCTAAAACATAATTTTTTCCATTTCGAACCCTGATGTAAAACTTATGACTAAATTCTCCCTTCTTCCATGAATGCTGAATGGTAAAATCTGTATTAATTTCGCCCTTAATAACCAAAGCTTCTTTTTCGAAGACCTTCGTGAGTTTATCATCGGCTTTGGGATCATATTTACTGTCAAAAACACTTCGTTTTGCTTTATCCAGGGTAATTTCGTCATTTAACCAATATACTTCTATCGTCACCCAATTACCGTTAAGCCCTTCCGTTTCAAGCCCTAAGAATACATTATCACCAAATGAGAATTCATTTTTTCTCATATCTTCACCGTCATTCTTTACACACCACTTACTCTTGTTAATAAGGGGTTCGCTTTTCCCTCTCACATAGATTCCAGATTTGAAATCGCATTTTCCAGAAAGGCTGGCTTCTAAATAATAGGTGTATGAACCACACAGATTTTTAGGAATTGATACTTTAAACCTTCTTCCGGGTTCTTTTTTGAGGATCTTTTTATCCGGACTGTACCAAAACCATGTGACAAGGCCTTTTTTCTCGGCATCTGAAGTATCTTTCAACCAATTTTCAACAACAATACAAGCTTCTGTGCCAGCCACCAATACAACACTTTTTGTGAGGGAATCCTCTGCTCCGTAATATTTTCCGGCAATCATCCGTAAATTCTTGACTCCTTTTGCCATATTATTCTGTTTTAATGGTTAATCCTTCATCGGTAGCTTCTTCCTTCCCTATACTTTCTATATCTACCAAAGGATTGATCTGCTGCTGAACATCTTTATCAGCGTTTTTGAAATTTTGAGGGCTGGCTTCTGCTCTCTGCCCGTGGTCTATGATTTCAATACACGGTGTTCCGGCAATGGCACAGATGGCCTTGCTGGTTTCCAGAATGATATATCCTCCGTTATTAAGCTGAACTTTTTCATAAAAATCTTTCCACTCGGTCACCATGATTTTGCAGGGTGGCGGCGGTACAATTTTCATACAGTTACCGAATGTATTCTTCTCAAATGTAGCCGCTCCAATTTCCTTTGTGGTCACAATTAATTTTTGTGAAGCATTTTTATCATTAGCGTATTCTTTCTGGTGTGAGAGTACTTTAAGCTTGTCCGGAAGCTGTCCGAACTGGCATTTGCACATAGCACCCTGTACTACAATATGTTTTTCTGCCATGGCTACAATTCTTTATTTGAGACAACTAGTCTGGTTAAATATTGATTCCCAAATTCGAGACGAACAAAAGAGGAATTCATTTTAAAAGTAACAACAGTTAATGCTCTGGCTGAATTTTCATCGGTATCTACCGTTGTCTGATAGAGCTGTGCATTGTACCGTGCAAACTTTTGCTTACACTCAGAGGGTGAACTGTCATTGAATACTAAGCCAAATGGTAATCCTGAAACGCTTTCCGTCCCATAATACTGAATGGCATAGTACTCTTCTCCGCCATTCATATTGGCATAAATCATATTAAAATCTTCAAAATCCCAGTTGGAATATTTCCCGCCTTTGCAATCCTTGCATTCCAGTTCACTTGGATCTGTCTGTAAAAGCTTTGTAAAAGTTCCTGATGTGGCAGGTAATGCGACAAATTGTTTTTTACTAAATAGACTTTGTAATTTTTTAGATACGGTCTTTTTTTGAGTGGTTTTTGCTTCAAAGGCAGCTATCTGGGCAGTTGCCTGTGCTTCGGTTTCCTCATCTGTGGACGAAGCGTCAACAGCTACCAGATCATTTGAATGTTCTGTTGGTTTGTGGTTTAATAGAAATTCTTTGATCTCTTTCTCAAGTTTGCCTGTGGATTTGGTGAGTTTTGTATCCACTTCTTTTTTAGACCAGCTGTCCGGCACTACTTTTTCAAGAAAAACGGTGATTTTCGTACTTTTAGCAGAAACCTTTTTCATATTGATGTTCCAAACTGCCTGCTGGATAAATTGTTTAGGCTTTGCTCCGGTTTTCAACGCCAAATCCAGATAAGGATTTTTTTGAGTTCCTTCATATTTCAAATCATAAAGCTCAACAGTCGTTGAGAAATCCGTGTCTGATGCGGCAGCGGCTTTAGCTTCATCTTTTGTGAATTCATTTTTAAAATCAAAAATGGAATTCTGTAAGGTTTGGATGTCTTTCGGAACATTAAACTCCACTTTTTGCCCAAAATACAGGCCAAAGCTTAATAGAAAGATCAATATGGATAATTTGTGATTGGATTTAATTTTCATTTTTTACGTTTTTTCTATTACTCTGTCAGAGTCGCAATGACTACTGATATTTTTTTTTCTTTTTCAAGGTCTATACTGCATTCCAAATACAATGATTCTGACAGCAAAGTTTCTCCGTTCAGATAATATGCCAATCTGAAACTTCCTTTATGATTCATTTCCGGATGATCTTCAATAATAAACGAAAACGGAGCTCCATTGATAAAATCATAGATGGTCCTTTCATCGTTTAAGATTCCCTCTCCTTTTATATTCACCAGGTCATATTCATCTTTCAGTGGGTCTATTTCTAATTTTATTTCATAATTCGGTTCTACAGGGTTGTTCACAACAGGGAAACTGTCCACTATATCCGTTTCATAATTCTGTCCGAAACTCTTATATATACCAAAAAATAAGGTCCTGATGAAATAATCATTTTTGAGATAGAGACTGATTGCATCAGGTTCGTATATTACTTGTTCTATCTTTTCGCAGTAGCTGTCTACCGTTTCTCCGTCGAATTCTTTATAAACCTCTTCCTTTACGGCAGGCCATCTTTCTCTAAACACAGAAAGATTTTCTACATCATTAAATTTTCCCTGTTCATCCACACTGATCTGTAAAGGATATAAGACTTTTGAAGTTTTATAGGCCAATAAATCTGCTATTTCATTGACTTCTTCTTCGTTCAGATACAGGTTTGAGATTCTGTTTATTTCAAAAAAATGAAACTTCCCCTCCTTTTTCAGCCAACGTACTGATGTTTCATATTTCAGTTCGTTTTTATACTCGCCGTTTTCAATGGTGATTGTAGTTCCATATTTGGTGAACGAGTTTTCCGGCTGGAAAACCAAGCTGTTTACCCTACCGAACTTTACCAATCTGTTTTTATCCGTTACAACAGTTCTGGGAAGAAAAAGTTCTTTCTGACCTGTAAGCTCAATCAGAATCATGTCCTTTACGTTACTGTGGTTATTATGAAATAACTTTAAAGCTTCAGGATCTAAGCCATATAACAAGCTTATGCTTTTTAAGCTCTCTCCTTTCTGAACGGTATGTATATTAAATTTCTGCATAAAAAATAATCCGGCATTCATGTTATCTCTCAGGATATCTATTTAATTCTTTATATAAATTAGCAGGATGATACCTGAGAATATCGATCTTATTGCCCGGTGTTTATAGACAAGAAAAAGGATTAATGAAGCACTCTTACCCTGTCCGATGTTGGATCCATTCCGATTCCTTCTCTTCTGGCTGAACGGTGCAGGTAATCATGTCGGAGGTCTTTCAGGTCATCCTGTTCTTTCATTTCTCTCTGATAGTCTGCATATTTCTGTTCCGGTATTGAAGCTCCGCCGTATGAGGTTTCAATATCCTTATACCTTTTATAGATATACGGTTTTCCATCTCCCATTGCATAAGGTCTTAAACGGTTTTTTACCCTTACCAATAATTCATCAGATGAAATGGAATATTTTTCGTCGGTAATTTTTTTTAAGGTCAGGGGAACTGTTTTCTGAACCCCATATTCCGCCATGAAATGTAAAGGGATATAGCTGTATGCTTTTTTTACCATCTTCCGTTCTCCTCTTAATGACAGGTAAAAGCCGGGAGTAATAGTAAGTTCCTCATCTCTATACCAGTATTCTGCTATAAGCTGGCTTCTCAATGCTTTTAGTTTAGCGCTAGTTGTCCAGGATGTTTCAAGTTCTTCCCAGGTTTCCGGCCCGTCTTCATAAGCTCCTCCAACATCGCAGTGCACGCCGGGAAATGTTTTTTCTATGCCTACATGCACATTCGTAAGGTCAAAATTTTCCCTATGCTCATTTTCTGCAACAAAATGAATAACAGTTTGCGCTCTTCCAATATCATTAAGACTAAGTTCTTCCACATCATTGTGAAAGTTTGGTGTGGCAGAAAAGTTTTTAGAATAAGAGGAAACAGTATCATAAATTCCCAGAAACCTGACTTTCAGTACATCTACTGTAATTCCGGCTTCCTGTAATTTAAGTCCCAAATGTCCCCACTTCGGAAGTTCTTCGCCTTCCACTCCTGTGCCATCGCTGTCGTAACGGGAAGTGACGGTCATTCCTTCATGTGAAACGGTTGTTGTAGTTGCTTTATATTTTGATTTGCCTATTTCGTGGACGAAATTACGGGCCGCAGCGGCACCACGGCTGAATCCGAAAACATCAAAAGTAAGAACAGCAATTTTATCAGCTTTTTTAGCGCTTTTGATATTTTTTACTTTTTTCACGATCTCTTCACATCCTTTCCTCACTTTACTTCTGATTCCGGTAGCACCTGTTCCGAAGGCGTAACCAAGCATAGAATCTTCTTCCTTATCTTCCGTTCCAATCCCTTCTATATAAATCCCGAAGTTTTTATCATAATTGTCCCACAAACGTGCTACATTGCTCCAATCATTATTATAACTGTTGTTATCAGTAGGTGATCCACCATTTTTCTTATATTCAGGGGTTTTCTCCCTTCTTTCGATGGTATTGGTCTTATTATTTAAAGTTCCGTCAAAAAACATCCCAAGAGTAATGTCTAACACCTCCTCTTTGGATATTTCCGGGGTATAATCTCCAAATTTATTATTGTGCATCGTTCTTATATATTATTTTGACATACTTATAAATACTGCCTATTCTATTTTACGTGATACTCTGATCTTTGCCTTGGTAACAGGGAGCTCTTCTTTTTCACTTTTTAATGATACTGATGCGCCGGAATTATCTGCATTCACTTTGATCATAAAATCTATATTTTTTTCTGCTCCAAGTTTCTGAAACAATTCAAAAATTTCTTTTTCATCAAAAGAATCGATCCATACGGCATATCTGTTTTTATTCTCATCCCTCCAGTAGAAACCACAGAATTTTGGAACTGCTCTTTGCTTATAAGTATCATTAATCAGGCTTTCTGCAAAAAGATTTTCCTGCTCTCCGTTATAATTGGTCATTCCGAAATCTATCCATTCACTGCCTTCCGGAAGAATTACTGCAGGTTTCCAGTTATATTTTTTTCTGTATACATCATAGATATCTGCAGCGGGATAACCTTCTTTTTCTATTTTAGCCCTGATTTCGGGTTTAAATGTTTCATAGGAAGGATCTTTCAGCATTCTGTCTGCAAAACCTTCTTTTAGCATATATTGAGCATTTTCGTATGCTTTTTCTTTGGTGATAATGGTATCATGAGCCTGGAAAAAGCCTACTTCTTTCTGATTTCCCGGACCGTTGATCCACAAAACCACTCTTCCTTTGGGTGCAAGTCCTACAATAAAATTGCTGTAGGTTGTTTTTTTACCATTATCCTGATCTGTAAAACCTTTATCAAAAAGATCTTTTATTTTTTCTTTATCCAGATCCCATTTTCCGGTATAAAATTTATTTTCTACCAAAGAGTACCAGGTAAACTCAAGTTTATTGGGAATATCCATCTTGTCGGTTTCTACACTCATCGTTCCTCCCTCATTTCCCCAGCCTGTATTCTGTGTACCCCAAATAGCATCAAAACCATAGGTGAAATCATCTGCAATGATGGCTCCTTTATAAATTTCCATCGGATATTCCTGTGGTGCTGAGATGGTCCCCAGCCAGGTATATTTTTGTTCCATTTTTGTATTTTGACAATTAATTAATGAGAAACTACCAGCAATAAAAAGAATCAGAATTCTTAGTTTACTTGTTTCCATGGGACATTATTTTCTTATTGCTTGCCAAAACAAGGTTGTTTTTCTGAGCTTCAACATTAATTTTCTGTGCAATTTTCTCAACCTTTTTGCCAACATTCAGATGATAAGAGTCGGTGACTTTTATCTGTATATTTTTAGCTGTTTTAATGATCGCCATATCAGAAAAGTTTAGATTTTTCAGCACTGTTAAATTCTACAATCTTGCCGCTCTGCATCGTCATATTTTCCAGCTCGCTGAACATGGATATTTCTCCGGCTATTTCATTAGAGGTCTCAGACTGTCTTTTGAATTCTTTTTCCACCATTTCCGTTCTGGTATCAGAAGATTCCCGGATATCACCGGAAGCAGTCTGAACGATATCTTTTCCGGCTGTGGAAATAATACTGTCATTGGCAGAAGTATTGATTCCTGCTCCTGCACTGATGGAAATTTCTTTTCCTGCAGTGATGTTGATATTATCTCCGGCATTCAGGGTGAAATTCTTAGGGGCTTTCATGCTGATATTTCCTGCACCGTCCATAAAATAAATGTTTCCACTGGGATCCATAATTTTTACGCTTCCTTCTTCATCATTCATCAAAATCCTGATCCCGCTTCTGGTTTGGATAGATTTCAGGTGGTTATTGATTCCGCCACCCAGGGCTACTCCTCCATGGAACATTCCTCCCATAACAAAGGGCCTGTCAGGATGGCTGTGAACGAAATTGACCATCACCTGGTCTCCTACTTCGGGAATAGCTACATATCCTCTGTTTTGCGTGATCTGATCGGTTCCTCCCGCATCAGGGCTCATCATTCTGATAAAATGGGTGGTGTCGTTGGTCTGCCAGTCAAACTGAACCTGTATCCTGCCCTGTCCTTCCGGATCTGTATTGGATATAACCACTGCAGTCTGGGGGTCAGCTTTAGGGATTTTATACTCCGGTCTCGGCAGGAATCCTGTATCTGCTGCTATTCCTATAAAACTTCCTTTATAATGTCCTATCGTATCAATCTCATGTTCAGATTCTGTGATCATAATTCTGGTAAAATAGGAGGTCTCATTGGAGTCCGGCTTCCGCATCTGAACATCGGCAATACATCCGGGATGAAGGAAAGGAACGGAAGTATTTCCTGAGATGGAAAAGACATTCACGGCCTCACTTCCTGAAGCGCTTTTCTGGGAATATTCAACATCAAGGTGAGTTGAAGCTTTAATTGGTGCTACTTTTAGCGCAGGAGTTTTGTAAATATTATTATTGTGATCGTAAGCTGTTTTTGCCAGATCGCTTATATGCTGAATAGGTGTAGATCCGGAAGTAAGCTTTTCATCTTTACTGCTGTTATATCCATAAAACTGGGGTTTTATGTGAACTGCTTTCAATTCAACTTTAATATCATTGGCACTGCTTCCGTAAGTTAGTGTAATGGGTTTATTCTGTGGTGGCAGTTTTCCAAAATGCAGTACCTCGCCGTCATAAAAGAACTGTTCACCATAGGCCTCAGCCATTCTTGCCAGGTAATTATAATGGGTTTCGTCATACTGGCTGCTGTAGATAATCTGTGAAAAATTATTAGCATCTACCCTGATATCAAAACGGCCTCTATCAATTCCCTGCTTGATAACCTCTTCAGCAATGATTCCCATATTCACAGGCTGGCTTCCTCCAAAGCTCTGGATATGCGAGGCGCCATCCAACAAAATGGTTGGACTGAAGCCTGTAAGCACAATATTCCCCAGGCTCATTTTTTCCTGGCTGAATCCTACTCCGGTTATGATTCCCACAAAGGTTCTCTCCGGACTGTTCTCTATATCTTTATAGGAAATAACTGCCGTAAGCCGTTTTCCAAGGAATTTATTAGCATCTTCCAGGGAATGGGTCTGGCGGTCTCCCAAAGCATCATGAGCTAAAGTAAGTGTGAATTCATGATGACGCTGAGTGCTCTGCTTAAGTTTAAAATGCTTATAAAACTTTATAATTTTTCCTTCTATAACCAAGGAAAGTTTTACAAGACGGTTGATGCCTGTATGATGATTCTCCGATACGCCGTCTGCATTCTGTGCCGGACGAAATGCCGCTCCTTTTGATTTTTCAGGTGTAGTTGACATATTTTATAAAGTGATTTGTGTTAAAATGTGGATATTATTCATCCAATCGGGAATTTTTGAAAATACACAATAACCCCTTGCAGAAAAATAGCATTCACAACAGGTAAAAAAAGACCGTCTTGAGGGACAGTCTCTTTGTATTGGTACTATTCGGAGTTTAGCTTAAAGGCCAGAATCCGTCATAAAGTGAGTTTCCATAAGTAATGCTTTCTGCGCTTATTACAAAGCTTACCAGCATACTGTTGCTATCTACAGCATCAAAATCCACTTCATGCTGGATCACATATCCGTTTTCCCATTTCAGGGTGATCAGTGTTCCTTCTTCATGAGATTTATTGAAAGTAACCTCACCATTGGTCGGTTTATATTTCCCGTTCAGTAAACTTTCAAGGATATCAGATTTTTCAGTTGCTTCAACTGTTACTTTGATTAAAGCGTTTGACGGATCTGACGCTACACGTCCTGAAACATCTGTAGATCTAGATACGCTATAATTAAGTTTTAAAAGTTTTTGTCCTTCTCCTCCATTGAATTTTAAGATTCCTCTTGAATTTCCTGCCATATTCTAATATTTTAATCATTAATGATTACTCTATTCATAAAGTTTGTCTAACAAAGATATACTTCATGCTCTAATTTAAAAAGTTTTTATCTAACAGTTTCATATTTTGTAGTAATTCTACGACTTTTTTTCTTTCATTTCTATGTACCCATTGAAAATATACATCATTTTTTAAATTTATTTTTTAATGAGAATGAATGTAAAAGTGTTTATAATAGTAAGATACAATCATAATAATGAGGTTTACTATTACTATAATCATTAGCAAACTCCCGTATTTTCTTTTTTTGTCTACAAAACTCAGCCCTAACAAAACCAGAAACAGCAGCAGTGTATAAACAGCCGGATAAAGATGAAAAGCTTCTGAAAACTTTCCTTCAAAAACAAGTACTACTGCTCTCTGGGCTCCGCATCCCAGGCATTCAATTCCTAAAAATTTTCTGCTTGGGCAGGTCAGCATAAAGTCTTCAATACTCATCTTGAAATTTACGATGAAATTTTCGCTCTTGTATATTGGTGGGGAAAGAAGCAATCTTCTTTCTTTTCAAATGACCCCTGAACAGCAATATATGGGTTTCTTAAGATTTCTCTTGCTACAAATATCAGGTCTGCATCACCTTTTTGCAGGATTTCCTCTGCCTGATCTGTTGTGGTGATCATTCCTACAGCTCCGGTTTTCACATCTGCCTCATTTTTTACTTGAGACGAAAAAGGAACCTGATAACCATCGAATACGGATATTTTTGCCCCATGGATATTTCCTCCGCTTGATACATCTACCAGATCTACGGAATGTTCTTTCAAAACTTTGGCTAATTCTACACTTTCATTGATATTCCATCCGTTGTCAGCGTATTCAGTTCCGGAAATCCTTACAAACAGGGCTGTATTGTCATCTAAATCTTCATTAACAGCGTCCACAATCTCAATCAGGAAGCGGATCCGGTTTTCAAAACTTCCTCCATATTCATCTGTACGGATATTAGAAAGCGGTGACAAAAACTGGTGGATAAGATATCCATGCGCTCCATGAATTTCTATAATGTCAAACCCTGCTTTTACAGCTCTTTTTGCCGCTTCTTTAAAATTCTGCACCTGCTCTTTAATTTCTTCAACCGTAAGCACATGGGGAATTCGTTCGGAAGGATGATAAGGAATAGCACTTGGAGCAATAGTTTCCCAACCTTCTTCAGGCGGGATCTGCAGGTTATTCCAGGTGGAACCTTTTCTTCCGGCATGAGCGAGCTGAATCCCAATTTTGCTTTCTGAACGTAAATGGACAAAATCCACAATTTTCTTCAGCTCATCAGCCTGCTGATCATTCCAGATTCCCATACAGTGGTTGGTAATTCTTCCGCGCGGCTCTACTCCGGTAGCTTCTACCATAACCAGGCCTGTTCCGCCCTGTGCACGGCTTCCGTAGTGTACAAAGTGAAAATCATTGGCCATGCCATTATCACTGGAATACATGCACATGGGAGACATTACCCACCTGTTTTTTAATTCTACATTTCTGAATGGTATTGATGTATATAGCATCTTATTTTTTTGAATTTTTAATTTAACAATGAATAAAAAGATATTGCCTAACTGATTAAAAAGAGGTACATTTGGCCCCCTTTTTTAGTTGTACTAATATATGAAAAAAGACCTACAGATCAGTTACGAGCATTTTAAAAATAGCAGTGAACTGAACGATATAGAGAAAATATTATTCAAAAGAGCTAAAGAGGCACGTGAAAATGCCTATGCTCCTTATTCCAACTTCCTTGTGGGGTGCTCTGTTTTACTGGAAAACGGTGAAATTTATTCCGGAAACAACCAGGAAAATGCGGCCTATCCTTCAGGATTATGTGCGGAAAGGACAACTCTTTTCTGGGTAGCAGCAAATTTTCCGGATGTAAAAGTAAAGAAGATCTTTGTAGTGGGAGGTCCTAAGGAATTCCATGAGAAAAATCCTCCGATTCCACCGTGTGGAGCCTGCCGACAAAGCTTAATAGAATATGAGACGAAACAGCATGAGAATATTGATCTTTATTTTTCAAGCATGAATGATGAAGTGGTGAAGGTGCATTCAATCAAGGATCTGCTGCCGTTTTATTTCGATTCTACGTTTTTGTAAAGACAGAATTTGTGAATGGTGAATTTTGCTTTGCTAGTGAATAGTGAATAGTGAATAGTGAATAGTGAATTTAAAGAATGTGCTTTTAGTTTAAAGGATTATTGAAATTTATTCATTTAAAAAACTTCGTTACTGAGCAAAAATCCACCGTTCACAATTGACTTTCAAAATTGAATTTTTTGCCTTTTTGTACAATTGATTTAAAAACATATCTTTGCAAAAATTTTGGTTTCCAGCATTTTGGAAATAATAGGGAATTGGGTGAAAGGCCCAAACTGTCCCCGCAACTGTAAATCGCAATAAGAAATTCTGCAAAAAACCACTGTTCATACGGGAAGGTGCAGAAAGCGAAAGTCAGGAGACCTGCCAGAATTATAACTAAAAAACACATTACTTTCGGAGGAAAAGTAAAATAGTATGGATATAAAAAGGTCTTTATTACTGCTCTGTTCATCGTATGGCAGCTTTCTTTTGGGACAGGAGAAAGCAGTTGACACCATTTACATTTTCGATAGCCAAATGAGTAAGGTAAAACTTTTTCATCCGGTACGAAGCCTTACCCCAAAAGATGTTGAAAAAAACTCAACGAATCTTTCTGAACTTTTACGCTTTCAATCTTCTATTTATATTAAAGAAAACGGACGTGGCGCTGTTTCTTCCCCTTCATTCCGTGGAACAACTGCTCAACAGACTGCATTTGTATGGAATGGAATCAACATTAATTCCAGCTTTTTAGGTCAGGGAGACGTTAATAATATTCCATTGTTTGGTTATGATCAGATTGATATAAAAGCGGGCGGAGGAAGTGTTATTTATGGAAGCGGAGCTATCGGAGGAAGTATTCATTTAAATAATATTCTAGATTTCAACAGGGGTTTTAAAGCTTCGGTTTATTCAGAAGTCGCTTCTTTTGATACTTATAATAATTTTGCACAGGCTTCTTTCAGCAATGATCAATTAAGTGTGAAGGTTTCGGGAAGTTATTTAACAAGTCAAAATGATTATAAGGTTCCTGAATTTGTTGTGGGAAGTACCGGATTCCATAATACTAACGGAAGATATTATAATACTTCTGTAAATATTGGAGCTTCTTATAAGATTGCAGATCATCAGACCATTTCATGGCAGAACCAGATGTTTGATGCATCACAGCACTATCCTGTTTTTGAACAAAATTACAATAGAACGAAATACAATGCGCAGACTTTAAGAAGTCTGATTGCATGGGATATTCAAAAAAGCAATATTTCCAACAGCTTAAAAGCAGCTTATACGGAGGATAATTTCCAATATTTTTCAGATATCAATCTCCCTAAATCAAGTGGTGCAGCAGGAAAGAACTACATTTTCAAAGATGATTTCAACTATTTCATCACTCCCAAGATTAATATCAATGCTATTGGAGAGTTCCAGGTCAATAAAGGTGAAGGCTATGAATCAGGAATTGGATCTATCAGCAGAAATGTGGGATCTTTAGCCGGATTGATCAGGTATTTTGCTACGAAAGATCTTCGCTTTGAAGCCGGAATCAAGAAGGATTTTGTGGAGGATATATCTTCTCCGCTGCTTTATTCTTTTTCCGGAAAATGGGATGCTGTGAAATGGTATCATGTAGGGGTAAATTTTTCAAGAAACTTCAGATTTCCTTCATTTAATGATCTTTATTGGCAGCCGGGCGGAAACCTGGATTTACTTTCTGAGACTTCCACGAATATTGATATGAACCATGAGTTCAGTCTGGGAGATTTTAAAATTACGTTAAGTCCGTATTATATGGACGTTAAAAACCTGATTACCTGGCTTCCTACACCGTATGGATATTGGGCGCCAGTCAATACCTACCGATCTGAATCTTATGGTTTGGAATCGCAGATAACCTGGAATAAAAAGTTTGGGAAACATGCTTTGAGACTGGATGGAGGCTATACGTACTCAAAATCAATTAATAAGGATACTCAAATGCAGATGATGTATGTTCCTGTACACAAAGCTGTCGGAAATATAGAATACGGGTATTCTTTCTTTAAGCTTTATGCACAAGGGCTGTTCAACGGTCTTACCTATACTTCTACGGATGAGAACAGATCTACAGCTATTGATCCTTATTTTATTATAAATACAGGAATTTCTGCCGCTCTTTTTAAAAAGTACACGTTAGGGTTTAAGATAAACAACCTTACCAATACTGTTTATCAGACGGTATCTCTATACCCGATGCCGAAGAGAAACTACAGTATTTATGCAACCATTAATTTTTAAACTTAAAATATTATGAAACTGAACAAAATTCTACATTTTCTTTTTGCTTTTGCACTTCTTTCGGGCATTGTGTCCTGTAGCAGCGACAGTATTGAAGAGCAGGAAATATTCTATGGCAATGGTTATTTAATCGCTAATGAAGGGACTTTCGGTAAACCTGAAGGTGATGTAACTTTCGTAACAGCAGATTTAAACATGAAACAGGATAATATTTTCTCTCTTAACAACGGAGGCGCGAAATTAGGTGATGTTTTGCAGACGATTGCTTTCAACGGTGAGAATGCTTACCTGCTATTGAACAACTCTAATAAAATTCAAATCGCAAACCGCTATAATTTCAAAGCAAATGGCGAAATTACAGCAGAACTTAATACACCCCGTTATATGGCTTTTGCCAACAACAATATTTATGTAACGAATGATAAATATCTAGGTGACAAGTTTGTAAGCATCTATAAGCTTTCTGACCGTTCTTTTATTAAAAAAATCCCGTTCACCGATGCTGTTGAAAGAATAGTAGAGGCCGGAAATAATATTTTCGTTCAGAACGCATCATTCGGTTTTGGAAATAAGATCACGTACATCAATACTTCTACGAACAACGTTCAGTCTACGATCACTTTACCAAGCGGAAATATCAATAAGATCATATCTAATAACCAAAATGTTTATGCTATCGCTGCGGGAACTGCCGATTCTTATATCTATCAGATCTCCAGCACAGGAAGCATTACGAAGACCACTACTTTAACAGGTATTGCCAATGCTACCAATCTTGAAATTTCAAACGGTAAGTTTTATTTCTCTTCAGGAAAAAATGTATATGCAATGGATATGAGCGCTACAGGGGTACCTACATCACCTCTATTTACGGTAGCGAACAGTGTTGATAATTTTTCTGCTTTATATGGATTCAGTGTAATTAATGACAAGATTTTCACTTCGGATTCCAACGGATTTACACAGGCCAGCAAAATTGTGGTGTACAGCGCTACTACAGGAGGAATCATCAGATCATTCACTGCAGGTATAGGCTCAAACTCAGTTTACGCAAACTAAGAAACTAATACTTCGGTATTATCTATAAATTTTTTATTTTTTTTCATCATTTGTGTTTTTTCCGGCCGCTTCTTCGAAGCGGCCGGATTTATTTACGGAACAAAAATGCTTCGGCGGGACAAAGTCCCGCCGAAGCATTTTTACTATAAGTTTTTAATTAATTATGTTTTAGTCCGAGCTTTTCAGCTTCAGCAATGACAAACTTTTCAGCTTCTTCCTTATCATTAAGGATTTCCCCTTCCAGAATGGCTTCTTTTACTTTCTCTTTCAGGATGCCAATCTCTTTCCCTGGTTTAAGATTAAACATCTGCATAATCTCTTCTCCGGTAATGGGCGGCTGGAAATTACGTACCTGATCCTTCTCTTCCACCTCCTTTATTTTCACGGCAACATACTCGAAATTCTTTTTGAATCGTTCCTGCTTTTTAGAATTCTTGGTTGTAATATCTGCTTTACATAAAGTGAAAAGGTCCTCAAGATTTTCTCCGGCATCAAATAATAGTCTTCTCAGTGCAGAATCTGAAGCATCATCAGTGATCAGCGCAATCGGGCGTGAGGAAAGTTTTACCATTTTCTGAACATATTTCATATCGCTTCCCAACGGCTGTTTCAGCCTGTGAAAAAGGGTTTTCACCATTTTTGAACCTAAAAACTCATGCCCATGGAAAGTCCATCCCGTTCCTTCCACAAATTTCTTGGTTGGCGCTTTACCTATATCATGCAGCAATGCCGACCAACGCAGCCAAAGGTTATCTGTATTTTCAGAAATATTATCAACGACCTCTAAAGTGTGATAGAAATTATCTTTATGCGTCTGTCCTTCTACTTCTTCCACCCCTTTCAGCTCGATCAGTTCGGGAATAATCAGCTTCAGAAGACCTGTTGCTTCCATTAACCCAAGTCCTACAGATGGTTTTTTAGACATCATGATTTTGTTGAACTCCACCATGATTCTTTCCATAGAAACGATCTTGATCCTTTCTGCTTCCTGCTTAATGGCGTTCAGAGATTTCTCTTCAATGATAAAATTCAAGGTAGATGCAAAACGAACAGCTCTCATCATTCTTAAAGGATCATCAGAGTAAGTTTGGGCAGGTTCCAAAGGTGTTCTTAAAATTCCTTTTTCAAGATCTTCAACTCCATTGAAAGGATCTATAAGTTCACCGAAATTAGCCTTATTTAAAGAAATCGCCATTGCATTAATGGTAAAATCTCTTCTCTTCTGGTCATCTTCCAGGGTTCCGCCTTCTACTTCAGGCTTGCGGCTGTCCTCCGTATAACTTTCTTTTCTGGCACCTACAAATTCAAGCTCAAGATCTTTATATTTGATCATGGCTGTTCCGTAAGTTTTGAAGATAGAAACTTTTAATTTGGGATCAATATCTTTTGCAACAGTTTGGGCAAGCTCAATTCCGCTTTGTTCCGTTACAAAATCGATATCGGTGGATGCTGTTCTCTTCATCAAGAGATCACGGACATAACCACCGACGATATACACGGACTGGTTATTTTTTTCCGCAGCATCAGCAATGATCTTGAATAATTTTAAATTTTTATTTTGAGTAAGATTAATTTTCATCTTTAAATAGATCGTCTTTTTCTAGTCTGTATTCCATTAATCGTAATGAGCATACATTTTATTAATTTTTCCTTCATCATCAAAAAACATCACCTCCACAGCATGTTTATCCATAATAGATTTATAAAATAAAGCCACTGAATTCACACCTGCTGTTGATCTGATCAATTCGAAATGCAGATCCGGGAATTTTTCCAGTGCTTTTTTCCAATATTCACGAACTGCAGTTTTTCCTTTTAATGTGCTTTCTTTTCCTTCCGTTGCCAGCGAAATCATTGGTGTTGTCACTTCAATATCTTCTGCATAATGGGACAATATATCCTCAAGATCATGAGAATTCCAGGTAAGGATCCATTCTTCAGCAAACTTTTGGTGGTTCATGACAGGTCTTTTATCAGTTGAAGAATGCAAAGATAGAAATTAAAAAAAAGAAATCCTGCCGATATACATTGACAAGATTTTAAAATGAAGGAATTAGTATAGAATTTTATTCTCGAAGAACTTTAATTCTGTTGTCATTCCATATTTTGATCACTGAAGACCCTGAGTATTTTGAAACTTTTTCCCGATCCTCTTCCACTGCATAATCAACCAGTTTAATCATTTCCGGTGAAATATCAGAAAACTTTAACGGGCTTTTCTCACCGCTGAAATTGGCAGAAGTAGAAACTAAAGGCCTGTTCAGTTTAGTGATCAGTTTTCTGCAGAAATCAGTTTTTATCAGCCTGATGCCTATGCTGCCATCTTCAGCAAGCAATTCTTTCGGAAGCCCACGAGGGTTTTCATAAACAATAGTTACCGGTTTTTCGCTAAGGTCAATGATTTCCCATGCCATTTCCGGAACATCAACTAAATCCTGAAGCCTTTTTTCAGACTCCACCAGAATGATCATTGATTTGTTTTTTTCCCTTTTTTTGATGTCAAAAATTTTATTGACCGCTTCTATATTGGTGGCATCACAGCCTATTCCCCAGATAGTATCTGTAGGGTAAAGAATAGTTCCGCCGGATTTTAATATTTCAATAATGTTTTCCATAGTTCTACAGGTTTCAAAACCTGTGTATAAAGGTAAAAAAATGCGAAGGATCAGCCAAAAATATGGAATAAATGTTTTGTTGGGTAATTTTTAGGTTTTGGCTAAAGCCTGGATCATTTTGTATCTTTTATTAAATGGGCTAAAGCCCATTCCTATTGAATATATTGGTATTATAGCTGAAACTCAGAACAAATAATAATGCTTGCTGAAATAATAGACAAAGTCTTTTATATTTAGGTGGCTATCTATAATACAGGCATAAAAATTCAATAGAGACGGGCTTCAGCCCGTTTACAATAAGACATTCAAGGCAATGGCTTTAGCCAAAACCTATGTGAAATTATTTTTCTCGAGAAATTCCTGATATTCATCTGTAAAACTCTTTTTCTGATGGTGCTTTTCCTGATCTTTAATATATTCTCTCACAGCCTCTACTTTTGATTCAGAAACTGAAACAGCGAAATATTCATCCTGCCATGAAAATTTATCTAGAGTGAGTTTGTTTTTATTAATCCAAAAAGAAGATTCTCCTTTTAACAGTTGTACTACTTTTTCTATATTCTGACCCGATCCCAACGAAATAAGGCAGTGGCAATGGTCTGAATACCCATTAACCATATCTAAATAAATTCCTTTATGAGAAGCATTTTCCTTGATATGCTTCCACATTCTAACTCTAAGATCGAATGTATTCAAAAATGGGATCCTATTTTTCGTGGAAAAAACAAGATGGATATAGATTTTAATAAAAGACATTTGTGTTGTTTTAACCAAAAATAATATTTTTTATTTATATTTTGGCTAAAGCCATATTGGTGTGATTTTCATAAAAAAACGGGCTAAAGCCCGTTCCTATTGAATTTAAATATTATTCGCCTTTCATTGGTCTTATCTCTTGATTCTTGGCTCTACAACATCTATTTCAATCCTGGCAAATACCTCTCTTTAATAATACTCAAATGATGATAATTGTGACCTACAATCAGTTTACCGATTGTTTCCACAGCCAGCTGATTTCCGTTGGCTATCCCTGTATTTTTTAAAACAGAAGGTTCAAGAGTTTCAATGAGGATTTGTGAAGACTTTCTTACAAGTTTATACTCTTCCAACAGGGATTCTAATGATCTGTTATTCGCAAAAGAAGCCGCAGCATATTCTTCTTCTTCAAAGCCTGGCAATTGGGCTTTATCTCCTCTTGCAAAGGCTAGAATTCTGTATTGGAATATTCTTTCAGTATCAGATAAGTGGAGCAAAAGTTCTTTCAGCGTCCATTTTCCTTCTGCGTAAGCGAAAAGAGACTGTCCTTCTGTAAGAGCAGCATATATTTCCACTGTTTTTTCTCCCGATATTTTTAATTCTCCGATCCAGTCCTCTGAAGGGATCTGGTCTAGATATCTTTGTACATATTTTTGAAAATCAGACATATGTGTTTGAGTTATAGATTATGAGTAATAATAAGTGATAAACGACTAATGATAATTAATCAGTGATTCGTTGAATAAAATTCACAATTCACTATTGACCATTTACTATTCTCTACTTTGTATCGTTTGTCCATTCATAGAAATTCACAGAGTCATAGAGTTCGAATCCGCAAGCGGGATATAACTGATTTCCGACATCGTTGCTTTTCCCTGTTTCAAGTAGAACACCGCAGGCATTTGATGATCTGCATAGCTCTTTGGCCTCTTCGATCAATTCTTTGGAATATCCTTTTCCTCTATACTCTTCATTGACATAAAGATCATTCAGTAGCCAGTAGCGCTGCATTCTTGTAGATGAAAACAGAGGATACAATTGAACAAAGCCAGTCAGTTTACCATCTTTCTCTGCCACAAAAATTTCGGAATCTTTATTCTCTATTCTTTCTCTGAGAAAATTTTCAGCTGCTGGAATATCCGATTCTTTATGATAAAAAATCCTGTACTGGTCAAATAGTTCCGCCAACTGATTTAAATCTTCAAAAGTTGCTTTTCTGGTGTTTTTCATATGGTTTATAAATGATGATCATAGCTCAATACCCTTTTCATCTTCCACTGCTTATCCTCCTGAATCCACAAAATAGTAAATTTCGCACGGCTTCCCTGATTCCATTTTCCGTTTGAGAATTCAAAAAAATCATGCTCTCCTTCTTCTATAAAGGCGTACAGAACATTATTGTTGTATAAAGGATAGACTTTCATGCTGTTGGGTACGAGGTCACGCTTCACTTTATTGGGTCCGCCACAGATATTGTTTTTAATGGAAGCGGTAAATGCTTTATCACCGGAAGTTATTCCTCCTTTATCATGATAAAATTCCAGGTCGTTACTGACTATAGATTTATAATGAGAAAGATCGCATTGATTAAATCCAACATCAAATATCAGACTGTCCAGCTTTTTAGCCGTTTTATACAGTTCATCGGTAGTTTTTACCTGCGAGTATACAATTTGACTGAAAAAACTTAAGATCAAAAAAAACTGAATCTTTCTCATTATATTTTATTGTAAGGTGTTAAGAAAAAGCTTTCTCAAGATCTGCAATCAGATCTTCGGCATCTTCGATACCAACGCTCAAACGAACTAAATCGTCTGTAATGCCAAGCTCCTCACGTTTGTCTGCAGGAATGGAAGCATGGGTCATCAAAGCTGGATGATTCGCTAAAGATTCAACACCTCCTAAAGATTCTGCCAAAGTGAAAACTCTTACTTTTTCAAGGAATTTTACAGCATCTTCTTTTTTACCGGACTTAAAAGTGAAGGAAACCATTCCTCCTGACTCTTTCATCTGAGATTTAGCAAGCTCATACTGAGGGTGAGACTCCAATCCTGGATAGATTACCTTATCCACTGCAGGATGAGTTTCAAGATATTTTGCTACAGCAAGTCCATTGTCTGAATGACGCTGCATTCTTAATGCTAACGTTTTGATTCCTCTTAAAACAAGGTAAGAATCATGAGGTCCTAAAATACCACCGCTCGCAAACTGGATAAAGTGAAGTTTTTCTCCCAGTTCAGCATCTTTTGCAATCAATGCTCCGGCGATGACATCGGAATGCCCACCTAAATATTTTGTAGCCGAGTGCATTACGATATCTGCTCCCAGATCAATAGGTCTCTGGATGTATGGTGTCGCGAAAGTGTTGTCAACAGCAACCAGGATATCTTTTCCTTTGGCCATTTCCACAACAGCTTTGATGTCTACAAGTTTCATTAGAGGATTGGTAGGCGTTTCTACCCAGATCAGCTTTGTTTTATCTGTAATGACATCAGCAATTTTAGAAACATCATCAAAATTCACGAACGTAAATTTCAGCTGATATTTTTCAAAAAGTCTGGTAAACATTCTGTAAGTACCTCCATAAAGGTCATCTACCGCTACTACCTCATCACCAGGATTCAGTAATTTCAAAACACAGTCGATGGCAGCTAATCCTGAACCGAAAGCAAGACCTCTTGCCCCGTTTTCAATGCTTGCCAAAGAGTCTTCCAACGCCTGTCTTGTAGGGTTGGCTGCTCTTGAATATTCATATCCGGAATGTACTCCCGGGCTTTTCTGTGCGAATGTAGAAGTTAAAAATACAGGAACATTGACAGAACCTGTGGCAGACTCGTGGTGCTGCCCTCCGTGAATTACTTTTGTATTAAAATTCATAATATTTTTATTTTTATAAACCTGCCATAAAAAAATCCAGGTTCTTTGATACGTTATCAGATTTTCTTTTTATATCCAGCTTTCCGTTAAAAGCATAAGTCACAACTTCTATTTCTGCCGGAATTTTGTCCGGAACAGTTGTGGTAAAGGAGACCAGATATTCATTGTTTTCATATCGATCCTTTCCTGTTTCTTTAAGTTCCTCGAATTTCCCGTTGATTTTTAGAATTATTTTCTTCAGGGAATCATCTATATAAGCAATATCCGAGCCGTTTCCTTTAATGAAATCATCCATTGGGGGAACAAGCTCCATGACAGATTCACCTTCCATATCGTGGGGATGAAGGCTGCCCTTTAGCATGGCAACAGGAATATCTTTTTCCTTGAATAAAGCAATGTCTAAGTCCGTATGTTCAGAAGCTTTCTCTTTTACGTAAACTGCATTGTTTTCAGAAACAGGAAGTTTATCTGCCGTTACAGCAGAATCCAGTGTTTTGGTTTCTTTAAGATCAGTTTTTTTACTGCATGCAGCCAACAATAGCATTGTACTGATGAGTAAAAGTGATTTTTTCATATCATTTTGTGATTGGTGTGTAGGGTCTTACATTTTTATTGCTGATTTCACCGCAAATTCCTCAGCAATTTGTTCCAACCATTGTGCTACATCTTCTTCTCCGGTAGCTCTCTGGTAAGTACTCCCTAAAGATACCATAATTTGATGGATAAACATTTTCATCTGATCTACCGGCATTTCTTTTGTCCAAAGATCAATTCTTAAGGCTTCCATCGTTTTATCATCCCAAACGGAGATCATTGTTGCTTTAGTTTCTTCTTTTTCCACACCGCCGTCCTGAGCGTTCCATGTTATATGTTCAGGAATGTGGTTCTCATCCAACTCTACATCTATTGTAATCTGAGTTTTTCTCATATCAATCTAAAATTTTCCGCAAAGTTAATACTTCTTCAGTTTCTATGAAGTGATCTTCATAGGGAAATAACTTATTGATAAAAAAATAACCTTCAAATTATATTGAAGGTTAAGATTATTTTGACTTTTACTTTGTTTTAGGTTTGTACACCGCATCATTAAAGATTTTGGTGGCATCAAGCTTTAAGAATTCCTGTAGTTTTGTTTCCGGTTTCTGTCTGAAATAAGCTTTACAGATCTGCCATCCTGTAAAGATGCCGATCTGCGGTGAAGACTCGTTATCTATTTCCGTATAAAATTTTGAGAATGGCCCGGGAGAAATAAAACGTTCTACCAGCCTTGGATCATCTCCGAAAATTAAGTTGCTTTCTACAAAATAATTCCAGATGTTTGCTTCATTGGCTACGGCCCAGTCGTACTGTTTTCTGGTGTAGTTCATCTTCAGATAATCTGGCGTATCAGGAAGGAAAGCATCCTGGAGCATCATGATCTTTCCGTTCAGAATGACCTTATCAATGAATTTCTGGTGATCCGGGGATTCGGTTACAATATTTTCAGCAAAGATCTGTGAAACTTTGGGCACAATATTCTGCGGGTTCATTGATTTCTGGAAATACAGTTCCAATCCTTTATAATTCGCATTACCATCACCCATAAATCCGGTAATGTCTATAAACAGAAGATTGCCTTTTGAATCATAGAAAATAGGATCCTGAATCATTTGTAATGCTGATGAAAAAAGGTATACTTTAGGATATTTAAACTGCGGATAATAATATTTGATGTGAGAAAACAGATCCTGAAGTTCTTTCTGAAGTTTTACCTGATCTATTTTACCGGCTGCTTCTTTGTAGATCTTGATTTCTTCTGCATCTAACCTCCTCTTTCCAAAGTCTGCATCGGAAACAGTTCCCTGGAACCATGGAAATTTGGTTTTAAACTGATCCAAAGGAATTTCCGCATTATAAAATTCTTTGGAAATATCTGTCATCTGTACTTTTTCAGCAGTCTCTTTTATTTCTACTTTCCATTGGTTTTCAGATTCTTTTTTACATGAATCCAAGGCGAGAACTAAAATGGAAGAAAGGGCAATAATTCTAAAAATCTTCATTATTTTTACATGAAATTTAAGGGTACAAAAATAAGGATTAAAAAAACAATCGATGAGGAAAATTAAAATATTTACAACACTCGGCCTGATTATTTCAGGATTATCCTTATTCTATACTCAAAAACTCAATTTTAAAGATCAAAACTTTGAAAAAGCTGTGATCGAAAATTTTGACGTTAACAAAAACGGTGCAATTGAACAACCGGAGGCAGATGCCGTCACTAATTTATTTTTGGTGCAGAAGGGAATCACATCAGCTGATGATGCAAAGCTCTTTGCCAACGTTAAGATGATCGTACTTGATGACAACAATATTACTAATGTTTCAATCGGAGGCTTTGCGCATCTCCAGCTTTTTTCGTGTACGGGATGCAAGATGTCTTCTTTTAAAGCAGAAAATCTTAAAAATCTGACTTCTTTATATCTTGACAATAATCTTCTGGAGAGTACTTCATTGAAGGAAACTCCGGAAATTGATCAATTAACATTATCTTTAAATCAATTAAAAACCATTGATCTCACCGCGCTCAAAAACCTGAGAAAACTGAACGTTGAACATAATAAAATTCTTAAGCTTGATATTTCCGGAAACCCAGCCCTTCAGACTCTGAATGTAGGTGGTAATAAAATGAAGGAAACAGATATTAAGATGGGAACGAAGACCGACGTAACTGTTTTCGGAACTGAGCCCTAACCTATTACTATGAAAACAGAAACAAAAAGACTGCTTTTACGAGAACTTGATGAAACAGATATTGATAGAATGTTTCTGCTGGATTCAAACCCGGAAGTGATGAAATACATCGGTGTCCCAGTACTTACAGAAAAAAGTCAGGCATTAGAAGTGATTCGAAAGATCAGGAAGCAATACGATGAAAATGGTACAGGAAGACTGGCTGTGATCGAAAAGGAAACCGGATTACTGATCGGCTGGAGCGGTCTGAAATTTCTGACTGAAGAGATCAACGGGTACAAAAATGTTCTGGAGCTTGGCTACTGCTATTTACCTGACTCATGGGGGAAAGGTTACGCTATGGAAGCTGCAAGAGCCTCTCTTGACCTTGGATTTATTGATATGAAAGCGGATATCATCTATGCCTGTGCACATTTTGAAAATGAAGGTTCGAATCATATTTTAACAAAATTAGGTTTTGAAAAAACCGGTGAATTTGAGGAACCGGACGGGATCTGTAACTGGTATGAACTTAAACGTGATCGATATGTACAATAAAACATCTTTATTCGGTATTAACAGGATATAAAAAATTATAATACAAAGCCTGGTTATAAAAAAACCAGTAATTTTGGAATCTCCATATCAAAAAATATAAAAAGAGGAACAAATACCCCAAAGAATTTAGAACAGACTAAAAAAATAAACAATGCAAACTCAAAAAGTAATAGATCATATTGTAAGCTGGTTAAAGGATTATGCTGTAAAAGCTAATGTAAAAGGTTATGTCATAGGTGTTTCCGGAGGTGTGGATTCCGGAGTGGTTTCTACTTTAGCAGCTATGACAGGATTGAAAACGCTTCTGATCGAAATGCCAATCCGCCAGAAACCGGACCAGATAGACCGTGCATGGGAACATATGAACGACCTTAAATCAAAGTTTCCTAATGTGGAAGCCATGTCAGTAAATCTGACTCCTGCTTTTGAGGAACTTTATAAAACATTTGATGTAAAGGACGACCTGTTTCCTAATGAGAAACTGGCTTTCGCCAATACAAGATCACGTTTGAGAATGCTTACCCTATATTATTACGGGCAGCTGAACGGCCTTCTTGTATGTGGAACAGGAAATAAAGTGGAAGATTTCGGCATCGGGTTTTATACGAAATATGGGGATGGCGGTGTAGACGTTTCTCCTATCGCAGATCTCTACAAAACTGAAGTGTATACGCTGGCAAGAGCTTTAAACCTGGTTAAAAATATTCAGGAAGCCATTCCTACAGACGGGCTTTGGGATGTGGACAGAACGGATGAACAACAGATCGGTGCTACTTATCCTGAACTGGAAAAGATCCAGAAAGAATACGGGACAAAAATTGCAGACGATTATGAAGGCCGCGATAAAGAGGTTTTCTTAATTTTTGACAGAATGCATAAAGCAGCAAAACACAAAATAGATCCTATCCCCGTTTGTGATATTCCCGAGGAATGGAGGAATGATTAGTTACGAGTATAAATTTCATATATGAATGGTAAAATAAGATCGGTATTTTTTATTTGTCTGGGACTTCTCTTCGGGATGTCTGTGATGTATATCTACAATAATTTTATTGCTGATAAAAAAGGAAATACGGAAAGCATAAAAACAGAAGCAACACAGTACGGAAGCACTTCCTCAAATACTCAAAGTAAAGGAAATACTTCTTCGCAATCTATAGATCAGCTGACAGAGGAAAAAAAGGTCATCAGTTATGTAAAGCAGAACCACAGGCTGCCTGACTATTATATTACTAAAAATGAAGCGAGAAAACTAGGCTGGAATCCTTCAAAGGGTAATCTATGCGAAATACTGCCGGGAAAAGCCATAGGTGGTGATCACTTCAGCAACAGGGAGCAAAGACTTCCCCAGAGCGAAAAGTATTTTGAAGCAGATGTAAATTATAACTGCGGAAACAGAAATTCAGACCGGATCATCTTTACTGGAAACGGTGATATTTATCTGACTAAAGACCATTATAAGAGTTTTGAAAAGCAGTAATTTTCATGGTCTGGTAATCATATTTTTCTTAGCATTTTCATGCTCGGAAAAACTGCCACAGCCAGTACACAGCAGCGTACCCATGACCATACTCATTCAGCCGTTTAAAGATTTTAAATCTGAAAATGCGGCGGAAACGGCAGAACAAATCAGGAATGTGTATCCGAACGTAAAAGTTCTTGAAGCTATTGACTTCCCGGAAAATGCTTATTATAAAGACAGAAACCGCTATCGTGCAGATTCTATCATTAAATTCTTAAATAGTAGAACAAAAGAAGGATTTGTAACGATTGGCCTGACCTCAAATGATATTAGCGTAACTAAAGGAAAAATAAAAGATTACGGAATCATGGGACTGGGTTATAGACCTGGAAAAGCCTGTGTAGCTTCAAAATACAGGCTGAATAAAAAGAATGTGAATGAGCAGTTCTTTAAAATAGCTATTCACGAGCTGGGACATACACAGGGATTGAAACACTGCCCTGAAAAAACATGTTTTATGAGAGATGCTGAAGGTGGAAATCCTACCGACGAGGAAACAGATTTCTGTCAGAAATGCAAAACTTTTTTAATCAATAAAAATTGGAAATTTAATTCTATATGAAGACAATATATATCGATTTTACAGACATAGGCGACTACGAAGATTTTTACGCCCAATTAAAGGAAAAGATCACGCTTCCTGAACATTTTGGAGATAATCTTGATGCTCTTTCTGATGTGATCACCGGAGAACTGGAAATGCCTCTTCACCTGGAATTCGTCAATATGACGGTAGATCAGCTGGAGATGTTTGAAGATCTGCTGACCACGCTTGAAGATGCAGAGGATGAAACGGAAGAGTTCACCTTCACGTATTACCTGGAACAGTACGAAGATGAAGAAGGTGATGACACTGCTGCTGAAGACGAAGAATAATTTAATCCGAATACAAACAAAACTCGCAGAAATTCTGCGAGTTTTTTTGGTCAAGTCATTAAGTACGTCTAATTTTACTTTACTGTCTGATGAATTTAAAACTTTGTGAATTTTCCCCTTTCACGAAAATCTGTAGAATATAATTCCCCTTTGATAAGGAAGAAATATCAATACTACCTTTTACAGCACTGAATGTTTTTACTTTCTGACCGACCATGTTGTATATTTCCGCCTTATCGATCTCATTGATTCCTTTAAAATAAAGAATCTCTTTAGCAGGGTTCGGATAAACGGAAATGCTATTATTTTGTATTGTATTCTCATGAGTAGAAAGCTGTACCTCCGAAAGATTCAGATAAAACGCAACGATCTGTCCGGATGCATTGGTACCTACTCCGGCAATTCGCAGCCCGTCATGGGACATCGCCAGAGGGAGAGACATGGTGACTCCCTGGGTATTGATTCCCAAACTTACCGCATAATCATTCAGATTGACCCGTCCGCCTGCTGCAGTCCAGATAAAGCCTTCTCCAGACATTGGAGGTGCTGCGAAAGGTCTGTAAAATCCAATTACTTTTTTACCATCAGCAGAGATTCCCGTTGCTCCTCCACTGAAGAAGAATGAGGAATTCGGATGAGTGATGTAGGTAAGACCTGTTACACTGTTCCATACATACGGATCAGGCATAGTAGAGCCTATGATTGTACTCCCGTCTGCAGAAACATCTCCTGCTTCTCCTACGTAATTACCATTACTGTCTGTGATGAAACTTTGTACTCCGTTGACCCACTTGGCACCGCTTCTTGTTCCGTCAGCCTGATCTTGCCAGCCTACAATCACCGTTCCGTCAGAATTGATGGCATTTGCTCTGGAGCTGCTTCCGGCAATACTGCTTCCCAGATCTGTCACTCCGTTGGCAGCATCCCATTTCACAGCATGTGCACTTCCAGCAGTCACCCAGCCCAATCCTACAATAGTATTCCCATCCGGAGTCATTCCCCAGGTAGAACTTACATGCCCGTCCCAGCCAGAAGCCACCAAACCACCATGACTGGTCCAGGCAGAAGTTCCTATATCATAAGTAGATATTTCATTAAAAGTTGTCAGTGAATTGGTTACAGAAGAGCCTATCTTTGTTCCATCGGCTGTAATCAATGTGCGACCTGCAGCAGGATATCCGTTGGATATTGCACCAATCTGGACGAGGCCATTTATTTCATCCCACTTATAGATCTGCCCATCACTTGTTTGCATACTTACAATTCCACCATCAGAGATACCTCCAACGCTATAATTCCCAACTCCCATTACAGTAAGCTGTGCACTGACCACCATATACCCGAGCAAAAAGCAAGCATATAAAGCTTTCATTAAATTTTTGTAAATGTTTTTCATACTTGTTTAAGTTTAATATTTTGAACTGGTAGAAACAATATTAATATTATATTTACCTTTTTAAAAGAATTTGACTTTCATAATTCGTGAAATTTAAAAGAGCAAAAATCATAAACCACTAAAATACAACCCTATAACAAAAAATCTATTTTGAATACTGATCATCAGGAAGCTGTAAGAAAAAACAGAAAAAAAATACTTTTCTCCCGGAATATTTTGATTCAAAACATCAAAATCCTGTTTATCATCCTTTGCTCAGTTTTTGTCAAAGGACAGTCTGGGCCGGACTTCAATATTTTAGCTGACAAAGCTTTTCAAAAATTATATGAGAATTCGGACGACTGCATCAGCTATTCCCAAAGCCTGCTCATCAGTGACCAGAATTCCGAACACAGAATAGTCCTGCAAAACATTATCTCCCAGGCTTACGCTATGAAAGGAGATTATGTACAGTCCGTTAATGTTTACAGTCAGAAGGAAAATTCCACAGAAAAAGAAAACCTTTCCTATTTTCTGCAGGCCGCCGGTGATTATAATCTGGCAGACCAATACCAGAATCTGGATCTGTACAGCCAGTCTCAGTTGATTATTTCCAGGCTTTTAGCAGATTTTAAATTATTAAAAGGAGACCATCCGGGAATAAATTCTATTACCGGCAAACTGTATCAATTGCAGGCTCTTAATTATGGCATTAACAGGAACTATAATAATGCCTTAAAAAACCTTATTAAAAGCGATCAGTTCCTCAACCTTCATAATCAGGAAAACCAGATCCTTAGAATGGAAAATAACATCTTCCGCGCCTCTTATCTCATGAAACAAAATAAGCTTGAAGAATCAAGACAATTGTTGGAAAATACAGTTCTTCAGGCAGAAAAAAATAAAGACTATTATTTTCTTCAGGCGCTGGCTTATGAAAATTTGTCCCGGTATTATTTTTTTAAAGAAGATTATCATACCGCCTCCGAAATTCTTGAAAAAGGACTTGCCAAAATAGAAAACCTTCCGTATAACAGTTTGAAAGCAAAGATCTATGAATCTTTATCCAAAAATTATTTTGCTCTTCATGATGATGAAAAATACCATCAGTACAATAAACTTTATACTGAATTACGCACAAAAATGGATTCAAATACCAAGGAAGGCATACGCTATATTGTAAAACTGGTAGAAACCAATCAGAACAATAACCTGGAGTTTCAGAATCAGAAACAGCTGAAAAAAACAGGTTTTACTGCCGCCGGCTTTCTGGCCATCATAACAGGACTTCTCATCTGCTTTCTACTTCTGAAAAGCAGTAATAAGGACCTTAAAAAGCAGGCTGAATTTTTCGAAAAACAGAAAAAACTAGAAGCTTCTGTAATCAACAAAATCATTGAAAAAGATCCAAATAAAATTTCAAAAGAAAAGGAAGACGAGATCCTGCAGAAACTGGAAGAATGGGAGAAGCAGCAGCGCTATCTCGACAAAAATATGACAATTTCCATGCTGTCTTCACAGATGGGTGTAAATACAAAATATCTTTCTGAAGTGATCAACAGCAGCAAAGGAAAAAATTTCAACGGCTATATTAATGAATTAAGGATCAATCATATTGCCCGGCTTCTGAGAACAGATCCGGTCTACCTTAATTATAAGGTCAGCTATCTTGCAGAATATTCAGGATTTTCGTCACACAGTGCCTTTACTACAGTTTTTAAATCTGTAACAGGTATGTCGCCCAATGCCTACATTCAGGAAATCAGTAAAACCAGAACACCATGAAAATCATATTAAAGATTATTGCAGGAATTTTTCTGAGTACTTATATCTCGGTTTCCGGTCAAACTACTGTTTTCGATTCCCTGATGAAGAAGGCACGTCTTGAAATTTATGATAATCCGGATGACGCCATTAGTACCGGAAAGCAACTTCTCAGAAAAGAAAAAGATATCCATAAGCAGATCAGTATTTATCAGCTTCTCTCTACCGCCAATATTGCAAAAAGAGATTTCGACCAATCCCTGCATTACCTTATTAAAGCAAAAGAAACTGCGCAGAAAACCAATGATCAGAAAGTTCGGACCAGTGTTCTGATCTCAGCCGCTATCCAATACCAACAGATGGAACTTTTTAGCAAAAGCCTTGAAACACTGAATGAAGCTGATCAATACATGGATAAACTCCCCGATAATCTTCCTGAAAAATATATTGAAACAGCCAGAGGCTATGCTATTCGGGGAATGATCTATAAAAGTCAGGCCAATCCGGAAATTGCCCTTGAAAAATTTCTGATTTCCATCCGGAATTTTGAAAAAGTAAAAAACAAACAGGCAACTTATTCTAATATGAGTGTAGTATACTATAATATAGGCTATTGCTACCTCAATCTTGGCCAGCTCGAAAAAGCCCATCAGGCATTGATCCAGTCTGCAGCCTATGCACAAAAAAACGGGGCAAAAAGTCTGGAAGCATTTGCTCTAAAAGGCATGGCAGAAATGTACAAGCAGAAAAAAGAGAACGAAAAGGCGCTGCAACTGCTCATCAAAGCCGAGGACCTCAGCAAAAATACCAGGGATCTGATCCTTAATGAAGGTATATATAAGGAAATGTCCGAAAATTATCTGGCTATGGAAAAGCCTGATCTTTACCAAAATTACAGTAAGAAGTACTTTGAAATGCGTTTTCAGAGGGAGCAAAATGAACTGAACTCAATTAATCATTCAATTAATGATCATAACCGGGAAACTTTGAAGAAAAGCAGTGAAATGAAAACCCGTTACCAATATATCACAGGATTTATTGTAAGCCTGGGAATCCTTTGTATTGCTGTGCTACTTTATTTGATCGTTAAAGTCAGAAAACAGAATCTAATGTACAGAAGGAAAATTCAGGAATTGATAAGGTTTTAATGATGGGGGAATAAAATATTATCAAAAGAACTAATACAACATAAAAAAACATTCCCCGAAAGGAATGTTTCTTATTCTATGTTATATCAAATTATCTTCCGATAACCTCCGTGATCGGATTTCCTATATTCCCGCTTGGGAACTGAATTTTCAATAATGATGAAACGGTAGGAGCAATATCGGTCATATTATAAGCTTTATTGCTTTCTCCCTTTTGAATTCCCCATCCCATAAAGATCAATGGAATATGGGAGTCATAAGAGTTCCATACACTGTGTGTAGTCCCGGTCTTGGAATATGGCGGAAGCATTGAATCATGAGAGATCAGCTGAATATCACCGCTTCTTTGCCTGTTGATTCCGTTAATAATCCTCTGTTTAATGGGCTCCGGAATCGTAGCTTCCTGTACTTTATCTACAGATACCGCATATAAAACGGTAGGATCTTTCTGTAATTCTTTAATCGTGAAATCCCTCAGGTCGTCCAGTTCGATTTTATTATCCTGCATCAGCTTTCTGTCAAAATAGATCTGGTAATTGTCTACAGCATTGATCAGTTTATCAACTCCGAATTTATCTTTCAGTTTCTGATTGATATCTTTTTCCATTCCTTCCCCAAAGAATCCAGTAGCGATCTTATGTTCTTTCAAAAATCCTACAGAGTGGGCACCGCCATGGTCGGCAGAAAGAAAAACGGTATACTCCCCTTTTCCTACTTTGGAATCCAGATAATTGAAAAACTCTGCCAGATCCTGATCCAGCCTTAAATAAACATCTTCCACTTCAATAGAATTCGGACCGAATTTATGGCCTGCATAATCGGTAGAAGCCAGATTGATCGCTAAAAAGTCTGTAATATTATCACCGCCTAATTTTTCTCCTTCCACAGAAGCTTCAGCCAGTTTTAAAGTCAAAGTATTTCCGAAAGGTGTATAGCGGATATTATCTTTTTTTGTCTGATAATCCTGAGCTAAATTACTGTAAGGAAAAACAGGTGTTTTTGAACTTCCCAGTAATCCTTCCCAGGAAGAATTATCCGGAGAACTTTCTGTATATTGGTTGATTGGAAGCAAGGTATTCCAGCCGTTTGCCACTAATTTTTCCGGAAGATTCTGTGAGTTGAATGATTTCACCCACTGAGGCAGATCATTCATATACCAAGTACTCGTAATGAAATTTCCCGTAGTATCATCAAACCAGAAAGCTCCGTTTGGAGTATGTCCTGCAGGAAGAATGGAAGCACGGTCTTTTAAAGAAACACCAATCACTTTTCCCTGGAAATTGGTCGCCAGCCTTAATTCATCGGTTACTGTGGTAGACCAAAGATTTTTTGGAGAATGGCTTCCTGATTTTGCACTGGTTGTTCCTACAGGCTGCACACTTTCATCTGCAGTACAATACACATTTTTACCGGTTTCCTTATCCGTCCAGTCGTTTCCGGCAATCCCGTGGATCGCTGGTACAGAACCTGTATAGATGCAGGTATGCCCTAAAGCAGTAATCGTCGGTACATAGTTGATGTGAACATTGTTTAAAGAATAGCCTGTATTCAGAAGCCTTTTGAAACCATCGTTTCCATATTTACCGTAAAAACGGTACAGGTAATCCCATCTCATCTGGTCTACCACTAATCCTACGACCAGTTTGGGTCTTTCTACCTGAGAGTTTCTGTTCTTCTGAGCATTGATTGTAATTACGGACAATAATGTCACTGCCGCAATTGAAATTTTCCTAAGCATCTAGTAAATTTTTGTTGAGCACAAATTTACAGGTTTTGAAAGTTTTGGAGTGTGAAATTTTATTTAAATTTGATATCTTTCCATTAAAACAACTTGTGCAGAAATGATTTTAGGAGTATACTGGTATTTTCAATTTCCCGAAAACTTATACAGTTTCAGATTTTTTAAGTTTTTCAAAGGATTTGGAGGTCATGCTGATAATGACGCTGAACTGAAAGCCATAATTGCTATACCTCATCCTGAAATTTTTCTTGAGAAGCTGGAAGACCTTCACTTACGTTTCAAAAAAACCTATTTAAATATCAAGATTAATGAAGATCAACTTTTGATAACATTGGGTGACCGACAGTTTTTTGATTACCATTTCCAGTTTGCTTCAGCTATAGAAGATCTTCTGATTCTTGACAATGCAATACTGACTGATGAACCTTTTGAAACAAAATCCATAATAAATTTCACTCCCGAAAAGGACAAATTTGAAACTATAAAGCACCGGTTTATCCAGATAACAGGTTCGGATCTAAAAAAATACAATGCCGAGAACCTATCCGTCAGAATCGACTGTAATCTCTTACTTATTCATAAAAAGGATTTCATTAATGACATGATTCAGATATGCCATAAGGAAAATATTCATGTATTGTACTATTATGATCATGAGTTTAAAAATCAGTGCAATCTAATGCTCTTCCTTTCCAATGGCAGACAGACAGAGAATAACATTCAGGAAGTTCAGATCAATTCTTTAGGAGAAAAAGTTCGTCAGTTGGCTCAGAAATATCCAGTTCAGTTCGGCCATTTCGGAGGAATGAAATATTATCCGCTGAACGGTCCTTATGTGGAACTGGTTACCGATGAAGAATATATTTTAAATAAATATTAAAACGATTATGATCAAATTCAAATACCTTATTTTATATGTTGAAGATGTTGAAAAATCCATAAACTTTTACCAGAATACATTTAACACTCAAATAAAATTCATTACTCCCGAAAAAGATTACGGAGAGCTGCTTACCGGCGAAACTACCATTTCTTTTGCTTCTGTAAGTCTTGCCAGTTCCAATATAAAAAAGGGATTTTTATCTTCCAAAGCAGGAGAAAAACCTTTCGGAATAGAATTGGGCTTTACCACAGACCATGTAGAAGCACTGGTAGAAAAGGCTGTTAAAAACGGGGCCGTTCTTTATGAAGATATTGCAGTAAAGCCTTGGGGACAAAAGGTAGCCTATATCAAAGACCCTGACAATTATCTGGTAGAAATCTGTACTGAAATTCAATAAATACAATCATATTCTACATTTCAATGGAAATAAAAAAAATAGAAAAACTAACTGAAAATCCCACCACAGAATGGGGACTGAATGGCTATACCACCGATAAAATATTAGCTATCTCTTTTGTTGAATATTCCGGTTCTTTTGAGTTTATTTTAAGAGAAAAAAAGCTGAGCTACACCAAAACCTGGAAAACCGATTCCAATGATATGAATGACCTTAATGAGATCATTGAAAAAGGACATTCTTTCGGAGCTTTTGAAGATGGAAAATTCATAGGCTGGATTATCTGCGAACACCGAACCTGGAACAATAGCTTCTGCATTGAAAATATTCTGATCAGTGAAGAATTCAGGCGAAACGGAGCTGGAGCGCAGCTTATAAAAAATGCCGTCCGGGAAGCCAAAAATCTAAACTGCCGGATCATTGAGCTGGAAACACAAAATACAAACTATCCGGCGATACAGTTTTACAGAAGGCTGGGTTTCGGGATTACGGGAATAAATACAAGACTGTATGAAAATTCTGAGGAAACGGCAGTTTTTATGACCTTAGATCTGTAATACCATGATTTAAAAATACTTCTTTGCTGCATTTCAGCTGTCAATATTAAGATACTCTAAATTTGCAAAAGGTTTAAAATAATTATTAAATCCCATAGCAGTGTATTAAAAATTAATTTATAAATTAGTGATCAATAAATTAAACAGGATACGGTTGTGTTTATTTTTAAAGAAATATATTTTGTTAGATAAATTGAGGGGCGGTTTTTACCGCTCTTTTTTGTATAACACTCATTAGATCCGGCTACGAGAAAAGTAGATTCGGATACATCCGCTTTTTGATAATTACGGAATTTTGCTTCAACAAAAATCAATCAAAATGAAAATTATCGTAACCGGTTCATTGGGAAATATCAGCAAACCGCTGACCAAAGAACTAATCAGCAAAGGACACTCTGTAACCGTTATCAGCACCAGTACAGAAAGACAGAAGGAAATTGAAGCTTTAGGCGCAAAAGCTGCTATAGGATCTATGGAAAATGTAGATTTTTTAACAGAGACCTTTCAGGGAGCAGATATAGTATATGCGATGGAAGCTCTGAACGCAGGTGTTTTCTTTGATCATAGTATCAACTTTATAGAAGCCAATACTCAAATTGGAAGGAATTATAAAGAAGCTTTAGAAAGATCAGGTGTAAAGAGAATTATCCATTTAAGCAGCATTGGAGCACATATGAGTAAAGGAAATGGTATTCTTATTTCGCATTATAATGTAGAGAAAATACTGAATGAACTTCCGGAAGATGTTTCAATTAAGTTTATGCGTCCGGTAGGGTTTTACTATAATCTATTTTCATTTATTCCTGTCATTAAATCACAGGGAGTGATCATTCAGAACTATGGTGGTGATCAGAAAGAACCTTGGGTATCTCCATTGGATATTGCGGCTGTCATTGCGGAAGAGATTGAAAAGCCGTTTCGCGGAAGAGAGGTCAGGTATATTGCCAGTGAAGAAATTTCACCGAATGAAATCGCACAGACTTTAGGTGAAGCTATAGGAAAGCCGGAACTTCAATGGCTGACCGTCTCTGATGAAGATCTCTTAAATAGCATGATCAGCAAAGACATGAATCCTGAAACAGCGAAAGGTTTTGTAGAAATGAATAAAGCAAGAGGAAATGAAGTCTTATATGAGGATTATAACCAAAACAAACCTACTCTGGGAAAAGTGAAAATGAAGGAGTTTGCAAAGGAATTTGCCACAGTTTATCATCAATAATAATTAATTTTGTGATATGAAACAGCCCATCAGACTCAAAACGATCAGCGAATTCCACCAATTCCGGGGCTTACCCAAACCTGAGCACCCGCTTATCAGTGTTGTTGATTACAGTATGGTAAAGGATGATCCCAATACAACTGAGCTGAGCTGGATCTTGGATTTTTATTCAATTTCTGTTAAAAGAACTTCCAACAGCAAGATAAAATATGGCCAGCAGGAATATGATTTTAATGAAGGGCTGATGTTTTTTATGGCTCCTGGGCAGGTTTTCAGTATTACAAGAGATCCGAATTCCCAAGCAAAACATACGGGATGGATTCTGCTCATTCATCCCGATTTTCTTTGGCATACCCCATTGGCGAAAACTATAAAAAATTATGAATATTTTGATTATTCGGTGAATGAAGCTTTATTCTTATCTGAAAAAGAGGAAAATGTGATTAATAATATTGTTCAGAATATTCATCAGGAATACCATTCCAATATTGACACCTTCAGCCAGAACATCATTATTTCACAGATTGAAACGCTACTGAATTATTCGGAGCGTTTTTACCAGCGGCAGTTTATCACCCGGAAAATTTCCAATCACAGGATCCTCAGCGCTCTGGAAACATTGCTTGCTGATTATTTTAATCACGAAGACCTTATCACAAAAGGCCTTCCCAGTGTACAACACATCGCAGATCAACTGAATTTATCACCAAGTTATTTAACAGGCTTATTAAAGGTTCTTACAGGACAGAATACCCAACAGCATATTCACGAAAAACTGATTGGGAAAGCAAAGGAAAAATTATCTACTACTCAGCTATCCATTAGTGAAATTGCATATGAATTGGGCTTTGAGCATCCTCAATCGTTCAGCAAATTATTTAAAAGCAAAACGAGTCTTTCTCCGCTGGAATTCAGAAAATCTTTTAGCTGAATATTTCATACAGTAAATATTTACTTATATAGACGCATCCCTCTGGTGCGTTTTATTGTGATTCAAATTCTTATAGAAACTTATCATATTTAATTTTAAATGTATCTGTGAAGTAATAAATATGATTCTTAAGCTGTTATTATCATATGAAAGCTATCTGTTTATTTATGTTTTTTCTTTTGTCTCTGACTACTGTCACAGCTCAGAGCTATGATTCTGATAATTTCTTTGAAACTTCAGATCATGCCAGGATTAATTACAAAATTTCCGGAAAAGGAGAAGCCTGTATCTATGTTCCGGGAGGCCCGGGGCAGGGATATCCGTCATTTGAACTTTTAGGAGGAAATCTTCTGGAGAAAAACATGCAGATGGTGTATATGGATCAGCGTGGATCCGGTAAGTCGGGAAAATCGGAAAATTATCATCTGGATGTCATGGTTCAGGATATTGAAGAGCTGAGACAGCATCTGAAGCTTGATAAAGTTTTTCTGTTGGCTCATTCTTTCGGAGGAATTATCGCCGTGAATTACGCTAAAAAATATCCACAGCATACAAAAGGCTTGATTCTGGCTAATATCACACTTCATTTTCTCAACAATGAATCTTTGAAAGAACAGATTGAATATGGAAACAGCCTATTACAGCAACCCAATAAAATAATCCCTAAAGACAGTCTTTCTACAGAACTTTCAAAGATCAGCAGCAGATTACGAAAGAAAAGAATCGGCTATAAATTTCTAACCGAGGACATTGAAACCATTAAACAGATGGACAAAATAGATTCTCTTCATCCTAGGATCATAGATTTTGGCATGGCCGTGATCTCGAAACCTAAAGAGTTTCCGGAATATTATACCGATCATGCGCCGATCACAAAAGACATTCATGTTCCTGTATTAATTATCACCGGAAAAAAGGATAAAGCTGTGGGAACACAACATTACAAAACCTTTCAGTTTCCTGATCAAAAAGTGGTTTCCATTGATGGCGGACATCTTTTGTATTATGAGAAAAATAGAGAGTTTGTGGATGCCGTTTGGAGTTTTGTGAAGAAACACCAGTAAGAGTAATAACTTTTTAAAACACCCTAAAAAAGCTCTCTTTTTTAATTTTTCTTATGGTAGGATATTGCTGGAAATTTAAGTAATTTCGGATCTTTAAAAAAACAATATCCATATGAAAAACAATTTATTCTTTTCCGGTTTCTGGACAAGAATCTGGGCTCTGTTAATTGATACACTTATTCTGGGAGTCTTTGGTTATATATTAGGCCTAACCCTCGAAAATATTTTTATTTCTATGGGAGAATGCGCCAGATTAGTAGGATGGGGTATTTCTCTTGCCTATTTTTCAATTTTAAATTCGAGGCTTAACAATGGTCAGACTTTAGGTAAAAAAATAATGAAGATCCAGGTGACGAACATCGAGGGAAAAACAATTGATTTAAAAACTTCATTGATCAGAGCTTTGATCTTAACTATTCCATTTTTTCTGAACGCATTTGCAATTCCGGGATCAGACACATTCTCTGTAATTAATATTGTTCAGTCGATCATTATTTTCGCGTCAGGCATAGGAATCATCGTTTTTTACATTTTCAACAAAGAAACAAGACAGTCCCTGCATGACATCTTAATGAAAACCTATGTTGTTCGGGACCACAGAAATACTGCCGTTACAATGATGCCTCCACTGAAGAAGTTACTGTTTTATATCACAGGTGGACTTCTTTCTCTTATCATCATAACATCCGTTTATAATTTTAACAGCAACAGTGAAATAAAAGAATTAATTCCTGTTTATGAAAAAATTTCACAGCAGGACCATGTTTTAAGAACTACTCTTTCAATGAATTACTTACCGCTTGAAAGCAAAAAACCTGTCTATACTATATCCATCAGAACGGATCAAAAACAGGAGTTCAACGGCCATATGGAAAATAACCCGGTTGTCAAAGAGGCAGTTAAAACATTTATCAGCAGCAATGTTTATAAAACAGATCAAAACATACTAAACGTCGTGATCGGCTCAGGATTCGATATTGGTATAGCAAAAAAGTATTATTCTTACAATGTTATCAAACCTATTTACCAATGGAGAGAAATAATCAAACAATAATCCACTGAAGATCAACACAAACGCACCAATAAGTGCGTTTTTTAGGGACTGTGAAATTTTATCATCAGAAAAACTTATCTTTTAGATCATTATTTCTACAAAAAACATGAAAAAACTAATACCTCTCTTTTTTCTTATCTTCATCCACTCCCTCTGTTTATGGTCAAAAGATTAGTACACTATTCTTGTAAAGACTTGGAATTTTTTAAAATACTACCATCCGGATACAGCATTCCTAACCTGAAAGACAAAACAGAAAAAACAGTTTACAACCTATATTTTTAATTCTAAGGGAAATATCATTTAACTTTTATTGAGAACAGTACAAGAAGGATTTGTATTTATTTAAAAGATTTTGGCCTCGTGATAATGAACATTATTTCTTGACTGAATCACAAGTAAGTAAAATACCTGAACTACTGGAAGTTTTAAGACAGTTAAAGTAAGCCCGTGTAAATAAAAAAGTTCAGCGCGGCCTTCGGCCGCGCTGAACTACTATATAAAGCTTAAATCTAATTAAAACTTAAGATCTCCATTCACCTCTCTTACAGCATTAGCTGCTTCAGCAAACTTCAATTGTTCGTCAGCCGTAAGGGTTACGTTTACGATTTTTTCTACTCCGTTGGCTCCGATAATGGCAGGAACACCAAGACAGATATCGTTTTGACCGTATTCGCCTTCCAGCATCAGAGAACAAGGGATCATTTTCTTTTGGTCGCATGCAATAGCCTGAACCATTACAGAAACAGCGGCACCCGGTGCATACCAGGCAGAAGTTCCTAATAATTTAGTAAGCGTTGCTCCTCCTACTTTAGTTTCTTCAATAACATATTTTTGTTGCTCATCACTAAGGAATTCAGTTACAGGAACTCCGTTTCTTGTCGCTTTGCTTAATAATGGAAGCATACCTGTATCACTGTGAGCAGCGATTACCATTCCGTTAACGTCAGAAATTGGGCTTTCCAATGCTTCAGCCAATCTGTATTGGAATCTAGCAGAATCCAGGGCACCACCCATTCCGATGATCTTGTGCTTAGGAAGACCTGAAGTTTTGTGTACCAGGTAAGCCATAGTATCCATAGGATTAGAAACCACAATGATGATCACATCCGGAGAATGTTTTACAAGGTTTGCAGTAACATCTTTTACAATTCCTGCATTGATACCGATCAACTCCTCTCTTGTCATTCCAGGTTTTCTTGGAATCCCTGAAGTGATCACTGCTACATGAGAACCTGCAGTTTTGCTGTAATCTCCTGTTGTTCCGGTAATTTTTGTATCGAATCCGTTTAGTGATGCAGTCTGCATCAAATCCATTGCCTTACCTTCTGCAAATCCTTCTTTAATGTCTACTAAAACTACTTCCGAACAGAAGTTTTTCATTGCGATGTATTCTGCACAGCTTGCACCTACAGCGCCTGCACCTACTACAGTTACTTTCATATTGTATACTTTTTTTAAATTATTTTTTAGTTTAGTCTAAAAATTGAAACGCCCAAATTTAACAATTCCTGAAAATGTGGGCAATTTTTCAGGAATTTAATTAAGCTTTAATGAAATTAATTCACGTTCAGTAAAAACGTATAAAGTTTTTTGGCTCCCGAAAGAACCTCTTTGTAATGGTCTTCCGTGACTTCAGTATCCAAAACCTCTTTAAAATTCTTCCACATCGGTCCCGTATTTTCCTGATAACATCCGAAGAAATTAAAAGTGACATTGTCGAAACCTTCTGTTTTAGAAAGCTGTTTGGCGATCACATTTCCTCCTAAAGTAGAACCTTCTATCACGTACATGGCTCCTAAAGCCTCATGCTCATTATCAAATTCAAGATGATGTGAAGCAGCCTGATTTTCCAGGGAAAGGCTTTCAAGATCCTTTTCGATAAGAGACAGCTTCTTTCTGTCGTCTAGCTGAAGTTTCTCTGAATATTTACCAGAAAGGCTCCCGAATATTTTGTTCTCACTGTGAAGAAGCATCAGATAATTCGTATGAATGATCTTTTTATAATCTTCTAAAGTGAATGTTTTATTAAAAATTTTTTCAGAATTGAAAAGTTTCTCTGCAGCATCGTGATATTCCGCTGTATTTTGCTTAAGATACTCTGATACCATAAATAAGGTTTTTAAAGTTTCTCAAATTTACGGCTTTTTGAACGTTAAAATAAAACAAGTACCCTCTTTATTGCTCTCATAATCCACATTTCCCCCAAGCCTCTTCATAATACGGTGCACAATAGACAGCCCTACCCCATTTCCTTTGAATGTTTTGGCATTATCCATTCTGTTGAAGATCTTAAACATCTTATGCTTTTCCTCTTCGGGAATTCCAATTCCGTTATCCAAAATTCTGTACTCCACCGTTTCCTCCTTTTCCGTTCCCCATATTTCCACTTTTGGAAGGGCTTGATGTGAAGAATATTTCACTGCATTATTGATGACATTTAAAAACACCTGATGAAGCATTGTCTTGTCAGCTCGTACATCAGGGCATTTTCCGATAACAATCTCAGTTTTCGGGCTGTAAAAAGTAATAATTGCATTTTCTGAGATCTTCTGAAGCATATTCAGCGTCTGCAGCCGTTCCAGCTCTATTTCACTATGCTTGGCACGGCTTAGCTGCAGTACATCGTGCATCATTTCCGCCATACTGTCGATTTCCTCAACAATCGAGTTCAGTTTAAGCTTATTTTTTTCTGTCTTTTCAAAGTTAGCAAGCAGCATCTGTGCATTCAGCTTCATTACAGTTAAAGGCGTTCCCAGGTCATGCGAAATGGTGTACGAAAAACTGTCAAGCTCTTCATTCACTTGTCTCAATTCATTATTCAGGGCCTTGATTGCATTGTACTGCTTGTGTGAAGTTTCAAGGATCACATCCCGGATGGTTCGTACAGCTCCAAGATCTCTGGAATTCCATCTCTTTGAATTTCCTTTGATATTTTCCGTAAAAATATGGAAAGAAGTTCTTGGCGAAATGATCTGTTTTTCTTCCCCATTCTGCAGTAATACACCGATTTTCTTCTCAGGATTTCCGGCCCAATCAATATGTTCATCAAATTCCTTCCGGAACCAGATCAGCATTTCCTTCTTGCTTCTTTCTATAAAATAAATGATAATTCCAGCGGCGTTTTCATCCAGACCCAGCTCCTGCCCGTAATCTTTCAGAAAACTTCGGCTTACAAACATACTTTCTGTTGTATTATTCAGTGCCCACTGAGCAATTGCGTCGATAGTCTCATGCCCCGGAACAACCCCTACAGTCACAGTATTTTCCTCTCCTATAATAGCAAGACCGTCCGCTTCAGGCAGTTTTCTGATTTTTCCTTTATTGTCCGCAAGAGAATCAAAAAGATGATTATGTTTTAAAAACTCGGATTTCAACTGGGAAGATTTCTCATTCAGCTCCAGCTGGTAATTTAGTGCGTTCTTAGATTTAAATGATGAATAGGCATTAGAAGCCAGGACTGTAAAAATCCCTGCCTGTACTCTGTCTTCAAGATCAATATGTTTAGGCTCCGAATTCTGGCACGTAACCAGACCCCAGAGATGATCGTCAATAATAATAGAAACACTGAAACTGGAAGAAGCTCCGGAATTTTTGATATACTGCCCATGTATAGGCGACATCCCGCGGGAACCTGTAAAAGTAAGATCAATATTTTCCTCAGTTTTGCTCAAAATAGGTACTGTCTCTGCATTCACGTTGCTGAATATTCTCTTTCTCTTTTTCAGATAAAGTTCGCGTGCCTGTCTGGGAATATCAGATTCCGGATAATGAAGCCCCAGATAGCTTTCCATAGTATCACTTCTTTTTTCTGCAATTACCTTACCCGAGCCGTCCATCATAAATTTATAAACCATTAGCCGGTCATAGTTTACAATTTTGGATAAGGTATTCAGTAACTGCTCCCAAAGTTCATACTCATTGTCTATGACATAGAAATTGTCATATTTATTGGATATTCTTTTATTCGGATTTTTCAGTACGGCTTCAAATTCAAGGAAAATATGTTTACCACTTCTGAAAACAGAAAAATGATACTCTTTCCCGCTAATGAATATTTTATCAAAATGGGTCTCATTTTCCCTTTTTGTAAAATCAGACAGTGACATATAAAGGTCGGATTCCATCACAGGTCCAAAAATATCAGGAAAATCCACGATCTTTCTGTCAAAAAGCTGTTCCGCATTTTCGATGCTAAATATATCCGGAATATTCCTGCTGAAAAATGTAATGGATTCAGTTGCGTCGTCAAGGCCAATCAGATATCCAAAACTTTGTATATACCCTGGAATATGGATGGGCTCTTCATGACACTCTACAAAATTCATATGTTTCTTTGAAATATCAAAGGTAACATTTTTTTTAACGACATCTTATTTTGTGGTATCAACTTACGGAAGTCCATAAACAGACATATACCGGTAACAGGTGAACTTAACCCTACTGATTATCAGATTACATGCTTATTATTTCCCATCCTGCCGAAAGCTTTCTATCCTTAATATACTAAAAAAATTGTGGTAGGCCAAGTTTAATTTCCCGATCCTGATTCTTTACATGAATTTTACATTAACACTTAAAATAATTATGTTAATTAAGCAAAATTTATTAAATTTATATCACCAAATAATGAATACATTTGAAAATTACTTAATTTTTTGCATTATTTCCAATAAAATTTTCACTCAAAATTAAATAATACAACTATGAAAAAGTTCCCTTTAATTATTCTCAATTTCATCATTCCTTCAGGATTCGGCAACTGGGTAAACCTTAAAATTTTTAGCCTGAATCCAAAAGATAAAGGCGTAAAACTGGATCTGAGCAATTTCCAGACTTACAACGGAAAGACTAATAAAGATTTTAAGAAGTCAGCAACTTTTGAATTTTTGGGACTTTAATTCATTCATTTTAAACGTAAATATTATGATCCTTTTTCAATCAAAAAAAAGAAGCCTGATTCTTTGTGCCCTATTAGCAGGTTTCTGTGCCAGTGCACAGATCCAGGATTCACTGCAGCAGAATAAGCAGGAGCAGGAGGATAATGTAAAATACCCCATACTTCAGATCAAAGGTCTTTTTCAGGCACGCTACCTCGTAGGTATGGCCAAAGATGTAGATGTGAACGGACTGCATCATGCAGATGGATCCGGGACGAGCAATAATTTTATGCTCAAATACATGAGGATTCAGGTGCGGGCACAGATCAGCAAAAGAACAGAAGTGGTTGCACTTGCCAATCTTGCAGACTTTAAAAATGATCCTAAAAGCAGGGTGCTTGAAAATGCTTATCTGAAATATACCTTTAACCCTAAATTGGCCTTTACCGTGGGACAGTTCAGACCGTGGTTCGGTATTGAAGAAACTTACCCGATTGACATCATCAAATCTCTGGACTGGTCTAATCAGTATACAGAGTTTGGAAAACTGGGCTGGACAAGTTTCCAGATCGGACTTTCTGCAACAGGACAGCTTCAGTTGGGCCAAATTCCTTTTCAATATGCTGTTTCAGTGGTAAACGGAAATGGTAAAAACCAGGTCAACGATAACGACAACGGGAAGCAATATTCTACAAGACTTCTTTTTGGATTGTCTAAAAAATACAATTTCAATGTCGGCCTGAACGGAGGTATTGGGGAAGTTTTCAGCAAAAAAGTATATGCGGTAGGCATCGATTTGAGCTCACTAATCAAATTCGATCCGAAATGGAGCCTGGATATGCAACTGGAGGCAAAACAGGCAACCAATCATGTTCTGTATAATTCTGTTGTTCCGGAACTGAGACCCACCAATCCTGATGAATATCTCATTCGTGGTGCCTATTTTCTCCCGAATGTAAGATATGAGATCAACCATAAAAACCTCAGCGCCTTTGAACTGTCATGCCGTTATGAATATCTGGATACCAATTTCAGGCTTAACAGCAATCCAAGACAGACCATTACACCCATGTTCGGGCTGGAATTCCTAAAAAACTATGGGGCAAGAATACAGCTGGGCGTACAGTTTGACCGCTACAAACATCAGGTAGAAAACACATCACAATACAATAACAACCTGTTTATTGTTCAGGTACAGAGTAGATTTTAACCGCTTAAATATTTATAGATCATGAAAGAAATTAATATCAGAAATATCGCGATAACGTTTGCCGTTGCGCTGATCATTTGGTTTATCCCGGCTCCGGAAGGCGTCGCCGAGAACGCATGGCATCTGTTTGCTATTTTTGCGGCAACTATCCTTGGAATCATCCTTAAAGCAGCTCCCATGGGTACCATGTGTATGATGGCCATTGGATTTACAGCTCTTACCCAGGTGGTGGCTCCGGGAGATGCAGGAAAATCCATTACCAAAGCACTTTCCGGATTCGGAGATAAGGTGATCTGGCTGATTGGGATCTCCTTCTTTATTGCCAGAGGATTTATCAAAACCGGATTAGGAAACCGGATCGCATTTTTATTTATCAGAATCTTCGGTAAAAGCTCACTGGGATTAGCTTACGGGCTTGGCTTAGCTGATGTCTGTCTGGCTCCTGCCATTCCAAGCAATACCGCAAGAGGAGGCGGAATCATTTATCCGATTATGAAATCTATGGCTATCAGTTTCGATTCCGTTCCTGAAAAACCGGAAACCCACAGAAAATTGGGTTCATTCCTTACCCTGAACAGTTATTATATGAACCTTATCGCTTCATCCATGTTCCTGACCGGAACTGCGAGTAACCCGATGTGTCAGAAATTTGCAGCCAATCTGGGAATCAATATCACCTGGATGTCATGGGCTGCAGCCGGTTTCGTTCCTGGTCTGGTCGCATTTTTTGTGGTACCGTTAGTTCTATACAAATTATATCCGCCTGAATTGAAAAAAACAGGGGATGCCCCGAAAATGGCCGCTCAGAAATTAAAAGAAATGGGGCCTATTTCCAGAAACGAATGGCTGATGCTATTGGCATTCTTTATTCTCTTAGCCCTGTGGATATTTGGAGGCGCATTGTCTATAGATGCTACCACAACTGCTTTCATTGGACTTACCATGTTGCTTCTTACTTCAGTACTCACCTGGGAAGATATCAAAGGGGAAAAAGGCGCATGGGATACCATTGTATGGTTTGCGGTTCTGGTGATGATGGCCAGTTCTCTGAATGAGCTCGGCTACATCAGCTGGTTCAGTGATCTGATCAAAGTTAAAATTGGTGGATTAAGCTGGCAGGTTGCTTTTCCGGTGATCGTTTTAGTCTACTTTTTCAGCCACTATATTTTTGCGAGTGCAACGGCTCACGTGGCAGCTATGTATGCAGCCCTGTTAGGTGTTGGTGTTTCTTTGGGAATTCCACCGATGTTGCTGGCAATGATGCTTGGTTTCTTAGGTTCTATTTATGGAGTACTTACCCATTACGGCCACGGTCCGGCTCCGGTATTCTACGGAAGCGGGTATGTAGAACTGAAAGCCTGGTGGCTGCGGGGTCTTGAAATAGGAATTGTATTATTGATCATCTATATGGTAGTCGGTGGACTTTGGATGAAAGTTTTAGGTTATTATTAATTATTAAATAAAAAATATGCTGTCAACACTGTCAAGAAAAATGCTGATGTGCCTTACGGGATTATTCCTGAGCTTCTTCCTGCTGATCCATTTCTTGGGGAATCTCCAGCTGTTTCTTCCGCCGGAGCAGGCGCATCTGCAATTTAATGCCTATTCACATTTTCTGTCCGGAAATATTCTGATCAAAATAGTTTCCTATGTGCTGTATGCAAGTATTATCCTGCATGCTCTGGACGGGCTGGTCATTACCCTAAAAAATAAAAAATCGGGAGGTAGTTATCAGTCGGAAAGACGTGGAAGAGCCAGCAAATGGTATTCCCGGAATATGGGAATCCTGGGAACGCTGATTCTGATTTTTCTGGTGATTCACTTTCAGAATTTCTGGTATATCTACAAATTTGGAAACCCTCCACTGGATGACAACGGAAATAAGGATCTGTACATTCTTGTCGTAACGGTTTTCAAGGAATGGTGGTATGTCATCATTTACGTACTATCAATGATTGCTTTATGCTATCATCTGATCCACGGAATTCACAGTGCGGCCAGAACATTGGGACTCTACCATCATAAGTTTGTAAAATGGTTCAAGACTGCTGGAATTGTTTATTCAGTCATTATCAGTATAGGCTTTGCACTGATGCCGGTTTACGTATTCTTTACTGCCAATTAAACAGAAAAGTTATGATCTTAAATTCAAAAATACCACAAGGTCCGTTAGAACAGAAATGGGACAATTATAAAAAGAAAGCCAAGCTCGTTAATCCAGCCAACCGTAAAAAACTGGACGTTATTGTCGTGGGAACCGGGCTTGCAGGTAGCTCTATTGCGGCTTCTCTGGGTGAAATGGGATATAATGTGAAATCATTCTGCTTCCAGGACAGCCCCAGGCGAGCGCATTCTGTAGCTGCACAGGGCGGTGTGAATGCCGCTAAAAATTATAAAAATGACGGGGACAGTGTTTACAGAATGTTTGTCGATACACTTAAAGGCGGAGACTTCAGAGCCCGGGAAGCGAATGTCTACCGTATGGCAGAATGCTCTTTAAACCTGATCGATCAGGCTGTGGCGCAGGGTGTTCCGTTCGGACGTGAATATGGCGGCTATCTCAACAACCGATCCTTCGGTGGGGTTCAGGTGAGCCGGACTTTTTATGCAAGAGGACAAACCGGGCAACAACTGCTTCTTGGTGCTTACCAGGCATTGATGAGACAGGTGGGAAAGGGCACTGTACAGCTGTATTCGAGACACGAAATGCTTGATCTTGTGATGATCGATGGCAAAGCAAGGGGAATTATCGTCAGAAATTTAGATACCGGGGAAATTGAAAGACATGCTGCCCATGCGGTTGTTCTGGCAACCGGAGGTTACGGGAAGATTTATTATTTATCCACCTTAGCCATGGGCTGCAACGGTTCTGCGATATGGAGAGCTCATAAAAAAGGAGCGTTGATGGCTTCTCCGAGCTGGATTCAGGTGCACCCTACTTCATTGCCTCAATCCGGAGACTATCAATCCAAATTAACGCTGATGTCGGAATCACTGCGAAATGACGGAAGGATCTGGGTTCCTCTGAAAGCTGATGAAACCAGACTGCCAAACGATATCCCGGAAAACGAAAGAGATTATTATCTTGAACGTAGGTATCCTGCTTTTGGAAATCTCGCTCCGAGAGATATTTCATCCCGTGCCGCCAAAGAAAGAATAGATGCGGGTTTTGGAATCGGACCACTCAAAAATGCAGTATATCTTGATTTTTCCAAAGCAATAAGAGAGCAGGGAAAGGAAAAAATTCAGGAGAAATACGGAAATTTATTCGATATGTACCTTAAAATCACAGGATATAATGCTTATAATGAACCGATGATGATCTCTCCATCCGCCCACTTTTCAATGGGTGGACTTTGGGTAGACTATGAACTGATGACCACTATTCCGGGACTTTTTGCATTGGGAGAAGCTAATTTTGCGGACCACGGAGCCAACAGACTGGGTGCCAATTCGCTGCTTCAGGCTTCTGTAGACGGCTATTTTATTGCACCTTATACCATTGCCAATTATCTGGCTGATGAAATTCATACCGGAAAAATTTCACCGGATGCTCCTGAATTTGAAACCGCAGAAAATGCTGTTAAGAAGCAGATCCAGGATTTTATGGATATCCGGGGAACTAAAACCGTCGATTATTTCCACAAAACTTTAGGAAAACTTTTATACGATTATTGCGGTCTTGCGAGAAATGAAGAAGGGCTGAAATATGCCATCGGAGAAATCAGGAAATTAAAACAGGAATTTTACAGAGATGTAAGAGTTTCCGGGCAGGGTGACAAAATGAACTCAGAACTGGAAAAAGCAGGTCGTGTAGCCGATTATTTCGAGATCGGGGAACTAATGTGCTATGACGCTTTAACCCGGAATGAATCCTGCGGTGCGCACTTCAGGGAAGAGTTCCAAACTCCGGATGGAGAAGCTTTAAGAAATGACACTGAATACCAGTTCATCTCCGCATGGGCATGGGCAGGCGAAAACAGGGAACCCGAGCTGATCAGGGAACCGCTGATATTTGAGGAGATACAGCCAACGGTAAGAAGCTACAAATAAAAAACAAAAATTATGGATTTACATCTTAAGATATGGAGACAGAAAGACAAACAGAGTGAAGGGAAACTGGTCAGTTATGATCTGAAAGAGCTGAATCCCCACATGTCTTTCCTGGAAATGCTGGATACTTTAAATGAAAAGCTCATTACGGAAGGCGATGAGCCTGTAGAATTCGATCATGACTGCCGGGAGGGAATCTGCGGACAATGCGGCATGATGATCAACGGAATTGCCCACGGACCTTTAAAAAATACAACAACCTGTCAACTTCACTTACGGTCTTTTAAGAACGGTGAAACGATTTTAATCGAACCTTTCCGGGCAGAAGCATTTCCTGTGAAGAAAGATCTTAAAGTAGACCGTTCTGCTTTTGACAGGATTATTTCTTCAGGCGGTTTTGTTTCTGTAAATACTGGCCAGGCTCCTGATGCTACAGCCATTGCGGTGCCCCATCAGGTTGCTGAAGAAGCTTTTGATTCTGCAGCCTGCATAGGGTGCGGAGCATGCGTGGCCACCTGTAAAAACGGAAGTGCTGCATTATTCACTTCTGCAAAAATCACTCACATGGTTCTACTTCCACAAGGTAAAGAGGAAAGAAATGAACGTGTCCTGAATATGGTTACCCAGATGGATCATGAGCTTTTCGGGCACTGTTCCAATACGGAAGCCTGTGAAGTGGAATGTCCACAGGGAATTTCTGTTCTCAATATTGCGAGAATGAATTACGAATATGGCCGGGCCTTATTCTTTAGAAAAAAATAGTTTAGAAAAAAAACAGAGAAGGTTAATTGACCTTCTCTGATTATTTAAACTCCCGGTATTGTTATTTGGTCGGGATTATTTTCATCATAAATAATTTCGACAGTTCCTGCTTTTGGAACTGTGGAAAGATCCAGAAGCCTTACCATCTTTTTGTAGACTGTGATATGCTCTATTCCTTTAAAATCCTTAAAGCTTACCTGGAATATAAGCTGCGGCTGGTCATTCACGGTAAGTCCTGTCTGGTTGACGCTGATGATCTGCGCCTGAGCATTTCTACCGGCAAAAAGGATTCGTTCTTCTTTTTTATTTTTCACAAATTTTCCAACAATCAATTTGTAGGCTAGTATCGTCAGCAGGAACATCACTCCACTGAAAATAATGGGATGCATAAAAGTGAGAAATCTCCATCCGAAATCAAACGATTCTCTGAAATAAAAGTAGGTGTAAAGGCCGAGAACATAAAAAATCATAAAGGTGACAAATACAATTCTGATGATCATATTGGTCATCTTAAATTTCGTCTGTATACCACTCAGAACAAAATAGGGTTCGTCTGAGGTATGAGGATTGAGGAGAACTTTAACGGTCTTCCCGGTTTCAAATCTTTTTTCCTGGGGTTTTGTGTCATAAAACATCATTTCATGCCGGATCAGAATATTTTTGAGATTCTGAAAAGACAGCACGATATGGATCATATTGATATTTTTCTTACGATTGTAACGTACCAGTTTATAATCAATAATTTCCGCATCCCTGGGAATTCCGTTTTTGAGAATATGGCTGATGGTATTTTTCTCTTTAAACGTTTTCAGGAAAAGATTGCTGATGAAAAATGCCAGTACATAAAGCCAAACAAGAACAGAAAAACCGAGATATACATAGCTCAAGGCTGGTGTATTTCTCGGTTCAGTTGTTATTTCCGAAGTCGTCATATAGATAAAGATCGGAAACGGTATGCAGAAAAAGAGCATATAAAGCGTCCAGAAAATGATCATAAATTTCATAACTGTTATTTTGCGATGCGTGATAAAGTTATGATATTATTATTTAATCTGATTAGAGGGACGGGACAATTCTCATCTTTTATAAGTTACGAAGCTTGAGACTGGAAGAGGAAAATTATTGAGGTCTAAAACAACTCCATGCTGCCACTTACTGTTCTCTCAGAAATCACTTCATCAAATTTTAATCTAACCAGTAATCACTTCTGGCCTCCATCTTCCATCTTCCATCTTCCAACCGTATTATCTTACTATTATACTTCTTTTTCAAAGTAAAGCCTGTAGTATTTTCCTTTATCATCCTCTCCCATTTCCAACTTCTGTCTGTCGCCATGAATGTAGATGTGGAAGTTTTTATCAAGTTTAATGATACTTTTAAAATGACGCTGGGTCTTCTTTACTGCTGCTTCACTGATCGGGAATTCTTCAGCAATGTTTACCTGCATATCCTGTTCGTAATCGGTTTTGAAATTTACAAAACTTTCGATCACATGCTGATCACCCAAAACTTCGGTAGCAAATTCATCAAGCTTAAATTCTTCTTTTTCCTTGAAGAAATTAATGGATTTATTTAAGAAATCGGCCTGATCTGCCTTGGAAACTTCAAATTCCTGCGGAAGCTGTTTGGTGATATAGTCTTTGTAAACCATTAATGCTTCCTGGGTGTGGAAATATTCATCGTCACGCTGCTTTACTTTCAGGAAATCCTCGAACCAGTAGTACATATCTCCGTTTTTATTGTTATCAACCACGGAAAGTACATAGCCTGTTTCTTTGTTATTATTGTAGATCAACGCAGCTTTGTCAATTTTAGACAAACCGATTCCCTGGTCTTTCTCAATATCAAAAGTTTCTTCATTAGGAGAAATTTTAAGGAAAGATTCTCTTTTTTCGGTTTTAAAGATCCCGATCTTGTCCACTTTATCCGGGCGATCGCTTTCCTCTTCAAAAAGGACAATAAACAGCTCTCCACCCTGAACTCTTGGGTTTTCAGCGGCTTCAAAAAGGTGCTTGGCAATATTTTCAGATTCCCAAAGGAACTTGGCTTTGTCTTCAAAGATCTCGGATACGGAACTGTAGACCGGATTATTGACCAGATACGTGTCACTGTAAAAATTGAAGGTTTCTTCTGATTTAAAAGAGCCTAAAAAATAATCTTCCAGCAGTTCTGCCATTCCTTCTTCCAGCTTCAGCTCTTCCTGAGACAGCGTTAAAGATTCTCCGTTGATTTTATTTCCTACTCGGTGTACTATAATTTTTGAAAACATGTCCTGAATAATTTGGAGTGCAAAGATATTCATTCTATTCTTTCCATCATACAAATAAAAAATACTCTAAAAGTATACACGAATGAACATAGTATCTTTGACTGAAATATTGAGTTATTATTTTTTATATTGTATTTAATTTTTTTAATCAGGTTATATTTAACAGCCATTATTTTTACAAAGACAATTACTTGAAAAAAAACATTAAAAATATAAGATTTGATCAGCAGAAAGCACCTTATGGGTGCGAATTACTGGAGTTGGATACCTTGCTAAAAAAGCTTTCAACATTCACTTATTTTGGCAAAACAGAACGAATTCACTTCTTCATTGTAATGATTATTACGGAAGGAAGTGGAAAGCATTTTGTGGATTTTAAAGAATATCAGCTTGAAAGAGGAACAATCTTATTTATTGCGCCGGGCCAGATCCAACAATATGAACGTAATCCTCAATATAAAGGATATATGCTGATATTTACTGAATATTTTTTCCGTAAGCAGGCCAACGAGCTTAGTTTTCTCAATCAGTCAGCCATATTTGATACCACTCTATCCAACGCCTTAGTAAAACCTGATCCGGAAATATTTTCTCAAATGCTGCAGCTTCTGCTTTTATTGCAAACAGAAATTTCATCATCTTACACCTTTTCAAAGGAAGAAAGCCTTCAAAAACTGACAAGTTTATTTCTCATTTATTCCGAGCGGCAAAAACAGATGGATAGCAATCATATTTTGAACCACCGTTATCTGTCCCAATATTATCACTTTAAACAATTGCTTGAACAGCATTTCCTCCTTGAACGCGGTGTAGATTTCTATGCTTCTCTGCTGGCAATTACCCCAAAAACACTCAACAGGATCACACGGTCTGCCATTCAGAAATCTGCCAAAGAACTCATTGATACAAGGGTAATAATTGAAATAAAACGGCTGCTGTTATTTGAAAAGTTAAGTATAAAAGAGATTGCTTATACTCTTAATTTTAATGAACCTACCAATCTCATCAAGTATTTTAAAAAGCATACGGGACAAACACCTACAGCGTACAAAGAATAGCAATGTCCGTTTTTTACCATTTTTTGTCTGCTTTCAACCTTTTTAGGCTCAACCAAATATTAGATCTTTGTATTTATAGTATCCAAAAAAATTATTTCAGATTTAAAACACAAATTGATACCTTATAGGATCCGGATATTATAAAACTTCATACAAAACTGATTGCATGCGTTAATCGTAAGCTTGCAGGAAGGTACAAACACAAACAAAAGCTGTCTTTACTATTTAGACAGCTTTTATTTTTTCAGGACTACTCTGTCTTCCGTCTATTTATTTTTATTTCATATGTTCATTAAACCTGCCTCATTTTGATAGCAACCTTATCATTTTGACAGGATTTTTAAGATTGTAAACTTTTGATGAAATTAAATAATATTTTGATTTACAGATAATTAACAAAACCCTATTCTCAAGGGAATGCCGTTCGCTTCATGGTATTCAAAACATATCCAATGGATCTAAATACATTAAACCGACTTGACAAGTTGCGAAGATTAAAAAGCAGAGGACCAAAAACCCCTAAGTGGCTGAAACCTTACCATCTGCTGTTCATGGCTTTCCTGGCCGTTTTTATCTTTGGAGCCATTATCAAAATTTTAGAACAAAATCATTAAAATTATGAACTATTTAGAAGCCGTACAGGAAATTACCGAGATCATTCCCGATTTTGAAAATGAACTCGTAAAAACCACACCTCAGAATTCTTACACTGTGATCCGAAATTTCACGGAACGTATCAAAAATATGATCCGGCAGAACGACAGAAATGTTTTATTTAAAAGCCTTCATAAAATGGATAAAATTTATACTGATGGTGATACTGCTTTAAAAAATGCAGTAGAGGGGGTTTTTATCTTTTCTCTGGACAATTGTACCGCTTTTTGTCCGGAAGAATATAGAAAAGTGATCTTTAGTCACATTTCAAAGGGATTGCAACAAACCTATTCGAGACAAATCTACAATCATGGCCTATAAATTTTGTTACATTTTTAGGGTGTTTCATTACAAAATGAAATAATACTCAAAAACAAAACCTATTCAAATTCAACACATTATGAAAACAAAGATCAGAAGGATATCTGACTGGAAAACGTGGAAAACCACCACCAACAGGCACAATACAGAGTTATTGCTTACTCACATCGCGGTGATTATAGGGGTATTCATTTTTGCTGCCATACTATAATTTTGGTACACATTTCGCTGAAAGATAAATACTGAAAAATATTAGTTATGATGAAAGTACAAATGCAAGCTATTAATAAAAAAATAGCCGTTGAATACTTAAAATTTTTCTATCCACCACTCCGAAATGAAATCACTCAATTATCTGTACAGGAAAACTTTGCAGGTGTGATCCAGGCGACCATCAACTATTTAAAAGATATGCTACAGGAATCAAAGATCTACATCGTAGCTCACCATATCAAGCTAATGGACTGGATCTACAGAAACGGGGATTCTTATGTAAGAACCGTCATTGAAAACCTGTTTGTAAGATCATTGGAGAGTTTTAAAAAACATTCCAAGATCCAGCAGTGGCAACTTCTTTATCAGAACATGCCCGATAATTTCCAGCTTATTTATAATGAGCAGCAAAAGCAGGACGAAATCTTTTTTGGCAAGTAAGAAAATAATTTAATTTGTAAGGCTCTTCAGGCATATTGTCTGGGGAGCTTTTTATTTTCCAAAAATTACACTTTTTTTACTATTAGATATTTAACTTAATATCAATGGTTTATTATCAAAAACAGCCTGTTTATTACACTTTCAACAAATTTTATCAATTATATTTCACCGTATGGTGTAAAATATTATCTTTGCATCCATAAATTTCACTATACAAAGAATTATCGGTATACTGTAATTTCAACCGCACCGGATTTTGTTCTTTTCTATTTCAGAAGAAAGTATTCGGAGTAAAAACAGACTATGAGAAAATTTATATATGTAATGGCTGCTTTTTCTTTAGCAGTCTTGGGGAGCTGTACTAATGAAGCGGCAAAATTGGATGATAATCAGATGGCACGTACGCCCGAACAGGTTATTAATATTACTTCATACGGAAGTTATCCTTCATCACTTTCAAAGTTTAAAACTTTATCGAAGGGAGCAACAGATCCTGATGATTTTACGGAAACCCGTGAATTTCAGTCTTCAGAATCTATCGTACTGCCACATCTTCAAATGTATATTTTCCCGGGATCCCTTCTGAAAGGGAATTCTATCCAGAATATGGACTTTAAACCTATTTCGGCCTCAGTAAAGCCTGTTACCGTTTCTATGTCTATTCCGGCTTTGAACAAAAAAACAGCATTTACGATAGACCAACCTTCATTGTCTAAGACCAGACAGCTGGTACAGGATTATATCCAGTCTGCAGATTTTACTCAGAACGGTACTTTAAGTTACAGTGTTGAACAGTTTACTTCTTATGATGAGCTGAAGGTAGCCTTCGGATCGAATGTAAATACCAGATCATTATTCGGAAAAAATTCTTCTTCTACAAATATCGAAGAGGGAATGATTTCAAAAAGAAGCGGATTTTATGTGAAATTTTACCAGACTTCTTTCACGCTGGATATGGATATTCCGGCAGGATCGCTTGTTAATGACAATAATTTTGACAGCGGCGGTGTGGAACCTGTTTATGTAAGTTCTATTTCTTACGGAAGAATGGGCGTTCTGTCTATTGAAACAAATGAGCAGGCAGATACAGCAAAAAAGACGATCAATGAGACCTTCAGCAAGCTATTTGTAAATGGAGAAAGTTCTCTGACCCAGGAGGAAAAAAACTTCCTGAATGGTGCTGATTTTAATTTATACCTGATTGGCGGAAGCGGTGTTACAGCTGTACAGTCTTTTCAGGGATATGCCGCTTTTGTAAATCATATTGCTAAAGGAAATTTCTCTAAAAGCCAGCCGGGAGTTCCTATTTTCTGTTCTTATTCTTACCTGAATGATAATTCTCCAGTAAAGACGACCTTCAAATTCGATATTAAAAAGAAGCCTGTTTACGTAGAGCTGAAAATAGAAAATATAGAAAATTTCAGAACTACATTTGGACCTACGCAGTTTGGTAAGATGGGAAAACTGACACTTCATTATTATGACAGCCGTTCCAGAACCAAAATGATTGCTCCACCGTATGTGAAGTTTAAGATTAAAGCAGACAGAACGGCAACAGGAGATGATATTCTGGGCATTAAGAGTCCTTTCATCGATCAATATACCTATCCAAGGGAAATTACACTCCAAAATGCCGGCGGTGATACTTTCACCAATGTTTCAGGGTTTTACTCTACATCATGCATTTTTGACATGGCAAATCCCAATAATGCCACTTACTGTGCAAACCCGTTGAACATTGTTCTGGATAACGAACTCAGAAATTTCATGAACGGCCGAAATATGAGTCAGAGTGCAAAATACACCTATACTATTCTGCCTGATCCTAGCAACAGTTATATCGTAATCAATTAAGTTATGAAAAAATCTTTCTACATCATTCTTACTTCCCTGCTTGCAGTTTCATGTAGTGGTAACGATGATCATGTTATTGAAAATCCTAAGCCTGCAGAAAAGGAAGTATACAGTTTTGGATATAAAAATTATAATGTCCGCAATATTTCTGCGTATAAAGGTCCTTCCGGGCAAAAAAATGAGGTCCCGGAATCTTACCTGAACTCCTACTGGAGTACTTATCAAGAGCCGGCCTGGAAAAAAATAAGCCTGGATCTGAAGAAGAGCTCCCTTCATCTTATCTCTGAAACGTCAGCAGATATTACGTATAGTGTGAAAATTGAGAAAGATTCGGTATTCATTAATGAAAACAGCGGACAGAGTTTTATCGGAATTTTTAATAAAAATGAAGCTTTATTTACGCTTAAAAGATCTTTGATATCTATCAAAAAGATGCCGAGAAAAAATATAAGTGGTCTGACTTTTTCTCAAAAAGTAAGTTTTGGAATTACCGGTTACCAGAATGTTTTCGGGAACAGTATTTTCAGCAATCCGTCTGAAATGACAGAGGCAGGAGATGATGTTCTTTGGTGCAATATAGATTATTATTTTCCTTCTTTATAAATTTTAACGATGTGTAATCAGATCTCAGAAATATCCTTTCATGCATTTATTTGATCTGAAAACAGCCTCCCCTAACGAATTGTTGGGGGAGTTTTTATTTTTTTAGCTCAAATTTATATGATTTTTATCACTATAAAGAGAACTACATAAATTAAAACCAACCAGTTACATACAATTAATCTTTTATTAATAATGGTTAACAAAGATTTAATCAATATATATTTCACTAATACGTGTAAAAACAATACTTTTGGGACCTCAAATTAAATTTATGAAAAGAATCATTTTACCCATTACATTACTGGTTTTAACTGGTATTTCTTCAATTTCATGTCGTCAGGATATTAATGAAGAAGCTCAAACTGTCATAGAAGGAGCAAAGACTTCCAGAGGAATTAATCCTGTTGTAAGTTTACCTTCCAAGTATTTAAATTATGACGAGGTTTCTGTAGGAGGAAATAAAGTTGCTTCCAAAACAACAACAGTCACTTTAAACAGTGACCAGATGGTTGTAACATCACCTAATAAAACGTTTATCGGCGGGGTTTACAATTCCACGACCCTGGATAATCTTTCCTATACACCGATCTCTTATCCTGTAAAGCCAATTACGGTTTCTTATTCATTCCCGTCTGATTTTATTGTGGACACGATTGAAAAGCCTACGCTTTCCAGCATGAGATCTTCCATATTCAAAGCTATGCAGAGTGCCAACTTCAGTGGTCAGCAGTCGCTTGCTTTTGATTATAATATCAAGCAGTTTTCTTATTACAGTGAGCTTAAAATTGCATTCGGGGCTAATGTAAATATCGGAAGTATTTTCAGTATTGATATCAGCGGAAGCAACAATAAGGTGAAAAAAAATACGGGGATCTTTGCTAAGTTTACTCAGAAGAATTTCACCATTGATATGGATATTCCGGATAATGGGAATATTTTTAAAAATGAATCTGACCTGGATCTGGCAGCTTCTAAAAACCCGGTTTACATCAACTCTATCACCTACGGAAGACTTGGAATTATCTCTCTGGAATCTGATTATTCTTACAACGAAACGGCTTTTGCTTTAAAGGCAGCATTAAATGCTAAAATGGTGAACGGATCTATCAGCATTGATGTTCAGAGTAAAAAAATTCTTGAAGAATCTGATCTGAAAGTATATATTCTCGGCGGTATAGGGTCTGATGCTGTACAAGTGGTACAGGGCTACACGGGCTTTATCAACTTTATTGTAAACGGAGGACAGTTTACAGCTAACGCTCCTGGAGTTCCAATCAACTTTACAGCAGCTCATGCTGGGGATAATTCTGTATACTATACCACTTTCACGGTAGAAAAATAATATGAAGAAATTAATATATCTAATGGTGGTCATTTCTATGGCTGCCTTAGAAAGTTGTACAAATGAGCTTGAAAGATCTGCGGAAGCTCAGGAAATGGCCCGGGCACCTCAACAAGTAGTGAATGTGACTTCATTCGGAACGTATCCATCAGCATTATCCGGGAAAAACAGAAATATGCTGGCTAAGGGTAATGCGGAAGAATTTACTGAAACCAAAGAGTTTGAATCTTCAGAATCTATCGTACTGCCACATCTTCAAATGTATATTTTCCCGGGATCTCTGCTGAAAGGGAATTCCATACAGGATATGAATTTTAAGCCCATTACGGCTTCGGTAAAGCCTGTTACCGTTTCGATGTCTATTCCAGCTTTGAATAAAAAGACAGCATTCACCATAGATCAGCCTTCTTTATCCAAAACAAGACAGCTGGTACAGGATTATATTCAGTCTGCTGATTTTACGCAGAATGGAACGCTGAGCTACAGTGTTGAGCAGTTTACTTCTTATGATGAGCTTAAAGTCGCCTTCGGATCGAATGTAAATACCAGATCATTATTTGGGAAAAATTCTTCTTCTACGAATATTGAGGAAGGGATGATTGCCAAAAGAACCGGTTTTTATGTAAAATTTTATCAGACGTCTTTCACTCTGGATATGGATATTCCTTCAGGATCGCTAGTTAATGACAATAATTTTGACAGTGGTGGTGTGGAGCCGGTGTATGTAAACTCCATTTCTTATGGAAGAATGGGTGTTTTGACTATCGAAACCAATGAGCTTACTGAAACAGCGAGAAAGACAATTAATGAATCATTCAGTAAATTATTTGTTAAAGGGGAAAGCTACCTGACGGAAGATGAAAAAAATTTCCTGAACGGTGCAGATTTCAATCTTTATATGATTGGTGGAAGCGGCGTTACAGCAGCTCAGTCTTTTAAGGGATATGAAGCATTTGTGAACCATATTTCAAAAGGAACTTTTTCGAAAAGCCAGCCTGGTGTTCCGATTTTTTGTACCTATTCTTATTTAAAGGATAATTCTCCGGTAAAAACTACATTTAAGTTTGACATCAAAAATCCGCCGGTTTATGTAAAACTTGTAAAGGAAAATATCACGAGTGGCCGTAATAGAAATGTAGACCTAAAGCTGTATTTTTATTCCAGTAAGAGCCAGACCAATACGATTGCCCATCCCAGCATCCGTTTTGTGATCAATAAAATATCAAAAGTAGGGAGAAAAAATAGTGGTATGAATGGGCCATGGACTTTTACTACCACCAATGAGCCAATCATCCTTCAAAATGCGGGGATGAATATTAATATGAGTATTCCAAATCAAGTGCTGTCCCGTGAGAACGGGCCTTGTGTACCAAGGGGCAGATTCGGCTGTGAAGTGGTGCCTATTTACACGGAAGATGTGGAATACAGCATAGCACCGAGTGACAAGTACAACTATCTTGTTATAGATTAAAAATACATTATACAGATGTGTAACCGGATAATAGAATATCCTTATATGATTAATCTGAAAAAGAACTCCCCACATTTTGTCCGGGGAGTTTTGTTTTATTTATCTTTTTTCACAAAGACTTTTTGAATAATCAGAAGTTCCTGTTGATTCATCTTTGAACTTTTTTCTAGCTTGGCCATAAATGTAGAAACTTCATCAGGAGTTGCGGGTGATCCTAGATTTTCTCCCTTGCTGTCGAAGGAATCAGCAAGCACCTCTCCTTTTGGGTTTAAGATAATCCAGAAGGGGAGTCCTGCATTTTCTCCTTTATATTTATTCATCAATTCCTGTCCGCCGGGATTTTCAAGCTTTTTCTTGTCCCCTCTCTCCTGAACGTCGATATAAGTCGTCACAAATTTCTTATCGAAAATTGGTTTGGTTTCAGGAAGGTTCATATTTTTTTCCATTAGCTTACACCAGCCACACCATGAGGCATGAAATACCAGCAAAACATTTTTATTTTGGACTTTAGCTTCTGTCAGAGCTTTATTTAATTCTATATCAGCTTTTTCCTGCGCAGCATTCAGTTGAAACAGGAATAAAGAAGCCACGATGATCACTTTAAAAAATTTCATTTAATTTTTGGTTTGGTTTACTGATACTAATTTACATAAAAGTGATACTCATATTTCATTTTATTTAGAAAAATGTATATTTGAAAATAAATCATAATATGTTGAATTAAAATAAACGCAATGGCATATTGTTATACTTGTGGCCGTTCAGGGGCTTATCATCGCAGGGATGTTGTCACTGGTCACTCCTTATCCAGCCGTACCAATGTAACCTATACAGGTCCACGATTTCTGTGTGATGAATGTTCATTGAATATGGACAGATCCGCTTTGCAAGACAAAATTTATAACAGATATTTCATCATTCTAATTTTGTTGGTATTGATTTATTTTTTTAAAAGATAAAATGGCATATTCAGACAGTTTAAAACCGCTTAAAACTCATTTAGCCATATTAAATCTGGTCATTATAGGACTTATCGTTTTTCTGTTTATGGCACCGGGAAACTTATTGGGCCACAGCTCAGTTAAGGATATCAATTCGGTTTCAGCCAAAATAATTGCTAAAAACGGGGCATCAATTAGGGACATGCCTTCCAGAAAAGGCAAAGTAATAGTAATTGCCCCTGTAAATTCGGAAATAAAGATTATTCAGAGAAAGGTTCAAAGTGATATAATTGATCACAAACCGGGAAGTTGGGTGAAGGTTGAATATTTAGGAAAAACGGGCTATATCTGGGAACATCTTATTGATTAAAATAATTTTACTATATCAGAAATACTGCTGTAATAAGAAGAAAACCGCTGCAAATATGATATTTACAGCGGTTTTTATAATGATATGCTATTAATCTATAGCTAATTATTTTACTTCTTCAAAAATAACTAGTACTGAAATTCAATAAGTTATAATATTATGGTACAAATAAGGTACCGATTTAATAGTGTAATTTGTGAATATATAGACGAAACATTCACCCTTCGATTACTTAACATCCTGATTATTTCTAATTAAAAAATTGATAACCACCACTTTAAAGTTTTCATTTACTCAGGTTACTTGATTCTTTTGAAGTACTAAACTTCACTTTCGAATCAGAAGATTTTAATATAGAAAAAAATCCCACTGATTTTCTTTAGTCTAAAGATCCTATTGCTAAGTAAATTTGATTTTTTTAATGAATAAGAATCTCTAAACAATAACAATTTCCGCCATTATTAAAAGCGGTTCCAAAGATTAATTCTATATTTTCAAATGTCCACTTTCTGATCACGTCATCTTTTGGATCATCTTTTTCAGAATTATAATATCCTTTATTTTCTACATCTACACCAAACAACTTCACAAGTTTATCTGTTAATAGTTTTGCCTCTCTAAACATAATAAAGTTAGCATTTGAGTGGCGTTGACAATATAATTTAAAAGAACCTTTACTATTACTAATCCTATTAAAGTAATTGAAAAACTTATGATGATTTTTTAAAATCATATCATTTTCAATATTGGAGTTAGTACTATTTCTTAAAACCAAACTATTCTTTATTTCGAAATCTAATAATTTAAAAAAAGACTTTACATCATTTTCTTCTTGTTGCAAAAATATCGTTCTGTTATTCAGAAATTCTTCAGTTGTGAAAATTTTTGTCCTTATTTCGAAAAATTTATAAGTGATGTAAGCTTTAGTTGCTAATCCTTTATCATCAGTAACTAAAACATCTGAGAAAGATGCATACCAAGCGTGATTTGCATCTGTATGGATGCATTCTAAAGCTTGCGATTTCCTTAATGGCTTGTCTTTGGTTACGTTATGTAATTCCAAAGAATCGAAGAAAAGAACAAACTTATCATAGTCATTATAATCTTTGACACCCGCAAAAGTTTGTTTCATTAAGTCTGTAAAACTTTGACCTCCGAAATTTTCTTTGAACTTTTCATCAAATTGATCCTTCCATCTTTCGAAACTATATTTATCACTACTTACATACTCCTCCATCATTTTTTTTAATCCAATCACTTCTTGTCGATTTGTTAAGAGATTATTCCCAAATTTAAACAAATGCTCCATCATTAATCCTACGGTAAGGTTTTCATTACTCGGTAAATATCTTGCAGAAAGTTCTTTGTCTTTTTCTGTTAGATCAGGTGGATTAAGATTCGGAATAGGAATATTTATTAGATTTTGAAATAGATCTTTTGCAATTTTTGAAAACTCGTCGTCGTCTTCTCCCTCAATAGTTGGAAAAAGACTATCCATTATATTATTATCTGGATTGAAGACGTTTTTTGAAATACTAAAATCAGTATCATAAAAGGATTCCGTAGGTTTTGCTAATAAACAATTTGTCTTTTTTTTGATTGCATCATAATCGAAATAATGATCTTTAACATAATGCTCCAACAAAAGTAAATCCTCTTCCCAAAATGAGCTGTCAGAGTTTGATAAATCTTGATGATGTGCGTGAGAATAGGTGAAAATAAGGATGTCTTTAAGTTCATCCATCAACTCCTTTAATGCAGGGTTGAAGTTTCTTTTACCTTCTTTTATTGAAGAATAAATATTTTTATCACAGTAGATTCTTAGCATATTTCATTTATTGACTGCACAAAATCGGCCATCCAATGTTGGCCCTATGCAATTGTTCCAAATAAGTTCGTCCTAATTGAGAGTCTGTAAATCCTGAAAAATTTGAAACTTCCAAATATTCAAACCACCAATTATATTTTTTTAGTTCTTCGAATTCAAAAATATTGAGACAACCTGTTCCTCTACTTCCAATGAAATGTTCTTTACATCTTTGTCTAAGGTGTTTTTGGTGACCAGTATAAACAACATAACCTTCCAGAAGATTCTCTTTTATAAACAAATCTTTTAGTTTGAGTGATTCCTCTATTTTCTTTGAAAAATTATAGTGTGCCTTGTCATTTCTTTCTCCAAATTTTTTAAGAATACTTATTGGGGCATCAGTTTTTATCTGATAAATTCCAGCATTTCTGGCAAGCTGAATGGGTAAATCTATAATTGAACTAAATGGTTTTATCGTTACAGAAACCCATTTAGTTTCTAATTTTGAAAGAAGGATATTCAGGATTTCTTGGTTCATCTTTTATATTTTCATAATTTTATTTAACTCTCACTATAAACATAATTCGGCATATTTGCAGGCATCACAATTACCGGCCAATAAAATACAGTGTCACGCCATCCATTATCTGATGTTCCCACTTGTTTCAGGAGCATTATTACAGGTTTATTAACTGCCATTTCTTTCGAACGTGGCAAATCTGTACGTCCATCATCCGGTGCATCTGCAAAACTTTGACCTTGGTTTTTTGTTCTAGAAGTTTCTCTGTCTTCTCGAAAGTAAATCCCAATTTGATTTGTTTTTTTATAACTCAATGCCAATTCCACTGCTTTTAAAATAATATCAATATTCCAATTCAGACCTACATTTCCGAATTGCGGCTCATAGGTGTAGGTTTCATTAATTTTTGATAAAATATTTTTTAACATTTCTAAATCAATTATACCTTCCTTATTTTCATCCAGTATTGGCAATAAAATCTGATCAATCTCTGAAATTGTTTTTTGAATGTTCGTTTTACTTCTTGTTTGAAAACCTATTGGCAATAAACGAGAATATTCTTTAAAGGAAATTACACTTGAAGCTTTGATCTTATTTGGTCCGCAAGGTTTGATGGCATTGCCTTGTTTTGCAATGAAACGAACACCTGCATTAGGATCTCTTTGTATATTTTCTCTTAAATCTTGATCGAAGAAATGCATATTTCGCATCGCGTCATAAACTCTGTACGATGTATAAAAGCGAGTTACGGCTAAATCATTTTCACTTCTACTTCCATACATTCTGGAATGTTGTAAAACGGTATCCATCTGAAATGTTTTAGGATTTCTACCGTAATAGAATCCAATCAAATGGTCAATTGTTATTCCTCGGTCGAGGGTTTGTCCGCCAATAAAAATATTATAAGGATTATCCAAACGCAATTGTCCATCGTCGCCTAAAAGTTCAGCTACCTGATTTTCTGAATTCACTACTGTAATTCCGATATATTCATTGACCAGAGCTTCCTTTACATTGGCAACCATAGCTTCTAAGGTTGGAATTTTTGCTTCAATTAATTCTAATGAAAACTCTAACTTGTGATAAGCATATTTCAAATACGTTAAAAGCTCAACTTCCGATAGTTGATTCAATTGAAATAAAATCTCTTCTATTAAGTTCTTTTGCTGTGAATGAATGGCTTTGCCCACACTTGTATGCAACACGAATGCAGAATGATAGGTTTCTGCCCAGGGATCTTTGCTATCTTCTTCTTGAATTTGCCTAATACTTCCGCCAACTAAGTAATTAATTACTGCATCTTTGATGGATTTAAAGTTGTCACTCCGTAAAACATTAGTCAATGCTTTTTTATTGTAAGTAGTTGTACTTTTGGACTTTCCATTTAAGTAACCTATTTGGTCGTCTGGAACCTGGTTAAAAACGTAATATGCTGTAGAATCTGGATTTAATGCTTCCTCAAAATAGTAAATTCCGCCTACATAAGCAGCGTGTGGGTGTAATAATTGAGTAAATGCCGGTCTGTTGGGTGCCGTTTCTTCTCCGCTTAGTTCTAAATCTTCGGGTTGAAGGTATAAGGAATAAGGAGTGGCGGTTACTTGTAAAAAACTATTTCTGCCTTTAAGATTGATTCTAAAATCTGAAAGAGATTTAGCAATTTTCGCAAAATCCATTCCGTCTTCTTTTTCTTTATCGTTAACAAAGGATACGCTTGCTTGGTCTGCTTCATCATCAATAATTAAAATATTTTTGTCTTTCAACTGTGGTACTTGATCAAATATTTCGTGAAGCTTACCCATATTTTTCATTTCCTTTTTCACTACGAAAATGACTTTATTTTTGAGAATATAACCCGTCAACTGGTCTAAATTCTGCAATTTGATAACATCCCAAACGTAGAGCTTTTTAGACGAAATAGGTTTCTCAAATTCTGATTTTAAACGTTTCATTGTTTGCTCTACCAAGGCTACAGAATTTTTGGTAAGCACTACAGCAACATCATAATCTTCATCAAAACATTTCGCCATAACACCCAAAAACGCACGCGTTTTTCCCGATTGGATCAGTCCTAATAAGACTCCTGGTTTTATCTCATCTGTTTTATGTTTTTTAAGGTTGGTGGCTACTGATTCCATCACTGATTTCAGTTCTTCATTATCGCTGCGATTTTCTGTAATGTATTGATAGAAACTCATAGTTATTTTAGGTTTATTGGTTTATAAAAATACGTTAAATATTCAGATATTTTCTCTTAAGTTTGAATAATAAAATCTGGTTTTTTGGCTTTCCTATTGAAATTTTAGTACAATCTCATTCTCAAAAATTAACTATCTTATATTTGATAAAACGACTAACCGTTAAACGATGAACCCCAAAAATTCTACCAATTGCAGAATGTGAAACTTTTTTTTCTAATAATTCTTGTATTTTTTTCTCTTGCCCAGTAAGTTTGGTTTTAGTGGACTTTCTTCCTTTGGGTCTGCCAAGGATTACTCCCTCTGCTTTCTTTCTTGCTAATGCTTCTTTCGTTCTTTGTGAAATTAGATTTCTCTCTATTTCTGCGGATAAACCGAATGCAAAAGCTAGAACTTTTGAGTTAATATTATTGCCCAATTCATAGTTTTCTTTTATGGTATAGACCATAATTTCCTTTTCCATACAATCGTGGAGAATTTTCATTATCTGCATAAGATTTCGTCCCATTCTAGATAATTCTGTTACGATTAATTGATCACCCTTCTTCATCTTATTGAGCAGTTTCCCAAATTTTCGTTGATCTAATCGTTCTACAGAACTAATTGTTTCTTCAATCCATTTATCAATCTGTATATTTTTGGCAGATGAAAAATTGGTAATTTCAAATCGTTGGTTTTCGACGGACTGTCTTTCGGTACTTACTCTGATGTATGCGTAATTCATATCTAATTATTTCTAAAAATTGATTAATATAATAGTAATCAATTTTAGTAGACAATAAATCAATCTACTATTCGGTGGTTTTTTTGATATAGTGATTGGGAATCCTCCGTATG